>Ga0335081_10000142_pt1 | contig 142974 bp, 139 predicted proteins | sample Lox_Sample_35_FD_206713 | JGI IMG/M metagenome (GOLD analysis project Ga0335081, IMG submission 206713) | Soil microbial communities from Loxahatchee National Wildlife Refuge, Florida, United States - Lox_Sample_3.5 | ecosystem: Environmental > Terrestrial > Soil > Wetlands | place: USA... | reverse complement strand
TGGAGCCAAGTAGAGTTCTTCCCGAAGGGGCAACTCGCGACCGTGCGCGAGATGCTGAAGGCGTACAAGCCATTCGAAGCGGCCAATCGTAGCAAGTATGGCTGGCGCCAAGTTTACGTACGCGAGATTGATCGGGTGGCGGTGATTCCGGACGGAGGGCCGGTAGCCCGCCTGGAGGCGATACTCGGAGCGAAAGCCGGGCCAGCGCCTGTGCTGCTCTCACCGGGCTCCATGGCGGGACGAGTGAAGAATGGTTTTTCACTTCCGCTCGGAGGCAACGTAACTTTGTACGGATACGCAACGCCGGGCGGCATTCCTGTCCTTGGTGCCCTGCTCGGCGATGATCCGGATCATCACAAGCTCGTCGAAGCCTTCGTCAAGCTCCATGCCGCGGAAGCCTTGATACTCGTGGATTGGCGCCAGCAACTGGTTGCAGAATCTGTCGACGCCAATGGGAAGCTGGAGATATGGCAGCCGTGAAGCGCGGCGACCCGTAGCCGGGATGGAGCCCTCGGGTCCTGCCTCCGGCAAGCCCAAGGGTGAACTTCGCGAAATCCGGCACTACCGTCCCCGCATTCCGCCCGCTTCGCGGGGGCCATGCGGGCTACGCCTCCACGCGCCTACGCCGCCCTGATCTTCGCCAAAAAGTCGTTGACCTCGTGGCGCAGCTTGTCGGCCTCGCGGCCGAGCGCCTCGGCGCTGGTGCGCACGTTCGCCGCCGCGACGCCGGTGGCGTCGGCGCCGGCCGTGAGGCCGGTGATGTTGCTGTCGACCTCGCCGGTGCGGCGCGCGGCTTCCTGCGTGTTGCGGGTGATCTCCTGCGTCGCGGCGCCCTGCTCTTCCACCGCCGAGGCGATCGAGGTGGCGACCGAGTTGACCTCGCCGATGGTGCCGCCGATGCGCCGCATCGCCTGCGCGGCCTTGTCGGCGACGTCCTGGATGGCGGCGACCTGACCGGAAATGTCGCCGGTCGCCTTGGCGGTCTGCGTCGCCAGCGACTTCACCTCGGCGGCGACCACTGCGAAGCCCTTGCCGGCGGCGCCGGCGCGCGCCGCCTCGATCGTCGCGTTGAGCGCGAGCAGGTTGGTCTGCTCGGCGATCTCGTTGATCAGGTTGACGACCTGGCCGATGCGCTGCGCCGCGTCGGCGAGGCCCTGCACGGTCACGTCGGTCTCCTGCGTCTCGGCGACCGCGCGCCCGGCGATGCCGGCCGCGTGCGTCGCCTGGCGGCTGATCTCGGCGATCGAGGCGGTCAGCTCCTGCGAGGCGGCCGCGACCGTCTGCACGTTGTCCGACGCGTTCGAGGCGGCGCCGGCCGCGTCCTTCGCCTGGCGATTGGTCTCGGCGGCGCTCGAGGAGAGCTTGTCGGAGGTCTTGCGCATATCGTCGGAGGCGGCGCCGAGCGCCTTGAGCGCGTCGCCGACATGGCGCTCGAACGCCGCGATATGCGCATCGACCGCCTTCTGCCGCGCCACCGCCTGCTCGCCGCGGCTCGACTGCTCGGCCTCGATGCGCACCTTCTCGTCGGCGTTGCGCTTGAACGTGGTGAGCGCGCTCGCGAGCGCGCCGATCTCGTCTTCGCGTTCGGAATACGGAACCTCGACCGCGAGATCGCCGTTCGCGACCTTCATCATCGCGGTCTGGATGCGCTTCAACGGGCCGATGACGCGGCCGGACACGAGCATGAAGCCGAAGCCGGCGAACAGCGCCGCGCCGAGCAGCATCGCGAGCTTGGCGATCAGGGTGCCGCGCGCCGCCGACAGCTGCTCGCCGGCGTGCTGCTTGGCAGCCGCCAGCGCGGCCTCGGCGAGATCGGTCACGGTGCCGAGACGCGGCAACGTCTGGCTGGTCCAGTCGTTGACCGCGATCGTCGGGATATCGCCGGCCGCGAGCATCGCCACCATCTGGTTGCGCTTGGCGAGGAAATCGGCGCCGAAGAAGCCGTTCTGGGTCTTGTCGATCGCGGCGGCGAGCGCCGGCGGCAGGGCGGCGCCGTTGCGCAGCTTCTGCACCATCGCCCAGCCCGCCTCGATGCGGCCGATCAGGTTCATCTCCCGCTGCACCTGCGCGGCGGTCAGCTTCTGCTTCGCGATGAGGGCGCTCGAGACGATGACCGAGGCATCGCCGCCGTTCTCGCGCACGATCCAGGCGGCGTCGCGCATCGCCATCATCTGGTCGACGAACGGATCCTGGTATTTCGCCAGACCGACCAGCACGTCGCTGATGCGGTCGATCACGGCGAGCAGGTCGGTCGCGGCCGTCTCGAACTCCTTGGGCAGGCCGGGGCGCCGCTCGCTCTTCGGCTTGTTGAAGTCGGCGTCGGCCTCCTTCGCCAGCGCCGTGAACTTCTGCGCCGCCGCATCGAGCGAGCCGACGGCCGCCTCGCCGTGCGGCATGTCGATCTGGCGCAGCCCGGCGAGCGCCGCCGCGACCGCCGGCAGCTCCGCGGCGCGCGCCTCGGCGACCTGCCGCATCTGCACCGGGTCGGGCGTGCCGTCGCGAACGAGCACCCGCACCGTGAACGAGCGATCGATCCGCAGATTGTGCAGGACGCGGAACGCCTGGCTTTCGACCTCGGCGATGCGCTCGAGCCGGCTTGCGGTCCCCACCTCGCTCCACGCGCTCCAGGCGCCGATCGCCAGCACCGCGACGAGCGCCACACCGACGACGGCGATGACGGATTGAAGAAGGAAGTTGACGGAGACGCGTCGGAGCATGGTCACTCGCTTTTCATTGTGCCGCCGGCGCGCGCCATGAGCGCGCGCCATAGGTGAAACTACGTAAAATTATGCGGCGGCCATTAATTCACGGTTAAGCGACGTTGTTTTGCGCCCGAGGGTAGCGCGCGCACCAGCGATGCGCGTGAACCGGGCATGGACGCGACCCGCGGGTGTCCGCGCTGCCGCCGGTCAGTTGGCGCAGCGGCGGCTGAACGCGGCGACCTCGTTCGGGCCGAGGCCGGCGGCGGTGCCGGCCTCGATGCAGCGCTGCACCTTGTCGCTGAAATTGGCGGGGCCGCCCGGCACCTGGATGGGCGGCCGGTTCGGCACCGGCACGAGGCTTGGCGGCGCGTAGCCGGGCGACACGGTCGGCCCCGGCATCACGGCCGGCGGCGCCGGCGCGCCGCCGAGCAGCCGGCCGGACTGCTGCGCGTGCACCGCAGAGGTCGCGAGCAGAAGCGCGATGGCGATGATGCTGCGCATGTCGGGCTCCATGGCTCGCCGCGATGCACGGCGGGCTCCTTCTCCCCGCTCGAGCAAGAAGGTGGGGATGAGGGGGCGCGGCGGCAACGCTTGAGTCGAGCCCGTCGCCCCGCCCCGACCACGTGCGCTTCGCGCCCGTGGTCGAGTTCCCGCTTCAGGGGAGGGTGAAGAGAGGCTTGCCGCGATGACGCTACTCGCCCGCCTTCGCCCTGCCGATGCTGTCGTAGACGAAGCCGAGCTGGGCCATCTCGTCGGGGCGATAGACGTTGCGCAGGTCGATCAGCACCGGCTGCTTCATCGACCGCTTGATGCGCTCGAGGTCGAGGGCGCGGAACTGCTCCCACTCGGTGACGATGACGAGCGCATCGGCGCCGTCGGCGCATGCGTAAGGACCGTCGGCGAAGAGGACATCGGGAAACTCGTGATGCGCGTGCGTCATGCCGACCGGATCGTAGGCGCGCACCTTTGCGCCCATGTCCTTGAGCGCCATGATCAGCGGGATCGACGGCGCCTCGCGCAGATCATCGGTGTTGGGCTTGAAGGTCAGGCCGAGCACCGCGACGGTCTTGCCGCGCAGATTGCCGCCGAGCGCGCCCGACACCTTGCGCGCCATGGCGCGCTTCCTCTGGTCGTTCACGGCCGCGACCGTCTCGACGATGCGCAGCGGCGCGGCGAAGTCCTGCCCGGTCTTGATCAGCGCCAGCGTATCCTTCGGAAAGCACGAGCCGCCGAAGCCCGGGCCGGCGTGCAGGAATTTTCCGCCGATGCGGTTGTCGAGGCCGATGCCGCGCGCGACCTCCTGCACGTCGGCGCCGACCTTCTCGCACAGATCCGCGACCTCGTTGATGAAGGTGATCTTGGTCGCCAGGAACGCGTTCGCGGCGTACTTGATCAGCTCGGCGGTGCGCCGCCCGGTGTAGAGGATCGGCGCCTGGTTGAGATAGAGCGGGCGATAGATGCCGGCCATCACGGCCTTGGCGCGCTCGTCGGACAAGCCGACGACGATGCGGTCGGGATGCTTGAAGTCCTGGATCGCGGCGCCCTCGCGCAGAAATTCCGGATTGGAGACCACCGCGACATCGGCGTCGGGCCGCGTCTCGCGGATGATGCGCTCGACCTCGTCGCCGGTGCCGACCGGCACCGTCGACTTGGTCACCACCACGGTGAAGCCGGAGAGCGCGGCCGCGATCTCGCGCGCCGCCGCATAGACATAGGTGAGGTCCGCATGGCCGTCGCCGCGCCGCGACGGCGTGCCGACCGCGATGAACACCGCATCCGCTTCCGACACCGGCGCCTTGAGGTCGGTGGCGAAATCAAGCCGCCCGGCTGCCGCGTTGTCGGCGACCAGGCGGTCGAGATCGGGCTCGTAGATCGGGATCTGCCCCGCCCGCAGCGCCGCGATCTTGCGCTCGTCCTTGTCGACGCAGGTGACGTGGTGGCCGAAATCGGCAAAGCACGCGCCGGAGACCAATCCGACATAGCCGGTGCCGATCATCGCAATGCGCATTTGCCCAAACCCCTGCTCAGCACACCGGCGTCATGCCTGGGCTTGTCCCGGGCATCCACGCCTTAGCGGCGGCGCCTCATGAAAGGAAGACGTGGATGGCCGGGACAGGCCCGGCCATGACGTGTGGAGACTTCATGACGAGAACCTAGACTCCCAACTGCGTCGCGAGATCTTCCAGGCTCTGCGCCGCATAATCCGTCGCGAACTTCGGCGCGGGCTCGCCGGTGCTGGGGCCGTATTCGTTCACGCGGGCGATGTGCGCGGTGCGCAGGCCCTGCGCTGCGGCGGCCTTGAGGTCGTGCGAATGCGCCGCGACCATCATGCATTCGTCCGGCGCAAGGTCGAGCGCGGCGGCGGCGCTGAGATACACGCGCGGCTTCGGCTTGTAGTCGCCGGCGATCTCGGCGCCGAGGATCGCGTCCCACGGCAGGCCGTTGCGGCGGGCGAGATCGACCATCAGCGAGATGTTGCCGTTCGACACCGGCGCGAGACGAAAACGCTTCTTCAACCGCACGAGCCCGGGCGCGACGTCGGGCCAGGTGTCGAGGCGGTGCCAGGCGAGGTTGAGGTTGCGCAGCGTGTCGTCGGAAAGACCCGCGAGATCGAAGCGCGGCAGGATGCGCTCGAGGTTGCGCCGGTGCAGCACGTCGAGCTTGGAGAAGGGAATCTTTCCCGAGCGCACCTCCTCCATGCCGGGCTGATACTCGCCGCGCCAGGCATCCGCGAAGGCGAGCCAGTCGATGCTGTCGTGGCCGAGCGGCACGAGGATCGCCTTCGCCTCGCGCGCGATCGAATTGCGCCAGTCGGCGAGCGTGCCGAACACGTCGAAGAAAAGCGCTTGCACCGCCATGTCAGAAGCCCTTGACAGAAAATCGCGCGACCGCGTCCTCATCGACCTCGACGCCGAGGCCGGGTGCCGGCGGCAGCGCCACCAGCCCGTCGGTGATCTTCAGCGGCGCCTTGACGATGTCGTGCGCGAGGTAGAAGTGGGTGAGGCTCACGCCCCAGTCGACCGAGGGCGCCGCGCACGCGAGATTGATCGCGGCGGCGGAGCCGATGCCCGACTCGGCGATCTTCGCCGCGACGTTGATGGCAAGCCCGTGCCGCGCGGCGAGGCGCGCGGCCTCGACGGCGGCGCTCAATCCGCCGAGCTTGATCAGCTTGAGCGAGATGCCGCCGGCGCCCGCGTCGGCATGCGCGGTGACGTCGGCGAGCGAATGGATGCCCTCGTCGGCGCCGAGCGGGATCGGCGAGGAGCGCGCGAGCGCCGCGAGGCTCGTCAATTCGTGCGGCCCGAACGGCTGCTCGAGAAAGGCGAGGCGCGCGTCGCGCGTGCCGTCGAGGTAGCGCCGCGCATCGGCGGGCGCGAAGCCGCAATTGGCGTCGGCGCAGATCGGCACCTCGAAGCCGAGCGCGTTGCGCACCGCGAGCGTCGAGGCGATGTCGCCCTCGACCGATTTCGCCCCGACCTTGACCTTGAAGAAGCGATACCCCTCGGCGAGCTTGGCGCGCGCCTCGGCCGCGTCCTCGGCGGGCGTCGCATTGCCGAGGAGCCACATGGGTGCGACTGCGCGGCGCAATGCGCCGCCGATCAGGTTGATCGCCGGCAGGCCGGCGGCGCGCCCCGCGAGGTCGAGGAGCGCGAGCTCGATCGCCGAACGCGCGCCGGTGTTGCCGTAGAGCGCTGCCGCGAGCTTGCGCATCAGCGCCGCGCTCGACCAGGCGTCGGCGCCGATGAGCAGGGAGCTGAGATGGCGGATCGCGGCGACGAGCCCGCCCTGGGTGTCGCCGGTCATGGTCGGCGCCGAGGCCGCCTCGCCCCAGCCGACAACGACCCCTTGCCCGCCGTCCGCCTCGATGCGCACCAGCACGTTGTCGGCGGTCGCGACCGTCACGGCCGCCATCTTCATCGGCTTCTTCAGCGGCAGCGCGACCGGAATGGCGTCGACCCGGCGGATGACGAGCGGCGGCCGGATCGCGACGCGCTCGGACGGTGGCTGCATATGCTTGGTCATGAAACTGATCTTGGCACTGATCTTGGGCGTGGAAGCCGGTTGCGGGGTCGGCGCAGATTAGTCGCGCCGCCCGCCGTTGCGAAGCGCAATCCCGCCGGCGCGAATGGCTCGCGGATGGCGAATCGCTGAATTCATTGCGGTTTTCAGCTATGGCTTTGTTCTGCCAAAATTGCGTGACGGCCGCCGATCCTCGTGTGCCGCGAAAACGATGAGCGGCTAGCGCACGGCGCGATTTGCCTCCTTCGTTGAATTCATTGGCTTTTTCCACTTGGCTTCGTTCGGGCCGTTCGGCTTCGTTCGCGCCAAATCTCCAGTTGGGTTCGTTCGGGCCAAAATCCCTTCCGCGTTGGTCCGCAGCATCAGCCGATTTTTCTCCGAGTTGAATTCATTGGCTTTTTCCGCCTGGGTTCGTTCCGCCAAAATGCCCCCAGCCGATGCGACCCAGGGGCGTGCTCAATCGCCGGCGAACCCGCACAGCGACAGGGCCCTCGCGCTCGTCGCAGCCACTTGGGAGGTTGGCGTCCATCATGATGAAGAAGCCGGCGATATGCTAGCTTGAGCATGTTCTTGTTTTGTTCTAGCATGGAAACTCGCGGCGTGCAAGTATCGCTTTCGGCTGCTCGCCGTGGGCGTGAGCGATAATTCGAGTTGACGATTTTCCTCGCCGGTTCACCACGCGAGCCAGCCGGGACCGATGCGAGCCAGGGGGAGGCGAAGGTGCAATCCATCGATCCGTCGGTATTGGGCCATGTCCTGTGGGAGCTCGCTTGGCGCGATGCTCTTTTGATCGCGTTTCTGACCATCATCGCGGCGCCACCGATGAAGTTCTTCGCGCGCCAGATCCCGTTCCTGAGCTGCGCGCTGATCGTTTTCGTCACGGCCTACATCGTGTCCATTCTTTTCATCGTCGGATGGATGGCGCTCAGAATCGCGCGGGTTCCGCTCGACAGCTCGCTCGGCGGCGTCGCGACCTTCGCGGCGATGTTCGTGACCGGATGGCTCATCAACCGTTATGTCGCGCGCAACTACGGCATTGCGACCAAATTCCCGAGCCTCGGCTTCAAGGTCATGCTCAGCATGCTCGCCGGCGCGTGGCTCCTGGTCGGCATCGGCTATGGCGTCTGGTACCTGCTGGGATGACCTAGGCCTGTTCCGGCGGCGTTGGGCTCTGAGAGCGACGCGCAGCGCTACGGCGAAATCACCTCGACCGTCGGGAAATAGGTCCGCACCCGGGCCGGATCGCGCGTCAGCAGCCGATGGCCGGCGACGGCCGCATGGGCGCCGATGAAGAAATCCGGCAGCGGCGACGGACGTTCGCCGCCGCCGCGCCGATAGCGCAGGAAGGCCTTGCCGGCCAGAAAGGCGGCTGCGAACGGAATCGGCTCGCGCGCGAAGGTCTCGCGCGGCAGCTTTTCGTCGAGCTCCTCGATCCGCGAAAAACGGATCGACACCTCGGCGAACACCACCGCATTGATGACGAGCCGCGACGCGTCGGCGGCAGCCGCGAGCGCCGACGCCGACCACGCCATCCAGGTCCGATCCTCGGTGAAAACGTCGAGGAGGACGCTGCTATCGACGAGGACGCCGCTCATTCCTGTGCGTCCGCTTGCGCCCCGGCTTGCGGCTTGCGCCGCGCGTCAGCGCCATGATCTCGTCGGTGCTCATGCGCACGTCGCCCGCCCCGCGCAGCGCCGCGACGATGCGCTCGCCGCGCGTCGGCCCCTTCGCGTGGCGCGCCCGCGCGATGCGCACCGCGCCGCCGTCGAGCGTGAACTCGACCTCGGCGCCGGGCATCAGCCCGGCCTTTTCGCGGATGGCCTGCGGGATGGTGACCTGGCCCTTGGAGGTGATGCGCACGGGCGGCTCCTTATTCTTACTCGTAAGAGTAAGGAAAGCCGGCGATCGCATCAAGGCTGCCGTTGCGTCCCCATGCGCTCGTGCGGACGGCTCATCGCGCCCAATCCGACGCTGCTCGTTGAATTCATTGCGGTTTCTCGCTCCGTGGATAATTCCGCTGTCAAGTCTCGCGCCGCTTGCCTCGTTCCCGCATTATGCGCTCGATTCGTCGTCCCAACGTGGTGACCCATGGCGCGTGGCGATCAGCGAGACCTCTTCATCGACGAGACGCAGGCCGAGTTGTTCGACGCCGCGGCGGCGCCCGCCGAATTCCGCGCCGATCCGGACAAGGTGCGCGCGCGGCTGCACAAGATTCTCGCCGAGGCGCGGGCGGCGCAGAAGCTGCCGTGGGAGCCGGCGCGCGTTTCGCTCTATCGCACGATCTTCCCGCAGATGACGAACTGGCTGCCCGCGGACGAAGGCGCGCAGTTGCGCTTCGCGTTCGATGCCGAGCTGGCGCGGTTGAAGGCGGCCTGAGCGCGCCTCCCTCACGCGAGAGCTGGACGTTTTGTCGTGGCCAGGTTGCAAGCCCCGCGGTCACCCGCCCCGACCAGCCGTCGTTGATGAGAGCAGTCGGCGGAGCTCCCAGAAGCGCACCATTGTTGGAAGTGGACGAGAACACCCAGTCGCCATAAAGACCCGCGAACCCAGCCAGCGACTCATGATTTTGCCGGGACCGCCGGCGCGCCTGCCGCCCGCTTTCGCGCACTACACGCTGCGTTTCGATATCCGCCGGGCCGGGATGTGCGCCCGGCCGGATGCAGCCGTTGAAACCGAACCCGCTCTTGCGCTACGCTGCTTTTGCCGGGACGGCGATGTCGTTCTGGAGGGGACCAAAATGATGGGTAGCGGTCGGCGAACGCTTGTCTATTTCTCTTCCGTCTTGTTGCTGCTGGGCGTCACATCACTCTGGCTACCCGATATACGGTTTCGCGAAGTCATTGCGCCGACGGCTTACGCCCAAGAGGGCGCACCGTTGGCCGCCATGGCCGAGCTCATCAAACGCAAAGGGAGCGTCAATACGCTCGACTCGCTCTGCGATGGTCTCGGCATCAGAAAATCGTTTCGCGGCGGAAGTTGCGCGGTCTTCGGGATCAGCGGCGAATTGGACAATAACGATTTGACGGCGCTGCATCTGACTTATCCCAAAGACTGGAAAGCTACGTTTCAAACGTTCATCGACCAAAGCACGGGACTTACCCTGATAATTCTGGCAAGTGTTTCCGGCAAAGGGACCGCCGGCTACGCTTTCCTCACCGACGTCAGCGGAGCCCTGAAAGGCGCCGCTTACGCGCCTGAAATCAAGAACAGCACCGAGAGGAAATGGTCGAGCATCGACATAACGCCGGAAGCGCAAAGCATCTTTTCCAGAGAGCTCAAGGTTTGGACCAGCGCATACATACGCGATCAGATCAGAACTAATTTTCCGGACCGCGACATAGAGCTGGAGCATGTTTATTCGTTTGAAATTGCCGTACCTCCCGGACACTACAATGAAAGGATTTTCACCGGGTTGGAGGCCGCCAAGAGCATTCGCTTTACACTCTCGGTGAAGAAGCAGGAGAAGGACAGACATTGGGATCCGGGCGTCGAGATATTTTTCGTGCGGGACATCGATGAGTTGAAAGATACGACGATCATTCGTCCAAACCTGGAGATTGCCGGCAGCGGCGCCATGCAGGTCACGCTCAAGAACGTGGTCGGCAACAAGATCATTACGCCTCGGCATTTCAAGCGGACACTCTCGATCGGGCAGAAGCTCAATCTGGAAGTATCATGGAGAATTCCAGGCCAGCTGAGTGTCGTGGTAGACGGCGCACAGGAGGAGCACTTGCCGATCACACGAAAGATCGGCGTGCTTAAAATCAGCACGAGCACCGGTACCTTCCTTTACGAGGATATGGTGTTTCACCAATAGACCGTCTTACTTTGTTGCCGAGACTTGCGCGCCAGGCCGGCCTTCCGGTCGAATTGCACGGATCTCGTCGACCGTTTTGGTCCTGTGGGAGGGATATATGAGGACAAGACTTTCGGCTTCGACACTCTTGCCCGCCGCTCTCGTTCTGGCGGCGGCCGGCAACGCCTGCGGCCAGTCGCTGGCGGGAGCCTGGCGGGGATCGATCGGATGCGACTACAACCGAAACTGGAAGGCCGGGCTCAGTTTGACGGTCACGCCGGCCGGTCCGGACAGCTATACGATTGCGGGTTCGGTGGTGAACGGGCGTATTTCGGGAACCATCAATAGCGGCACCGTTCGCATGGCGTCGACCATCGTCAACGGGAGCTATCGGAACGACGTGACTTATCAAGGCAGCGTATCCGGCAGCTCGATGCGCGGGACGTACACTCAATCCATTGAGGCCCTCGGCCGGGCGACCAATTGCACGTGGAGTGCCCGAAAGGTTCGCTGATGCGGCCGCAGACCGGGGACCCGCGACGGATTACGGGCACTCATGACTGCCGACGCGGCCGCGGCGCCCGCCGAGTTCCGCGCCGATCGGGACAAGGTGCGCGCGCGGCTGCACAGGATTCTCGCCGAGGCGCGCGCGGCGCAGAAGCTGCCGTGGGAGCCGGCGCGCGTTCCCCTCTATCGCACGATCTTCCCGCAGATGACGAACTGGCTGCCCGCCGACGAGGGCGCGCAGTTGCGCTTCGAGTTCGATGCCGAGCTGGCGCGGTTGAAGGCGGCCTGAGCGGCGGGCGCCTCCCTCACGTCCGCATGATCAGCGCCGGCGGGCGGAGTTCGCCCGGCGCAAGCCGCGCGCCGGCTTTGCGCCGACGCCCGCGGCGGGAGCCAGCATGGCCAGCCGAGCCGGATCGGGCACGGCGCCATGCGCGACGCCGTATCCGGGATACGCCATTGCGTAACCGGGATACAAGCGCTATGTATTTGCACGGAAAAGGAATATTCCGCCATGCCCTTGGCCCGGAACCGCATCGCGAAATATCGCAAGGAAGGGGGAGCCGCTGATCTCGTTCGCGTGGAGGTTCTCGTCCCTCCCTCGGCGCGCGATCAGATAGTGACCCTGGCTTCTCGGCTGCGCCTGGCGCATCGCCAGGAGAAGGAGCTCAGATCTCTGTATGAACGTGCGCTTCGTTCGTACGGCCCGCGCATTCTCGACAATGTCGATCTCGCTCGCCTGCCCGACCTGCGGTCACGGGCAGCCGTTGCGGCGCGCGCGATGATCGACCGCGGCGATGCGCGTGCATTTGCCATGGGGCGGACGATGCTGGATCGCGTGCACGAGATGGCCAACCGAAATGGCGCTGACGCAGCTGCAGAGTGACATCCTCCGCTGCCTTGCCAAGAACCGCTCGGAAACGAGCTACCTGGCGGGCGGCGTGATCCTCAACAGGAACTGGCCGAGACGCTCGGACGACATCGATATCTTCCACGACACCGACGAGGAAGTGACCGCCGCTGCGAAAGCGGACCTCGCCGTCCTCGACGCCGCCGGATACAAGACCCGTACGGACGTCATGGTCTACGGATGCGTCGATGCGACCGTCTCCGACGCAAATTCGTCGACGATCATCCAGTGGTTCTCTGAGACCAAGCGTCGTTTCTTTCCCCTCGTCAAAGACGAAGCGTGGGGCGCCCGTCTGCATCAGGCCGACCTGGCCGTGAACAAGGTGCTCGCGGCATCCGGCCGCTCAAAGGCGCGAGATATTGCGGACCTGGTTGCGATTGGACGCAACTACTGTCCGCTCGGCCCTCTGGTGCTCGCCGCAGCCGGCAAGCCGCCGAATTTTTCGCCGCGCCGGACCATCGACGAGATCCGCCGACATGCGCAGTCCATTCCGGCCGAGGAATTCGCCGCCGTGAAGGGCCTCCCGGCGGACTGGTCCGCACAGTTCATCCGAAACGAGGCACTTCGCTTGATCGATTTGGCCGACACGTACGTGATGAGTGCCGCGCCTGATCTGGTCGGCCTTCTTGCCGTGAGCAAGCAGGCGGTGCCGACCGAAGTGACGGACCGCAACCGCGGCGATCTTGTCCTGCGAAAAGCAACAGACGAGCCCGAAGTCATGCCGCTTCCGGCGGAGTTCGATGCGGTAGGTTGGAGTCCCGATCACTCCTGAACCTTCGACTGGGCTCCCTCCATCGCCTCCGCCACCCTCCCGGTCCACTCCTCCCATGGCGCGCCGAGAAAGCTGTAGCTGTTCATCACGAACCCCGGGCCGGCATAGAACTTCTCGTACTGCATGTGCCGCCCGGCAAAATCCGAGCCGAGCAGATCCCAGGCCAGGCGAAACAGCTTCATCCGCGCCGTCGCGCTCGCGCCCGGCGTCGACCAGTAGGTCTCGAACCGCTCCGCCGTCGCCGGATCGGCCAGCACCGACGCATCCGCCGGCATCTGAAAAACCCCGGCGCCCATCAGCTCGCGCACGGTGTCGCAGATCTCGGAATGATTGTTGGTGCACCAGTGCAGCGCCGCGTAGACGTAGCGGCGGTTGACGGTGTGGAAGCCCTTAACCTGCGCCTCGCCGCAGTTGACCTGGCCCATGATCAGGCCTTCGAGCATCGCCTGCTGAGCGGCGAGGCGGCCGAGCGTGAACTGCACGGCCGGATTGTCGGCGACGCGGTTGATGTCGGCGAGCCTTTTGGCGACGCCGAGGATCAGCTCGAGCTTGGCGAGGAAGCGCACATTGGCCTGGTGGTTCGCCATGGCGTGGCCGGGCGTGCGCATGTAGATCGCGCGCGTCATCGCGACGTTGTCGTGGCAAAATACGCGCTCCCACGGCACGTGCACGTTCTCGAACAGCACCGCGCTGTCGGTCTCGTCGAAGCGCGCCGCCAGCGGATGGTCGACCGCGCTCGCGCCGCGCTCATACGGCGTGCGCGGCCAGATGCTCACGCCCGGCGCGTTGAGCGGCACCGCGCAGGTGATCGTCTCCTTCTCGCCCCCGGGCGCGACCGGCTGCAGGTTGCCGCACCAGGTCTCGTGGCAGAACACCGCGGCGGTGCCGAGCATCTTGAGGCCGTTGATGACGACGCCGCGGTCGTCCTCGGCGACGACGCGCAGCGTCGGCGACACTCGCGCGCCGTCCGGCGCTCCGGCGCGCCAGCCCTGCGGGTTGGTCACGGTGTGGGCGACGAACAGGTCGTTGCGCCGCATATGCCGGTAGTAGTTGCGGATGTTGTCGCCGAAGCCCGGGCGGATCGCGTCGAACATCGCCGGGTCCATGACGAGCCCGCTCACATAGCTCGGAAAATTGTCGGGCGAGCGGCCGATCAGGCCGTGCGTCCACGAGGCGATGCGGCGGTGCGTCTCGTAGCGACGCTGCAGGTCCTCGCGGCGGCGCGGCAGGAGGTAGTAGGCGGAGAAAGTGTCGCCGTCCTCGGTGCACGCCATCACGTCGCGATGCTCGGCGGCACGCTTGTTGTCGTAGATCATCGCGATGGTGCGCGCGGCGTTGCGGAACGCGGGATGCGTCGTCACGTCCTCGACGCGCTCGCGCCCAAGAAAGATGCGCCGGCCGTCGCGCAGGCTCTCGAGGAAATCGTCGCCCGTCATCAGCATGGAAGTCTTCCCGCGGTCCGCCGCACCCTACCACGGCGCCGGCGCGGCGCAGGCCGCGCGAAGCGCATGGGCGCCGCGGCGCGCCATGGCGGCTGCCCGCTTGCCGCCGGTTTTCGGTCGTGCTGAAATTCGCGATCAACCTGCGGATGTAGAGGACAGTTGGCAGGCGCGGCCGAAGGAGACGATCGCATGGCCTGGATGAAGTTGACTCACATGGTCGGCAAGGACAAACGGGACTTCTACGTCAACGCCGACCAGATCGTCTCGGTCGGCGATCCGGTTGGCGCGGCGCCGGGCTCGGCGGCCCACCTGACGCTCGCGAACGGCACCGTGGACGTGCTGGAGACGGTCGAGCAAGTGATGGGCTACGTCAAGACTCCCAACTGGCCCTAGTGAGTCCGGCTCAAGATTACTGTCGGGTTCTCCCTATTCCTTTGCCCCCCGCGCCGGTATCAGCCCGCGCGCCTTCGCCCCCATTTGTCGATCTCGCATCCGCACTTCGGGCACGTGACGCCGCCCCACATGAACTGGCTGCCCGAGGCGGGCGTGCGCACTCGCGGCATCTGGGCCCCGCAATTCGGACACGAGAGGCGCCGGAAATTGACGCCCCATCGATTTTTGACAATCGTGCCGTAGATGACGAGGCAACCGAGCACGACGAGAAGCGCCAGCACGACGATATAGGCTGTCACATTTGATCCAGCGCAAGGCCGCGGCCATCGCCGCCGTGCTACGAGATCGGCATGCCCACGACCATCCACGCCCGATCCGAGAGGCGCGCCGAAACCGCTGCGGCCCGGCGCCGCGAATCCTGGTTCTCGCTCGCGACCGTCGTCATCGTCGTCGCCGTTGCGGCCTGTGCGACGGCCGCGACCGTCAATGCCTACGGTCCGGCCTTCCTCGGCCCGGCGTTCGGGCCTTAGGGCGTCTCCATCGTCAACTCCGCGCGATTGCCGGCGCGCCGAGACGGGCATCCGGAACACCGGCGCCGATTCCAGCGTTGCTTCCTCGGCGGTCGGAACCGGAGAAAGCGATGCGGTCAGCCGAGGAACTCGAAGCCGAGCTGGTGCGCACGCGGCGCCGGCTCTATCGCGTCACCGGCGTGATGACCTTCGTGTTCATCGCCTGCCTCGCCGTGGTGTTCGCGGCAGTCGGCGGGGCGCTGGTGGTGGTCGAGCGACGCGCCGCGCGCACGCTGCCGCCGCAAGCCCGCGACACGCACCAAGTCACGGCGCAGGTCGCGACGGCACCGCAACCGCCGCAGCCGCCGGCGCCGCTCGCGGCCGCGCGGGCGACGCCGCCCGCGACCGTCGCGACGGCGCCCGCCCCTGCGCAGCCGCCGCAGCCGCTTCCGCCGACGCCGCCGCAAGCGCGCACGCCGCAGGTTCAGGTGCAGGCATCGCCGCCGCCGGCCGGGGCGCCGGGCGGCGCGATCAAGACCGCGCAGCCCGCCGCGATCCCGCTTGCGCCAAGGACGGCCGCGCCCGCGTCAAGCGACGTCAGGCACACGGCGCGCGCGCAGCCGCGGCGCGATGAGCGCACAACCGTCGGCGCGGCGCCGAGCGATACGGCGCTGCGCTCCGACGATATGCGCGAGCGCCGGCGCGCCCATGCCCGCGTGCGGCCCGGCGCGGACCAGGACGCCGCAAGCGGGCAGCGCCCGCAACGCGCGATCATCGTGAACCCGCCGCCGCGCGAGGAAGCGCGCCGGGACGACGACCAGGGCGCGCCGCCGCGCCAGCACGATCTGTTCGGCGACCTGTTCGGCGGGATTTTCGGCGATCACGATCGGTAAGCGATCCGCAAGCGCCTCGCGCGTGGTCAGAAGCACAGATTGGTGACGACCTTGCCGGTCTTGTCCTTGAGCACGTAGGGGCAGTCGAGCCGCTTGAGCGCGGCCTTGGCGTCGGCGTTGCCGAGCGCGGCGGCCTTCTCGTAGTAGGACTTGGCGAGCGCCGAATCCTGCGGGCCGCCGCGGCCGCTCTGGGCGAAGACGCCCATCCATTGCATCGCGTCGACCTGGCCCTGCGCGGCCGCCTTCTCGAACATCGCGCGCGCCGCAACGTCGTCCTGCGGGCCGCCGGTGCCGTTCGCGAGCATCACCCCGAGCTGGAATTCGGCCTCGGCCGAGCCGGACTGCGCGGCGCGCGCGAGCAGCGCGCGCGCCTGCGCGGGATCGAACGGCGGGCCGCCGGCGGCGGCGAGCGCCAAGAGGTTGAGCACGCCGCGCGGATTGCCGGCCTCGGCCGCGCGGGTGAACAGCTCCTGCGCCTTGGCGGGATCGCGCGCGCCGCCCGAGCCGGTCGCGAGCAGCACGCCGAGCTCGACCATCGCCGAGGTGCTGCCCTTGTCGGCCGCCTTGCGCCAGGCCGCGATCGCGTCCGCCATCTGCTGGTTCGCCGCATAGGCGCGGCCGAGCTGATACATGGCGCGGCGCGATCTCGCCGCCGCGATGCGGCAGAACTTGATCGCCTTGGCGATGTCCATCGGCGCGACCGCGGCGACGCCGCGGATATCGGCCGGCTTGTCGGGATCGGCCGGATCGGCCGCGAGCTGATCGCACAGGATTTCGTCGGCGGACTGCGCGCGCGCGGGCGCCGCGCCGCTCGCGAACGCCGCCACCGCAAGGCCCACGGCCACGGCGAGCAGACCCCCGCGAGATCGCAGTCCAGATCGCAGTCTCATGTCCGCAGATTACGGCGGCAGGGCGGGTGCGGCAACCGTGTGGTCCGCGCGCGGCGGCGTGCGGCTGGCGTTCTGAAACCGCAAGCTGAGCGAAGCCTTGATCCGCGAGCAGAGCGAGATGGCGGGCGCGGCGCTCGATCAGGCGCGCGAGCCGACGCGCCGGTCGTCGCAAGCGGCCGCGTGACGCGCGGATGAAGCCGGGCGAAGGCGGATCCTCGCCTTCGCCGTCGCGGGCCGCAAGCGACGCGCGACGCGACGCGCCGATGGACCGGCGCGATCGCGCCGCCGTGTCGCCCCGGATCAGAACAGGTTGTCGTTTGCCTGGGTCGGCAGATTGCGCGCCGCGATCATCATGTCGAACGGCGCGACCGATGTCGCGACCGGCTGGGCAACGTCGCGCACGACGCTGCCGGTCATCGCGTGGCCGGCGACCACGCCAAACGCCAGCGTGACCACGGCCGTCAGGGCATGCGACTTGAGCTTGAAGATGTTCATGAATCCCTCCTCTCAAGCGGCAGCACGCTAGCGCAAAACCCTTAAGCCGCGCCTTAGACGCGCCGTGCAACGGCGCGCGCGGGGCGCCGTTTGCAAACGGAGTGAATCAAGTGTTGCGGCGGTGGCGGCTTCAGGCGGCGCGCACCGTCGTGAGGAAGCGGTCGACCTCGAGCTTGAGGCGGTTGCTCTCGTTGGCGAGCGACTGCGCCGACGACAGCACCTGCGAGGAGGCCGAGCCGGTCTCGGCCGAGCCGCGGCTCACGTCGGTGATGTTGCTCGCCACCTGCGTGGTGCCGGCGGCCGCCTGCTGGACGTTGCGCGTGATCTCCTGCGTCGCCGCCCCCTGCTCCTCGACCGCCGACGCGATCGTGGTGGCGATCTCGGAAATCCGCACGATGGTGCCGCCGATCTCTTTCATGGCGGCGACCGAGTCCTGCGTCGCCGACTGCATCTCGGCGATCTGGGTGGTGATCTCGTTGGTCGCCTTGGCGGTCTGGGCGGCGAGCTGCTTGACCTCCTGCGCGACCACGGCAAAGCCCTTGCCGGCCTCGCCGGCGCGCGCCGCCTCGATGGTGGCGTTGAGCGCGAGCAGGTTGGTCTGCTCGGCGATCGTGGTGATGAGGGCGGTGACGTCGCCGATGCGCCCGGCCGCATGCGCGAGCTTGGTGATGCGCTCGTCGGTGCGATGCGCCTGGTCGACCGCCTCGCCGGCGATGCGGCTCGACTCCTGCACCTGCCGGCCGATCTCGGTGACCGACGACGACAGCTCCTCGGTCGCCGAGGCGACCGACTGCACGTTGGTCGAGGCTTCCTCCGAGGCCGCCGCCACCGCGGTGGACAGCTGCTGCGTGGTATCGGCGGTGCGCGTCAAGGTGCCGGCCGAGGCTTCGAGCTCGGTCGCGGCGGACGACACCATCTCGATCACGCCGCCGACGCTCGCTTCGAAATCGTCGGCGAGCTTGAGCATCGCGGCGCGGCGCTCCGCCGCCGCCTGGCGATCGAGCTCGGCCTTCTCGGCCGCCTCGCGCTCGGCCTTCTCGCGCGCCTTGACCTTGAACGCCTCGACGGCGCCGGAGATCTCGCCGATCTCGTTCTTGTGGCCGAGCCCGGGCAGCACCACGGCGAAATCGCCCTCGGCAAGCCGCCGCATGGCCGAGACGATGCCGCGCAACGGAACCGTGATCGAGCGCGAGGCGAAGAACACGATCGCGCCGGCGATCAGGAGGCCGCCGACCAGCAGCGCCCATTCGAGCCGGCGCAGCGTCGCGACCTGGTCGAACACGTCGCGCGATTCCTCCGCCAGCATCTTCTGCTGATTGGCCTTGATGCCGCCGGTGCGCGTGCCGTCGGCCTGCTTCTGCCCGTCGAGCAGATCGAGAAGCTTGAGGGCGCGCGGCGCCGCCTCGGTCACCAGGAGGTGCACCGGCATGTTCCACTGCGGGGTATCGCGGATCGCGAACATCTTCGCCGGAAGCGGCGCGAACGCATCATGCTCCTTGACCAGCGCGTCGAACGCGCCCGCCTGCGTCGGCGTCAGCATCGCGCGATGCGCCGTCAGCGCGGCGAGCGCCTTGTCGGCGACGCCGAGAAAATGCGCGAACCTGTCCTTGGTGGCCTTGTCGCCGGTCAACAGATAGGTGCGCACCTGGGCGACCGCCATGGCGAAATTCCCGCGCATGTCCGCCATCGACTTGAACAGCTGCTTGCGCTCGGGCGTCGCCTCGAGCCGCACCTCCTCGTCGATCATCTTGGTGATGTCGGCGACGATCGCGTCGGCGTGCGGCGCCGCCTCATCCTGCAGGAGCTTGGTCGCCGGATAGGCGTCGGGCGTGAAGGCCACCGCCTCGGCGCGCTCTTGCGCGGCGCGGAATTCGACGAGCAGCGCCTTCGCCTGCTCCCACTTGCGCTTGTTGTCCGGATTGGTGAAGCGCGCGACCTTTTGGTCGATGGATGCCTGGGTGGCATCGAGCTCCTTCCACATCGCCGCCCGATCGAGCTTGCCCTGCGGATTGCCGGTGAGCAGATAGCCGCGCAAGGTCGCGAGCGTCGAATAGAGATTGCCGACCATCTGCGTGCTCTCGATCGAGACCGGCGCGCGCAGGGTCACGAGCCGATCGACGGTCTGCGAGACGCCCGCGATCAGGTAGATGGTCGCGCCGACCGCGAACGCGAGGACGGCACAGACGGCGGAAAACCCCAGCAGCAGCCGGGTGCTGATGCGCAAGTCAAGACGCAGTACCCCACCCATTGCATCCCCTCCATTGATCGATTGTCGCGATGCCGCGAAACGTTTCTCCACTGCGCACGTCGATCCGACCGATCGACGGCCAAGCGGAAGCCGCGACACATTCGGAAATTTCGAATCGAAACGTTGGGCTCGCGCGGTTAACAATCGGTAGCGCCGGTTTCCATTCGCTCACAAATTGTGGGCGCGCGCGGGCGAAAAGATCGCAAATCCGCAATCCGAACGCGAACCGCGTGGCGTCGCATCCTGTGGGCGTTCGATTTCTCCGCCGACGCGGCGCGCGGCGATGATCAACTAGTAGTTGCCTGACCTAAGGTCCATGAAATCTCAACACGAACTCGTCTCGGTAGAGCCGTAGCGTGGGCAAAATCGCTCGCCGGGATTTCCCTTGCGGATCGGATGTGCTCGGCGATTTTGCCCACCCTACCGCCTAAGGCCGGTGAAATTTCAGCACGAACTCGTCGACCTTGATCGGCGAGCGGAACACGATCGCGGTGCGCGGGTCGTCGGGGTTGCGCAGAAAGTCGCCGGAGGCGACGAACTTGAAGCCGGCGGCTTCGAGCTCGGCGCGCACCGTCGCCTCGGCGATGCGGTGATAGAGCTTGCCGACGCGGTCGGCATCCTCGGGTCGCGCCGAATGGTCGGCGATCACCAGGATGCCGCCCGGCTTGAGCGCGGCGAACAGCGCCTTGTCCATCGCGGCGCGGTCGACCCCCATGTAGGTCGTGTCGTGATAGGCGAACAGAAACGTAATGAGATCGAGCGGCGGCAAGCCGGCGGCCGGGTTGTCGTAGGGCGCGATCTGCGCCGCCGCGTTGCGCATGCCGGGCGACGCCATGCGCGCCGCGAATTTCGCGTTCGGCTTGTCGTTCTGCCCCCACACCTTGCCGTTCGGCGCGACCGCGCGCGCCATCAGCTCGGTCGAGTAGCCGGCGTCCGCGCCCATGTCGAGCACGTTCCAGCCGGTCTGCGGGCCGATGAAGGCGAGGAGCTTGGCGGCCTCGCGCCGCTTGTCGGTCGCCCGGTCGGCGTCGCTGCGATCGGCGGCCGCGAGGATCGCGGCGTAGTCCCGGGCGCGCTCCTGGACGCGGTCCTGGGCGCGCGCCGCGGTGGGCGCGCCCGATTGCAGCAGCGCCACGCCCAACGCGAGGCCGCAGAGCGTGAGCGCGCGACGGCGGATCGTGACAGCCATGGATTCCTCCCGGTGGTCGGCGCCGACCATCGCAGATGGCGGCGCAATTGCAATGCGGCGCCGGCAAAAGCGGGTCGCCTTTTCGCCGCCGAACCGGTAGAGGGTTAGCGGCAGAATACTGCCGTTTTGTGAGGGTTTGTCGTCAGGATGGATCGCGCCATGCCCTGCCCCGCGCTCGCGGACATCATCGGCGACTTCGACCGGCTCTACGACGCCTACCACAAGGGCACGCTGATCAGCGACGGCGCGGGCGGCGATCTCGCCAGGAAGCTCGTCGGCGAGGGCCAGGACATCTTCCGCTTCCGCCGGCTGTTTCTGCTGCTCGACGCGCTGATGCGCAACCGGGTCGGCCGTCTCGTCAACGGCGACGACGGCCTGCGCCACGTGGTCGTGTTCGGCGGCAACAATGTGGGCAAGAGCACGATCATCAACATCCTGGCCGGCCGCCGCGTCGCGAGCGTCAGCCCGGAGGGCGGCCATACGCGCCACGCCGAGGCCTTCGTGCCGGGCGGGGTGACCGACAAGACGGCGCTGTTCGGCCGCAACCCCTATGCGTTCCGCCGCCTCGCCGCGCACGGGCGCGAGGGCCTCGCGCAGGCGCCGCTCGATCGCTACGGCATCGTGCCGCTCGCCTCCGACCTGCTGCCCGGCAACGTGGTGCTGTGGGACACGCCCGACTGCGACGCCGTCGGCTTCGAAAGCTACCTCGTCTCCGTCATCGAGGCGGTCGCGGCCGCCGACGTGCTCGTCTACGTCACGTCGGGCGAGAAATATTCGGTCGAGCACCTGGTCGAATGGTTCCTGCTGCTCGCCGACACCGGCATCGACATGCTCGAATGCCTCAATCGGACGGCGGTGCGCGATCATGCGCGGGTGATCGAGAGCCAGAAGACGCGTTTTCTCCCCAAGGCCGCGGCGGCGCTCGGCGTCGCGCTGCCCGACCCGCGCGTGGTCGGGCTCAAGTTCATGGTCGAGGGCGAGGAGGAGGATTTATGGGACCCGCAGCTGCATCCGGAGGCGGACCAGCTGCGCCATGAGGTGCTCGCGCTCGTCGCGCGGCGCGACCGCGCCGCCGCGCTGACCCGCACCCTCGATTTCGTCGGCCGCCACCTCGACAGCCTGCTCGCGCCGGCGCGCATCGAGACCGCGGCGATCGGCGGCTGGACCACCGAGGTCGAGGACGCGATCAAGCTGTTCGCCAAGGTCTACGCGGACGAATACCTGACCGCGGAGAAGACGATCGATCCGTTGAGCCGCCTCAACGTGCAGATCCTCGAGCTGCTCAACCCGGACATTCCCGGCCTGCAGCAGGCGCTGACCGCGCTGAGCTGGGCGGCGCGCTGGCCGGCCAAGATCACCATCAAGGCGATCGGCCACATCTACCAGGTGGTCACCGGGGGCACGCAGAAGGCCGAGGCGGCGCCGAAGGAGCTCGTCGCCTACACGGACGCGCATACGGCGGTGCTCACGCGCCTCACCAAGGCGATCGAGGCCGCGCGCGGCGAGCCGCGCCACCATCCGTTCTGGGACGCGCTCGACACCGCATGGAAGGAAAGCTTCGACGCGCTCAACGACAAATTCGTCAAGCTGGTCGCCCGGCACATGCAGGAAACCGACGCGGCGATCGCGGCGACCGCGCGGGCGATCATCGAGGAGCTGAGCACGCGGCCGAGCCTGCTCAAGACGCTGCAGGGCGCGCGCGTCTTCGCCACGGTCGGCGGCATCATGGTATCGTTCGCGGTGCCGCATGGCGGCTCGCTGGTCTACGAGCTTTTGGAGGAATCCTTCCTCGTTCCGCTGCTGGCGGTCGGCGTCGATACGGCGGCGCAAGGCGCGATCGCGGCCTTCGTCAAGAAATGCGAGATGGACCTCATCGCCAAGCTCAAGCAGGACGCGATGATGAACGCGCTGCGGCTCTACGGCGACGCCGTGAACCGCGTCGCCGAGCTGGCCAAGGCGCAGGCGGGCACGCTCGGCGTCGATCCCGACGTGCTGCGGCGGCTGCCCGAGGAGCTGCGCCGGCTCGGGCGCGAGCTCGCCAGCCTGCCGGCGAGGATCGCATGAGCGCCGGCTGGGTCGACAGCGCGGCGCTGCTCGGCGAGATCGAGCGCTGGATGGCGGAGCTGCGCGCGCGCGGCCTGCGCGGCGAGGCCGAGCTTGCCGAGCTCGCGGCCGAGCTCGCGCAATCGCGCGGCGAGCGGCTCGATCTGCCGACCGACGCGATCCTCGTGGTGCTGCTGTGCGGCCCGACCGCGGTCGGCAAGTCGACGCTGATCAACACGCTCGCGGGCGCCGAGATCTCGCGCCCCGGGCTCGGCGCGACGACGAGCGCGGCGGTGATCTACCTGCACGAGGACGACAATCCGCAGCGCCTGTTCGAATACGGCCGTGAGATCGGCGAGCTCGCGCGCGCGCCGCAGACTGTGGTGCGCCATCGCCGCCCCGAGCTCCTGCACAAGGTGCTGATCGACACGCCCGACATCGACAGCGTGGTGCGCGAGCATCGCGCGCTCACCGGCGCGCTGGTGCATGCGGCCGACCTCGTGCTGTTCGTCACCACGCCCGAGCGCTACAAGGACATGCAGGCGGCGCAATGGGTCGAGGAAGAGAGCGCGCAGCGCGCCACGGCGTTCGTGCTCAACAAGTGGGATCGCGCCTGCGTCGGGCTGCAGTGGGAGAACCGCGGGCTGGTCGAGGCGGATTTCCGCCGCGTGCTCGCCGGCAACGGGTTCGACGACTCGCAGATATTCAAGGTCTCGTGCGTCGCCGGCGACGGCGGCGGCGCGAGCGAGAACGAGCTGCCGGCGCTGCGCGACTGGCTGGCGCGCGGGCTCAATCGCTCGGCGTCCGCCGCGATCCAGGATCGCCGCCGCGTGATGGCGTGGGGGCGGCTCGCGGCGGCGGTCGCGAAGAGCATTCCGCCGCCGATCGCCGACGCGCCGTGGGTGAAGGAGGCGTTCGACGCCTTCGCGGGCGTGCGCGAGCAGGCGCTCGCGCCGACCCGCACCGCCGCCGCCGAGGTCGCGAGCGCGCTCGGCGACCGCGCCGTGTGGCCGTCGAGCCCCGGGCTGTTCGGCACCTATGCGCGGTTTCTCGCCTGGTGCGCCGCGCTGCGGCAGAACCCCTGGTACAACCCGCTCGGGCTCGGCCGCGCCGCGGCGGCGGGCAATGCGAATGAGCCGGCGGCGCGCGCGGACTTCGCGGCGGCGCTGCCGCGACTCGTCGACGAAACCGTGCGGCGGCTGCGCTACCGCCTGATCGCGCAACCGCTGCCGCTCGCGGCGGTCGACGCGCAATGGGATGACGAGCTGGCGCAGCTTGCGCCGCGCCTCGCGGCGCTGCCGGCCGCCGCCTTCGCGGATGTCCTCGCCTCGGCATCCGCGCTGAGCGTCCGCCGCGGGCTCGGAATCCTCGCGATCGCCGCCATCGAGATCATGATCCTCGCGGTGCTCGGCACCGCCCTGTGGCAGGTCGGGCGCGGCTTCGTCACGGCGCAGTATGCGTCCTCGGGCCTCCTCTACAGCACGGCGGCGCTGGCGATCCTGCTGCTGCTCGCCGGTCACATGCTGGCAAATTTCTTCTTTCCCTCGTTGCGCCGGCGATTTGCCGCCGAGTTGACCCGCCGCCTGCAAGCGGGCGTCGAGGCGAGCTGCAGCCGCATGGAGACGGCGCTGCGCGACCACGCCGCCGCGATCGACCGCCTGGCGGCGCAAGGTCGCGACATCCAGGGCGAGATCGACCGCGCCGTGCAGGCGCTCCGCCACGCCGGCGACGGCGCCGCGATCGACCGGCTGTTCAGCGCGCAGGCGCCGCGCGAGCCGCAATCCCCACCCGAGAACGCAAGGCAAGCCGAGCCGCCGCGGCGGCTACCACGCTTTGAATGATGGAGTGAAGCGCAGATGTCGGAACTCGCCCGTTGGAATGACCGCTTTTCCGCGCCCGGTTACCTGTTCGGCACGGAACCGAATGCCTTTCTCAAGAGCGAGGCGCATCGGCTCAAGCCCGGCGCCAAGGCGCTGTCGATCGCCGACGGCGAAGGGCGCAACGGCGTCTTTCTCGCGAGCCGCGGCCTCGACGTGCTGGCGGTCGATTTCTCGCCCGTGGCGCTCGCGAAGTCGCGCGAGCTGGCGAGGAGCCGCGGCGTCGCGCTCCGGACCGAACAGGTCGACCTGCTCGGCTGGACCTGGCCGACCGCGGCGTTCGACGTGGTGGCCGCGATCTTCATCCAGTTCGCCAGCGAAACCGAACGGCCGCGCATGTTCGCCGGCATCAAGCAGGCACTGCGGCCGGGCGGCCTCCTGCTCATGCAGGGCTACCGTCCCGAGCAGCTTGCCTATGCGACCGGCGGACCGAAGGAGATCGGCAATCTCTACACGCGCGCCCTGCTCGAGGCGTCATTCGCCGATTTCACCGAGCTCGACATCCGCGAGCACGACGACGTGGTGCAGGAAGGCGGCGGCCACAGCGGCATGTCGGCACTGATCGATCTCGTGGGAACGAAGTGAGGTATCCGTCATTGCGAGCGAAGCGAAGCAATCTCGTTCCGCACGTGCTTGCGGATCGAGATTGCTTCGTCGCGCTTGCGCGCTCCTCGCAATGACGACCTACGACCTCACGCGCCGGCGCCGGGGTCCTCGACGAATTCCAACCCCTGCGGCCCCTCGTAGAACCGCCCCGTGATGGTGCGATCGATCTCGCCCGTCACGACGCCGATGCGCACCGCGAAGCCGCACACGTGGCCGGCCGCGCGCGGGCTCGGCCGGCAGGCGAGCTTGGTGAAGCCGCGGATGTCGAACGCATCGGTACGCGCTGTGCGCACCCGGGCGAGCGCCGCCTCGCCGCCGGTCGCGGCGACGAAATCGAGCGCGGAGCGCACCTCGCCGGCGAGCGTCGCCTGGAAGGCCGAACGCATCGCCGCCTCGCTCGGCTCGTCGGAAAAGCCGGTCACGGCAAAAATGCCGACGACCACGGCCGGCACCGTCCATACGCGCATCGCGGAAGAGCCCCCTCTTGCCACGCCGCGAAGATGCCACAAAGAGCTTGCGCCGCCGTTTGGCCGATCGGTGCAATTTTAGCGATCGGCCGTTCGTTCACCGTGGCGGCTTGATTGCGTCGCGCGATCCCGCGATAGATGTCGCCCGGCCACACAAGCATCCCACCGAGGAACGCCCATGCCCGCCAAGCCAAAACCCCGCCTGCCTGCGATTCCCGACGACCAGCTCACCGACCGGCAGAAGGAGCTGATGGAGGCGATCCGCTCCGGCCCGCGTGGGCGGGTGAGCCAGGGCGGCCCGTTCGGCGTCTATCTGCACGCGCCCGATTTCGGCGACCTCACGCAAAAGCTCGGCGCCCATGCCCGCTACAAGTCGGGGCTGCCGCCGCGCCTCTCCGAATTCGCCATCCTGTGCACGGCGCGGCAGTGGCGCGCGCAATACGAGTGGCACGCGCACGTGCCGATCGCCGAAAAGGCCGGGGTTGCGCCCGAGGCGATCCGCGACATCAAGGCGGGCCGCGCGCCCAAGAAGGCGAGCAAGGAGGAGCGTGCGATCTACGACTTCGTCGCCGAGCTGTACAAGACGCGGCGGGTGAGCGAGCGCACCTACAAGCGGGTGCACGCTTTCCTCGGCAACAGCGGCACCGTCGAGCTGGTCGGCATCCTCGGCTATTACGGCCTCGTCGCCATGATGCTCGACGTGTTCAACGTGCCGCTGCCCGAGGGCGCGACGCCGGCCTTTGCGGAGAAGTGACGCCGAAGGCGTCATTGCGAGCGAAGCGAAGCAATCTCGATCCACATGTATTTGCGGTGCGAGATTGCTTCGGCGCGCTTCGCGCGCCTCGCAATGACAGGGGAGACTACGCGCTCGCCGCCGTCTTCGCCGGCTCTTCGCTGGCGGCCGGCTCGGCCGGCGGCTCAGGCGCCTTCGGCTTCGGCTTGTTCATGCGCTGCTGCAGCAGCGCCATGAAATCCTGCATCGGCATCGGCGGTGCGATCAGGTGGCCCTGGCCGAAATCGCAGCCCATGATCTGCATCGCCTGCAGGTCGGCGACCGTCTCGATGCCTTCCGCCACCGCCGCGCTGCCGAAGCGGTGGGCGAGATCGATCGCGGTCTGGCAGATCGCCGCATTGGTCGGGTCGCCGGCGCAGCCCTTGACGAAGCTGTGGTTGAGCTTGAGCTCGGCGAACGAGAGCTCGCGCAGGCTCGAGAACGACGAATAGCCGGCGCCGAAATCGTCGATCGCGACCGAGATGCCGCTCACCCGCAGCTTGGCAGCGATCTCCTGGCTGCGGCGGATGTCGCGCACGATCTGGTCCTCGGTCACCTCGACGATCAGGCCCGGCCAATATTCGGCCTTGGGGCGATTCTCGGTGACGATCTTCTCGATCGGCAGGCGATCGAGCAGATGAACCGGCACGTTGATGGCGAGGCGCAGATTGAACCCGGCCTCGTCGAAGACGCTCCAGTCGCGCAGCACCGTGAGCAGCGCGTGCTCGGTCAGCCGCGCCATCACGTCGTCGCTCACGCCGGGCAGAAAGCTCGCCGGCAGCAGCACTCCCTTGTCGGGATCGCGGATGCGCGCGAGCGCCTCGGCGCCGGCAAGACAGCGCTGCTTGATGTCGATCTTCGGCTGGTACCACAGCTCGAGACGGGTTTTGCGCAGCGCCTCGTCGAGCGGCCCAGTCGGCGGCGGCACCGGCGGCGTTGCGCGGCTCGCCGTTGCGGGCAGCGACGGCTCGTCCGCCGTCAACGCGGCGAGCACCCGCTCCAGACCCGCCTTGGTGTCGTCGATCGCCATACCACGACCTTCCCGCTCTCCCGCCCCGGGAGATAGCGGAATAGTCTTAAACATTGGTGTTGCGGCGATGCTGCAATTGCGCGCCCGCGCGCGCTTGCAGGCGGTTCGCGGCGCGCAACGCCGCGCGGCGCCGCGCGCCATTAACCCACGGCTAACCGCAACTCAGGCCAGAGCATGTTCCTGTTCCGGCGGAATCGGAACATGCTCTGGATTCTTTCCTTGGCGCATGTCCTTGCCGGCGAACCGGTATCCACTTCGCCGGGACATGCGCTGGGCGACCTTCTCAGTGCATCTGCATGGTTGCACCGCCATGCATCTGCATCGTATTGCTCGCGTGGCCGGGCGCCGGCGCCGGGCCGCCCGGCCCGGTGACGTCGTAGACGATGTCGACCGTGCCGGCCTTCTCGAACGCGAGCGTGCCCTTGACGCGCTCGCCCTGCTTGAGCGGCTGCTTCAGGCCCATCATCATCACGTGGTTGCCGCCGGGCTTGAGCTCGACGGTCTCGCCCGGCTGAAGCACGATGCCGCCCTTGATGGGCCGCATCTCCATCACGCCGTTGACCATGGTCATCTGGTGCAGATCGGCGTGGCCCGACGCCGCCGAGGTCGCGGCGAGCAGCCGGTCGGGCGTCGTTCCCGTATTGGTGAGCTTGAAGTAGCCGGCGCCGACGCTCGCGCCCTTCGGGGTCGCGGGCGCCCAGGGATGGCTGATCACGATCGCGCCCGCCTTGTAGTCGCCGGCGACGGCGGCAGGCGGAGCGAGCGCGAAGGTTGCCGCTGCGAACAGCGCTGCGGCGGCGAGCTTGGCTGTGAGCTTGTCGATCATTGGGGTCTTTCGTCGGTTTGAACATGATCCCGAAAAGTGGGTACCGCTTTTCGGGATCATGCGCTAGCGCAGGCGGATCGACTCGCCCCGCCACGCCGCGGTCGCGCCGCGGAACGCCAGGATGCGCTGGCGCGCAAAGGCGGTGGCGGCGAGCAGCGCGAGCAGCAGCGGCCAGGTCCACACGCCCATGTAATCCTCGAGCGCATGGCCGAACACGGTCACGAGATAGAGCATCATGACGACGTAGGAGGCCGACACGCAGATCGTCGCCATCGCGAAGCGCGCGAGCGGGACGCGCGCCCAGCCGCACGCGACCGCGGCGACGAAGACCAGGCCGGGAACGAAGCGGCAGAGCGCGATCAGCGCGATCAGGTCGCGCCTGAAGGCGTCGCCGAAACCGCGCACCCGCTCGTCGACCGCGCGGCGGCGCAGCCACGCCACCCGGCGCGCGCCGGCGCCGATGCCGTAGAGCGCGAAGTCGCTCGCCAGGATCGCGCCCGCGATGGCGCCGACCGCAACGTTGGCCGGCACCAGGTGGTTCACCATCAGATAGGCGCCCGACACGATGGCGAGATCCTCATGCGCGATCGGCCAGGTGCCGAGCGACGCCAATCGCCCGAACGGCGCGTCCAAGCTCGCAGTCTGGGAAGCGGTGCGCTGCATGGTGTCCCGTCGGTTTCCTCGGCCGTATCGCAGGGGAGCCGTCGTTGCGGCGCGTGCTGTTCTTGCCCCCGGCCGGCCGCGGTCAGCGCCGACCTCCCGATCTTGGCCCAAGTCATGCGAGAGGCGCAAGGCAGGATTGTTGTTTTCGCGCAACTCCTAATTGAAAATGGACGCTTGCATTTGCCTCCCTGCAATCGACATAGGCATTTGATAAGAAAGGGTATTTATACAGGTTTTATGTCCAGGATCCCGCCGGTATCGGCGTAGACACCCGCCACACGTGTGCGATCGGCAAGACGACAAAGACGGGACCAAGACGGGACCAAGACGGAACCAAGACGCGGACAAGACGCAGCGACGCCGGATCGGGCGTTAACGAGCCAGCCGACGGCCAGGCCTTGCGACGCGACCGCGGCTATCGCCCCGTGCGCGCGACCCGCGCGGCGCAGACAGGCGTCCGGCATTCGCGAGCCGTGCCGGGCGGAAGGAAAAATGCTATTCTGGCGGCGGCTCGACGGAGGCGACGATGCCAGCAAACCGTTCGACGAAGCCCGAGGAGCCGACCGACCCGCCGGAAATGGGCCGCATCCTGCGGTTCGAGCCACGGCGCAAGGCGCAGCGGCCGGACCAACGGCCGTCCTCGCCGCTCGACGATCCTTCCCCGGTCGAGGGTCTCGACAAATATTCGCGCCAGCGCGACGACGGCGACGACTATCGCTACCGCATGCGCGCGAATATTGCCGCGATCGTGCTGGTCGCCCTGCTGATCTGGTGCGGCTACTGGCTGTTCAACACGCTCGCCGAGATGCGCAAGGTGCAGGATTGCATTCTCATCGGCCGCACCAACTGCGCGCCGATCACCCTCCCGCTCGAGCGCTGAGGCGCGCGCCGCACGGCGCGAAACGCGCCTCTCGGCCGACCCGCGAAACCGCTTCCCGCTCAAGCGCTTGCGTGCGGCCGGCGGAGCCGCGCCGGCGGCAACCTTACCGCTTGAGGAACGTCGGCGCGGCATTGCGCTCAGGGGCCCACTTGTTTATACGGGCGGACGAGCAGCGCGTTCACAGTGCGGGCCGCCCAGGCCCGGCCGGGGGGAATCGCGCGCCGGCATCCTCTCCATGTTGGCGCGCTGGCAAAATCCGAAATTTTCCAGAGAGTTGATGATGTCCTCAACGTTCGACACGGTTGCCAATATCATCGCCGAGACGTGCGACATCCCGCGCGAGAAGATCACGCCGGACAGTCACGCGATCGATGATCTCGGCATCGACAGCCTGGACTTCCTCGACATCGCGTTCGCGATCGACAAGGCGTTCGGCATCAAGCTGCCGCTCGAGCAATGGACGCAGGAAGTCAACGACGGCAAGGCCACCACCGAGCAATATTTCGTGCTCAAGAATCTGTGCGCCCGCATCGACGGTCTGGTCGCCGCAAAGGGAGCTGCGTAGCTTTCCCAGCTCCATGCGGATCGAGTACTTCCAGCTCATCGACCGTATCGTCGACCTCGATCTCGATGGGCGCACGATCCGCGTCGACGCGCAGGTGCCGCAGGAAAGCACCATCTTCGAGGGGCATTTTCCCGGCCATCCGCTGATGCCGGGCGTGCTGCTGATCGAGGCGATGGCGCAGACCTCGGGCTGGCTCGTCATCGCCGCCACCAAGTTCGAGCGCATGCCGTTCCTCGCCGCCGTCAAGGAGGCGAAGCTGCGCTCCTTCGTCATCCCGGGCCAGGTCCTGTCGATCACCGCCAAGCTGTTGCACGACGGCTCGGGCTTCGCGGTCACCAAGGCGTCGGTCGCGGTCGCCGGCAAGGCGACCTGCGACGCCGAGCTGACCCTGCGCGTCATGCCGTTCCCCGACCCGCGCCTGCGCGCCAACATGGAGGAGATGGCGGCGCGCATCGGTTTTCCCATGAAGGCGCTCACGCATGGTTGACGTCGCCGAGAGCCCGCGCGCGGCCTGGATCACCGGCATCGGCATCGTCTCCTGCCTGGGCGAGGGGCTCGACGCGCACTGGCAGGGCTTTGCCGACAACAAGCGGGTGATCGACACCGAGAGCTTTGCGCCCTTCATCGTCCATCCGCTCGCGCCGATCGACTTCGACAAGCAGATCCCGAAGAAGGGCGACCAGCGGCAGATGGAGCCGTGGCAGCGCATCGGCACCTATGCGGCGGGCCTCGCGCTCGACTCGGCCGGCGCCAAGGGCAACAGGGAGCTGCTCGGCCGCATGGACATGATCGTCGCGGCGGGCGGCGGCGAGCGCGACGAGGCGGTCGACAGCGCGATCCTGACCGCGCTGCCCAAGGCGGCAAATCCCGACCGCTTCCTCAACGAGCGGCTGATGAGCGACCTGCGCCCGACGCTGTTTCTCGCCCAGCTCTCCAACCTGCTCGCCGGCAACATCTCGATCGTGCACGGCGTCACCGGCTCCTCGCGCACCTTCATGGGCGAGGAAGTGGCCGGCATCGACGCGCTGCAGGTCACGCTCGCGCGCATCGCGTCGGGCCAGAGCGAGATCACGCTGGTCGGCGGCTCCTACAACGGCGAGCGCTCCGACGTGGTGATGCTGTACGAGTTCGGCGGCTATTGCCTCAAGGGCGAATTCCGCCCGGTGTGGGAGCGCGAGCCGGACGGCGGCTTCGCGGTCGGCTCGCTCGGCGCCTTCCTGGTGATCGAATCGGAAACGCACGCGCGCGGCCGCGGCGTCAAGCCGATCGCGCGGCTCGTCGCCGCGACCAGCGGCTATGCGCACCGCAAGCAGGCGGGCGCGATCGAAGGCGAGCTTGCCAAGCTGTGGCCGCGCGTCGGCGCGACGCTCGCGCCCGGCAGCGCCGCGGTCATTTCCGGCGCGACCGGCGCCGCGCCCGCGACCGCGGAGGAGAAGCGCTTCCTCGCGCAGCACGCCGAGCTGCCGGTGCGCGCGACCGGCACCTTGATCGGCCACGGCATCGAGGCGCAAATGCTGATGAACGCCGCGCTTGCCGCCATGGCGGTGAACCGCGGTAAGCTCTTTCCGCCGTGCGGCGGCGCCGCCTTCGAGCGGCCGATGGAAGGCGCGCTCACCCAGGCGGTGGTGACCGGCGTCGGCCACTGGCGCGGCGAAGGTCTCGCGCTCGTCGAGGCGGTGCGGTAACAGGATTCGATATCCCGCAGCCCGGATGAGGCGCGTAAGCGCCGATATCCGGGGCGACCACTTCCCGGATTTCGCTTCGCTCATCCGGGCTACGCGCGCGAACGTCGAGGAGGCGCTGATGGCATCTTATCGCGACAAGTCCGGCCGGCCGGTGGTGGTCGTCACCGGCATGGGCGTCGTCACGTCGCTCGGCGCCGGCAAGGAGGACAACTGGCAGAAGCTGACCGCGGGTCAGTCGGGCATCCGCGCGATCACGCGCTTCTCCACCGAAGGGCTGAAGACGCGCATCGCCGGCACGGTCGACTTCGTCCCGGTCGAGCCCCTCACGTCGCCGGCGCTCGCCGAACGCCTCGCCGACATGGCGGCCGAGGAGGCGGTGGCGCAGTCGGGCGTCGGCACGCGTGGGCATTTTCCCGGCCCGCTGTTTCTCGCGGTCGCGCCCGTCGAGGTCGAGTGGCCGCAGCGCCAGGAGGTGGCGAAAGCCTCGGGGGCGAACGACCAGGTCACCTACACGGACCTGATCCGCGCGGCGGCGAGCGGCAAGTTCCGCCACTACCACGCGCGATTCATGTTCGAGTCGGTCGCCGACGGCCTCGCGGAGAAATACGGCACCGAAGGCGCGCCGGTCTCGCTCTCGACCGCCTGCGCGTCGGGCGCGAGCGCGATCCAGCTCGGCTTCGAGGCGATCCGGCGCGGCGAGACCGATGCGGCGCTGTGCGTCGCGACCGACGGCTCGGTCAACGTCGAAAGCCTCATCCGCTTCTCGCTGCTCTCCGCCCTGTCGATGGCGAACGATCCGCCGCAAGGCGCCTCGAAGCCGTTCTCCAAGAACCGCGACGGCTTCGTCATGGCGGAAGGCGCCGGCGCGCTGGTGCTCGAGAGCTATGCGGCGGCCAAGGCGCGCGGCGCCAACATCCTCGGCGTGCTCGCCGGCTGCGGCGAGCTCGCCGACAGCTTCCACCGCACCCGCTCGAGCCCCGACGGCAAGCCGATCGTCGGCTGCATGCGCAACGCGCTCGACGACGCCGGCCTCGCGCCCGAAGACATCGACTACATCAACGCGCACGGCACCGGCACGCCGGAGAACGACAAGATGGAATGCAACTGCGTGACCACCGTGTTCGGCGAGCGCGCGCGGCAGATCCCGATCTCGTCGAACAAGTCGATGATCGGCCACACGCTGTCGGCGGCGGGCGCGATCGAGGCGGTGGTGACGCTGATGACGCTCGAGCACCAGCGCATCCCGCCGACCATCAACTACAACGTCCCCGATCCGGCGATCACGCTCGACGTGGTGCCGAACGTCGCGCGCGACGCCAGGATGGCGCGGGCGATCTCCAACTCGTTCGGCTTCGGCGGGCAGAACGTCTCGCTGGTGCTGGCGCGGGAGCCGGCGTGATGACTGACGTTCGACGCGCCCTCGTCACCGGCGGCGGCCGCGGCCTCGGCGCCGCGATCGTGCGCGCGCTCGCGGCCGCCGGCCACGACGTCGTGTTCACCTATCGCTCGGCAACGGCGGAAGCCGATGCGCTCGTCAGGGAGCTCGTCGACGCGCATCCCGATCGCGCGTTCTCGGCGCGCCCGCTCGACCTCGCCGACAAGGCGGCGGTCGACGCCTTCATCGTCATGCTCGCCTCGGAGCCGCCGTTCTCGGTCTTCGTGCACAACGCGGGGCAGAGCTACGACGCGCTCGCCGTCATGATGGACCAGACCAAGGCGGAGGCCGCCATGCAGGTGAACTACTGGTCGTTCACGCGTCTGGTCAACAGCGTGGTGCGGCAGATGATGCGGGCGCGCTACGGCCGCGTCGCCGTGATCGGCTCGGTGACGGCGCTGCAGGGGAGCCAGGGCAACGCCGCCTACGCGGCCTCGAAGGCCGCGCTGCTCGGCTATGTGCGCACGCTCGCGGTCGAGGTGGCGCGCACCGGCGTCACCGTCAACTACGTGGCGCCCGGGTTCATCGACACCGCGATGCTCGCGCCCTACGAGAAATTCCGCGACAAGATGGAAGAGCAGATCCCGGCGCGGCGGTTCGCGACGACCGAGGACGTCGCCGGCGTGGTGGCGTTCCTCGCCTCGCCGGCGGCCGCTTACGTCACCGGCGCGGTCGTGCCGGTTGACGGCGGGCTTTCGGCGGCGCTAGGCATCCATCGATAATTCCCGAAATTTCCGCCCCGGCCCGGAGACACGATGCGTGCGCTCACCCTCGTTGCCGACCGCAAGATCGAGCTGACCGACATCGCGCCGCCGCCGCCGCCGCCGCCCGGCGCGGTGCAGATCCGCGTCAGGGCCGTGGGCCTCAATCACCTCGATCTGTGGGGCTTTCGCGGCATGGCGTTCATCAAGCGCAAGCTGCCGCTGGTGATCGGCGCCGAGGCCGCGGGCGAGATCGCGGCGGTCGGCGCCGGCGTCAGCGCGTTCAAGGTCGGCGATCCGGTCGTGATGTATGGCGGGCTCACCTGCGGCACCTGCCGGGCCTGCCGCGAGGGCCGCGATAACCTGTGCGAGAACATCAGCGGCATCCTCGGCTTCCACATCGACGGCTTCGCCCGCGAGCTCATCAACATGGAGGCGCGGCTCGTCATTGCGGTGCCGGCCGGCGTCTCGCTGCGCGACGCGGCGTGCGCGCCGATCGCGTTCGCGACCGTCGAGCACATGCTGTTCGACAACGCCAAGCTCGAGCCGGGCGAGACCATCCTGGTGCATGCGGGCGGCTCGGGGATAGGCTCGGCCGCGATCAAGATGGCGAAGGCGATCGGCTGCACCGTCATCACCACGGTCGGCGACGACGCCAAGGCCGCCAAGGCGAAGGCACTCGGCGCCGACCACGTGATCAACTACCGCGTCGACCGCTTCGAGGGCGTGGTGCGCAAGCTCACGGCGAAGAAAGGCGTCGACGTGGTGTTCGAGCACACCGGCGCCGAGACCTTTCCGGGCTCGCTGCTCTGCCTCAAGCGCGGCGGGCGCCTCGTCACCTGCGGCGCGACCTCGGGCGCGAGCATCACGTTCAACCTGATGCAGCTGTTCCAGCAGCAGTACAAGATCTTCGGCTCGTTCGGCGCCTCGATGCGCAACATCCGCGCCAGCCTCGCCAAGATGGCGGCCGGGCTCACGCCGGTGATCGACATGGAAGTGCCGCTCGCCGAGATCGAGCGCGGCCTCGCGCGGCTCGAGAGCCGGCAGGTGTTCGGCAAGATCATCGTGAACTTCTGACCCGATGCGGCGATGAGAAACTGGCGAGGCCTCGGCCGGCGCTTCGCGGTCCTGGCAAAATCCGGGGCCGATCGGGCGGCCGGCAACCTGGTGACGCTGATCCTCAAGGCGATCCGCCACGTCGACCGCATCTGGATCAGCGACGTATTTGCCGCGATCGCCCGCAGGGCCGGGCCGTGGCTGCCCGAGCACCGCATCGGCCGCGCCAACCTGGTCGCCGCTTTCCCGGAGAAGTCGCCGGCCGAGATCGAGCGCATCCTCGCGGGCGTCTGGGACAATCTCGGCCGGGTCGTGGCCGAGTTCGCCCATCTCGACCGGCTCGCGGTCGGCGACCCGAACAACCTGCCCTATGTCAAGTTCGACGCCCGCTCGGCCGCGATCTTCGACCGCGTGCGCGATGACGGCAAGCCCGCGCTGGTGTTCTCGGCCCATTTCGCCAACTGGGAACTGCCCGCCATCATCGCGGCCGCGAGCGGGCTCGATGCCATGCTGCTCTATCGCCGGCCCAATATGGGCGCGATCGCCGACGCGGTGATCGCGATCCGCAGCGGCAGCATGGGCACGCTGGTTCCGACCGACCTTTACGCGCCGATGCGGCTCGCGCGCGCGCTCGAAGACAACCGCCATGTCGGCATGCTGGTCGATCAGCACTACGTCAAAGGCGTGGAGGTCACGTTCTTCGGCCGGCGCTGCAAGGCCAACCCGCTGATGGCGACGCTCGCGCGCCATGTCGAGTGCCCGATCCACGGCACCCGGGTCATCCGCGAGCCCGGCGGCCATTTCCGCGCCGAAATGACCGAAGCCGTTGCGCCGGTGCGCGATGCCGAGGGGAAGATCGACGTGCAGGGCACCATGCAGGCGATCACCAACGTGGTCGAGGGCTGGGTGCGCGAGCATCCCGAGCAGTGGCTGTGGCTGCACCGACGGTGGCGGGATTGAGGTCTCTGCAAGGCGAGATTCAAATCTGCTGCGTCAAGCTGTCATTTCCCCTCGACCTTGTACCAATCACCGTTGGCGTTTTTCATATCTCGACGCTTGGAGCCGTTGTCCCAATCAAAGCACGTACGCACATCGCTGAATTGGTTGAATACGCAAACTTCACGCCGAACTATTGCTCCATCTAGGTTTTCAGTCAGCTTGACCATTATATCCTGTCCGTTGTTTCCTTTGAAAAATACAGCCCACACAAAAAAGAGCGGCCCCGAACCGGGGCCGCCAAGCGTCCGCGCCACAGCAGTGGAGACGCGGAGCCCGGCTTGCGGGCGGCCATCACGAGGCCCGCAAGCCGGCAACCGTCGACCCTTATTCGCCTTCCGTTCCGATCGCGTAGGCGGTCTCGCCGTGCACCGCGTCGTCGCCGACCTTCAGGGTCGCTTCATCCATGCGCAGCGGCACGATCAGGCCGATGATCTTCAGGATGATGTAGGTGGCGATGACGTTGTACACGATGATGAACGCAGCGCCTTCGATCTGCAGCAGGAACTGGTGCGAGATCGCATCGCCGTAGAACGTGCCCGTGATGTTCACGCCCGGCGCTTCCTTGTCGGTGCCGATGTACATGAGCATCGCCGGGTTGGCGAGGAGGCCGGTGAGCAGGCCGCCGGTGAGGCCGGCCACGCCGTGGGTCGAGAAGACGCTCAGCGTGTCATCGACCTTCATCATGAAGCTAGTCTTCTGCAGCTTGTTCATGGCGAGCCACGGGATGATGCCCGCAACCACGCCGATGATGATCGCGCCCCAGCCGTCGACGTAACCGGCGGCGGGCGTGATCGCGACCAGGCCCGCGATCATGCCGTTGACGGCGCCGATCACCGAGGGCTTGCCGTAGGCCATCTTGTCCATCAGCGTCCACACCAGCAGCGCGACCGCCGTGCAGGTGTTGGTGTTGAGCACGGCCGCGCCGGCGTCGGCGTTGGCGAAGTACGGGTCGCCGCCGTTGAAGCCGTTCCAGCCGAGCCACAGGATGCCGGCGCCGACCAGCGTCACCAGCAGGCTGTTGGGCGGGAAGTGATCGCGGTCGGCTTGCAGGCGCGGACCGATCACCCAGGCCGCGACGAAGCCGGACGTGCCGGCGGCAAGATGGATCACGTAGCCGCCCGAGAAGTCCGCCACGCCGAGGCCCGCGAGCCAGCCGCCGCCCCACAGACTGAACGCGCCGACGGTGTAGACGAGCGTCATCCACACCGGGCAGAAGATCATCCAGGCCGTGAAGTTCATGCGCCCGAGCACCGAGCCGGCCAGGATGATGACCGTGATCGCCGCGAACACGAATTGGAAGAAGATGAGCGTCGCCATCGGAAAGGCGAGTGCCGGCATGCCGGATGCGGCGGCCGGAATTACCGCTTGTCCGGTGCTGAACGCGGCCGATGTCGCCGGCATCGGCGTGCCGAGGAACGGAAACCATTGCGGTCCGAACGCCATGTTGTAGTCGAACAGGACCCAGACCACGAGCACCGAGGCGAACGCATACATCGCCATGAAGGCGGAATTGATCGCCCATTTCTTCTTGACGACGCCGCCGTAGAGGACGACGAGGCCCGGAATGCTCTGCAGACCGACGAACGTCGCGGCCGCCAATTGCCAGGCATTATCTCCAGTATCTAGCCATTGTGGTGATGGAACGAGTGCCATGTGTCTTTCCCCATGCCCTTCGGGCGCTGACGCAGACGCGCCACGGCGGTGATCGCAAATTCTATGCCAGCCGATAGAGCATTGACGGGACACGCTTCCGCAGAGAGATTGGGACGTTGACAAGCGCACGATGATCAAAAACTCATCATCTGATGAGAAAATGGGCAGGCAAATGATGCGGGCGACGACTCATATTCGGCAATTGGGAATTGGCGTCCTGCTGATCGGTATCTCGATCGCGCACGGACAGGCGCCGCATGGCGAGACTGCGATCACGTGCACCAATGCGGCGAGCGGCGCGACGTGGCAGATCCGCGTCGACTACGACCGCGGCACCGTCGACGCCAATCCCGCAACCGTCAGCGACGCCACCATCAAGTGGCACGATGCGAAGGACGGCGGCAACTACACGCTTGATCGAAAGTCGGGAAATCTTACGGTAGTCGTCGCCTCGAGCACCGGCGGCTATACGCTCTATGACCGTTGCAAGCTGGACAAATGAAGACGCGCGGCGGTCGGGTGTAGCCGCCCGGCGCGCACGCTCGGGCCGCGCCGATGGCTGAGCGGCTCGCCGGCGTCAAGGCCAGCGTCGGATTCGCGTCGGAGGCCGGGCCGCGCGAGCGCAACGAGGATTTCGGCGGCGCCGTCTTCGGCCCCGAGCTGCCGCGGCCGCGCCGCGACGTGGTCGCGGCGATCGCCGACGGCATCGGCGGCGCCAAGGGCGGCCGCGTCGCGGCCGAGACCGCGGTGCGCGGCTTTCTCGACGGGATTTTCGACCTGCCCGAGACCATGGAGGTGCGCCGCGCCGGCGCCAGGGTTCTCAACGCGCTCAACGCCTGGATCTATTCCGAAGGCAAGCGCAACGCCGAGTCGGCCGGGCTCGGCTGCACCTTCACGGCGCTGGTGCTGCGCGGCCGCGTCGCGCACGTGCTGCACGTGGGCGACACCCGCGCCTATCGGCTCGGCGGCGACCGCCTCACATTGCTGACCAGCGACCACACGCGCGACGACGGCGCCGGCCGCTCGAACATCCTCAACCGCGCGCTCGGCGTCGAGGCGGAAGTGCGGCTCGACTATGCGAGCCAGCCGATGGCGCGGCACGACCGCTTCCTGCTGTGCAGCGACGGCGTGCACGGCGTGCTGTCGGCCGAGAGCATTGCCGAAACCTTGCGCGAGCGCTCGGCGTCCGATGATACGGCGCGCGCGCTGGTCAAGGCCGCGCTCGACGCCGGCTCGACCGACAACTGCACCGCGCTCGTCGTCGACGTGGTCGACCTGCCGACCGCGGATTCGGCCGACGTCGGCGCCGCCATCATGCAACTGCCGCTGATCCCGGTGCCGATCGACGGCGAGACGGTCGACGGCTTCGTGCTCAAGGTGCTGATGTCGGACGGGCGCTACACCCGCCTGTTCGGCGCGGTCGACGAGATCGAGGGCGGCGAGGTCGCGCTCAAGTTTCCCAAGCCGCAGGTCGCGGCGGTCGCGACCTATCGCGCCGCCTTCGTGCGCGAGGCCTGGGTCGGCGCGCGCGTGCACAGCCCCTGGGTCGGCCGCACCATCGAGCTGCCGCCCGGCCGGCAGACCTGCCTCTACACCGTGATGCCGCTCTATCAAGGCGAGCTTCTCGAATCGCGGCTCGCGCGGCGGCCGGTGATCGCCCTCGAGGAAGGCCGCAACATCGCGATCAAGCTCGCGCGCGCGGCGGCGGCGCTGCACCGCGCCGGCATCATCCACCGCGACATCAAGCCCGACAACGTGATCCTCGAGCGCGACGGCTCGCTCAAGCTGATCGATCTCGGCGTCGTGCGCGTGCCCGGGTTGGAGGATTTCCCGGCCGAGGACATTCCCGGGACGACCGCCTACATGGCGCCGGAGATGCTCGAAGGCGAGGCCGGCAACGAGGCGACCGACATCTACGCGCTCGGCGTCACCATGTTTCGTGCCCTCACGGGCGAATACCCCTACGGCAATCTCGACGCCGTGAGCCCGGGCCGGCGCGACCGCCCCGCCGCGCTGGCGACGCTGCGCCCCGACCTGCCCGCCTGGCTGCAGAACGCGCTCGCCCGCGCGATTGCCAAAGATCCGGACGAGCGCTTCCAGGACGTGATGGAATTCGCCTTCGAGATGGAGACCGGCCCGGCCCGCCCGCCTGCCGGGCCGCGCCGCCCGCTCACCCTCTACGAACGCTCGCCGCTGCGCTTCTGGCAGGGCGTCTCGGCGCTGCTCGCGCTCGCGCTGCTGGCGGCGCTCCTGCTGCGGCATTGAGAGGGCGAATGGCGAATGGCGAGTGGCGAATAGCGAATAGTAGGGACGGCCCCTACTCGCTACTCGCCATTCGCTACTCGCCCTCAATACCCCGTCTTGATCCTGGTCCACAGGCGGTTGAGCACGCGCTGCGTCTTCAGGTCGTGCGCCGAGATGGTGTAGAGCTTCGCCATCGTCGCGGCGTCCGGATAGACCGTGCGGTCGTCGAGGATCGATTTGTCGACGAATTTCTGGCTTGCCAGGTTGCCGTTGGCGTACTGCACGAGATTGGTGTTCTTCGCCGCCACCTCGGGCCGCATGAGATAGTCGATCAGCGCGTGCGCCTCGGCGACGTGCGGCGCATCCTTGGGGATGGCGAGATTGTCGAAGAACATCTGCGCGCCCTCTTTCGGGATGGCGTAGCCGATCTCGACGCCGCCTTTCGCCTCGGCGGCGCGCTTCTGCGCCTGCTTGATGTCGCCCGACCAGCCGACCACGAAGCAGATCTCCCCGCTCGCCAGCGCGTTGAGATATTCGGACGAGTGGAACTTGCGCACATAGGGCCTGATCTTGGCGATCAGGTCGCCGGCTTTCTCCAGATCCGCGGTCCGGGTCGAGTTCGGGTCGAGCCCGAGATATTGCAGCGCCGCCGGCACGATGTCGTCGACCGAATCGAGCATGTGAATGCCGCAGTCCTTGAACTTGGCGAGCTGATCGGGCCGAAAGACCACGTCCCAGCTGTCGATCTTCGCGGTCGGCCCGAGGATCTCGTGCATCTTCTTCACGTTGTAGCCGATGCCGGTCGTCCCCCACATGTAGTTGACGGCGTACTGGTTGCCCGGATCGTAGAAGGCGAGCTTGCGCATGATCTGGGGCCAGGCATTGACGAGATTGGGCAGCTTCGACTTGTCGAGCTTCTGAAAAACGCCCGCCGCGATCTGCCGCTGCAGGAAATAGCCGGTCGGCACCACGACGTCGTAGCCCGAATTGCCGGCGAGCAGCTTCGTTTCCAGCGTCTCGTTGGCGTCGAAGGTGTCGTAGCGCACCTTGATGCCGGTTTCCTTGGTGAAGGCCGCGAGCACCGCCGGATCGATATAGTCCGACCAGTTGTAGAAATTGACCACCCGCTCGCCCTGCGCCCACGCCGCCGCAGGCGGCAGGAGCGCGAGGCCGAGCGCCGCGAGACCGGCCATCAGGTTCCGCAAGGATGTCATCGGCAAGAGCTTCTCGAACCGGAGGGGGCGGCGCACCCGTCAGTCGGGATAGAACGGCCACCAGCGATTGTGGTGGCGACGGCGTCGCTCGTACGACGGCGGATACACATTCTGAATGCAAAAGCCGCCGATCCCGCTCACGGTCGCCATGCATTGCTCATAGGTGGCGAACAGGCATTCTTCGCCGATGGTGTTGGTCGCATACCTTGCGCACCACGGACGCCACGGCCGCGCCGCGCTCGGGCGCACATCGCCCACCAGCGCCATGCTCAGCGCCACCAGACCCAGCAGCATCACCCGCATCATCGTCTCCTTCGCGAACATCGCCCCGCCGAGGCAAGGATTGATCACTCGGTCGGCAGCCCGACGGCCTTCCACGCCTTGATGCCGCCCGCCATGTGCGCATCATACGGCAGCCCGGACGCCTGGGCGATCTCCGACGCCTTCACCGAACGGATCCCCGACGCACAGGAAAACACCAACGCCCGTCCGCCCGGATCCGGCAGGTCGGCCGGATCGAACGCCGACAGCGGCACCAGCACCGCACCCGGAATGCGCTCGATCGCGGTCTCGGCCGGCTCGCGCACGTCGACCAGAAGGATTTCGCCGGCCGCGATGCCGCGCGCCACTTCCTCCGGCGTGAGATCGCGCACCGCGGCGCCGCCGAACCGACCGAACATCGCTGCGCTCTCCGAAAACACGGCCTCCGCGGGCGACACCTTCCGATATCCGGCGCGCGAAGCCAAGTGGCCGCGCCCGCCGATGGTGACCTCAGATGGTCACTTGCGTGCCGACCTCGACCACCCGGCCGGTCGGAATCTGGAAATAGTCGGTGGCGTCGTTGGCGGTGCGCGCGAGCGCGATGAACAGGCGGTCCTGCCACGGCGGCATGCCGGAGCGCGCGGCGCGCTTGAGCGCGCGGCGCGAAAGGAAGAACGAGGTCGACATGATGTCGAAGTGCCAGCCGTGCTTGCGCGCGATCGCCAGCGCCTTCGGCACGTTCGGCGTCTCCATGTAGCCGAAGCGGATGATCAGCCGCGTGAAGGTCTTGCCGACCTGCTCCAGTTGCACGCGCTCCTCGTCGGGCACGCGCGGCGTGTTGGCGGTCTTGATGCACAGGATGACGTTCTTCTCGTGCAGCACCTTGTAATGCTTGAGGCTGTGCATCAGCGCGGTCGGCGCGCTCGACGGATCGCTGGTGAAGAACACGGCGGTGCCGGGCACCGCCTGCGGCGGCTTCTTTTCCAGCATGGCGACGAGCGTGTCGAGCGGCGTCTCCAGCCGCCGCGTCTTCTCGAACAGGAGCCGGCTGCCGCGCCGCCACGTGTACATGATCACCATCATGACGATGCCGAAGGCGAGCGGCACCCAGCCGCCCTCGACGACCTTCATCAGGTTGGCGGAGAGGAACGTGACGTCGACCACGAGGAACGGCGCCATCAGGGCGGCGGCGGCGAGCGGCGTCCACTGCCACACCTTCCAGATGACGATGAAGGCCATCATCGCGGTCACCACCATGGTGCCGGTGACCGCGATGCCGTAGGCGGAGGCGAGCGCGTCGGAGGAGCGGAACAGCCCCACCAGCAGCAGCACGCCGATCAGCAGCACGCCGTTGACCCGCGGCATGTAGATCTGCCCCTCGTGGCTCTCCGAGGTGTGGCGGATCTCGAGCCGCGGCAGCAGCCCGAGCTGGATCGCCTGGCGGGTGAGCGAATAGGCCCCGGTGATCACCGCCTGGCTCGCGATCACGGTCGCGACGGTGGCGAGCAGCACCATCGGCAGCAGCGCCCAGTCGGGATAGAGCAGGTAGAACGGGTTCTTCAGCACCTTGGGGTCGGCGAGCACGGCGGCGCCCTGGCCAAGATAGTTGATGGCGAGTGAGGGCAGCACCAGGCCGAGCCAGGCGAATTGGATCGGCTGCTTGCCGAAATGGCCGAGGTCGGCGTAGAGCGCCTCGGCGCCCGTCACGGCCAGAAAGACCGCGCCGAGGGTCGCAAGCCCGATCACGCCGTGCTGCAGCAGGAACGCAACCCCGTAGGCCGGATTGAAGGCGAGCAGGATGCCGGGGCTTTTTGCGATGTAGTAGATGCCGGGCAGCGCGATCGCGATGAACCACAGCGTCATCACCGGCCCGAAGAAGGCGGCGACGCGGGCGGTGCCGCGCGCCTGCACGGAGAACAGCACGATCAGGATCAGCGCCGTCAGCGGCACCACCGACGGGCCGAAGGCCGGCGTGTATTCGTTCAGGCCCTCGATCGCGGAAAGCACCGACACGGCCGGCGTGATCAGCGCATCGCCATAGAACAGCGCGGCGCCGACGATGCCGAACAGCGGCACCCACACCGCCGCCTGTCCCATGGCGCGCTGGGCGAGCGCCATCAGGGTGAGCGTGCCGCCCTCCCCGTTGTTGTCGGCGCGCAGCAGGATCACGACGTACTTGAGCGTGACGATGACGATCAGCGACCACAGGATCAGCGACAGGATGCCGAAGACGATCGCCTGCGTCGGCGCGGCAGCCCCGTTCATCGCAGTCGTGACCGCAACCCGGAAAGCATAGAGCGGGCTGGTTCCGATATCTCCGTAGACGACCCCGATGCTGCCGATGATGAGCGCCCACAGGCGCGGCCCGGCGTGGCGCACCCGCGGTCGGTGGGCGGCAAGATCGGTGTCGGCAGAAGCTGGAACGCTATTGGCCATTTTTTTGGCGACCATTATGCTGCATTGCAGCATAGCACGAGATTTGCGCCTTTATCACCGCGGGCCCAACGCGTCAGGCGGCGAGGCGATCCGCGGATTGCTATCCAGCACGCGAAGCGCGCGTATATGGGCCGGATTTGCCGCTGGCGCAATGCTTCCCTTGCGGCAAGGCGTCGTTCAGTCGCCCGCGATCACTCGCTCAAACGCGCCGGCTGATGGGGCGACTTTCTTGCTTGCAATACAATCGCTTACGGCTGGAAATCGAGCGGGATCGGCGGCTCCTCGCGCATGAGCGTGATGGTCACCCGGCGATTGGCCGCGATATAGGGATCGTCGGGAAACAGCGGCTGGGTGTCCGCCTTGCCGCCCACATCCATGAACTGCGAGGTCGGCACCCCCTCCTCCTCGAGGATGCGGCGCACCGCATTGGCGCGGTCGGCCGAGAGCTCCCACGGCCCGTAGCCCGGCCGCGGCGGCGTCTTGGTCGCCGCCGTGTGCCCGGTAATGCGCAACCGATAGGGCGTGCTCTTGAGCGGCGTGCTCAGCTTCTCGATCAGGCGACGGGTGCGTTCATAGGGCTCCTTCGAGCCTTCGGGAAACATCGAGCGCCCGTCCTGGTCGACGATCTCGATGTTGAGCCCGTCCTTGCTCTCCTCGATGACGATGTGCTTCGAGATCTCGGTCAATTCCGGCATGTCCTGCAGCGCCTGGCGCAGCGAGGCGGCGGCGAGCGCAAAGGCGCGGTCTTCCTTGAGCCGCGCGCCGACCGCGCGGTTGTGGTCGTGCTCGTCCGGCGTCGGCGTCGCCGAGGCTTCTTCGGGCGGGATGTGGGCGGCGTTCTTGAGCTTCGGGCGGGTCGGCAGGCCGGGCACCTCGATGATGCCCGAATAGCGGACGTTCTGCTGCACGCCGAAGGCGTCGCGCATGGAGCCGGCGACGATCTGCAGCTTCTGCTGGTCCTGGTTGGAGAACGCGACCAGCATGACGAAGAAGCTGACCAGCAGGCCCATAAGGTCCGCGAAGGTGACGAACCAGCCATGCCCGCCCGTATGCCCTGCCTGCTTCTTTCGCGCCATGACGCCGGCCGCCGGGCGGCCGTCAGGCCGGTACCGGCGCTCCCTCCTCGGCGTCGTGCCGGTGCTTTTCCGGCAGGTAGGCGAGCAGCATCTCGCGCACCAGCGTCGGACTCTTGGAATCGCGGATCATCAGGATGCCGTCGATCATCAGCGTGCGATTGATCTCCTCGTCGACCAGCTTGAGGTGCAGCTTGTCGGCGATCGGCAGGCACATCAGGTTGGCGACCACCGCGCCGTAGAGCGTCGCGAGCAGCGCGGTCGCCATGAACGGGCCGAGCTTGGAGGGATCGGTCATGTTGGCGAACATCTGCACCATGCCGATCAGCGTGCCGATCATGCCGAACGCCGGCGCGCAGTCGCCGACCGCGCGATAGATCTTCTGACCCTCGTCGAGATGGGTGAGAAAGATGTCGCGGTCGCGCTCGAGGTTGTCGCGGATGAAATCGGCATCATAGCCGTCGGCGACGAACCGGATGCCCTTGGCGAGGAAGAGGTCGTCGATCTCGACCTTTTCCAGCCCGATCGGACCCTGCTTGCGGGCGAGCTCGGCGAGGCCGGCGATCTCGTCGACCAGCTCGCGCTGGGAGGTGCGGCGCAGCGTGAAGGCGAACCTCGCGCCGAGCGGCAGGCCGTGGAAGATCGCGCTCAGCGGAAAGCGGATGAGGGTCGCGGCAAACGATCCACCGAAGATGATGATCAGCGCGTGATCGCTGACGAACATGCGCAGATCGCCGCCCATCAGCATGAGGGTGACGACCACGATGGCTCCGGCGAGAAGACCGAGCCCGGTGGCGATATCCATGAACGAACTCCAACCCACGCCGCACTGCGCGCCGTCCCCACCCCGACACGCCCTGGGACGGAACCCTAGCGCCGCCGCACTTAAAGAGCCGTAAAGGTTCATAAAGGTTGACGACGCGGCAACACCGGGGCTGGAGCGCATCCGGTTCGGGATGTGCTCCAGATTCATTTTTTGGCGCATGTCCTTGACGGCGAACCGGGGTCCGCCCCGGATCAAGTCCGGGGCAGGCTGTCGCCGGGGCATATGCTACCGAGCGCCGCCGCCGCTTCCCGTGCGCCCCGCCCTGCGCTATCTCATGCCGGGCGCTCGGCTTGGGACGAACCGCCAACGCCAAAGGGCCGGCAGGACGGCGCCGGCAAGACGTTGCAGGGAGGTCGGGATGCGCGACATCGGCCATTTCATCGGCGGGGCGGAGGTCAAGGGTAAATCCGGCCGCGCCGGCGACGTGTTCAACCCGAATACCGGCGAGGTGCAGGCGCGCGTCGCCCTCGCCGCCAAGGCCGAGGTCGAGCAGGCGATCGCCAATGCGGCGGCGGCGCAGCCCGAATGGGCGGCGACCAATCCGCAGCGCCGCGCCCGGGTGATGTTCAAGTTCCTCGACCTGGTGAACAAGGAATATGACAGCCTCGCGGCGCTGCTCTCCTCCGAGCACGGCAAGACGCTGGCCGATGCGCGCGGCGACATCCAGCGCGGCCTCGAGGTGGTCGAGTTCGCCTGCGGCATTCCGCACCTGCTCAAGGGCGAGTTCTCCGAAGGCGCCGGCCCCGGCATCGACCTCTTTTCCGTCCGCCAGCCGCTCGGCGTCGTCGCCGGAATCACGCCGTTCAACTTCCCGGCCATGATCCCGCTGTGGAAGGCGGCGCCGGCGCTCGCGTGCGGCAATGCCTTCATCCTCAAGCCGTCGGAGCGCGACCCGTCGGTGCCGATGCGGCTCGCCCAGCTCTTCCTCGAGGCGGGCCTGCCGCCCGGCGTGCTCAACGTGGTCAACGGCGACAAGGAGGCGGTCGACACGCTGCTCACCGATCCGCGCATCCAGGCGATCGGCTTCGTCGGCTCGTCGAGCATCGCGGAGTACATCTATGCGACGGGGTGCGCGCACGGAAAGCGCGTGCAGTGCTTCGGCGGCGCCAAGAACCACATGATCGTGATGCCCGACGCCGACATGGACCAGGCGGTCGACGCGCTGATCGGCGCCGGCTACGGCTCGGCCGGCGAGCGCTGCATGGCGGTGTCGGTCGCGGTCCCGGTCGGCCAGAAGACGGCCGACGTCCTGGTCGCGAAGCTCATTCCGCGCGTGGAATCGCTCAAGATCGGCCCCTCGACCGACAAGCAGGCGGACTACGGCCCGCTGGTCACCCGGGCGCATCTCGACAAGGTCAAGAAATATGTCGATCTCGGCGTGCAGGAAGGCGCCAAGCTGCTGGTCGACGGGCGCAACTTCAAGCTCCAGGGCTACGAGAACGGCAACTTCATGGGCGGCTGCCTGTTCGACCACGTGACGCCGCAGATGCGCATCTACAAGGAGGAGATCTTCGGCCCCGTGCTTTCGGTGGTGCGCGCCAAGGACTATGACGAGGCGGTGCGGCTGCCGTCCGCGCACGATTACGGCAACGGCGTCGCGATCTTCACCCGCGACGGCGACACGGCGCGCGATTTCACCAGCCGCGTCAACGTCGGCATGGTGGGCGTGAATTTCGCCATACCGGTGCCACTCGCCTATCATACGTTCGGCGGCTGGAAGCGTTCGGGGTTCGGCGACCTCAACCAGCACGGGCCGGATTCGGTCCGCTTCTACACCAAGACCAAGACCGTGACGGCACGCTGGCCGTCCGGTATCAAGGAAGGCGCCGAATTCGTCATTCCGACGATGAAGTGATCCGGCGGGGGCGCCGGCAAGCAGCGAAAGCGCGTCGAGTCATTTGCGTCGAGTCATTCGCGTCGAGGTGTCATGGCGTCGGCGATAGCGGTGAACCTTGCTTGCATGCCGCGCCTTCTCGCCGGCCTCGCCCTCGCGCTCACGCTCGCGGGCTGCGGCGATACGGTGAACAGCAGCGTGTTCGACCGCCTCGCCGCCGGCCCGACGGTGCCGATGCCGGCGCGCGCCGCCGAGATCGTGCCGACCGCCGAGGCGATGCGCGGGCGCTGGGTGCTGACCATGCCGGGCACCGGCGCGTGCGGCATGACGTTCGGCCCGGCCGGGGCGGAAGGCGGCATCGCGCTGGAAAGCGCCTGCCCCGGCAAGTTCGCGGCGAGCCGCAGCTGGACGATCGAGCCGAACGGCGTCGTGATCCGCGACCCGAAGGGCGGCGTGCTCGCCGCGCTGCGCATGACCGAGCCCGGCCGGCTCGAAGGCGTGACGCCGGAGGGCGAGCAGGTGCTGCTGGCGCGGTAGGGTGGGCGCAGCCCGGTGGAGCGAAGCGCAATCCGGCGCCGCGGTCCCCGCATTCCGCTTCGCTCCATGCGGGCTACACTTTGTCCCCTTGGAGCGCGTAGCCCGGATGGAGGCGCGAAGCGCCGCAATCCGGGGAGTCGCTCACGCGCGTGACGAAGCCGTGCTTCACCGGATTGAAGTGGATGTAATCGACGTGCCGTGCGAAGTCCGTGTCATCGCGCACGGTGTGCTCCCAAAACCGCCGCTGCCACAGCGCAAATTCGCCGCGCGGATTGCGTGGGACGGACAGGCCGTCTCGCACGGCCTTGTGTGTAAAGAGGGCCTTGATTCGCCGCCATCGACCGGAAAAATCTGCATCTTCGGGCGGCAGCGTCATAACCGCATGAAGATGGTCCGGGAGGACGACGATCGCGTCGAGGACGAACGGACGTTCGCTCCTCGTCACGCGGAATGCGTCACGCAGGGTGACGATCCGGTCGACAAGCGTGGTGTCACGGCGGTCGGCGAGCGTGACCGTAAAGAAGAATGTGCCGCCCGGAGCGAAATTGCGTCGGTACCGGACCATGGGCCTGTCGGTTCTCGATTCCATGCGAGGCCCGATCCCCGCATTCCGCTTCGCTCCACGCGGGCTACACTTTACCCCTGCACCTTGCAGCGCGGGTCGCGGCCGAAGGCGGTGACCGCGATCGTCACGATGCGGTTCTTGCGCACGGTGAATTGGCAGAACGGCACGCGCTCGCCGTAGCGCTCGTAGGCGAGCGTCGCGGCGCCGACCCGCTCGCGCAGCACGATGCCGTCGCTTTTCGTCGTGTCGATGTGCGCCGAGCCGAGCACGAGGGGCGGCACGACGAAGCCGGGCACGACCTTGATCTCGACGTAGCCCGTATCCTCGCGCCAATGGGTCAGCGCGAGCGCCAGCACGGCGACGCCGACGCCGGCAGCGCCTGCGAGCAGCGGCCGCATCGTCAGGTGCCCGGCTGCGGCGGCGTGATCGTGTTGATGAAATTGTTGAGCATGTCGGAGGCCTCGTGGATCTGCTTGGCCAGATCGCGCACGACGCGCAGCGCCTCGTTGCCCTGCCGGATCTCCATCAGCTCGCCGACATAGTCGTCGTTGGTCTGCAGCAGCCGCAGCACCTGGGCGAAGCGCGTGCGCGCGTCGTCGAGCTCCTTGGTCGCGGCCTCGGTCTCGCGCGCGAGCCGCTCCCACTGGCCGAGCAGGAAGGCGCGCTGCTCCGGCGTATAGCGCGTATCGGCCGCGAGCGCCTTCTGCTTGGCGCGCGCGTGCTCGAGCGCCTTGGCGCCGAGCTGGGCGACCGCGCCGTTGTCGGCGACCGCGCCGAGCAGCGAGCTGACCAGCTCGCGCAGCTCGGCGATCTCCTGGCGGGAGGCCGCCGGATCGGTCGCGCTGTCGATCGCCTTGGCGCTTGCGTCGATGCGCTGGTTGAGATCCTTGAAGGTCTTCTTCAGCTCGTCGAGCTGGCGGGAGAACTCCTCGACCGGCGCGACCGCATCGGGCTTGTCGCCGGCCTGGGCGACGGCCGGCCGTGGCGGAAGGGCGATAAGAAGCAGAAGGACGAGCGCCGCGGGCCACCAGATCGCCGAACGCGCACGCGACAGCACCACCGACAGACGCATGGACATTGTACGCTCCCCGGATGTGCGGCTTCATATTTTGGTGATAGTTTAGGCGGAACTACGGCACTTGTCCCGCCCCCCTTTCCCGCAACGGATCCCGCCATGGCCGAATACCAGCTCTACTGCTTTGCCCAGTCCGGCAACGCCTATCGCGTCGCCCTGATGCTCAATCTGATCGGCGCCGACTGGCAGCCGATCTTCGTCGACTTCTTCAAGGGCGGCGAGACGCGCACGCCGAAATACCGCGCCGAGGTCAACGAGATGGGCGAGGTCCCGGTGCTGGTGCACGGGGCGAGGAAGCTCAGCCAGTCGGGCGTGTGCCTGACCTACCTCGCGGAGCGCGCCGGCAAGTTCGCGCCGCAGGGCGAGGACGAGCGGCTCGAGGCGCTGCGCTGGATCATCTTCGACAACCAGAAGGTCAACGGCTTCCTCGGGCCGTACCGGTTCCTGCGCATCTTCGCCAAGCCGGCAGGCGACCCGGCGGTGCTCGCCTTCCTGAAAGGCCGCATCGACGGCAACCTGGCGATCGTCGACAAGCGGCTGTCGACGCGCGCCTTCGTGCTCGGCGAGCGGCCGACCATCGCGGACGTGTCGCTCGTCGCCTATCTCTACTATCCGGCCGAGGAGTTCGGCTTCGACATCGCGACGACCTTTCCGTCGATCGGCAAGTGGCTCGAGCGCATCAAGGCGCTGCCCGGCTGGGAGCATCCGTACAAGCTGATGCCGGGGTATCCGCTCAACCTTTGACCCCCTGTTCGTCATTGCGAGGAGGCCGCAGGCCGACGAAGCAATCTCGACCAACAGGCGCATGCACTTGCGGGACGAGATTGCTTCGCTTCGCTCGCAATGACGAGTTAGCGCAACTCCTTCAGCAGCGGCCCGATAAACTCCTCGTACACGCGCCAGCGCCCGACCGCGCTCGTGTAGATCGGCTGGCGCACCTGCGTCGCGCTCGCGGTGCGCACCGGGCGATCGGTCTCGTGGAACGCGAGGCAGCGCTCGTCCCACGGCAGGCCGCAATAGGCGATGATGCGCCGCGCCTGCGCTTCGAGATCGGCGACCACGTCCTCGTAGCGCACGTCGAGCATGCGATCCCGCGGCAGCACACGACGCCAATGCGCCACCAGCCGCTCGTAGCGCCGATAGTAGCGGCCGAGCTCGGCAAGATCGTAGGTGTGGTTCTGCTCGGCGGAAAACAGCTTGGTGAAGCACGAGATGCAGGTGTCGACCGGATCGCGCAGCGTGTGGACGATCCTGGCATTGGGCAGCGCAAGGTGGATGAGGCCGGCGAAATAGTAGTTCGACGGCATCTTGTCGGTGACGCGGTCGCCCTGCGGCGCGAGCTCGCGCACCAGCGCGAGATAGCGCTGGCCGATCGCCGTCAGGGCGGCGGCATCGAGCGAGGGCACGAAATCCGGATAAGGCAGCGCCTTGCCGTCCGGCCCGCGCACCGTGAGGACGACGTCGTTGAGCGTCTGCAGCTCGCCCGCGCCGTGCACCATCGGGTGGCTCGCGAGGATCTGCTCGACCAGCGTCGTGCCGGAGCGCGGCATGCCGATGACGAAGATCGGCCGGCGCGACGGATCGCCGGCGCCGGTCTTGGCAGCGATCAACTCATGGGTGAACACCTGCTCGATGCGGTCGAACAGCGCGAAGGTCGCGGCTTCATCGTAGTGGATCGTTGCGCGCTTGGCGGCGGCGCCGCGCAACAGGCGCTCGAACGAGCGGCGGTGGTCCTTCAGATCCGCATAGGCCTTGCCGAGGGCGAAATCGAGCTGCATGCGGTCGGTCTTCGACAGGCCGTCGGCCTGGGCGGCGAGCGCCTCCATGGCGGCGAGATGCGGATCGCCGGGCGCGAACTTCTTCGAGTCGGCGAGATTGACGTAGACGCCCGCGACCTTGGGATCGAGCTCGAGCGCCGTCAGATAGGCCTGCTGCGCCTCGGCGAGCTTGCCCAGCTCCTTGAGCACATTGCCCATGTTGTTGTAGGCGTCGGCGAGATCGGGCTTGAGCGCGAGCGCGCGGCGGTAGTGCGCGAGCGCATCGTCGAGCCTGCCGCGCTCGAAGGCGACGCGTCCCATGAGATTGACGGCGTCGTGATTGTTCGGATTGAGCGCGAGCGCGCGCTCGGTCGCGGCCGCCGCCTCGTCGATGCGGTGCTGGTCGACCAGCACGGTGCCGTAGTGCAGATGGATCTTGTCGCTGCGCGCCTCGATCGCGAGCGCGGCGCGCAGCGCCTCGGCAGCCTCGTCGAGGCGATCGAGGTCCTTGAGCGCGAGCGCCAGGTTGTCGAGGGTCTCGGGATCGTTCGGGCGCAGCTCCAGCGCCTTGCGGTAGGCGGCTTCGGCCTCCTCGGCGCGCTTCAATTCGCGCAGGCAGGTGCCGAGATTGTTCCAGGCGTCCGGGAAGGTCGGCGCGAGCTCGATCGCGCGGCGATAGCAGGCCTCGGCCTCGGCGAAGCGCTTGAGGCGCTGCAGCGCATTGCCGCGATTGGAGTGCGCCTGCACGAAGGCGGGATCGATCGCGATCGCGCGATCATAGTGCTCGAGCGCCTCCTCGAACTTGCCCTGCTCGAACAGCGCGATGCCGACATTGCTGAGCGCGCCCGCATGGTTCGCATTGAGCGCGATCGCCCGCCGTCCGGCCGCGATCGCGTCCTCGGTGCGGCCGGCGAGCCGGCACATCTCGCCGAGATTGGCGTGATAGAGCGCGACGTCCGGCTCGAGCGCGGTGGCGCGGCGCACATGCTCGATCGCCTCGGGCAGCTTGCCCGACTGATGCGCGATGATGCCGAGCATGTGATGCGCCTCGGCATTGTCCGGCTCGGCAGCAAGCGCGCGGCGGATCAGCTCGTCGGCATCGGCGAGAAAGCCGTGCCGGCGCTTCTGCTCGGCGAGCAGGAGCAGCTGGCCCGGCGGCGTCGCCTGCGGCACGAGCGCTATCTGCGGCTGGGGCTGCGACACCTGCGGCGCAGCCGGCGCGCGCGTCGCCTCGATGGCGATGATCGCGGCCGCCTGCGCGGCACGCCGGTCGCCCTCGGCGCGGAACGGGGTGAGCGGCGCCAAGTCGCCGGCCGCGACCGCGGCGAGATCGCGCGCGATGCCGGCGATGATCGGCGGCCAAGCTTCGTCACGTTTTTGCCGGTAGAGCCGCATGGTCGGGTACCACGGATTGTCCTCGCGCCCGAGCATCCAGCGCCAGTCCGTCACCCACGGCAGCAGCACCCACACGGGCTTGCCGAGCGCGCCCGCGAGATGGCAGACCGAGGTGTCGACCGTGATGATGAGATCGAGCCCTGACACCAGTGCCGCGCTCTCGGCGAAATCGGTGAGCTTGTCGGTGAGATCGAGAACCTTGCGGCCGCGGTGCTCGCGCGTCTTGAGATCGGCCGCGCGCGGGCCGACCTGCAGGCTGACGAAGGAGATGCCGGGCACGTCGAGCACCGGCGCGAGCGTCGCGAGCGAATGCGAGCGGCGCATGTCGTTGACGTGCTCGGGATTGCCGGCCCAGACGAGGCCGACCTTGAGGCCCGGCAGCGGCGCGACGCGCGGCGCCCAGCGCTTGCGCGCGTCGGCCGGCGCGCGCAGATAAGGCACGCTCGCCGGAATGGTCTCGAGCCGCGTGCGAAAGAGGCGCGGCAGGCTGAGCAGCACCGCGTCGCACTGGTAGGGCGCGGGATCGCCGCGATCGCCGAGCACCTCGATGCCGGGCAGGCTCTCGCGCAGCAGCGTCACGATCTGTTGATGCACCCGCAGCGTCACCTTGCCGGCGCGCGCGGCGAGCAGCGGCGCGTAGCGCGCGAACTGCAGCGCGTCGCCGAAGCCCTGCTCGGCCTGCACGTAGATGTGCCGACCGCTGAGGCTCTCGCCCTCCCACGGCCGCTCGGGAAAGCGCGGGCCTTTGCGCTCGGTCGAGCGCAGCCGCCACTCGTATTCGTCCCAGCCCTCGCCGAGATCGCCGCGCATCAAGAGCAGGATGCCGAGGCCCGAACGCGCATTGGCATGGCCGGGCGCGAGCGCGACGGCGCGGCGCAGCGCCGCGGCGCCTTCCTCGAACTCGCCCGCATGATGCAGCGTGGTGCCGAGGTTCGCCCAGGCGTCCGCATAGTCGGGATTGAGCGCGATCGCCTGGCGATAGGACGCGACCGCCTCGTCGAAGCGCTTCAACGCATGCAGCGCATTGCCGAGATTGCTGTGCGCCTCGACGAAGTCGGGCTTGGCCGCGATGGCGCGGCGCTGCGCCTGCGCGGCCTCCTCGTAGTCCTTGAGCTCGTAGAGCGCGACGCCGAGATTGCTGTGCGCCGCCGCCATGGTCGGATCGATCGCGAGCGCGCGCCGCGCCTCCTCGGCGGCGAGCTTCGGCCGCCCGGCGAGACGCAGCATCTCGCCAAGGTTGGCGTGAAAGAGCGCATTCTTGGGCGCGAGCTTCGTGGCGCGCCGCACGTGCTCGATCGCCTCGGCGAGCTTGCCGTTCTGGTGCGCGATGACGCCGAGCAGGTGCTCGGCCTCGGCGACGTCCGGCTGCGCCGCGAGCACCTGGCGGCACAGGCCTTCCGCCTCGAGCAGCCGCCCCTCGCCACGATAGCGGTCGGCGAGCATCAAGGCTTCGCCAAGCGGCATGAATGGCTGCGCCGGGTTCCCCGTGACCTGGTTCATGGCTCGGTGTCGATAGCATGCGGCCCGCGCGGGCGGCAAAGCCGCGGCCTGGCGCTGGTCTCGCCTGCCCCGATTCGTCGGACCACGGTCAGCTTGCGACGGGCCCCGCCAAACGACGGGCGTCGCCGCCGAAGCAACGCTGCGTCGACGGAGACCTACCCATCTGGACAATCTCCAGTTTCAATACCGGAATCAATTCAACCGTTTTCGGCGCCGCGCCGAACGAACCCGATCCGGACCGATCTCCCGGTCGGCACTGTGCTTTTGGTCGCGACGCAGCCCCGATGAGGCAACGCGCCGGCCGCCGCGTCCAGCGCGTTGGCCGGAAAGCCCGGGGGCAAAAACAAATACAGGCGATCTGCAATGGGAAATTGCTGCGAAATACAATGCAACGCCTTGATGGGACAGGGAAAAAGCCACCGGCGCAAGAACAATGGGAAACAATGCGAACAACAATGGAAGCAATGAAAAATCCGGACGCATAACGACGTCCGGTTGTCCCGCCGGACGTCCGGCGACGGCGCCGGGATCGGCCGCGCGGTCGTGAAAAATCCCTTTGGAAAAAATACAGGCGATTTACAGGGCGCCGATATACGCCAAATACAGGAAGAGCCATTGAATCAGCGAACGAAAAGGCCCGCGCGCCGAACAGGCGAATAACAGGCGCGAAAAACAGGAGGAACAGGGCGATCAACAGGACAATCGCTCCTGTTTCGGTCGTGCGTTCGGCAAGACCAAGGACAGGCTCCGCGACATCCATCGACTGAATTCTTTCGCGACGATTCCCCCGATGGGTTTCCCCTACGTCGCTTGAAAAGCAAAGCGCGTCCGAAGCGGTGAGGCTGCGGACGCGCCAATGTCACTCTGCACTTAATGCCATGCACCACTCGCGCCGGGAGCGCAAGCGGAATTCAATCTATCCCCACTATTCAGGGGTTGGCCGATCGTGGCCGGTCGACGCAATCACGCCGTGGCGGCCCGCGGTTGCGGGATCGATCGCGCGGAACCCGCAGCTGTGACCTTTGGGCAACTTAGCCGCACAATTCCTGACCGAACCGCCGCCAACGCGCGCAATCCGCGAGAGCGCGATTCAACTCGCTCGAATCGCGGGGTAGGTTTTGCAGTCTCGTCCGCGAGATGGGACTCCGGCGCGTGGAATCGCGGCAATGAGGGGCCGACCTGGAATTGGCCGCCTGCTGGCATCGAGCTCGGTCGCGGCGCTGCTGATCGGCAGCGGCGCGCCGCCGGCGGTGGCTGCCTGCGTGGTCATCAACGCGCCGTTCGACAATCCCGCCCCCAACACGATCCAGTGCATCCAACTCAATAACGCGGCGATCGCCGGCAACATCTCGAACGAAGGCACGATCACCGGCACGATCTCGGGCGCGATCAGCCTGACGGCCGGCACCATCGCGGGCCAGATCGTCGACGCCGGCGTGGTCTTGGGCGGCGGCATCGCCGTCGACCAGGCGAGCCAGATCACGGGTCATAGCGCGATCCAGGTGACGGGGCCGACGTTCGCCGGCGGGGTCGCCAATGCCGGCACCGTCACGGGAAACGTCGGCATCGTGGTGGGCACGTTCTTCGGCGCCAATTTCGTGACGACGTTCGGCGGCGGCATCTCCAATTCCGGGACGATCATGGCCAGTAACGTCGACATCATCCTGGCCAACGTCATCACCTTCACGGGAGGAATAACCAACAGCGGCACCGTGACGGGCTCACCGTCCAACGCCGGCATCTTCGTCCGCGACACCTCGATATTCTCCGGCGATATCGTCAATCAGGCATCCGGATCGATCACGGCCGCGGCCGGAGAAGGCATTTCGGTCAATCGCGTGCCCACCTTCCTGGGCGGCATCACCAACCTCGGCACCGTCTCGGCCGGAAGCTCGGGAATCGGCGTGTTCGAGGTCGCGACCTTTACGGGCACGATCTCGAACGGCGGCACGCTCAGCGGTGCAACCGCGATCAGCATCATCGGCAGCACGATCGTCGGCCGGATCGTCGACAGCGGCGTCCTGTCGGGCAGCAACATCGGCATCGCGATCGACGGCGGCAGCGAGATCGTCGCGGCGGCGACCGCGATCGCGGTCACCGGACCGAGCCTGGCGGGCGGCGTCAGCAACGCCGGCATCGTCACGGCCGGCAACGTCGGCATCCTGCTTGCGGGCGTCACGAGCTTCGGTGGCGGCGTCATCAACACCGGGACGGTGACGGCGGGCCAGAGCGCGATCGCGGTCGCCAATGTGGCGACGTTCGCGGGCAACATCTCCAACGGCGGCACGCTGAGCGCCGCCAACGGCATCGTCATCTCGGGTAGCACGATCGCGGGATCGATCATCGATACCGGCAACGTGCTGGCGACGACCCACGGCATCGCGATCGACCGCGCGAGCATGGTCACGGGGAGCCACTCCGCCATCGATATCACCGGTCCGACCTTCACGGGCGGCATCGTCAATGCCGGCACGCTCAGCGCGACCGCCGGCGGCGGCGACGGCATTTTCGTGTTCCAGACATCGACCTTCACGGGCGGCATCGTCAACACCGGCACGATCGCGGCGGGCAACCGCGCGATCTTCATCGGCGCGGTCCCGACCTTCGCCGGCAACATCTCCAACGCCGGCACGCTGAGCGCCGCGAACGGCATCGTGGTCGGGGCCGGTGTGACCTTCACGGGCGGCGCCGCGATCGTGAACAGCGGCGCCATCACGGGCACGACCGCCGCGATCGACGTCAGCGCGGCGACGAGCCCGGTGACGATCGATCAGACCGCGGGGGAGATCACCGGCGCGATCAACCTTTCGGCCCATGCCGACGTGCTCAACATCACGGGCGGCGCGATCAGCGGCAACGTGGTCGGCCAGGGCACCGACACGGTGAACTTCGCGCTCGGCTCAGGCACCTTCACCTATGCGAGCCCGTTGGCGATGACGGCGCTCAGCCTGGTGAACTTCAATTCGGGCACCGTCGTGGTCAACGGCTCGATCGGCGGCACCACGATCGACGTGAATGCGGGCGCCGCCGTCGCCGGCGCCGGCACGCTCGCGGGCGCCGTGACGATCATGTCCGGCGCCACGCTCATGCCGGGCCAGCCGCTCGGCACACTCGACGTCACCGGCAGCGTCACGTTCAACGCCGGCAGCACCTACGCGGTGCACATCACGCCGAGCGCCAATTCGGCGACCGGCATCACGGGCGCGCCCGGCACCGCCGCGATCAACGGCGGCACCGTGCTGGCGCTGCCGCAACTCGGCCACTACAACGCGACGACCTACACGATCGCGACCGCAAGCGGCGGGGTGAGCGGAGCGTTCACGGCCGTGGGCGTCGCAGCGCCGTTCACCTTCACGGGCACCGAGACGCTCACCTACAATGCCGACGACGTATTTCTCAATCTCGGCGCCGGCTATGCGCTGCTCGCGCCGGCCGGCACCAACCAGAACCAGCAGAACGTCGTCAACGGCATCAACAATTTCATCCTCGGCAGCGGCAGCAATCCGCCGCCGCAGTTCGCCAATCTCGCCAACCTGTCCGGTCCGACGCTGCTCAACGCGCTGAGCCAGCTCTCGGGCGAGAACAATGCCGGCTTCTTCCAGGGCGCGCTGCAGGCGGGCAACTCGTTCCTCGGTCTCCTGCTCAACCCTTACGTGGACGGCAGCGGCTTCGTCCCGGCGATCCCGTTCGCTGCCGAAGAGCAGCCCGCCCTGCCCGACGCCGCGCTTGCCTTCGCCAGGTTCGACAAGGCCCGCCCGCGCGATGCGACGCTCGGCAGCGTGCCGCGCTTCCGCATCTGGGGCGCGGCCTACGGCGGCTCCGGCAGCATCGACGGCAACGCGGCCGTCGGCTCGCAGAAGACGACCGCGCGCGATGCCGCGTTCGCGGCCGGCATCGACTATCTGCTGTCGCCCAATACGACGGTCGGCTTCGCGCTCGCGGGCGGCGGCACGAGCTGGGGGCTGAGCGGCGGCCTCGGCGACGGCCGCTCCGACATGTTCCAGGCCGGCGTCTATGCGCGCCAGCGCTTCGGCGATGCCTATCTCTCCGGCGCGCTCGCCTACAATTTCCACGACGTGACGACCAACCGCACCGTGACGATCGCCGGCACCGACATGCTGCAGGCGCGCTTCCAGGCGAACGGCCTCGGCGCCCGCCTCGAGAGCGGCTACCACTTCGCGACGCCCTACGCGCGCGTCACGCCCTACGGCGCCGTGCAGGTGCAGTCGATCTTCCTGCCGGCCTATGGCGAGGTCGCGACCGCGGGCTCGAACCAGTTCGCGCTCAACTTCGCATCGCAAGTCGCGACCACCACGCGCACCGAGCTCGGCGCCTGGCTCGACAAGAGCGAGCTGCTCGGCAACGGCGCGCGCATGACGCTGTACGGCCGCCTCGCCTGGGCGCACGACTTCGGCGATACGCCGAGCGCGAGCGCAATCTTCCAGGCGCTGCCGGGCTCGAGCTTCATCGTCAATGGCGCGGCGCCCGCGCGCGACGGCGGGCTCGTCACCGGAGGCGCCAAATACGACCTGATCAACGGCTGGTCGTTCGCCGCCAAGTTTGGCGGCGAGTTCTCGTCGACCACCAGCATCTACAGCGGGACGGGCGTCGTACGGAAAGCATGGTGATATGTTAGAGTTGCAATGGTGCAACGCTGTCCGGCGATCGGTCCGGTCGGGAGTAAATTGACACCGGCAGCTCGCAGAATTTCATTGCCCTGTCGCATCGACCATTCATAGGCTGGTTCCGGTTGCGTAGCGCCGTAGCGCATGATGCGGCGCGGCTCGGAGACGTTGTTTGATGCAGGTGCGCGTCGGCCGCCGCAGGGTGGGGCTGCTGCTGGCGTCGAGTTCGGTCGCCGCATTGCTGGTGGGTGGCGGGTCCGATCCGGCACGCGCCGCCTGCACCGTCGTCACCGGTGCGAGCGCCGGCTTCACCAACCCGGCCGGCAACACGATCGGTTGCGTCACGGTCCAGAATGCCAATGTGACCGGCAGCATCATCAACGCCGGGACGATCATTCCGGCCGCCACTCCGAACGGCATCCACATCACCACCGGCGCCACCATCGCCGGCGGAGTGGTGAACAGCGGCACGATTACGTCCGGCGCCGTCGGCATCTACCAGGAAAACGGAACGATCGCGGGCGGCGTCGGCAACAGCGGTACGATCTCGGTGCAGGACACCGGCATCCTGCTCGGAAGCATCACGGCAGGGGCGTCGTTCTCCGGCGGCATCAGCAACAGCGGCACCATCACGGTGTCATCGGGGAGCTTCGAAGCCATCCGGATCGGGGGCAACTCCGGCTACGGATTCGCGAGCTTCGCGGGCGGAATCAACAACAGCAGGACCATCAGCGGCGGCAACACCGGCATCGTGGTTTTGTTCGTGTCGGCCTTCTCGGGCGGCATCAGCAACAGCGGAACCATCTCGGCGGCCGGGTTCGGCATCGGGATTGGATTTTCGTGCGCCCAGGCCCAATGCCCAGGCGGCAGCGTCACGTCGTTCAGCGGCGGCATTACCAACAGCGGCAGCATCTCGGCGCCGGTCGGCATCCTCGTCCAGGACGTGAGCGCGTTCTCGGGAAACATCGTCAACAGCGGCAGCATCGGCGAGATCGAGGTCACCGGCACCACCAGCTTCGCCGGCGTGATCGCCAACGCGGGAACGATCGCCGGCAACGGCGGCATCGCGATCGACGTGAGCGGCGCCCAGACCGCCATGACCATCAATCAGACCGCCGGCAGCATCGACGGCGACATCAAGCTGTCGTCGCATGCGGACGTGCTCAACATCACGGGCGGCGCGATCAGCGGCAACATCATCGGCGCGGGCTCGAGCAACACCGTCAACTTCGCGCCGGGCGCCGGCAACACCTTCACGTATGGCCCGGGCTTCGGCGTCTCCGGCGTCAACCAGATCAACATCAATTCGGGCACCGTGATCCTCGACGGCGCCAACAGCGCGACCAATGTCGACGTCAACGGCGGCACGCTCGCCGGCACCGGCACGATCGATCCGGCCGCGGTCACGATCCATGCCGGCGCGACATTCGCGCCGGGCACACCCGGCGTCCCCGGCTCATCGATGGCGATCACCGGCAATATCGTCTTCCAGCCGGGCGCGACCTATGCGGTGTCGCTCAACCCCGCGACCGCGTCGTTCGCCACCATCTCGGGCACCGCGACGCTCGCCGGCAACGTCACCGCCGCCTTTGCGGCGGGCAGCTACCTGGCGAAGCAATACATGATCCTGCAATCGGGCGGCCTGAACGGCACGTTCACGGGGTTGGTCAGCACCAGTCTGCCGACCGGCTTTTCCGCCACCCTCGCCTACAATGCGGACGACGTCTTTCTCGATCTTTTCGCCGCGGGCTCCATTTCGGGCCTCAACGTTAATCAGGAGAATGTCGCCAACGCGGTTCTCGGCGCGTTCAACAATGGCGCCTCACTCCCGCCCGGCTTCGTCAGCGTCCTCGGATTGAGCGGCGCCAACCAGGCGAACGCGTTCAGCGCGCTTTCCGGCCAGAACAGCGCCGGCTTCTTGCAGGGTGCGTTCCAGGCCGGCAACTCGTTCCTCACCCTCATGGTCAACCCGTTCCTCGACGGCCGCTTCGGCAGCGGCTTCGGCCCGGCGAACGGCTTTGCGTCCGAGGAACCGCCGCCGCGGGCCGCCGCGGTCTTTGCGTCCGCCATGCCCATGAAGGCGCCGCCGCCCACCTTCGATCAGCGCTTCAGCGCGTGGGGCGGCGCCTATGGCGGGTCGGGCCGCGTCACCGGCGATCCGTTCGTCGGCTCGAGCACGACCACCGCCAGCGTCGCGGCCTTTGCGGCCGGCATCGACTATCGCGCGACGCCCGACACGATCTACGGCCTCGCGCTCGCGGGCGGCGCGACCAACTGGGGTCTCGACGCCGGCCTCGGCGGCGGACACTCGGACATGTTCCAGGCCGGCCTCTACGGCACGCAGCGTTCCGGCAACGCGTATCTGTCGGGCGCGCTCGCGTATAATTTCCACGACGTGACCACGAACCGCACCGTGACGATTGCGGGCACGGACATGCTGCAGGGGCGGTTACAGGCGAACGGCGTCGGCGCGCGGCTCGAAAGCGGCTACCGCTACGCGTTGCCGTGGCTCGGCATCACGCCCTATGCGGCCGCGCAGGTGCAGTCGATCGCGCTGCCGAGCTACGGCGAGACCGCGACCTCGGGCTCGAGCCAGTTCGCGCTCAATTTCGCGTCGCAGACCGCGACTACGACCCGCACCGAGCTCGGCACCTGGCTCGACAAGAGCGAGCTGCTCGGCAACGGCGCGCGCATGACGCTGTACGGCCGCCTCGCCTGGGCGCACGACTTCGGCGACACGCCGAGCGCGAGCGCGATCTTCCAGGCGCTGCCCGGCTCGAATTTCATCGTCAATGGCGCGGCGCCCGCGCGCGACGGCGGGCTCGTCACCGGCGGGGCCAAATACGACCTGATGAATGGCTGGTCGGTCGCCGCCAAGTTCGACGGCGAGTTCTCCTCGACCACGTCGATCTACAGCGGGACCGGCGTGGTGCGCAAGACATGGTAGCCCGGATCGCGCCGCACCTGCGCTAACCACATCGTGACGGCCCGGCTTCTGCGCCGCAGGCCGATGTGGTAGAGCGAAATACCAAAGCACGGGCAAAGCCGACACATGCGCAACGCACTCACCATCGCGGCGCCTTTTCTCGCGGGCGTATTCCTCGTGATGTATTCGTCATCCGCCCAGCAGCCGACGCCGCGCCCCGCGCCGCGGCCGGCGCCCGCCCCACGCGCGCAGCAGCCCGCCGGGGCCGCGCAGGAGCCGCAGAGCACGACCGCGAGCTACGGCGACTGGGTCGTGCGCTGCGCGATCCAGGCGGGCCCGCCGGTGCAGAAGACCTGCGACATGGAGCAGCTCGCGCAGATGCAGGGGCAGGCCAATCCGATCTCCCGGGTCGCGATCCCGCTGCCCGCGAAGGGGCAGCCGGCGCGGCTGATCATCCAGCTTCCCGTCAACGTCTCGCTGGCGACCTCCGTCAAGATCACGGCCGACACCCGCGATCATCTCACCGTGCCGTTCCGCCGCTGCATCCCGGCCGGCTGCTTCGCCGATACCGAGTTCAAGGAAGAAGAGATCAAGCGCTTCCGCGCCGAGACCGCGGCCGGCAAGCTCATCTACAAGGACGCGGCCGAGCGCGACGTCGCGATCCCGATGTCGTTCAAGGGCTTCGGCCAGGCGTTCGACGCGCTGCTCAAGCAGTGATTAGGCGAATAGCGAATAGCGAATGGCGAATAGCGAATAGTGAGTAGCGAATAGTGAGTAGTGAGTAGCGAGTAGCGGTTGGCCTATTCGCTATTCGCTACTCGCTATTCGCATCTTACGATTTGTCGTGCGCGTGGCCGTGGTGACCGTGCCCGTGATCGTGGCGATGGTCATGCGCATGCCCATGATCGTGATGATGATCGTGGGCGTGATCGTGCGCATGGCCCGCATGCGCGCTCGCGCCATCCGGCGCGAACGGCGCGGTGAGCGGCACGAGCTTCGTGGCGACGCCGGCGAGCAGCGCCTCGACCTCGGCGTTGCGGCGCAGCCGCAGCCGATTGGCGAAGACCTGCACCGGCACGTGGCGGTCGCCGAGCCGCCAGGCCATGCGGGCGAGCGCCGCGGCGTCGGGGATGCGCGCCTCGATCAGCGCTTCCGCATCCGCCACTATGTCGATCAGCCCGGCGTCGTCGAGTACGAGCGTATCGTCGGTCGCGAGCGCGGGCGGCTCGGCAAAATCGAACTCGATGCAGGTGCCCTTGCCGGTGAAGAAGAAGCCCTGCTTGGTCTGGCGCTGGGCGAAATCGAGGATGAGCGTGTCGGTGACGGGGGCGGGACGCGGCTCGCCCGCTCGCAGGACCTTGGTGACGCGTGGCATGGCTCGATCCGGATCCTCGAGCATGTTCCGTTCCTTTGGAATCGGAACATGCTCCAGCTTTCTTTATTTGGCGCATGTTCTTGTCGGCGAACCGGCGTCCACTTCGCCGGAACATGCGCTAGTCAGTTGAGGCGAGCCGGGCGCTCGTCGTCGTCCGGCTCGGGCGGCGGCGCGGCGGGCATCGGGGCCGCGGCCGCCGGCGCCGTGCCCACGGACGCCGCGCTCGCCGCGGCGGCTTCGGCATCGCGCCGCTCGTAGTCGCGGTAGGAGAGCCAGCCGAACGGCAGGCTCGCCAGATAGGCGATCGTGCCGAGCGTGAGCAGCGCCCATGGGTAGCTCACCAGCAGCGCGAAAAACAGCACCACCACGACGAACACCGGCAGCACCATGTCGGGCGCGACCCGCGTGCCGAGCCGCTTGCCGGAATAGACCGGCAGCTTGGACACCATGAGGAAGGCGATCGCGAGCGTGTAGACGAGCGTCACGGGGGCGACGACCGCGAGCTTGGGCAGCCCGAGAAACTCGATGTAGATCGGCAGCAGCACCGTGATGGCGCCGGCGGGCGCCGGCATGCCGACGAAGAAGTTGCCCGCCCAGGCCGGACGGTTGGGATCGTCGATCATCACGTTGAAGCGGGCGAGCCGCAGCCCGGCGCAGATCGCGTACACCATGGCGGCGATCCAGCCGGCCGATTTGAGCGTATGCAGCCCCCAGAAATAAAGGATCAGGCCGGGCGCGACGCCGAAATTGACGAAATCGGCGAGGCTGTCGAGCTCGGCGCCGAAACGCGACGTGCCCCTGAGCAGCCGCGCGACACGCCCATCGATGCCGTCGAGCACCGCGGCAAGCACGATCGCGGCAAGCGCGATCTCGAGCCGCCCCTCGATCGCGAAGCGGATCGACGTCAGCCCGGCGCACAGCGCCAGCAGGGTGATCACGTTCGGCACCAGCGTGCGCACCGGAATGGTGCGGAAACGCCGGCGCAGGCGCGCGCGATCCGGCCGTTCAGGCCGGTCCGGATCGATGGGCGGGAAGAAGGCAGAGGGCATGGGAGGGAATATAGAGGTTGCGGCGCGCGCGCGCCATGGCGCAAAGGTCGGCGCAAAGGTTAATGCGTCACCCCACCCGGAACGTGCGCCCGCTGTCGGGGGCGCGCAGGTCGGCGAGCACGGTCTCGCCGGCGATCGCGGTCTGGCCCTCGGCGACCATCGGGCGCACGCCTTCGGGGAGATAGACGTCGAGCCGCGAGCCGAAGCGGATCATGCCGAAGCGCTCGCCCGCCCCGATGGTGACGCCCTCGCGCACGAACGAGACGATGCGGCGGGCGACGAGGCCGGCGATCTGCACCACGACGACGCGGGCGCCGCTCGCGGTCGCGATGACGAGCGCGTTGCGCTCGTTGTCCTCGCTCGCCTTGTCGAGATCGGCGTTGAGGAATTTGCCCGCGTGGTAGACGATGCGCTCGATCCGCCCGCTGACCGGGCTGCGGTTCACGTGGCAATTGAACACGCTCATGAAGATCGAGATGCGGGTGAGCGGCTTCGCGCCGAGGCCGAGCTCGGCGGGCGGCACCGCATTGATGATGCGGCTCACCCGCCCGTCCGCCGGCGACACCACGATGCCTTCGCGCACCGGCGTCACCCGGGTCGGGTCGCGGAAGAAATAGGCGCACCAGACGGTCAGCACCGTGCCGATCCAGCCGAGCGGCGTCCACCACCAGAACAGGATCAGGCTCGCCAGCGCCAAGCCGCCGACGAAGGGAAAGCCCTCGTGGTGGATCGGGGCGAGCTGCGAGCGGATGGATTTGATGACGGACATGCTTTTTATCTGGTCATTGCGAGGAGGCCGAAGGCCGACGAAGCAATCGCGAAGTCGGGTGGAGGAGCAAGCGGAACGAGATTGCTTCGCTTCGCTCGCAATGACAAACCCCTACTCCGCGGCGTCGGCCGGCGCCGCGAGCGGCTCGGCGACCGGCGGCGGGTTGCGGTTGGGCGCGGCCTCGTCCTCCTCGACCCGCGCCAGCAGCGCGCGCGCCTGCTCGGCCTCGCGCTGCCGGTTCCACATGCTGGCATAGAGCCCGCCGCGCGCGAGCAGCGCCTGGTGCGTGCCGCGCTCGGCGATCGCGCCCTGGTCGAGCACGATGATCTCGTCGGCGCCGATGATGGTGGAGAGCCGGTGGGCGATGACGAGGGTGGTGCGGTTCTGCGACACGCGGTCGAGCGCGTCCTGGATCTCCCGCTCGGTGTGGCTGTCGAGCGCCGAGGTCGCCTCGTCGAGCAAGAGGATCGGCGGGCCTTTCAGGATGGTGCGCGCGATGGCGACGCGCTGCTTCTCGCCGCCCGAGAGCTTGAGCCCGCGCTCGCCCACCTCGGTGTCGTAGCCCTTCGGCATCAGGCGGATGAAGCCGTCGATCTGGGCGAGCCGCGCCGCCTCCTCGATGTCGGCGTCGCTCGCGTCCCAGCGGCCGTAGCGGATGTTGTAGCGCACCGTGTCGTTGAACAGCACGGTGTCCTGCGGCACCATGCCGATGGCATGGCGCAGCGAGGCCTGCGTCACGTCGCGGATGTCCTGCCCGTCGATGGTGATGCGGCCGCCGGTGACCTCGTAGAAGCGGAAGATCAGGCGCGACACGGTCGACTTGCCGGCGCCGGAGGGGCCGACGATCGCGACCGTGCGCCCGGCCGGCACCTCGAAGCTGAGCCCCTTGAGGATCGGCCGCGCCGGCTCGTAGGCGAAGCGCACGTCCTCGAAGCGGATGGCGCCGGCGCGCACCTGCAGGGGCTTCGCGCCCGGACGGTCCTTGATCTCGGGCTCGCGCGCCAGGATGCCGAACATCATCTCGATGTCGATCACCGCCTGCTTGATCTCGCGATAGAGCATGCCCATGAAGTTGAGCGGCTGGTAGAGCTGGATCATCATGGCATTGATCATGACGAAGTCGCCGATGGTCTTGGTGCCGTTGCGGATGCCGAACGCGCACATCACCATCACGGCGGTGAGCCCGAGCGTGAACATCACCGCCTGGCCGACGTTGAGCACCGCGAGCGACACGTAGGACTTGACGCTCGCCTCCTCGTAGCGCGCCATCGAGCGGTCGTAGCGCCGCGTCTCGTGCGGCTCGGCGCCGAAATATTTCACCGTCTCGTAGTTGAGCAGCGAGTCGATCGCCTTGGTGTTGGCGTCGCTGTCGCTGTCGTTCATCGAGCGGCGGATGCCGATGCGCCACTCGGTCGCCGAGTAGGTGTAGCCCATGTAGAGCGCGACGGTCCCCATGATGACCGCCACGTAGCGCCAGTCGAACTGGTAGAGCAGGACGACGGTGATCAGCGCGAGCTCGACCACGGTCGGCACCGCCTGCACGATGACGAGCCGTACGATCGTCTCGATCGCGTCGCGGCCGCGCTGGAGGATGCGGGTGAGGCCGCCGGTCTTGCGCTCGAGGTGGAAGCGCAGCGACAGCGCGTGCATGTGCTCGAAGGTGAGGAGCGCGATGCGGCGCACCGCGTGCATCGCGACCTTGGCGAAGATGCCGTCGCGCACCTGGGTGAGCGCCGCCATCAGGATGCGCATGGCGCCGTACACGAGGGTCAGCAGGATCGGCGCCGCCAAGGCCCAGACCAGCCAGGAATCGAGCCAGCCGCCGGGCGTCGCGCCGTGCAGCATGGCGGGCGCATCCGGCCGGCCAGCGAGCGCATCGGTCGCCCATTTGAAGGTGGACGGCACCGCGATGGTCGCGAGCTTGGCGAACAGCAGCAGCACCAGGGCACCGATCACCCGCAGCCGCAGATCGAGGCGATCGGCCGACCAGATATACGGCCACAAATGCGCGAGCGTGCCGAGCAGGGTGCCGGGCCTGTCCGTGGATTTGCCCGCCGATTTCGGCGTGGGAACGGAAGCGCTCTGGTGAACGTTCATGCGGAGATGATTGCCCGGCTGACGGTCGCGGCCGCGACCGTCCATTCGTTTTCGCGTGCCCATCATATAGGCGCAATCGCGAACGTAATCAGCATGCTTGCGCAGGTTTCGCAACTTTTTGCCGGCGCGGCCGGTGCGGCCGGCGCGGCTTGACGCTGGCGGACGCCCGGTGCCACATGCGCGCATGGGTCAGATTCACAGGATTTGCGTCTATTGCGGTTCGAGCCCGGGACGCGATCCGGCCTTGCGTGCAGCCGCGACACGGTTCGGCGAAATTCTCGCCGATGCCGGCATCGGCCTCGTCTATGGCGGCGGCTCGACCGGACTGATGGGCGCGATCGCGGCCGCCATGCAGGCGCGCCGCGGCGACGTGGTCGGCATCATCCCGGGCTTCCTCACCGCGCGCGAGAACGTGTTTCGCGCCGCGCAGGAATTGGTGATCACCGAGGACATGCACGAGCGCAAGCGCATCATGTTCGAGCGCTCGGACGCCTTCGTGGCGCTGCCGGGCGGGATCGGCACGCTGGAAGAACTGGTCGAGCAAATGACCTGGGCGCAGCTCGGCCGCCACCGGAAGCCGATCCTGATCGCCAACATCAACGGCTTCTGGGACGGCCTGCTCGGCGTGTTCGACCACATGAACCAGGGCGGCTTCATCCATTCGGGCACGCGCCTCAATTACCTCGTGGCCGACGACGTCGAAGCCATCCTGCCGATGCTGACGGCGGCGGCGGAGCTGGTGTCGGAGGAGGAAAAGGCGGGCGAGCCGGCGGCCGTCGAGCGGCTCTAACGTCGGCTACCCTGCGCCGATGTCCCGTTCAGGATGCCGGCGATGTCCGCTTCCAGCCGGCGCGCGACCCGCGCGCGATAGTGATCGAGATCGTCGAAATTGCCGCTGTCGCGCGTCAGCGCCGAGTCGAGGAAATAATCGAGAAAACCGCGCCGCGGGGCGCCGCTCGCAATCCGCGCGAGGCGCGCCTTGCAGGCCGCGATCTGCGATGCGGCCGCGGCGTCGCGCGGCAGCCGCGAGTAGTATTCCGGCGGAAACAGGATCACGACCGGCGTATCGGCGGGCGCCGCCGCAAGCTCGGCGGCGAGGCGATCGATCGCCGGAAACGAATAGGCGGCCGGATCGACCCGCGATGTGTCGAATGCCGGCGGTGGCGGCGGCGTCGGAAAGTCGAACGTGTAGCCGGGTCCGATGCCGCGCTCGTAGTCGTCGTAGCCGCGCGGGTCGGACGGCTTGACGAGACGCAGCGCGTACTTGATGCGTCGGACAGCGGCGCCGCCGGCGCGCGTACTGAGCAGGTTGATCAGGTACCGGGCGTCGCTGTCGCCGTAGAGCCAGAACGGGAACCAGTTCCACGGTCGCGGATCGGGCACGCACCAGCGCGCGTCGGCCGCCACCACCAGCGCGCCGATGCGCGCATGGTGGCGGATGAACCAGTGGACCATCGCGAGCTGCTCGGGCGCGTCGGCACCCGGGATGGCGAGCTGCACGAAGCTCCGGCCGGTCTGCTGCGTCAGCCGCGCTGGGTCGATGAGCTGCCCATGCGAATTGCCGAAGATCGCGGCGTCGAAATTGCGGCTGCGCCCGAGGCTAACGTTCGCGGTGCGCTGGGTCTCGTCGGAAATGCCGACGAGGCCGATGCTGGGGAACCGGCCGCTGTCGTACGGATCGATCGCGACGATGAAGACGAAGACGACCGCAAGCGTGGCGACGAATACCGCGATCAAGCGCAGCACGTAGCGGCGCCAGGCAGCGTCGGTCGGTTCGATCGGGGACGGCGCGGCGGGCCTCATCGCATCGCCGTCAGAACCGGAAATAGATGAAGGTGAGCGGCGGGCCGCGCCCGAGCACGCAATAGGCGGCGAGCACGGCGGTCGCGGCCGCGAACGCCGGATGCGGCCACGTCAGGCGGTCCTTGATCTCGTGCGCGGAGGGAACGAGGGCCGACACCAGGGCCGATACGACGAACAGCTGGACGCCGCGAAACTCCCCGCCGGCGCCGTTCAACCCGACGAGCGAGGCGAGGATCGAGGCGGCGGTGGCGAAATCGGCGGCGCGGAACAGCACCCAGCCGGCGAGCACGAACAGCATGGTGACGAGCCAGCCGAGCGCCGCCGGCATCGGCCGCTCGAGCATCTGCCAGAAGCGGCAGACGATGAGGCCGATGCCGTGCCACAGGCCCCAGGCCGCGAACGTCCACCCTGCCCCGTGCCACAGGCCGCACAGGCCCATCGAGATCAGCGTCGCGAACACGTAGCGCGCGGGCCCGTGCCGGCTGCCGCCGAGCGGGATGTAGAGATAGTCGCGGATGAAGTTCGACAGCGAGATGTGCCAGCGCCGCCAGAAATCGCGCAGATCGGTCGCCACATAGGGGCGGCGGAAGTTCTCCGGCAGCAGCAGGCCGAACAGCAGCGCGATGCCGATCGCCATCTCGGTATAGGCGGAAAAGTCGAGAAACAGCTGGAACGCGAAGCCGAGCGCGGCATTCCATGCCGAGGTCAGCGCGAGCGGCTGCGTCGCCGCGCCGGCGAACAGCGGATTGACCACCTCGGCGAGGTTGTCGGCGAGCAGGACCTTCTTGGCGAGCCCGAGCGTGAACAGCGTCAGCCCGACCGCGAGACGGCGCCACATTCCGGCGCGGCGCGGGTCGAGGGCGAGCTGCGGCACCAGCTCGTTGTGGCGCACGATCGGCCCGGCGATCAGATGGGGAAACAAGAGGACGAACAGCGCAAAGGGACGGAACGGATAGATCGGTGCATCGCCGCGCAGGCGATCGACCAGGTAGGAGATGAGCTGGAACGAGAAGAAGCTGATGCCGATCGGCAGCAGGATGCTCGCGCGGGGCAGTGCGACACCGATGAGCGACTGCGCGGTCGCGATGAGAAAGTCGAGATACTTGAACGTCCCGAGCGAGGCGAGATTGAGCACGATGCCGGCATAGAGCCAGGCGCTGCGCTTGGTGCGCTCACGCGCCCAGGCCAACAGCCAGGTGGCCGTGATCTGGCCGACGAGGAGCGGGATGAAGCGCGGGTCCCACCAGCCGTAGAAGAACAGCGAGGCCGCGATCAGCACCGTGTGGCGCAGGCGCTCGTTGCCCGCAACCGCGTAGTACGCCGCGACCGCGACGGGCAGAAACAGCAGAATGAAACCTTGCGACTGGAACAGCATTCGGCCGGCCCCTCCCCGCGCCGGTCACTCATTCGGGCGCAGCTATGGGCGAATTCGCGGCGCGGATCAACGTCGGCGCCCGGTTCCTCAGCGGGCCGCATTGAGGGCGTCGGCGATCCGCGGCTCGATGGCGCGGGCGACGGGCTCGCGCATGTGCTGCAGATCGAAGAAATTCGCGCGTTCGCGGCTGAGCGGCGAGTCGACCAGGAAGTCGAGAAAGGCGCCGCGGTGCCCGCGCGCGAGCGCGGCCGCGAACCGGGCCTTGCAGGCCGCAAGCTCCGCCCCTTGATAGGTGTCGGGACCATGCAGGAGCCCGGCATAGATGGGCGGCATCACGACGACGACCGCAACCGACGGCGACAGGCTCGCGGTCAGCGCCTCGAGCCGGTCGATCGCCGGGAAGTCGGTGGAGATCTGCCCCCAGGTCAGCGGCAGGTCCGGGTCGCGTATGGCATCAGGCTCATGGGCAAAATCCCAATAGGCCGGATAGGCCGCAACGCCCATCGGATCGATTGGCGCGAGGCGGCCCATCGCCAGCAGGATGCGGCGTCGCATCAGCCGCAAAGGGCGCGTGCTCAGCATGTTGGCGAGGTAGCGCAGCCGGCTGCGGCCGAACAGCCAATCGGGGAAGCGGTAGTCCGGCGGCACCAGGTTATTGGGAAGCGCGGGGTCGTGCGTGCACCACATCGGGTCGACGGCGACGACGATCGCCTTTACGTCGGCATGGCGCCGCAGAAAATAGCGGATCAGCGCCAGCTGCTCGCGTGGACCCGATCCGAGCGTGGTGAGCTGGACGAATTGCAGGCCGGTCGCCGGCGACAGGCGCGCCGGGTCGAGCAAGAGCCCGTGCGAATTGCCGAAGATGCCGGCGTTGAAGCGCGGGTCGCGGCCGCGTCCCACGGTGCCGGTCAGGTCATTGTCGTCGACCACGCCCGGACCGATCAGCGACGGGAAGTACCCGGTGTCGTAGGGATCAATCAGGATGATCACCGCAAGATAGACGCCGAGCACGACCAAAAATCCGCCCGCGAAGGCCCCACCGAAACGGAGCCAGCTCCGGCCAGAAGCGGTCGTCTCTGGCTGGGATTCCGGCAAGCTCGCCCTCGAAAGCGGAAATTCGCGCCACGGCGCGACCCACAATGGCCGCGCACGCGATCCCACCTATCCGCGATCTCGTTGCCGGGATCAAGGCTAGCGTTCCGTATTACGCGCCGCCCCGCGGGTCGTATGGGAGCGGCCGACGGCCGCTACGGCGCCCGCGCAATGAAAGTCACCGCCTCGATGCGGTTGCCGTCGGGATCGCGGATGAAGGCCGCGTAATAGCCATCCCCATGATGCGGCCGCAGGCCGGGCGCGCCGTCCGAGGCGCCGCCGGCCGCCAGCGCCGTAGCGTGAAACCCATCGACGGCCGCGGCGGTCGGCGCGCGCAAGCAGACATGGACGCCGTTGTTCTGCGCGCCACTCTCCAACGGCAGCACGAACATGTCGGGCCGGTGGTTGAGCCAGAGCTCCGGATAGCGCTTGCCGAACCCGACGGTCGTCGGGCGCACCTCCAGCTTGGTGTACCCGAGGCGCGCGAGCACGGTCTCGTAGAAGGCCGAGGCCCGATCGAGGTCGCGCACCGCGACGGAGACGTGGTCGATCATGGCGTGGCGTTTCGGATTGTCGGTATCGCGTGGGTGATATTGGGCGAGACCGCGACTCCGGTCCAGGGCTCTCCGGTCTGCGTCCCGCCGATCCCTCCGCTCGGCGCGATTCTGAGATCCCCTGCCGTCACGGGAACCGTTGACAGTCGGTGCTTGCGCTTACGATATGTGCCGCCGCGTGCGGACGCATCGACAGGCCCGCAGGGGCTCGCCCGACCGGGGGCACGCAACTGCGGCACGCACAGGCTCGGGGTCGCATGCTGTTCCAGTCGCAAGGATATGTGCTCGTCTTCCTGCCCCTCGTGGCCGCCGCCTACTATCTTTCGGCACGCTCCTTGGTGCTCCGGCAATACGTCCTGATCGTCGCGTCGCTCGTCTTCTACGCGTGGTGGGACTGGCGCTTCCTCGTCCTGCCCGTGGCGCAAATCGCCGTCACGTGGGTCCTGAGCCGCGCCCATGGGCGCACCGGCCGTGCCGGCTTTCTCCATGCCGGCATAGCGCTCAACCTCGCCTCGCTCGGGACGTTCAAGTATCTCAATTTCGTGCTCGCCAGCATCGGCGCGGCGGCCGGGGTTTCGATCCCGCCCATGAGCATCGTGCTGCCGATCGGCATCAGCTTCTTCACGTTCCAGCTCATTTCCTATCTGGCCGACCGCATGCGCGGGGATGCTCCGCTCTACCCTTTTCGCCCCTTTGCGCTGTTCATCCTGCTCTATCCGCACCTGATCGCCGGGCCGATCGTGCGCCACAACGAGCTCATCCCGCAGTTCGAGCTCGATCCGTTGCGCGACGGCGCGCTCGGCCGGATCGGGCGCGGCCTCGCAATCTTCACGATGGGATTTGCCAAGAAGGTGCTGCTTGCCGACGCGCTTGCCCCGACCGTCGACAAGTTGTTCGACGCCGCCAGGCTGCATCCGCTCGATCTCGGCGAGGCCTGGACCGCGATCCTGGGGTTCGCGTTCCAGCTGTTTCTCGATTTTTCCGCCTATACCGAGATGGCCATCGGCTCGGCGCTGATCTTCGGGCTCGTATTGCCGGAGAACTTCCGTCGCCCGTATCTCGCCTCGAGCATCGCCGACTTCTGGCGGCGCTGGCACATCACCCTGTCGAACTTCATCCGCGACTATCTGTTCGTTCCCCTGGGCAGCAGCCGCGCCGGCGTGCTGCGCTACATCCCACGCGGCCGGCCGCGGGCGATGGCGGCGATCGTGGTATCGATGGGCCTGTGCGGCCTCTGGCACGGCGCCGGCTGGACGTATGTCGCGTGGGGCCTGTGGCACGGCGTGGGGCTCGTCATCTGCGCGACTTGGCAGCGAGTGGGACGGCCGCTGCCAAATCCGGTCGGATGGGCGCTCACCATGCTGTTCGTGCTGGCGAGCTGGGCGCTGTTTCGCGCCGACAGCTTTTCGACCGCAGGTTCGGTTCTGCAGTCTCTCGGCGGCTTGCACGGCGTGAGCGGCCGGCTCGACAAGGTGGACCTGCTCGTCTTCGCCGCACTGGCCAGCACGTTGCTGCCATCGGCGCACGAATTGAAGGACAAGCTCCAGAAGCCGCCGCCGGCTCTCGCCTGGACCATGGGAGCGCTCGCGGCCTATTGCGTGCTTGAGGTCGGCCGAGGTCCGCCGCTCAATTTCATCTATTTCCAGTTCTGAGACGACGCCGACGGTGCGACACCAAACCTACCTGGCTCGCGCCGCGCGTTGCGGCCGGACCTTTCGCGTCAGGACCTGCGCGATCATGTTGCCGTCGCTCTTGCGGGACATCGACGCCGTCATGTCGATCGAATTGTCGTCAGCACGCCACTCATGCAGCCGATAAAGCAGCGTCTCGTCCGGGTCACTGTTGCCGAAATAGAAGACGTCGCGGCGCACCGTGCTCAGGTCCGTCATCAGCGATCGCCCGCCATGGCGGGCCGCGCAGATGTCGTTGATGATCGGGTAAGCGGCGAAATACAGAAGCCCGACGCCGTTGATATCGTAGGCGGGGATGAGCTCGTACTCGCATTCGAAAATCGGCGCCGGCAAGGCCTGCGAACGGCGCGCGCGATAATCCTGGCCGAATGCGGGAAACTCGGCGACCGCCGGGATGGGAAAATCGGGCGGGATCGCGGGCAATCCCTTGAGCAGGGACATGTTGGACGCGCCCTGCCCGAACTTCGAGAACGACGACATCAGCGACGCCCGGATCGACCGCGACTCTCCCGTGACGGCCGCCTCGCCGAAAAACATCCCGGCGCCGTGGCGCGACACCGAAATGTCGAGGCTGACGGGCTCGTTCTCCACGAACTCGGCGAGCGGGCAGGTGGATTCGAGCCTGATCCGCGTGAACGTCGCATAGACGCGGTGACCCTCGTCGTCGCGCAGCAGGCGCGACGGGGTGGCGAACGCCTTGGTGAGCATGCTCCAGTGCATGTCGCCGAGCTCCTTGAACAGCCAGTGCTCCGACAGGCCGCCGAGCGCCATCTGCGGCATGTTCAAGAGATAGCGGCGTCGCTCGGCCGTGGTCTCGACCGCGTGCGGCGAGCCGTTCGCGCTCACCCCGCGCAGCGCCTTGGCGAGATCGGCCGGCGTGACGATGTCGTCCCATCGACGCCGGTCGAACGCGTTGTTGGTGGCCTCCTCGACGGCGGTGTGGAGCATCAGCATCCCGACGCTGTCGATGCCGAGGTCGTCGAACGGCCTTTGCATGTCGGCGGCCGCGAAGGCCGGATATTCGCGCCTGATCATCGCGATGACCTGCTCCTCGGGACTGCCGGCGAAACGCGGCTGGGCGCCGCCCGGCGCCGCCGCCGCGGGCCGCGAGGAAGCGGTCGACTGCGGCCGGCTCAAGAACGACCAGAACCAGGACATATCGCTCTCACGGTTCCGCTTGGAATGGAGCTCGTCGGCGCCATGCTCACCCCGGCGCGCCCGATTTCACCAGCTTGTACACGATCGAGTCCATCAGCGCCTGGAACGAGGCGTCGATGATGTTGCGCGAGACGCCGACCGTGGTCCAATGCTCGCCGGTCTCGTCCTCGCTCTCGATCAGCACGCGGGTGATCGCCTCGGTGCCGCCGTCGAGGATGCGCACGCGGTAGTCGGTGAGGTCGAGGCCGTCGATGTATTTCTGGTACTTGCCGAGGTCCTTGCGCAGCGCGAGGTCGAGCGCGTTGACCGGGCCGTCGCCCTCGGCGGCGGAGATCAGGTCGGTGCCGTCGACCGCGACCTTCACGACCGCGAGCGTGACCGTCACGCGCTCGCCCTTGGCGCTGATGCGCTGCTCGACGTTGACGTCGAATCTCTTCACGTCGAAATAATCCGGCACGCTGCCGAGAAAGCGGCGCGCCAAGAGCTCGAACGAGGCCTGCGCGTTCTCGTACGAATAGCCCTTGGCCTCGCGGCTCTTCACCTCATCGAGCAGGCGGGCGATGCGCGGATCGTCCTTGGCAATCGTGATGCCGAGCCCGGTGAGCTCGGCGATCAGGCCGCTGCGGTCGAGCTCGGCGAGCACGTTCGACTTGCCGGCCTGGTCGGACACCAGCACGCGCCGGCGGTTGCCCACGGCTTCGGGCCTGACGTGATCGTACGAGCCGGGGTCCTTGGAGATGGCGGAGGCGTGGATGCCGGCCTTGGTCGTGAAGGCGCTCTCGCCCACATAGGGCGCGTGGCGGTTGGGCGCGCGGTTGAGCATCTCGTCGAGCCGGCGCGAGGCGTGCAGCAGGTGCTTGAGCCGCTCGTCCGCCACGCCGATCTCGAAGCGGTCGGCGAAATCCGCCTTGAGCTTGAGCGTCGGGATGAGCGAGACGAGGTTGGCGTTGCCGCAGCGCTCGCCGAGGCCGTTGAGCGTGCCCTGGATCTGCCGCGCGCCGGCGCGCACCGCGGCGAGCGAGTTGGCCACCGCCTGCTCGGTGTCATTGTGCGCGTGGATGCCGACATGCGTGCCCGGGACGGCCTTGACGACCGCGCCGACGATCGTCTCGACCTCGTGCGGCAGCGTGCCGCCATTGGTGTCGCACAGCACCACCCAGCGCGCGCCCGCCTCGTACGCCGTGCGCGCGCACGCCAGCGCATAGTCCGGATTGGCCTTGTAGCCGTCGAAGAAATGCTCGCAGTCGAGCAGCACCTCGCGCCCCTTGGCCTTGGCGGCTTGAACGCTGTCGCGGATCGAGGCGAGGTTCTCCTCCAGCGTCGTCTCCAGCGCGACGCGCACGTGATGGTCCCACGACTTGGCGACGAAGCAGATGGCGTCGGCCTTGGCGTCGAGCAGCGCGACGAGCCCGGGATCGTTCGAGGCGGAACGGCCCGGCCGCCGCGTCATGCCGAAGGCCGTGAAGGTCGCGGTCTCGAGCCTGCGCTCCTGCGCAAACAGCTCGCTGTCGGTGAGGTTCGCGCCCGGATAGCCGCCCTCGACATAGTCGATGCCGAGCTCGTCGAGGAGCTTGGCGATCGCCAGCTTGTCGCCGAGCGTGAAGTCGACGCCGCTCGTCTGCGCGCCGTCGCGCAGCGTCGTGTCGAAGAGGTAGAGACGCTCACGCGCCATCTCACGTCCCATCTCACGTCCCATCTCACGTCCCATGGGGCAGCCAGTATTGGTAGAGGGCGAGCGCGAGCACCGCGGCACCGGCGATGATCGCGAGCTTGAGCACGATGTAATAGAGCCAATGGCGGGGAAAAGGGGTATCCGGGCGCTTCATCGCTTCACCCTCCAGGTGGTGCCGTCCTTCTTGTCCTCGAGCTCGACGCCCTGGGCGACGAGCTCGTCGCGGATGCGGTCGGCTTCCTTGAAGTTCCTCGCCTTGCGCGCCGCATTGCGCGCCGCGATCAGGCTCGCGACCTGCGCCTCGTCGATCGCGAGCGAGGCCGGACGCCACGCAACCCAGTCGGACGCGCGCTGCCGCAGCAAGCCCATCAGCTGCGCGCTCGCCTTGAGGCTCGCAGCCGCGCCGGCCGAGCCCTTCGCGGCCTCGCTGCGCAGCTCGTGAAAGGCCGCGAGCGCCTTCGGCGTGTTGAGATCGTCGGCGAGCGCGTCGACCACGTCGGCGCACAGCATGCCGGGCGCGGCATTCGCGGTGAGCTGGTACCAATGGTCGAGCGTGCGCTTGGCTTCGCTCAAGCCGGTGTCGCCCCAGTTGAGCGGCTGGCGATAGTGCGTCTGCAGCATGGCGAGGCGGATCGCCTCCCCCGGCCACTCGCCCAGCACCTCGCGGATCGGCGAGATGTTGCCGAGGCTCTTTGACATCTTCTCGCCGTCGAGCTGGAGGAAGCCGTTGTGCATCCAGTAGTTCGCCATCACGGGGGTGTGGAACGAGCAGCGCGACTGGGCGATCTCGTTCTCATGGTGGGGAAACACGAGATCGATGCCGCCGCCGTGGATGTCGAAGATCTCGCCGAGATGCTTCCACGCCATGGCCGAGCATTCGATGTGCCAACCAGGGCGGCCGGGCGTCGCGATGCCGGCCGGAGAGTCCCAACTCGGCTCACCCGGCTTGGACGGCTTCCACAGCACGAAATCGAGCGCGTCGCGCTTGTAGGGCGCGACCTCGATACGGGCGCCCGCCAGCATCTCGTCGAGCGGCCGCCGCGCGAGCTTGCCGTAGTCCGGCATGGTCGACACCGCGAACAGCACGTGCTCCTCGGCCACATAGGCATTGCCCGACGCGATCAGGCGCTCGATCAGCGTCTTCATCTCGGCGATGTGCTCGGTCGCGCGCGGCTCGACGGTCGGCGGCAGGCAGCCGAGCGCGGCTACGTCCTGCTTGAAGTTCGCATAGGTCGTTTCGGTCAGCTCGCGGATCGAGATGCCGCGCTCGGCGGCGCGCTTGTTGATCTTGTCGTCGACGTCGGTGATGTTGCGCACGTATTTGACATGGTCGGCGCCGTAGACGTGCCGCAGCAGGCGAAACAGCACGTCGAACACGATCACGGGCCGCGCATTGCCGATATGGGCGAGGTCGTAGACGGTCGGACCGCACACGTAGACGCGCACCCGCGCCGGATCGAGCGGGACGAAATCCCGCTTCTCGCGCGTCAGCGTATCGTAGAGCCGCAAGTCCATGCCTACACCTCGGTCCGCTGACCGGGCGTCTTGCTGTCTCGACTGGAGAAAAGACGGCCGCAGCCAGCGTGGCGCGCTAGCGAATAATCTCCCGGCAAATGCCGGCGATGCGGAACAGGCCGTTCATGGCGCGGCACAATGGTCAAATGCAACAATCCCGTCAAGGCCCGCGCGGCTCCCACATGAGGACAGCGGGCACTACCCAAATCCTCGGCTTGGCGGCCGCGCGGAATCATGCGACGAGCCGCTCCCCACCGTCGCCCGCAAGGGTTCTGCCGCACGGTTAACGTCGCCTTAACGGTTTTGGTCGCATTGTTGCGATCGCAAATTCCAGCCATAGCGAGCGAGTCATGCGCGCCATTCTCGCGGTTCTTTCCGTCGCGGCGATCCTTGCCGCGCTGACGCCGGCGCTGGCGGAAAAGCGCCTGTTCATCATCGCCAACAATCCGGACGGCTACGGCGTCGACCGCTGCCTGGCGAGCGGCGCCGCCTGCGGCAACGCGGCCGCCAACGCCTATTGCGCGTCGCACGAATTCCACGCGGCGCTGTCGTTCCGCAAGATCGACCGCGACGACATCACCGGCGCAATCCCGACCGCCGGCGGCTCGGGCTGCCGCGGCGCCCACTGCGACGAGTTCGTCGCCATCGAGTGCGGGCGGTAGGTTTCGGCCCGCATCGCCAGTTTCGCAGCGCCTCGTTCACCCGGCCAGCGGATTGCGCCAACGCAGGCCCGGGAAACGGGCGAAATCGCCGTCCGCCGAGCAGAGCGTCAGCCCATGCTCGATTGCCAGCGCCGCGAGATGCGCGTCCGCGACGAGGTTTCCGTGCACGCCGGGAAGCGCGAGTAGCTCCGCGAGCACCGCCGCGTGACGCTCCGTCGGCCCTGGCGTCCAGGCCGGCTCGGCCGACAGCCAGCTCGACACTTGCTCCCAAGCATCCGCCATGGTGAGGGCGCCGCGAAAAACGCGTGGATTTGTCGCGATCCGCAGGAACGCGAGCAGGCACGCCCATGGAAGACCAACTGGTACCGCGCCACTCAGCTGCGTATCGAGCCAATCGCGGCTGGCACCGTGCTGATCGGCAACGGTATTGCGCGCGTACAGAAGGATATTGACGTCGACGAGGATCACTTGAAGTCTTCGCCATCGATATAGGCGAGCACCTCGGCCGTGTTGTCGAGATTGATCGATGGCTTGCCCATATTGGACGCGCGCGTGCGGAATGGCTTGCGCTTCTTTGCCGGCGCCGTCATTTCCCTAAGGCCGAGTCGCAGCGCCTCGTTGACGACGTCCTTGAGGCTGGCGTCGCGCGCGCGGCGCAGCCGCTCGAGTTGAACCGCCACGTCCTCATCGATGGTCAAGGTCGTACGCATGCATCAGGGCATATTCGGGTTGATGTCTTGATGTCAAGCCGCGCTTCGACCGCCTCCACGTCGGCCCCGTCCGCCCTTCCGCGTCGCTGCGAGAATCGGTACGATCGTGCCGGCGGGCGAAGGCGCGCCGGTGTATCGGGGAGGATGATCATGCGATTGCGCCGCGGACTCCTGGGATTGGCGGTCATTGCCCTGTGCACGATCGCGCGCGCCGAGACGATCGACGTCTCCGACAGCCACGGCGGCCTGGTCGGCGAATACGACTCGCGCTGGGCCGGGCTCGCGGCGCGCGGCGTGCACGTGCGCATCGTCGGCCCGTGCCAGTCGGCCTGCACGGTGCTGCTCGGGCACATCCCGCGCGAGAACATCTGCGTGACGCCGCGCGCCGCCTTCGGATTCCATCAGGCGAAATTCCCGGCCTCGACCGCGACGCTGTGGGCGGCGTACAGCTCCGACATCAAGGCCTGGATCGACGCGCATGGCGGCCTGCAGAAGAACTTCATCTGGATGCGGGCGCCGGACATCTATCGCTTCTTCAAGAAGTGTTGACGGCCCGCCTTCGTCTGCCTTGCGCACCACCCCGTCTTCCGCGCGGCCTGATGCCCGGCTAGCCTGACCGCCTCTGGTCACAACAGCCGATCGCAGACGCGGGGAAGCGCATGTCCAAGGACAAAATCGTCGGATTCATCGGGCTCGGCACCATGGGCGGCCGCATGGCCACCAACCTGCAGAAGGCGGGCTACCGGCTCATCGTGCATGACCTGCACCGGCAGGCCGCGAGCCATCATCTCAACGCCGGCGCCGCCTGGGCGGACACGCCGCGCGCGGTCGCGGCGCAGTCCGACGTGATCTTCACCTCGCTGCCGGAGCCGCCCGACGTCGAAGCGGTCGCGCTCGGGCCGGACGGGCTCTTGGCCGGCATCAAGCCCGGCTCAGCCTTTTTCGACCTCTCCACCAATGCACCCGCGATGGTGAAGAAGCTCAACGCCGCCTTTGCCGAGAAGGGCGCCTACATGTTCGATGCGCCGGTGAGCGGCGGCCCGGCGGGGGCGGCCTCGGGCAGGCTCGCCATCTGGGTCGGCGGCGACGAGAAGGTCTTTGCCGCGCACAAGGCGGTGCTCGACGACTTCAGCGACCGGGCCGCCTATATCGGGCCGATCGGCAGCGCGACGGTCGCCAAGCTCGTGCACAACATGTCGGGCTACGCGATCGTCTGCGCGCTCGCCGAGACCTTCACGCTCGGCGTCAAGGCCGGCGTCGACCCGCTCGCGCTCTACGAGGCGGTGCGCCAGGGCGCGGTCGGCCGCCGCTTGACCTTCGAGGCGCTGATCGACCAGTTCCTGCCCGGCAAGTACGATCCGCCCGCGTTCGCGCTCAAGCTCGCCCACAAGGACGTGTCGCTCGCCAACGCGCTCGGCCGCGAGCTCGGCGTGCCGATGCGCCTCTGCAACCTCACGCTCGCCGAGATGACCGAAGCGATGGGACGCGGCTGGGGCGGGCGCGACTCGCGCATCGCGATGCTGCTCGAGCAGGAGCGCGCCGGCGTCGAGATCGCGGTCGAGCCGGAGCGGCTGAAGGCGGCGCTCGCGGCCGCGAAGGGTTGATTGGGCGAGGTAGCCCGCATGGAGCCCTCGGGTCTTGCCTTCGGCAAGCCCAAGGGTGAACTCCGCGGAATGCGGGGCCGGCGTTCCCGCATTGCGGCGCACCGATCTCGGGCCTGCCCGAGATCGGCGTATTAGATGCGCAGGTCGGGTAGACCCGACCTGCGTGCGCCTCCATGCGGGCTACGATCTTGTCGGTTCGAGGCCGGCGGCGCGCCAAGTCGCCTCGGTATCCGGCCGCGTGAGGAAGTCGATCGCCGCCCTCGCCTCCTCGCGCGCCTTGCTCGCCGCTGGAATCGCCGCCGCATAGACCGTGTAGTTCTGCAGCGCCGCCGGCAGCGGGCCCGCGATCGCGACGCCCTTGATGGCGACGAGCTCGCTCAGGAAGCTGATGCCCAATTCCGCGGTTCCGTCGGCGACCAGCTCGGCGACGTGATGGCCGTTGCGGCCGAGCGCCGCCTTGGCGTTGACGGCCGCCGCAATGCCGAGCCGCTCGAGCAGCTTGGCGAAATACGCCGCCGCCGATCCGCCCGCCGTCGGATCGCTGTAGGAGATGCATCGCGCCGCAACCAATGCCGCCGTGAAGGCCTCGGGCGTCGCGAGGTCGGGCACCGGCGCACCTTGGCGGACGCAGACCGCGAGGCCCGCGCGGGCAATAGCGGTCGTGCTGCCGGCAACAAGCGCGTCGCCGAGTACCGCCAGTGCGGACGGCGACAGGATCAGAAGGTCGGCCGCGGCGCCGGACTTGAAACGATCGGTCATCGCGCCGACCGTCCCGTAGGTCGGGGTCACGGCGTGGCCGGTTGCACGGGCGAAGTCGGCAAAGAGCTTGGCGAGCGCCATCTGCGGCGCGCGGGCGCTGAGAACTTTCAGATCGGTCATGGGGTTGGCGAGCAGCAAATGGCGAATGGCGGGCGGTCAGCCTAGCATTCCTTGTTCGCTGTTCGCCACTCGCTATTCGCCCATCGCCCCCTCGCACGCCCGTTGCGCGCGCAGGCAAGTTCCGTCATCCTCGCCATTCGCCGATCGGACGAGGTTCGATCGATCCCGCAACGCCGGAGAGCGACGGTGGACGAGGCCGCGGCCGAGAGGGAGAGCCCGGGCGCGCCGGAGGAGGCGCCGCTCAAGCTCGAGGCGTTCCTGCCCTATCGGCTCAACGTGCTGGCGAGCCTCGTGTCGCAGGCGCTCTCGCGCATCTACGTGGAGCGCTACGGCCTCGGCGTGCCCGAGTGGCGCGTGCTGGTCACGCTCGGCCAGTTCGGCGTGATGACCGGCAAGGCGATCGGCGCGCACAGCCACATGCACAAGACCAAGGTGTCGCGTGCGGTCGCGGAGCTGGAGAAGCGCAAGCTCGTGGCGCGGCGCGCCAACCGCGCCGATCTGCGCGAGTCGTTCCTCTCGCTCACCGCGGCGGGCCGCGCCATCTACGAGGAGCTCGCGCCGGGCGCGCTCGATTTCGCCCGGCGCCTCGCCGAGGTCGTCGACCCGCAGGACCGCCCGGCGTTCGAACGCGCCGTGCAGAGCCTCACCGAGCGCTCGCACGCCCTGGTCATGGAATTCGCCAAGCTCAAGTCGGAGGCATCGTGAAGCTCTACTCGTTTTTCCGCTCCTCCGCCGCCTATCGCACGCGGATCGCGCTCAACCTCAAGGGCATCGCCTACGAGACCGTGTCGGTCCATCTCACCAAGGGCGGCGGCCGGCAATTCGCCCCCGAGTTCCGCGCGATCAATCCGCAGGCGCGCGTGCCGGCGCTCGTGGTCGACGGCGGCGTGCTGACGCAATCGCTCGCCATCATCGAATATCTCGACGAGACGCGTCCCGAGCCGCCGCTCTTGCCCGCCGATCCGATCGAGCGCGCGCACGTGCGCGCGATCGCCCAGGCGATCGCCTGCGACATCCACCCGCTCAACAACACGTCGCCGCTGTTCTACCTGAAGAACACGCTCAAGCACGACCAGGACACGATCAACGCCTGGTATGCGCATTGGATCACGGTCGGCTTCGCGGCGATCGAGATGCTGCTGCGGCCCGGCCCCTACGCCTATGGGGCGGCGGTCACGCTCGCCGACGTCTGCCTCGTGCCGCAGGTCGCCAATGCGCGGCGCTTCAACGTGCCGCTCGACCAGTTCCCGAAGATCGTCGCGGTCGACGCCGCCTGCCTCAAGCTCCCCGCCTTCGACAAGGCGCGGCCGGAAAACCAGCCCGACGCGGAATGAAGGTCCGCGAATGGCGAATGGCGAATGGCGAGCAGCGAATAGCAAGGCTGGTCATCCGGCGTCCTATTCGCTATTCGCCACTCGCTATTCGCTGATCTCCTCACCCCCTCCCCGAGCACCCATGTGACGCCCACCCGACTCGTGCCGGCCGTGCTGTGGATGATCGGCGCGCTCTTGTCCTTCTCGACCATGGCGGTGTCGATCCGCGAGCTGTCGCGCGTGCTCGGCATCGTCGAAATCCTCGCGTTGCGCAGCGCGATCGGCCTGGCCGTCCTGGTTGCGCTCGCGGCGGCGCGTCCCGACCTGCGCGGCGCGATCCGCACGCGGCACATCTGGCTGCACCTGATGCGCAACGGCGTGCATTTCGCCGCCCAGCTCGCCTGGGCGACCAGCCTGACGCTGCTGCCGCTCGCCACCGTGTTCTCGCTCGAGTTCACCATGCCGGCCTGGACCGCGATCATGGCCGCCATCTTCCTGCACGAGCGGCTGACCCAGAGCCGGATCGGCGCCGTGGTGCTCGGCTTCCTCGGCGTGCTGGTGATCATCCGCCCCGGCCTGCAGTCCTTCCAGCCCGCCGCGCTGCTGACGCTCTCCGCCGCCTTCGGCTACGGCATCACGCTCACCGCCACCAAGCGGCTGACCGCGACGGACGCGACCTTCGCGATCGTCTTCTGGATGAACGCCATGCAGCTGCCGATGTGTCTCTTCGGCAGCGACCCCATGGCTTTCGCCAAGCTCGGGACGACGCAGATCGTGCCCATCGTCGGGCTCGGCATCGCCGGGCTCACCTCGCACTACTGCCTGTCGAACGCGTTCCGCGCCGGCGAGGCGACCATCGTGGTGCCGATCGATTTCCTGCGCATACCGCTGATCGCGCTGGTCGGCTGGTGGCTCTACGCCGAGCCGCTCGACGCCTATGTCTTCGCCGGCGCCGGGCTGATCGTGTCCGGAATACTATGGAACCTGCGCGCCGAAACCCGGCGGCCGGCGCCGTTACGCACGGGCGCCGCGTGAGTTTACCGCCGCCGCATGCTCCGCCGGGACATGCGCGCCAAGCCACTATTCCGACGCTTTTGCGCCATCACATCCGCGCGGGCGCATCGGCAATGAATGAACCGCGGGTGAAATGGGAATGACTGTGGGCTGGCGCGGATCGGCGACTATCGGGCTGGTGACGCTTGCGGGTGCGGCGCTCGCGCAATCGCCCGCACCCTATCCGGCGCCTGCGGCGCCGAGCTCCGCCTGCACGCGCCTCGAGGCCCAGCTCGGGGCGATCGACCGCGGCACGGTCGATCCGGCGCGCGCCGACCAGATCCGGCGCTACGAGGACGCCCGCAACAAGCAGCAGGCCGAGCTCGACCGCATGTCGGCGCAGGCGAGCCGCATGGGCTGCCAGGGCGGCGGCTTCTTCTCGCTGTTCACCGGCCAGAACCCGCAATGCACGCCGCTCAACCAGCAGATCCAGCAGGCGCGCGCCACCCTCGAGAAGATCCTCGCCGACCTCGACCGGCTGCAGGGCGGCGGCGCCGGCGACCGCGAGGCGCAGCGCGCGACCGTGATCGCGGCGCTCGCGCAGAACAATTGCGGCCCGCAGTACAGCGCGGCCGCGAACCAGCAGCGCGGCTTCCTCGACAATCTCTTCGGCAGCCGCTCGAACAACGGCGGGCTCTTCTCGACCGGCCCGTCCGGCACCTATCGCACGGTCTGCGTGCGCATGTGCGACGGCTATTACTTTCCGATCTCCTACGCGACGACGCCCGATCATTTCGGCGAGGACGCGCAGACCTGCCAGCAGACCTGCCCGGCCGCCGAGGTGGTGCTGATGTCGACCCCGACCGGCGCCGACATCAACCAGGCGACGGCCTCGAACGGGGCGCCCTATACGGCCCTGCCCAACGCGTTCAAGTACCGCACCGCCCTCGTTCCCGCCTGCGGCTGCCGCAAGCCCGGGCAGAGCTGGGCGCAGGCGCTCGGCGGCATGCGCGACAACACGCTGCAGCAGGACGACATCGTCGTGACTCCCGACCGCGCCAAGGCCCTGTCGGCGCCGCGCGACGCGCAGGGCCGCGTGATCCGCGACGTGAGGACGCTTGATCCGAACGCGGCGGCCAATGCCGCCGCCGCCTCGATCGCGGCGGCGGCGTCCAACGAAGGCGACACCGTCGCGCCGGCGGCGAAGAAGAAGCCGGTGCGCACGGTCGGACCGACCTTCGTGCCGCAGACGCGGTGAGACGCACAGCCGTCGTTGCGAGGCGTGCGAAGCACGCCGAAGCAATCTCGATCCGCAAGTGCATGCATCCGCGGATCGAGATTGCTTCGTCGCGCTGACGCGCTCCTCGCAATGACGGATCAGAAATCGAACGCCTCGCTCTTCGCGGCGGCGGTCGCGGCGACGAGGCTCTTGTCCGGCTGCGGCGGCGGGGTGCCGGGGTCGCGGAAGCGGTTGACGATCGGATAACGGCGGTCGCGGCCGAAATTCTTCAGCGTGATCTTGACGCCGGGCGCGGCCTGCCGGCGCTTGTATTCGGCGAGGTTGAGCATGCGCTCGACCCGCATGACGACCGCGCGGTCATAGCCCGCCGCGACGATGTCGGCGATCGGCTGCTCGCGCTCGACCAGGCGCTCGAGCACCGCGTCGAGCACCTCGTAGGGCGGCAGCGAATCCTGGTCGGTCTGGTTCTCGCGCAGCTCGGCGGTCGGCGGCCGCGTCAGGATGTTTTCCGGAATGACCTGCCCGTCCGGGCCGAGCGCGCCTGCCGGCTTCCACGCGTTGCGCAGGCGCGAGACGCGATAGACCTCCATCTTGTAGAGGTCCTTGATCGGGTTGAAGCCGCCGTTCATGTCGCCGTAGAGCGTCGCATAGCCGACCGACATTTCCGACTTGTTGCCGGTCGTCACCACCATCAGGCCGAACTTGTTCGACACCGCCATCAGGATGGTGCCGCGCGCGCGCGCCTGCAGGTTCTCCTCGGTCACGTCGCGCGGCCTGCCGGCAAACAGCGGCGCCACCGTCTTTTCCAGGCCCTCGACGGCGCTCGCGATCGGCACCACGTCGTACTGCATGCCGAGCGCCTGGGCGACGAGCGCGGCGTCATCGAGCGACTCCTGCGCGGTGAAGCGATAGGGCAGCATCAGGCAGCGCACCCGCTTCGCGCCGAGCGCATCGACCGCGATCGCGGCGCACAGCGCCGAGTCGATGCCGCCCGAGAGGCCGAGCACCACGCCCGGAAAGCCGTTCTTGTCGACATAGTCGCGCAAGCCGAGCACGCAGGCGGCGTAGTCGACCTTCTCGCCCTCGTCGAGCCTGGCTACGTCATTGCTCACGCAGCGCCATTTGCCGCCGGCGCGCTCCCAGCGCGTGGTGACGACCGCCTCGCGGAAGGCCGGCAGCTGCACCGGAATCGAGCGGTCGGCATTGAGCACGAAGGACGCCCCCTCGAACACCAGCTCGTCCTGGCCGCCGACCTGGTTGACGTAGATCAGCGGCAGGCCCGCTTCGGTGACGCGCGCGACCGCGACGTTGAGCCGCTCGTCGATCACGCCGCGCCGGTAGGGCGAGCCGTTCGGCACCAGCAGGATTTCTCCGCCGGTCTCCGCGATGCATTCGACCGGCTCCGGGCCCCAGATGTCCTCGCAGATCGGAATGCCGATGCGCACGCCGCGGAAATTGACCGGCCCGGGCATCGGCCCGGGCACGAACACGCGCTTTTCGTCGAACACGCCGTAGTTCGGGAGATCCACCTTGTGGCGCAGCGCCGTGATGCGTCCGCCTTCGGCCAGCGCCGCCGTATTGTGGAGCTTGCCGGCCTCGAGCCAGGGCGTGCCGACGAGGATCGCCGGGCCGCCGTCGGCGGTCTCGCGCGCGAGCGTCTCGACGGCGGCGCGGCAGGCCGCCTGGAATGCCGGCTTGAGGACGAGATCCTCGGGCGGATAGCCGGCGATGAACAGCTCGGGAAACACCAGGAGATCGGCGCCGTCGGCCGCGGCGGCCGCGCGCGCGCGGCGCGCCCGCTCGGCATTGCCGGCGACGTCGCCGACCGTCGGGTTGAGCTGCGCGATGGCGATCGCGAGGCGCTCGGGCGGACGTTGGTTCATGAATGAAGATGTAGCATCGGCTGGCGAGTTAGCGAAGGGTGCGAATAGCGAATGGCGAATAGCGAATAGAGTGAAGCGCGTCTACTCGCTATTCGCTATTCGCCACTCGCCCTCTCAGAACGTCGCCTTCGCCTGCAGCAACAGGCCGTAGCGCTGGGTGCTGAACTTGGTCAGGGGAAAATCGGGCGAGAAGGTCGGGCCGAAATCGACCGATCCCGAATTGGTGAAGATGCCCCAATAGCGAATGCCGGCGCCGATGTCGAAGTGCGGCAGCACCTTGTAGTTCACCAAGGCCTCCGCCTCGCCGCCCATGCCGCGCGTGCCATGGGTGATGATGTTGGGCACGGGGCCGAGATCGGCGCGCAGCAGGTGGCTGTCGTCGTTGGTCATCCACGCATAGGGAACGAAGGCCACCTCGCCCGAGATGGTCCAGCGCTCGCCGAGCTCGTAGCGCGCCTCGCCGCCCACCCGTATGGCGTTCCAGGTGGTGTCGAAGATGTCGACCGGCGTGCCGAACGAGACGACCGTCGCGCCGGCGGGGCCGCAGAACGCATTGCTGGTCTGATCGGCGTTGCACAGCACGCCATAGGCGGTCATGCGCTCATGCCAGTAGTGATAGCCGACGAAGCCGCCGTAGCGCACGCCGGCGGACGGCACGTCGAACGAATAGCCGAGGTCGACGATGCCGTAGGTGAGATTGTTGCCGTTGATCGCGCTCGTCGTGTTGGAGAAGTTGATCTGGTCGACCAGGAAATCGAGATCGTCCATGTCGCCGCCGCGCAGGATGCCGCCGCCGACGAGGCCCTTGACGTAGAGGTGGCTCGGCCGGTGGTCGATGCGGAAGAAGCCCTCGCCCGCATGGCCCTGCATGCGGTCCCAGTCGAGCGTCGAGGTCGGGTTGCCGAACGGAAAGATGCGGTTGGTGAAGGCGAAGCGGTTCTGGCCGATCGAGTACCAGTAGCGCGTGCCGGCCTCGACGGTGAACGGCGATTGGAAGCGCTGGTCGAAGGTCAGCGGCGCGCGCGGCGCGCTCGCGCTGCCGAGCGAGCCGGTGACGAGGTCATCGGCGCTCTTCAGGAGCCCGGCAAGCGGCGCGGGCGCAGCGGCCGCCGGCGCCGGTGCGGCCGCCGGCGCCGCAACGGCCGGCACTGCGGCACTGTCGTGAAAGCTCGCGTCGATCCTGGCGAGCTCGTCCGCCGAGATGTTCGGCCATTGCGGATTGTCGAGCTTCGCGCCCGGCCACAGGGTGTCGCTTTCGCGGATGTGCGGCCATTCGGCGGCGTGCACCCGCGTGATGCTCGCGAGCGCCAATGACAGCGCGATCGCGAGCGCAAGATCGAGGAGCCGGTACACCGTCCGCTTCACTGGGGCCTCCGCGCCGCCGTGAATACGGAAAGCTTCAATCAAATTGTTTGCAATTCATTGCGCGCGCAGCGGTGCTCGAGCGCCGTCATGGCGCAAGCGTTAATGCGCGGATAAGTCGAAGCGTTAATGCGGCGATAAGGGCGGCGAAGACGTGGTTGAGAAAGCGTCAACCACGCGCGTCATTGCGAGGAGCGCGCAGCGCGACGAAGCAATCCCGTTCCGCGGATTCATGCGCGCGCGGGTCGAGATTGCTTCGCTTCGCTCGCAATGACGCTCGGAAAAACTACATCCCCGCCGCGGCCGGCAGCGGCTTTGCCTTCGCCTCGCGCTCCTTCTTCAGGAGCTCGGCGAGCAGGAAAGCGAGCTCGATTGCCTGCTCGGCGTTGAGGCGCGGGTCGCAGAACGTGTGGTAGCGGTCGTTGAGATCCTCGTCCGAGATCGCGCGCGCGCCGCCGGTGCATTCGGTGACGTTCTGTCCGGTCAGCTCGAGGTGCACGCCGCCCGCCTGGGTGCCTTCGGCCGCGTGGATGGCGAAGAAGGTCTTCACCTCGGCGAGGATGCGGTCGAACGGCCGGGTCTTGTAGCCCGACGCCGACGTGATCGTGTTGCCGTGCATCGGATCGCACGACCACACCACCGCCTTGCCCTCGCGCTTGACGGCGCGGATCAGCGCCGGGATGAGATCCCCCGCCTTGTCGGAGCCTTCGCGGCAGATCAGCGTCAGCCGCCCCGGCTCGTTGTCGGGATTGAGGATGTCGATCAGGCGCAGGAGGTCGTCGGCCTTGAGCGAGGGGCCGCATTTGAGGCCGAGCGGGTTCTTGATGCCGCGGCAGTATTCGACATGGGCGTGGTCGTATTGGCGCGTGCGGTCGCCGATCCACACCATGTGGCCGGACGTGCAGTACCAGTCGCCGGTCGTCGAATCGACGCGCGTCATCGCCTCCTCGAAGCCGAGCAGCAAGGCCTCGTGGCTCGTGTAGATGTCGGTCGCGCGCAGCTCCGGATGGGTCTCCAGGTCGAGGCCGCAGGCGCGCATGAAGCCGAGCGCCTCGGAGATGCGGTCGGCGAGCTCGTTGTAGCGGCGCGACGCCGGCGAGTCCTTGAGGAACCCGAGCATCCACTGGTGCACGCTGCCGAGATTGGCGTAGCCGCCCTGCGCGAAGGCGCGCAGCAGGTTGAGGGTCGCGGCCGACTGGCGATAGGCCTCGACCTGGCGGCGCGGATCGGGGCGGCGCGCCTCCTCGGTGAAATCGTTGCCGTTGATGATGTCGCCGCGATAGCTCGGCAGCTCGATGCCGCCCCGCTTCTCGGTCGGCGAGGAGCGCGGCTTGGCGAACTGGCCGGCGATGCGGCCGACCTTCACCACCGGCAGCGAGCCCGCGAAGGTCAGCACCACCGCCATCTGCAAAAAGACGCGGAAGAAGTCGCGGATATTATTGGCGCCATGCTCCGCGAAGCTCTCGGCGCAATCGCCGCCCTGCAACAGGAAAGCCTCGCCGCGCGCGACGCGGGCGAGCGCCTTCTTCAGGTTGCGCGCCTCGCCGGCAAAGACGAGCGGCGGGAAGGTGGCGAGCTGCTTCTCGGTCTCGGCCAGCGCCGCCCGGTCCGGATACTCCGGAACCTGCAGGATCGGTTTCTTGCGCCAGCTGTCAGGCGTCCAACGCTCTGCCATGGCAGTTCCTCGGGATACGGGTTACGCGGCCGCGTTATACACGAAGCGCGGAAAATCGCGAATAGTGAATGATGTGTAGCGAATGATCAGATTTGGTCATGGGCGCCGCATGTGCGTAGCCCGGATGGAGCTCAGCGTAATCCGCGAACGGTGTCCCCGCATTCCGCCTTCGGCTCCATGCGGGCTACTCCGCCGCTGCAATTCCATAGCGCGCGGTCGGCGTGCGCATCGTCACCAGCTCCTCGGCCGCGGTCGGATGCAGCGCCATGGTGGCGTCGAAATCGGCCTTGGTCGCCTTCATCTTCACCGCGATCGCCGCCATCTGCACCATCTCGGCGGCGCCTTCGCCGACGATGTGGCAGCCGAGCACGCGGTCGCTCGCCCCGTCGACCACGAGCTTCATCAGCATGCGGGTGTCGCGGCCGGACAGCGTCGCCTTCATCGGGCGGAAGGTCGCCTTGTAGATGTCGACCCTCGCATGGCGCTCGCGCGCCTGCGCCTCGGTCAGGCCGACGACGCCGACCTCCGGCTCGGAAAAGACCGCGCTCGGCACGTTGGCGTGATCCACGGCAGTCGGCTTCTTGCCGAACACCGTGTCGGCGAAGGCATGGCCCTCGCGGATCGCGACCGGCGTCAGATTGACCCGGTTGGTGACGTCGCCGACCGCGTAGATGTGCGGCACCGAGGTGCGCGAATGGGCGTCGACCGCGATGCCGCCATTGTCGGCGAGCTTGACCCCGGCCGCTTCGAGGCCGAGACCCTTGACGTTCGGCACGCGGCCGGTGGCAAACATCACGCGGTCGGCTTCGACGTGCTTGCCGCCGGACAGGCGCGCCGTGTAGGCGTCGCCCGCCTTCTCGACCGCCGCGACCGTCTCGCCGGTGATGATCGCGATGCCGCGCCGCTCCATCTCGGCGCGCAAGTGCGTCCGCACGTCGTCGTCGAAGCCGCGCAGGATGTTGACGCCGCGATAGACCAGCGTCACCTCGCTGCCCATGCCGGCAAAGATGCAGGCGAACTCGACCGCGATATAGCCGCCGCCCTGGATCAGCACGCGGCGCGGCAGCGCCGGCAGGTGGAACGCCTCGTTCGACGAGATGACGTGCTCGCGCCCCGGGATCGGCGCGCCGAGGCTCGGCCAGCCGCCGGTCGCTATCAGGACATGCGCGGCGCGCACCGTTTCCCCGTCGGCGAGGCGGACCGTATGCGGATCGGCGAGCACGGCGCGGCTGCGCAGGATGACGGCGCCCGGCTTTTCCAGGTTGGTCACATAGGCGCGCTCGAGCCGGTCGATCTCCTTGTCCTTGTTGGCGATCAGGGTCGCCCAATCGAAGCTCGGCTCCGCCACCGTCCAGCCGAAGCCGGCCGCGTCCTCGAACTCATGCGCGAAGCGCGACGCGTAGACCAGGAGCTTCTTCGGCACGCAGCCGCGGATCACGCAGGTGCCGCCGACGCGATATTCCTCGGCGACCGCGACCTTGGCGCCATAGCCCGCCGCAATGCGGGCGGCGCGCACGCCGCCCGAGCCGGCGCCGACGACGAAGAGATCGACCTCGCGCGGAACCGGCTGGCTCACAGGTCGAAGCCCTTCTTCTTCATCTCGACGCGGAAGCGCTCGATCACCACCTCGGAGAACTTGGCGGCCCAGTCCTGCGCGGCCTTGAGGCTCTGGTCGATCGCCTTCGGCTCCTCGGCGAGCATCTTGCGGCCGACCGGCGACTTGTAGAAGGCGAGGATCTCCTTGAGCTCGGCCTCGGTGAAGTGCTGCGCGTAGACCTTGGCGACCTCGTTGAGGATGTCGGCGCGCTTCGGCGCATATTCCTTGTTGAGCTGCGCCGCGACCTCGTTGAGCTGCCCGATGAGCTGCGGGTTGGTCGGCACGAACGTGTTCTTGACGCGCTCGATCACGCCCGGGATGAGCGGGTCGAACATGGCGCCGCCGCCCTTGAGCGCCACCAGCTCCTTGGCGCTCGCGAGCGCTGCGGGCGTCTGCGCGCGCGCGAGCCCGCCGACGGCGAGGCACGCGCAGGCGACCGTGGCGGCGAGCGCCAGGCGAGCGATCGGGCGATTGATCGAGGCAAACGTCATGATGGTCACTCCTTGTGGCAGCGGGGTTACGGTCACGTCCTCTCGACGATTGTGACGCCGTCGGATCCCGCAATGATGGCGATCTGCGCCAGCCCGATGAACAGGCCGTGCTCGACCACGCCCGGGATGGCGACGAGCGCGCGGGCGAGCGCGGCCGGCTCCGGGATGCGCGCGAGCGCGGCATCGAGCAGCAGGTGCCCGCTATCCGTGACGAAAGCATGGCCCTCGCGGGTCTTGCGCGGTTGCGCCGCGCCGGGGCAGCCGCAGTCCGCCGCCGCCGCCTCGACGGCGCGGCGCGTGGCGACGACGCCGAACGGGATGACCTCGACCGGGAGCGGGTAGCGGCCGAGCACGGGCACGTATTTGCTCGCGTCGGCGATCACGATCATGCGCGCGGAGGCGGCGGCGACGATCTTCTCGCGCAGCAGCGCGCCGCCGCCGCCCTTGATCAGCGTGAGGTCGGGAGCGATCTCGTCGGCGCCGTCGACCGTGAGATCGAGCTCGGGCACCTCATCGAGCGTGGTGAGCGGCACGCCCTGGCGCTGCGCATCGGCGCGCGTCGCCTCCGAGGTCGGCACGCCGACGATATCGAGGCCGTCGCGCACGCGCTCGGCCAAGAGCGCGACGAAATGCTTCGCGGTCGAGCCGGTGCCGAGCCCGAGCCGCATGCCGGGACGCACGAACTCGACCGCCCGCGCGGCGGCCGCATATTTGAGCTTTTCGGCGTCGGAGGGGGACACGGTGGATGGCCCGGGATTGCAAAGACGCGCCTCAATAGCGTTGTTCCGGCAAGGTTCATAGCGGGAAAAGGGACACACGCACGAACCTTCGCGCTCCCCTCCCCCCGCGCGCAGCGCGCGGGGGGAGGGGAACGGCGCCCGCTTGCCATCCCTCCCCTCGCCCGCTAGCCACACGGGCGCATGCGCAACCGCACCATCGTCTTCGACCTCGACGGCACGCTGGTCGACACGGCGCCCGATCTCATCGACTCGCTCAACGTGCTGTTTGCCGGCGAGGGGCTCGCACCGGTCGACCCGGTGGCCGGCCGCACCATGATCGGCGGCGGCGTCAAGCGATTGATCGAGCGCGGGCTCATGCTGCAGGGCCGCGCCTTCACGCCCGCGCATGTCGACGAGCTGTTCGGCACTTACGTCACGCACTATGCCGAGCACATCGCCGACCGCTCGCGGCCATTTCCCGGGCTCGAAGCGACGCTCGACGAGCTGGCGGCGCGCGGCGACCGTTTCGCGGTGTGCACCAACAAGCTCGCCTGGCTCTCGGTGCGCCTGCTCGAACGGCTCGGGCTCGCGGCGCGCTTCGACGCGATCTGCGGCCAGGACACGTTCGGCGTCCAGAAGCCCGATCCCGCCGTGCTGCGCGAGACCGTGCGCGCGGCGGGCGGCGACATCGCCGATGCCGTGATGGTCGGAGACTCGGCGACGGATATCCGCACCGCACGGGCGGCCGGCGTGCCGGTGGTCGCGGTCGACTTCGGCTACACCGAGGTGCCGCTCGCGCAGCTCGGCCCCGACCGCATCATCAGCCATTTCGACGCCTTGCCGGGCGCGCTCGAGGCGCTCCTGCGCGGCTCGGCGTGATCGGCGCATCCGAGCCAAGTCATTGAGCGACCGACGGTTTCCACCCGGCAGGTTGACTTTACGGCAGGCCGGTAACCGCGGTTTTACCTTAATGGGGGCACAATTCATTGCATTTTGTTGACGGTTGCGGGGACCGGCGGCGGCCGAACGGGGGCCAACGGTTCATCGGGGCTGTTCCGGCCGCCACGTCCGGGCCAAGCGGCGCCTGGCAATCGGGGCGCGGCGACCGCGGTCGGCACGTTAAGCTCGAGGGTCGCGCGTGGTTGCGGCGCTTGGGGGTCGCCCGTATGGTCCGACCTGCTTGTGCGGTAGGCGGGCCGCGTAATGGGGGTTAACATGAAACGAGTCATCGCCGTCGCGGCCTGCGGCTTCACCTTGACGGCTTGCTCGTCGTGGATGCCGAGCTTCGATCTGCCGAGCATGCCGAGTTTCGGTGGCGGCGGGGGCGGCGCCGCCGCCTCGCTCGCAATCGAATCCGATCCGCCCGGCGCGCAAGCGAGCACCCAGGGCGGCGCAAGCTGCGTCACGCCATGCCGGCTCAATGTCACGGCGGGCGGCCCGTTCACGGTCAATGTCGCGCTCAACGGCTACATCCCGCAGAGCGTGCCGGTGCGGGTGATCCAGCCCGACGATCCGCGCCTCGGCTCCGACGATAGCGGCAGCAATGCGCCGCGGCTCGACCCGAACCCGGTCTACGTGGAACTCGAGCGCGCCCCGCCGCCTCCGCCGCCGCCGCGCAAGGTGAAGCCGAGGCCGAAACGCCCGAAGGTGGCCAAGCACAGGGCGCCGCCCGCTGCCGCCCAAGAGGCGCCCGCCGCCGCGCCGAGCGCGCCGACCACCGCGGTCGCGCCGGTGGCCCCGGCGGCGCCGCCGCCGATGCAGCCGCAAGCGCCGAACACCACGGCGCCGTGGCCGATGCCGCGGTGAGGCGCGCGGAACGTCGCGACGCGCGACCGCGCGGCTTGACACCATCGGTCCGACGCCGCTAATCCCGGCGGGTACGTAGCCGCGTAGCCCGCATGAAGCCCTCGGGCCTTGCCTTCGGCAAGCCCAAGGGTGAACTCCGCGAGATGCGGGACAGCCTCCCCGGATTGCGCTTCGCTCCATCCGGGCGACGCCGATGGCGACGGGCGCTTAGCTCAGCGGGAGAGCGTTCCCTTCACACGGGAGAGGTCGTAGGTTCAATCCCTACAGCGCCCACCAGCCTTCGCTCGCTGCGCGAGCTACGGCTCGGCAAGCCAGCGACCAAAAAAGAGCGAAGCGGGCGAAGGCTGCTGCGTCGAAGCCCGACTTGTCCGTCGGCTGCGCCTGGGACAGGCTGAAGAGCCATCGGAAACCCAGGGCGCGCCACCTGCGGACGCCTATTTGATGTCCAGTTTCCTCGCCGCACCTCCGAACGTTTGTCGATTGCAGTCGTCGACGATCGTCTGATAGGCCGCGATGCGATCCGGCAGCTTTTGCACGATGATCTCGCGCTGGAGCTGATCATGATCGGGAAACTGCCGGCTCGTGGTATCGATGATGCAGCGGCAACCGGCGACGCAGGTGTCGTGGCGCGTCGGGTTGTTCTGGTCGCAGGCCGCAACGCAACTCGCCGTTTCGCTGGAATACGTCTGCGCCGACCACTGCGCACAGGCGGGGGTCGACAGCAACAACGTGACCAGCACGTAGGCACGAAGATTCATTTGCTTCCCTCTTTTCGATTGTCGCGGCGCCGTGCGCTCGGCGCCGGCAGCGATTGCAACCTACGACCTCTCCGGTGTCAATCGAACACGATCACGCCGCGCGCCACCGCGCCCGCGACCAGCAGGCGAAAGCCCTCGTTGATCTCGTCGAACCGGTAGGTGCGGCTGATCAGATCGTCGAGATTGAGCCGCTTGTCCATGTCGAGATCGGCGAGCATCGGGAAATCGACGTCGGGGCGCACCGAGCCGTAATAGGTGCCGCTGATCGTCTTTTCCGCCCAGACCATGTTGGCAAGGCCGATGGGCGCGCGCGCCGCGGCCGCCGGGATGCCGACCAGCACCACGCGCCCGCCCGGCGCGACCGCGTCGAGCGCCTGCAGCGCCGTGGTCTCGCCGCCGATCGCGTCGAAGGCCGCATCGACGCCGAGCCCGTCGGTCAGCGCCTGCACCTGTTTGATCACGTCGCCGCGCTTGGCGTTGATCGTATGCGTCGCCCCGAAGGTCTTCGCATAGGCGAGCTTGTTGTCGAGCAGGTCGCACGCGATGATGGTGCGCGCGCCGGCGAGCCGCGCGCCCTGCACGACGTTGAGCCCCACGCCGCCGCACCCGATCACCAAGACACTCTCGCCCGCCGTCACCCGCGCGTGCCGAACGACGGCGCCGACGCCGGTCGCGACGCTGCAGCCGATGATCGCCGCATGCACGAACGGAAGATCCTTGCGGATCCTGATCGCCTGCTCGGCCGGGCACACGACGAACTCGGAAAACGTTCCGATCCGCGCCATCTGGTTGACCGGCTCGCCGTTGAGCTTCACGCGCGTCGTGCCGTCGTGCATGACCCAGCGCGGGGTATCGTTGTGGCCGACGCACAGGACGGTGCGGCCGGACGAGCAGTAGCGGCAGTGGCCGCAATGCGGGCGGAAGGAAAAGATCACGTGATCGCCCGGCTTGACCGCCGTCACGCCCGGCCCGTTCTCCACGACGATGCCGGCGGCCTCGTGTCCGAGCACCATCGGCAGCGGCAGCGGCCAGTCGCCGTTCATGATGTGCCAGTCGCTCATGCAGACGCCGGCCGCCTTGACCTGCACCCGCACCTCGTTCGCCTTCGGCGCCTCCTGCTCGAGATCGAGAATCTCGAGGGGCTTGTTGACTTGCGTCAGAACTGCCGCGCGCATGCCGCCTTCTCCCGTGCTTCGCATTTTCCCCATTCGGCGGCTCGGGACCGCCTGCGGAGCGTAATGACGTAGCTCGCTGACGGAGAGCTCTCCGTCACGGTCTCGCCACGCTATCACACGGATCGGGATGGAACGAGGCGCTGCGCGAAGAACGCGAGCTCCGCACTGAATCGCAGGGTCAGCGCATGATCGCCGATCGCGCCGGGAAAACCGATGCGATGGGGCCGGCCGGCGGCGAAGAAGACCGCGTGGGTCGCCGTCCCGATCATGGTGAGCGGCCGCTGGACGGGCCGGGCACACTACGGCTAGCCTAAGCGGCGCGCAAGCTCGCGCCGCGCAGCCTTGCGGGCGCGAAAAACAATTTCGGATCGGAGGTGACGACATGAGCGTGGGAAAATATCTTTTTGCGAGCGCCCTGCTCGCTTTCGGCTCGCTAGCGACCGCGTGTTTGGCTCAATCGCCCCTGCCCGCCTGCGCGGGCGAGGTTTCCACCTGGAATGAATGCACCGGCACGCAGGACCTGAAGGGCGGCAGCAAATATGTCGGCGAGTTCCGCAATGGGCAATTCGACGGCAAAGGCACGCTCACCTGGAAGGACGGCGACCAGTATGTCGGCGATTTCAAAGCCGGCATCCGCAACGGTAACGGAAGCGTGACATTGGCAAAGGTAGCCAAGTTCAACGGGCGTTGGGTCGACGGAAAGTATGTCGGCCCCTGACGGCTTTGCCGCAACACCATCCCGCATCGCGCCGGACGCGATGCGGGATATGCGAATCGGCCTGCCTGTCAAACCGGGATTTCTTCGCTCGTCCGGGCGACGCGGCCGACCTCACTTGATCAGAAACGCCTCTTTCTTGAGCTTCCCGGCCTTCATTTCGTCGCGCATCCAGCGCGGCGTCGCGCCGCGGCCCGCCCAGGTCAGCTTGGGGTCCTTGCGGCTGCGGTATTTGGCGGGGACTTTACGCCCTTTGAGGGAGGAACCGCGCGGACGGCCGGGCTTGCGGCCGCGCTTGGCGCCGTTGCCCATAGGGGTTCCGGTCAGGCGCGACAGCTGCGCTTGCAGTTCGGCGGCCTGCTCGCTCAGGGTGGTCGTAATGCTATCGCGCAGATCGATCAGCGCTTCGAGCGACATCTTGGCAAGGTTTCGAGGACGGGCCATCAGAATCTCCTGTGAAATCCACGACTCTCTATACGCCTGCGCAAAGGCTTTGGCAAAAAAACCTTAGGTTGGGTTGACCTTGTGTGAATGTCGACACTCGTATAACTGCTCCGTTACCACCAAACTGCGCACATGACAAGAAAGCCGCCGTCCGACCATTTTGATGGTCGCCGTTTCTTCAATCCGACCTTGCCGAAAGGCTTTGCTCATTCCCGGCGCGATGTCCTGAAAATGCTGCGCGCGCCGCGCAGCCGGTGGCCGGCCTGGGTCGACAATCGCGGCGTGCCGCGCGTTCACGAAAAGCTCGACGCCGACGCGATCGCGATCACTTTCGTCAACCACGCGACCTTTCTCATCCAGACCGGCGGCGTCGCGATCCTGACCGATCCGGTCTGGTCGGAGCGGGCAAGCCCGTTTCGCCGCATCGGTCCGAAGCGGGTGCGCGCGCCCGGCATCTCGTTTGCCGACCTGCCCAAGATCGACATCGCGCTGATCAGCCACAATCACTACGATCACCTCGACGTCGCGACGCTCGCGCGCCTGCGGCGGCGCTTCGCGCCGACCATCCTGGCGGCCGCCGGCGATGGCCGGCACATCGCGCCGCTCGGCTTCACGCGCGTGCACGAGCTCGATTGGTGGGAGCAGGTCCGCTTCAGCGACACCCTCGCCGTCACCTTCGTGCCGGCGCAGCATTTTTCCGCGCGCGGCCCGTTCGACGGGCGGAGGAGCCTGTGGGGCGGGTATATGATCGAAAGCCGCGGACGCCGCATCTATTTCGGCGGCGACAGCGGATATTCGACGCATTTCGCCGACATCAGGCGCCGCCTCGGCGCGCCCGACATCGCGATGCTCGGCATCGGCGCCTATGAGCCGCGCTGGTTCATGCGGCCGGTGCACATGAACCCGGCCGAGGCGGTGCGCGCTCACCGCGATCTCGGCAGCCGGCACAGCATCGGCATGCATTTCGGCACCTTTCAGCTGACGCCGGAAGCGATCGACCGGCCGCGGGCGGACCTCGAGCATGCGCTCGCCGCGGACGGCATCGCGGCGGGCGAATTCGTGACGCTGCACGAAGGCGAAACGCGGATATACTGAGGCGGCGGGCACCCGGTGCGGCGCGCGTGCAGCAAGCCAGGCAGGATCCGACGTGAGGAAGCACGCAATCATGCGAAAAAGCTTCCCGGTGCGCGCTCGGACGACGGATGCGGGGAAACGCAGGTGCGGCAGAGATGGAAGCAGGCGGGCCTGATTTTTCTCAGCCTGCTCGCCGTGGTGATCGCCTCTATGGCATGCGCCGTTGCGTTGCGGTTGATCGGCAACCATTCGATCGTCGTCGCCTATGTCGCATTGGCGATCGTCTGCTCCCTCGCCTATCTCGCATCCGTGCGCTGGATCGAGCGCCGGCCGGTGGCGGAATTTTCCCTCGCGCCCGCATGGCCCGAGCTCGCCGGCGGCATGCTGGCCGGGCTCGCGCTGTTTGCGATCGTGATTGCCGCGCTCTGGGCGGTCGGCGTCTACCACCCGCAGGGATGGGGGGCATTCGGCGGGATCGGCCTTGGCGGCGTGTTCTGGCTCGCCGTCGGCGTGCTGGAGGAGATCGAGTTCCGCGGGCTGGTGTATCGGCTGTGCGGCGCGGTTCTCGGAACCTGGGGCGCGATCGTCGTGAGCGGCTTGGCCTTCGGCCTCGTGCATGGAGCGGATCCGGGCGCGACCGCGACCGCCTTGTCGTCGGTGGCGCTGGCGGGGCTGCTGCTCGGCGCCGCGTTCGCGCTGACCGGCCGGCTGTGGTTGCCGATCGGCGTCCATGCGGGCTGGAACTTCGCCGAGGGCTCGCTGTTCGGCACCGCGGTCTCGGGAGGCAATCTCGGCACGAGCGCGATCAAGGCGACGCTCACCGGCCCGGAGAGCCTGACCGGCGGACGTTTCGGCCCGGAAGCCTCGATCGTCACCGTGATCGTCCTGCTCGTCGCGACAGGCTTTCTGGCATGGCGCATCGCCGCGCTGCGGCGCGTCGAGCCGCCGATCTGGCGCGCCGCAAAGGCCGCGCCGGCGGCCGGCGGCGCGTAGCGCCGCGGCCTACGGCGCTCGCCGCCCGACGCTGCTGCCGCCAAGCATAACCTGCGGCGGCGCCGCCCCTCTGGAAAACGTTGCGCACATTTGGAAAACTTTGCCTGTATTGTTCACGAGATGTACTTCACCGGGTCCGCGCGTTGACTTGGGGGCGACCGTGGAAGACGCCGAGCTCGAGCGCCTGATCGGAGGACCGCCGCGCCTCGCCTACGAGGACATCGTGCGGCATCCGCGCCTGCGCGAAGCCGTCGGGGTCTACCTCGACCGCTTCCTCGCGGTCTACGACGAGCAGCCGTTCCTGGTGCGGCTGCTCATCGAGATGGGCCGCCATGCGATCATCCATCTCGTGGTCGTGCTCGAATCCGGCTACGAGCCGGCGCGCCGCGAAACCTGGCCGACGCTCGGCCGCATCAAGGACATGATGGCGGCGTTCGGCCTCGGCAGCGGACGGCACGTGGACGACCTGATCGGCCGCCTGTGCGAGGTCGGCTTCCTGGACATGCGGCCGTCCGAGCACGACCGCCGCACCAAGCTCCTCAAGGGGACCGAGAAACTGTGGTCGCATGACCGCGACTGGCTCGCCGCCCATTTCGCGCCGCTCGCGGTCTGCTACCCGCAGCACGACTACGGACCGATCCTGCGCGGCGAGCCGGCCTTCCAGCTCGGCTTTCGCCGCGCCAGCATCCCGTTCATTCCGCTCGGAGCAAGGCTCATCCGTGCCGTGCCCGAGATGAGCCTGTTCCTCGAGCGTGCGGGCGGCTACATGGTGATCGCCGCGCTGCTGCGGGCCGCGCTCGCGAGCGGAGAAGGGTTGCACGTCGCGGTTCCCTATGGCGACGTTGGCGATCGGTTCGGCGTGTCGCGCACCCATGTGCGCCGGCTCCTCAGCACCGCCGAGGAGACAGGACTCGTCAAGTTGCATGCCCGCGGCGGCCACCGCGTCGAAATCCTCTCGCGGCTATGGACGAGCCACGACCGCGGCATTGCATGCGGCATGTATCTCCACGACATCGTCTATGCGGAGACTGCGAAGCACGCGGCGCTCACGGCCCCGCAGGCGACCGATCGCGCCGATGACGGGACGCGACCGGCCGCGCGCGCAAGCCTGCGCCGCGTGAAATGATGCGTACTGCCCGCAGCTGACGACGGCGCTCGCGGCGCGGCGCGCTTATTTGCCGAGCGTCTTCCACACGCCGTGCGCGGTCGCGACGACGCGCGTGCCGACCATGAGCTCGGCGGCCATGAACACCACCGAGCGCGTTCGCCGCACCACCCGGCAATGCGCTTCGACGAACTCGCCGATCTGCACGGCATCGACGAAATGCATGTCGAGCTGGGCGGTCGCCTGCGGCTGGCGCTCGTTCGCGTACCAGCAGGTCATGCCCATGGCGCGGTCGGCGAACGTCATCAACATGCCGCCCTGCACGATGCCGCGGCGGTTGTGGTGCTTCGGCTCGGCCCGGAAGGCATAGCGATAGGCGTCGCCGTCCGGGCGCGACCAGAACGGGCCGACCAGGCCGATGAAGCCTTCATCCCGGTAGGGCTCCCAGCCCGCGGCCGCGGGATCGAAATCGGCCGGCGGCGCGGCAACGGAAGCCTGCTTGCTATCGGACATCTGCTCGACTCACAGCAAACCGCCGGCGCGACACGCCGGCGGAGCCTCGACTATCGTCCAACCCTGGTCGCCGTGGTTCAACTACAACCACGGCACGCCGTCGGCGGCCGCCTGCGCGGACGCCGCCAGAACAACTGCGCCGGCGCAAGCGCCGGCCGCGAGCATCACCCGTATCCGATTCATTGACGTCCTCCCATTAGAAGCGCGGTCACTCGGAATTCAACGGCAAACCGTAGCGAATTTCACGCCGGGCCGAAAGTATGCCAGCGGGGCCGCGCGCAAGCGCGATATGCACGCAAATTATTTCGGAAAATCCATTCCCCATCTCGGAGCGCCGAGCCCCGCGCAGCAATCGGCGCCAAAGGCGGCCGCGCCACCCAACACGAGGCCACGCGCACCCGGCCGCCCCGCCGATGAGGGCAGGATCTACGCAAACTTGTCCATCGCGTTACCCGGAGCCGTGCTAGGTTGCCGGCGGCGTGGTGCGGGCCTTCGATCTCCGGGCGCCGGCGCGCCGACGTTTCCACCTCTATTGGAGAACCCAACATGCGCGTCATCCTGATCGCAATGCTCGCCGCAGGAGCGATCGGCCTTCTCGGCACATCCGCGACGTCCGCGGCGCCAGTCAATAATGCAGCCCTCGCCGCCGCGATCGCCGGAACGTCACCGGTCGTCAAGGCGCGCGTCTACTGCTATCGCCACTATAGCTATACGAGCCGCCGGCGCTTCCTGCACTGGGGCCATTGCTGAGCCGCGTCGTTCGACGCGCATCGATCACCCCATGCCAGTCGATTTCGGCTCGGGCGCAGCCCTCAGCGGCGCGCGCCCGGCCGGTTCGGCATGCGCCGCTTCGGCCCTCCCGCCGCGCGCACGAGCGCCTCGTTCGGGCGATCGGTGCGCACCGCGAAGCACAGATAGTAGGATGAGGGCCTCGCGCGCCGTGCGACGGCGCAGCGGTCGAACATGACGAGATCGGCCTCGGATCGGTAGGACAGATAGGCGCCGACATCGACCCGCTCGGCACCGTCCGAAAACCGGCCGAAACGATCGATCCGTCCCTTGAGGCGCGGATCCATGTCGATCAGCGCATCGCGCAGCGTCTCGCCGACGATGAAATTATCGGGCAGCTGATCGAACGGCCCGTCGAAATAGGTATTGGTCAGCACGTCGCCTTCATAGGCGCCGATCAGGATCTTGCGATCGCGCAAATGGTCGCGATAGAAGGCAAAGCCGGTGCGCTTTCCGAACAGGATGCGGTCGGCGCGGCGCCCGGGTTCGAGCTGATCGGCAACCTTTGCGGTCTCGTCGAGGATGAACCGGAAGGCCCTGAACTTGCGATCATAGACCAGGAAGAACCGGATGCCGGATTCGTCGAATACCGGGCCGATGAACGCCTCGCTCGGTGCGAGCGCGCTCGCGGGCGGACGGACGTTCGACAAGTCATTGAGCGAAAACGTCACGCGCTTGCCGCCAAAGCTCATCCGATAGGTCAGACGGTCGATCTTCTCCAGCTGCACGCCGGCTGCCGCGTCGAGCACGAGATGCCGATCGACTACCTCGCCGCGCCACCGTTGCAAATCCTCCGTGTAGGCGAAGTCCACCTTTCCGTCATCGCGGATCGCCGCATCGAGCCGGATGTTCCCGTCGTAAGGAACGCCGTCCTGGATGAACGTGAAGTAGTAGTAGTTCTCGGTCGGATAGACCTTGACCCGGTCGGGCAGGCTGGCGAACACGAAGGCGAACACCGCCATCGGGTCGTTGAGGTCGAGCGTGCTCGCCCGCGTTGCCTCCTCCACATAGGCTTGGCCGGTGTGCAGGACCGGTTGCGGCGCTTGCGCGGCCGCTCCGGTTGCCGCCAGCGCGGCCATCATGCCCAGCGCCCGCAAACAACGTCGTCCGCGCAACATGCCAATTCCCCCAGCCTCGCGCAAACGTAACACATGGGAGGCAATGCCTATCGAACAACTTTGCGCCGATCGCGCCGGACAGCTCCGGGTTCAAAGGCCCGGCTGAGCGGCCGGCATCGGCGGAACGATGCCGGACGATGCGATGACGGCCGGCTCGAGCGGGAGCCGGATTTCCGCCCGCCCGCGCGCAACGTCAGGCTGGCTCGCCGCCACGTGGACGAGGTCGTAGAGATACATGCGGCAGGCGAGCGCGCGGTCATGGCTCGCCCACAGGCGCGGCAGGATCTCGACGCGGCGTCCGCCGCGTTCGTGCAGCCGCACGAGCCCGGACGCTTGCGCGATGGCGAGCAGCCGGCGCACCTGCGTGCGCGAGATGCCGAACCGCTCGCCCGCGTGCGCGTAAGGCAGCGCCGCATGCAGCCCGTCGCCCGCCGCCATGGCGGCCTGCAGCAGGGCGGCGAGCACCATGTATCCGCCGGCATGCGCGAAGAACAGATGCATGTCGGGCGCCGCGCGCATGAGCCTGGCGCCGAGCCGCAGCAGCCGCGCCCCCGCGCGGCGCAGGCGCAGGTGGAATTGCGCATCGCGCCGCAGCACTTCGGCATAGTCGTGCTGCGGATAGCAGACCGCGAGCGGGGCAAAATGCGCGGCGAGCCAGGCGCGATCATGCGCGCGGGCGGCCTCCGTCGCATGCAACAGCCGCAATCGACGGTCATATGGCGACGGCCGCAGCTCGACGAGGCCGACCTCGCCCAGGCGGCCGACGAGCTCGTCCACGTGGCGGGCGCTTGCGAGCCCGAACGATGTCAATTCCCGGCGCAGCCGCCCGACCGTGAGCCAGGTGTCGCGCCGCGCGGGGTCCTGCGCGGCGTCGAGCACGATGATCATCAGGAACGCGGCAAAGCGGCCGGTCTCGATCAGCAGCCGCACCAGGAAGGGATTGTCGTCGTACAGGTCGACGAAGCGGTCGAGATAGACCTTGCGCGCTTCGGCGAAGCGCGGATGGCGCACGATATCCTCGTAGGCGAGGCGCGGCGTCGCGCCGACCAGGCGCTCGATGCGGGCGTCATCCATGGCGGTGCGCCCCGTTGTGGAGCAGCGCCGAGCCGTGGCGCAAGCGATGGGCTGAGAGTGCAGGAGCGCGTGCACGCAGGCAGAGCGCGCGGAACGCCGAATAGAACAGATCGGGGGGCATAGCGGGGGTCGCCGTCGCACGAAGTCGGCCGGAGGAGATTCGCCGACGGCCGCGGTTCTAGCCGCGCGCGGCTGAACGCACCCGGAGGACAACGTTCAGCCGCCATTCACGCAGCCGGCGCGATGCCGTGCACGCGGCCATTGCGCCCGCGCGACGTCCGCGCAAGCGTTGCATCAATCCGCGCGCCACGCCGTCGACGTGTGCGAGGCGCGCAGCCGTGGCGGCAGGTGTTCAAATCGGCGTCGGCGGCAGCGATGACGCCATGGCGGCGCCGTGCCGGCGCTTGGCGGTCGCGTTCAGATGCCGCCCGGATCGCCACGCCATGCCGATCGTGAGCACCAGGAAACCCGATCCGACGAAGCGGGTGGCCGAGGTGCCGGCGATGACCAGCGCGAACGCGACGAAGCTCGCGCCGATGCCGATCAGGCACTCGGCCCAAACGTCGCGCCAATGGGCGGGTGGCAGGCGCTTGGTGTGCAGCCAAGCCTTCTGATGATGCGCGATCCGGCGCGCGAGCAGCGCCGCGTAGATGATGGCGCCGAAGCCGGACACGAGCACGATGGCCACCGCGAGCAGGATCGCAAGCACGCCCGCCGGCGTATCGAGGGTGCCGGCCGGCGCGTTCTTCAGCGAAAAGAGGCCGCCATCGAGCAGCGTATGCAGCGCCATCGGAACCAAAAAGGCTGCCGCGAGCAGGCGTCGGCGGTGCCCGGGGCTGTGCGCGTGCGCGCCGAGCGCCTGGCCGAAGCGGGCGCGGGCGATGAAGGCGCCGGCGATTGCGCCGAGCGCGCCGTGGAACGGCACGCTGAGCACGCCGCGCATCACGGCGACGCTCTGCCAATGGTCCTTGGCGCCGGCCAGGTAGAGGATGTTTTCCAGCGCCGCAAAGCCCAATCCGACCGCGGCCCCGTAGACGACGCCGTCCATCGGCTCGTCGAAATCGCGCGCCCGCAGCGCCAGCAGCGCGATGATCGAGACCTTCAAGGCCTCTTCCGGGATCGCGGCGAAGAGCAGCGCGTCCTGATAGGACGCAAGCCACGGATTGTGAACGAGCGGAATGAGCTTCTGCAGCGCGAGCTCCACCACGACGGCCACGATGGTGCTCATGACGCCGAAGAAGACCGCGCCCAGCACCACCCGCGCCGGCTCCGGTCGGCTGTCGGCGATGACGACGAGCCACAACAGCATCAGCGGTGGCGCGATGGCGGCCGCAACGAGGGCGGCGGGGACGAGTTCGGCGGAGAGCATGGCGGCGAAGCTTATGTCAGGCGGCGCGCGGCGGGAAGTCCTTTGCGGGCCTTTGCCGGCCGGATCACCGAGCACCTAACCATTGCGCCCGCTGGCGCGGAGCGCCGGCAGGCCGATGCCAGTCGCCGCGAAACCGCCGTCGACCGCAATGGTCTGGCCCGTCACGTAGCTCGCGCGCTCGCCGCACAGGAAGAAGATCATCTCGGCGAGCTCGGTCTCCAGACCGTAGCGGTTGAGCGGGATGGCGTCGTGATAGGCGGCGCGGATCTCCGGCGTGTGCACGGCCTTGGCCATGGCGGTGTCGACCGGCCCGGGCGCGACCGCGTTGACGCGGATGCCGAGCGCGGCGAATTCGATCGCCTGCTGCTGCGTCAGATGCGCAAGGCCGGCCTTGCTGGTGCCGTAGGCGGTGCGCAGCGTCGAGGCGCGCAGGCCGGAAATCGAGCTGATGTTGACGATCGCGCCGCCGCCGCCCTCGCGCATCAGCGGCACCGCCGCCTGGGCGCACAGGAACGGCCCGGTGAGATTGACCGCGAGCACGCGCGACCAGTCCTCGTAGCTCACGTCGAGGATCGGCTTGAAGATCGCGATGCCCGCATTGTTGACGAGCGCATCGAGGCGGCCGAATTGCGCCGCGACGGTCGCGACCGCAGCGGCGACGCCGGCCGGATCGGCAACGTCGCAATGGATCGCAATGGCCGCGTCGACGGGCAGCGCCGCATGGGTGCGCGTGAGCGTCTCGCGATCGATGTCGAGCAATGCAACGCGCCAGCCGTCGGCGAGAAAGCGCTTGGCGGTCGCAAGCCCGATCCCGCGCGCCGCGCCCGTTATCAGTGCGGCCTTGCGTTTCGCCTCGCTCATCGCTTCCCCTGCCCGCATGCTTTTGGCGCAGCACCAACGCCAACCATGCGTAGCGATTCCGCCGCGGGCGGACAAGCGCGAGCCGGCAGCCTACATGAGCGATGCGAGCTTGCGATTGTGCGTCGCGAGGTGATCGACGACGACCAGGCGGTCCACCTGCCCGCTCAGGTAGGCATGCAGGAAGGCCGGATAGTTGCGCACCGCGACGCAGCCGTTCGACTGGCCGTTGGGGCCGAGCATGTAGGAATGCGCCAGCATGCCGTCGCGGCCGAACATGTCGGCGTCGCCGACCGGAATGAGGCGCAGCGCGCGCACGCCGTGAAAGCGACGCTCGCGCAGCGCCAGCTCATAGACGTTGGGCGGCGTCGGCCCGCGATTTTTCGCCTTGACGTAGCGCGGATCGTCGAGCCGGCGGCCGATGCCGGAATGCGCCTCCAGCTTTTCGCCGCCCGGGAGATAAAGCGTGTGCGCCGCGATGTCGTAGATCGCGGTGTGCGCGTCGGCATCGGCCAGCGCCTGAGAAGCTTGCGGAGCAGGTGCGAGACGCGCCAATCGAGCAGCGTCCGCGACCGGCCGGGGGGCGGCCGCCGTGTGCGCCGGAACGATGCCGCGCGTGGCTGCAGCTGCCGGCGGCGGTGCCGGCGCGGCGGCGTCATTCGTCGCCTGTTGGCTCGTGACGGAATCGTCCGCCGAGCCGAAGTCGACGATGCCGACGAAGCGCCGGAAAAAGGTCGCCGCGTTCAGCCCGCGCCGCAACGAGTCGCTGCGCGGCGTGGCGACGACCGAAAGGCTTGCGGTCTGCATCAGGAGGCGATCCGCCGCCGGACCACCGCTCCCCCGCTGCTCCGCCACCAGACCGACGACAAGCGCCGCAAGCAGCGCTGCGATCCCTGCGGGGATCGATAGCCGCTTCATTCGAACTTCCCGGTTTCGACCTGGAGCGCCGACCGCGACTCGCATCCCCAGCGGCGGCGCATCCCCCGATTTGCCGGCGCAGAAAACAAAGCAATTGCGGCAAAGAATGGCCCAGGGCGGGTCGATGTTGCGGCATCTGCGGTTCCGGAGCCCAAATACAGGCGAATTCCATCGATGCCGGGAATCGACGCCGGGTCCGTTAACCGGTGTGGCGGCCTGCCCTAATACTCGGTCGCGACCATGTACTCAGCGCCACGCTCCGGCGACCGGCGACGGTCGAATGCCGCATGATCGGAGCGGGTCGAGCGCGCTCGATCCGGTTGCGCAGGCCTGCCCCGGAACGAGACCGGGCGCAGGCCTGCGCGTCGCTCGTGGATTCGATGCGGACTAGTCCGCATTGCAGTCAATATCGGCGCTGGTGGCGGAATCGACACTATAGCCGCTCGCTGCTTCGCGAAATTTTTTCGCGGCATTCTTGCACTTATAGTACAGCTTCCCCGGACCCTTCTTGCGGTACACGCCGTCGCCCTTGTAGCCGCTCCGTTGGTCCTGCATTTCGGCCGTGGCCCGGTTGGCCTTGCAGTTGTAGTAGTCCCGGCCGTAGAGACCGTCACAGTCGGCCATGTCTCTCGCCTGCGCGATCTGCGCGGTCGCGATCGTGAGTGCGCCGGCGCTGCCGAGCACCATGGATAGGCCCACAAGGGCGGACGCGATTTTCGACGTCATTGCATTCTCCTCCGTCTGGGTTGATTGCTCACATTGCCTTCACCGCAACACCGTCGCCCGTTCGGCGTCGATGGCATGGTGCCTGCTCACAAACGCGACCGAAAGGGATCATCGCCGCTTGCCCGTCGCGATCTGCGCAACCGCATTGAGCGCCTGCAGCTCGTCGAGCGTGGCGCTGCGGATGCAATCCTTCTCGAATCCGCATTTGTTGCGATAGGCGACCCACTCCTGCTGGGCGCCGCGGATGCCCTCCGCCTGGCCGGGCGCGACCGTTGCGAGCGCGCGCTGGTAGGCGAGCGCCATCGCGCTATCGAGATCGGAGAGCTCGGCGTCGGAGCAGATCACGGTCTCGGTCTGCGAGAGCTGGCCGGAGCAGGGGAAGCTCGGGCCGGCGCTCGCCGGGGCGGCGAATGTCGCCGCCCCGAGAATGATCGCCACGACCTCCACGAGGCGCGCCAAGGGCCGCTCCGTCGCCACTCGTCGCGAAGCAACCTTGGTCATGTCGATTCTCCTCGTCGCGATCTGCGCCGTCACCGCGCGAAGTGCTCGAGCGTCATATTGAGGCACTTGCCGTTCTCGCAGCAGGTCTGGATGCGGTCGCACGCATTGCCGCGGCAGTCGTTGTGGACGTGGCACTCGCGCTGCCCTGCGGCGCCGCCGTTGAAACTGGGATTGCGGATCTTCTCCAGCACCATGTTCTGGCACCTGCCGTTCTCGCAGCAGGTCTGAATGCGGTCGCACGTGGCGCCGGCGCAGTCGTTGTGCACATGGCACTCGCGCTGCCCGGCGGCTCCGCCGTTGAAACTGGGATTGCGGATCTTCTCCAGCACCATGTTCTGGCACCTGCCGCCCTGGCAGCAGGTCTGAATGCGGTCGCACGTGGCGCCGGCGCAATCGTTGTGGACATGGCACTCGCGCTGCGAAGCGGCGCCGCCGTTCAAATCGGGATTGCGGATCTTCTCCAGCACCATGTTCTGGCACCTGCCGCCCTGGCAGCAGGTCTGAATGCGGTCGCACGTGGCGCCGGCGCAGTCGTTGTGGACATGGCACTCACGCTGCGCGGCGGTCCCGCCGTTGAGGTTGGGGCCAGGGTTGGGTGGCGCTGGCCGGTTGGTGTCCGCGTGCACGCCCTGCTTGTCGTGGCACTGGCCGGCGCAGCCCGGCAGCGCGCTGGAGAAGTCGCCGAAGCCCGGGAAGCCGTTGGCCGGAGCGATCGCCGCGAGAAACGCAAAAAGCGTCGCCGCCGCGAGGAACGCGACGGGAAACGATTTGCCACCGTGCATGCGAGCCTCCCAGCCCCAGCTGATCGGCGGCGACGCTATCCCGCGAGTCCGGCGTTCATCAAGCCTCCAAAATGGACAACTTTGCGCATAATCTCATTTCCGGCCGCCGCAATGAATGCGAGCGCGCCGGAGCGGCGGACAAACTCAATTGTTCTTGCTCAACACGGCGACGAGCGACTCGGCCTGCCCGTTCGATTTGTCGCGCTTCTCGTAGGGCGCGTAGACGCTCTGCAGGAAGGCCTGCGCGCCCGCGTCCTGGGCGCGGCCTGCCGGCGCGAGCGGCGCAATGACGAGGCCCGCCAGCGCCGCGACGATCGAGACGAAGCGACTCCCGGCCATGCGATGTCTCCGCACCGTTGGAATGCCGGATAAATTTGACGTTACCATGCGCTCCGTGTCGCCCAAGGGAAAAGTTTGCGTGTACCTTGCGCGCCCCGGCACGGTCCTGGCCCGGCCTCGACGCGCCAGATCGAAGCAACGATGGGAGGAGTGACGATGAAGCTCTACATGCATCCGGTCTCGACCGCGGTCCGCCCGGTGCGGCTGCTGATCGCCGAGAACAACATCCCGTGCGACGAGGAGGTGGTCGATATCCTCGCCGGCGCGCAGTACCAGCAGCCCTATGCGTCGATCAACCCGAACCGCATGGTGCCGATGCTCGAGGACGGCGACTTCCGTCTGACCGAAAGCTCCGCCATCCTGAAATATCTCGCCGACAAGTACGACCTGCCCGCCTATCCGAAGGATCTGAAGCGGCGCGCCAAGGTCAACGAGGCGATGGACTGGCTCAACACCCAGTTCTATCGCGACTACGGCTATGGCCTCGTCTATCCGCAGCTCTTCCCGCACCTCAAGCGGCGCAGCGACGAGGCGCACGCCGGCACGGTCGCGTGGGGCCAGCAGGGAGCGAAGAACTGGCTGCAAATCCTCAACGACCATTGGATCGGGCCGAACCGGCAGTATCTGGTCGGCAACGAGATCACCATTGCGGACTATTTCGGCTCGGCGCTGGTCTCGATCGGCGAATGGGTCGGTTGCGATTTTTCCGCCTATCCGAACGTCAAGCGCTGGCTCGACAACATGAAGAAGCTCAAGTCGTGGGACCGGGTGAACGAGGTGTTCAACGGCTTCGTCGCCGCCAACAAGGGCAAGGAGTTCGTGCGGGTTTGAGCTAAGCGCGATAGTGCGCCGCGACGGTCACGCCGGCGTAGCGCCGATCAATCCCCGTCGCTCGGATAGACGCCGCGCAGCACTTCCTCGAAGTGCATCTTCACCAGCTCGTTGCACTGGCACGAGATCGCCTTGAGCGCCGGATGGTCGCGCACGACCAGCGAGCCGCGCCGCGTCTCGATGATCCCGCGCGCGCGAAACCCCTGCAGGACGCGGGTCGTATGGCTGCGGCCGGCGCCGAGCATCGCGGCCAGCTCCTCGTGCGTGAACGGCACGACGTCGTCGCCGGTGCGCTCGGTCGCCGCGATGATCCATTTGGCCGCGCGCTGCTCGGTCGAGTGGATCGCGTTGCAGGCGGTCGCCTGGAAAATCTGCGCGAGCAGGCAGTCGGCATAGCGGGCGAAGTAGTGGCGCAGCGCCGTGGATTTGGCCTTGGCGGCATCGAGGTCGGCGACCTTGAGAGCGACGAAAGTGCCGCCGAACTTCACGACGATCCGGGTATAGGCCGGCAGGTGCCCGTGGCTGACGATGCCGCCGACCGCGCCCTCGCGGCCGACCAGCACGGTCTCGACGTCGCGGCCATCCTCGCCGGCGACGAGAAACGACGCCATGCTCGGGCCGCAGGGAAAATGCACCACCTCGACATTGTCGCCCGGATTGTAGAGGACGTCGTTGGCGCTGGCGCCGCGGGCGAGCAAGTTGGGCGCGATCAGCGCGTAGTCCGGCGCGCGCAGCGCGCGCAGCAGGTTGTTGTAGGGTCGCGTGTCATCCGCCCGTTCGGGCGAAAACGTCGCCGCCATCTACCGCTCCACGCCATCCGCGCCGTCGCACCCGCGGGCCAGGTTATGTGCGCAACCGCACAGACAGCGAAACGGCCGCGATGTTTGATTTCTCTCGAAGCCGTCATACACCGCGCACGCAGGGGCGCCAACATGCTGCGATTTTCCGCCTCGACCGCGCCGGGGAGCACAGGGGTGCACCAATTGCCGATTACGCCGTTCCTGAAATCCAGGGTATTCGAGCCGGAGGTCACCCAGGCGATGGGCAAGGCCTTCGAGAAGGCCTGTGGCACGCTTGGACTTGCGCTCACCCGCGATGCCGCCACGGAGGCCGTGGCCAGGGTGATCGTCGACCTGGCCGAGTCCGGCGAGCGCGATCCGGAGCAGCTCTACCGGCGCGCTCTGGCGCATTTCGGCACGGAGCGCTGAATTCAGGCGGCCGCCTCGAGCAGGATCTCGCACAGCCGCTCGGGGGCATCGACCATCACGTCGTGGCCGCACGCGACCTCGTAGCTGCGCCAAGCCGGGTCGGACTGCACGGCCGCAAACGCGCGGTCGAAGCCCGGATTGGCATAGGACTTGGCGCGCACATAGGCCTTGCGGGCGACCCGGCCGGCCGCGCCCGTGAGCGCGATCTTGTCCGTGAAGGTCCCGATCGGATGCGGCACGCACAGGCGATCGACCCAGGCGCGGTCGGCGGGGTTGACGCCGAACGCCTCGGCGGGGCGCGGCGGAATGCCGAGATCGCCGCGCTGCAACGCGGCGGCCGCTGCCTCGCGCACGGCAGGGCCGGTCAAATCCTGCACGGCCTCGCCGTTGCGCGGCACGAAGGCGTCGAGAAACACGATGGACCGCAACGCCGCGCCCACCTCTTCGGCGACGCCCGAGATGATCATCCCGCCGTAGGAATGGCCGCACAGCACCGCGTCGGCGAGCCCCTCCCACTTGAACACGTTGACGACGTCGGCGACGTGCGTCCTGAGATCGATGCCGGCGCGCAGGAGATGCGCGCGCTCGCCGAGCCCGGTCAGCGTCGGGGTGAAAACCGTGTGACCGCCGCCGCGCAGACGATCGGCGACGCGCCGCCAGCACCAGCCGCCGTGCCAGGCGCCATGGACGAGGACGAAGGTGTGGGGCATCGGCGATCTCCCGGCGCACATCGCAATGCGGCGCGCGGATAAATTTACCGCCACGCAACGCAGGCGGTCCAGCCCACGTGCTCCGATTGCGCGCCGTGGAGCAGCCGATGCCGATCGGCTGCCGCACGCGCCTCAATGCGTGGCGCTCTTCCAGGCGCCGCCCAGCTCGCGCGTCCAATGCGCCTCGATCTGGGCGATCACCTCGTCGGGCAGCGGCACGTAGTCGAGCGCCTTGGCCTGCTCCTGGCCCTTGCGCAGCGCCCAGTCGAGGAAGGCGAGCGCGCGATGGTTCTCCTCGGCGGTGCGATCCTTACGCAGCAGCATGTAGGTCGCCGCCGTGATCGGCCAGCTCTCGTCGCCCGGCTGATCGGTGAGGATCAGGTAGAAATCCTTGACCTTGGAGAAATCGGCATTGCCGGCCGCCGCCTGGAATGCGTCGAGGGTCGGCGCGACGCGCTTGCCGGACTTGTTGATCATGTCGGTGTAGGTGAGGTGCTTCTGGATCACATAGGCGTATTCGACATAGCCGATCGCGCCCTCGACGCGTTCGACCGCCGCGGCGACGCCGGCATTACCCTGCCCGACCGCGCCGCCCGGCCAGCCGACGAGCGTGCCGGAGCCGACGCTATCCTTCCATTGCGGGCTCACCTTCGCGAGATAATTGGTGAAGTTGAAGGTCGTGCCGGAGGCATCGGAGCGATGCACCGGCATGATCGCCTGATGCGGCAGCGTCACGTCCGGATTGAGCTTCTTGATCGCCGGATCGTCCCACTGCTTGATCTTGCCGAGAAAGACATCGGCGAGCGTCGCTCCGTCGAGCACCAGCTGGCCGGGCTTGATGCCGGCGAGGTGGACGATCGGGGTGATCGAGATGATCACTTCAGGAAACTGTACGAGGCCGTTCTTGGCCACGTCGTCGGGCTTGAGCGGCATGTCGGAATTGGCGAACAGAACGATGTTCGACACGATGTTCTTGATGCCGCCGCCCGAGCCGATCGGCTGATAGGTGACCGTGTCGCCGCTCTCCTTGGCGTACTGCTCGGCCCATTTCGCCAGCACCGGATAGATCGCGGTGCCGCCCGCCCCCGCAAGGCTCGCGGCATAGACGTTGGTCGCGAACGTCGCGGCGGCCACGGCCGCAACGAAATGCTTGGTCATGACGCGCCTCCCGCCTCGATCGGGCCTGTCGGGCGACGCGCGCGCCCCCGGAGCCCCTATGCAGCAAGCACTTCAAGGGGGCTTTTATTTCAGAACGATGACACCAAGCGGCCGGCGCACCCACACAATGTCGATATCCGGCGTTTGCCCGATGTGGGTGCGATCATACTCCAGGCGATTTCCTGTGACCGACCGCCGACAAGTTGCGGACCCCGCCAATGTGCGGTATGGCGCGCGGGTGCGGTGGACCAGGCCTGCCCGCCATCGCCGTGATTTTCGGACGCCAACCATGACGGTCATCGCCCTCGGATTGATTCCCGGTCTCATGCTGGGCTGGATCGCGCTTTGCGTCGCCGAGATTTCAGCCGCGCATCCGGACATCGCCAAGCGCCGCGGCTGTCGCGGCGGCGCCTGCCGGACCACCAAATACTGAAGAGGGGACAGCCGCGCGCGCCCCATCGCGGGCGCGCCCGGGTCCCGGATGCAAAGTTCGACTACGCCGGCTGCCGGCCGAGCCGGTCGAAGCGCGCCTTCTGCTCGTCGCTCAGCGATCCGTAGAACTGGGTGAGCGCCGGTCGCACCGCCTCGATCGCCTGCAGCATGCCCTTGAGGCGCTGCTCCATCGCGGCGACCCGTCCGGGCGGCGTCAGCGTCGCCGCGGTCGGACAGCTGGCGTTGAGGATCTCGGCGGACTGCGCAGATGCATCGTCGAGCGCCTTGAGGTCTGCGTCCTGCGCGCTGCTCAGCCGCAGCGACTGCTCGATGCGGGCCACCGGCAGGTTGACCGGCGAGGAACGCTTGTTGCCGCACAATTGCGCGACGTCCGGCTGCGGCACGGCGCCGAAGGCGTTCTGGTCGAGCGCGTTGAAGCGTTCCTTCTGCTCGTCGGAGAGCGCGTCGTAGAACTTGTCGAGCGCCGGCCGCACGGTCTGCACCGCCTGCAGCATGGCCTCGACCCGGATGTGCATGGCGGCAAGCCGGCCGGTCGGCGTCGCCGGCAGATCGTTCGGGCAGGCTGCCTGCAGGATGCCGACGGCCTTTTCGGTCGCGGCCTTGAGGTCGTCGAGCAGCGCCTGCTGGCTCTGGTTCGGCGTGACCTGGCGCGCGATCTGCTCGATCGGGAAATCGGTCAGTCCCTGCGTCTCGCCGGAGCACACTTGCGTCGCCGTCGCGCTGCCGTTCTGGTAGGCCGCGCTCGACGCCGGCGCGCCCGCATCCGCATAGGCGGCGCCGTACTCGGGCGCATAGGCGCCGTAGAGACCCTCGAACACGTCGTCATACGCATAGGGCCAGAACGTGTCGTAGGCGTCGGGCCAGAACGTGTAGTCGACGAAATCGTCATAGGCGTACGGCCAGAAGAGCGGGCCGACGAAGCCGAGCACGAAGCCGAAATGATGATGGTGATGATGATCGCGGTCCCAGTCGCGCCCGAACCGCGAATGCGCGAAGCGTCCGCGGAAGGTCGAGCTCGCCAGGGCGCGCGCCGCCGGATCGCGCGCCGCGAGATTGGCGAGCGCTGAGTTGCGCAGGATGCGATTGTGGGCGGTGCCGCGACGCGACGCAAAGGCCGCGTTGCGGTTGCTCGTCGACGGTGCGGCCCCGACCGTGCCCGTGGTGGTGCGGCCGTGCAGCCGGTTGGCGGCGTTGCCGATCGCGCCGGTATGCGGCGCGGTTGCCGGCGTGAGCGCATGCCGCGTCACACCGGGCGGCGGCAACCTGCGCGTCGCAAAGCTGCGCGCGGCATTGCCGCGTGTAGGCAGCCTGCGCGTCGCAAAGCTGCGCGCGGCATTGCCGCGCGTGAACGCGGGCGCGGCACGATGCGCCGCAAAATGCGGGGCCGTGAAGCGCGGCCCGGCGACGTGCGGCGCCGCAAAACGAGGGCCTGCCACGTGCGGCGCCGCAAAATGCTGCGGCGCTGCAAAATGCGGGGCCGCCGCAAAATGCGGTGCCGCGATGCGAGCGGGCGCCGCGAAGTGCGCGGCCGGCGCGGAGAAATGGGGCGCCGCCGGCGCCGAGAAATGAGCCGCCGGCGCCGAAAAGTGGGCGGCGGGGGCTGAAACGTGTGGCGCTGCCGGCGCGCCGCCGCCGCGCGGCGGCGCCGCGGTTGCGCTCACTGTCAACGCCGAGGACGCCAGAAGAAGGGCCGCAATCACTCTGAAATGTTTGCTGCACATGACGAAACCTCCACGTCGCCACTCCTAGAACGCGCGGATGGCACCGGAAGTTTCACCTGCGACAGCGCGCCATTGGATCGGCGCACAAGCCTGTCGGATTGTTCATCGAGGGGGTCTGCGAAAACAAGATAGTGCCGGCGAAACCTCATGCGCGCCTCGCCGGCTCGCGCGACAAGCCCTTCACGGCGAGCTCGTCGAGATAGGCCTGCCAATAGGCCGCGTAGTTGCGGCCGAGGTCGAGGAAATAGTCCCAGCTGTAGATGCCGGTCGAGTGCATGTCGTCGAACACGAGCCGCACCGCGTAATTGCCGATCGGATGCACCTCCAGCACGAGCACGTCGCGCTTGCCCGGCACGGTCTTGCGCTCGTCGGGCGAATGGCCCTGCACCTCGGCGCTCGGGCTCTTGACCCGCAGATACTCCGCCGGCAGCTCGAAACGCTCGCCATTGTCGAAGCTCACGGCGAGCGCGGCACGGTCGCGCCGGAGCTTGAGCTCGGTCGGCCAAGGAGACGAAGCGGACGATGCGGACATGACGCGGTTCCGGGGCGGCCGACGGTCGCCGCCTGAGAGGAAAATATGAGCTTGGTCATGCCCTTGTCGAGCCACCGACTCGCCAAAGGAGGCACGAAGGCTTATATGTGGTCGATCGGCGGGACGGCCCATAAGGCCCACCGCCCCGGCGCAACGCGAGCATGAACGGCGTGACACAGACCCGCGAGCTTGACCTCGACCGCGTAGCGCATCCGGCGCCGCTCGTCGACCCGTTCGGCCGCGCGATCTCCTATCTGCGCGTCTCGGTCACCGACCGCTGCGACTTCCGCTGCGTCTACTGCATGTCGGAGAACATGTCGTTCCTGCCCAAGGTGGACATCCTCACGCTCGAGGAGCTCGACCGCCTGTGCTCGGCCTTCGTCGCGCGCGGCGTGCGCAAGCTGCGCCTCACCGGCGGCGAGCCGCTGGTGCGGCGCGGCATCATGACGCTGTTTTCCTCGCTCTCGCGCCATCTCGGCGCGGGCGCGCTCGACGAGCTGACGCTCACCACCAACGGCTCGCAGCTCGGCAAGTACGCAAACGAGCTCGCCGCGCACGGCGTCAAGCGGATCAACGTCTCGCTCGATACCCTCGACGCGGACAAGTTCCGCGCGATCACGCGCTGGGGCGATCTCGACCAGGTGCTCGCCGGCATCGCGGCGGCGCGCGCCGCCGGGCTCGCCGTCAAGATCAACGCGGTCGCGCTCAAGGGCGTCAACGAGGACGAGTTCGCCGACCTGATCCGCTGGGCGCATGGCAGCGGCATGGACCTCACCATCATCGAGGTGATGCCGCTCGGCGACGTGGGCGAAGGCCGGCTCGACCAATATCTGCCGCTCTCGATGGTGCGGGCGCGCCTCGCCGAGCGCTTCACGCTCGAGGAGATCGACTATTCGACCGGCGGACCGGCGCGCTACGCGCGGGTGGCCGAGACCGGCGGCCGGCTCGGCTTCATCACGCCGCTCACGCACAATTTCTGCGAATCCTGCAATCGCGTGCGCGTCACCTGCACCGGCACCTTGTTTATGTGCCTCGGCCAGGAGGACGCCGCCGACCTGCGCGCGGCCCTGCGCGCCTCCGAGGGCAACGACCTGCTCCACGCCGCGATCGAGGAAGCGATCAGCCGCAAGCCCAAGGGGCATGATTTCGTCATCGACCGGCGCCACAAGCGCCCGGCGCTCGCCCGCCACATGAGCGTGACCGGCGGCTGAGCGATTGCCTCCGCGTTGTCGGGACGCAGCCCGCAAAGTTTCAATTGACGGGCGCGGTGGCGTTCGGATTTAAAGGAAAAAGCGCATACGGCCAGTGAGTCAGCCGCGCGAGGGGCACGGCTGACGCGACGCGCCACGATCGGCGGGGCGATGATCGAAGGGGCGATGGCTCGAGCCGGCCCGGGAACGGCCGGCCGAAAGGGGGAAACGCGTGAGGGTGCTTCTCAAGCTCAGCGGCGCGATCGATTCCGTGATGGGGCGGATCGGCGAATGGCTGAGCTGGCTGGTCGTGATCGCGGTGATCGTATCGGCGGCGAACGCGACCGTTCGCAAAATATTTGATACGTCGTCCAATGCCTGGCTGGAGCTGCAATGGGTGCTCTTCAGCGCCGTGTTTCTCTGCTGCGCCCCGTGGACGCTCATGCACAACGAGCATATCCGCATCGATATCGTCAACAACCTGCTCCCCAAGCGCGTCCGCAACGGCATCGACGTCATGGGTCACGTGCTCTTTCTGCTGCCGCTGACGCTGGTCATGCTGGTGACGTCGCTCCCCTTCTTCCTCGATTCGGCACCGTCACTGCATGATTTTGCGCGCGTATTCGCCGCCTTCCCGTCGGTCTTCGCCGGCGGCGTCTTGCAGTGGCCGTCGAACCTGCTGCACTGGGTGCAGAGCCTGTTCGCGCTCGGCGAGCAGTCGAGCAGCGCCAACGGCCTCCCGCAGTGGCCCTCCAAAGCCCTGGTCTTCATCGGCTTCCTCATGCTGTTCCTGCAGGCGCTGTCGGAACTGATCAAGCGCATCGCCGTGATGCGCGGGATGATTCCCGATCCGCATGAACGCGAGGGGCAGCAGAGCGCCTCCGAGCTCGAAGCGGCGCGTCTCCTCGCCGCCATCGAAACGGAAAATGCTCCGCGCTGAGCGCGCGCCCCCGGAGGCAGGCAAATGGTGGAGTTCCTGACCGAGTACATGGCGCCGATCATGTTCGCGTCGCTCGTGATCTTCCTGCTGCTCGGGTATCCGGTCGCGTTCTCGCTCGCCGCCAACGGGCTCATCTTCGGCTTGATCGGCATCGAGCTCGGGCTCTTCCGCCCGGACTTTCTCCAGGCCCTGCCGGAGCGCGTCTACGGCGTGATGCAAAACGACACGCTGCTCGCCATCCCGTTCTTCACCTTCATGGGGTTGATCCTCGAGCGCTCCGGCATGGCCGAGGATCTGTTGGACACCATCGGGCAGCTGTTCGGCACCATTCGCGGCGGCCTCGCCTATGCGGTCGTGTTCGTCGGCGCGCTGCTGGCCGCGACCACCGGCGTGGTCGCGGCGTCGGTGATCTCGATGGGCCTGATCTCGCTGCCGATCATGCTGCGCTACGGCTACGACCGGCGCGTCGCCGCCGGCGTCATCGCCGCGTCCGGCACGCTCGCGCAGATCATTCCGCCCTCGCTCGTGCTCATCGTCATGGCCGACCAGCTCGGCCGCTCGGTCGGCGACATGTACGAGGGCGCGTTCCTGCCAGGCCTCATGCTTGCCGCGCTTTACGCGGTCTATGTACTCATCGTCACCGTCGTGCGGCCCCAGGCGACGCCCGGGTTGCCGGCGGCGGCGGTCGGCTTCAAGGAATTGGAAAAGATCGCGCGCGACGCGCTCTCGCGCACCAACGGCGCGGTGCTGGCGCTCGGCGCGGCGGCGGTCGTGGCGCTGTGGTCCTACTACTTCTATGCCTCGGAACTGCGCCAGCTGTTCACCGCCGGCGCCGCGGCGGCCTTCGACCTCTACAATGCGCTCGGCTGGTTGTTCGATCTTGCGATCGTCGTGCTGCTGCTCTGGGCGATCAAGCGCCTCGCAGCCGTCGTCAAGCGCGGCGGCGACGAGCGCGGCCTGCTCTCGCTGCTCACCCTCGCGATCGCGAGCGGCGCGTTCGGCTGGTTCATGATGCGCAATTCGACCACGCACGGCGCCGACTACGTCGTCCTCACGATGTTCTTCGGGATCATGTTCGCCTTCGCGGTCGCGGTGGTGAATTGGCTGTGCGACCGCCTGCTCGGATTGCGCTTCCTGTCGCACATCGCCCAGCAGGTCACCTTCGTGATGGTGCCGCCGCTGTTCCTGATCTTCCTCGTGCTCGGCACCATCTTCATCGGCGTCGCAACGCCGACCGAGGGCGGCGCCATGGGCGCGTCGGGCGCGGTCATTCTCGCCTTGATGAAGGGCCGCCTGCGCTGGGACCTGCTGCGCCAGGCCACCCAGTCGACCGCCAAGCTCGCCTCCTTCGTGGTGTTCATCCTGATCGGCGCGCGCGTGTTCTCGCTCACCTTCTACGGCGTCAACGGACACCATTGGGTCGAGAACATGCTGGTCGCCCTGCCCGGCGGACAGCTCGGCTTCCTCATCTTCGTGAACATCTTCGTATTCGTCCTCGCCTTCTTCCTCGATTTCTTCGAGATGGCCTTCATCGTCATTCCGCTGATCGGCCCGGCCGCCGACCACCTCGGCATCGACCTGATCTGGTTCGGCGTGATGCTCGGCATGAACATCCAGACCTCGTTCATGCATCCGCCGTTCGGCTTCGCGCTGTTCTATCTGCGCTCGGTCGCACCGCGCGATTCGTACATCGATCGCGTGACGAAGCGGGCGATGGAGCCGGTCACCACCGGGCAGATCTATTGGGGCGCCGTCCCGTTCGTGGTCATCCAGGCGATCGCCGTCGCGCTCGTGATCGCGTTTCCCGCTATGGTGATGCACTACAAGAGCGTGCCGAACGTCAATCAACCCGGGAGCGGCGACGTCAAGATCGAGCTGCCGGAACCGCCGCCGTTGAACCTGAAGTGACGCGCGGCGGCGAGCCGTTTCGGGCGATGCCCGAAACGGCTATTGTGCGCGCAACGCTCCGGCACGCGCTCGGGAGAAACGCATGAAGCTGCTCATCGTCGCCGCCTGTCTCGGCTCGGCATTTCTCGCGAGCGCCGCCGCGGCCGAGATCAAGCTGCTGTCGGCGGGCGCGGTCGAGTCGGGCCTCGCGCGCGCCGTCGAGGCGTACAAGCGCAAGACCGGCAGCACGATCAGCATCCAGTTCAACACCGCGCCGCAGCTGGTGAAGAGGCTTGCGGACGGCGTCGTCGCCGACATCCTGATCGCGCCTCCCGGCGTGCTCGACGCCCAGGCGAAGGACGGCAAGATCCTCCCCGTGGGCCGCTTCGTGCTCGGGCGGGTCGGCGCCGGCATCGTCGTGCGTGCCGGCGCGCCGCTGCCCGACGTCTCGACCGTCGAGACACTGAAGCGCGCGCTCATCGCCGCCGACACGGTCGTCTACAACACCGCCTCATCGGGGATCTATATCGAGAAGATGCTCGACCGCATCGGCGTCGGCGACCAGATCAAGGCGAAGACCGAGCGCTATCCGACCGGCGCGGCCGTGATGACGCATATCATCAATGGCAAGGGCAACGAGATCGGCTTCGGCCCCATCACCGAGATCAAGCAGTTCGAGCCGAAGGGCGCGAAGCTTGTCGGTCCGCTGCCGGCGGACGTGCAGAACTACACGACCTATGGCGCCGCCATGCTTGCGAACGCGCCGACCAAGGACGCCGCCAAGGCGTTCCTCGCCTATCTGGCCTCGCCGGAGGCGAAGCAGATCTTCGTCGGCGCGGGAGTCGAGTAAGCCGAAGTCAGTCACACCCGCGTGCGGTTGCGGATCAGGTAGCTGTCGTAGGTGTACTCGGCGACCTGCCACCACAGATACTGCTCGTTGCGGAACGCGAACACCGCATCGAATATTTTCTTGAAATCCGCGTTGGTCGCCGACACCTCGCGATAGAGATCGAGCGCGGCCTTGAGGCTTGCTTCCAGGATCGCGGGCGAGAACGGCGCGAGCTTCGCGCCGGCGGCGAGCAGCCGGCGCAGCGCGGCCGGATTTTCCGTATCGTATTTCGCCTGCATCCAGGCGTTCGCTTTTTCCGAGCAAGAGCGCACGATCGACTGGTAGGTCGGCGTGAGCGCGCTCCACTTGTCGACATTGATGAAGTTGTGGATCGTCGCGCCGCCGTCCCACCAGCCCGGGTAATAGTAATAGGGCGCGACCTTCGCGAGGCCGAGCTTCTCGTCGTCATGGGGCCCGAGCCATTCGGCACCATCGATCGTGCCGCGCTCGAGGGCCGCGTAGATGTCGCCGCCGGCGATCTGCTGCGGCACGACGCCGAGCTTTTCCAGCACGCGACCCGCATAGCCGCCGACGCGGACTTTCAGGCCGTTGAGATCGGCCGGCTGGCGGATCTCCTTGCGAAACCAGCCGCCCATCTGGCAGCCGGTGTTGCCGCACGGGATCGCGTAGATTTTATGCTTCTTGTAGAATTCGTTCATCAGCTCCATGCCGCCGCCGAAGAACTGCCACGCATTCTGCATGCGGCTGTTGAGCCCGAACGGAACCGCCGTGCCGAACGCGAAGGTCGGGTCCTTGCCGACGTAGTAGTACGACGCCGTGTGCGCCATCTCGATGGTGCCGTTGCCGACTGCATCGAGCGCCTGCAGGCTGGGCACGATCTCGTTCGCCGCATGCACCGTGATCTGGAATTTGTTGTCGGTCGCCTCCGCGACCGCATTGGCGAAGACCTCGGCGGTGCCGTAGAGGACATCGAGCGACCTCGGCCAGCTCGCGGCGCAGCGCCACTTCGTTTCGGGCATCGATTGCGCGATCGCCGGCTTGGCGACGACGGCACCCGCGACGCCGAGACCGGCCGCGCGCAAGAACTGACGACGCTGCATCGAATGTCCTCCATTCGGGCCATGCGTGCCGAGCCGGCCGCGGGCGGCACGGCAACGCGCTCACCATACGGAGCGATATGGCAAAATGCGGCCGAAAGTGCGGGCGAGCCGGGTCGGGACGACGGCAGCAATGCCGTGCACATCATGCGCGTCGCGGACACGAGGATGCGCAACGCAAAGGGCCGGCTTGCGCCGGCCCCTGCATCCGCGTCGCAGCGTCTGGTTCAGCCCGCCGCCCGCATCCGAATCATGAAGCTGTCGTAGCCGTATTCGGCGACCTGCCACCAGAAATACTCCTCGTTGCGGAAGGCGACGATGTCGTCCCAAGTCTTCTTGAAGGCCGGATTCTTCGCCGAGGTTTCGGCATAGACCTCGTTTGCCGCCTTGTAGGAGGCCTCCATGATCGCCGGGGTGAACGGCCGCAGCTGCGTGCCGGCCTTCAGCAGGCGCCGCAGCGCCGCCGGATTGCGCGCGTCGTAGCGCCCCTGCTGCTCGACGTTGGCAAAGCCCGCGGCGGCCCGCGCGACCGCCTGGTAGCTCTTCGGCAGCTCGTTCCACTTGGCCGTATTGATCATGAAGTGGTTGGCGGTGCCGCCTTCCCACCAGCCCGGATAGTAGTAGTACTTTGCGATCTTGTAGAAGCCGAGCTTCTCGTCGTCGTAGGGACCTACCCACTCGGCGGCATCGATCGTGCCCTTTTCCAGGGCCGGATAGATGTCGCCGCCGGGGATCTGCTGCGCGATGACGCCGAGCTTGGCGAGCACCTGCCCGGCGAATCCGCCGATGCGGAATTTGAGGCCCTTGAGGTCGGCGACGGTCTTTATCTCGTTGCGGAACCAGCCGCCCATCTGGCAGCCCGTATTGCCGCCGACGAGATTGATGCAGTTGTACTTGGTGCTCGTGAACTCATCCATCAGCTTGAGGCCGTTGCCGTCGTAGTACCAGGCATTCTGCTGACGGGCATTGAGGCCGAACGGGACGGCGCAGAACAGCGCGAAGGTCGGATCCTTGCCGATGAAATAGTAGGTCGCCGTATGGCAGGCCTCGACCGTGCCGTTGGTGACCGCATCGAGCGCCTGGAACGGCGGCACGATCTCGCCCGCCGCGAAGGTATCGACCTGGAACTTGCCGTCCGTCGCGTCGGCGCAATATTTGGCGAAAGTCACGCACGAGCCCCAGAGCGTGTCGAGCGATTTCGGCCAGCTCGCGGTCAGCCGCCATTTGACCGTGGGCGATGACTGGGCGATCGCCGGCTTGGCGATCGCCGCGGCGGCGACGCCGGCCGTCGCGGCCTGAATGAATTGACGACGTTTCATGTGCATCTCTCCCTCTCCGACCCGACCGGGGTCGCAACGTGCGAATTCGCCCCCCGCTTCTCCGCCGCGGAGGTATGCGCCACCATGGCCCGGATACGCCGCAAAATCCAGGGGGGCGAGACGGGCTGCGACCGCATGGACCGAGCCGGCGCAGGGCCGCCGCTCGCGTTCGGCCGACTGCCCGCGTCCATCAGGTTGGCTTCGCGTCTTCCATGAGACCGAGCCGCTGCCCCAGCCATTTGGTCGTCGGCGCCTGTATCAGGATCGTCATGAGAATGGCGATGGACGTCACCGAGGCGATGATATGCGCGCCGGGCGCTTTCACGCCGATCAGCAGGCCGGCGAGCGCGGCCGGAATGACGCCCGTCTCGCGGGTCCAGCACATGAAGATCAGCTCGTTGAGCGACCACCGCGTACGCCGGTCCGGGGGCGCGCAGAGAAACACCGTCACGGGGCGCGCCACCAGCATGAAGACGGCCGTGATGATGATGCCGCCCAACAGATATTGGTTCATGAGGGCGAAATCGATCTGGGCGCCGAGCAGAATGAAAATGAAGAGACGCATGATGAACGCGGTGATCGCCACGAACTGATCGAGCTGCTGCGACTCCGGCTCGCCCATCTGAAAGCCGAAAGCATCCTTGTTCCCGAGCATGATGCCGAACACGAAGACAGCCATGAACCCGCTGGACTGGAGGCCGTCGGCCGCGAAATAGGCCCCGATGACCGCCATCAGCGTGACGATCGGCGCATATTCCATCAGGAATCCCACGCGTTCGTGCGCGACGAGCAGCGCGGCGAGGTATCCGAGGGCGATGCCGGCAAGAATTCCGACGCCCGCCTGCCGCGCAAGATCGATCAAGGATGAGGTCAACGAGAATTCGCCGGTGCCCATCGCGACGCCCAGCACCCCAAAGGTGATGATCGCCCCGGTGGCGTCATTGAGCGCCGACTCGCTCATCACGGTTTGCGCGATGCGCTCGCGCACGCGCACCTGCCGAAAGATGGGAACCAGGGTCGCCGGATCCGTCGAGGCGAGCGATGCTCCGAGCAGCATCGCCACGATCCAGGGAACGCCGAGGACGAGATAAGCCGCGACGGCGGTGACGGCGGCGGTGATGACCACGCCTATCGTGGCGAGGACCACGATCGTGATCCAAACCTGCTTCAAGACGCTCAGTCGAAGCGAGGCGCCGCCGTCGAAGAGGATATAGCTCGCGCCGAACAGAAGAATGATCTGGTAGAGGGCGGAATCCGCCTTGATGTCGATCAGCCCGAGCACATCGGGGCCGATCAACAAGCCGACGACGAGCAGCACCGCCACGTCGGGGATCTTGAGCTTCTGAGCGATCAGGCCCGTGATCGTCCCGAATGCGAGAATGATGCCTCCGGAAACGAGCGTATGCTTGGCAATTTCAACGGAGGCGGACGCTGGCAAGGCATTCTCCCGGTGTGACCGCTCGGATCGGTCCGGCATCCTCTTCCTGCTGCGGGAAGCCGCCCCATGTCGCGCGATGCTGCCGGAAGGGCTTCGCGCTGGCAAGATTGGTGTCCACACCCGCTCGTGCGACACAGTCGGCAGGAGACGCACAACGCATCCTCAAGCTGGCGTGACGGGTTCCCAACGGCGTCGCGCCTGCGGCGCGTGCCCGCACCAGGAAAAGAGGTAAGTCGCCACGCACCGGTAGCCGCCGGGTACGCTCGCGCGCGCGTGTCGCATACGTATTACTTGACATGACGCAGGGGCAACGATGCATTCGGAGATAGTGATTCGCTCGTCGTTCGCGTGCTTGAAAGAGGGTGGGCAACAATCTGCAAGAACCTGATGCAAGGAGAGCCCCCATGGCGCGCATACTCGTTGTCGACGACGAGGTTCTGGTTCGTCGTACCGTCAAGGCCATTCTGGAGCGCATCGGCCACGCGGTCGTCCTCGCCGAATGCGGACACGACGGCGCCGCCGCGATCGAGGCCTATGCCTTCGATATCGCGATCGTCGACATCTTCATGCCGGGCATGAATGGACTGGAAACGATCCGACTGTTTCGCCAAAGCGCGGCGAAGCTGCCGATCATCGCGGTCTCGGGCTACGCATTCCGCGAAACCGACGGACCGGCGCCCGACTTCTTGCGCATGGCTGTCGATCTCGGCGCCACGGCCTGTCTGCGCAAGCCGTTCACCTCGGCGCAGCTCATGAATGCCGTGCAGGCGTGCGATGTCCCGCGATTGCGCAACGCGACCAAGCCTCACGCCTCGATGACGATCTTGGGCGCGGGACGGCTGGACACGGTGCCGGCGCCGATCTGATCGCGCACCCGCGCGGCGATCTCCCGATAGATTTTCGCGTGCGGCCCGTCCGGCTCGGTCGCGACCACCGGGCGGCCGGCGTCCGAGGTTTCGCGGATATCCATGTGCAGCGGCACCGCGCCGAGGAACGGCACGCCCTGGCGCGCGGCCTCGCGCTCGGCGCCGCCGTGGCCGAAGATGTCGGAGCGCTCGCCGCATTTCGGGCAGACGAAATAGCTCATGTTCTCGACCACGCCGAGCACCGGCACGTTGACGCGGTTGAACATCGCGATGCCGCGCCGCGCGTCGATCAAGGCTAAGTCCTGCGGCGTCGACACGATCACGGCGCCGCGCAGCGGCACCTGCTGCGCCATGGTGAGCTGGGCGTCGCCGGTGCCGGGCGGCATATCGACCACCATGACGTCGAGCGTGCCCCACTCGACCTCGCGCAGCATCTGCGTCAGCGCCGAGATCACCATCGGGCCGCGCCAGATCATCGGCGTCTCTTCCTCGACCAGGAAGCCGATCGACATCACCTTGAGGCCGTAGCCGTCCATCGGCTTGAGCTTGTTGCCGCCGATCATCTCGGGCCGGCCGCGGATCGCCAGGAGCTTCGGCACCGAGGGGCCGTAGATGTCGGCGTCGAGCATGCCGACCTTGAGGCCGAGATCGCGCAGGCCGAGCGCGAGATTGACCGCGGTGGTCGACTTGCCCACCCCGCCCTTGCCGGACGCGACCGCGATGATGGCGCCGACGCCCGGAACCGCCGGCTGGCGCTCGGCCGTGTGCGCGGCCGGCCGTCCATGCCCGGCGTGCGGCGACGGCGTCGCTTGCGGCCGTTGCGGCGGCGGCGGCGCCCCGCGCGTGCCGGCGCGCTCGCCCGTGAGCGCGACCATGGCGGAGGTGACGCCCGCGACGGCCCGGACCGCCGTTTCGGCCGCCTTGCGCACCGGTTCCCACGCCTGCACCAGCGCGGCATCGACCGTGATCGAGAAGAACACCTTGCCGTCCGACACCACGATGTCGGACAGCTTGCCGGTGCGCGGCAGCGGCGTTCCGTCCGGGCTCGGCACCGCCTCGAGGCCCGCCAGAACTGCTTCCTTGGTCACCGCCATCGTGTCGCTCCATCGCGGACGCGAGTTCCGCGCCGCCGGGGAATGGCACTCAACATAGGCTGGCAGGGCGGCCGGTCAACGCCGGCAAATGCCCTGCAAATGCCGTGGCGGGTTGACGACACCCCCTCCGTCGTCGCAATGAGCGGTCCGGATTGCGGCGCGGCGGACGATCCGCGCGAGGGAGGACGACATGGCAAAGGTCGCATTTCTCGGGCTCGGCGTGATGGGTTTTCCGATGGCCGGCCACCTCAAGCAGAAGGGCGGGCACGACGTCACGGTCTACAACCGCACCGCCGCCAAGGCCGAGCAATGGGTCGCCAAGTACGGCGGCAAGAGTGCCAAGACCCCGAAGGAGGCTGCCGCGGGCCAGGACTTCGTCATGGTCTGCGTCGGCAACGACAACGACCTGCGCGACGTCATGCTGGGTGCAAACGGCGCCTATCACGGGACGCCCAAGGGCGCCGTGATGGTCGACCACACCACCGCCTCGGCCGAGATCGCGCGCGAGCTTTTCGCCGAGGCGAAGAGGCGCGGCTTCGATTTCATCGACGCGCCGGTGTCGGGCGGCCAGGCGGGCGCCGAGAACGGCGTGCTCACGGTCATGTGCGGCGGCGACGCCGCGCCGTTCGGCCGCGCCGAGAAGGTGATCGCCGCCTATGCGCGCGCCTGCAACCTGCTTGGCGCGCCCGGCTCCGGCCAGCTCGCCAAGATGGTCAACCAGATCTGCATCGCCGGCCTCGTGCAGGGGCTCGCCGAAGGCCTGCACTTCGCCAAGAAGGCCGGGCTCGACGTCGAGAAGCTGATCGCCACCATTTCCAAGGGCGCCGCGCAAAGCTGGCAGATGGAGAACCGCTACAAGACCATGGTGGCGGGCAAGTTCGACTTCGGCTTTGCGGTCGACTGGATGCGCAAGGATCTCGGGATCTGCCTTTCCGAGGCGCGCCGCAACGGCGCGCACCTGCCGACCATCGCGCTGATCGATCAGTTCTATTCGGAAGTGCAGAAGATGGGCGGCCGGCGCTGGGACACGTCGAGCCTGATTGCGCTGCTGGAGCGGTGAGCGTCAGAGCATGATCCCGAAAAGCGGATGCCGGTTTCCCGCCTGCGCGAAGCCCCGGCACCATTGATCACTTGGCTTGGTGCTTCGGCGGGCGAAGGCAGGTCGGAAAAGATCATGCTCGAGCAACGCGCTAAAGCATGATGACGATTCGAAGATAAAGTGATCACGCTTTAGCGCCGGCAGCCGCGGCCCCGGCACGGCGGCGGTTTTGGCCGCGGCCCGAGCTGCACGCGCAGCTGCGGACGGAACTGCGGGTTGGCGGGGCGGAAATTCGGCTGCCCCTGCACCTGCCCGGGGCCCGGCCGACGGAAGCGCGGTCCCGTGTTCGGATTCGCATTGTTGACGTTGGCGCGCCGGAATTCATTCGGCCCGTTGAAGCGCGGCGCGAAGCCGGGGTTGACGCCCAGGCGCTGGTTTGGGGCAAATCGATTGGCGCGCTCGAAGCGCCCCGGTCGCGAGAACACCACCGGCCGGATGATCGATGCTCCGAACGGCCGCCGCATCTGCAGCAGCGGCAGCGCGACGTGCACCACCGGCGGCGGCGCGATCACGCGCGGCGCGATGACGACGTCGATCGGGCGCAGGCGCGGGTGAGCCTGCAGACGGGTCGCGAGGTCCACATAGGCGCCGCCCGGATAGCGCGCCGCGTAGGCCGCATAGGCCGCCGGCGTGTTCACCACCGTGGCGTAGCGCCACGCGATCGCGTCGACGCGCAGCGCGAGCGTGGTGCGCACCCAGTCGGCGCGCGGATCATTGGGGTAGAGCACCAGGAATTCCTCGTATTCCGGCACCGTGTCGTCCTCGACCACCATGTCGTAGGCGTCATCCGGCGACAGGCCCTGCATGGCGGCGACCGGCGTCGCGGGCGGCGGCCCCGCCGCGTAGTCGGTCGGCGGCGCGCCATAGTAGGGCTGCAGGCCATAGTTCGGCGGCGGGCCGTAGTACGGCTGCGGGCCGTAATACGGCGGCGGCGCGGCCGCATAGTTAGGGGGCTGCGGCGCATAGGTGGGTTGCGGGCCGCCCGCGTAGCTCGGCGGCGGCGGAACATAGCTGGGCTGCGGGCCGGTCGCCGCGGCAGCGGACGGCGGCGGCGCGTTGACGTTGTCCTGCGGCACCGTTGCGGTTGCGACCTGTGACGGGGGCGCAGGCGGCGCAGGCGGCTGCGGCGCATTCGTCGCCGAGACCGGGCGCGTCAGCTTTGCGGTCATCGGCGCGGTGGGCGTTGCGGATGCGATGGCGCTCGGCGGCGGCGCCGGCTCATTGAACGGCTGGAACCAGAAATTGGCGGTGAGCGAGGAGCTTTCCCATGGCGTCTGCTGGCCGTTGGTCGCCTGGTTGACCTTCAGGCGCACCTCCTTGAACAGCTGCTCGATCTGCAGATGCGGCTCCTTGGACACCTCGATGAACGCCGCCGTATAGGGGCTGTGGCCGCCCGCCCCGTCGGTCGCCTCGGTGCCGGGTGCCGTCGAATAGGCGACGATCGAGCCGCTCGGTGCGTCGACGATCGCCAGCCCGCGCGTCTGCTTGGAGGTCGCGAACGGGTTGTTGCGGCAGGCGTCGAGGATAACGATGCGCATCTTGCTCTGCACCGACGCCAGCGCATTCATCACGTCGGCGAGCCGCACCGACGCGATGGCGATATCGGACTCGCGCTCGATGTGCGCGTCGACCGGGACGAGAAAGTTCTCGCCGTCGACCTGCACGCCGTGGCCCGCATAGTAGACGAGCGCGACCGTATCGGGCCCCTTCTTGGCGATCTTCGCCGCGAAATTCTGGATGGCGCGGCGCATGTCGACCTGGGTGACGTCGAGCGCCGTGGTCACGTCGAAATCGGCCGACTTGAGGTCGTCGGCGACCGCCCGCGCGTCATTGACCGGGTTGGGCAGCTTGTTGACGGTGGCGTAGTTCGAATTGCCGATGACCAGCGCGAGGCGCGTCTCGGCGCGCGCCGACCCGACGAGGCATGCCACCAGGGCCGCAAGGACCACGACGTTTCGCCAACCACCCGCCATCAGGCTCCCCGCGGCGTCCACCGGCCCACGCCGAATACTGGCACACATTGGAGCGTTTTTACGACGCAATTCGCACCGAATCCGGGCTGCCTTGAGCAAACTGGGAGGCTGCAATCTTGGCGCTCGATCCTGGCGCTCGATCCTGGCGTTCGGTTCTATCGCTCCTTGGCGACGCTCGGACGGGCCGAGACGTCCGCATGCCAGCGGCGCAGGTTGGCGAGCTCCTCCGGCACCGCGAGCTTGGCCGGCTTCATGAAGTCGACCGCGACCACCGCCGTGATGTCGGCGACCGAGAAGCGCGGGCCCGCCACGTAGGGCCGCGCCTTCAGCTCGCCGTCGAGAAAGGTCAGGAAATCCAGCACGCGCGGCTTGTTGGCCTCGCCCCAGGCCGCCACTTGCGGCACCTCGAGCGGCGCCATGGCGGGATGCAGGTGGCGAAACACGTTGGAGACGATCGCCAGCAGGTGGAACTCGACGCGGCGCTGCCACATCTCGATCAGCGCCTGCTCGAGCGCGCCCTCGCCGAACAGCGGCGGCTGCGGATGCAGCGCCTCGATGTAGCGGCAGATCGCGATCGATTCGGCGATCACGGTGCCGTCGTCGAGCACCAGCGCGGGCAGCCGCTGCATCGGATTGATGGCGCGGTAGGCGGGGGCCTTGTGCGCCTGCGCGCCGAGGTCGACCGCTTCGGTCGGCAGCGTCACGCCCTTTTCGGCGAGAAAGATGCGCACCCGGCGCGGGTTCGGCGCCCGGCCGGCATCCAAATAGAGCTTCATCGCGATTTCTCCCAGCTTGCCGCCACGCGACGGTAGCATCCGCCGGCCGACCGTAACCATCCGTTAACCTCAATTTTTCCTGGAGGCTAAGCGCACCCTTAAGAATTTTGCGGCAAATTCGGCCGTTGAAAGACGGGTGTGGCCTTGTCCATCAGCATATCCATGCCACCGAGCGCGGAACGCGAGGCTGCCTCCGACAAGGAGGCGATCCATCGCCGGCGCAGCGCGCTGCAGCGCGTGCGCGAGGCGCGCGACCGCCTGACCTCGACCAGCGGCACGCGCCCGGCCTTCGACGCCGAGCTGCTGCGCCAGTTCGCGCAGAACCGGCAGTCCGGCTCGCTCGTCCTCATCATGCTGATCTGCTCGATCGGGCTCCTCTCCGGCGTGTGGACCGGCGCTTTCACGGCGGGCACCTGGACGGCCTCCGTCCTGCTCATCCATCTGATGATCCTGCTCGCGTGCAAGCGCTTCCTCGCCGAGCAGCCGACCCTGCCGCAGATCCGCGCCTGGCGGCTGCGCTTCATCATGCTCGATCTCTTTTTCGGCCTCGGCTGGATGTTCGATCTGATCCAGCCGATCGGCGTCGACGAGAGCTCCGGCACCTTCAACCTGTTCGTGCTGCTGCTGCTGGTCGCGATCTCGAGCATGCTGGCGTCGAGCCTGCCGATCGCGGTGCTTGCGCTGACCTCGCCGGTCTCGATCGCGGTCGCGCTCAACTTCGTGCTGATCGGCAACGTGCACGGCTACATCCTGGCCGGCATGGCGATCACGGCGCAGTGCTATTTCGCGCTCCTCGCCTACCGCCTCTACACCTCGACGCTGGCGACGCTGGAAGCGCGCGCCGAGAAGGACGCGCTGATCGGCGAGCTCGAGCAGGCGCGGATGAAATCCGACGAGGCGCGCCGGCGCGCCGAGGCCGCCAACATCTCGAAGTCGCGCTTCCTCGCCCAGATGAGCCACGAGCTGCGCACGCCGCTCAACGCCATCCTCGGCTTCTCCGAGGTGATGAAGAACGAGATCTTCGGCGGCCACGCGGTCGCCGCCTACAAGGACTATTCGGGCGACATCCATGCCTCCGGCGTGCACCTGCTCGGCCTGATCAACGAGATCCTCGACCTCTCGCGCATCGAGGCCGGCCGCTACGAGCTCAACGAGGAATCGGTCGCGCTCACCGCGACCATCGAGGAGTGCCATCATCTCCTCAAGCTGCGCGCCAAGAACCGCGGCATCACGATCACCGAGATGTTCGAGACCGACATGCCGCGCATCTGGGCGGACGAGCGCGCGGTGCGGCAGGTGTGCCTCAACCTGCTCTCCAACGCCATCAAGTTCACGCCGCAGGGCGGCGAGATCTGGCTCAAGGTGGGCTGGACCGCGTCGGGCGGGCAGTATCTGAGCGTGCGCGACACCGGCCCCGGCATCCCGGAGGAGGAGATCCCGATCGTGCTCGACTCGTTCGGGCAAGGTTCGAACGCGATCAAGTCGGCCGAGCAGGGCGCCGGCCTCGGCCTGCCGATCGTCAAGCACCTGATCGACCTGCACGGCGGCACCTTTGCGCTCCGCTCCAAGCTGCGCGAGGGCACCGAGGTGATCGTGACGTTCCCGCCCGAGCGGGTCATGTCGGCGCTCGCGCCGATGCGCGACCAGGCGCCGAAGAAAACCGATACCGACGACCTGCACCTGTCGCCGGAGGACCGGGCGCAGCTGCGCCGCAAGCCGATGTTCCGGATCACCGAATGACGGTTGCGTTCGGCGCGCGAGCACCTATGTTCCTGCCGATTCACGCAATGGGCGCCGCCCGGTGATCGAAAGTCCCTGCAACCGCGTATGTACGCTCGATCCGGACACGGATCTGTGCCTCGGCTGCGGCCGCCGCCTCGACGAGATCACGGCGTGGACGCGGATGTCGGATGCGGAACGCGCCCGCGTCGTCGCCGAATGCGGCCACAGGCTGGCGCGGCGCCGCCCACCATGAACGGACGAGACCTTCGGTGCAGCGACTGTTTCCCTGGCTCATTCTCGCCCTCGCGCTCGCGCTGATCGTGCTGCTCGCGCGCCATAGCGAGGGACTCACCGGCGCGGTCTCGACCGGCGACATGGCCTCGCTCGCCTACAAGGTCGCGCTGGTGGTGATCGTCAGCGGCTCGGTGCTCGCCATCTTCCGGCACAATTTTTCCCAGGCGCTCACGTCCGCCTTGATCTGGGTGGTCTTCGCCTTCGTGCTGGTGCTCCTCTACACCTATCGCATCCAGCTTCATGACGTCGGCGACCACGTGCTCGCCGAGCTCGTGCCCGGCCACGCGCTCACGCGCGGGCATACGGTCGAGCTCGCGCGCACCAACACCGGCGAGTTCCGCATCGGCGCCGAGGTCAACGGCGCGCGCATCCCCATGGTGCTCGACACCGGCGCAAGCTCCGTGGTGCTCACGCACGACGCCGCGCGCGACGCCGGCCTGCCGACCGAGTTCATCAAATACACGGTGAGCGTCGACACCGCGAACGGCCACACGCTGGCGGCGCCGGTGACGCTCGACCGCGTCGCCGTCGGCGGCATCGTCGAGCGCCAGGTGTCGGCACTGATCGCCCAGCCGGGCCAGCTGAAGATGAGCCTGCTCGGCATGAGCTTCTTGAACCGCCTGCGCAGCTTCGAGGTGGAAGGCAGCACGGTGCGGATGCAGGGGTATCCGTGAGAAGGGGGCGAGTAGCGAATGGCGAATAGCGAATGGGTCCTACTCGCTACTCGCTACTCGCTACTCGCTACTCGCTACTCGCTACTCGCTACCCGCTACCCGCTACTCGCTCATACCAAGCTCGCCGCGAACCGCGCGCACACCAGCAGCAGGAAGATCGCAAAGCCGATCTCCAGCTGTCGGCGCGGCAGCGCGTGGGCGAGCCGCGCGCCGTAGGGCGCAACGAGGCTCGATACCGGCGCCATCACGACGAGGCCGATGAGCGAGACGAAGCCGATCGAGAGCGGCGGCAGCTCGGACCGGTGCGGCAGGCCTGCCAGCATGTAGCCGACCGTGCCCGCAATCGAGATCGGCACGCCGAGCGCCGCCGAGGTCGCGACCGCCTGGTGGATGGTGCGGCCGTAGAGCGTCTGGATCATGTTCGACACTGAGCCGCCGCTCACGCCCATCAGCGAGGATGAGAGGCCGACGGTCAGGCCGAAGCCCGACATGGCGGGTTGGCCGGGAAAATCGTCGGCGAGCCGCCAGCTGTCGCGGCCGAACAGGAGCTTGAACGCGATCGTGCCGGCGATCACGACGAACGCCAGGCGGAAGACGGCGGGCGGCGCAAAGGCGGCGATCACCGACCCGATCGCGATGCCGGCGAGCGCCGGCAGCACCCACAGCTTCACGACTTGGTGGTCGACCGCGCCCTTGGCGCGATGCGTCAGGTAGGAGCGGATGGTGGTCGGTACGATGATCGCGAGCGAGGTGCCGACGCAGAGCTGCATGCGCACGTCGTCCGTCACGCCGAGCACGCGGAAGACCTCGTAGAGCACCGGGACGATGACGGCGCCGCCGCCGATGCCGAACAGCCCGGCCATCAGCCCGGTCACCACGCCGCCGCCGATCACGCCGCCGACCAGCAGCGCGATCTCCCCAATCGGCACTCCGAACATGCGTCGATTCCTTGCCGCGCCGCCGGCTCAGGCGGCCGCCGTTTGCACGACGACCTCCTCGCGCACGAGCGCGAGCGCGTCAAGCAAGACCCGCGCATCCGCGCCCGGCTTGACGCCCGCCGTCGCGAGATGCCGGCGGAAGAGCCGCGCGCCCGGCACGGCGTGAAACAGCCCGACCGCGTGGCGCGTGATCGCATGCAGCCGCGTGCCGCGGGCAAGCTCGCGCTCGATGTAGGGGACGAGCGCGCGCGCCGCCTCGCGCGGCGAGCCGAATGGCGCCGGCGCGCCGAAGAGCTCCGGATCGACCGCGAGCAGCCGCCACGGATCCTGATAGGCGGCCCGCCCCATCATTACGCCGTCGACATGTGCAAGATGCGCCGCCGCATCGGCGAGGCTCGCGACGCCGCCGTTGAGCGCGATCTCGAGCGCCGGATTGGCGCGCTTGAGGCGATAGACGCGCGCATGGTCGAGCGGCGGGATGTCGCGATTCTCGCGCGGGGAGAGGCCGTCGAGCCAGGCCTTGCGGGCGTGCACGATCAGCGCGTCGGCGCCGGCGCCGACCACGGTGCGGGTAAAGGCATCGAGCGCTTCCTCCGCATCCTGGTCGTCGATGCCGATGCGGCATTTGACCGTCACCGGGACGCGCGTCGCGGCCTTCATCGCGGCGACGCAATCGCCGACGAGGGCCGGCTCGGCCATCAGGCAGGCGCCGAAGCGCCCCTCCTGCACCCGGTCGGAGGGACAGCCGACATTGAGATTGATCTCGTCATAGCCGAGGTCGGTGCAGATCGCTGCGCTTTGCGCGAGCGCCGCGGGCTCCGATCCGCCGAGCTGCACCGCGACCGGATGCTCGAACGGATCGAAGGCGAGCAGCCGCGCGCGGTCGCCGTGCAGCACCGCGCCGGTCGTGATCATCTCGGTGTAGATCAGCGCGCGGCGCGTGAGCAGGCGATGGAGGAACCGGCAGTGCCGGTCCGTCCAGTCCATCATCGGCGCGATGCAGAAGCGATGCGAGCCCGGCTGTCCGCTCATGCGGCTTACTTGGCGCATATCGGCGGCGCAGACAAGCGGGTGACTACGACGCCGCTCGCGGCACGAAATCCACCGCCGTCGTGTTCGCCCCGCTGACCACAACGCCGACGCGCTCGCCCGGCGACGGCACGTAGGCGCCGCTCGCCAGCGCCGCAAACGGCGCGGCCGCGCCCGGCTCGGCGACGATGCGCGCGCCGTCCCACAGCGCCTGCTGCGCCGCGACGATCGCGTCGTCGCTCACCAGCACGACACGCTCGACATTCGCCTTGGCGATCGGAAAAACCAGGTCGCCGACGCGGCGCGGCGCGAGCGAGTCGGCCGCGATGCCGCCGGTCTCGGCGTCGACCGGGCGGCCCGCCTCGAACGCGCGATAGAGCGTCGGCGATCTTTCCGGCTCGACGCCGATCACCCGTGCGCGCCGCCCGTACCAGGCGGCGACGCCGGCAATCAGCCCGCCGCCGCCGACCGCGACCAGCACGCTGTCGAGATCGCCAGCCTGCCGCTCGAGCTCGCAGCCGAGCGTCCCGGTCCCCAGCATGGTCTCGACCTGATCGAAGGCGTGCACCGGGAGCGAGCCGGATGCCTTGACCCAGGCCTCGCTTGCGGCGAGCGCATCAGCGTAGCGTTCGCCCCCGACCACGAGGTCGGCGCCATAGCCGCGAATGCGCGCGATCTTTGCCGGCGACGATACGGTCGGCACGAAGATCTTCGCCTTGATGCCGAGCGCGCGCGCCGCGAACGCGACCGCCGCGCCGTGATTGCCGCCGGACGCCGCCGTGACGCCGGCGGCCGGTATCTGCCGCAGCAACAGATTGGCGAAGGCGCCGCGCGCCTTAAACGATCCGGAATGCTGCAGCTGCTCGAGCTTGAGCACGAGCCGCATCGGCGCGAGGCCGAAATCGGCGCCGTCCACCGCGACGACGGGTGTCTCGCGCACATGACCGCGGATGCGCGCGAACGCTGCGGAAATCGCCCCCGGATTGACTGACGCGTCCATGGCCCGATCCCGTACCTGCACCGTCATGCGCTACATCGTCTTCGCCAGCGCGCAGTCGTGGTCGAGGAGCTCCTCGCCCGAGCCGGGATCGTTGGTCGCCGGATTGACGTGGCCGGCGAGCAGGACGAAGCCGCGCGGCATGCCGATCGCGACCAGGGTCCAGTTGCCCATGTGCTGGCGCGCCGCCGGAATGTTGCGCGCCAGCACCTCGAACGGATCGACGCCGGCGAGATCGCGGCTGTCGAGCCGCATCGCCAGGTAGCGATGGCCGTCGATCGCCTCGCCGAGGTCGGCCCAGCGCTCGCGCATGCGGACCGCGCGCCGCGCGAGGTAGCGGCGCAGGTCGGGCCGCACGCAGTCGACATGGATGTGCAGCTGGTTCTGCGAGCGGCCCTTGGTCGAATTGACCGCAAGCCCGATCGCGTCGCGCGGCAGCTCCTTGTGCGCGCGGGCGAAGACGTAGAAGCGCGCGATCCATGCCGGCGCCCAGTAGTTCGGCGCCTTCGCGGCGAGCAGCGCCGGATCCTCTATGCCCGTGACGCGCGCGGTCGGGATCACCAAGAACTGGGTGTTGCCGTTGAGATCCTTGAGCACCACGTAGCCGCGCTCGGCGCCGCCGGTGAGATCGACCTCGGCGCACGGCGCCGCAACGTGATGCTGCTGCTCGTTCGGCACGCATTGGTCGTGCACGATCTTCCACAGCGCGTCGGGATCGGCAGCGCGGGCCGGCGCCGGACTGAGCGCGGCGGTCGCGAAGGCCAGCGCGGCAAGCCGGATGCGGAACTGCTGGCGGCAACGGATGGGCGCGAACAAGGCGGCGGGCATGATCGTCTCGAGCGGAGGATTCGGCGGAATTGCGATGCCAACGCGCGATGACTTTGCTTCGAATCGTCATCACGCGTTGGCTCATTGTTTGAGCATGATCTTTTCCAACCTGCCCTCGCCCGCCGAAGCACCAAGCCAAGCGATCAATGGTGCCAGGGCTTCGCGCAGGCGGGAAACCGGTATCCACCCCGGATCAAGTCCGGGGCAGGCTTTTTCGAGATCATGCTTTAGAGCATTTTGCCGGGAAGTGGAATCCGGTTCGCCGGAGAAATGCGGTCAGGCATCGAAATGAGACGGGGCCGATCGGGCCGGATCGCAAAAGCTAAGCGGCCGGCCGCCGACGCCGCTGGAAGATGCTCCAGGCCTGCGGATGGCTCAAGGTCGCGATCAGCTGGCGGGCACGGGCGGGGCTGTCCGTCACCCCGTCGCGGCACTTCCAGTAGAGCCACGTCAATCGCCCCATCAGCGAATAATGCTGCCGGAGCGAGCGCGAGCGCAGGATGTGATTGAGACCATCCGGCAGGTTGATTTGCTCGGTGTCGAGCACGTCGGCGACCGCCTGCATGATGGCATCGAGCTTCCGGCCCCAATCCGAGTCGTCGAGATCGATGCGCACCCGGATGGCGTATTCGACGTCATAGATCCCGATCAGGATTTCCTTGGCGCGCACGACGTGCTGGCTGCGCAGCGCGGCGCGCAGCACCTCGACCTGGTCCTCGAGCTGGTCGAGCACGAGCGCCACCGCGATCGCGTAGGGCGTGGCGGCGACTTCGGCGGCCCCCTTGGTCTCGGTCGCCCGGGTGGCAAGGCGCAGGAGATGCCAGGACACCGCGAGACGCTTGGCGACATGGGCGAGCGCGAACGGCACCGCGTCCGCATGCGCGGTCCTGAGGGTCTTGAGCGCGGCGAACGTGCGGTCGAGCGGCCGGCCGTCGAGCTTGTCGATGCGGGGCGGCAGGTTTTCATCCAATTCGGCGAGCGCGTCGCGCGCCTTGAGGACGCGCTGCATCTTGACGAGATCGCCAAAGGTCGCGGCCGAGCCGCCGTGCTTGGCAAGCCGCGTGCGCGCCTGCTCGGCGCCGCTCGTGGAGGCAAGCGTCCCCTGCAGATACTTGACGGCCTTGTTCTGGAACCCCTGCGCCGCGAGGTCGAGCTCGCGCTGCTTGCCGGCGGCGAGGAATTGCTTCAGCTCGGCCGCATAGCTGCGCGCCATCGAGGCCATCAGGTCGCGGCTGATCCAATCCCAGATCGGCTGCAGCGAGGTGCGCGCGATCTGCCCGTCATTGGCGCGCTCGGCCGGGCGATTGGTCAGGTAGGGCTCGAGCACCCGGAAGAAATGGCGGGCCGCGTGGTCGAGCCGGTCGGCGGGCGGCGCGTCCGGAGGGCGCGCCTCGCTGCCCAGCTCGGCGACGATGATCTCGGCACCGGGGAAGTCCTCGCCGTTCTGGCGCAGCCGCTCGAGCTCGGCGAGGAGACGCGCCCGCGTCTGCGGGGTCAGCTGCCGCAGATAACCCCTCAAGGCTTCGACTGGGGTCTCGGTGCGGTTCATCGCCTTTCAGCCGACCAGGTCGCCGCGGGCCCACCCTGTGACCGCGTTTCACCTCATGCAGGTTCCCATGGGCATCCTTCGATAAAATTCCTAATCGGTCATTAAGGATGGGAATGGGGCAGCCAGGTCAGCGAGCCGCTGCTTCGGGGCGGTGCTCATGTAAGGCCGAAAGGTGCTGGGCGACCTCTGGCGCGTGACGCGGCACACGCAGAAATAGTCGAGAAATAACAACGCGCCCCGGCCGGCTTGTCACCGGACGGGGCGCGTTTGGGGGTCGCGCCGATCGTGGGGGCGAATCGTCGCGACCGCAGGCGCACTCACATCGGGTTGACGCCGGGGATGGGCTTGTAGGCTGCCGGATGCTCGACTGCGGGAATCGGCGGCGCATTGGTCATCGGGTTGACGCCTGGGATCTGATCGGCCTGCACGGCCGCATGCGCAGCCGGGATTGCGGTCGGGTGCTTGTGCTTGGCCGCCGAGGCGCTCGACGTCCACGCCATGGCGGCAATCGCGCTCATGGCAATCATGGTGATGGTCTTCTTGGTCATTCGGACTCCCCTATGTGTTGTTCGGGATGCGCGTCTGTGCGCTCCGACAAGAGGCGGAAAATTTAGCGCAGTGCGCAGGCGGGCCCGATTACGGACGCGTTAATTCGGTTCGGCTTTGCGTAAAGAATGCGAAGATCAATTACTTGCGCATTAAATTGACCGGTCGACGCGTAAACAACGCGTGTGCTGATGTTGCTGCGCGGGGCACGGATCGTTGCGACGAGGGCGGCGGAGCTGGTCGTTGAGCTTCGACCGGCCTCTTGCGTTGTTCTTGTTTTGTTCTATAATGCTTTTCTCAAAAAATCCGGACTGCGCCATGTCCTCGTCTGCCATGTCTTCGTCTGCCATGTCCTCGTCTGCCATGTCCTCGTCTGCCATGTCCTCGTCTGCCGTCACCATTCATGGCCGCAACCGCGCCGCGGTCGTCGACGCGTTGCGCCGCCTGCTGCCGCGCCTGGAAAGCGCCGCCGCGACGGCGCACGCCCTGCCCTTCGGCCTGGCGCCGCTCGACACGCACCTGCCGCAGCGCGGCCTCGCGGTCGGCGCCCTGCACGAGGTCGCGCCGCATCAACATGGCGACACGGCGGCCGCGTTCGGCTTTCTCGTCGCCCTGCTCGCGCGGTTTGCGTCAGCGCGTCCCGATTCCGCTGGAACGAAAAATGCCCCCCCGCGGCCCATGCTGTTCGTCGCCCCGTCGCACGCCTTCGCCGAGCACGGCCGCCCGCACGGCCACGGGCTCGCTCATCTCGGTCTCGATCCGGCGCGGCTGATCCTGATCGAGACGAAGAACGAAAAGCAGGCGCTGTGGGCCATGGAGGAAGCGCTGCGCTCGACCGTGCCCGCCGCAATCGGCGGCGCGGTCGCGAGACTCGACCTCAAGGCGAGCCAGCGCCTGCAGCTTGCGGCGGGCGAGGCCGGCCTGCCGCTCCTCCTGTTGCGTCCCCTCACCATCGAGGACGCGAGCGCCGCCGCGACGCGCTGGCGCATCAGTGCGGCGCCAGCCGCGCGCGACCGCTTCGGGCTCATCGAGCGCACGCGCTGGAACGTGCGGCTCGAGCGCTGCCGCAACGGACGCCCGGGAGACTGGCTGGTGGAGTTCGATCATGCCGCGTATCGTTTCAGCCTGGCTGCCGCGCTGGCCGATCCTGCGCTTTCTCGCGGCGCAGATGCCCGGCTCCGCCGCGCCGGTTGACCCCGCGCGCCCCTTCGTGCTCGCAGCCGACGTCGCCGGCACGCCGCGCGTTGCCGCCCTGAACGCCGCCGCCGAAGCGGACGGGATCAGGATCGGCGAGGCGCTCGCCGATGCGCGCGCCAAAACCGAGAACCTGCAGGTGCGCGCCGCCGATCCCGCGGCCGACGACGCGGCACTGCGGCGGCTCGCGCTGTGGGCGACGCGCTACACGCCGGCGGTCGCAACCTGCGACGAAAAAAGCGGCGCCGATGGCTTGTTTCTCGATATCGCGGGCGCCGCGCATCTGTTCGGCGGCGAGCAAAAGCTGCTCGCCGATCTCGCGGCGCGGCTCGCGCGCTTCGGCCTCCCGGCGCGGCTCGCGGTCGCCGCGACCGCCGGCGCCGCCTGGGCGCTCGCGCGTTTCCGGCAAGCGACGACGATCCTGCCGGCCGGCGAGGAACGCGCGGCGCTCGCGCCGCTGCCGATCGAGGCGTTGCGCCTGGCGCCCGAAACGCGCGCGACCTTGCGCCGCCTCGGTTTCCGCCGCGTCGGCGCGCTCATCGACAATCCGCGCGCCCCCTTCGCGGCGCGCTTCGAGCGCGAATTGCTGCGGCGGATCGATCAGGCGCTCGGCTGCGTCGGCGAACCGCTCACCTTCATCCTGCCGCCGCCCGTCTACCACAGCCTGCGCTATCTGATGGAGCCGGTCGCCGCGCAGGAGGCCGTGGTCGCGATCGCGCAACGCCTGATGCGCGACATCGTTCATGCGCTGACGCGCGACGGCGTCGGCGCGCGCACCCTGCGGCTGGCGCTCTATCGGGTCGACGGCGGCACGAGGACGATCGACATCGCCCTCAGCCGGCCGACCCGCAGCGCCCCGCATGTGGCGCGCCTCATCGCGCTCAAGCTCGAGCGCGGCGGCGAGACGTCGGCCGAGACGCTCGATGCCGGCTTCGGCTTCGAGGCGGTCGGGCTCGCCATCACGGCGACAGAACGGATGGATGAAGAGCAGACGGATCTGGTCAGCGGCGACGCGATGGGCGAGCGCGTCGAGGAACGCTGCGCCGAGCTGATCGACGGGCTCGCCCAGCGCCTCGGCCCGGCGAGCGTGCAGCGGCTCGCGGCCGTCGCGAGCCATCTGCCCGAGCGCGCCGAGACGCGCCTCGCTTGCGCCGAATGCGCCGAATGGTCGCCGTGGCCGGCGGCGGACCAGGCGCGCCCGCGCCCGCTCCTCATGTTCGCGCGGGCCGAGCCGGCCGAGGTGATGGCGCAGGTGCCCGAGGGTCCCCCGCGCCGCTTCCGCTGGCGCGGCGTGCTGCATGCCGTCGCCAAGGCGCAAGGGCCGGAGCGCATCGCCACCGAGTGGTGGCGCAGCGGCGCCGCGACGCCGACGCGCGACTACTACCTGGTCGAGGACGACGCCGGCCGCCGCTTCTGGCTCTTTCGCGAGGGCCTCTA
>Ga0335081_10000141_pt1 | contig 144050 bp, 113 predicted proteins | sample Lox_Sample_35_FD_206713 | JGI IMG/M metagenome (GOLD analysis project Ga0335081, IMG submission 206713) | Soil microbial communities from Loxahatchee National Wildlife Refuge, Florida, United States - Lox_Sample_3.5 | ecosystem: Environmental > Terrestrial > Soil > Wetlands | place: USA... | reverse complement strand
TTTTATGTTTCGTTACGTTACGTTCAACTTACAACCTTCAACTTCCAACTCTGTTTTTTATTTTCTCTGCGTTCACTGCGTCTCTGCAATGGAGTTTTCCTTTTGTCATAGATAATCGCGGCCAGAGCTCTCCATCTTGTCTATCACCAGTCCCACCTGCTCCCGTAAATCATTGATCTCCGTCTGCCAGAACCTGTCGCTTCCCCAATCCGGGAAATTCCGCTTGAACTGGAAATCATCCACCTGCCTGCTGCACCAGGAGAGGAAGTAGATCATGCGCATGGCGCGCAGCGCCTCGATACAGCGGACGCTTGCGCGGTCGAACTTCCTGAACCGCTCGTATCCCGAAAGGAACAGCCCGATTTCGCGCGACGATTTCGCGGCGCGGTCCGGGAGCAGGAGCCACAGGTCCTGCACGGGCGGGCCCATGGCCATGTCGTCAAAGTCGATGAGGAGCAGGCCCTGTTCCAGCCTGTCAAGAATATTGCCCCGGTGGCAGTCCCCGTGGATGCGGATGCGTTCGAGGCCGTCGAAGAGCGGCGCGGCCGCATCGATGAGCTGCCCGGCCGCAGCGCCGTAGGCACCGCGGAATTTTTCCGGGATCACCGCGCCGCACAGGTGATCGACGTCCGCCTTCGTTGACATGCGGGGATGCATGAGGATGCGTCCCCCGGCGTTTCGTTTTTCGCCGCACAGGTGCATGCGCGCCACGAGCGAGCCGAGCCGCGACCAGTCCCCGTCGCTGTTGATCTCAAACTGCCTTCCCGCGCGCCGGGGATACACCGCGAACAAAATGCCGTCATTCTCCCCGATAGTGGAGCCGTTTTTAAGCGGCAATGCAGGCACCACCGGAAGCTCGGCCTCCTGGCAGTCAAGCACGAACCGGTGCTCGTCCTGGACGGCCTGAAGGGTCCAGCGGCCGGGACGGTAGAATTTGACGATGAGTTTTGCGCCGTCTTCGGCGCGGAGTTCATAAACACGGTTTATGTAGCTGGGGAGGGCAATGGTCAGGCCTGTGAGTTTTATTCCGCAGGCCTTTTCGACCGAAGACAATATGACATCCGGGGTGAGCTGTTCAAAAGACATTATCCGTCCTATGATTTAATGCCGTGAGACAGGCGTCGGAAAAAACAGTTCCAGATTCCAGGCTGCAGATTAAAGGTTTACAGGATAAACGCTCATTCCGTAAATTTGTAATCTGGAACCTGAAACCTGGAACTTTTTTTTAGGCGAACCTCACCTTGCGGTAATACTGCCGTTTCCTCTTGAAAAAAGGCTCCGCCTGCACCGCGGGCTCCGCGTCCACGCGGCCCGGAATGAAAAACCCCGGATACCGCTTGAGGTCGCAGCGCTTGCCGGTGAACTGTTCGATCTTTTTAAGATAACTTTGTTCCTCGCCTGAAACAAAGGTAAGCGCGATGCCGGAGGCTTCGGCGCGGCCCGTCCTGCCGATCCGGTGGACATAGTCCTCGGCGAACGCCGGCGTGTCGTAGTTGACCACGTGTGAAATGCCGTCCACGTCTATGCCGCGGGCCGCAAGGTCCGTGGCCACGAGCACCTTGAACTCGCCGCGCCTGAACCCTTCGAGCGCGTGCCTGCGCTGGTTCTGCGAACGGTTCGAATGAATGGCAGCGCACCTGATGCCGCTGCGCTCGAGGCGCCTGGATATCCTGTCGGCGCCGTGCTTGGTGCGCGAAAACACCAGCATGGGGCCGGTGGGTTCGCTGGCCAGTATGTGCATGAGCAGGTCCATCTTGGTGGGTTGGGGGACCGAATAAAAATGTTGCGCCACGGTCCCCACGGGAGCGCCGGGCGAGCCCACTTCGATATACAGGGGATCGACAAGGATCTCCGCGACGAGTCGCCGGATTTCCCGGGACATTGTCGCGGAAAAGAGCATGGTCTGGCGCTGCCTCGGCACTTTGGCGATAATGGTCCGCACGTCATGGATAAAGCCCATGTCGTACATCCTGTCCGCTTCGTCAAGCACCAGTATTTCGACGTGCGTGAGGTCGATGCTGCGGCGCTCGCAATGGTCGAGCAGCCGGCCGGGTGTTGCAACGGCGATATCCGCGCCCTGGCGCAGGCCGCGGAACTGGCGTTCGATGTCGACCCCGCCGTAAATGGAGACCGCCCTGAATCTGGTGTTGCGGCCATAGGTGCGGACGGAGTCCTCGATCTGCTGGCACAGTTCGCGGGTGGGCGTGAGGATGAGCGCCCTCGGAAAACGGCCGTTGTTCCCTGTTCCGGCCGGCTTTTCAAGCCTCTGGAGAATGGGAAGCACGAAAGCGGCCGTCTTGCCCGTGCCGGTGGGCGCACAGCCGATGATGTCCCTGCCCGCGATCGCGGGAGGGATCGCCTTCCTCTGGATTTCGGTCGGGGCGGCGTATCCGGAATTGGATACGCTCTGCTGCATGGCATCGGATAAACCGATAGTTGAAAAACTCATAACCTTCCTTTTGGGGGAATATGATTGTGGTGACGCGCTATTTCTGATGGAGACGAGCAGGAGGTAGAAAAGAGAGAATCGGTATCTCGAAAAAACCTTTGCCGGAAATCATCGGAGTGCGGGTCTGGTTTTCCGTTTCCCGCTTTCACCGCGGGCAAACGGGTTCTGCATTCGCAGATACGTAAAAAATATAATTGCATGCGCAGGGCATGTGTTAGTACTTTGTCAAATATTCCGAAAGCACGGTATTACGAGTGATATACTTTCGACCGGTCGGTCCCCAGCATGCCGGCGCGGAACGTCCACGGATCAACCGCTGCCAGCCTCCTTCCGAGCTGCAAGGGAAAAAGCGTAGAGTGGCGCGTATTGTCAAGCGCCCTGCCCACAAGGCTGATCGCCTTGTCGCTCGTCATCCATCTCTTCTTGTCAAGACTTTTCAGGTTGAGCGGCGCTGAATAGCCGCGCAGGGTGTGCCGCCGCTTCAGATTGAAATAAAATTCAAAATACGACATGACGAGCTCGCGCATCGTGCGGTACACCGGCTGGCGCGAACGCAGGCCGGGAAAAATCGACTTGGCCATCGCGCCCCAGAACCCGTTGAGCTTATAGACGGCAAGAATGTGGTCGTCGTCGTTTTCGGAAGTCAGTTCCACGATCAGCGAGGGAAGCCCCAGCCTCCGCAGGCCGCAGGCGGCGAAGAGCGCGCCCTCAAAACAGCCGCCCATGTTTTTTTTTACGAGCGTGAGCGGGCAGAAATAAGTGTCGGCGTCGGAATATCCGACCGTGTCGAGGAAGCGCTGGATTTTTTCAGGCGTGTTAAGGCCGCGGAACATTGCGCGCTGCTTTTTGGAAAGGGCGTTTTCGAATTCCGTGAGCGCATCAGGGGCTTTATCCATAGGTATCGGAAAAATAATCAACGGCGGTTTTATAAGCGACGGAGGCGGAGGTGTCATGAACGAGATGTAGAAAAAATCCATTATAAATAGATGAAAAATTATATTAGTTCATGCCGGTGACCGCGATTCGGACGAAACCCTGGGGGATGAAATGAAATCTCGTTTTAACCTTTATCTGCCGCTTCATCAATTCCTCAAACGAAGGTTTTTCCTGTCAGCCATCTCGTTGCTTTTCATCACCGCGCTTGCTTTTCCCGCCGAACGCGTCGGCCTGATCAAGATCAACGGCGCCATCGGGCCCATCACCGCGAGTTACATCAAGCGCGCGCTCGATAAATCCGCCCAGGAACACTATGCCTGCCTCATCATCGAGCTCGACACGCCGGGCGGCCTGCTCAGTTCCACGAAAGAAATCGTTGAGCTCCTCCTTGAGCCCAAGGTGCCCACGGTGGTGTATATCACGCCCGCGGGCGCGACCGCGGCGAGCGCGGGATGCTTCATCACGCTCGCGGCCGACATCGCGGCCATGGCGCCGGCCACGAGCATCGGCGCAGCGCACCCGGTTGAAATGGGCGGCGGGGGAGCCGGGTCCGGCGATTCCGTGATGAAAAATAAACTCGAGAATTATGCTTCGACCTTCATCGAATCGATCGCCAGCAAGCGCAACCGCAACGTGGAGTGGGCTAAGGCATCGGTGCGCCAGAGCGCCGCGATCACCGCGGAGAAGGCGCTCGAGCTCAAGGTGATCGACGTCATCGCGCCCAGCGCGGACAGCCTGCTCAAGCAGGTTGACGGACGCGCCATACGCGGCAGGGTGCTTCATACCGCAGGAGCGCAGATCAACGAAATCCCCATGCTGATGCGGGAGAAGGTGTTCCAGCGGCTGTGGGGCCCCGAGGTGATGTACGTGCTCATGCTCATCGCCATCTACGGCATCATCGGCGAGCTGAGCAACCCGGGCTCGGTGCTGCCCGCGGTAGCCGGCGTCATCGCGCTGGTGCTTGCCCTGTTCATGTCGTCCATCCTGCCGGTGAACATCACGGGCGTCGTCCTCATCGTGCTCGCCATCGCCCTGTTCATCGTCGACATTTTTGCACCCACGCACGGTGTGCTTACCGGGGGAGGGATCATCGCCTTCATCATCGGCTCCATCATGCTGTTTGACACGGGAAACTCCGCGTTCCGCCTGTCGCTCGCATTGATCATCCCCGCGTCGGTGATCACGGCCGGTTTCTTTTCCTTTATCGTGGGCGCGGGGCTGCGGGCGCAGCTCGCGCCGAAAAAGACCGGCGCCGAGGCCATGAAAGGCAAGACCGCGGTGGCGGAATCCGCGGTGGACGCGAAGGGCGGCAAGGTATTTTTCGAGGGCGAATACTGGAACGCGGTGAGCGAAACACCTGTTGACAAAGGCGAAACAGTCGAAGTCATCGGCGTTCAGGGACTCACGCTGAAAATAAAACCAAAACCAAACAAACAGGGGGTATGACTATGGTGTCGCACATGTTGATTTGGGTGGTGCTCATTGCCGTGCTGTTCATCGTGGTGGTGCCGCAGGCGGTGCGCGTGCTGCGCGAGTACGAGCGCGCCGTGATTTTCCGGCTGGGGAGGCTCAAGAGGGCCAAGGGGCCCGGACTTATATGGCTCTGGCCCATCATCGACCGCATGGTGAAGGTGGACCTGCGCGTGGTCACCATCGACGTGCCCAAGCAGGAGATGATGACCCACGACAACGTGCCGGTGAGCGTCGACGCGGTGGTTTACTTCCGCGTCATCAATCCCATCGACGCCATCATCAAGGTGGAGTATTTCTACAAGGCCACGTCGCTCATCGCGCAGACCACGCTGCGGAGCGTGATCGGCCAGGCCGAGCTCGACGAGCTGCTCGCGCAGCGCGAAAAGATCAACCAGCGGCTCCAGGAGATCATCGACCGCCAGACCGAGCCGTGGGGCGTCAAGGTCACCACCGTCGAGGTGAAGGACGTGATGCTGCCCGAGGCCATGAAGCGCGCCATGGCCGGCCAGGCCGAGAGCGAGCGCGAGCGCCGCGCAAAGATCATCAATTCCGAGGGCGAGTTCCAGGCAGCGGAAAAACTCGTGCAGGCGGGCGCCATGATCGCGTCCCAGCCCATGGCGCTGCAGCTGCGCTACCTTCAGACCATGCGCGAGATTTCAGCCGAACACAGCACGGTGGCGATCCTGCCGCTGCCCATAGAGCTTTTTTCGCCGTTCATTAAGAAGGACGGGAAAGCATAGGGCGGGAAACACCTGGAGTTTTAACGTGAAGAAAATAGTGACGGTGCTCGCGCTGCTTTCGTCCCTTGCCGCATCCGCATGGGCCGAGGGCGGGGAGGGCATCCGGCTGTCTGTGAAGACATCGGTGTATCCGTGCGATTCCGCCGACCAGGTCGGCCACGGCAAAGTGGAGGCAACGCTGCGCTACGACGGCGGCGCCGCGATCCCCAACCAGATCATCGTGTTGACCGCGACCTCCGGGAACTTCTCGTGCAAACTGCCCGACATCGCAAACGAGATCGACTCCGGTTCCACCGACATTTCCTGCTACACCACGGACAAGAACGGCAAAATCCTCGTGTATCTTGTAAACATTCCATTCAACTCCGAGGGCAAGGTGACCGCCACGTGCCACTTCAAGGACATGGAGGTGCAGGCGTCAAGCACCTATTGGGTCAAACGGTACCTGGTGAAGAAAAAGGCGTCGGGCCCTCGCACCGCGAGCAGGTCGGGGCACGGCGGCTCGGGAAAAAAGTTATGAGCAGGCGAAGGGGCGGCATCGGCGTCGCTTGGTCAAGGGCGCGATCCCCGCGGCCGCTTTGTTGCATTGCCGCGGCGGTGCTGCTCGCGTTGCCTTTTATGGGTGTGATGCCCGGCCCGGCATGGGCCGCGAGCGAAGACCTGTTCGCCATCACGCCCCAGGAGATCGCGGCGAACCTCGACGGGTATTTCAAGAAGGCCAGCGACGCCATCGCCGCCGGCGAGGTGCGCAAGGCGCGCGAGCAGATTTCACTGATATCCTTTAAAATTGACAAATACAAGAAGACGCTCTCCAAGGAAGAAAAAAAAGGCTACGAGGCCCGCGTCGCCTCGCTCAACGCGGCCGTCAAGCAGAAGGTGGATTCGCTCGTCAAGGTGAACCTTGCCATCGTGGCGAAGAGCGGCCGGAGCGCGGGCAACGAATACCGGCAGACCCTGGCGGTACAATACGGGCTTTCCGAGGCGGAGCTCGCGCCGGTGGACGAGGCGATCATCGAAAGCTCGCCCGCCGAGGAAGAAACAAAGGAATTATCGTCTGCCCCGGCGCCTGCGCCGCCCGCGCCAGCGCCCGTGGCCGCGCCGCCGCCCGCGCCTTCTCCGCCTGCTCCGCCTTCGCCTCCGCCACCACCGACCAAACCGGCTGTTGCGGAAAAGCCGCCTGCTGAGACTCCGCCGCCGCCACCTCCGCGGCCTGCGGCCAAGCCTGAACCCGAGCTGCCTCCGCCGGTGGAGATAACACCTCCAAAGCGCGACACCATGCCTGCCGTTGCACCGCAGGAACGCGCCGAGGCTGCCGACCGCGCCAATGCCAAGGCGGTCCTCATGGCCGCCAAGGTGCGGGCGCTTCTTGACCAGGGAAAAACCGAGGAGGCACAGACGGTTTTCTCTATTTACCAGGAGAGCATGGCGCGGGTGCTTGACCGGCCCGCGTTCGAAAACCTGAAATCAGCGGTTGAAACCGCCTCCCAGCAGGAGAAGAACGAGCGCGGCCAGGCTTCCGAGCAGGCCCAGAAGATCGAAAGCCTGCTTGACAGGGACAAAATTTCCGAGGCGAGCGACGAGCTCGGCAAATCGCGGCCCGACCTTGAGCGCTACCTTGACCGGGAGGACTTGCGGGCGCTTGAGGAAAAGGTCCAGCAAGCGTCGGCCGCGCTCAGCCGGCGCCAGGAAGAGGCAAACCGGCTCGCGCGTGACATCCGTGCCGAGATAGTCGGCAACAAGGTCGAGGACGCGTACGTTGCCTTTGAAAAATCGCGCTCCGGCCTTGAGGCGGGCCTTGCCAAAGACGAATTCGACGGCCTCAAGAAACAGGTGACCGACGCGTACAACGCGCTGCAGGACAAAAGGAAGCTGGCCGAATTGTGCCGCCGCGACATAGTGTCTCTTGTCAAGGCAGGCATGGGCGATACGGCATATGCGCGCTTCAACGAGAACCACCTCCTGCTTTCCCAGCACCTTGACGCAAAGGATTTCGCGTCGCTCGAGGCCTCGGCCCGGCGCGCCAGCCAGGACGCGGCGGTCCGCAGGGACAGGGCACGCGGCGTCGTGGCCCGGGTGGATTCCCTGGTGGACCGCGGAAAGGTTGAGGACGCGCACCTGCTTTTCGAGGACAACAAAGACCGCGTGCGGCGCGACCTGGCCGACGACAGACGCTTCCTTGAATGCAATGACCGTCTCGAAAAAGCCTATAACGGGTATCTTGCCGAAAAACGGCAGGCCGACCAGACCTCGCGCACCATCGGGTATCTCATCGCGCGCCGCGAAGGCAAAAAAGCGCACCAGCTTTATCAGCAAGAGCAGTTGCAGCTCGAAAAATATCTCGGGGCGGTCGAGGCAGCGAAACTCGGGCGTGAGGCTGCCGCGGCGGAAAAGGCCTTCGAATCGAACCGGGCTGCCGCGCGCTCGGCCATGAGCGAGGTCGAAACGCTGCTGAGCCAGGACAAAATCGAGCGCGCCTATGCCGTTTACACCCATGCACAGGATGACATAGACTTCTACTGCGGCGACGACCCGAGGGCCGACTCGCTGGGAAAAAGGGTGAACGGAGCGCACGCGGCGTTCCGCGAACGCAGCGGGTGGGCGTCTTCGACGGTCCGCCAGATCCGCGATCTCGTTGACAAAGACAAAGGGAACCTTGCCTGGGACCAATACCAGGCAGCGCGGCCCGAGCTCAAAAAGTACGTTGACGCAAAGACCATCGCCGGCCTCGATTCCTCGGTGGCGCGAGCCGACAGAAAGTATGCCGTTGGCAAGGCGCGCGCGGAAAAACATGCCTCGAATGTCCGTGAGATGATCGTGCAGAAACGGATCGAAGACGCCTACGCCGCCTTCGACACCCTCGAGAACGAGCTGCGGTTCTATCTCGAACCCAACGAGTTCACCGCGATCAAGACGCTCGTTGAAAAATTCAACGACCAGCTGAAGGACAAGCGGGGCGATGCGCTGCGCATCGCGGGGGCGATCAACCGTTTCATTGAGCAGGACCAGGGCGACTCCGCATACGACCTTTTCAAGCGGAAAGACGCCTACCTTGCCGAGTTCCTTAATGCCAAGACCTATAAATCGGTCGCCGCAAATGCCACGCGCGCAAAGGAGGACTACGAAAAGGAGGCATCCAGGGCTCAGGCACTCGCCCGGAAACTGCGCGACATGGTCGCACAGGACCGTGCCGACGCCGCCGGCGCCCTTCTCGATGAAAAACGTGATTACCTGCGTCATTATATTGACAAAGCTGAATTTGCGAAGCTTGAAAGCGGCGTGCGCGCGGCAAACGATGCGTTTTTACAGAAGCGTAAAAGGGCTCGGGCGGTTGTGTCCGCCATCAACCGCATGCTCTGGCAGAACAAGAGCGTCGAGGCCCGCGCCGAATTCACCATGAACGAAGTCTCTCTTTCACGCTTCCTGCCGCACGATGAATATGCCCAGGTGCATGCCAAGGTCGAGCACGCCTACAGCGCCGCGGTCACCGGAAGGCGTGAGGCGCATGCGACCGCGGCAGCTATCCGGCAGATGATGGACAAGGGGCGGCTGGACGACGCGTACCGCGCCTTTCAGAATTCCAGGCAGACGCTCGAGCAATATCTTTCCGAATCGGAATTCGCCACGCTGCGCAACGAGGTGGTGTCGGCCTACGACGAGCTCGAAGACAAACGAAAGCAGGTGAAGGAATACGCGAAAAAGCTCAGGCAGTTCGTGGCGAAAAACAAGTTGTGGGACGCTTACAAAGGATTCAAACTGAACCGGGTGGCGTTACGGAAGTATATGGATGCGGATTCCTATTCCGATCTTGAAAACACGGTGGTGGGGGCTTACAATAAAGCGCGTGAAAAAGCGGCGAAAGGGGCGCGAACATGAGCGAAATACGTATACAAAATGAGTACAATTTTGTTAAATCGACAAATATTTTTAAGACAATTCATTAATAATTGATTAAATTATATTTATATTGTAAATCGCGCAAATAGACCGCCCATTCTTTTAAATTGAAGGGAAAAAATTTATTTATACTTTAGCGATTAAATAAAAAATAGAAAAGGGGGTTTGCCGGAAAATCGTTGAATAAAAAGCCCTGGTTGTTTTTATGACCGAGAGGGGGGGCTTACCGGAGGAGGGATGATGAGAAAAGGTTTTTGCGTAATTTTAGTATCGGCTTTTTTTGTCGGGCCGGCATTCTCGCAGGATGCCACCGGCTGGCCGCACAAGGACTCCACGGGCCAGACCGTACGCCATATCATCATCATGAATCATCTCACCAAGTCGTTTACCCTGGAACTTTCAAATTACGCGAACAGGGTCATGAACCCCGGCGACAGCATCGTGATTGAACACGCGATGGGATGGGCTTCGGCACGCTGTTCCGGCACCTATCCGGGCACCACCAACATGGGCGCACTGTCGCTCGCCGAATGGACCCTGGGCGCGGGCGGCAACGACGACTGGTACGACGTGAGCCTTGTTGACGGATACAACCTTCCCGTGCGGATGTTCCCGGTAAAGGGGACCTTCACCACGACCACGGCCGCCTACATGTGCGACACCGTGGGCTGCACAAAAGACCTTCTTCCGAATTGCCCGCCCGAGCTCCAGGTGAAGGGCACCAACGGCGACGTGGTGCAGTGCCTCAGCGCGTGCTCGAAATTCCGGGCCGACTCGTTCTGCTGCACGGGCGCGTACAGTGTTCCGCAAACCTGCCATGCCACGTCGTATTCGAAATTGTTCAAGGACGCCTGCCCGTGGGCGTACAGCTATGCCTACGACGACCTGGCAAGCCTTGACCAATGCATCTACTCAAACGGCGTCGGGCCGGACTACGTGATCGAGTTCGGGTACTTTGCCGACAAGGGGAGCGCGGTTTCGTGGAGGGCGTCAATGAATCTGTCAAGCGTCATTTCCGACGGAATTCGAGCGGGGAGAGGCAACCTCCTGAGATATTCCATTTCGGGAACTCGTTCAGATCACCTGTGGCTCGGCCTTTACAGTTTTTCCGGGCGACTGGTGGCTCAATCGGAAGTGAAGGGCCCGGCCGGCACCATGCCGCTTGCCGGGGTTGCAAAAGGGGCATTCATCGCGGTTCTTAAGTCGGGGAGGGAATTGCTCTCCCAGAGGAACGTGGTTGTCAGATAGGAATGGACATTATAAACTAAATTAAAAAGGAGGAGACCATGAGGAAGGCTTTAGGCGTGTTGATGGTGGCGTTTTTCGCCGGTTCGGTTTTTTCACAGACAACGGTCAGCCTGTGCGGAACGATAACAGATCAAACGGGAAAACCTATTGTCAACGCTGTTGTCCGGCTCGGCCAGACAACGTTTGATAGCGGGTTCGGACCAGCCCCTTATATGACCCTTACGGACCAAAGTGGGCATTATCAGTTGGGTGATGGACAATGCAAAGTCAACACAATCCCCGCAAGCAATATCGTGAGGGGTGATGCCTTCTCGCGCCCGATTTTCTCAAATGGAAAGGTCCTTTTCAGCGTGCCGCAAGGCAATGCCTGGGTAAAGTTGGACCTGTATGATCTTGGCGGCCGGTTCGTAAAGACCATCGTGAACGGCCTGCAGTCCAAGGGCAATTATGCAGTGTCAATTGACATGCGCGGAATTTCTTCCCAGTTCTTCCTGCTCCGCGCGACCATCAACGGCCACTCCTCGGTGTTACGGCTCAACCCCGTTTCACGGAATTCTTCCGTCGCAGCCGTGCGGAATTCCCCTGGATTTACGGCCCGCCTGGAAAAACTCGCGGCCGTGGTGGACACGATCCACGCGACCATGACCGGCTATTCGATCGGCGTGCTGCCGATCCAGTCGCTCACCGGACCTAATGATTTCACATTGACAAGGAACACCACATGGAACGGCGACACCGTCGCCTTCTGGGGGAGCGGCTTCCCGGTGGCCACCGGCGGCGTCACTTACGTTGTTCTCAACAGGACCAACGGCGCCTGGGCGGACAGCCAGATTTATTGGAGCATTCAGCAGAATGGAACAAAGACCCGTCTTGACAAACAGCAATCTGTCACGGTGACCGGTGGAGGAAGGTTCTACATTTGGATTGACCCCAACGACTCCAATTCCCGGTACTTCGATTTTGTCGAATATGCCGTCGGAAACGGGTCCATAAACGGGAACAACACCACCAGAGTGGACGGATGGAGACTTCCCCTCGCATACAGGATCCATACTGCCTCCCGCAATTACGACCGCGGAGACGTTTACGAAATGTTCTATCAGTCTCGTCAGGCGAAGTTCGATGAATACAAGAATGAGGTGCCCAAGGAATTTACCGGTATGGCGACGCAGAATTTTGCCAATATCTATGCCCCGCACATGACCGCGACCAACTATTTCAACACGGGCGGCGTGTACGCGACATATTTCGACAAGTATCAGGACACGTGCATTGCTCATGGCGTCGGTGGCCCGCCTGCTAAAACGACCCCATTCAACATTTTCGCATGCGCGGGACCGCTGAGCAATTCGGCGACCTGGGGCGGCAACTATAACAGACGTGTCGGCGCCCTTCCGCAGGCCCAGTGGTGTGATTCTACAAAGTTCTACCGGGGTTACCCCTGCAGCTACTATTCCAAGTGGTGCCACAGGAGGGCCCAAAATAATCTGCAATACGGGTTCCCCTATGACGACGATTGCAACCAATCGGGAATTGTTGGGGGCGTCAGCGGCGTCCAATGGTTTGAAATTGCCATAGGCTGGTAATGGATCTTTATCACTGATATTTTGCGGTGTTGCTCGATTTCGAAATGTCTCGATCAACGAAAAGAGGAGGACGAAATGAAGAAAAATGCAACAACGTTCCTGATCGCAGTGTTCATGGCGGGCTCTGTTTTCTCCCAAACAGCAATCAATCTTTGCGGAAAAGTCACCGACCAGGCGGGAAACCCCCTTACCAACACCATAGTCAGGCTGGGCCAGACAACGATGGACAACGGTTTTGGGCAGAATGCCATTATCACCAAGACCGACAACACCGGTTATTACCACCTGGGGACCGGTACCTGCACCACCCCTGTCGTCTTTCAACAGGCCGGCATTGCAAAATCTGATGCGTTTTCGAAGCCCGCCTATATCGGCGGACAGGTTCTGTTCAGCATTCCGCGGGACAATCTCCAGGTCAAAATAGGCGTGTTTGACCTGGCCGGACGGTTCGTAAAAGAGATCATGAACAGCCGTTTATTAAAGGGCAATTACGGAGTATGGATAGATACCCGCAGTGTTTCGTCCCAATACTATCTTCTCAAGGTCACCGTCAACGGGGCCTCGTCTGTTTTTAAGTTAGAACCGTTCTCCCGCGTTCAGGGAACAAACGCAGCTCAAAATGCCAAATTCCGGACCAAGCTGGAAAAGCTTACGGCAATTGTGGACACGCTGCACGCAACCGAGCCCGGGTATTCAATCGGCGTTTTGGCCATTGACGCGTTGTCGGGCCCGCACGACTTCGTGTTGACAAAGACAACAACATGGAACGGCGATACAACCGCCTTTTGGGGGAACACAGCTTCCTATCCGACGAATGCTTCTTATGTCATCCTGAACAGGACGAACGGCGCGTTCCCGGACAGCAAGATTTATTGGAGCATTCAGCAGAATGGCGCCAAGACCTCTATTGCCACTCAGCCCACGGTTCAGATTCCCAGCGGCGGCGGAAGGTTTTACATTTGGGTCGCTCCCACCGACTCGAACAACAGGTACTTCGATTTCGTCGAAGTCAATTACAACGGCACCTGGATGGGCAATACCACCCGCGTGGACGGATGGAGGCTCCCGATAACCTTTCGGGTCCACAGCTCCAACGGTCAGGACAATGCGCTGGGCGACGCATATGAAGTGTTTTACCAGTCTCGCCAGGCAAAGTTCGATGAATACCTTAATGAGGTGCCCAAAGAATTCACCGGTTTAGCCACGCATGATAATGCAAACATCTGGGCGCCCCATACCTCGCCTGTTAATTATTTTGGCACAGGCGGCCCCTATGTGGATTACTTCACTAGGTATGAGGATTCGGTTGCGGTCTATAACCCCGGCCCTGCTCCGACTACTGCCGTCGGCATTTTTGAGTGTGGAAACGGAGGGATGGGCAGCTCGCCTGATTATTGCGCCTGCATTAACAGGCACGTCGGAACGCTACCAAAAGGCACGAATAATGCGAACTGGTACAACGACACCAATTACTATAAGGCACCGCCATGCAACTACTTTTCCTATTGGTGCCACCGCAGGTCATTATATAACAAATGCTACGGATTCCCCTATGATGACGATGGCGGACATGCGGCATATTTGGGACAGGGAAATGTTCAGTGGCTGGCAATTGCGATTGGATGGTAAATCTTTAGCGAATTTGTGGAATATGAAGGTCACCTTTCGATTTGAAATTCCAGTATCCGGTTCGTCAGGTGACCTTCCTTTTTGCTCCGTTAATCAAAGCGAGGTATCGATTCTGATATTTAAATAAGATTTTTTTCTGTGCTTTTAAAATTTATTGTTGTAAATTCCTATTGTTTGAAAACGTTTTTATCGAGTGACCGCACTTTAACGATTAACAAATATTTCATGATTTATTAGAAAAGGAGGAATTGGAAAAGATTGTAATTGATATCAATAGACCGTCATTTTTTACCGAACAAAAAGGGGGAGAACGATGAAAAGAACATCAACATGTTTTCTGGCAATCGCTTTACTTGCGGTAATGTCTTTTTCCCAGACCGTTGACCTCTGCGGAAGAGTGACTGATCCGGGCGGCAAGCCGCTGACAAACACCCTGGTCAGGCTGGCTGTCGCAAGGTTTGCCGCGTTCGGCAACAATCAGCCGTACTATACCACCACCGACGCCAACGGGCAATATCATCTCGGAACGGGGACCGCGTGCAACGTCAGCACCATTGTCCCAAGCCTGGTAATACGCGGCGACGCATTCTCGAAGCCCGAGTATGTGAGCGGCAAAGTGTTGTTCAGCGTACCCCAGGACAAGGCATGGGTGAAAATGAGCCTTTACGATCTGGCCGGCCGGTTTGTGAAAGACCTGATGAACAGCCCCCAGTCCAAGGGCAACTACTCCACGTCCATTAACATGACAGGCATATCGTCGCAGTTCTATCTGCTCCATGTTTCAATCAACGGCGTTGCCTCTGTTATACTCCTGCAGCCGCTTTCGCGCAGCTCGGGGGGGACGGTCGCTCAAAAGGCGCCCGAATTCCAGACCAAACTGGAAAAACTCGCGGCCGTGGTGGACACGCTGCATGCGACGGAACCCGGCTACACGCTCGGCAATACCCCGATCCAGACGTTAAGCGGGCAATTCGATTTTGTTTTGACAAAAAACCATTCCTTCAACGGCGATACCGACGCATTTTGGGACACTGCGCATGTCAAGAAGGAAGCCGGGCACTTTTGGTACACGGTCATCAACAGGACCAATGGCTTGTATCCGGACAGCATGATTTACCTTGCTATTGGCGACGGCGGTGTTCCGTTCCGTTTGAGTGATCAAAATACGGTTGATTTCACCACGAGCGCATCAGGCAGGCTTTATATAATGGTCGGATACAAGCCTGCGGCAGGAAATTATAGGCCTCAGAACCAGGTTTGGGATTTCGAAGAGCACACCAACGGCATGCTTAACGGCAGTCTCTGGTTTCATGGCAATACCACGCGTGTAGATGCTTTTGGAACTCCCATAGCATACCGGCTGCATTGCACAACCGGTTTTGATACCTGCCGCGGCGAAGTGCCCCATGTGTTTTACCAGACGCGCCAGTCGATTTTCGACGAATTCAAGAATGAGGTGCCCTCCGAATGGACACATCTTGCAACGGTCAAGGCACCGTACCGTATTCCCAATCCCGGCGGCGACGATAACTCCGGTGGATTCGGCGCCGGTGGGACATACGTCAATTACTGGGGAAGTTATGGGCCAAATCCGTATAATGCCAATCTTGGCCCGCAGCCGTCCGCCGCTTCCAATAGGCATGTGATAGGGCTGACCGATGCACAACAGGCGGATGACGCATATCATTACAAAGCCACCCCATGCAATATGTATTCATATTTCCTGCATAGGCGTGCCTATGACAGAAAATGTTACGGATTTCCATACGATGACTATGCGAACTGGTCTTCGTATATCGAGCACGGCGATGTGTCGTGGCTTATTCTTGCGGTAGGGTACTAGCGCGAGCAGTTTAAAATGTTAGAAATCAGCCCCGCGAATTTTGCGGGGCTTTTTGTTTGGGATCCCACCGCAAAAAACATTTTCGGAAATTCCATACTATCGAATTGCCAGGAGAGGAGAAATCAGCAACCTTTAAAGGATTATGCCAATCAACCGTCGCTCGCGGGTGCGCCGCGCCAGCAAAGTGTGGAGCTTGAAGATGTCGGTACCTGGCCGCACCCAGGAGAGGGGGTGCCGGGAACCCCGCGGCTCTCGCAAGGGGCAGGAGGTCGAGGCCGGGGCGAGAAGTATCTCCCCCGAAAATTCATTAGAATTTAATTATTGTCCGCATGGCAGTTTCACCACCGCCGCCGGGTTCTGCCCTTCTTCAAACGTCATTTCCTGCGTGCAGGTTTTGTCGCCCTTGATGAACTGCATGGTGTGCTTGCCCGACGTTACCTTGACATACCCCACATTCGTTTTTCCCACGAGCTGGCCGTCCATGTAGACCGAGGCCACCGGCGGCACCGAGGAAATGAACACGGTGGCCGGTTTTCTTTCCACGTCGGGCTCGGCAGGCGGCGGGGGAGCAGGTACCACAGGCGCAGGTGATGCAGGCTGCGGGACAGGAACAGCAGGCTCGGCGGGTTTTGCGGCGACAGGGGCCGATGGCAGAGGCGGCGGAAGGCTCTCTATGGTCGTCTTGATCGCCTCGAAGGCATCGGGGAACAGGTTTTTTTCAAGCAGTTTGCGGTTGGCATTGAAGATGCGGACGGCGGTCTCAGTTTTGCCTTGGTCAATCAGTTCATAGAGAAGCGTCAGCTGCCGCTCGGCGGATTCCTGCGCAGCGGACGGCTTTGGTTCTTGCGGGGCGGCAACCGGCGCGGGCGGTGGGGCAGGAGGGGGCGCGGCGGCAATAGCGCGTTCCGCCTCAAGATCGGCGACCGCCTTTTCTCCCCGCTTGATCAGGCCGTGCTGCTCCGCCAGCAATTTGCCGAAAACATTCATCTGTTCCTGTTTGTCAGATTCCGCCGCGGCGCTGTCGCTTCGGGCCTTTGTCATTTTTGACGCAATCGCGTCAATCGCGTTGTTTTTAAGTTTTATTTCCTCGTTTTTGGCCTCCATGACCTGCTGCGCCTGCGACACAAACACGCTTTTTTCCCTGTCGACCCGCGCGCTGTCGTCGCGCACCTTCTGCTGACGCGCCGTCACGTTGTCAAGCGCGGTCTCGCAGCGCCGCACCGCCTGCGCCGCCTGCAGGATCGCCTCGGCGGCGGCCGCAACCTGCTTCTGGCGGCCGGGCTCCTTTCCGGCGATGAGCGCCGCAAGGCCGGCGCGCTGGCGCGCGATGCTGTCGGCCGCCGCGCCCGCGGCGGAAGATTGGTCGGAAAGGGCGGCATGTTTTGCCGAAAAAGTCTGCGACGTTGTTTCGCAGTATTTCACCGCGGATGCCGAGTCCTGTTCCAATTTTGAAAGGCGCGGCTTTGCGTTGATCAGCTCCTTCCATGCCCGCGCGATGCCGTCATTGAGCGTCTTGTTCTGCGCCGCGAAGTTTTTTACGATCTGCGCAAACTCCTTGCCGGCGAGTATGCCGTCGCGGGTGATTTTTTCCCGCGCGGCCGAGGCTGAATCCATCACCGGCTGCAGCGCCGCAAGCTGGCCGCTTGCCCAGTTGTTTTGTTCCTTCCAGGTTGCGCCCGGCGCTCTTGCCACCGCGGCGCTGAATTCCTCGTCGCGCATGATGTTGTCGAGCTTGCCTTTGTAAACCTCGAGCAGCTGCGCCTGTTCCGCCTCGGGCCCGGTCGCGGCGGCGCGCAGTTCGCTCGGCTTGTTGAGAAAATCTCTCAGCTTTTCTGAAAGCACGGCCACGGAACTGTCGAGCTGGAATTTCTCCCGCATGCGCAGGAGCATGGTTTTGCGTGCCTGCGAAGCGGAAAGCAGCGAGTCGATGGAGGCGATGTCCTTTTCGCGTTTCCTGGAATCTTTCTGGTTCTCGAGCTGCGCCGCGATGCTGTCTTTTTTCGAGGAATTCATCTCCTCGGTCGCTGCCTTGACCGCGGAGTCCCTGCCCGCGATGAAGCGGCGAAGGTCCTGGATGCGCTTCTGGGCCGCGGCGAGCGAATCATCGGCCGCTTTGCGGCCCGATGCGCTGTCGGCGACCAGCTTTTTCGCCGCCTCAGAAAGTCTGTCCGCTTTTTTCCGCAACAGGGCGGTTGATTTTTCCATTGCGGCAAGGCTGTCGTTCTGCCGCGCCGCGTCTTTTGCGATGCGCTTTACCAGGTCGATGCTGTCGTTGCGGGCGAGCTCAAGCCCGCTTTTTGCCGCGGCGAGTGAATCCTTGGCGGACGAAATGAGCGCGTCGAACATGGTGATCGCCGAGCGGGATTCCTTTGCCGCCGTGCTTCGGTCCGCATCGCGTCTGGCCTTTGCGCTGTCGATGCCCGAACGGTCTTCGTTCAACTCGGCAAGGGATTTTTTTTCGCGCTCTGCCTGGCTGTGCAAATCCTGGATGACGCGGTTGAGGGAATCTATGCGCTTGTCGGCCTTTGCCGCGGCCGCTGCGCTGTCCCTGAGGGTTTTTTCCGCCTGGGCGGTGAGCGCCTTTAATTTTGTCCGTTGTTCATCAATAGTGCGGTTGATTTCCGCGATCTTGAGCGAGCTCTCCGAAAGTTTGTTTCCTTGGGCGGCCGCCGGAAGGGCAAAGGCAAGGAGTGTTGAGATAAAAGTTAAGCCGATTACCCGCTTATGCATGAACATTCCTGATGCTTTGGAGATTAAAAAGACATTCAATTTAATACTATCATAACTGCAAATGCAAATAAATAAAATTTGGTAAAAACATGCATTGATGCCATAGTTCGCAAAAACATTTCATTCGATCACCCGGTCCGCGATCGCTGAAAAAAATAGGCAAAAATTGGTTGGTCAATGATATATTATGGGTAGAGCATAAACCCGCCTGATCGTCCATCTTATCCATTCCCGGAGGTGAACCATGCGTACGGTCCGTATCGCAGTCCTGGCCCTTGTCACGGCGATTTTCTGCCTCAACGCCACAACGCCGCAGCTCGCCGACCTTCCTTTGCAGAGCAGTATCACCGTGCACGGCATCACCTGGACGTTCGGCCACAACGTGCGCGTCGGCGCATTTGTCAATGGCGACTTCTACGTGGCGGGCGCCTGCACGGTCACCGCGATAACGCCGGCGCCCACCGTGACGCCCGCGATCAACGGTACAGTGCTCAACATTCCGCCGGGCGATCAGGGTACGGCGTTCGATTTTCACGGCCCCAATTACCGGCCGCAATACCGGGTATACCCGCCCATCGGTCTCAAGCCGGGCGACGCCCTGGTTTCCACCATCAGCATGGACAGCGCCGCGCGCATCACGGTGCTTGCCTGGCTTGCGCCCAACCCCGGCACCGAGAGCTGGTGCAAGACCGCCGCGGTGCTCACGTGCATGGCGGCGCCCGTCGCGACCGACGCGTTCCGGCCGTCGTATTGCGACACCACGCAGAAGCTGTATTACGCCGACAGCATCCGCTGGAACCTGCTGCCCAACCTCCCGCACGTGGGCAGCATGACAAATGCGAGCCTTCACGAATGGTCATCGCATTTCATGAACAGCCCGTGGCTCGACGTGTGCTTTTTCGGGTTCGACGCGCCGCTCGATTACATGACCCATTATTCGGCCGAGACCGGCCGCGCCGTGGGCATCGCCACGCTGTTCCTCATCTGCGACTTTACAAAAGCGCAAAAGGATTCGATCATGAAGGGGCTTTTACAATACGGAATCGATCTGTGGGGCATCGTGCGCGGGTGCGACGCGTCGCGCGGCTGGCAGGCGCACGGCGGCCACGGCTCGGGCCGCAAGTGGCCCATGATTTTCGCCGGCATCATGCTGGGCGACGCGGCGATGGCCAGGCCCACCGTTTCCTATCCAAATTTACGGATCGGAGAAGACATGCAGACCAGCTGGGACTGGTGCTGGGCCACCCGCGATTCCAATTACGTGTACACCGGCCACCAGGGCCTTTGGGACGGCGTGCCCGTGAGCTCGCAGCCGGGATGGGGCCCATACGAGAACACGCCGCCGTCGCAGTGGTACTGCTGCGAGTCCGGCTATACCACGCCGCTCGGCGAATCGTACCGCCGCTGCTGCACCAGTCACGCGTGGATCGCCGAGGCGCTATCCGCCCGGCTCATGGGCGCGATGGCGCTGTGGGACCATCCGGAGTTTTTCGGCTACTGCGACCGGTGGATGACCGCCGCCTACGCCGACAGCGCCGAGATCGATTCGATCAAGGCCGAACGGGGCTGGGACTTCTCGGCCGACTGGGAGCGCGAGGGCGCGAGCTGGGACGCGATCACCAACGACATGTGGAAGGCGTACCGGAATTCGGCGGCAGTGAGAAGTCAGGACATTTCTGCATGTAAAATAACCCAAGGCCTGACGATTGCTTCCGATTTGCGCGGCAGGGCCGTGAAAATCAATTATGCCTTATCCAATGTGGCGAGGGTGACGGTTGCGGTTTATGACCTTATGGGAAATCGGATAAGACTCTTGGTTGACGGAAAAGAGACCTCAGGGACGCATGCAGTGCAATGGGACCGCAGGGACAATCGGGGAAATCTTGTCGGGAGCGGTTGCTATGAAATTGTGGGACAGCTTGACAAAATAACGCTCGGGAAGCGAATTATATTTGTAAAGTGAAGGACGGAGAGCGCTTTTATCAACAATAATGTGTTTGTTGACAGATTAGAACATCATTTCGCCTGATTTTTCCATTCAACCGTATCCATCGGTGGAGACTGGGGTTTCTCCTTGATTCCCGCCGATGTGTCAGGCGGCGCCGGAGTTGCGGCAGGCGCGGGTTTCCCCTCCATGATGTTCTGCGGTTCCGGCGGCGGAGCCGCCGGCGGGGTGCGTTTGGGGAGCGCCTCGTTGTACTTTTCGATGCCCTTGTTCCTGATGATCGACGAGGTGATCGCGCTCGCGATGCTGACTGCGGTGAGGCTGAGGCCGATGGTAAGGTTGAGCCGTTGCGCCTTTTTGTCAATTGCGAACATCGTGTCTCCCATGGTTTCCTGCAGATAGGAGACGAGGGCGAGACAGAGAAAGTCTCCCGCCCACGAGCCCACCTGGAATCCGAGCTCCTTGAAAATCCACGACAGGACCGAGCGGCTGCGCGACGCGGGCTGTTCCATGAGCGCGCCCTCGAGCACCGGCTCGGTGAGATACAGTCCCGCCTGCTTGTAGCCGCCGAAGTCAAGTTTGTCAATATGCATGTCCAGCTCCTGCGAGCGCCTTTTCGCCAGGGAGGCGTTGTAGACGAGCGCGCCCTTGTACAGCAGGAAGTCGGCGCGGTCGTACAGCCGCGCCTGCACAAACGACGCGACCTCGGCGCCGATGGTGATGGGGATGGCGTATTTGTAAAGATTGTTGGAAAACGGCATCTTGATTCCAGTGGAGTCAACGGCAATGCCCTGCTTCTGGATTGCGTTGTAAATCTGGTAGACTTCGTAGCCGGTCACGCCGGCGTCGATGCACCACAGCAGTGCGCCCACCGAGTGGCCGCTCCACCGGTACCCCAGCGACCGGTCGGTGTAGTCCATGCTCGTGTCGTGCTTGAGCAGGAAACGCTCAAGCTGAAAATTGCTCACCGAACGGCCGCCCTGTGAATAGTTCCCCTCGATGGGAAGGGAATCGGAAAGGGGAGCGGCAGGTGCGGATAGGGCAAGGAAGGTCAGAAAGATAAGGGATGAGAATTTAATGGAGCTCATACAATTTTCTCTGAAATATTACTACCCAAAGTATATAATTTTAGTAGTTCATTCGTCAAACCTTTGAGGACATTGGCGCAAGTCATTTTGGAGGACATCACATATTGGAAAGATATTCGGATAACGGCGTTGCATATATTCTGGCGGCAGGAGGAAGCATATGAACATTGTTGACAACCAGGAACTAATAAACCTGAGAGACGACGCGATCGACGGTATGATAGGGTACCTGTCCTTTGAAGATGCCACGTACACGAGGGACGACGTTGAAGAGTGCAAGAACATCCTGGAAGAGCACCTTGTCATGCTGTCCCGGGCGCGCAACAATGCCACCGCCACGGAATGCGTCAAGGAAACGGTGCAGCGGTTGAACGACCTCAACAGCAAGGTGGGAGGGGAACTCATACAGTCCGACCAGCGCGGGGAGATCAGCGAATACATGTGCAAGGCCGGCGCGATGCTGGGATTTAATAAGGAATATGAGGATGTGACGGAGAAATGGCGGGAATGGTGAATCTGGCATTGTCTGATAACAGCATTCGCTTGATTTGTCATTCCCGCGAAAGCGGGAATCCATCCTTACTGGACTCTCGCTTTCACGGGAGTGACAAGAATCACCGAATTTCCATCTATATTTTAAAAACTTTATTTTTTTACCTCAACCACCCCGATCTTCTCCGCCGCCCCTTGTCCCGCAATCTTTACTTCCGGTAAACTCCTCCCCAACACATCAAACTTCGGATCAGTCCCGATCCTGTAAAATTTCCCGTTCCTCTGCGCCGAATACACCGGGACCCTGTTCAGCGTGCCCGAGCTCCCGTACTCAAACGCGCCCACGTCGATCGCGCTGCCAATTACGGTTCGCGGCTCGCCTGAGCAGTTGTAAACATATTGAGACACCGGCGTAAGGGAGAATCCGGCCACCGATCCCGGGTCGGCGCCCTTGTCGATCCCCGGCGACAAGGCGGTGAGGTGGTAATTGTAATGCGCGCTGTCGACGAAGGCCGGCGCGTTGGTGACGATGTTCGCGGCTGAATCCATCTGCCGGTTGCACACCGTGCCGCCGCCGACAAAAAGATTGTTGCAGACTTTCGGCTTGTTCTGCGTATTGGAAATAGAGATGAATGTGCCTGAATGCTTGTCGTTGACGAAGGTGTTGTCGACAACGTAAAGGGCCGTGTCGTGTCCGGAAAGGCCTTCCGAGCCGTAGTCCAGTATCGCCGAGTTGTTTGATTTCGGCCCCTGCTCGATCACGTTGCCTATGATAAACGATGTTCCGGCGTTTGGGAGATTTATTTCGTAGCTCGTCGAGTCGTCTTCGGAGGCTATCCGGTTGTAAAGGATGTAATTGCGGAACGCCCTGCTCTTTATGGTGTGTCCTTCGTTCGATGCGTGCGTGAAACTGAAGCGCAGCGTAAAGGTGTCGCAGGCCGAGATGTACATGTTGTGGCTGTACCCGTCGCCAAAGCCGTTGTGATAGAATTCGGAGTATTCGATGACCACGTTGCCGCTGCCGCCGAGGATGCCGTCTTCGTTGTCGTGGAAATAGCAATGGCGGATGGTCACATTACTGCCCTCCTGGCGTATGCCGGCGCCGTTCTGGTCAGGGACGGTCGCGTTCGAGAACTCGATGTTCTCAACCGTCGTATTGTTTCCGCTTATGACAAGGACGGCCTTTCCGTTCGGGATCACCGCCGGGGGCTTGAGGTGCGCGAATTCAGAAACGCCGCGGATCACCGTGTTGCTCGCGGCCCAGATGCACGCCTGGTCAAGGTAGGTTCCGGTGTCGATCATGACCGTGTCGCCGTCCTGTAAAGCGCCTGACGCGTCGCACGGCGTTTTGTAGGAGCGGGCGGGGCCGACGAGGAGGGTGCGGGCGTCAACTGATGAGAATACACAAACAAGCGTCAGGAGCGAGACGAGCAAATACCGGTTCATAATGCCTCCCTTGATAAAAAATAGAAATCTGTCTGGTGGGGGAAGTTTCCCCCTCGCTACGGCCCGACCGCGCTCCAGATTGTTTAAAACAAAATCGTATCCGGTAACTTGCGAGGCCGGTCCTCCGCTACCCCCTCCTGGGTGCGGCCGGGTACCGGCATCTGCAAGCTTCATTCTTCCGTTGGGCGCACCCGCGGAGGTCAGTTGAAAGGTAAAATAAATTTGGTTAAAAAACAATTTTACCTTTTATCCCCGAAAGCATCCCGTTTCCCAGAAGTAAAAAAATGCCCCTGCTTTTGGGGGCATAAGTTACGCTTTTATTTCCAGGAATAAAAATATCGTCGATGACTTTTCCATTCGCCGAAATTATTCTTATGTTCCCCGGTCCACTATGATTATGTAATACACATGTCCGTCCGGCAAGTGTAATCGCGAGTTTATTTTTCGTCTGTGACGGCAATGAATGTGTCACCACACTCTGCGCCCCCGACTTTTTATACACCCTCACCCAATCAATGTCAAAATATCCCGGGAACACGGTCGTCGAATCCGGCGAGCCCGGCCAGTCGCCGCCGAGCGCGAGGTTGACAAGCATGAAAAAGGGCTCGGCCGGAATGCCGTCCGTGGAGCGGAACCGCTCGACGCTGTCGACGTACCACACGATCTTCGAAGAGTCCCATTCCACGCCGAAGGTGTGGAAGCCGGCGGAAAAATCCGGGCCGGTCCACGATCCGCCGGTCGACTGGTGCACGCCGTTCACCAGGTAATGGTTGGTCATGTACACCTTGTCCGGCTCGTCGCCGAGAATTTCGAGTATGTCAATCTCGGGGGGCCATTTGTTGTAGGGAAGGAGCCAGAACGCGGGCCAGTAGCCCTTACCTTTGGGGATTTTGCACCGGCATTCGAAGTAGCCGAACTGCTGGTCGAACTTGTCCATGGTGATCATCATGCCCGACGCGTAGTCCTTGGCGATCGACGGCTGGCCGCAATACCCGTAGTTCACCGCACGCTTCTCGCACGTTTCGCGGTCCAGGCCGTTCGCCACCGAGATGTTTTCGGGCATGTACGCCTGCAGCTCATTGTTGCGCACGCCGCAAAAGTGGTCGTGCGGGGACCATTTCGATGTGTCAAGCGCGGTGCCGTTGAATTCGTCGTCGAAGGTGAGCGTCCATGATGCTGTTTTGGGCGGTGCTGCGAAAAGGGAAGGTGAAAAGGCTGCAATGACAAGCGCGTAAAAACAGGAACGGATGCGGAAGCGGTTCAAGGGATCCTCCCGTCGGTTCATGTCAGTTTGTCAAGTGGTTGTCTCCTCGCTTCAATGACTGTTCTCACGGCCACAGCCATAAGAATTTCTGGATGATGACGCCCAGCAGGAAGAAAAACGCGGCTGCGCCGGCCGCGATCGCCGCGTAGCGCAGGTTGAACGGGATCATCGGCCGTTCGATGGCGGCCACGACGTCGTTCATCGACTGGTAACGCCGGTTGCGGTTTTTCGCGAGCATCTTCTTGACCATCGCGGCGGTGCGGCGCGAAACCTGGTTGTTGATATCGCGCGGGGACGTGAACCCGCCGGTGATGTGTTTGGTGAGAATTTCCTGGGCCGTTGCCCCGGTGTATACCGTGGTGCCGGTGAGCGCGTAGTAGAGCGTGGCGCCCAGCGAATAGATGTCGGCCCTGGCGTCGATGTCGCGGTTGCCGTCCACCTGCTCGGGCGCCGTGTAATGCACCGATCCCACCATCACACCCTCTTGCGTGAGCGTGAGGTGCTGCGCGTCGTGGTGCATGGCGATGCCGAAATCGGTGAGCTTGGGCACGCGGTGCACGTCGAACATGATGTTCTCCGGTTTCACGTCGCGGTGCACCACGCTGTTGGCGTGCGCGTGGCCGAGCGCGCGCGCGATCTGGCGGATGATGGAGAGCGCCTCCTTTTCAGGGAGGAATTTCTTTTTGTCAACGTAGTCCTTGAGCGACGGCCCGGGCAGCAGCTCCATCGCGTAGTAGTAGCTGCGGTGCACCCTGCCCGCGTCGAACACCGTCACGATGTTGGGGTGGTCGAGCTTGATGAGCGCGCGTATCTCCTGGAAGAACCGCATCGCCTTGGTCTTGTCGGCCGTGAGTTCCTGGTTCACCACCTTGATGGCGACCGTTCGGCCCATGAACTCGTGGGTCGCTTCGTACACCTTGCCCATGCCGCCTTCGCCGATCAACCTGCCCAGGCGGTAAGGGCCGAAATACTTCCCGTCGCCGGTGCCGAGCTGGCTGATGTGCTCGAGCTCGTCGATCTGCTCCTCGAGCAGGATTCCCTGTTTGACAAGGATCTCCTCCAGCGTGGTCTCGAACCCGATTTTTTTTCCCTTTTTCATCATCTCCTGGCACTGTTCCAACTGGGCCTCGGTGACGAGCTTTTTCTCGAGCGCGAGCTTGATGAGGGGAGAGACGTTGTTCACGGGTTCCCCCGTTTTGCATCGAGCGGCGGCATGTCGATGTTCTCGAGGAAGGCGAAGTAGCTGTCGTAGGTGCTGGCGAGCCTGCTCACCAAAAATCTGAACCCGCCCTTGACGATGAGCGTTTCGAAGCTGAAGCGGAACACGCGGCGAAAGTCCCACACAAGCGCGTCGATCACCACGTTGAGCACGAGCTTGAGGCCCTCGAGCAAGAGCCGCCGCAGGGAATAAAACTTGTGGTATGCGTTAATCATTTCCTTCTGGAGCTGCACCGCGGTCATGGTCTTGGGCTGATACACGATGTACATGCCGTTGTAGTTCTCCCACCGCCGGTGGAACAAGCGCTTTTGCGAAACCATGGCGTTGTAAACCGGCGTTCCGGGAAACGGCGTGAGGATGGTGAACTGCACGGTGTCGATGTGGCGGTCGATGGCGAAATCGACCGTTTGACGCAGGATCTCGACCGTGTCGTTGTCGTCGCCGAAAATGAACATTCCGTGGATGTTGATCCCGCAGTCGTGGAGCACGTTGATGGCGTTTTCGATGTCGGCGCGCGTCTGGGATTTATGCATGGCCTTAAGCGCGAGGTCATTGATGGACTCGAACCCGATGAAAACGATGCGGCAGCCGGCTTTTTCCATTTTCCTGAGAAGCGCGGGGTTGCGCGCGATGTCCTGCCGCACCTGGGCGGTCCACGTGATGTCGATGTCCTGCGCAAGGATGAGGTCGCACAACTCATCGATGCGGCGCTGGTTGGCCGTGAAGTTGTCGTCGTAGAAGAATACGCTGTTGGTCTTGAAAAAGGTGAGCGCGTGCTTTACCTCATCGATGATGCGCTGCGGCGACTGAAAGCGGAAGTGTTTGCCGAAGACCTTGGTGACACAGCAGAAGTTGCAGTCGAACGGGCACCCGCGCGAGGTCATGATGGGGATGATGTCCATGGAATCGACGCCCTGGATCAGACTGTAGTTGATAAGAGGCAACTGCTCGACGTCGTCGATCGCCTCGCCCTGCACGATCTTTTCCGCGTACTTCCCCTCCACGATGTCGATGATGTTTTTTTCCGCCTCGCCCTGCACGATGCAGTCCGCCGTGTCCTGGAAATCTTCAGGCACAAGCGAGGCATGGATGCCGCCGACGATGATGCGGCTTTCGGGATAGATGCGGCGGATCTGGTTTGCCAGGGCCTTGGCGCGTGTGGCGGACGTCGTCAATGATGAAATGCAGAAGACGTCGGCATGGATCGTGAAAGGATCGATCCGCTCAGGCAGCACGCTTTCGTTGTAGATGCGCACGTCGTAGCCGGCATTGTGCAGGATGGTGCCCAGGTAGAGCGTGCCGGTGAGCGGCAGTTTCATGAAATCTTCAAACACATTGGCCACGGCGCCGGACGGCTCGATGAACACCACAGATTTTTTCCGCAGCGCGTTCATCTGTCTCTCTCTGCGACCCACACACTGGCGCCTGCAAGGATGAAAATGGTCCACCACAAATCCGCGCTAATCGAAAACACGAAAAAGAACACGACCGATACCGAGATGAGCAGCAGTCCCGAAAGGAGCCAGGTTTTTTTTCTTTTGCAGAGAAGGTAAGCGGTGGTCACAGCGATTCCCATGAACATGATGAAAACGGGCCAGAACTTTTTAAGCGTTGCCCATGAGGTGAAGTCGCAATAAAGCGCAAGGCCGCTAAAGCAGATCAGATAGATGCCAACCGTAAGGTACAGCGCCTCTTTGCGGTTGCGCGTCCTGAAAATGCCGATAAACCCTACGCCGAGAATGGTGATGACAACCGGCCACAACTTGTAAAAGAAGGAAAGGCGGAGCAGCGAATCGATGCCGAGCAGCGCGCCGATGATCCCGAGAAAGATCGCAAAACGGCTGTAGCTGGTGAGTTTGTTCATGGGCGGTTTCCGGCCGAAAAAAGCAAATTCAACCAAAGAAAAAGCGATAACGTAAATATATTTGATGCCTTATGCCGCCCGCCGGTTACTTCGCCACCACCCTGATGAGTTTTCCGGGCGCAACCGCACTATCCTCGTCCATGTTGTTTTCCCTGCAGAGATTGTTGACCGGTACGCCGAACGCGGCGGCGATGCGCAGCAGCGTGTCGCCTTCCTTGACCTTGTAGTAGATGACATCAGGCTGAGCCGCCGCTTTCGCCTGCTGTGCGGAGGGCGTTTCCGACTGTGCAGCGGGCTTTGCGGCCTGCGAGGGTGTTTCATTGCCTGCCGGGATGAGCAGGGTGTCGCCTGCGCGGACCAGCGAGTCTGCGCCGATGGCGTTTGCCGCCATGAGCGCCGCAACAGTCAGGGAATATTTCTGCGAAATCCTGAAAAGGTTTTCCCCTTTTGCAACAACATGCCGGCGCTGATCCGCTGCGGCCGGCGCCGTCGTCGGCTTTTGCATCACGGTTTTTGATGAGGAACCGCTGTCAACAGAGTCCATGTCCAGTACTTTGATATTTTTCGCCATGGCATTTTTCTGAGAGACCGTGTCCTGCGTTGCCGGGGCAGGGGAAGGCGCAACAACGGCCGCGACCTGCGCCGGAGTTTTCATGGAAATCACCAGCATCTGGCCGATTTTTATCCTCGGATGCGCCATGTTGAGGTGGTTGAGCGACGTTAGTTGAAGGAGCGTGATGTTGTATTGACGCGAAATCGAGAAGGGCGTTTCGCCGATTTTTACCACATGCACCCTGTCGGGAACGGCCTGGCTGGCCGCCGCAGGCGCCTCAGCAGATTGCACGGCCAATTGCACTTGGGCCACTGGTTGGCCTGCTTGCGCGGACGCTGCCGCCGCGACCGGCCCCGCAGCGGACGCCGCAACCGGCGCGGTTTTGCCTGCTGCAGCGGGCGCAGAGGATGACGCGAGTTCCACAGGAATCGGCCTGCTCACCACAAGAACGCGGCCCGGCCTGAGAAGTGTGCGGGCCGTGATGCGGTTCCAGCGGCAGAGCTGGGTGATCCGCACATGATAATGACGCGCGATCTTGCCGAGGTTGTCGCCGGGACGGATGCGGTGCCGCACCACCACGCCCGAAAACTCGTAGTCCGGAAGGTCAAGCGCCTTGATCTCGGATTCGGGCGGCAGGGAATAGGCCACATCCACGCCGAGCGTCGTGTCGGACGCCGGAATGAAAAGGTGGTGGCCGGGAACGAGCTTTGAGGCAAGGGTGAGCCGGTTGATTGCGGCGAGCGCGTCGGCAGTCACGTTGTGCTGTCCGGCAACATTCTGGATGGTGTCGTTGCGCTTGATCTCATAGCGCAGCCACCGCACCCGTTTCTCGGGCGGCAGTTTCGCATAAAAGGTGCTCCAGGATTTTTTCTTTCCCGAGGGCAGGTACAGAATGGCGTTGGCGACGTCCGGGGGCGTGCACCAGCGCATGATGTGCGGGTTCATTTTCTTAAGCGAATCGCAGTCCACGCCGAGTCCCGCCGCAATGTCGGCCATGCTGACGCAGCCGTCCAGGCGCACGGTGTCGAGCGGGAGCGTGCCCGTGGTGGGCATGAAGACGCCGAAGCATTTCGGGTTTTTTGCAATTGTCAACGCCGCAAGATAGCAGGGCACGTAGTTCTTGGTCTGGCGCGGGAGCCGCTTGAGCGCCCAGTAGTCGTTGGTCCCGTGGCGGGCGATGCAGCGCGTGACGCCGTTTTCGCCGCAGTTGTAGGCGGCAAGCGCGAGGTGCCAGTTTCCGAATTCGCTGTAGAGTTTCTTGAGGTAGCCGATGGCCGCCTCGGTGGAACGGATCGGGTCGCGTCGCTCGTCGATCCAGAAGTCCCTCCGCAGGCCGTACAGTTTTCCCGTTGACGCGATGAACTGCCAGATGCCCAGTGCGTTCGCATACGAGTAGGCGAGCGGGTTGAAGCCGCTCTCAATGAGCGGCAGGTAGGCCAGGTCCTGCGGCAGGCCGCTGTCCGCGAACATGGTTTTCATGACCGGCAGGTAATACGAAGCGCGAAAAAACCAGCGGTCGACCGTGATGCTCCGGTTTTTAAGGTAAAAATAAAGGGCGCGCTGCACCCGTTGGTTCCAGACCATGGGGACGTCGTAGGAAAGGTTTTTCTGGCACGCAATGGCGGCCATGGCCACGCTGTCGGACGGAAGCACGTTCATGGAATCCATCGAAAGCATCATCTGGTTCTGGAACACGGCCATGGTGATGTCTTCGGGCATGGGGTAGGAGGCGGGCATTTGCTCTTTGTAAACGGCGGCGATCTGCTCGAGATACCGGGCCGGCGGCAGGCGATGGGCGCCTTCGGTCGCCTGGTCCATGTTTTCAACCGCCCGCACCGCCTCCTTGAGGGTGGAATCTGCGGACGCGTAGTTGCTGTCGGCGATGTAGGATTTCGCCACCTCGATGAGGTCGGCCGGGTCGTCGTAGATGCTGTCGATTTCGTCTGCCGAGAGAGAATCGCCGGATTCGGCGGAGTCCGCATACGCGGCGGTGTCGGTCGCTTCCTGAGCGGCGGCAGCGGCTCTGACCGCGGCCGCCTTAACGGCTTGTTGTCTTTGTGAAGGAGGAACTTTGGCGTGGGTGGAGGCGCAGCCGGAGTCGAGTAGCAGCGATGCGACGGTGAAGAGAAGAAAAAGGAAGAAAGTATTCTTCGATTTGAGAAAAGAAAAATCCGGCAAACGATACTCCTATCCGAAGCAATTACGGATTCCCTGGTAATAAAATTAATTTATTCGGGAAAAGTTTTTTAAAGAAATGTGAGATTTTGATGAGATTTATTCGTTTGCGATTCGCCGGGTATGCTCGCAAACTCGCACTGCATTCCATCACCGTGCTTGAGTTCAACGTGCCAAGCGCGCGCTTCTCGCTGGTAAATCAAATGAAAAGGCTTTCGGGACCGGCATGGTTTCATGATCCATATCGTCAAGCACCAATAATCCGCCTTTTAAATCTCCTGTCTTTTTTCTTGCCTCCATAAACAGCGCCAACCATCTTTATTATTAAGGAAAGGGTTTACTTCTTTTAGTAAAGGGAGGACGTATGACATTTTTCACGCACAAAACCATGGTTATCATGGCAACGGGCGCAATGCTGGTCGCCGCGGTGTGGCCGGACCGGGCCGTAGCCGACACATGGACGCCCATGCCCGCGACCACGTCGCTGGGCACGCGGGGGCTTTCGCAGACCGCGTCGGCGCGTGCGCTCGGCGCGGGACGCCTCAACATCACCCTGCAGGGCTCATGGTACCAGCAGAAGGATTTTTTCCCCGGCGCTCCCAATGCCAACGCGAACATCGTCACGGGCATCGGCGCCCTGGCTTTCGGCGTCAGCAACTACTTTGACGTTTTCGGCGGCGCGAATTTCTTCGACCTGTCAAAATATACCGTCTCTTCCACCAAGTCGGGATTGGGCACCATGGTGGGCGGCATGCAGGCGTCGCTGCCGCTGCCGCAGGGCGTTCCCATCTTTCTGGGAGCGCAGGCCATGGCGCTCGGCGGCGTTTCTAAAAACCAGATCAACACGAATTACGCTGACGGATACAACTACCTTGAGACGCGCGTCCACTGGGACATGCTGGGCAAGGTCATGGAATCGCTCATCCTCGGCAATGAAAGCCGCGGATTCGAGCTGCACCTCAACGAGGGCGCGGACAAGTCAACCGATCCTTCCACCGACCCGCTGTTGCTGCTCTCCGGCGGGGTGGTGGGACATTTAATTCCGTATTTGTCGCTGGCGGTCGAGGCCAATTCGCGCACCTATCTCAAGAAACGTTCTTTTACCACGGATCCTGTATGGATCACGCCGTCTGTCCTCATCCGGACACCCGCCCTTCTCGCTTTTACCATCGGCTGCGACATTTCTGCCGCGCAGAAACGCAAGAACGATCCTGCCCCGCAGTCCCTGGAGCCGTTCCGCCTTTTCGGCAACATGATGTTATCGATCGACTGCCTTGAAGGACAACGCCGCGCCGTCGCGGAAAAAGCGAAGAACGATTCCATGGAGCACGCGCAGTGCCTTGCCGACGTCCAGCGCATCACCATGATGCGTGACAACATAAGAAAAAAACAGCGGGCCGATTCACTTGAGTGCATACGGGTCGGCGACTCGCTCAAGGGCGCCAGCGACGCTTTGGTGCGCAGAATTCAGTCCGATTCCATGGCGCTTGAGGCGGCAAAGGCCGAATACAACCGTCTGCTCGCGATCGAGAAGGACCGGCGGTCCGACATGGAGAAAAAGCTGCTTTCTACCGGCATGCTGATCCTCGACGCAGTCTATTTCGAATCCGGCAGGACCGAGATTTCCATGAATTCAAAGCCGTATCTCAAGATCATCGGCAAAATGCTGGAACGGTATCCCAAGCTGCAGCTCGAGGTTGGAGGCCATACCGACAACATGGGCAACGCGGCCAAGAACCAGCAGCTCAGCCAGCTGCGCGCCGAGGCGGTGCGCAATTACCTGCTGATGGTTGCGCCGTCGATGTCCGAACGGCTTTCGGCAATGGGCTACGGACCGTCCCAGCCCAAGGCCGACAACCGGAGCGCGGCGGGAAGGAAGATCAACCGGCGCGTGGAGATCAAGGTGTTGAATCCGGAGGTGCTGAAGGAATATAATTAACAGGGTTGAGTGATTAAGGTGAAAATGAAACCGCGGTCGTCTAAATGATGATCGCGGTTTTTTTATTAAAGGGTTTTCAAGAAAAAAAGAATCAAGAAAAAATATAAAATCAAGATATGGAAGGGCCTCGCCGGCCCTTAGGCCCGGCAAGGAAAAGGCAAATGACATAATGGAGGTGCGAAGCACCACTACCTTGCCCTTTGGGAATAAAATGACAACATGCTTATTGTTGTCCGCCCTCCAAACCTCCCACGCCGGGGAAGTTTCTTAGGTTTAAAGCCCTTTAGCCTCAAAAAACCGGGTTTTATTTTCTCTGCATCAACAATAATTTCTTATCAACCCACCATCGTCCTCCCGCATTCCTGCTTTTCATTTGAGAACCTGACAACAGAAGCATAAAATCCTGTCCACAAATTTATTCCGATTCTTTTTAAAAATAATAATAACCAAATTCCAGCAAATGCACAACCAATCTTCTATCAGCAAGTTACATTTATACATCTTTTCAAGAAAAATTTAATAGTTGACAATTTTATTAAAAGTCGTTATATTTAACCGCCGGTCGGAAAATAATACTCTACGTTAAAAAAGGATTGTTTTATGGATCCCAAAGAAGCCCGTGAACTGGCAATCAAAGACGCCAAATGCGCGCTTATTCTGGATGCCGCCCATAAAATCTTCTCCGAAAAAGGATACCTTAACGCCCGACTTGAAGACATTGCCGCTGCGGCCGGTTTTTCCAAGCCCTCGCTGTACAGCTATTACCCGGACAAGGAGGCAATTTATATATCACTCGCGATTCGCGAGATCGAGGCCATGGCCGTAAAAGTCGAGGCAGCGGCCTCGACCGATGCTCCCTTTAATGTTATCCTCGAATCCATCATGCGCATCGTTTTTGAGAATTTTGCGCAAACACATTCATATTTCAGCACCATGTCCAATTTCCAGGCCCTGCGCGCGGTCCGGGATGAAATGTCAAAACACCAGGAGCTCAGGGAACATTTTCATAAAATCATCGGACGCGAGCTTGACTTACTGGAAAAAGTAATCAAACGGGCGAGCGAAAAGGGTGAAATTGCCGGCGCTTCGGAAACAGGCGGGCTTTCATGGTTCATTCTTTCCCTTGTCCAGGGCGTGCACATGCGGTCGTGGATGACCAGAAAGCCCCTCAGCGTGGATTCGGAGGTAAAACGGCTGGTCAATTTCATCATGCATGGAATTTCAAGCAATAAAACGAAGACAGGCGGGGAGTGATTATGATCAGAAAAATGGCATGCACGTGTTTACTGACGGCCGTGGCGATGTTTTTTGCGGCAGGCGGGGCATTTGCAAACGACGTGGTGAAGCTGTCGCCGGAAAAATGCGTTGAGCTGGCCAAGACGCAAAGCATGTTCGTCAAGGCATCGCAGTACAACGTGAGGGCGCAGGAGAATGCCGTCAAGTCCGCCGCCACCGCGTTTCTGCCAACCTTAAGCGGCAGTGTGAGCGCCATGCACATTTATGACAAGCCGCAAATGGAACTGGGCGGCGGCGCCACCAGCGGTCTTGACTTTTCTTCAATTCCGAAAATTCCCGGCGTGACCGATTCCATCAACAGGGGTGATTTACAACTGATCAATCTGCTCATGCAGTCTTTCGCGAATCTGAAAATTGAGACCCCGAACAACATCTACACCGGGTCGCTTAACGTTGAACAGCCGATTTTCATGGGCGGAAGGATCCTCAACGGGTACCTCGCCGCCAAATACGGCTATGAGGCGCAGAAATATTCACACGGCCGCTTGATCACGGAAATCGGTTTGAGCGCCGACAGGCTTTTCTGGGGATATGTGGGCGCGATCAAGGGGCTCGAGGCGGTGCAGGAGACAAGGCAGTGGTTTGAGACGCTCTTCAAGGACCAGCAGAAAATGTTCGACAACGGCCTCATCATCGAGCTCGACATGCTCAACACGAAGATCCAGGTTGACAACTTCAAATTGACTGAAGAGAAAATGGACAACACCATACGGACGCTGGCCGACCAGTTGCTCCTGTTTGTCGGCCTTCCGCAGGGATCCGAGATCGATCCCGATACCACCATGCTGACCGCAGCAGACGCGGGTCCGGTTCCCGCCGTCGAGCCCGGTTCCGTTGACCAATGGGTCGCGGGACGCGAGGACCTTCTCGCAATGAACTGCCAGCTGAAGGCGTTGAAGTCACTCAAAAACCTTCAGCTGGGGGCTTATTTTCCCATGCTCACGGCCTTCGGCAGTTACGGCGCAAACAACCAGTATTCCACCGTTGAAGGGGACTTTCAAAAAAGCTCCTCGATCGGCGCGCAGCTTTCGTGGACCTTGGTTGACTGGGGCAAGGCTTGGCGCGACGCGCAGAAGGTGCAGTGCCAGCTCCAGGCGGCGCAGTTGCAGGCCGACAACATGCGGGACCAGATACGGCTTAAATATTTCGAGCTCGGCCGCAAGGTGGATGAAAGCAAAAAGGCCTGTACCATTGCGAAGGAGGACCTCGAAACGGCGCAGAAGGCGCTGAAGGTGGCCAAGCTCAAATACGACGCGCAATCCATCACGAACACGGAGCTGCTCAACGCGAGGAACCAGCTCACCGGGAAGATCGTCGCGTATGCCCAGGCCCGCATCAACCTTATTCTTGCGGAAGAAGAATTTAAGATTGCACCGCTCGGCAGCGGCTCGGCCCAGCAAACGGAATAGCGGTGCCGCTCACAACGAAACAACGGTTTGTACCATACTAAAACGAATAGGGGACCCGATGAAAAAGAGAATTGTTGCCATCGCCTGCCTGTGCGGCGCTATTTCCCTTTCCTGCCTTGCCGGCTGCGGAACCATGGAGGACCTCGGCAAGAAGAAAGGGGCGACCCAGGCCGCTGCGGGGAAAATAAAATTGGACGTTACCGTCGGCACCGCGGTCAGGCAGACCCTGAACCAGGAACGCAAGCTCCTCGGCACGCTCGCGGCCTACCGCGAAACCGATCTTGCTCCTTTGTCAATGGGCGCGGCGACGCGCGTGCGGTATCTGCCGGTCAAGATCGGCGACTACGTGAAACAGGGGCAGATCGTGGCCAAGATGGACGACGCGCAGTTCGTTTCAACCGACGCGCAGTTCCAGTCTGTCAAGTCTAACTACGAACGGACCAAGGCGCTGTACGAATCGAACGCGGTCTCCAAGTCGCAGTTCGAGCAGGCCGAGGCCGCGTACGCGAGCATGAAGCGCCAGCTGGAAAACCAGGAGGAGAACACCGTGCTCAAGGCGCCGTTCTCCGGCATCGTCACCGCCAAGGCGGTGGAGGAGGGCGAGCTGTTTTCCACACCCATGACCCCGGGCACGTCCAAGGGCCTTCTGCGCATCAGCCAGCTCGATCCCCTCAAGATCGACCTGGACGTTGACGACCAGACCATTCAGTACGTCAAAAAAGGCATGCAGGTGCTGTTGACATTCGATAAAACGACGGACAGCATTCCGGTGTACGGAAAGGTCGAGTGGGTGAACCCCGTTGCCAATTCGATGAGCCGCACCTTCGGGGTGCGCATCATCGTGCCGAACCCCGAACGCAAAATCTTGCCCGGCTATTTCGCCGAGGCGCACATCCTCATGGGGAAAAAGGAAAACTGCCTCACGGTGCCGCGCGAGGCCGTTGTTGAAGACAGGGTGTTCGTGATGAAAGACAACATCGCTGTCGCGAAAAAAGTCGAGACCGGCATGATCAACGACGACCTCGCCGAAATAACGTCGGGAATCAGCGACGGCGACGTTGTGGTGGTGACCGGCAACAAGGCGCTGCCCGACAGCGCGGCGGTGAATGTGGTGAGGAAGTAAAAATTCACCACGGAGACACAGAGAACACAGAGAAAATTATGATTGAAAAACCGATACTTTGATGCGTGTCATTCCCGCGAAGGCGGGAATCCAGTGAACGAACATGGAAAAATGTCTTCTAAACAATAGTATAGATATTTCTTAGCGAGCAAACGAAACGGAACTCTTTACGCAGGTGTTACGAATGATCTTATCAAAAGAGTTTATCAACATCGAAACGGCATAATGGATGGGTTCACGAAGAAATATTCTGTCCATGACCTTGTTTACTTTGACCCACTCAATTAGGAAGAAACTATGGCTGAAGAACAAACCCAGAAAAGAATCAACCCTTTAGTCGAATTCTCCGTCAGCAAGCGCGTAACCATCACCATGCTCATCCTCATCGTCATGGTGTTCGGGTTCCTTGCGTTCACGCGGCTGCCGCTCGACATGTTCCCCGACATCTCGTACCCGGTCATCACCGTGGCGACCTCGTACACCGGCGTGGCGCCGGAAGAGGTGGAGCGGCTCGTGACCGTGCCGCTCGAGGGCGTTATCGCGGGCGTCAACGGCGTGAAGAAGGTGTCCTCCACCTCGTCGGAGGGGTATTCTTCCATCTCCGTCGAGTTCGAGTGGGGCACCAATCTTGACGCGGCAAGCCAGGACATCAAGGACTTCATCAGCAGGATCAAGGACTTTCTCCCGGACGGCGTGAGCGAGCCCATGGTGCTCAAGTTCAACATGTCCCAGATCCCGATCATGTTCTCCGGCGTGGCAGGCATCGATAACCCGTACAAGCTCAAGAAATACCTCGAGGATAACGTGCAGCAGCGCATCCAGCGGCTCGACGGCGTGGCCCAGGTTCTTGTATACGGCGGCAACGACCGCGAGATACAGATAGCCCTCGACCCCACGCGCCTCAAGGGCAAGGGCATCGGCGTTGACGGCGTGGTGAACGCCCTTCGCATGCAGAACATGAACACGCCGGCGGGCTACATGGTTAACGGCGGCACCGATTACCTCGTGCGCGCCATGGGCGAGTTCGCCAACGTGGACGACATCAAGAACGCCATCATCGGTGCCGCGGCCGACGGCACGCCCGTGCGGCTCTATGAAGTCGCGGAAGTCAATGACACGTACAAGGAAAAGCGGAGTCTTTCGCGCATGAACGGCATGCCCACCGTGTTCCTCATCATTTCCAAGCAGAGCGGCGCCAACACGCTCAAGGTTTCGCAGCGGGTGAACAAGGAGATCGAGGCGATCAAGAAGGCGCATCCCATGCTGGTGTTCCATACCATTTTGGACCAGGGCGATCCGGTGAAGCGCGTGACGGGCAGGACCATCCGCGAGGGGATCATCGGCGCCCTGCTCGCGGTGCTGCTGCTGTTCATCTTTCTCGGCAACATCAGGCCCACGCTCATCATCGCGGTGGCAATACCGCTTTCCATCATCACCACGTTCATCGCGCTGTACGCGGGCGGCTTCACGCTCAACCTCATGACGCTCGGCGGGTTCGCGCTCGGCATCGGGCGGCTCGTCGATGACGCCGTGGTGGTCATTGAAAATATCTACCGCCACCTCATGAGGGGCGAGCCGCCGGTGACCGCCGCGCGCAGGGGCGCAAGCGAGGTCAGCATGGCAATCGCGGCCTCGACGTTCACCACGATCATCGTGTTTCTGCCGCTGCTGTTTTCCACCGGCCTCGCCGGCCAGCTCACGCGCGGCCTGTGCCTCACCATCATGTTCGCGCTGCTCGCGAGCCTGTTCGTGGCGTTCACCATCGTTCCCATGCTTTCATCCGTGTTTTTCCGAAAGCCGAAAACAGACCGCGCGGCCTGGTTCGAAAATGTCAAGACGGGCTACGGCTCCTGGCTCTCGTGGGTGCTCGACCATCCGTGGATCACCGCCGGCATCGTGGCCGCGGTCCTCGTGGTAAGCCTCGGCGCCGGGGCCAAGTTCCTGGGCAAGGAATTCATGCCCGACTCCGACAACGGCATGATGGTGCTCAACGTGGAAATGCCGCAGGGCACTCCGCTCGAAGAGACCGCCTCGCTCACGGCGCAGCTCCAGAAGCTTCTGCAGTCTTATCCCGAGGTCGGGTTCGTGGGCGAGATGGTGGGCGCCGACGACGAGAACTCGAGCCACGGCGAGGGCGTGACCGGCCCGAACGGCGCGCAGGTGTTTGTGCGGCTGCTCAATCCCGACCAGCGTGACAAGACGCAGCAGCAGATACAGGACGATTTCCGCAAGCGCCTTCCCGAGCTCAAGAACGCGAAAATCACGCTCATGGCCATGTCCGGGTTCACCATGGGAAGCACCAAGCCGCTCACGATCCACGTGTACGGCAACAACCTGGCAACCCTGCGCGACATCTCGCAGAACGTATTGAACGTGGTGAAAGCAATCCCGGGTGTCAAGGACGTGGAATCGTCGTTCTCAAAGGCAAGGCCGGAATACCATTTCGTCATCGACCGGCAGAAGGCGCTCATGTACGGCCTGATGCCCCTGCAGGTCCAGACGGCGCTCCAGGCGGCAAACCTCGGCAGCGTGGCCACACAGCTGCGCACCGGCGACGAGGAGATCGACGTGCGGGTCATTCTCGACAAGAGATTCAGGGACAAGCTCGACTATCTCCAGCAACTGCCGCTCAAGACGCCGGCGGGCGTCACCATTCCGCTTTCCCAGGTGGCCACGGTGCTTCCGGCCGAGGGGCCCGTGGTGATCAAGCGAGACAACAAGTTCCGCGTGGGCATCGTTGACGGCAACATCACGGACAGGCCGCTCGGCGCCATTGTCGCGGATGTCAAGACCCAGCTCGCGCCCATCGAGAAGTCGCTCCCCGCGGGATATTCCATTTCGTACAAGGGCGATTACGAGAACATGCAGGAAAGCTTCCAGCAGCTGGCCCTGGCGCTCGTGCTTGCGATCCTTCTCATTTACATGGTGATGGCCTCGCAGTTCGAGAGCCTGGTGCACCCGTTCACCATCATGTTCACCATCCCGCTCGCCGGCATCGGCGTGGTATGGATCCTGCTCCTGCTCGGCAAGACGCTTTCGATGGTTTCGTTCCTCGGCGTCATCATCCTCACCGGCATCGTGGTGAGCAACGGCATCGTCATGGTGGACTACATCAACCAGTGCCGTCACGCCGGCATGGCCATACGCGACGCCATTCTCGAGGGATGCAAGACCCGCCTGCGGCCCGTGATCATCACCGCTGGCGCCACCATCATCGCCATGATCCCCATGGGATTTTTCGGCGGCACCGAGGGCGCGGCCACGAGTCCCATGGCACTTTCGGTGATCGGCGGCCTCATCAGCGCGACGTTCCTCACGCTTTTCGTTGTGCCGCTGGTTTACAACGTGCTCGACCAGATCGGCGCATGGGTAAAGAGGGGTGTTAAAAGGGTGATCGGGTAAGAGTTGATGCGTTGAAAAGTTGACGAGTAAATGGGTGGGGGAACTCTTCGGTGTGGCAAGGATTTTGCAATATACCTTCCTTGGTTGGTCAGGGAGTCCCAAAGGGAGGTACTATGGACAGCACAAAAACAAACGGATTTAAATCTGAATATGTTCCCGGCGTGTGCAACATCGGACCTGCGGAAAGACGTTTGCGGAGAAAGTCTGGCTGGATAGGGATCGGCGTTGGCATCGGTTTGTGGGCAGCGCTTGCGTTCGTCAAAGCGCCGCAGGCATGGCGGCTGCTCGTTTTTTTTCCCGCAAGCCTCGCTGCGTCGGGATATCTCCAGTCCGCTTTTCATTTCTGCGCCAATTTCGGCATGCGGGGTGTTTTCAATTTTGGACCCGAAGTGGGGAAAACAGATACTGTTCTTCAGGCCGAATTCCGAAAGAAGGACCGGCGCAAGGCGTCGCTCATTCTGCTTTTGTCCGGTGTCATCGGTGCGATTGCGGCCGCTGCGGCCTTTTTGGTCAAAACTTAAACGGAAATGATTCGTTGATCCGTCTATGATCGCCGTACAAACAGAAAATCTCGCCAAACGTTTCAAAAAATTCCTTGCGGTGGACGGCATTTCCTTTACGGTGAATGAAGGGGAAGTGTTCGGGTTTCTCGGACCCAACGGCGCGGGCAAGACCACCACCATCAACATGCTTTCGACGCTGATCGCCCCGTCATCGGGCGGCGCCCGGATCATGGGTTACGATATTGTCAAGAAGCGCAACGAGGTCCGGCGGTCCATCGGTGTGGTGTTCCAGGACCCGGCCCTCGACAGCAGGCTCACCGGCCGGGAGAACCTGGAGTTCCACGCGCACATGTACGGCATGCCGGCGCGGGAGCGCAACGGCAGGATCGCTGAAGTACTCGCCCTCGTGGAGCTCGAAGACAAGGCGGCCGCCCGCGTGGAAACATATTCCGGCGGCATGAAGCGCAGGCTCGAAATCGCACGCGGCCTCATGCACCGGCCCAAGGTCCTGTTCCTCGACGAGCCTACCATAGGGCTCGATGCACAGACCCGGCGCCACATATGGACCTACGTCAAGAAACTCAATGCCGAAACCGGCATCACCATGATCCTCACCACCCATTACATGGAGGAGGCCGATGCTCTCTCTCACCGGATCCTTATCCTCGACCGCGGCAGGATCGTGGCGCTCGACACGCCGTCGGCGCTCAAGGACGTTTTGGGCGGGGACGTGATCGAGCTCGGCATTGCGGGCGACACATCATCATTTGTCAATGCCATGCGCTCGGCCGGCTGGGTAAAGAGCGTTGCGGCGAACGATGGATGCGTGCGGCTCAGCCTCGAAAAGGCCGAACTGCACGTGGCGCCCGTGGTCCAGGCCGCGGCGGATCACGGCGTGGCGCTATCGTGTGTGAACATCAGAAAGCCGAGCCTGGACGATGTGTTCATCCATTTTACGGGCAAGACGATCCGCGAAGGCGGCAATGACGCAACAGAGGGAAAACCGTCCAGGCGCGGACACCGAAGGCGCAGGTAGGGCATGCGGATTCTTCTCGTCATTTATATTCTGTGGCTCAGGGACATGAAACGCTTCATGCGGTCGCCGTCGCGCATCGTGGGCAGCGTCACGCTTCCGCTGCTCACGCTCGTGGCGCTCGGCGCGGGCTTCGGCCGAATGCCGATTCCCGGCATGAATTCGCCGAACTACCTTTCGTTCCTTGTGCCGGGCATGGTGGGGATGACCATCCTGTTCGGCGGCGTGTTTTCCGGCATGTCGGTCTTGTGGGACCGCCAGTACGGGTTTCTCAAGGAAATCATGGTGGCGCCGGTGCCGCGGGTCGCCATTGTTGTCGGCCGCATCACCAGCGGCAGCACGACCGGCGTGATCCAGGCCTCGGTCATCGCGCTCATGGCGACGTTTCTCGGTTTTGCGCTTCCGTCCCTGCCCGGTTTTCTCCTTGCGCTGGTGTTCATGATCTTCATCTCGGTTATTTTTACGGGCATCGGCCTGGTGTTCGCCTCGCGCATGAAGGACGAGCAGGGGTTCGGGCTGATCATGAATTTTCTCATCCTGCCGTTTCTGTTTCTTTCCGGCGCCTTTGCGCCCATCGGAAATCTGCCCGCGTGGGTGCGGACATTCTCCTATATCGATCCGCTCACCTACGGTGTGGAGGGCCTGCGCGCAGCCTTGCTCGGCTCTTCCGCGATCCCCCTCGTGCTGAGCTTCTCGGTGTGCGCGGCGTGCGCTTTGATGCTGGTGCTTGTCGGCGCGTGGTTCTTCGAGACGAGCGAAGCGGTGTGAGAAGTTATAGCGGAAAGCGTTGACGGGTTAAGAGCTGAGACAAGAAAATACGGTTCAAAGTGAAGATTTTACGGAGGTGAATGTTGTTCCGTTAGCCTGCAACTTGGAACGCGGAACTTTTTTTAACGCTTCTTTTTCTTTTCTTTTTTAATCCCCTTTTTGTTTTCCGGATAGCCGACAGGAATCACCTTGCGCGTTGTATCCTTTAGCGTGCTGTCGGCCGTGGAATCCCGGGGCGGGGGAAGGCCGGAAAGCTGGGTGTATCCCGAATCATCGAGCATGTGCCTGCGGTAAAGGTTGTTTGCCATCACCACGACCCGCTTCTGGATGAACGCGCTCTTGTCGTTGAGCGGGGAGACCCTGCTCGGCATCGCAAGGACCGCGGCGAGACGGGAAGCCTCGTTCAAGGTGAGGCGCGAGCACGGCTTTTTAAAATATGCCTGCGAGGCCGCCTCGCACCCGAAAATATTGTCGCCCCACTCGGCATAGTTCAGGTATAGTTCCAGTATTCTGTTTTTGTCAAGGTATTTCTCCAGAAGAAGGGTGTAGCCCATCTCCTTCGCCTTGCGCACGAAATTTTTTTCGTGGTCGCAGAAAAGGTTTTTCGCGAGCTGCTGGGTGATGGTGCTCGCGCCGCGGGCAATGCGGTTCTTGTCCTTGTTGTATTCGAACGCCTCCAGAATCGCCTCGATGTCGAACCCCGGGTGCGTGTAAAAACCGTCGTCCTCGGCCGCGACCACCGCGTTCTGCAACGACCGCGAAATGGAATCGAGCGGCACGAAACGCTGCAGCAGCGTGTCGGGTTTCTTCTGGGCCCGGAGCGCGGCGCGGTACCGCTTCATGTATTCGGTCTGCGACGGGTTGTGGTCAACGAGAAATTTCACGTCGCGGAACGGCTTCGAGACCAGGAAATACCCGTAAACGATGAGGACGGTGCCGGCAAGGGAAAACACCACGGCGTAGGTGAGAAGAAGTGCTTTGATGATGCGCCAAAAAAAATATAAAATCTTTGATAAATATTTTACCATGATGGTATAATGTTTCTTAAGACGGGAAAGAACCCGCATATCCGGCGCGTGATGGAAAAAGCACCTAAAAATAGTACTTTGCTGTGGTGCCGGAGAGAAATTAGTTGTTCCGAATCGATTGCTTTTGAAAGGGGACAAGGATAATGCAGACCAATACTCACGGCATGATAAGCCTTTTTCTCATTTTCATGGCCATTGCCGTTGCATTGGGTGCCGTGGTGCTGAAGTCGCCCCTTTTCGCGCTCATCTATCTCGGCATCTGCGCAATATGTTTTCTGAACATTGTTTTTTCGTATTGCGCAAAATGCCCGTGCAGGGAAAAAGACTGCAGCCACGGGTTTTTGGGATCGCTCACGAAAATCATGCCCAAACGGAAGGAAGGCCCGTACACTTTTATTGACATTCTTTCCACGCTCATCTCCATCGGCGCGATTCTGATGATACCACACCTGTGGCTCGTGTACAACATTCCGTCGCTCATACTGTTCTGGCTGCTCATCATCGTTGCCGCGCTCGAAATCATTTTTCTCGTGTGCCCGGACTGCGCCAACAAGAATTGCTATTTGTGCCCGGGAAAAAGCAAATCGGTAAAAAAGTTTTCCGCATAACGGTTTCCGAATTCTCTCCACGCGGTGTGTTATGAAAGAATTCCAGCGTTACTGGTATATCGCATGCTGCGCCGTATTCTGCATTTTTAATTCCGCCATGGCGCAGAACGAGTGCCAGAACTGGCAGGCCAATCACAGCGACTGGATCTTCTGCGACGATTTCGAGGACACCGGCTCCCTGGTGAAACCGGGAAGGTATTTTGAATACGACAGCAATGCCGGTGACTTTGTCCCGAAACCGGGCCTCGGCGTCAACGGCTCGCGCGGCATGCAGGTGCGGTGGCAGGCGGGCGAGGTGGGCGCGGGGAGCATCAAGCTTTCGTTCGGCAGGAACCCGAACGCCTACATGAATAAACAGAACATACGGCCTACCCAGGATTTCAGGGAAATTTATTACCGCATGTACCTCAAGATGCAGACCGGCTGGCAGGGGAGCCCGGCCAAGCTTTCGCGCGCCACGTGCTTTACTTCCGCGAACGACTGGCGCCAGGCCATGATCGCCCATCTGTGGAGCGACGACAGCGCGCACCTGCTCATCGACCCCGCGAGCTGCGTGAACGCCGCGGGCGTCGTGCAATGCACCACCTACAACGATTTCAACCACCTTACCTGGCTGGGCAACAAGAGCGGCATTACGCCGCTGTTCGCCACCAGCAACAGCGGCAAATGGTTCTGCATCGAGGCGCACGTGAAGCTCAACGACCCCGGGGTCGCAAACGGCGTCCAGGAGTTCTGGATCGACGGCAACCTCGAGGCGCGGCGGGAAGGCCTCAATTTCGTCGGCACCTATTCCGATTACGCAATCAACGCGGTGTTCTTCGAGAACTACTGGAACGCGGGATCGCCGGTGCAGCAGGAGCGGTATTTCGACAACATCGTGGTGTCGACGAAGCCGATCGGGTGTTTGCAGGCCGGCGTGATGGTTCCGGAAGGGAAATACGGGACAGCGAATGACAGGAAAATTACTATAACGGTATTCCGGAGGAATGGGAAAGACATCCTTGAGATTAGGAACGCCATTGCCGGACGTTACCACATAGTTACATTGACAGGAAGGAGAATTGCCGAAGGTGAGGTGGCCAGGAATGGTCGCACCACTGTTGATTTATCGGAAATACCGTTTGGGATATATTTTGCAGGTATAAATGCAGTGGACGGGGGATTGGTTGAAAAACGGCTTGTCGGAGGAAAATAATCAACAATAGTAAAAGGCCATTGTGAGGAGAGAATGCAGAACCTCGATTATAAATCAGGAAGTCATCCTTTTCCGCATCAGCCAATCTTCATCCATTCTGTTTTTTTACTGATAGTTTCTTCATTTACATTTACCATACGCGCCCAAACCACCGCCGTCCCCGTCACCGACTTCCTCAACTCCATCGGCGTCTGTACCCACATCGGCCAGGGCGTTGACAACGCGGCCCAGAGCGCGACCGCCATGACCTATGCCGGCATCCGCAACCTTCGCGACGACGGCAGGAGCAGCCACATTCAGGACTGGATAACGGTGTACGACCAGTCGGGCGTCCGCACCTGCTTGTTGACAGATCAGAATATCACCAGCACCGTGACCATGGCAAAGCAGCTCCGCGCCGCCGGCGCGCTCCTTGCGGTGGAGGGCCCCAACGAGCCGAACAACTGGCCGGTCACGTATCAGGGCCAGACATCGTCGGACACCACGTCGCTGCCGATTGCCAAGTTCCAGAGGGACCTGTATGCGGCTGTCAAGGCCGAGCCGGCGCTCAGCGGCATTCCGGTGTTTCATTCGAGCGAGGCGGGCGGGAGCGAGCCTGACAACTGCGGCCTGCAATTCCTTACCATCCCGGCCGGCGCGGGCACGCTCATGCCCGACGGAACGGTGTTCGCCGATTTTGCCAACACCCATAACTATGTTTGCGGAACGCAGAACGCGGACCTCGGTGACAATCAGGCATGGAACGCGGCAGACCCGACGCTCAACGGGCCATGGGACGGGCTGTATGTTGAATATGGACACACGTGGTGGGGAGCGGGTTTCAACGGTTACACCAACCAGCAATTACTCACCCTGCCGAGAGTGACCACCGAAACCGGCTGGACAACAGGCGGCACCGGAAAAAACATCACCGAGGACCAGCAGGGAAGGCTTTTTCTCAATCTCTATCTTTCGCAGTTCAAACGGAACTGGAAATATACCTTCATTTACATGTTGAGAGATGATCCGAATCAAGGTTACTGGGGCCTTTTCCATACCGACTATACCCCGAAACCGTCGGGCACGTATCTGCACAATTTTACCGCCATTCTCGCCGACACGGGGACGATTGCAACGCCGGGGCGGCTTGATTATTCCATCCCGTCCCAGCCCGCGACCGTGCATGACCTCCTGATGCAGAAGCATGACGGCACGTTGGAACTTGCGGTGTGGAGCGAAAAGGCGAGCGGGACCGAGGCGGTCACGGTGAACCTGAACGCTGTTTTCGCAACGGTAAAGGTATACGATCCCGTGGCCGGCGCTGCGCCGGCTCAAAATCTGTCCAATGCGAACAGCGTGCAGCTTTCCCTGAGCGACCATCCGGTCATCATTGAGATTCCGAATCAAGCGGCCGCCGCGCCATTGACCCGCGGGGAAAAGCATGTTGACAATGCGGACTTCACCGTAGATGCTTCCGCAACAAATGCAGTGATCAGATATTATACCGGTTCGAGTCAAGGGGTAACCTTTTTTCTCTATGACATGCGGGGACGGCTTGTAAAAACGCTGGCGGACGGAAATCAGGACGCGGGATATCATGCGGTTTTTCTTTCCGAACACGGTAAAAACGGTGTTTACTTTTGCCGGATGGAAACCGAAGGGATTTCTGCAGCGCGAAAAATTCAAATTGTCAGATAAGAAATGATGAATTAATTATTGCTATTGTTTAAAAATATCTGCTCGTTGCTCGTGTTGACCTCAACCCCCGGCCCCTTCTCCGGATCGGAGAAGGGGAGAAGGAAGTCCTCATTTGGAATATCCCTCTCCGATTCGGGGCGTGGCTGCCGAAGGCCGGGGTGAGGTCAGTTGACAAATAAATCAATAAACCGTATATTCTCATCTGAAGAATCACGGCGATTTCCCATGCAATTACTGAGAGGATAGCATGAAAAAATCAACGCAGAATTTTATCATCCAATCGTTGATCATTTTCCTTTTAACCGCATCAACAATCCTTGCCGCCTTTGGATATGACTGGCATCCCCTGCGCATCGGCGCCGGAGGATGGCTCGTGGGCATGGACATAGCGCCCGACGGCACCAAGGTGGTGCGCGCCGACACCTATGGGGCGTATCTGTGGACCGCTACGCAGTGGCAGCAGCTTGTCACGGCGACCAGCATGCCCGCGGCCGATGTTGCCGTTGACAACGCGGCAGGCGTTTACGAAATTCGCATCGCGCCGAACAATACAAATCGCTTTTACATGATGTACAACGGAAACGTGTATCGTTCCGACAACAGGGGAACGGCCTGGGCCAAAACGGCTTTCGCGCCTGTCACCGGCTGCGACGCGAACGACAACTACCGCATCAACGGACAGAAAATGGCAGTCGATCCGGCAAATCCCGATGTGGTCTATGTCGGGACCACGCTCAACGGCGTCTGGGTGACTGCAAACGGCGGGTCAAGCTGGGCGCAGGTGAGCACGGTCCCAACCGGCGGCGCGGGCGGCATCACCGGCATTGCGTTTGACGCCGGTTCTGGAACCACGGGCGGAAAAACCAACATGATTTACCTCTGCAGCTGGGGCAACGGCGTATACCGTTCAACAGACGCGGGCGGCTCGTTTACAAAAGCAACAGGCGGCCCCACGACGGTGAACAACGCGATTGTCGCAGGCGACGGCATCTACTATGCTGCGGACGGCACCGCCGCCTGGAAATACGCGTCCGGCGCGTGGACCAATATCAACGCGTCCGGCGGATGGCACAGCATCGCGGTGGATCCTGCAGACCCGGCGCGCATCGTCGTTGGAAGCGACGGCGGGAACCTCGACCAGTCGCTAGACAGGGGCGCAACTTGGGGCGGCACCATCTGGGGCTCGACCGCGCATCCGCAAACCCGGGTGGCATCCGACATCCCGTGGCTGGCATGGACGGCGGAAAGCTACATGTCGAACGGCAACATGATCTTCGATCCTTCGGCAACCAACAAGCTCTTCTTCTCGGAAGGGATCGGCGTCTGGTACACCAACCTTTCGAGAACCCAGACCTGGGACAGCGGCGTGGTGTGGAACTCGCAGAGCGCGGGCATAGAGCAGCTGGTGGCCAACGAGATCGTTTCGCCGCCGGCCGGCCGCCCGTTGGTTGCCTCGTGGGACAGGCCGGTGTTTTATGTGGCCGACCCCGATTCGTATCCGTCAAAGCACGGGCCGGACAACCAGAACGCCATCATCGCCGGATGGGCGCTCGACTGGGCGTCGAACGTGCCCTCGTTCATCGCCGGCCTGTTCAACTGGGGAACCACGGAAAAATCCAGCTACTCGACCGACCACGGACAGACCTGGCACGCCTTTCCTTCGCATCCGGCAAATTTCGGGAACGGCGGCTCCATCGCGGCGGCTTCGCCGGACAACATCGTATGGGTACCGGAAAACAACATGGTTCCGTATTACACAAAAGACGGCGGAACAACCTGGTCGCTGGTAAACGCGCCCGGCGCGGCCGCCACCGGAGAGACCGGCTGGGGATTCGCCTATTATCTCAACCGGCACATCGTTGCGGCGGACCGAAAGATCATCGGCACCTTTTACCTGTACAACTACCTCAAGGGCCTTTACAAATCGGTTGACAGCGGAAGCACGTGGACGCTCGTCCATGCCGGCGAAATAACCCCGTGGTCAAGCTACAACGCAGAGCTCAAGACGGTGCCGCTGCACGCAGGACACCTGTTCTTCACCGGCGGCCCCCAGGGCGGAGCGGGATCTTCACATCCGGAAAACGAGCCGTTCATGCGCTCCACGGACGGCGGCGCGACCTGGACGGCCGTCCCCAATGTTCTTGAAGTGCGATGCTTCGGGTTCGGCGTGGAGGCAGGCTTGAGCGCCTACACGACCATTTACATTTGCGGATGGGTGAATAATGTTTACGGTATCTGGCGCTCGGACAGTCTGTTTAGCGCCTGGACGCAGATCGGCGACTGGCCGCTGGGCAGCATCGACAACATAAAGACCATCAGCGGGGACATGAATGAGTATGGAACGGTGTACGTGGGGTTCTCCGGGTCGGGATATGCGTACGGGAAAATCGCGGCAAGTGCAGCAGGGCCGAGCAAGAAAAAAATGCCAGTGAGACTTGATGGGATGAATTTGAAAATCAACAGACTGCCGCAACGGGATATTGTGGAAATTTCCTTTTCGATTGTTACTGATGGACAAGTCGATATTTCAATTTATAACGCTGATGGAAGATTGATCAGACAATTGGTCAATAAAGATTTTCAGGCGGGATCATACTATACAAAATGGAACGGCAGAGGTGAACGTGGAGTTGTATCGGGGGGAATTTATTTTGTGAAGATGAAATCCAGTACGGCGGAACTATCGCAGAAAATTGTTTTGATGGAATGACTGGCTGATGAGAATTTGTGCGTCATTCCCGCGGAAGCGGGAATCCAATCTGGGAATGGATCCCCGATCAGGTCGGGGATGACAAGTCAACTGAAACTGCCTTGTAGTAGCCTTCAAAATGTCAGTTTTAAATTATTGAAAAATGAAGAGGGATAAAATGGATTTCGTTACTTTTTTTCCTGCACTGCTTGCGCCCCCGCCGCCTTCTTCGCCACCTTGATCCTCGCCTCGGCCTTCATCACCCTGTATTTTGCAGCCTTGATTTCCGCGAAGCTCTGCGCCTTTTTCATTTCCATTTCCGCGCTTTCCATCTCCCTGAGCGCCCGTCCCATGTCGATTTCGTTGCAGCGCTCCGCGGTTTCGGTGATCACCGAAACGTCGTTCTTTCTCACCTCGAGGAACCCGCCCGAAATCGCCATGCATTCGGTTTTCTTGTCGCGGGTGATGCGGATTTCTCCCGGATCGAGCCGCGACAGCAGGGGAGCGTGGTCGAACAGGATTCCCAGTTCGCCCTCTGAGCCGGGGAACACCGCAAAGTCCACCTTTTCGGAAAAGACCTTCCGTTCCGGGGTGACGATGTCGAGTTGAAAGGTTTTGTCAGACATTTTTTTTCTATCGTTTGCGCCTCACCCTTTTCTCCCCCGGCCCCTCTTCCCCTCTCCCACGAGTGGAGAGGGGAAGAGGGGTGCCCATGAACGACGTGAATGGGCGGGGTGATGGGGAGAGGCGAGACCTTTACAAACTCTTCGCCTTCTCTATCACGTCCTCGATCGCGCCCACCATGCTGAACGCCGCTTCCGGCAGATCGTCGTGCTTGCCGTCGATGATCTCCTTGAAGCTCTGCACGGTCTTTTCGAGCGGCACGTATTTGCCGGGCGTGCCGGAAAATTCCTGCGCCACGAAGAACGGCTGCGACAGGAACTTCTCAAGTTTCCGCGCGCGGAACACGGTGATCTTGTCCTCCTCCGAAAGCTCCTCCATGCCGAGGATCGCGATGATGTCCTGGAGCTCGCGGTATTTCTGCAGGATGCGCTGCACCTCGCGCGCAACGGCGTAATGTTCCTCGCCCACGATTTTCGGGTCAAGGATGCGCGACGTGGAATCGAGCGGGTCGACCGCGGGATAAATGCCGCGCTCCACGATGGCGCGTGAAAGCACGGTCGTCGCATCAAGGTGCGCGAACGTCGCGGCCGGCGCCGGATCGGTGAGGTCGTCCGCCGGGACGTAAATGGCCTGCACCGACGTGATGGAGCCCTCCTTGGTGGAGGTGATTCTCTCCTGTAAAGACGCCATTTCGGTGGCGAGGTTGGGCTGGTAGCCCACGGCCGACGGCATGCGGCCGAGCAGCGCCGACACCTCGGAGCCTGCCTGGACAAAGCGGAATATGTTGTCGATGAAGAGAAGCACGTCCTGCTTTCCCACGTCGCGGAAATACTCCGCCACCGTGAGGCCGGTGAGGCCGATGCGCAGGCGGGTGCCAGGCGGCTCGTTCATCTGGCCGAACACGAGCGCTGTTTTGTCAATCACGCCCGACTGCTTCATATCAAGCCACAGGTCGTTTCCCTCGCGCGTGCGCTCGCCAACGCCCGCAAACACGGAATAACCTCCATGCTCGGTTGCGATGTTCCGAATGAGCTCCATGATGAGCACGGTCTTTCCCACGCCCGCGCCTCCGAAAAGCCCGATTTTTCCGCCTTTGGGGTAGGGAGTGAGAAGGTCGATGACCTTGACGCCGGTTTCCAGTATTTCCCACGATGTTTTCTGGTCCTCTAGGGACGGCGGCTTGCGGTGAATGGCCCAGCGTTCTTCGCATTTAACAGGCCCGAGTTCATCGATGGGATCGCCGAGCACGTTCACAAGCCTTCCGAGCATGCCGTTGCCGACCGGGATTTTAATCACATCGCCGGTGTCGAATACCATGGCGCCGCGGGTCAGGCCGTCGGTGGAGGCAAGTGCCACGCACCTAATTTTGTTGTCACCCAGAAGCTGCTGGACCTCGGCGGTTATTTCAAGCGCCTTGACATTGCCCTGCGCTTCCTGCCTGATTTTAACCGCGTTAAGAATGGCGGGAAGCTTTCCCGCGGGGAATTCCGCGTCGACCACGACCCCCAGCACCTGAATGACCTTACCGACCGGAAGGCCGGCATCATCGGTTTTCTTTTCCTGATTCATACCTGCGTCCTTTTGACTGCCTGGCGTCGCATTATCATCCTCAACGCAGGGCTTCTGCGCCGGATACGATTTCCAGGAGCTCTCTGGTTATAATTGATTGACGTACTTTATTGTAATACAGCGTTAATGCGTTGATGAGTTTCCCCGCGTTTTTTGTTGCCGCGAACATGGTGGTCATGCTCGCCGCCTGCTGCGCGGCATTGGACTCCAGAAAGATTTTCCATAGCTGGCCGTTGACATACTGCGGCATGAGCACGTCGAACGTCTCTTCCGGGGAAGGCTCGAAAATGTAGCTTGCCGTTCCGCCGGTCTCCTTCTGCGGCTTGAGCGGAAGCAGCGTCTCAACCGTGATCTCCTGCGAAGCGGGCGCCTTGAACTTGTTGTACACCGCGACGATCTCGTCGATCTTCCCTTCTGTAAAGTCGGCAAGGAGCTTTGCACCGACCGCCGCCGCGTCGATGTATTTGGGACTGAACATCATCTCAACGTACCGGTCGGCGATGTCCACCTGTCTGCGCTTGAGGGCCTCAATCGGCTTTTTTCCAACAATAGTCACGGAGATGTTTTTTGAACTCTTATCTAAAACCGTGCTCATGGTTTGTTTCACCACGTTGGCGTTGAATGCGCCGCACAGCCCCTTGTCCGACCCCACCACCACGATGCGGATGTTGTGCCCCTCCTCGATGCGCACGTACGGCGAGGTGCCCGCCGGTATGCCCGAGGTGAGATGGACCGCGATGTCCCTGAGCTTGTCGAAATAGGGGCGGGCCGCCACAACGCGGTCGCGCGCCCGGCGCAGCTTGACCGATGCAACCATCTGCATGGCCCTCGTGATCTTCTGCGTGTTCTTCACGCTTACGATCCTGCGCTTTATGTCTCTCGGGGTGGGCATTGATTAATCTCAATTTTCTAATTTGATATTTTATTGACGTTTTTTGATATGAATAAACCTCGTTACATCCTCTGTTTCTTAAACGTCTCGACCGCCGCAATCAGCGCCTTTCTATTATCCTCGGTAATTTCCTTTTTCTGCCGAATGCTGTCGAGAATGCCCACATGAACGCGCTCCACGAATTTTGCCAGCTCTTTTTCGAAGCTGCGCATCTGCGCCACCGGGATGTCGTCGAGCAGGCCGTAGGATCCGGCGGCGATGATGAGGATCTGGTTCTCAAACGGCATGGGCTCGTGCTCGTCTTGCTTGAGGATCTCCACCATGCGCTCGCCGCGCGTGATCTGCGCCTTTGCCGATTTGTCAAGGTCTGAGCCGAACTGCGCGAACGCGGCGAGCTCGCGGTATTGCGCGAGGTCGAGGCGCAGCTTTCCCGCCACCTGGCGCATTGCCTTGAACTGGGCCTTGCCGCCCACGCGCGACACCGAAATTCCCACGTTGATGGCCGGCCGCACGCCGGAGTAGAACAGACTGCCTTCCAAATAAATCTGTCCGTCTGTGATGGAGATGACGTTGGTCGGGATGTACGCCGACACGTCGCCCGCCTGCGTCTCGATGATGGGCAGGGAAGTGAGCGACCCGCCGCCGAGCTTGTCGGAAAGCTTCGCCGACCGTTCCAGGAGGCGCGAGTGGAGGTTGAAGATATCGCCGGGATACGCCTCGCGACCCGGCGGCCTGCGCAGCAGCAGGGACAATTGACGGTATGCGTATGCGTGTTTGGAAAGGTCGTCGTAAATGACAAGCGCATGGCCGCCCTTGTCGCGGATCTCCTCGCCGAGCGCGGTGCCCGCATACGGCGCGATGTACTGCAGGGGGGCGGGATCGGACGCCGACGCGGACACGATCACCGAATACGACATGGCGCCCGCGTCTTCGAGCACCTTGTGCACGCGCGCGATCGACGACTGCTTCTGGCCGATGGCCACGTAGATGCAGATGACGCCCGTGCCCTTCTGGTTGAGGATCGTGTCGATGGCAACCGCGGTCTTGCCCGTGCCGCGGTCGCCGATGATGAGCTCGCGCTGGCCGCGGCCGATGGGGATCATCGCGTCGATGGCCTTCCAGCCGGTGAGCAGCGGCTCCTTCACGGGCTGGCGGTCAACCACGCCTTTTGCGCGCTCTTCGAGCAGGCGGAACTTTGTCGCCTTTACCGGCCCCTTGCCGTCGAGCGGCTGGCCGATGGGGTTGATGATGCGGCCGATGGTCTCGCTGCCCACCGGCACTTCCATGATCCTGCCCGTGCAGCGAACGGTCTCGCCCTCCTTGATGGACGTGTCGTCGCCGAAGATCACCACGCCCACGTTGTCGGGCTCGAGGTTGAGCGCCATGCCGTACACGCCGCTGTCGAACTCCACGAGCTCGGCGTACATGCATTTGTCAAGTCCGTAGATGCGCGCGATGCCGTCGCCGACTTGGATCACGGTGCCGGTCGAGACCATTTCGAGCCTCGTCTGGTACGATTCGATCTGTTTTTGGATGATCCGGGTGATTTCTTCGGGTCTGATGTTCATGGTGCTCTCTCTCTGTTTATGGCCTAACCTGACAATTCAAGAATACCCCACCGCAAAGGCGCAGAGAAAACAATACACATGATAGTTTTTTGAGGGTGATTGAGGGTACTTTTTGCATATTTATTTTGTTCTCTCTGTCTTTTCTTCTCTGCGCTCTCCGTGTCTCTGCGGTGAGTTTTTGAGTTATCCGGACTAGAACGACGTTATGGTCTCTTTGAGCCGTTTCAATTGAAACGCGACGCTGCCGTCGATCACCCGGTCGCCCAGAATGATACGCATCCCTCCCATGAGGGAGGGGTTGACCTCCGAGGTGATGACGATGTTCTTCTCCAGGCTTTTGGTGAGGCTTGCCTTGATTTTCTTGAGGGTCTCGCCCGAAGGCCGGGAGACGCTTTCGGTCCTCACGTTCACCCGGTTCTCGTCCCGGTCGAGCATGTCGGAAAAACACCGGGCGATGGCGGTGCAGTGGAAAATCCTTTTCTTGTCGATGATGAACCCCATGAACTTCATGGTGACGTTTTCGCACGAAGGCGCGAACAGCGCGGCCATGACCTTCTTTTTCTCCTCCGCCGTGATCTCGGGATGGTACAGCACGCGCTTGAGGTCCGGGTTCGCATCGATGCTGTGAGAAATGTCGTTCAAGTTCTCGCACACCTTGGCGGTATTTCCCAGTGTGATTGAGATTTTGTGCAAACCACGAGCGTATCTGAGAGCGAGCGAAGTGTTAAACATACTTTTTTTGGTTGATTTGAAAGTTTTTGTGTCACTCCCGCATACGCGGGAGTCCAGTCAACAAAACATGGATTCCCGCTTTCGCGGGAATGACACCACATTAATTCTTCTTTATTTCCGTCTTTCCCAAATCATCAATAAACGATTCCACCAGCTTGCGGTCGGTGGCCTCGTCGATCTCCCGCTTGAGCAGCTGCTTTGTCGCGAGGATGGAAAGCGTCGCCACCTCGCGCCGCACCTCCGAAAGCGCCTTCTGTTTTTCCTGGTCAATCTCGCGCCGCGCCTTTTCGAGGAGCTGCTCCGATTCCCTGAGCGCCTCGCCCTTGATGGCCTCCTTGATATGGCTTCCCTCCACCGTGGCCTTCTCGATTTCGGCCTTTGCGCTTTTTTTGATCTGGTCAAGCTGGTCGCGGCACTCGTTTTTAAGCCCTTCCACCTCGGTTTTCTGTTTTTCGATGTCAGCAAAAGTGTTCCTGATGTCATCGGAACGCTTTTTCATGAAGGGACGGATGTAGCGGTTGAAAAGGAAACCGAGAACGGCGATCAGAATGATGAAATTGACGATTTGGTACACCAGAAGTTTGAGACTGAAATCCATACAGTCCTTTCTTTGCACGTTTCATCGCAGCGCCGGCGCGCCGATGCCGCGGAGATGCACCCGCAACAACGGCGGATGACGCAATTATTTGCCGATTTTGGCGAACAGCAAAAAGGCAATCAGCAGAGCAAACAAAGTCTGCGTTTCGCACAATGCATAGGCGACCATGAACCATACCAGGTTCTTTCCCTGCGATTCAGGTTGGCGCGCATTGGACTCGATGTACTTGCTTGCTGCGACTCCGATGCCGATTCCCGATCCTATCGCGCCGAGTCCGATCGCAAGGCCCGCGCCGAGCGCCGAAGCCGCCGAAATGAGCGTTTTGGGGTCAAGTGCGTCCATCAATCCCTCCTGTTAAAGATAAGCCAGCGTTTCTATGGCCTTTGCAGTATATAAAGTTGCCGAGACTTCAATGGCCCTCATCCGAAGCCACGGCACCGGACAGATATACCATGGTCAGCAATGAAAAGACAAAACCCTGGATCGGTATCGTTACGACACTGTCCACCAGCATCCATGTCGTGGGGGCTACGAGGGCGCAAAACGCAAAGAGAATTTTTATGATTGTCTCCCCGGCAAAGATGTTCGAAAACAAGCGGAGCGACAGTGAAAGGGGCCTCGCGAATTCCGATATGATCTCAATCGGAATCATGATGGGCGCCATTGCGGGAACAGGCCCCAGGAAATGCTTGAAGTGCTTCAATCCATGCTTCGAAATACCCACATAATTGTAGAAGAGAAAGACGGTTATTGCCACGGCGGCCGGCGTACTGAGATAACCCGTGGGAGACAGCATGCCGGGAATCAGCCCTATGTAGCTTGCGACAAGGACAAACAGCATGATGCTGACGACAAGGGGGAAATACGCCGGTCCTTTCGGACCGACGATATCCGCAAGATATCCCTCGATAAATGCGGTAAGCGATTCGATGGCATTCTGCACGCCGCCGGGAACTCTCCTTAATCGTGCCACAGTGACGATGATGAGCGCAACAATAACCGTCATTGCAAGCCATGTATACCACACTACGAGCGACTCATGCGGCGTGAGAAACGGCAGGCACGGGGCGCCCAGCCATTGAAGCAGTAAAAATTCGTTCTGTTCCATCAGGGCTTTAACCCTTTAACAATGAAGAAAATTTTTCCAACGATAGACACCAGTATTGCAGAGCATAAAAGCCATGGAAGTGGAACAATTTTAACGTGCCACAGAAACAATACAACTGTCACGAAGAGAACAAGCCTAGCACCCTCGGCGATCCCGGCAATGGCGCGCTTGACCGATGTGGCATTGACGACGAAAAGTCTTGCCGTGTAAAAGAAACCCGTTGCGTCGGCCAATCCGATGGCGCAGCCTATTGCCACACTAAGAACCGTATTTCCGAAGTGTCCTGAAAACATTCAGAAATCCCGCGCCTATGCCCAAGAAAATAAAAATAATGGTGAATGCCGGCGCCGTGTGAAAATGCCTGTCGATCGCGGCCCCGACAAAGTATCCGATCGCCACCGATGCGACCAGCGCGAAACCCACGCTGGTGAGCCGCGCCAGATCCGCGATTTCGCGCCTCTTGTTTTCTTTGTCTTCCATAAAAAAAGGGCCGCGGGCTCAGGTAATGGTACCATGGTTACCGGCATGCGTCAACAGTAAGTTTTTCTCTCTCTGCACGGAAAAAAGGTCAAATAAGATTGAATAATATAATTGAAAAATCAATTCGAAAAAACATTAATGGCTGCGGGGGTTTGGGCTATTGAAAAATTTTGTTGATTTTTTCAGGAGCGGCATTTTTGCTATAAGCATTGAGGTGGAGGACGAACGGGATGCGTGACTTTTCTGTAAATAAATAAATTCTGCATGCCGCTGTCTTGTTGAAGGCAGAGCAGTGGCCGGACTTGCTTTTTGATACTGGGGATGATTTAGATTATAAGCAAAGGTCAAGTTCAATGTCGGGGCGGCAGTGGTACGCGCGTTTTTAAGCTTTTAGCCGCGTGGAAACATGCAAGTCAATAAACTGAAATACATTATAAAATTGCCTTTTGTGTGGTCTTGGCACTGGTACTACGGATTATTATTTCTGGAGTTGAACATTTAACTTTACATTGGTTGCAAGGGTGATTTCTGACGGTTGTAAATTTATGCCGTTTGGATGCTATCCTATTTTTAAAACACTATTGAAAACCCTCCGTGTGGCACTGCCGCCACTTCGATAAACGCTGGGCAGGCCCGTCCGTGTTTTCCGGAACCCACGTTAGTTCAACTGTCTGACATGTCAAGTACTATTCTTTGTTATAGTACAGCTTAAATGCTTATCCGCCAACACAATGTCCAAAACCCCCAAATCATTGACATGGCGGCCACCCAAACAACCTCTCGACACGCCGCGTCCAAAATAGTACTATTTGAAGAAGTCCAATACCTATTTTATAATGCAAGCGGTTTGCAAACAGGACAAAAGGATTTATTGGCACATTGTAAATCAGCAGTGATTTCTATGACTTCGCTTTACGGACTGGAGTGGAGAAAAACGCTATGCACCTAGCAATCTACATCGGCATCGGCGTGCTCGTTGCCGGCCTTATCCTTCTTATTATTTTCGAAATACATTCGCACCGGAGGCCTCCGCTGCCGCAGGCGCAGTCGCAGGACCTTTTCAACGAATCGGCGGACCGGGTCGGCCTTACCACGGAGGAGCGCGAAAAACTTCTTTCGCTCCTGTCGTACCAGAAGGCGTTGGATCCGAACACCATTTTCCAGTCCCTGCCGCTTTTCGAGCGGTGCATTGACGCGGAAGTCGGCCGTCTGCAGAAGAGCGACAAGGCAGTGGCGGCAGACGGTCCGGAAGAAAAGCTCCTGTCGGAAATCAGGAGGAAGCTCGGCTTTTCTTACATCCCGCTGGAGCACCCGCTCGTCTCTACGCGCAACATCGCGATCGGCCAGGTGGGGTCGCTGTTCGGCAAAGAGGGGAACAAGGCGATTTTCAACAAGGTGTCGGTGGTCGGCAACAACAATTTTTTTCTCACGGTCCAGTACGACGTTGAGGGCGAGGACCGTTCCCGCGCCGTATCGGACACCGAGGTCAGATTCGTGTTCGCGCGCCAGAGCGACGGCCTGTACGGCGTGCAGGTGAAAGTCGCAAACAGCAAGGAGCCCGGCGTGCTCGATCTCCTCCATACGCTGGACATCCGCCGCAACCAGCTGCGGCAGTACGTGCGCGTGCCCACCGACCTTTCGTTGCGCTTCAGGCTGCTTACCACCAAGAACCCGGACAAGAGCGAAATCCTGCGCGGCCATCTCATCACCACGAGAATGTGCGACATCTCCGGCGGCGGGCTCAGCTTCAAGCACAACCAGGCCCTGCGTCTGGGAGACCTGATCGGCATCTCCTTTGACCTGCCGGGCCAGATGCTGAGCGGCATAACGGGAAAGATCGTGCACCTTTCCCTACAGGAGGACAAGGAGGGGCACCAGTTCAAGCATCACGTACAGTTTGTCACGATCGAGCAGGGCCAGCGCGATGACATCATCCGGTATGTGACCGAAAAAGAACGTCAGTCGTAACATCAGAGGACAATACCATGCCGTTGAAAATCAGGATGAAAAAGGTGAAGTCAATTCCGGTCGTCGAGGTTGAGGGCCGGGCGACGGACCTTGACGTGAAAAGATTTTCAAAAAAGCTGCAGGATCTTTATAAAAAGGGGGATCCGCGGATCGTGGTCGACCTGAGCAAAACGAAGTTCGTGGACAGTCACGGACTCGGCATCATCGTGTATTACAACACGCTCTTGCAGAAGCAGGGAAGGCAGCTCGTGGTCCTCAATGGCAATCCCGACGACCACAACTACGTGCGGCGGCTGTTCGAGCTCACGAACCTCGATAAGGTCATGCGCACCATCGGTTCAATCAGCGAGTTATAACGCAGAAACTTTACAGATTGACCGCAGAGACGCGGAGTGCGCAGGGCATGGAAAAGGGATCTCTAAAAATTGGTTTTGCAACGGTGTCATTCCCGCGAAAACGGGAATCCATTTTAGTATCTTTACCGAAGAGGATGGACTCCCGCTTTCGCGGGAGTGACAGTTCATGTTTTAGCTTCCCAACGGTGAGTTTTCTTTTTAATAAATCAATCAAGCAAATACAAATTATTTTTTCTTCCCCACCGCCGCACGTATCCTGTCCACCGCTTTTTCAACGTTCTTGCGGCTGTTGAACGCGCTGAGCCGCACGAACCCCTCCCCGCATTTTCCGAAGCCCGCCCCGGGCGTGCACACCACTCCTGCCTTGTCAAGCAGCATGTCGAAAAACTGCCACGAGTCCGTGCCCGTGTCGAACCAGATGTACGGCGCGTTTTTCCCGCCCGAGCAGGGGTAGCCGAGGTCCGAGAGCGCGGAAACGATGATGCGGGCGTTTTCGAGGTAGAAATCATTGAGTTCGCGCACCTGCTTTTGTCCCTCCTTCGAGTAGATTGCCTCGGCGGCGCGCTGCACCATGTAGCATACGCCGTTGAATTTCGTGGTGTGGCGCCGGTTCCACAGGGCGTGCAGCGATTGCGGGCTTGCCGAGGAATCGTAGGCCACGCATTCCTTGGGAACAACGGTGTATGCGCAGCGCGTTCCGGTGAATCCTGCCGTTTTTGAATAGCTGCGGAACTCCACGGCCACCTTCCGCGCGCCGGGGATCTCGTAAATGCTGTGCGGGACAGTCTTGTCACGGATGAAAGCCTCGTAGGCGGCGTCGTACAAGATGATTGCCTTGTTCACGATGGCCCATTCCACCCATTGCGTAAGCTGCTGTTTTGTTATAATGGCGCCCGTCGGGTTATTGGGAAAACAGAGGTAGATGAGGTCAACATGCTCCGGCGGCAGCTCGGGCACGAAACAATTGCCCGCCACCGATTCAAGATAATAAATACCCTTGTAGCGTCCGTTTTCAAACTGGCCGGTGCGGCCGGCCATGACATTGGTGTCGACATACACGGGATACACCGGGTCGGGGATCGCGATTTTTATGTTGTTGGAAAACAACTCCTGAAAGTTGCCGGTGTCGCATTTGGCGCCGTCGGAGATGAAAATTTCTTCGGGCGAAACGTCGGCGCCGCGCGCCGTGAAGTCCCATTTCGCAATTTTTTCCCTTAAAAATCCATACCCCTGCTCGTCGCCGTACCCGTGGAACGTCGCGTCGCGCGCCATTTCGTCGGTGGCCTTGTGGAACGCCTCGATGCACACCTTGGGCAGCGCGCGCGTCACGTCGCCGATGCCGAGCCGGAGAATCTCGCGCTTAGGGTGTTTTTTTCTGAAGGCGTCAATGCGTTTGGCGACATCGGAAAAAAGGTACGAGGATTTGAGCTTGAGGTAGTTTTCGTTGATCGTGATCATGGAATCCCCCGGTTGCCTGGTAGGCGCTAGCTGCTGGACGTCATATGATAATTCATGTAGCGGAAAATGTCAATTGTTCGAAAGATCAAAATTCCCCGGCAAAGCGTTTTCTGTTTTATTGTCTCGAAAGAATGCGGCCGGATTGATATAATTAATCACTGCTCAAATTATTTTAACCACTTTATCATGAAAGAATTGCAATGGGAATCTTATCTGAACAGGAAATAAACGACATCGTCCGCAGCGATTTGCGCGATCCCTTCAAGACGCTCGGCATGCACTGGGAAAAAAAAGGGATCAGCGTGCGCGCGTTTCTCCCCGAGGCGGCGGCGGTCGCGGTATGCGGCCGGGGCAGGACCAGGTTTTCTCAGGAAATGGCAAAAGTCAACGAGGCGGGCGTTTTTGAACTGGCGATTCCCGCCAAAAAGAAATTTTTCAAGTATGAATTTTCCTGCACGCTCCACGACGGATCGCAAAAACGCATCATCGACCCGTACGGATTTCTTCCCGTGATGACCGAGGACTCACGCTACCTGTTCAACGAGGGCACGCACCAGCGCGTCTATGACGATCTCGGCTCGCATGAAAAGACCGTGGGCGGCGAAAAGGGCTGTGTGTTCGCGGTGTGGGCGCCCAACGCCAAGCGCGTGTCGCTCGTGGGAAATTTCAACGGCTGGGACGGCAGGCGGCACCCCATGCGGCTTTTGGGCTCGTCGGGCGTGTGGGAGTTGTTCGTTCCCGGCATCGGCACGGGGGCGATTTACAAATACGAAATAAAGAAATACTGGGGCGACCACCTCATCCTCAAGACCGACCCCTACGGCTACCGGCAGGAACCGCCGCCGAACCACGCCTCCATCGTGGCCGATCTTGACGCTTTTACGTGGGAAGACACCGAATGGATCGAGCGCCGGGCCAAGGGAAACCTGCTCAAGCAGCCCATGTCCATCTACGAGGTGCATCTCGGCTCGTGGCGGAAGGCGGGGCCGCGGCGCGGCGGCGACTGGCTGAGTTACCGCGATCTCGCCGTGCAGCTTGCGCAGTATGTCAAGGAGATGGGCTTCACGCACGTGGAGCTGCTGCCCGTGCAGGACCACCCGTACGAGCCGTCGTGGGGGTACCAGGTGTGCGGATTTTACGCTCCCAACCACCGGTTCGGCCCGCCGCAGGACTTCCAGTTCTTCGTGAACCATCTGCACAAGAATGGCATCGGCGTGATCATCGACTGGGTGCCGGGCCATTTCCCCAAGGATTCGTACGGGCTTGCCCATTTCGACGGCTCGCACCTTTATGAATACGAGGACCCGCGCGAGGGCGAGCACAAGGACTGGGGCACCCTCATTTTCAACTGGGGCAGGCACGAGGTGCGGAATTTCCTGTTTGCAAACGCGCTGTTCTGGATCGAGAAGTTCCACGTTGACGGCCTGCGGGTCGACGCGGTGGCGTCCATGCTCTACCGCAACTACAGCCGCAAAAACGGGGAGTGGATCCCCAACCGGCACGGCGGCGTGGAAAACGAGGAGGCCGTGAACTTCCTCCAGACCATGAACCGTCTCGTGCACGAGAAATTCCCCGGCGCGGTCACCATCGCCGAAGAAAGCACGGCCTGGCCGCTTGTGTCGCGGCCCACGTACCTGGGCGGCCTCGGGTTCACCTTTAAGTGGAACATGGGCTGGATGAACGACATCCTGCTGTACTTTTCAAAGGAACCCGTCCACCGCAAATACCACCAGGGCCAGATCACGTTTGCGCTGTGGTACGCGTTCACCGAAAACTTCATTCTCGTGGTCTCGCACGACGAGGTGGTGCACGGCAAGCGCAGCCTCATCGAGAAAATGCCCGGCGACGTGTGGCGCAAGTTCGCGAACGTGCGCGCGTTTTTCGGGTTCATGTTCGGACACCCCGGCAAGAAGCTCATGTTCCAGGGCTGCGAATTCGGCATGCACTGGGAGTGGGACGCCGAACAGTCGATCAACTGGCATATTTTATCGGAAGAGGACGACTGCTTCCACCACAACGGGCTCATGCGGCTCATCCGCGACCTCAACCGCCTTTACAAAAACGAACCGGCCTTGTGGGAGCAGGACTACGAGCAGGCGGGGTTTACCTGGATAGACTTTCACGACTCCGACAACTCCATCATCGCGTTCATCAGACGCGGCAGGGAATGGCACAACATCTTGGTGTTCGTGTGCAATTTCACGCCCGTGGTGCGGCGGCATTACCGGATCGGCGTCCCGTTCGGTGGGCGTTACGATGAAATTTTTAACACCGACGCGAAGGAATACGGCGGCGCGGGCTACGGCAACGACGGCGGCAGAAACGCCGACATGGTGCCCATCCACAACCAGCCCCTGTCGCTCGACCTTTCGCTGCCGCCGCTGAGTGTTTTGATTTTTAAATGGAAGAGATGACTTCGATTAGTGGGCCGTTCACGAACCTAGCCCCGGATAATTAATTTGGCCGGGGCGGTCTCCCTTGTACCCGTGACCTGCAGGCGCCAAAATTATTATGTATGTTGGTTCTGTATTATTTTAGTAAAAAAGGAGGACACCATGAAAAGAATCTATCGTGATACCGATAATAAAATGGTCGCCGGCATCTGCGCGGGAATAGGGGAGATGATCAACGTCGATCCGACGATCGTTCGGCTTGCCTTTGTGTTCGTCACCTTAGTCACCGTTTTTTTTCCGTGCATCATCGCCTATCTGGTGGGGTGGGTGATTATTCCGGAGAAAAAAGACCTTAAGGTTGATCCGGATAAAAAACAGGCACCTTGACAATAGAGATTTACGGTCAAAAGCCGGGCTCCATGCCCGGTTTTTTTTATCGTTATGAGCAAGATCATAAAAATATTCGCCGCCTACGCGATCATCAGCGGCATTGCCATGGTCGTGCTGTGGGGAATTTTATTCCTGACCGGTTTTTCAGCCGATAAAATGAGCCATACGCCGGTTGCGTTCTGGGGATTGATCGCCGCGGAAAGTATTACCGCGACGGCGCTGGTCTGCGGCGGAATCGGGATTCTCAAGAGTAAATTCTGGGGAAATAGTCTCACGTTCACCGCCATGGGAATGCTCCTGTACGCGGTCGTCTTTGCATCCGGAGCGTTTGCCCAGCAGAAGAATATTCTTCTATCCTCCTTTTTTGTCCTCATTTTTTGCGCGACGGCGGTTATACTGCTGATGAATTTATTCCGTAAGTAAAAATATTCCTCCGATCCATCATCCAATCGAGAGCACGTTACAAATAGCCATTGCAGAAACGCGCTGCAAATGGTAAAATTAATAGCTTTATAATCCTTGCACACTTATCCTGGGAACGGGCACGATGGACACGGAAAACATGGCCAAGGATCAGTTGTTATCGGAACTGAAAGAGTCGCGCCGCCAGAGGGAAAAGCTGCAGGCGAGCCTCGACCGCATCATCGACATCACGGCGGGAATCATCTACGTGCTCGATCCCGAAGGCAAGTTTGTGTTTGTCAACAATGCCGTTGACGAGATCCTCCATTATGACCCCGAGGAGCTCATCGGCAAGCATTTCTCCGAGATCATGCCGCCCAACGAGTACGAGCGCGTGAGCAGGCTGTTCGTGCTGCCGAGGCTCGCGGGCAAGAAAACCGGCGACGAGGCGGCGCCGAAACTTTTCGACGAGCGGCGCACCGGCAGCCGCAAGACAAAAAACCTCGAGGTGCAGCTCCTCACCAAATCGCAGAAGGACGTCCGCATCATGGCCGGCGACGTGACCGGCATCATCGCCGTGGAGGGCGCGTACGACCGAGGGCTCATGGAGAAGAACAAGAACAAGGCGGTCGCGTTCGTGGGCAGTCAGGGCCTGATCTTCGACATTACCAAGTACAAGCAGACCGAGAAGGAGCGCCTCGACATCCAGCGTCGGCTGCTCGAACTGCAGAAAATGGACGCGCTCGGCAGACTTGCCGAGGGCATTGCGCACGATTTCAACAACAAGCTCGGAACGATCCTGGGGTGCGCCGAGATGATGAAGCAGAACATCGGGCCCGCGGCGCGCGAGCTCGACGCCTACATCAACCCGGTGATTTCGGCGAGCAAGCACGCGGCCGATCTCACGGGCAAGCTCCTGCTCTTCGCGCGCAGCAGCACGCGCGCCGAGGAGGACGTCGCCATCCACGGCCTCGTGCTCAACGTGGTGCGCCTGCTCGAGCACACGGTTGACAAGCGGATATCCATCCAGCAGTCGCTGCTGCCGCAGTCGCCGGTGGTGCGCGGGGACCTCAAGCAGATCCAGAGCGCCATCCTCAACATCGCCATCAACGCGTGCGACGCCATGCCGGAAGGCGGCAAGCTCGTTTTTGAGACCACCGTCCATGCGGCCGACGGCGCCTTCAAGCGCGCGCATCCCCATGGCTGGGAGGCCGAGAACTACGTCTGCCTTTCGGTGAAAGACACCGGCGTGGGAATGGACAAGAACGTGCAGTCGCACCTATTCGAGCCCTTTTTCACGACAAAGACTGACGGATCGGCCCTCGGCATGGGCCTCACGAGCATCTCAAACTGCGTCAAAAGTCATCATGGTTTTATCGATGTCGACAGCGCGCCGGGCAAGGGCACGCGCTTCGACGTATACCTGCCGCTTGAGCGGCTCGACCAGCCCGCCGCGGCAAGCGCCGAGCCTGTCCAGAAAACCGTGAAGGGAAGCGGCCGCATTCTCGTGGTGGACGACGAGCTTTCGTTCCTCAGCGTGTCAAAAGACATTTTGGAAGACCTCGGTTACACCGTGGCTACCTGCAGGGGCGGCAAAGAAGCGGTGGAATATTACCGTACCCACAACAAAGGGATCGACTGCGCCATTATCGACGTGATGATGGCGGACCTTTCCGGATGCGACTGCTTCAGGGAGATGAAAAAGATCAACCCTTCGGTCAGGGCGATCATCTCCAGTGGCTACGGACGGAACAAGGACGTGGACGCGGTGCTCGGGGAAGGCGTCGCCGAATTCATCCAGAAGCCGTTTGAGGCGGCGAAGCTGTCGCAGGTGGTGGCGAAGGTGCTGGCAATGAAATGAAATTATTTTGGGGTTTGCAAAAAAATAAAATTCAAATTTAAGATATGATAGGGGCTCCGCCCCTAAAACCCCGCAAGGAAAGGGCAAATGACATAATAAAAGGTGCGAAGCACCACCACTACTTCACCCTTTCGGAATAAAATGACAAAATGCTTATTGTAGTCCGCCCTCCAAACCTCCCCCGCCGGGGAGGCTACCGCCTGATCTTGTCACTGCCTAGAATCATGGTTTTTAGTTTCCATTCAAAGAAGGGCTGTCTAGAAATCAATAGGATTATCTGGAGATTCAATACATCAAAAGTTGTTCCATTTTAATTTCCCTTTTATATCCCTTGATTTCTCCTCCTCCTCGCTCTTATTTTATTCAAGTTCTTTTTTACCCCCCAAACGTATTTAATATCACATAGGAAAGCCTTCAAGGCCAGCTTTCATGTTTTGGAAAAACGCCTTCATTTACACGCTTCGCGAAGACCCTGCCGAGGCCGAGACCATCAGCCACAAGCTCATGCTGCGCGCGGGCATGATACAAAAGGTCGCGGCGGGAATCTATAATTACCTTCCGCTGGGACTGCGGGTCATTTCAAAAATCGAGGCCATCATCCGCGGGGAAATGAATTCCTGCGGCGCCACGGAACTGCTTATGCCCATGGTGGTCCCGGCCGAGCTGTGGCAGGAGAGCGGCCGGTGGGACAAATACGGGCCTGAGCTGTTGAGATTGACAGACAGGAAAAACAACCCGTTCCTTCTCGGCCCCACGCACGAGGAGGTGGTGGTTGACGTGGTGCGCAGAAGCGTGCGCTCGTACCGCGATCTGCCGCTGTGCCTGTACCAGATACAGACCAAGTTCCGCGACGAGGTGAGGCCGCGCTTCGGGCTCATGCGCGGCCGCGAGTTCATCATGAAGGACGCGTATTCGTTCCATGCTCATGAAAAGTCCCTTGACGAAATGTATAAAACGATGTACAGGGCCTACACCGCAATTTTCAAACGGTGCGGTCTGGAGTTCAGGCCGGTGATGGCCGACTCGGGGAACATCGGCGGCAGCGTGACGCACGAGTTCCACGTGCTGGCCGACTCCGGCGAAGACACCATCGCGTTCTGCGATTCGTGCGATTATGCCGCGAACATCGAAAAGGCGGCAGCCAAACAGCCGGCTCACGCTTCGGTGCCTGCCGATTCCTTGCAGCCGTCCGAGGTCGCCACGCCGGGAAAAACAAGCATTGAAGAAGTTTCCGCGTTTCTCAAAGTATCTCCCCGTGAAACCGTCAAGATGCTCATTTACGAGGTGGACGCTGCGCATTACGTCGGAGTGTGCATACGCGGCGATCTCACGGTCAACGAAGTCAAGCTCCGCGGCGTTCTCAACGCAAATCAGGCGGTTATTCCGCCGGATGAGGCCGTTAAGACAAAGCTCGGCCTCACGGTTGGATATCTTGGCCCGCGCAATCTTCCTACCGGCGTGCTCAAGGAGGTCATTGCTGATCACTCCGTGAAGGCCATGGGAAAAGGCGTGTGCGGCGCCAACAGGGATGGGTTTCATATCATCAACGTGTATCCGTCCCGCGATTTGACGTTCAACCGTTACGAAGACATCAGCACCGTGGTTGAGGGCGATGTGTGCCCGGACTGCGGCAAAGGCAAGCTTGCGATGCGTAAGGGTATAGAGGTGGGCCAGGTGTTCAAGCTTGGCGACAAATATGCAAAACCGATGAACCTGACCTTCCTTACTGAGCAGAACACCGAAAGCGTCATGACCATGGGGTGCTACGGCATCGGCGTGGGCCGCACGGCTGCGGCCGCCATAGAGCAGAACCACGACGAGAACGGCATCATCTGGCCTGCGGCAATAGCGCCCTATGCCGTGATGCTGCTTTGCCTCGACACGGGAAGTGAAGAAACCATGGCGGTGTCAAAGGGCATTCATGATGAGCTGGAAAAGAACGGCGTCGACGTGCTGTTCGACGACAGGCCCGAACGGCCGGGCGTAAAATTCAAGGACGCTGACCTTATCGGATGCCCGTTCAGGGTCACGGTGGGACAGCGCGGGCTCAAGGAGGGGATCGTCGAAGTCAAGCGAAGGGCGGAGAAAGCGTTTGTGAAGGTTCCTAAAGAGTCCTGCATCAAAACAATTCTTGAAGTGGTCAAAAAGGAAATCCGCGGGTAAAAGGCTCGACTCGTTACACGAACGGGCCCTGCTCATTTTAAATGATATCAAAGGATTATGTTTTAAGGTTTAAGGTAATTAATGCCCATCATATAAAATATGATTGACTTGTTATTCAGTCCAGTACTATAATTATGATTACCCGAGGAACCATGAAAATATGAAAAAGCCGGCATTCTCGCTTCTTTTTGTAAATTCCTGTTCGTCAAGCAAGGTGCGGCGCGTGCCCTTGAACAGGGCCGTAATCGGGATTTTCTTCACCGTGCTCCTCTTAGGAACGCTTGGCCTGGGGCGCTGCATTTACTTTGCGACCTCCTACGGCTTCGCAAGACTGGACATGCATTTCAATCTCAACGAAAACGCACAGCTTAAGAAGAAAATCAATTTTTATTCAAAATACGCCCATGAAGAAGGAAGCCGCCTCAACCGGATCATAGGATTTGAAGATAAAGTCCGCCTGCATTTCGGCATGGAACAGATCAGCGACGACGTGCGCAAGGTGGGCGTAGGAGGAAGGCCTTCCGCGAACGACCTGATCATTGCGTCGCTCGAAGATCCGTCCGTTATGAAAACCGATTCGATAAAGGAGAATATTCTTACCCTGCTCCGCCAGGCGCATCTCGAGGATACGACCTTCGGCAAAATGGCGGTGGAGTTTGACAGAAAATTCGACCTATGGTCTCAACGTCCTGCGATATCTCCGGTGGGGGGGCGCCTCACCTCCGGGTTCGGATACCGCATTCATCCGTTTACCGGCTACAACGTATTCCACGAAGGCATAGACATCTCCAACCTCATCGGCACCCCGATTCACGCGACGGCGGACGGGATCGTTTCTTATGTAGGGTACAAGACCTATTTCGGCAATGTTGTTGAAATCAGTCATCCGGCGAGCGGGTTCAAGACCGTGTTCGGACATCTGAATAAAGGAGCGGTGGTTTTGGGGCAGGTCATAAAACGCGGCGAGCTCATTGGCTACATGGGCAACAGCGGCAGAAGCACGGGCCCCCACCTTCACTACGAAGTTCGTCAGCTCAGCACCGTGCAGAACCCTCTTCAATTCATCCTGCCCACCGATACCATGGTGGACTGACCACGGCTGCTCAAACCGTTTTGCATGACCGCGTTTCCCATGGTTTCCCTTCGTGAAATAACCATCACCTCGCAGGCGCGCTGCCAGTGGATCGACATCACCGCCGACGTGGAAAGCGCGTTGGGCAAATGCGGCGTGAAAAGCGGCATCTGCTGCGTTGCAAGCCTTCATACCACCGCCGGGATCACCATCAACGAGAACGCGGACCCGGACGTGGGCAGGGATTTTTTCCACGCGCTGGAGAAAATCGTCCCGGCCCGCGGCGGCTACCTGCACGGCGAGGGGAATTCGGACAGCCACGTCAAGGCGTCGCTGGTAGGGCTTTCGGTGCACGTGCCGGTGAAAGACGGGCGCCTGGTGCTGGGCACGTGGCAGTCGGTTTACTTCTGCGAGTTCGACGGGCCGAGAAGGCGGAAGGTCGCAGTTACTATGATGGGGGAGTAAGAAAAAATTGCCACAGAGACACAGAGGACGCAGAGAAAAAGAAAGTTAAGGATGTAGAGTGAAGAGTGAATAGAAAGAAATCACGCAACTCTTAACTCTTCACTATTAACTCTTCACTTTTTTAATCTGCTAAAGTCCCTTTAAGATATCTTTTACAAAAAATCCCGCCCCGATTGCCGCGGCCAAAGCAACCGCCAACAAAATCCCGATAATAACAATCGGCAGAAGGATGATCATCACCGCCTTGAACGTGCTCATGCGGTGGACTTTGGAAAATGCAGCTGCCAGGATTATCACGGAGAAAACCGCTGAAAGGAAACTGCCGGCAACAGGAATCAGATTGAACGCCGATGCGCTTTCACTGTAGCACACCGCCATGAAGGTCGATGTGATGTCCCGGTGCTTGGTGCGGCCGAGAACGACGAGTGCGTGGAAGTAGGCCGTGACAACGAATTCCTTTATTGCAATCATCAACGGCATGAACATGAGCGTGATTGCCGAAGATGCCTTTTCGTTTTGGAGCCAGCCAAGCCAGGGCAGGGATGAGAGCATGGCGGAATCAATGAAAAAGCGGGTCCAGATGAAACTGAGCACGCCGCCGGTAGAGCCGAGAATCAGGGCATAAACAAACGCCATGCCTGTCTTGCGGGAATCGGCCATTCTGGCAAAGAACGGCGATGGATTGGCGAGGCAGTCACGGAGCGTTCGCAAGAGGGCGGGAAAAACCCCAAGTGTTTCCACGGATTCCCAGGGGACAGTTCCTGGCTCCGGTTGACCGCTTTTGATATGCTGGGCGCTGCTCAGCAATGCGTGACCGCAGACGGGGCAGAATTTCGCATCCGCGAAGGTGACTTGCGCGCCGCATTTGGGGCAGGTAATCATGGATGATTTTTTTCTGAAAATTATTCCATTATATCGAAGTGACTACGTGTTGACTGATGCTAAAGCCATTCCCGCGCGGCGCGCAAGCTCCATGAAAGCGGGAATCCACTTAAACAGAAGGATGGCCTCCCGATTTCGCAGGAGAGACAAGATCTGTTGAGGCATCTTCATGGATTTGTATCTGACTGCCGACCGGTGACTGCTGACGGATCATTTCATTCTTGCCTGACGTGCTTCATATAACGTACCGATATAATGTAAAATATATATTTTCAATGTAATTAATCTGTCCGTGAGCAACAACTCTTTTCCGGAGGCTTTCGCGTGATCGTAGTTACCGGCGGCGCAGGATTCATCGGCAGCGTGCTGGTGTGGCGGCTGAACCTTTCGGGCCGCGACGACATCCTTATCGTCGACCACTTGGGCAAGGCCGAGAAGTGGAAAAACCTCGCGTCCCTTTCGTTCGCCGACTATCTGGACAAAGGGGAATTCATCACGCGGCTCGAGGCCGGGGACTTCAAGAACAGCATCGACGTGCTGTTCCATCTGGGCGCGTGCTCGTCCACCACCGAGACCGACGCGTCGTACCTTATGGAAAACAACTTCAGGTATTCGGCGCGCATCGGCACGTGGTGGGAATCGCACAAGACCGCGCGCTTCATCTACGCGTCGAGCGCGGCCACCTACGGCGCCGGCGAAAAAGGCTATACCGACGACGAGGCAAAGCTTTCGGGCCTTCGGCCGCTCAACATGTACGGCTACTCCAAGCACGCATTCGACCTGTACGCGCGGCGCAAGGGCTGGCTCAAGGAGATCGCCGGGCTCAAGTATTTCAACGTGTTCGGGCCCAATGAGAACCACAAGGCAGACATGCGCAGCGTGATCAACAAGGCGTTCCCGCGCATGCGCGACGAGGGAAGGATTTCGCTGTTCGAATCACACCGGCCCGACTATAAAAACGGCGAGCAGCGCCGCGATTTCATCTACGTGAAGGACGCGGTGGAGATGACGCTGTTCTTCATGGAGCAACGCACGGTGTCGGGCATTTACAACATCGGGACCGGCGAGGCGCGCTCGTGGAACGACGTGGCGAACGCCATGTTCGCGGCGCTCAACAAGAAACCCGCAATCCAATACATTCCCATGCCGCCGGAAATACGGCCGAAATACCAGTACTTCACGCAGGCAGAAATGGCAAAGCTCAAGGCCGCCGGTTGTACCCATCAATGCAGGCCTCTAGAAGAAACGGTAGCAGAATACATACACGAGTATCTTCAAAAGGGCGGGTTGATTTCCTGATTGGCTATACCCTCTTTGTCAACATATTAGTTGGGTGCACCGCTACTTTTATGGGGGGCGTCGCCCCCGAACCCCCACCTACTTTTCTTCTGCAGCGAAGAAAAGTAGCCAAAGACGCCGCGCCTGCAGTGCCGTCTTGTCCCTCGGCAGTCGGGCGGCCCGTGAACTCACCCGTGCGAAAGAAAAAAGATTAGCGGGTTCGGACAGCACGAGCGGCTGATCCTCCTGCCCCAGGGGCGGCACTGATGGCGTTAGAAAAAAGACAATTGTGGTAATTGACTTATGCCGGCGTTAGGTGGACCGGAGGGTGCGCTAGAGCGCATTGCCGGCCGACCCCGCGAAGCGGGGAACGCCCGGATTTATTATTTGCTGACAAATACGTGGTCAAGAAATATCAGCCTAAATCATCTTTAGTGGGAAGCGAAGTAACCGTCCCGCCCTTCATTCCCTTAAATAAAGCAACGTTATTGGCAAATTGCGCGGCCGTAAACGGATCGAACCCCCGTGCGATGCTGTGCAGAAACCCGCCGTTGAACGCGCTGCCGATGAGGGTGACGTCGTTCACGGATTCCTTTCCCGGCGTGATGGGGAATTCCTCGATTTTTCCCTGGTACCCAACGAGACACCCCTTGTCGCCGTTCTTCACGGCCACGATCGACACGCCGCGGTCCCATAAAAATCCTATTACGTCAAGCGGACGCTCGTAGCCGAACAGGGCCTTGGATTCGTCGGGTGCCGACGGCAGCATCACGTCGACGAGCGGCAGCACGCTCCACAGGCACTCCTTGGCGTCGTCGAGCGACCAGAGGCGCAGACGGAGGTTTGGGTCGTAGGCAACCATGATGTCGTTGATGTGCGCGAGGTGGAATGCCTTGAACACCGTGTGCCGCGCGGCCTTCGACACCGCCTGCAGCTCGCTCGACGCGTACACGATCTTGCTGTTCTCGATGAGGTCGTCGTAAATGAGCGCGGGCGTGATGGACTGGGCCGCGCTGCCCGGCCGGTGGAACAGGTACTCGCGCTCCTCGGCGTTGCGCGGGCTCGTGAGGTACATGCCGTTGTATCCCTGGCAGGTGATGGCGTGGTCGATGTTGATGCCCTGGCCGATGAGCGATTCGCGGATGAACGAGTGGAACGGGTCGCACGCGATGGCCGACACGAGCGACACGGCGGAGCCGAGCCGCGCCGCAGTCACCGCGGTGACGATGTCGCCGCCGCCGATTGACTTCTGGTACTTTTCGGCGGAGGAAATGTCGCCGTCGCTGCGCATCTCCACAAACGTCTCGCCGATGGCGAGCAGGTCGAAGTCCCTGATATAGGCGGGTTTCATGGCACCCCCACCGGGCTGCGGGCCGTTTTTGCGGCGGCCCTGTTGACAAAACGGTCTATCGCAACGTCGAGTTCGTCTTTTCTCGCCAGGGAAGCGAGCCAGTCAGCGGGGACGGAATCGAGGCCGTAGAGCGCGCCCGCCATGCCGCCGGCCACCATGCCCGTGGTGTCGGTGTCGAGGCCCAGGTTCACCGCCGAGAGAAGAACATCCCTGGTGGTGGAATGGGTGAGCGTGCACCACAGGGCCGCTTCCAGTGTGTCAACCAGGTATCCCGACGACCGTATTTCGCTTTCCTTGAGGCCGGGGACCGCAAACGAGATGATGCGCATGTAATGCGAGAGTTCGTTCCGGTATTCGGGCTTGGCGGAATAAAACGCCAGCGCGCGGGAAACGGCGTTGTGATACGCCTGTTCCCTATCGCCGGCGGAAAGCATTTCCTGCACCAGGAGGCAGTAGATGCCGCACCCCACTTTGGAGCGCGTATGGGCGTGCGTTATCGCGGAAATTTCGTGCGCGCGGGCAAGCAGGTCCTCGGTGGGACTGTCGTGGAAATAAAGCGCCACGGGCAGCATGCGCATGAGCGAGCCGTTGCCGTTGTCGTCCTCGCCCGTGCAGCCGGACTGCGCCGCGCTCGCGCCGTCGTGATATATCCTGTCAAGCGCGAGGTAGGTGGTGAGGCCCGCGTCGAACACGAACCCGGTGGGAGTCCAGTACGATTCGAAAAGCCAATTGCAGAAGGTTTTTCCCATGGCCTCGAGGTCGTAGCCGCCTGCGAGGTTTTCCATGGTGCACAGGACAAGCGCGGTGTCGTCGGACCAGGTGCCTTCGGGCTGGTCGTACCTGCCGTAGCCGAGCATGTTCTTGACAGAACAGAGCGCGAGCTGCTGGCGCGTGGACGATTCTACGGGCACGCCGAGCGCGTCTCCCGCGATCCCGGCGTACAGCGCCGCTTTCATCTTTTTCGTGAGGCCCATTGCTCCTATGAAAATAACATTTTAAGGAAAGGCGGGTTATATTTTTTTACGGGACCAACAGGAGTGGCGGCAGTGCGGGCTGTTTATCGTGGAAGGAGACGGATGTTTCACCGCAAAGCAATGTAAAAGATTGATTGAGTCATGGATTGATGGGCTCTCGAAATATCAAGCACCGTGTCTGCTTCTGCCTTTCCCATGGGGATCCATCGCAGCAAGAAAAACAGAATATGAGGTGCCGCATGAAATCAATTCTTCCAATCTGCTGTCTTTCCGCAATCCTCCTTTTCTCACCTTGCTTTTCCGCCAACTGGTTTGTCGACAATGCTCTCCCTTCCGCCGGCGCGCACGACGGAAAAAACTGGGCATCGGCGTGGAGAAGCCCGGCGGATGCCGCGGGGCTTGGCGCGGGAGACACGGTGTATATCAGCGGCGGGGCGGCTGGCACGTCGCAGACGTACGGCGGGGTGGTGAGCCCGGGATTCGACCACTGGCAGCCCGCGGGCGGAACACCGGGCGATCCCATTGTTTACAAAATAGGACAAGATGCCCTTCACAACGGCACCGCCGTGTTCGACGGCGCCGCCGGCAACCCGGCCGGCTGGCTCGGGTATCCTAATTACAACAACTCGACCAACGTGAGCAACGCGGTGATCAGCGGCGACGCCGGCGACGGCAAACGGCATTTCAGCGTGAGGAATTACGATACGGCGCCGCACGGCCTTGCCGTGATTGATTTTTCGCAGAACCTCAGGATTTCCTACGTTGACTTCGGAAAAGTGTACGGCGGCCTGAACGGCGGCAATATCAACGGGTTTGAGTTCGACCACAACTATGCGGTTGTCGCCGACACCACCGCCGATCATTTCGCGGCCCTGGCGCTCGCCGGCACCGGCTGGGACCAGAACAGAATCCACGACAACATCCTGTATGTTCCCACGCGCGCAGGCGGCTTCGGCGCCGACTGCTTCCAGGGATGTTCCGACGGGTGCAGCATCTACAGCAACAAAATTGTAGGGTACTTGACAAACTACACCGGCGGCCAGCACCAGGACGGCTGGCAGGCGCTGGGCGGCAGCTACATCAAGATGTACGACAACACCTTTATCGGCATCACCAATTACGCCGTGTACGCCGAGGCGCTGTACGGCGACTTCACCCATATGTGGATCTACAACAACATTTCGGTGAACTGCGGCGGCGGCATCATCGCGGGACAGTCGGGCGGCGCCACCGCGTCCATGACGTTCACCGACGTGGTGATCGCGAACAACCTCGTTGACAACGCGGACCAGCCGTATGCGCTCAACAACATCACGGCGCTGCCCGCCTCGTTTGTCAACTGCGTCATGGCCAACAACGTCTGCGTCGCGTGCCGCGGCGGGTTCGGCCTCACCGGCAACACCACCACGCCTTCCACCGCCAATGTGGAAATCGCCGCGGCCGCGGCCCCGCCAGACTTTGTCCGGTTTTCGGCGGGGGACACGATGAATGACTACCACCTGCTGGCCGGCGCCTCGGCGCTGATCGGAGCGGGAACCAACCTTACGCAGTATTTCTCTTATGACAAGGACAATAATGCCCGTCCCGCCGCCGGAGCGTGGGACATAGGGCCATACGTTTATAAAAACGCGTCCGTAAAAGATGTGATGCAAAGGCATGTTGAAGGACAAATCATTCCGCGCGCAGCCATTATAAAGAAATCAATCTTTCAAACATATTTGAGAGACAATGGGGGATTGCGGGTGTTTTATCTTACTGGACGAGTGTTTGATCGATCTGTGGATGTCCATGAAGGCGTTTATCTGGTCCGTTTACCAGACGGCAAAACATCGAGGATGATTGAAGTTGTTAGATAATTAATTTTATTTGCAGGAGCGCATTGCCGGCCGACCCATCGCCGAAGGCGACTTCGGGCGGTCCGGCAACGAGGCCGATAGGCCGAGCCCGGAAGGAGGCCCGCCCCGCGGAGCGGGGGAACGCCCGATCCTTTTTTATTATTATCTTTTCACCATCACTAAAACAATCGCCGCAAGAATCAGCACCGCGCCGGACAATCTCTCCCAGAACACCTTTCTTCCCAGCAGCCTTTCTTCATTTCCCAGAAATTTTCCGAACCACCAGATGAACAGCACGCTCCACATGCCGCGCGAGCTGAAAACAATGTTCATGGCCGTGGCGTTGCCGAAGCGCGAAAGCGCGACCGCCATGGCGACTCCCTGAATGGAAATGAACACGATGCTGGCTATCAGCCACCAGGACACCGGTGATGGAAACAGCATCCTGGTCTTGCGGAACATTGGATAAAACCCGAGCGACAGCACCGCGACAATGAAGAACATGACGGAGATGTAGCGGTCTGCGCCAAAGCCCGGCGCCCATTTCTGTATGTAAATGTCGCACAGGGCGAAACAGATTGAGCACAGCAGGGAATAGGTCATGGTGGGTACAAAGCCCTTTTTGCTTTTCTCGCTGTTACCGCGCAGCAGCGCCAGCGCGATGACCGCCAGCGCCGACGCCACCCACCACAGCACCGGCACCGGTATGCCGAGCAGCATCACGGTGAAAAATGCTACCATGATCACCTTTGCGCCGAGCAGCGGCGTGGCAACCGAAACATCCCCGCACTTTAACGATAATAGCGAAAACGTCTGGCCGGCTATGAAAATGACGCTGGTAAAAAGCGGCTTTGCATAATCCATGTGACCGGGCGCATTGATACCCATGATAAAAAAGGGAACAGCAATAAGGAATGTTCCGATGTTGGAAAGAAAGTTGATATACCAGATGTTTCCGCCGTGCTCCATGACTTTTTTGAAAAGCATGGCGGCGAGGGTGTAGGTGATGGCGCTGAGGAGGGGGAGGGTGAGATATAATGGAAAGGTCATGATAATCCTGGAGCGGGTTTGATGATTGGATAAAATAATTATTATCGTTTGATGTTCCTACGGCGCACAGAAATGTTATTTGAAAGGATTTTTCTTGGCCTTTCAGGGCATTTACAAATGGTCTTCTAGCATTTGCGATGCAATCAAAAAATGCTCATTATTGACATAATATATAGGAAAGACATATTTTAATCCATCAAAAAAATCATCCTATTCAATGCCTAATTCAGAACAACACGTTGTCATCGCCATAGACGGTCCTGCAGGATCCGGCAAAAGCTCCACGGCCAAGCGGGTCGCCGCGCAGCTTGGAATCCTGCATCTTGACACAGGCGCAATGTACCGGGCGGTCACGCTCAAGTGCCTGAGGGGAAAAATACCATACCAGGACCACGTGAAGGTGGCCGCGCTGGTGAAGGACACGAACATATCCTTTTCGGGCATGGCGCCTTCCATGCGCGTGTGGATGGACGGCGAAGACGTCACCGACGCGATCCGCGGCGACGAGGTGACGAAAAACGTATCCGACTACTGCGTGGTCCCTATCGTGCGCACCGTGCTCGTTGACCTGCAGAGAAAAATCGCCGGAGGCCAATCGCTGGTGTGCGAAGGCAGGGACATCGGAACCGTGGTGTTCCCGAAGGCCGGGCTGAAGTTTTACATGGTGGCCTCGGTGGAGGAGCGGGCGAGACGGCGGCAAAAAGATTTCGCGGCATTGGGGATAAAAAAAGGACTTGAGGAACTTGCCGCGGAGATTAGAGAGCGGGACAGAAAAGACTCAAGCAGACCGAATAGCCCTTTATGTAAAGCATCCGATGCTGAAGAGATTGATACAACAAATTTGAGTCTGGATCAACAGGTGACGTACATAGTTGACAAAGCAAGAAAGTATCTTTAGGTTCTTTTACATTGCGACCGCATTGTCATGCTCGACTTTGATTGGGCATCCAGTAATCAGAGTCTACGGGAAGATGGATTCCCGCTTTCACGGGAATGACAAATCGAAAAATAATCATCCAGAATGAGTTATGTTTCTTTAGCCAATATCCATAAACCTTAACCAATTAATTCAGGAGTAAGTATGTCCGAGTCCTCAGTTAAATCCAAAAATGGACAGTCGGCAACCGACGCGCACGGCAACGCAGTGGACCTGTCCGAGTTCGAGGAAAGCTACTACAAGCCCGAGGAAGTCCAGACAAAGCTGGAGAGCTACAAGCAGTCGCTCGAGGGCATTGAGGAAGGCAAGGTGGTGAAGGGCCGCATCCTCAAGGTCACCGACAAGGAAGTATTCGTGGATGTCAATTTCAAGTCCGAGGGAATCATCCCCCTTGCCGAGTTCAAGGACGTTGCACAGTACAAGGAAGGGGACGAGATAGAGGTTTTTCTGGAGCAGGTGGAAGACAGCGAGGGCCAGCTCATCCTTTCGAAGTCCCGCGCCGATTTCCTGCGCGTGTGGGACCGGATATATCAGGCGTTCGAGAAGCAGGAGACCATTGAAGGGCGTATTCTGCGCCGAATCAAGGGCGGCGTGGTGGTCGATTTGTTCGGCGTGGACGCGTTCCTGCCCGGATCGCAGATTGATTTGCGGCAGATCCCGGACATGGATTCGCTCATCAACAAGACCTTCAAGTTCCGCGTGATCAAGGTGAACAAGGCGCGCCGCAACATCGTAGTGTCGCGCCGCGTGATCCTCGAGGAGGACCGCAACCAGCAGCGCGAAAAGATCCTCGCCGAGCTCGAAAAGGGCCAAGTGCGCGAGGGAACGGTCAAGAACATCACCGATTTCGGCGCGTTTATCGATCTGGGCGGCGTGGACGGCCTGCTGCACATCACCGACATGTCGTGGGGCCGCGTGAACCACCCGTCGGAGATCGTGGCGCTCGGCGACAAGGTGAAGGTAAAGGTGCTTGACTTCAACGAAAACAAGGAACGCATCTCGCTCGGCCTCAAGCAGCTCACTGAGCACCCGTGGAAAGGCGTCGAGGACAAGTTCCCCGAGGGCGCGCGCGTGCGCGGCAAGATCGTGTCCATCACCGACTACGGCGCGTTCATGGAACTCGAAAAGGGCATCGAGGGCCTTATTCACATATCGGAAATGTCGTGGACGCAGCACATCAAACACCCGTCAAAGATCGTGGGCATCGGCGACATCGTGGAGGCCGTGGTGCTCAAGGTGGACAAGGAGAACCAGAAGATTTCGCTCGGGTTCAAGCAGCTCGAGCCCGACCCGTGGACCAACGTGACCACCGAGTTCCCGGTGGGCAGCGTGGTCAAGGGCAAGGTGCGCAACATCGCCGCGTTCGGCGCGTTCGTGGAGCTCAAGGAGGGCGTGGACGGCCTGGTGCACATCTCCGACATGTCGTGGACCAAGAAGGTGAACCACCCCGGCGAGCTGTTGCGCAAGGGCGACACCATCGACGTGAAGGTGCTCGACATCGATGTTGACAAACGGCGTATTTCCCTCGGCGTCAAGCAGCTCACCGAGGACCCATGGGGCGACCTCGCCAAGCAATATTCGGTGGGCACCGAGACCGAGTGCGAGGTGGCGCGCATCCTCGACCGCGGCATGATCGTGAACCTTTCGCCCACGGTGGAGGGCTTCATCCCGCTCAACCAGCTCGGCCAGAGCGTGAGTCATCCGTCGGAGGTCTACAAGATGGGCGACAAGGTGCCGGCCGAGGTCGTGGAGTTCGACCTTGAGGGTAGGAAGATCATCCTCAGCATCTCCGAATATTTCAAGGGCAAGGAAGAAAGCTCATGGAAGGATTATGAGGCAGGGCATCCGGTAAAGAAGGTGCCCAAGGCCTCGCGCGCGGAAAAGGCGGAAGCGCCCGCGAAGGATGAGGGACTGGCAGAGGGCGAAGAACAAGCTGAGAAAAAGCCGAAGGAAAAAAAGGCGAAGAAAGAAGAAAATGAAGAGGATTCAATAGAAGAAAAGGAAGAGAAAAAAGGGAAGGAAAAAGAAGAGGAATAAATTTTTTTTTGATTTGAATGAAAAAGATGGACGGCCGTGGAATGAAGAATTTTGCGGCTGTCCTTTTTTATTTGTGGCAATTGATAATTTAAGATTTGGGCGTTTCCCTCACCTTCGGTAAGCCTCAGGCTCGGGTCGGCCCTCCTTCCGGTCTCGCCTTCGGCTCGGGCTGCCGGCGCAAGGCCGCTTCGCGGGGCGCCGGACAGCACCGCGCTCCAGCGCGGCCTCCAGTCGTGCCTAACGCGTCTGCGAACCTTATCGTCTTTACATTCAATAGTGCCGCCGATCGTAGATTGGCGAGTCAGCAAACGGGAAAGGTTTCTTTACCTGTCCAACTGTCCTCCGCGGGTGCGCCCGGCAGAGGTTTGAAGCTTGCAACTGCAGGTACCCGGCTGCACCCAGGAGAGGGGAGTGCCGAGGACACCGCAGGCCAAAGGCCGAAGAGGCCGAGGCCGGTGGAGACGACCCTTGGAAGTACCCGAAGGGGTATACCTCTCCCCCGACTATTTTTATTTTATAAAATTCTTTTTATTATCTCATCCACCGCCATCGCCCCCAATCCCGCCGCCATTTCCCATTTTATCAACGCTGATATTTTTCCTGCTGATTTCCGGAAATCCGAACGGTAAAACAGCCAGCTCCAGTACAAGTGCAGCGGCGCAACGACAATAAGGCAGACGAGCGCGTAGGCGATGCCGAAACCGCGTGAAACATACGGCACGATGACGAGCATCGCATACAGCAGGCCGCACACTGCGATGATCGCCTTGAGCGCGGGGCGGGAGAGCGACGCCGAGGTGATGTAACCGGCCACCCTGTCGCCGGGTTGGTCCTGAACGTCCTTTATTATTTCCCGCGGCATGTTGAGCAAAAACGCGAGAATTGCCGGAACGTAAAGCCGCTGCACATCGGGGCCGAGCAGCCCGCCGAAAACGATGGTGTAGGCGACGAGTGCGCTCACGAGAACGTTGCCGGCGAGCGGCGTGCCCTTCAAAATCAAGGCATACAGCAAGAGCATGACAAGAGGAACGGACGCGCCGATGCCGTGTTGCCACGAGGCGAGAAATCCGCAGATGAGAGCTGCGGCCGCGCAAAGAACGGAAAATACCGTTGAGCTTCTTTTTGAAATGTCGCCTTTGGCAAGGGGCCGTGAGGGATGGCTTATTTTATCCGTGGCAATGTCTGATATGTCATTGACCACGTTGCCGAAGCCCCCGGCCGCTATTGCGGCGGCGATGAGCAGGATCAATTTCTGCCAGGGTCCTGCCGCGTGCGAAAGCCAGAATCCAAGCGCGACCCCGACGCCGATCATGAGCATATTGCCCGGGCGGAGGAGCTTTACATAAGATAAGAGTTTCATATGGTCGGTTTTTTGTTCCGCAGCCCCCGGGGCGCACTGCGATCAGCGCCGCTGCGGGGCGGCGCGGGGTTCCAAGGGGCGTTCGCCGTAAAACACCCCTTGGTCGTCGTGCGGGGGCGAAACCCCGCAATTATACTTTATCTTCTTTTAATGGTAAAAAATAAAATTTTACAAATCAGCGCTGATTTATTTTCATTGCTTGTCATCGTGATAAAATAGTATAAAAAGTGATTAAGATAAGAATCAAAAAAATTGAAAACACGTGGAGGCATTTCTGAAAATCACTATCGAAAAGAAATGGCATCTTTTCATCGCAGTTACTATTGCGGGCGTCGCCTTTGACTGGTTCACCAAATACCTTGCCGCGACGCACCTGCGCGTGGGGGTTCCGGTCAACGTGATCGGCCATTATGCCCAGTTCCTGCTCATCTTCAACAAAGCCGCGATATGGGGGATAGATCCGAGAACAATCATCCCCTGGTTCCCGCTCAACGGGTTCTTTTACATTTTCAATATCGTCGCCATGGCCATCATCATCGTTTATTACCGGACCCTGAAGCCTTCGGACAAACTCATGCAGTGGGGACTCGCGCTCATCATGCCGGGCGCGCTGGGCAATCTGTTCGACCGGCTGGTGCACGCGAAGACCGGCGTGGTGGATTTCATCAGGCTCGGCATTTCCGACAGGCTGTACTGGGCCATTTTCAACTGCGCCGATATCTATGTCACCTTCGGCGTTGCCATCATGCTCTGGTATTTCCTGTTCGTGGAAAAGAAGCAGAAAGCGGCTGCAACGCAGCCAAGTCCGGATATCTCAGCCTGATTTCCGTTTACCTCCGCGATGACCGCCTATGAAAAGCCCAAACGATGTGGTTGAAATAGCCGTGGACTCGTCGGACGCCGGCGCGCGTCTTGACGTTTTTGCCGCGCGCCATATACCGTCGCTCTCTCGCGCGAAAATCCAGTCCCATATTGAGTCCGGATTGATTTTGCGCAACGGCAGGCCCGCAAAGAAAAAAACGGCTCTTGCCGAAGGCGACATTGTCTCTTTTGACAAGGCACGTCTGTCCGCGTCGGCAGCGTCGAGGCTTGTCCCGCAGAATATTCCGCTCGATGTTCTTTACGAAGACGATTATCTGCTTGCGGTGAACAAGCCGCCCGGCATGGTGGTGCATCCGGGCAGCGGGAACAGGGAGGGGACGCTTGTCCATGCGCTCCTCTATCATGTCAAGTCGCTGTCGGCGGGCTTTGCGCCCGACAGGCCGGGCATCGTGCACCGGCTTGACAAGGACACGTCGGGCGTGCTGCTGGTGGCAAAGACCGACCAAACCCACCGGAAGCTCGCCCGTCTCTTTTCTTCGCGCGAAATAAAAAAGGAATATCTTGGATTCTGCATTGGAAAGCGGCCCCAGGCGCACGCGAGCCTGGGAGCGCCGCTCGGCCGCTCGCGCCGCGACCCGGTCAAACGCGCGGTGCGCGGCGACGGCAAGGAGGCGCTCACCGAATACTGGCTCCTGACGAACCGCTGCGGCATATCGATGATGAAATTCGCGCCGCATACGGGCCGCACGCACCAGATCCGCGTGCACTGCAGCGCGGCCGGGTTTCCCGTGCTTGCCGATTCACTTTACGGCGGGGGAAAGGACGCGCTCGGCCGCATTCCCGTTCTGGAAAGGCCGTTTGCCGCAAGCGTGTTCAAATGCTTTGACCGCCACGCGCTTCATGCGCACACCATTACCTTTGTCCATCCCCATACGAACAGGGAGCAGACGATTTCCGCGCCGCTGCCCGGGGATTTTAGAAAAGCAGCGGGATTATTTGAAAATGACGGCGGGAAATTGTCAGCGTCTTTTCATTCGTGAACGTCAACGGCCGCCGCAAGCGCGGCCGAAGTTCTCTTCCGTATCCTTCCGCACAGGTTTTCGCACCCCTTGGGACATTTCTCCGTATTGGCAAGTATCTTTTTAAGATGCTCCGCCCTGGCAGTCGCGTCGATGCGCCGCAGGACAAAATCGAGAAACGCCGAGTCGGCGGCGGTGAACCGTTGCATCTCCGGCAGCGAGTCCCAGCGCTCGGCCAGCGCTTTGACAATGGCGGCGGAAAAAGCCTCCGTGGTATAGACATTTTCACAGTTTTTGTATAACCGGTAAAATTTATTGATCACCCGCCACCCGCCGTACTGCCGCAGGGAGTCCTGCGCACGGAACACGCCCTTGCCGGCGCAATTGGCTTTCTGGCCGCATGAAATCCCCACGGCCAATAAAATGAGGAGGACACATTTGATTATGGAGTTTCTCATCATTGCTATAAATAATTGATTGAACCGTTTTGCCGCAACCGTCGACTATCGGCATGCAGGGGACAGATCAAATGAACGCCCAACATTTGTTTCCATTGTCTTTTCCCTTCTTGCAATTATCGTTGGACAAGCCGGAGGCATTCCTTTACATCAAGTTACTTGACATTTTTATCGGAAGAATGGAATAATAAAAAGGAGAGGGCGGCGTCCGCACATTTTCCATAGTAAACCAGCTGTTTTACCATACATCACCATTTACCGGGAGGAATGTTATGCGCGCGAGGTGTCTTCTTATCGCCGTGCTTCTGTCCTGCTGTCTCGTTCATGCCGGAACAACGATCCTTCTTTCGGAGAATTTCGAGGGCCTTGCCGCCGGCTGGTCGCTCACGGGCGACTGGCAGATCGGCACCCCCACCTACGTGGGACCGGTCTCGGCGTATCAGGGCTCGCGCTGCGCGGCAACGAACATTTCCGGGTACTATTCCGCGAATTCCAACTCGATTTTGACCTCGCCGGTCATCCAGCTGCCCGCAACCGCAACGCAAATTACCTTCTCGTTTTTTGAATGGTATTACCTGGAATCCTGCTGCGACTACATGTACGTTGAGCTTTCCAACAACGGCGGCCTCTCGTGGAGCACGCTGCGAGGGGGACTCAACGGCTACAACCAGGTTTGGACACAGCACACGTATGATCTGACGGCATACAAAAACAGCTCGGTCCAGGTGCGGTTCCGGTTCACCTCCGACGGCTCCGACGAGTATCCCGGCTGGTACATCGACAGCGTGACCGTTGCGGCCACGGTCGTCGACACCGCGAACCTGCCGCACATCGCCGTTGCGCCGGGAAGCATGAGGATCAATGCAACCGACCCGTCGACGAAAACGCTTACCATTTGCAACACCGGCATCGGGGACACGCTGCGGTATTCGCTCAACACACTGGCGACGGGCGCCATCAACATCGTCGCATGGACCTACGGCGCGGAAATGTCGTACCGGTATCCTTACATGGTGAATGCGATCACGTCGAGGTTGCCGAATGCGACCGTCACGGCAACTACCACGACGGATCCGGCCACGCTCGCAGCGCTGCTGCAGAACGCGCAGGTGTTTCTGATACCCTGCCAATTCTATTCAACCCCATCTTACACTTACGGACAGGCGTTTGCCCCGGTGCTGAACAATTTCCTTAACGCCGGTGGCGTCGTGATCGCTCTTGCGCCATCGACCATGACCAGCTTCCTCTCCTACGCAGGCCTCGACACCATATCGGCCTACTCATACGCCACAGTGGGCACGGACCTGGCGACGAACCCGTCACACCCGGTATTCGACAGCGTCTCGACCGGCTCGCTGGCCAACCTGCCGTACACCTATTACTGGACCACGTTCGATGGTGCAACGGTTCTTGCCACCTACAGCTCCTACACCGTGCTCAGCGAGCGGAAAAAGGGCAACGGCGTCATCTACCTTATGGGCTATGATTTCTATTCGGGAAACGCGGTCACGTGGGGAAAGATCCTCGCCAACTGCATCACGAAAAACATTTCACCCACGGGAGGGTTCGTGACCGCCGATACCACAGCGGGTTGGGTAAAGGCGGGCTCCTGCAAGAACGTGCTGCTTACGTTCCACCGCGAGAAAATGCAGCCCGGCACGCAGGTCGTGCAGCTGAGGATAAACCATAACGCGCTGCTCGATGTGAACCCGGTGGTCGTGGCATGCACCTTGTCGGTGGATTCCACCACCGTTGCCTACAGCGCTCCGAGCATGTCGGTGACGCTGTTTACGGGGGACACTGCCACGAGGAACGCCACTATTCAAAATACGGGTTCGAGCCTGCTGAATTTCAACATCACGAAAATAAGCAAGGGAACCGCGCAGGCGCCCATTCTCATTAACGAAATCGGCATCTACTACCGTTTTATCGAATTGCTTAATACCGGAGGCGCCGACGTGAATATCGGGGGCTGGCGGTTGGCCTGGACCGACAATTACGGCGGGCCTGGCACCTACACGTTCCCTGCGGGCACCCTCATCCGCGGTCACCGCTTTGTGATGGTCTATGCGAGTACCGGCTTGTCAAGTGATTCGCTCTTCTACATCGGGAGCGTGATAAACTGGACGTATACTTCGGAGATGTCGGTGTCGCTTGTCAACTCCTCGGGACAGGGGGTCGATTTCTTTAAAACAAGCATGGACCCGACCCTTCCTCCTTCGGGGACCACATGGGCGGGTTCGGGATTCGTGCGGCCCGGCAGCGTATATTATTATTACCGGACCTCCACGGTCGACAATAATTCCGCCGCAGACTGGGCCTATTCCATCGGCGGCTATTACTGGTTTGTCCTCAATCCTGGACAAACCCTTGGCCCCGACGTCCAAACAGGGTATATTTCTGCATCAGCCGATTCTCTCACCCTCGGCGCCGGCAGCAGCTCGCTGATTCGGTTCAAGTACGACGCGAGTTCGCTCATGACAAGCGGCATCTTCATCGACACGTTCAAGATAACTCACAACGCGAAAACAATCGCGTCGCCCATCACCGTGGTCTGCACGCTTGTGGTGAAGTCCAATATTCCAGTTCTCATTCCGTACCAGCCGGACCCCACCATCAACCGCAAACCGCTGCTGCAATGGCACCCGGTTGCGTCGGCGTCGGCCTACATCGTCGAAGTCTCGCAGACCTCGTCCTTTGCCAGCCTCCAGCTGATCCAGCAGACGCAGGACACCTTTTTCCAGCCGCTCATGAACCTGCCGCTGGGCGACGTCTACTGGCGGGTGCGCTGCGACTTGAACGCGAAACCGTCACTGCCGGATTATTTCTTTATACAGAACGACTCTATACCGGTGCTCATCCCAATCATCCCGGACACGGTCACGTCGCAGGCGGGCATGATGTTCACCTGGCACAAGGCCACCGGCGCCACGAGTTACAAGATTCAGATTTACAAGACGGACACCATTATTCCCCAGCCTATTGTCATAACCTTCGCGGCCGACACATTCTACCAGCAGCTGGTGCCGCTGGCGAGCGGCCGGTATGTATGGACGGTATCGGCCAACTTCGATTACAACCGGCTTTCGTATCCGGACACCTTCTGGGTGAAGCCGGTGAGCAAAACGGTGGAAATCACCAGGAGCAAGCTGCCAACGGTTCTCAGCATCAGGGCGTTTGCCTCCTCGGGCCGCGTCATGCTTTCCATCGCGGTGCCGCAGCGCGCGTCGCTGGCGGTGCGGCCCGTTTCGGTTGACCTGTTCGACGTGCGCGGAAGGCTCATCGGCAGGGTGTTCGACGGCATGCTGGCCGCCGGGTATTACCAGTTCGCGGTGCAGGCACAACGCCTCGCCAGCGGCATGTACGTGTGCAGGATGCAGTCGCTCAACGAGCAGCTGCTGACTTCCGTGTACGTAAAGAAGTAGGGAAGACGCTCTGACCGGCGCAGGTGAAGAGACCGCCCGCGATTCGCGGGCGGTTTTTTTATTGGCGATCCGATTATTTATTTTATGAGTTCGTTTTTCATCATGCACCATGAAAGGGGCGCCTTTGGAAACCATTCCCCTCGGCAGACGGCCGCTCGATATCGCCATCATAGGGTTTTTCATTTTCAACGCGGTTTTCATCACCTACTTTTTCGACCTGGAGCAGGTGGTGATACCCAATACGGCGCACTTCACCTATCCGCTTTGGCCTCCGCGTTTTCTGGTGGACCTGGCCCACTGGTGGGGCAAGCACTATGACCCCCTCCTTTACGCGCGTCCGGTGTGGTGGCGCGCCACGATCTGGATCGATGTCCTTTTGTTCGGCCCCTTCTATTTTGTCGCGATCTGGGCATTTGCAAAAGGGAAGAACTGGATCCGCCTTCCCGGCATCATTTATTCGGCGGTGATGCTCACCAACGTGACCATCATCCTGAGCGAGGAGATAGGGGGACCATACGCAACCCCCAATCTTCCGTCCGTGGTCGGCGCCAACGCGTCATGGATCATTTTTCCCCTGCTCATCATCTGGCGACTGTGGGGGACCGATTGCCCATTTTCAAAAAAGAAATCTGCGGTTCCATGAACAATGACGCATTCAGGGAAAAATACGGGCCGTGGGCCGTTGTGGCGGGCGCCTCCGAAGGGCTCGGCGCCGCCTTCGCGGAAGAATGCGCAAGGCGAGGGCTGAAGGTCGTGTTGGCGGCGCGCTCAAGAGACAAATTGGCTTCTGTGCAGACTTCCCTGAGTGAAAAATATAAAACCGAATGCCGCGTGCTGGCGCTTGACCTTTCAGAACCGGATGCTGCGGCCAGTTTAGATCGGCAGACGGCGTTATTGGACACGGGGCTGTTCATTTACAACGCGGCATTGTCGCTGCTCGGTCCGTATTTTATTTTTCCTGAGGATCAGCACCGCGCCACAATGGCCACCAACTGCGCAACGCCGGCGCTGTGCGCCTACCGGTTCGGCAAGCGTTTGAGGGAGCGCGGCAAGGGCGGGATCGTTCTCATGTCATCCATGGCCGGGTTTCAGGGCGGGCCCTTCCTTGCGCATTATGCGGCGACAAAGGCATACTGCACGGTGCTCGCCGAAGGCTTGAGCAGGGAATGCGCTGCCGATAATGTTGACGTGCTTGCCTGCTGCGCGGGCGCGGTTGCAACGCCGGGCTACCTCAGGGCGAACGGGGGAAAAACTTCCTTCATGGTGATGAAGCCCGCGGCCGTTGCGCGCAAGGCTCTTGACAATATCCACCGGCGCGGTGTTTACATCCCGGGAATTTTCAACAAGTGCGGGGCTTTCGTTTTGCAAAAACTGCTCCCGCGCAGCCTGGCGGTGAGCGTCATGGAGCATTCCGTGCGGGGCATGGTGAAAACGCCGGGCAGATTATGATTCTGCAAACCCTCCGTTTTGCAAAGCTGACAAAAGGCAAGTCCCTGTTTCTTTGCTGTATCGCCTATGCATGCGCGGGCATAGGCGCCTGTGCGGTCGGCCTGCAATTTTCACCGGCGCATCCCGTCATTATGGCCGCCGCGGCGGATGCCGCCGCTACATTCGTAGTATTCCTTTTCAGCGTCATATTGGACAATTCCAGCGTGTACGATCCCTATTGGAGCGTCGCGCCCATAGGAATACTTCTGTTTTATGATTTACAAAGCGGAGTTTTCCTTGCTATGCGACAGGTCATTGTGGCCGCACTGGTTTGTTTCTGGGCGCTGCGGCTTACGTTGAACTGGCTTTTACGCTGGCAGGGCCTTGGCGACGAAGACTGGCGGTATGCCGATTTCCGGCCGAACCGCGCGTACTGGGCCTTGAGTTTTGCCGGTTTTCATTTCTTTCCGACGGCCGCGGTTTTTTGCGGGTGCCTTCCGCTCGTTCCGGTATTTCTTTGCGCCACCCATGCATTCGGTGCGATTGACGCCGCGGCGGCCGCGGTCGCGTTCGGAAGCATCCTCATCGAAATGAGGGCTGACAAGGAACTGCGCATGTTCAGAAGCAAACTACGGAAACAGGGGGAACTTTTGACAAACGGGATTTGGAGCCGGTGCCGGCACCCGAACTACTTCGGCGAAGTGGCGTTCTGGTGGGGAATGGGACTGTTCGGTATCGCGGCCGATCCCGCGTACTGGTGGACCATGTCGGGCGCGGCCGTCATCACCGCGCTTTTCCTGTTTATCAGCCTGCCGATGATGGACAAACACATGCTCAAGCATTATCCGTCGTACCGTGAACGCATGGAGTCGGTACCCGCCTTTATTCCATTCTTCCATCGGAAAAAGAAAGGGGGCGATCGCTTTTTCCGGCACTGAGACTTGACTCTTTCCGGTACGATAAGTATGTTACGTAATCCCGATCACCAATCTTTTAAAAGGAGTTTACCGGTATGAAACATGTTTTGTCTGCAGCGGCCATCGTCGTATTGATGGGATCCATTTCCATTACAAAGGCGGACACGGTGCAGGTGAATATTAAATCGCTATTGAACGCGCGGGCCGTTTCGACGTTTTCAAACGGGAAAATCTACACGTGGTCCATGGGTATTGACGGGGGAGGGGGCGGCGACGGATACGTAACGCACTCGGTTGCCGTTCATCTGAACTATACAGGACATACCCTGCCGGACAGCGCACGGTATCCTGCCAACGCCAACCATCCATTGATGATTTTAAATTTTTCCAATGCCGACAGCACCGATTCCCAAACACATTATCTCAAAGGCTCGGATTCCGTCACGTTTTCCGTTCCGCAGGGGAACTATTCGGCCGTCTACCTTGCCCTGACGAGCTCGGAAGGATCCACGACCATCGGCGTCGTGCTTAACTATACCGATGGCCCGGTAACTTCCAGCTTCACGCTGCCCGACTACGATCAGGGCCTCACCACCGGCGTCTTCTATGTTGATTCCGCCATGCAGAAGTGGAACAATCAGAATTCACCGGGTGACAACTACGGTCACGCCCTCAACGGCTACGGCGTCACCGCGAATCCGGCAAAGACGCTCACCAGCGTCAAACTTCTCAAGAAAACTACCGGCAGCTACCTCGTGCTCTGGGGCGTGACCGGGGTCGCCACCGGCGTCACCAAGGTTGTCACGCCCGTCAATGCCGGGAGACTCAATGGGATACGAGTGATGACCAACGGCGGGACAATACGCTTTGTCAATCTTCCCGCGAATGCGCGCGTGAACGTTTTTTCGGCCGACGGGAGAAATGTTTCACGGGCGGTTTTGTTCAACCATGAAAAACTGGCGGCAGGCGTTTACATGGTAGAAATGCATGCGGGTGGCGATTATAAACAGAACCGGATTATTGTTGACAGATAAAATTCATGTCGTATGAACACCATATAATTGGATGCCAAGAAATTCATCCGTCAAGCTTTTTGAAAGAATCTTCTTCCGCATAATAATTGCAGGGGCGTTGTTTTAAACGCCCCTCATCACATCTGTATCGCCAGCCCCTGCGTGAGGGTGATTGTCTCGCCTGGCGCATCGGCGCCAAAGAGGGGGCAGCGAAAGACCGGTCGCGCTCTTCCCGCTCCTAAAAGCCGTGTTTATCTCTAACGCGACCGGGCTGGAGCGAGGGGGAGACTTCCCCCGCAAGGTTTTTATCTTTTTATTGTGCAGAAATAGTTCTCCGCAATCTCCACGGCAACACCAACCCCATCCTCAGCCCTTATCTTTTTGCCCAGTTCCTCACTGCGGATTTTTATTTCTTTATTGGTTACTGCCTCATGAATAGCCTGCGCCAGGTTCTCTGCCGTCAATTTCTTCCAGGGAACAGGACGCGGGGCAACACCCAATTCGTGGAGCCGCCGTGCCCAGAAAAGCTGGTCGGCGAAAAAAGGCACGGGCACCGCGGGCACGCCCGCGCGAAGCCCGGCTCCGGTGGTGCCTGCGCCGCAATGATGGACCACGGCCGCCATGCGGGGGAATAGCCAGTCATGCGGTGCGGATTCCATCATGTAACCATTGTCGGGCAGCGCGGCCGTTGCAAGGCCGCCCCAGCCTGAAAGCAGGATGCCGCGCTGACCGGCGAGGCGCAGCGCGTCTGCGACGAGTTTTGTGGCGGCCGCCGGGTCGCTGTTGTTCATGCTGCCGAACCCTATTGAAACCGGCGGCGGGCCTGCATTGACAAAATCAACAAGGCCGGCAGGGGGCGTCCACGCGGAAGCGAGATCGAGGAACCAGTAACCGGTCGCCGTTGCATTCGGCGGCCAGTCTGTAGGCGGTTTCACCACAAGCGGGCTGTACCCGAACAGCAGGGGCCTTTTTATCGATTCACTTGACCGGTGCAAATCCTTGCCGACGCCGGCGCCGCGGAGCGCGCGCCGCACCACCGGGCCCGCAACCGCGGCCACGCCGAAATCGGCGATTGCATACGTAAACCTGTTGTACAAGGCCGCGCCGGGAATCCGCGGATCGAGCGGCGGGAAAAACGGGTGCGCAAACTTCGAGGTCGCGGCGAGCGGCTGCATCAATGCGGTGCAAAAGGGGATGTTGAGCCACTCAAATGCCGCGCTTCCGAACATCGCGCCGGAGGAGGGCATCACGAACGCGTCCGAGCCGGCGAAGTTTTTTTTCGCCTCGACGATCATCGGCTCGACGAACGGCTCGAGCAGCTGTCTCATCCTGCGAAGGAACATGAACGGGTTGCCGCCCGCGGCAAGCATTGCCCGGCCGCGCTCCGATTCAATCAGCGAGCGTATGTTGAGGTTGACGAACCGGCAGTCAAAGTCCGCGCCTTCGACCAATGGCGCGTAATCAGGCGTGGTGACCATGCGCACCCGGTGTCCCGCCGCCTTGAACCCGTGCGCCAGCGCGATATAGGGCTGCGAGTCGCCGCGCGATCCGCCGGAAGTGAGTGTGATGAGCATTGAAGCCCGGCTCCTTCAGGACGGCTGCCGTGACGCCGGCGCCGCGTTCACGATCAGCGCCCGCATGACAAAGCAAAGCATCACGCTGTTGAAAATATGCCATAAGAAATGGGTTCCGACAGGGAAGCACGGGCAGATGAGCATGTCTATGGTGCGGAATACAAGCGAGAAGAAGAATGCGGCAGCGCCGAGGAATAAAAAAAGACGTTCGTTCTTTTTTGTCGCTGCGGTTACAATTCCGTACACAATCATCATGACAAGCGCCGGTGCGTACACCAGCGAGTTGTTCAGAAGTCCATGAAAGAAGGCGCACATCCACATCGAGGCAAGAAAGCCGGAAAGAACAAGCATGGTCAATCCTGCGGAAAAGTTAAAAACCCGCCGGCTGTAAATCCATAGGAAAGCTACCTGAAAAAGAAAAATCGGCCCGGCGTCAAAAAGCTGGGTGAATCGCGTATGGAAAACATGGAAGATGGTGCTGCCGGCGCCGAGCGCGGCGATAAGGGCGATGAGAACGCAGACGCCGGGGTCTGCGGTGTCGCGGCGCCGGGCCATCCGCCAGCAAAGCCATGCCGCAAGAAAAAACGCCAGATTGCTGGCGGCATTGAACGGTTCGCCGAAAATTCCGGAGGCGGTTCTTTCGCAGTATGCGTCCATCATGACAAGGGCCTTTTATCAGGGCGTCGGCATGGAAGCATGCATGCCGCTTGTCAATTATTGAGGATCATGCCGGTGGAAAACACCAGCATGAAGGCGAGCCAGAGGTAGAGAAGAAGGTTGTTGAGCGCGGACTCGGTTATCGACTGCTCGTTGCTTTTGTTCCGCGCCCTTTCGCGCAGGTGTTTGACAATGGAATAAACAGTCCAGCCGAGCAGGCCGGCGCCGACGAGTTTTGCGAGCATGATGGACAACGGCATGGTATTCCTTTTGGATTAAAATACTTGGCGCAATGTAAAGAGAAAAAGAAAAATTGCCCGAGACACGGAGAGCACGGAGTTACAAGTTAAGAGTGAATAGTGAAGAGTTGAGAGTTGTTAAGGTGTATGTTTCTGTTCACAATTCACTCTTCGCTCTTAACTTTCTTTTTCTCTATGTCTTCCGTGTCTCTGCGGTGAATCTTGCTTTTTTATTCTTCCAGCGGGGTGGCGCCCGGGCTCTGGGCAACGGGCGGGGGCGGCGGTGTCTGGAGATCCACCTTTACCGCCGCGAGCCGCCGTGAGAAAATCTCGAACCCGTCCCACAATACCACGAATTCATAAAACCCCTCTTCCGGCAGCGGGAGCCCGTTGATGTTGCCGCCGATTTCTATCACCGAGCGCCGGTTGTCGGCGGGGTCAACGTCCCAGGGCGGCAGGGTCATGGAAAAGGAGCCGCCTTCTTTCCTGAAAAGAAGCTGGAGTTTTCCCTTCTTTGCCACGTCGGTGATCGCGATGTAGATGGCGCAGTTTCCGTGCTTCGAAGGGAAGTGCGGACTGTTGATGGAGCTGAACGTGCCGGCGAGCACGCTTTTTCCCGTGTGCACGTCGCGGTAGTAGTAATCGCACACGATCATGGCGAGGATGATGGGTTTCATGCTGGATTTCTTTATGATATTTTTTGTGAGGATAAAAATAATTCTTTGTCGATGGCGATGTTCCTAAAATCAAGACCGAAAAAAGATTTTGCCGCAAAGAACGCAAAGTCCGGCGGGCAGTGGATCGCAATTGAAAAATTTCCCGAAGCAACAGCCATGCTTAAGGTATTTTACTAATGGCTGCCCCAGGGTTGCGGGGAGAGAGGACGCGCAATTTCATGATCACTGTCATCAAAACGGGAAAAATCAAGGCCATCTTGATTGTATCAAAAAAATCCTGGTCACAGGGGCGTGCATGGCGATAAAGAGCGAAGAAATCCAGAGAAAAATCCTTCATTTCATTTTCGGCACCATCATCCCGCTCGGGATTTTCTACATACCGCTTTACGCGGAGAAACTGTCATGGAAGGCACTGCCGCCGTGGACCCTGCCGCCCATCATCCTGTCGTTTTTCCTCGCACTGTTCGTGATCATGGAGACGCTGCGGTTCCGCGTGCCCGCGATCCAGAACATCTTCCATCGGTTCTTCGGCAGCATGCTGCGGCTGGAGGAAGTCAAAAAAACGACCGGCGCCACCTACATCCTCGCCTCGTCCGTGCTCTGCTCGCTCGTTTTCAGAAATCAGCCGCAGGTGTCGCTCATGGTGCTTTCCACGTTCATCTGGGGAGACGCGGTCGCCGCGCTCGTGGGACAGGGCATGGGAAAAATCAGGATCGGCTCCAAGTCGCTCGAGGGCTCGGTCGCCTGCCTCGTGCTGTGCCTGGTGTTTTTTCTGGCGGTGTTTCCCGCCCTGCCGTTCCTTCTTGACAAATGGAACGGAAGAATCCCCCTCTTGCTCGCTATCATCGCGTCGCTGTGCATAACGGTCATGGAGCTGTTTACCATCAAGATCCGCGGGTTTGAGGTGAATGATAATCTTTCGGTGCCGTTTATCACGGGAATTGTTATGATACTTTTATATCCAATTTTAAAATAATGATATGCCGGATATCTCCCCTCGCTACTGGGCTGGCACCTTGTCGCCGACCCGCAAATCAATAAAACTCTTCCAAAGCGAAATCCTGCGCCATTATAAAACCCACGGCAGAAAAATGCCGTGGAGAGAAACGCGGGACCCCTACTGCGTTCTCGTTTCTGAAATCATGCTCCAGCAGACGCAGGTGCGCAGGGCGGAGGAGAAGTATCCGGAGTTTATAAAGGCCTTTCCAAATTTCGAGGCGCTTGACAAAGCGCCGCTGGCGAAAGTTTTCGCCGTGTGGCAGGGGATGGGTTACAACCGGCGCGCGATTGCCTTGAAAAGAATCGCACATTTAGTTGTCAACGATTACAAAGGTAACTTACCTCGAACGCGGGAAAAGTTGTGCAGCCTGCCCGGCATCGGCAAGGCCACGGCGTCGTCGATCATGGCGTTCGCGTTCAACCAGCCCTCGGTCTTTGTTGAAACAAATATTCGAACGGTGTTCATACATTTCTTTTTTCAAAAGAAAAGAATGGTTGCGGATGAGGAAATCCTTGAGGTCGCACGCCGGTGTGCGTATGAAAAAAATCCCCGTGTTTGGTATTGGGCGCTCATGGACTATGGAGCGATGCTGAAAAAGAGCGGCGAGGATAAAAATGCGATAAGCAAACACTATAAAAAGCAGGAAAAGTTTGAAGGATCAAGGAGACAAAAAAGAGGAAAAATACTCAGGCTGTTGCTTGATTACAAGCTATTGACAATAGATGAGATATATAATAGAATGAATGTAAAGGGCGATGAAGATAAGAAAGTGAAGAGCGAAGAATTAAGAGTGAAAAGTAAAAATAAGGGAAAAATATCAATTAAAGAGATAAAAGGCATTTTAAAGGAGTTGAAAAAGGAAGGGCTGGTAAACGAGGAAAAGGGGGAGTTTTTTATTTGAACCGGAACTTCCGGAAACCATTTTGCAGTTGTTCCTGTTTCTTGACCGGCAGGAAAAACAGGTTTAAAGGAAGAAAATAAAAATGTCCGATGTCCAAATCGTCTCGATCGCCGTAGTATTCTTCATCGCGGTGACCCTCTGCATCGTGATTATCCAGTTCCGCGAATATTTCAGCGACGTGCACCGGTTGAGGGTAACCAGTGGCCGCCTTGAGATCATTGACGGCCTGCTCCACGCACGCCAGCACGCCTCCGAAATCGATAATATAAAAGCAGGACCCGACGCCGAAAAGGAGCTTAAATCCGCGTTCGGATTCTCGGACCTTCAGGCGGTGGCGATAATAAAAATCAATAATCCGATGCGCAGCGTTTCCGAGGAAAATTTACGGGAGGAGCGGCAGCGGCTGGCAAAGGAAGTTGAGGAGCTGGAGAAGAGGACAGGGAAGAGGAAAAAAAGGTAAAAGGAACACGCGGTGGGTTTTGGTCATAACTTAATAATTGGGGGTTAAATTTGAGTCTAATAATTACACTATATATTCGCGAAGGTATTGTAATGGCAAGCGATTCAAGATTATCCCTTAATCAACAAGAATAAAGCCCGGCAGGTCAAGTTCTTAATTTATCAGTTAGCCAATCAGACTCAAATTATAAAACGCTCCTAACACCGACTAAGGTAGGAATTTCAACATGTGGAGCTGCCGATATATAGGGTATTCCTCTTGCTGGGTTTATCGAATCATTTATAAATGATATTGTAGTTCCAAGAAAATTATTGGTGGAGGAAGCTGCAATTGAGATTTTAAAATATTTTCGAAATTTCCAACCTACTCCTGAAATTACATTCCATGTAGCCGGCCATAAGTCTCTCGAAAACAGATCCGAGCAAGAGGTTTGGGGCGTTGTTGTTACGCAGAACTCACATCAAAGATTAAATACTACTGATGATCAAGGTATTGCATGGGGAGGCGAGGTAGATATACGTGCTGGTTATAAAACCGACGGAGGCATACTGGGTTCAAAGAAAAACTTTACACGGTTCTGATAATTAACGAAATAACGATTGTTATAGCTTGTACTTAGTTTGTTTTAGCAGCTTTTCAAATTTAAATCCTTATTATAGCTGTGCTAAGTAGAGGTCGCGCCACAAATTATTTTAACATTTTATGCCCCTGTCAATCGCCCCCTGAATCACCTCCCTCGTCTTCTCCCTTATCAATGCGATCCTCTCTCTTTTCGGTAAATCCCCATCCCCAAAATCCCTGGGATAAAGCGCCGTCTCAATCACCACATGGACCCGCGGCGGCAGCCAAAGAACAGGCTTTCCCCTCCATAATCTTTGCTTCACCACGATCGCCATCGGGATCACGGGCACGTTGAACATGACCGCGAGGAAAAACGCGCCGTCCTTGAACCCGTTCACCCTCTGGTTGAAATGCGCCAGGTCGTGCTCTGCGAACACGTGGACAAATCCCCTTTCGTCAAGCGCGCGCCTGAGCTGCTTGACAATGTGCAAGAGCGGGTCTTTGTCGGTGAGCGGGAACGCGCCGAGCAGACGGATGAACATGCCGAGAAAGCGGATCCTGAACGTTGACTCCATCGCCGAATAATAGGCGCGGCGCGGGGCAATGGCGTGGCTGAGGATGCCGGGATCGAGGTACAGGGTGTGGTTGCTCACGAGGATCGCCTTGCGGATGCGGAGATTGCGCCTTCCGCTGATCCGCATGCCGAACGCGAGCAGGTCGAGCACGATGACGAAAAACAGCGTGATGTGGTAAACGAAAAATGAGGCAAGCTTGAACAGCAGGGAAAAATAAAACACCTTAATGGCGCCGGTGTTTCCGCTCACTTCACGAACCGTCCCTTCCACAGGTAGCCCTTGCCCAGGGTGTCGTCGATTACGGATTTCCACCCGATGTAAATGAGAAGGATGAAGAGAAACGGGTAGAGCAGAGGGGCGTACCATACCATTCCCCGGTTGTAAAGGAAAAGCGCCCATGCGCCGAAAAACAGTCCCACGGATGCGGCCGCGAGGTGGATGTGGCTTCCATGGGTGAGGACTTCCAGGGGCAGCAGCACCACGGGGAGCACCAGGCCGCCGATGATGAAAACCGTGAGCGCAATGATCGATGCGACATGCTTTTCAAAAAAGTCGTAGATGTTTTTCGCGATGCCGTCCACGGCGCCGGAAAAACTCCGGTACATGCGGCAGGACACATGGTTCTTCACGTCGAGAAACACCAGACGGTGTCCGCGCTTTTTAAGTTCGCGGCCAATATAAATATCTTCGCTGATCTTGTGCCGTACGCTCTTGTAACCGTCGATCGCCTTGAACACCGATGCCTTGAAGAAAATAAACTGGCCGATAATGTGCGACGCGAAGGGCAGCCTGATGAGCGGGATGATCCACAGCGGCATGAACAGTACCGCGTTGAGGAACATGTTTGAAAGTACCGCCACCTCGCCGAATGATTTCGGAATTTGGCGGGTGTAGCCGGAAAGCGCGTCCGCCCGGTGCGCGAGCGCGTTGGTCACCGCCCATGAGATACTGTTGCCGTCGTGCACGGTGTCGGCGTCGGTGAACAGAAAATATTCGCCGGACGCGTGCCGTGCGAGTTCCTGCATGGCGTGCGGCTTTCCAAACCACCCTTCCGGAAGGTCGCTGCCCTTTATTGCCCTGATGGAAGGGTTTTTTTCAGCATAGCCGCTGATGATTTCCCAGGTGCCGTCCTCCGACATGTCGTCGTACACGATGATTTCATAATCGCGATAGGTCTGGTTGAGCAGCGAATCGAGGCAGCGGCCGATGTTTTGTTCCTCGTCCCGCGCGGGCACAAGCACCGACACGAGGGGACCGTGCGTGAGGCGGGGCTTTTTTGTGAACAGGGAAAGGTACAAGGTGTTGGTGATGGAGAGAAAGCAGAAAATGAAGCAACCGGCGATGATGATGTAGTAATACCAGGAAAACAGGTCAGGGGTTGACATGCTGCCCCGATGCTATCTCCTTGAGTTTTTCCGCGGCATACCGGTTGCCGGGATACAGTTCGAGCGCCTTGTTAAGGTATGCAAGCGCCTCTTCACGGCGCTCAAGACGGCCGTAGGCGATGCCGAGGCCGGAGAAAATGTTGAACTGGTCGTCTTTTTCTATGTCGGGCATCTCGAGAGCGGTGTTCATGACCTCAATGCCCTTGCTTGGATTGCCGCCGTAGATAATGGGCGGGTACACCAGCGTTGACCCGATAAGAATATGCGCCTTTCCGTTTTTAGGCTGTATTTTGAGCGCCGTGTTCGCAAGGTAAGATACCTCAAGCCCGTGCATGAAGACCCACCAGTATTCAAACTGTCGTATTTTCACAAGACACATCTGGCCCATGATCGCGCTTTTCACGCGCCATCCTTCGTCGCAGGAGGCGCAAAGGCGCAGGTGGTCGTCAATTGCCTTGAGCCCTATGGCAAGGTGTGAATCGGCTTCTTTCCAGTTCTGCAACTCATTTTCCGCCCTGCCTTCAAGGTATTCCAACCGGCCGCACCAGTACGCATTGTCTTTTTTGTTGTTGAAAACCTTCATCCGCAAGGAATCAGCCTTCCTGTAATCTTTTCTGATTTCCGCAATGGGCGAGTTCTGATATACCGCGTCACGCAGGGTTTCGTAAGCAGGGACAAATTCAGGCGGAACAGCGGGAGCGGCAAAAGCACTGCAAAAGCATAACGCATTAAAAATAACAACGACTTGAAAAATCCCTGGGATTTTTTCGGTTTTCATAGGCAGATGCAAAAGTCGCAAGATACGTGCCAGTTCTTTAATCTGTATAATATAAAAAATTCTTACTGAAAAAGGTAGATGATATAGCTGGCGAATAGGGATGGCGGTTCGTCTACTTGTTGGCCTCATCCAGAAGCCTGCATCCCTCCATGAGGAGCATGGTGGTGGAAGTGGCTATCTGGTGCCGTTCCGTTATCCTGTCAAGCGGAGAGAATGAGAAGGAGCCCTGGCTGAACCTGAGCACTTCAAAGACGGCCTTATCGCCCGATCTGTCGGCGAACTTGGCGGTCACCACATTTCCCTGTTCAAACAGGTACGCGCCCTCGCCGGACTTGGTTTTGACCACAAGGCTGCCGGTTTTCCTTCCGGTTTCGAGCATTTGGAAAAGCTCCACCGGGCAGAGGTGCTCGAGGTCGCCGGATATCCCGGGCTGCTCGGTCTCGGCGAGGATGTCGGACATGTTGATGATTTCGGTGACCTCCTGGTGCATCTTCTCCCTGAGCTGCTCGAACTCGTTTTTTATCACCGCGGCGTCGTTGACGCACCGCACCGTGAACACGATTGAGGTGACGCGGATTTTGTTCCAGTCGTTGAGCGGGCGCGGGTCGTGCGTGCTGATTTTGAAGCCGTTGAGGTACGTGCCGTTTTTGCTCCCCAGATCGCGGACCAAAAACGCACCGGATGATTTTTCCCATTCAATGACCGCATGCTGGCGGCTCACGCGGGGCTCGTTGAGCACGATGTCGTTGGAGTCTGCGCGTCCGATGGACACCGTTCCCTTGTCGGGCACGCGGATGGGGGAATCCGGATAATGCACGAGAAATACGCTTGACACTGTCGTTACCTTCTTTTATGAGTATAAACCGCGCCAATGTTAAATGCAAGATTTGGCAAATTTGATTTTTAATGGATGCAGAACATTGATTTTTTTGAGCGATATCGGATGAAATAAAGTGTCTATTATAATGGAAGATTAAATGCATAATGCTTTTAAAGCGATATTCCGCGCATTACGATAATAAAAAAAATCGATTTTTACTTTGCAGCCAGGGGAGTTACGCCAGCGGGAAATCCGTGCGCGCCAGTTGCTTTAAAGGAGAAATCAGCATGAAAAAATGGAAGTTTGTATTTTCCGTCGGGCTTATCGGAATCTTTTCGATCGGTGCAAAACTCGACGACAGCGGAAGCTACTGCACGGTGATCAACCCGGTGAATTTCTATTTGTACGACACGCTTCTCCTCATCTCGGATTCGGTTGCGGGGATCCACGTTTACTCCGTGAAGAATCCGCAGGCCCCGAAATTCCTGATGCGCATCCCATTGAAAGGAAACACCGGGATCGCCATGAAAGACAACGTGGTGTTCGCCAATTCCTGGGGCTCGATTTTGGCCATCCGGCTGACCGGAGAATCAACGTATGAAATTGCGGAATATATCAAAGAGGACCCCGATTACATTCCCATGCCCATTGACTATGGCGGAGGCCTCAGCTGTTTTCCTTCTGAGTCCGCGCCGGCATATTCCGGAACGGGCGGCGCATCGGGCACCGGGGGCTCGTATGCGGTCTTTGCCGTCATCGGCTCATATCTGTATTATCTCGACGGCTCGTCGGTCATCACCATGGACATCTCAACGCCGGCCCAGCCGAACAAATTGTCGAGCACCTATATCGACTGGTCCTCGGAGACCCTTTTTCCCACCGATAAATATCTTTTCGTGGGCGGAAGCAACGGCATGTACGTTCTTGACAGAAGCAACCCGGCGAATCCTTTGAGCATCGGGTCTTTCGCGCATTTCCGCGCCAAGGACCCCGTGGTGGTGCGCGACTCCGTGGCCTTTGTCACGCTACGCACCACCAACGACCTCACGGCCTCCCGGGACGAACTGCTCTCGGTGAGCCTGGACCCCATAACGAATCCCTCGGTAATTTCAGAAAAGCCCCTGTACACTCCCTGGGGGCTTGCCGTGTCCGACACGCTGCTGTACGTGGGCAACGGGGCGAACGGATTTTCACTTGTCAACGTGAAAGATCCGGGCCAGATGGCGGTGGTCAAATCATGGCAAACGCCGGAAGTCAAGGATTTCATCTGGCAGGGGAACAGGCTTTATGTGATGACGTTCGGGGAAATCATGATCTATGATGCGACGGATCCTCAGGCGCCGGTGCTGCTGGGGACGATACAATAGTTATCTACAGTTATCTTCGATGTTTCTTGCGTTAGCAGGCAGGACTGGGGGCCGCGCAAAAGCGCGGTGCCGGCCGGCGCCCCGCGAAGCGGCCTCGCGCCGTGGCAGCCCGAGCCGAAGGCGAGGGAAACGCCCAGATTTATTTTATTTTTTCAATTTCTTTTCAATCGCCTTTATCACCGTCTTCAACGTCTTTATTCTCGCAAAATATTTGCTGTCCGCCTCCACGATGGTCCAAGGAGCGTGTTTGGTGCTTGTGCGGTATATCATTTCATCAACAGCCAGTTTATACGCGTCCCATTTTTTCCTGTTGCGCCAGTCCTCGTCCGTGATTTTCCACCGCTTATACCACAATCCCTCGCGCTGCTTGAACCGCAGCAGCTGTTCACGCGGGTCGATGTGGAGCCAGAACTTGACAATCACGGCTCCGAAGTCCGCGCAGTCTTCCTCGAATTCGTTGATTTCACGGTAGGCACGCTTCCATTCCGTTTCGCTGCAGAAGCCCTCGACGCGCTCGACCATCACGCGGCCGTACCACGACCGGTCGAAAATGGTGATGTGGCCCGCCTTGGGCACCTTCTGCCAGAAGCGCCAGAGATAGTGGTGCGCCTTTTCAACGTCGCTGGGCGGGCCGACCGGCACCACCTCGTAGCCGCGCGGGTCAAGCGCCTGGGCAAGCCGCTTGATGTTGCCTCCTTTTCCGGCCGCGTCCCATCCTTCATACACGATGATGACGGGAATTCGCTTTATGTAAATTTTATACTCAATCTCACGGAGGTGCTCCTGGCATTTTTTAAGGTTTGCCTCATATTCCTCTTTTGTCATGGAAGGGGAGAGGTCTATGCGGTTGAGAATGGGCGGCACCTTTCCCGGCAAAACAGGCGCTTTTGTCAATCGACCCGGTTTTCCCTTGCGCGCGCAGGCCTCGGTAAGAGCCGCGATAAGCGTTTTGGTCACCTTTATCGAGGCGAAGCGGTGGTCGGTGGCCTCGACCACGGTCCATGGAGCATTGGGCCGCGATGTCTGGCCGAGCATGTCCGCCACTGATTTTCTAAGCCGGGCGTAATGCCGTTGCTGTTTCCAGTCGTCCTTGGTTACCTTCCATGCCGTGGCCGGATCTTTCAACAGCGCCTTGAAACGTTTTTTCTGCTCCTTTTTGCTGATGTGCAGGAAAAATTTAACCATGACGGTGCCGTCATCGGTAAGCTGGCGCTCGAATTCGCGGATCTCCCTGAAGGCCTTGCGCCATTCCCCTTTGTCAGTTGATTTTCCGTCCCTGTCGTGCAGCACGCCGCGGTACCAGCTCCTGTCGAATAGTGCGATGCGGCCGGCGGCAGGCAGCCTGAGCCAGAAGCGCCATAAGAACGGCCGCAGGTATTCCTCTTCGTTTGCCGCCTTGGTGAGGTTGACGTTGAACCCGCGCGGATCAAGCGCGAGCATGAGGTTGTTGATCTGCGTGCCCTTGCCCGCCGCGCCCCAGCCTTCGAACACGATGATGACCGGGATGTTCTTTTCACGCGCCGTCCGCTGCAGTTCGCCTATGGTACGTTGAAGGCCGGGCATGACTGCCTTGTAGGCGCGCTTGTCGGTTTTTTTTGAAAGGTCGAGCCGGTCGAGATCCATGGCTGAGCTCCTGGTTGCGAGGGGAATCAGCAATCATCAGTACTATTTATAGTATAAAATCCGTCAAAAACCAAGCAGTTTGTGTTCTTTTACGGGCCAAATCCATGATATATTTTTAATCCCTGTCAAAACGAATTGCGGAAGTGGTGAAACTGGCAGACGCGCTAGGTTCAGGGCCTAGTGAGAGCAATCTCGTGGGGGTTCAACTCCCCCCTTCCGCATTTTTCTCCTTCACCCGTACCTTCTCCGCGTGACGTTTGCAAATGCAAACCAATGACCCCGTCATCCGCGTGCTCCCACAGCAGGTGGTTGAGAAAATCGCCGCGGGCGAGGTCATTGAGCGGCCGGCGTCGGTGCTCAAGGAAATTATAGAGAATGCGATAGACGCGGGCGCGACAAAAATAGACATCGTTATCGAGGACTCGGGATTTTCACTGATCCAGGTGAGCGACAACGGCTCGGGCATGTCGCCGGTAAACCTCGAAAAATCCGTGCTGCGCCATGCGACCAGCAAGATTGCCACGGCCGACGATCTCTACGCCGTTTCGACCATGGGGTTCCGCGGCGAGGCGCTGGCGAGCATCGCCGCAGTGAGCCGCACCGTCATCGCGAGCAGCGCCACGCAGGACGGCCTCGGGTATTCGCTCGGGTGCGACGGCGGCGTTGCCGCGAAACCGAAACCCGTGCCGCATGTGCGCGGTACAACGGTGTCGTGCCGTGACCTTTTCTTCAACGTGCCCGCGCGCAAGAAATTCATGAAGACCCGCAAGGCGGAGCGAATGGCGCTCGCGCGGCTCATCGAACAGATCGTGATTCCGTTTCCGTCAATGCATTTCACCGCGGTGTTCGAGGGCAAGCCGGTCTTCGACGTGCCGCCGGCTGATTCGCTGCTCGGCCGCATTTCCCAGGTCGCCGGCGTGGAATTCGCAAAAACGCTTGTCATGGCCCAGGGAAGCGCGGAGGGCATGGAGGCAACGCTTTTTTTTCCGCTTCAGGACAACGGCCAGGCCCGGCCGCGCTACCAGAACCTGTATGTCAACCTGCGCCGGGTGGACAACGATTCGGTGCTTTTCGCCGTGCGCCAGGCGTTTGCTCAGCTTGTCAGACGCGACTTTCGTCCCTCGTTTTTCTGCTTCATCGATATTGATCCCTCATTGATCGACGTCAACGTCCACCCCACGAAACAGAAGGTGAAATTCGAGGATGAACAAGGCCTTTTCAGGTTCATTTATGCCGCGGTCAGCAAGGTGCTGAAACCTTCGGCGCCGGCGGCCCCTGCCCGCACGTCTCAAATGGAGGGCGAAATCAGCACAAACGGCCTTGCGCCCGCACCGGTTCCAGCGGCTGAGGCCCCTTTAGAAGAAAGCGGCCGGCCTTTGTTTGCCGCCGAGGACCCTGCTGACGGCGCCTACGGTCAGACCATTCTCGCCTTTCCGAAAAAAGGACCTCAGGGTGAGAATGATCTTGATTCCCTTGACCAGGAGAAGGTACAATTAGCAGACAGCAGCGACCGGGCGTCCTGGAGCCTCATTTCGTGCTTTCAAATACACGAGATGTTCATTCTCGCGCCGATAAAAAACGGCATCCTGCTCATCGACCAGCATGCGGCGCACGAGAGGATTCTGTACGAACAGGCGCTCGACGACCTCAAGGTGGGACGGGCAGCGTCGCAGCAGCTTTTATTTCCCGTGGTGATCCGGCTCACCGCCACGGAAAAAACGGTGGTAGGGTCGTCGGAGGAATATTTCAGGGCGTTCGGTTTTGACATTCAGGATTTCGGCGGGAACGAGGTGTCGGTTTCCGCAACGCCGTCGTTCATGAAAAGTTCCGACATCGAGAGCTCGGTGCGCGACATGATAGGCTACCTGCTCGATGAAAAGAGTATGGGCCATTTCCCCGAGCCGCACAAGCGGTTCGCGGCCGCGTTTGCCTGCGGTGCGGCGATCAAGGCGGGGCAGAAGCTTTCGCAGGAGGAGATGATGGCGTTGCTCAACAGCCTGTTCTCCGCGCAGAACCCGTACACCTGCCCACACGGCAGGCCCACGGTGGTCAGGATTTCAATTGACGAGCTTTCCCGCAGATTCCTGCGGTGAGGGAGTCCGATGAAGATAGAACATGATAATAAAGGCATTGTCATCCTGCTGCCCGAACGGTTTCTCAAGCCGGCGTCCAATGCGTTCCTTTTGTCGCTGAAAAAGGAGATCGAAGCGGGCGCGGCGCGAATTGCCGCGGATTTCAAGAATACCGTGCTCATCGACAGCACTGCCATCGGCGCGCTGGTCGCTATGGCCAAGGAAGCCAAGGCGCAGGGCGTACCGTTTTACATCCGCAACCTGAGCGGCGAAATCTACGCCCTTTTCACGGACACCGGGCTCGACAGGATTTTCAACGTCGAGCACGAGGGCCGGGTGCATTCGGCCGAGGTGGATATATTTGAGAAAACGGGCGACGTCCGCCTCGAAATAACGATCGAAACCGTAAACGGCATATGCGTGTTCCACCTTGCCGGCGTGATGAACCATCTTCAGGGATCGCGCTTTTTCAGGCAGCAATTCCTGCTCGCGATGGCCGAGCACAAGAAAATCCTGCTTGACATGCAGGATCTGACCTTTTTTGACAGCCTGAGCATGAGCGTGATGCTCAACATGAACAAGCTGATCAAGGAGACGGGCGGCAGCATGCGAATCTGCAACGCCAACTACGCGGTCAACGATCTCTTCATGACCACCAACCTCAACCGGATCATTCCGGTATTCACCACCCTTGCCGAGGCCCTGCGGAACTGGGAATAGGGGAGATTCCCTCATGGCAAGCGCCGTGCTCATCAAGTCCATCGGGTGCCGCACCAACCAGGAGGAGATGACGGCCCTTGCTGCACAGCTGGCAGGCGATGGCTACTACGTTGTTTATGACCTCGCGGACGCTGATGTGGCAATTGTCAACTCCTGCCTCGTCACCTCTGCGGCGGAGGCTAAAACCCGTCGGTACATTTCTTCGGTATCGCATGCGTATCCCGGCGTAAGAATCTGCGTCACCGGCTGCCTTGCCCAGCATTCTCCGCACGAGATCCTTAAACGCATGCCGGTCACCTGGGTGGTGGGAAACTCCCGCAAGCATGATATTCCGGCTATTCTGCGCAAAAAAGAGGGCGGCGTGTTTCATGGAGCAATGGATGCGCATGCTCTCGCAGCGGTCTCTCTTGTCAATTCTCCCACGTGCCCGGGCGCATCGGGCCGCACCCGTTTTTTTCTCAAGATCCAGGAGGGATGCAACTACCGGTGCGCCTATTGCATCGTGCCGCTCGTGCGCGGGCCCTCGAGAAGCGTTTCCTTTGACCGCGTTGTCGGGGTGTTCGAAGACGCCCTTCGCGCCGGATACAAGGAAATTGTTCTTACCGGTACCCATATCGGACAATATTCTGATGGCCCGTCTTGCGGATTAGAGGCGCTTGTGGAAAGGCTCGCAAACACGGACGGCGATTTCCGGGTCCGCTTGAGCTCGCTTGATCCGCGGGACATGTCTGATTCCCTTTTGCAAATGATCGGCTCACATCCGCGCCTGTGCAGGCACCTGCACCTGAGCGTGCAAAGCCTGTCTCCGGCCGTGTTGAAAAATATGGGACGGCCCATTGCGGAGCATGGCCGGTTTCTTGAAAAGCTTGCCTCATTCCGGAAGAGTTTTCCTCTTGCAGGACTCGGCGGCGACTTCATTACCGGCTTTCCCGGAGAGACGAACGAACAGTTCGATGGTACATGCAGGGCGGCGGTCGAGTGCGGGTTTACCTTCGGGCATGTGTTCCGCTATTCGTGTCGTCCGGGCACTCTTGCGTCCGCCATGCCGGGGCAGATTGACGAAAAAGAAAAAAGCAGGCGGAGCGAGCGCCTCCGGAAACTCCTCGAGGACCGCCGCCGCCTTTTTGTAAGAAGTGCCGCGGGCGAGGTGCAGCGCGTCCTGGTGGAGGAGGAATCCCCTGCGGCCGGTCTCGCCTCCAATTATCTCCGCATCGAGGTGGCCGGCCATACGGCGCCGGCAAACACCTGGATCGATGTGACGGTGTCCGGGATCGGAAACAAGAAGGACCGGTGCGGGGCGGTCCTGGCCAAATCGTGAGCGGCAGGGGAGCCGTTTGTTAATTTTTGGATGGACGCAGGCGATTGTAATTATTTTTTGAAACATGAATATCTTTACGCGGCTCAAAGAAGGGCTTTCCAAAACCCGCAATCAGATCGCCTCCATTGTTTCAAGCGCAAGGGGCAGGTTTGACGAGGAATTTTACGAAACACTTGAGGACGCATTGGTTTCGGCGGACGTGGGCTACGATTGCAGCACGGCACTCATTGAAAGGCTTAAAAAGGAAATCTCGGAAAAAGGAATAGTCACACCGGAGGCCGCGTATGCCGCGCTCAAGGCCATGCTCGCCGCCGACCTTACGGTGTCAAAATCTCCCGTAGAGTTTTCCCACAAACCGTGGGTGGTTCTTGTCGTGGGTGTCAACGGCGTTGGCAAGACCACGACCATCGGAAAGCTTGCGAGGGAATATTATGCTGCGGGAAAAAAGGTGATGTTCGCCGCCGCCGACACGTTCAGGGCGGGAGCAATCGAACAGCTCAGGATCTGGGCGCAGCGCACGAATTCGGAAATCATCACCCAGAAAGAGGGAGCCGATCCCGCCTCGGTCGCCTTTGACGCCATGGAGGCGTCCAAGGCACGCGGCATCGACGTGCTCCTTCTTGACACGGCCGGCAGGCTCCACAACAAGGCAAATCTGATGAACGAGCTTGAAAAAATAGTGCGCGTCATCAAAAGGAATTCACCCGGCGCACCCAACGAGGTGCTGCTGGTCGTCGACGCCACCACGGGCCAGAACGCGCTGGCCCAGGCAAAGGTGTTCAATGAAATCACCAGCGTCACCGGATTCGTCATCACCAAGCTTGACGGAACGGCAAAAGGCGGCATTGCCGTCACGCTCGCAAAGAACTTCGGGATCCCGGTGCGCAAAATCGGCGTGGGCGAAGGCCCCGACGACCTGCAGGATTTCGACCCGGCCGCCTATGTTGAGGCGATGTTCGGCGACCTTGGCGCGGCTCAGACGGCGCCGGCGCGGTAACGCGGAGTTAGGTCTTCCACTGTTTGCGAAGGAGAAACGATGGCACCCGACGAAAGCAAGTTCAGCACGATGAAATTCATGCGCTGTAAAAAATGCGGCAACGTCTTTGCGGCGAACCTTTCCAGCGCCGTCGAATGCCCGGAATGCTCTTCGGGGGACGCCGTGCAGTACCGGCCCGACGGCAAGGAAGCCGATGAACCGTCTGCAGAGGAAGAAACGCATGGATAACCCCCTTTGGTCTCCGTTCCGTTTTCTCGGCGGCAGGGATAACATCCCAGGACTGCTTGCCTGTATTCCCGCATTTGACGGATTTTTAAAAAACGAACTGAGGATCGTTGAACAGATGCTCCACCAGCGCCAGTACAAGAAAGGGGAGACCGTTTTCAACGAAGGCGAGCCGGGAGCGGGCATGTATATCGTGAAAAGCGGTGAAGTGGAAATCACGAGGAAGATGGGGAACGGTGCAGAGCTGGCCCTGGCCCTGGTGAAGGAGCAGGGCTTTTTCGGCGAGCTTGCCCTTCTTGATGAAATCCCACGGAGCGCATCCGCAAGGGCCGTCGCCGATACGGTTCTTTTCGCGTTTTCCAAGCCCTCGCTCGAAAGCCTTTGCCGGAGAAACCCGAGGCTGGGCATCAAAATCCTGTCGAACCTGTCGCGCGTCATCTGTAAAAGGCTCGTGAAGAGTAACGATGCAATGGAGCAGTTGCAGGACAGGCTGGGAAAACAAGACGGGGAAGATAAATCTCAGGAAAGCCTGACGACGCATGTTTAACAAGATAAAACCGATTTCATATTACATCATCCAATTCGGCTTTTACGGCTTTGTGCTTCTTATTGCCGCCGGGATTTTATTTTCGTTCAGTTTCATCTTCATTTCGCTTTTCGCTTCGGCGGTGTTTGCCTTCCTTCTGGAGCCTTCGGTCAATTACTGGGAAACCCGGGGTGCCAACCGTGTCGCCGTCATCCTTGTCATCTATGTGCTTATCGCGGCAGGACTCGGTCTGCTCGGTTCATACCTCGTCCCGCCTCTCATGGATGAAATGAAAAATTTTGCGGCCAACCTTCCTTCCTACGGATCCATGGTTCACGAAATGGCGACAAACCTTCAAAAGAAGGTAAATACGCTGTTTCCCGGTTTTGCCTTTCCAGACTATTATCCTTATTTAAAGGGAAAACTGTTTGTTTCCCTTAAGGCGGTAATGGCATCCGTGCCCGCGCTTGCCTCGGGCGTGGCATCGCTTGCCTCGATGACGCTGCTCATTCCGTTCATTACTTTTTTCCTTTTGGCAGACGGCTATCTTATCTCGAAGAGCATCATGACCATCGTGCCGAACCGATACTTTGAGATGTCGGTGCTGCTGCTGCACAAGATCGTCGACGCGCTCAAACTGTATGTGCGCGGTCAGCTCATCGACTCGTGCGCAATCCTTGCGCTGACGACCGTGGGATATGCCATCATTGGGTTGCCCTACTTTTTGGTGGTGGGCCTCGTTTCGGGGCTGGCGAATTTAATTCCATACTTCGGGCCCATCATAAGTTTTTGCTCTGCTGTTTTCGTTCTTCTGATTACGCCGGGCATGTTCAATCTCCTGTCCCTGATTGCCGTGACTTTGGTTTTTGTTGCGGTCCAGGTGATTGATGGAACAATCGTTTATCCCAATGTTGTGGGAAGAACGGTGCACCTTCATCCGCTGGTCGTTATTCTGGGTGTTGCCGTCGGCGGGAACATAGGCGGGCTCGTCGGAATGCTTATTGCGATTCCTGTAATAAGCATCTGCAAGGTCACGATTGAGGTGTTGTACACCTATCTGAGAAGCTACTCGATCATTTGATTTTCTCTGGATCGCATTACCGTGATTTTCTTCATGCGCGCTGCTGCTCAATGCCCAGTGAGGGGCTCATATGGGGAAAACGGAGCATGCCCCGCCGCAGCCGCTCGTACCCAGCGCGTGCAATCATGGCGGCGTTGTCGGTGCATAAAGACGGCGGCGGAAAAGAAATCTTGTCCCCGAAGATAGTGTTCAGCGTCCGCCGCAATTCACCGTTGCAGGCCACGCCTCCAGCCACCCCCACGGTTCTGATTCCCGTTTGTTCCGCGGCGAGCAGAAGGTTACGCGCCAGGGAATCAACCAATGCTTTTTGGAATGAAAAGCATATCTCGGCCCTGTTTTGCGCGACCCAATCTGCGCCTTTTTCCATGCAATAATATTTCACCGCGGTCTTAAGTCCGGAAAAACTGAAATCGAGCCGCTGGCCCGCGCACCGGGCCACCGGAAAGGGGATTGCAGGACCGGGTGCTGCGGCAACGGCCTCCTGCTCAACGGCTCTCCCGGCAGGATAGGGAAAACCGAGGAGTTTTCCCACTTTGTCAAAGGCCTCGCCTGCAGCGTCATCCACGGTCGAGCCGAGACAGGTATACCGGGCAAAATCATCCACCCGGTATATGGCGGTATGGCCTCCCGATACAATGAGGGCAAGAAACGGGCAGGACAGGTCCGGATTCGCGCAAAACAAAGAACAAATGTGGCCCTCGAGATGGTTAATGCCGGTGATTTTATTGCCATGCTGACAGTGAAGACCGAGGGCAAAGCTGATACCTACCAGCAAAGCGCCGGCAAGGCCGGGACTGTCGGTTACCGCTATGCAATCAAGGGAACGGGGGCAAATGTTGTGATCGCGCAAAACCGATTCCGCAAGAATGTCCACTTTGTTCAGGTGTGCTCGTGAGGCAAGCTCGGGCACGACTCCGCCGTATAATGAGTGTAAAGCTTGGGTAAATATTTCATTTGCCACAATGTCACCATTGGAAAGAAGGGCAACTGAAGTTTCGTCGCAGGAAGTTTCAATGCCTAGTGTGATCATAAGAAAAAAAGAATACCTTTATAGAAATAATTTTATAAAATAGATCAGATCTGTTCGTATTTCAATTTTTTAATCAAATTATTGTCCCGCCGTTTTTACCGATATAGGGCAAAATTACACTTATCAGGATGATAATCAATAGTCTTTTTTAGGAATAAAAAGCCCTATCTTGTTGATTTTCTAGTTATAATATTTTTCCAATTTTTTGGCATAATGATGGCTTATAAATGTGTCGAGTCTATGGGTATCTCATTTAAAATACTGGTAGTTGAAGATAATCCGCCAACTCAGGAGGCCTTGAAAAGATCACTTTCACGGTTGGGATGCCAGGTCCATGTTGTTGACACTGCCGAAAGCGGCATTCAGGAGTTGGCCAAAAATCATTTTGACGCGGTTTTTGCCGCGTTATGCGTAAGGGAAAAAGGTGCGCGCAGCGTGGCACGATGGATAAAAAGTAAGTCACCTCAGACCAAGGTTTTTGTCGTTACCAGTTGGAAAGGTGACCTTGAGCCAAATCTTCTGCAATTAGACGGTATTCACGATGTTATACGCAAGCCTCTGATATTTACTGAAATAAGGGATAAATTGCTTGAATATCTCGGATAATTTTTCAAGGACGTTTTTATGAAAAAAAGGTGCATCGAATGTGGCAAAAAGCTTGAGGGTGAAGAGCGTGAATCCGGTTTTTGCGCAGATTGCAACGCCAAGATCGAAAATGACATGCGTATACTCAGGGAAAGTGAAGATGACAGCTTTGCCTTTTTCTCGGAATTAACCATTTAAGATGAGTTATTTTTCTTCGAGTGTCCAATAATCTCTCCTGGTTTCTCGTAATCATTTTTGTTTTATTTCCTTTATTTTTTTAAAATTTTTTTGCTTTTTATAAAATTTATATTATATTTGTAAATGTAACAGTGGGTGGCTTTATAAAGGGCCAATTAATGATTAAAAGAACTTTTGTTTCAATTATTACAATTTTGGCCTTTGTTGCATTTGCCTTTGCCCAGCCTTCCACCACGAGTCCTGATTCATTAAAGGCTTCCCAAAATTCTGAAACTCAAAAATTGGCCAAAAAAACTATAGTCAATAATCCTTTAAAGACCTCGACCAACTGGTCAAAAATTAAAGATCTTTTCAGGTAAATAAACTTACAAAGAATAAAAAAGGGAATGCAGGCGCATTCCCTTTTTTATTCTCTTTTTTATCGCGGTTATGGATTCCATTCTTCGCTAGTTTCATGCCCGTAAAGTCGAGATGTGATTGTTCCGACACTTATGGAAAAGCTGAGTTCCTGGACAGGCGCCCGAGCATTGAACCGGGCCTTGGGTGAAGCGGTCATTTCCAGAGAGAGATAGAATAGGTTTTTGGAGTTTGGAAGCGGCGGAGGGAAATAATCAACAGCGAGCCATCCGCGCACGTTATTGACATTGGAATAGTAGCCGGTCTTTCCGGAAAAATCAATGGTTTTTCCCTCGATAAGGTAGGCCTGGGAACCAACCGTGATATAACCGAAGGACGGCACATGAAATTGCAGCCCAAGACCGCCACAGGCATCGGTGCCGTTATAGGAAGTGCCGGCATCATTCATGGAAGAAAAGAAGCTCCCTTGCGCAATTCCGATGGCGGCAAGGAGGTTATTGAAGAAAAAAGGTGTCCCGAGCTTCAGATGACCGCCTCCGGAAAAAGAATATTTGCCGTGAAATATGCCGAAAGTGTCGGTGGCGGTCGTGTCGCCGGCCACTTCCATCTGGCTCGCGCCAGCATCGATGCCGAAATTAACATAAGGGAAAGGGGAGTAGCTGAGGCGCCCCTGGATGCGGTTCAGCAGGGCGGGCACCGCGCGGTTTGTAATGGTGTATCCGCCGAGGTCGTAGGAGGCGCCTATGGAAAGTCGAGCCGGCGGCATCAGGACGGCCGGATCTGCAAGGTTCGCTGCGAAAGTAGTTGTATAAAGGGAGGTAATGCCCGCCGCCGTGATAATTGTCGCCGCCAATCGCATCACTTTTTGTTTGCATGTCTTCATTTTATTTTGTGCTTTCAATGATGGGGAGAATTTGTGTTACAGGGTGGTCCTGTAGAACTCCCTGGCATTCGGCCCAAACCGTTATCTGCACTCTTGTCGCATTTGTTTGTCCGTAAACGATCACATTAGGCGCTTTTCCGCTCTGGGTTTGGACGGTGCGTACTATGGATATTGCCGGATCGGGCTGGCCAAGGGGTTGGGCATTCCAGCTGAAATCGTAGGAACCGAGCGCTTTTATGAAATGCGGATTTGCCGTATATGCCGAGTCCATGCTTGCAAGTATTTTTAAAAGCGCGGAATCCTGGGGCGGCAATGGACGTTTAAAATACAATTTATAATAGGCCGAATCATGCCTTAGCGCATTGTATGTGGACATATACAAAGGGTCAAGCAAGGGCTCGATCGGGTCCCATTCACCATCTCCATTCAGGTCTGCATATTTATAAAGACCGTTGCTGCACTGATAAAGGGGTTCAACCGGAATATTTATATCGAATTGACGTTTCCCGTCATGGTTTATGTCTTCATAGGGCGGGCCAGGATCGTATATACAATCGCCGTTCAGATCTGCACCGCGATTCGCAAAACCGTCGTTATTTAGGTCTTCACCAGGATCCAACCTGCAATTATTATTGAGATCTTCAAAAGGAAGCACATCGGCGACCGTGTCAACTATTGAATAACAGGAGAAGGCCCCTTGGCTTACCTCTTCTACCCAGCGTGGGCTGAGTCTCCAATACACATATCCCGTCACTTGAACGCTGAACGTCACCGGTGTGCCGTCAGCGACAGGGTTGCCGTTGACATCCGTGACCACTGCTGCGCAGGGCAGGCCGAAGGTGCCGTCTTGATAGTCCACTCCTTTAAGCATATTAACCCCTATCGATACTTGATTTGGAGGGCCTGCGATGGTGAACAGCACGGTGTCCGATTTGACGCCGGAAACATCGCTTGCGATCACACCAACACCGTGGAACGTGCTCGTCGCCGTGCCTGAAACAAGGAAAGAAGAAATCGAACCATCGGCACCCGTCAGCGCCGAAGGAGGATCAATATATTCGCCGCCGCCGGGTCCGTTGGTCATATTTAAATAAATGCGTTCATTGCTGACCCTATTGTTGAGCGAATCATAAGCGACGGCGATCAACTGTGCTTTACTGCCGCTTGTTGAAATGACCGAAGGTGTACCAGTCAAAACGATTCTTCTCACTCTGGTGGCCTTAAAATATAATTTGAATACCGCCGAAGTTACTTCGGTTGAAGTCTTTGCATAAGCGGAAATCGTGGCCAAATTTGCGAAGTACGGGTTTTTTACATGAAAAACGATTCGGCCGTTGTCCGCTTTGGCAAGGGTAAAGCCCTTTGCAAAAAGAGTATCGTTGTTGATGGTGCCCATGGTGACGCTTATGGCGATCGTGGCATCGGAAACCGGCGTGGTTTTGTCTCCCAGAAGGTACGTAACGGAGAGTGCGGTCGAGTCAGTGCCGTTTGCTATACACGATTGTCCGGGGAGCGTATCGATGACTAAATAGTTGGAAGAATAGTTTATCGCGACTTTTTGAGATGCCCCCGCTGCTTGAATCTGAATGGTGTCCGTGCCAGCTCCGGAGCCGTACACCTTGCAGTAGGCCTCGCCCCGGTTATCGGTCACCGAGTCCGGTTTGTAAATAAACGTGCTGTCCTGCTGTTTGGAAAAATTAATCGGTTCGCCGACGATGGGATTTTGCGCCGCGTCGATCAAGGTAATCGCGATGGTGCTGGAATCCTTGCGGTTGGCATTGATGCTTGGCGGGTTTGCGCTGGCGGTAAGCGTAACACCGGTGAACTCGACTTGGATCGACGCGGTTTTCGTGGCGTCTTTGACCAGGGTCGCCTTTACGGTTGCGACAGTGTTCCGCCGGTCGCTGATGAGCGTGGCGACCGCCTTACCATTATCATCGGTGGTTGCGAGCGCGGTCACCACCCCGGCGGTTGTCGTAAAAGAGATTTGATCGCCCACCATGGGATTGTAGTTCTCGTTCTTCACAAGCACGGATATCGTCGAATTGCTAGTACCATCGGCCTGAATCATCGTTGGTATCGCGTTGATGGTCATGCTTCGTGACGCGATGAATGAAAGCGTCGCGGCTGCAGAGGCGATATCGGTGCTGGTATTGAACGCGGTCACTTCAAGCGACATGGTGGTTTCGTAAGGAAGTGCATAAATGGTATCGGTGCATTTTCCCTGTGCATTGGTCTTTAATAAAACGACATCGCTGGTGTCTCTCCCGTCGATGAGCTGATAAGTGCGCGTCAGCTGGACATCCTTGTTGGTAAGCGGAGAGCCAGATTTGTCCGCAAAATAAATGTGTAGAATGGTGGATTTTGACGGATTTGCTTGAAGGATTTTATCATCGAGCGATATGGTTAGCAAAAGGTTGGTGACGTTTATTCTTATGCTGGCGTATGCGCCGGCGGCCGAGATCCGAATCGAATCGGTGCCGGTTTGAACGCTTTTGCTTTTCACGGCACATTGGGCGGTTCCTTCCGGTCCGGTTGCGGTATCTTTTGAAAGAAAGGTCAGGACTGAAGCTGTATCCCTTCCTAAGGAGAAATAGATCGGAATGTAGGGAATAGGTTCGTTTGAACCGTTAAGGACGTGGGCCAGGATATTGGTCTTTTGGCCTGGATTCATGTTGGTGGAGTCCGCGGTCACAATGATGTTAACCCCGCTAAAGACAACCCGCGTCTGGGCGCTTTTTGTGCGGTCGGACGCAAGAAACACCGTTATGAAGGCCGTATCGTTGATGTTCGCGCTCGTGAGCGTGGCGTGGGCTATTCCGCCTGCGTCAGTCGCCCCTTGACCTGAATTGCCGCAGGTTCCGCCTTGTCCGGCGATTATACCGGCGGAAGAAATAAATTGGACGCATTGCCCGACAATGGGGTTGTTATTTTCATTCATCAACGTCACATCTATTGTGGTAGCGTCCTTGCCGTCGGCTTTTAGCACTGCTTTTTCCGGATACACTTGAATCCGCTTCTGTACCTTGTCGGGAGTGTCGGTCACGTCAATATCGATCGTCTGTGTTACCGTCCCGCACGTGAACCTGATTTCCACGCTGGCTTTTGTAGTGTCCATCATTTTAAGAATCGCACGACCTCTGGAGTCGGAGTACAAGGTATCGGCGGAAAGAAACCCGTTAGCGCTAGAACAGAGGATCTGCGCATTGGCCAACGGATGTGTAAGCGTGCTGTCCTGCATCACCGTAATGGTAATGGTAAGCGACTCGCGTATTCCTATATACATGCTGTCCGGTGTTACAATAAGCGAGGGGGTCAACGTTAGGGTTTGGCCGGGCCCGGTGGAGGGATGGGGGCCGGTGAGGGCCAAGTTGCCGTTGTCGTCTTTGATGGTGCATAAAAGCAGAAAGCACACTATTCCTGCCAGAAAAACGCCGGAAACCAATTTCACTGTTTTCACGAGCAGCTCCTTTGAAATGAATTGCCTCTGCGCTGAGAGTAAAGTGAGGAAGTATCAATTATTTTTATCTAACGGCACGGCAGGAAAAAGAAACGTTCCCGCCCCGCCCGGATTAGATTATATCTTTAAAAGAAATAGAAATCAATCAAATAAATCTGCAGGTTGCTGCCCGCGGTTTTTCAAGGACGGAGTGATGGCGCAAGAACTTGGATTGACAATACGGTCTGTTGAAAAAGGGCTGCCTGCATGGGAAGCGGGCCTCAGAAAGGGCGACATCATTGTCACGGTAAATGATGAACCCGTGAAGGATGAGGTCGATTTCAGGTTCTGTACCGCCCAACCGGTTTCTGAAATACGGGTGCTACACCGCATGGGCATTCTTACAAAGCTGTTGAAACGGCCTTCCCGCACCGCAGTAGGAGTTCAATTTGCCGATCAAGGCGTTACAAGGTGCAGAAACCACTGCATTTTCTGTTTTATAGACCAGATGCCGAAGGGATTGCGCAGGAGCCTGTATATAAAAGATGAGGATGTAAGGCATTCTTTTGTCAATGGAAATTATGTCACGCTTGCTGCGATGACCTTTGATGATCTCGAACAGCTTTGCAGCCGGGGACTGTCTCCATTGTACGTTTCGGTCCATGCGACGGACAGGCACGTTCGCTGCACTATGCTCGGCAACAAGCATATCTTTGATATCATGGACCAGCTTGGTTTTCTTGAAAAAAACGGCATTTCGTTTCATGCCCAGATTGTGGTATGCCCCGGTTATAATAACGGCGCGGTTCTCACCAAGTCCCTTAAAGACTTGTGCGGTTTGACAAAGGGCCTTATTTCGGTTTCCGTTGTTCCGGTGGGACTCACCAGATTCCGGCGGCATCCTTTACAACCCGTGGATCGCGGTGAGGCGCGACGCATCTGCAAACAGGTCATGCGGGCAAGTGAAAAGGACAAAAAGCGCTACGGCCGGCGGAGGATTTTTCTGGCGGATGAGCTGTTCATTCTTGCCGGACTTTCCATCCCTCCCCGGAGATATTATGGAAATTATCCCCAGATCGGAAACGGGGTCGGGCTTGTCCGAATGTTGCTTGATGAATGGAAAAAAATCGAAGTTCGCCATGGCAGGAGCCATCCAGGAAATGCAGGTGGGAACCGGAACCGTGTCAAAAGGGCGCTCCTTGTCACTTCGGAATCGGCATTTCCCTTTATCAGGGAAATCGCCGACCGGCTTTCCCAAATTTCGCTCCGGGTTACCGCGGAAGCGCTCGCGGTTCAAAATATTTTTTTTGGCAGAGAAGTCACTGTTGCGGGGTTGCTAACCGGCAACGATATCATCAAGCAGGTGCGGGCGACCAAAAAAGCGCCGGACCTGGTCGTGCTTCCGGGAATAATTTTCAACCGCCATGGGCATACGCTCGATGGATACTCGGCGGAACGCATCGGAAAAAGTTTAGGCATCAAGGTTATGGCGGCGGATTCACTCGATGCGTTGGCCAAGCTTTTATGAGCCCGGTCAGAAAAGAATCCGTAATGCGCCTCAATAAATACTTGGCCGGATGCGGATTGGGATCAAGGCGCTCATGCGATTCCCTGGTTGGCTCGGGCAGAATCTATGTGAACGGAGCAAAAGTCAAGGCACTGGGAGTAAAGGTAACCGTTGGCAAGGATCGGGTTGAATACTTGGGAAGGATCCTTGAGCCGGTACGGTGCTTGCGGTATATTGCCTTTCACAAACCGCAAACCGGTATTGCGGCGGAAAGCGATTTGGAGAAGAGAGACGGCATGTTTGATGCCCTGCGTCAAGCCGGGTGCGATGCCGATGCGCTTACAATCATCGAACGGCCCGATGCCGCAACCGAAGGCCTTGTCCTGCTCACCAATGACGGCAGCTTGGTCCACGCGCTCACGCATCCCCGTTACCAGATAAAACAAGTGTTTGATGTTCAGCTTGACAGGAAATTATCTCCCGATGAGGTTGAGGTCATGACCGGCCCCGGTGTGGAATCGGAACATCAGATACTTTGCGCCGGCATGATCATACAGGCCGGCTCCGTGAACTTGCCCTGGTACCGTGTGGAATTGTACAACAGCAAAAAACGCCACTTGCAGCGCATGTTCGGCGCGGCGGGCCGCGCCGTGCTCAGGAGCCGCCGCGTTCAATTCGCCTCGGTCAAACTCGGGGATCTTGCGCCGGGCGCTTTTCGCGAACTCACCGGCCGCGAAGTGGCGGCGCTGCGGGCGGCCGGGTTTAAGCCTTCCCCCTCCTCCCGCTGACGCTTCTTTTTCTTTTCCATTGTTCTTAGGTATGCTTTACATTTTGCCCGCCGCAAGTTTATAATGTAACCGTAAGACTCGGCAATAAAACACGGCCTCGCGCAGGCCCGTTTTTCAACATCAAAAAGGATCTCATGGATTCACGTTCCGAAGACGTGGAAAAACTTCAGCAGCAGCTTGTAAAGGCCAAGCACGACCTCAAGCTCGCGCTTGCGTCCGAAAAGATCCTGCTCGACGAGCTCGAAAGGAAAAACCTTGAGATCATCGAACGGAAAAAAGCCGAAGAGAAGCTCGACGCCGCCCTGAACGACCTCAAGCTCGCGCTCGCGTCCGAAAAAGTGCTGCTCGACGAGCTTGACAAGAAAAACAAGGAACTTACCGAGCTGTCGATTACCGACGGGCTCACCGGCCTGTACAACCACCGCTACCTCCAGGAACGGCTGGAATTCGAGTTCAAGCGCGCCAAGCGGTACGGCGGCAATCTTTCGTGCCTGATGATCGACATCGACCATTTTAAAATGCTCAACGATACCTACGGCCACCAATGCGGCGATTTCGTTCTCAGGGAGCTTTCGAACCTTTTCCGGTCCAGGTCGCGCGAAGTTGACATATGCGGCAGGTACGGGGGGGAGGAGTTCCTGATCATTACCAACATCGCGCTCGGCGACGCCGCGCAGTTCGCCGGCAAGCTCCGCACCGCCGTGAACTGCCACGATTTTATTTTCGAGGGCGCGGCGCTGCGCGTGGCGGTGAGCATCGGTATTGCTGAATTCAACCCCGCCCTCAAAGACAGGCTCGAACTGATCAGCAGGGCCGATCGGGCCATGTACCAGGCAAAGCAGGACGGCCGTAACCTCATCCGCTTGTGGAACGCGCAGCAGGTCGGGACGCCGCCGGAAAAGGAGGCGCGGACGTAAATTCTCGGGCATTTAGAAGGACCGTGCGTGTTGCAAACGAACAATGAGACGTGAAGCCGAGTGAAAACGGATGATCGCGGAAACTATGGGCAAAAATAACCGGGCATGATATAATTACACTGGCCGTAAAAAAGGCGCTTAATTATTTTCTTACCCGTATGGAGGAACTGATGAAAATCCGGATTGACACGGTCGGAACCGTGACCGTTGTCTTCATCGACGGCAATGTCCTGCAGGAAAACGTCCCCATTTTCCGGGTGAAACTCCTCGAGCTCGTGGAAGAGGGCAAGGTCAACATCGTCCTCGACATGGTCGCCTCCAATTACATCAGCAGCATGTGCCTCGCCACGATCGTCGATGTCAAGAAAAAGCTCAACGAGCTGTCGGGCGATTTGAAACTGGCCAGGGTGAACAAACTCGTGCGGAACCTTCTCGAGACCACAAGCCTCATTAAGAAGGTCGAAACCTACGATGACGTCGATTCGGCGGTAAAGTCGTTCGAGAAGAAATAGCCTGCGCCCTTCTATTTCGTCAATTATAATTTCATCTGGATCGCTGAGCGGGTGCAGCCGGGCACCACTCGATTCAGGCCCATTCCTTCCGTTGGGCGCACCCTTGTAGCACCCGATTGCCAGGGCGTCCTCTTACTCATCCTTATTTTCTTAATGTAAAATCGTGGAATAATCACTAATTCGATTTTGCGGTTCCCTTGCCCGGTTGCATCGAAAACGGCTTCAATTCACCATTCTCCTTGTGAAAGCACATCTGTCGCGTCACTAAAAAATTAAATGTGGAGAGTTCCGGGAATAATACGGAAATAAGTTCCGATGGCTTGCAGGTTTTTTTCGGCTGCATCGATAAAATCGCGGTAAACGACTGTTCGCCGTTCTCGCCTGAAGGAGCGAGAAAAATCACAAGCGGACGAATATCCTTGCTAGATGAAATAGTGTTCTTTGTGATTGTTATGACCGCTTCCCGTTGGACGAGAAATGCGTCGATTCGCGCTTTGACATTGTTTTTCATCCTTGATCGTAAAAGTGCCTCGCCGGTCGACGAGAAACGATATTGACCCGCGCAGATTGCTTCGTTGAGCGATACATGGTCGATCGCCATCTCCTGAAAGCCGGCGACCGCTAGACCTTCAGGCAGGAATTTGTTAATTGCATCAATGGTAGTGTCCAACAGGCCCATCGTCACCACATCGAACAGCTCCGTGGCGCCGGAAATTCCCAGCGGCAGGGGCGGGCCGAAGGCGATGAGGGGATGGGGATGGCATCCTTCCGAAAAAGCAATTGGCAGCCGCGCGGCGAAAAGCGCCCGGTGAAGAACGCCCACCATGTCGAGATGCCCCAAAAACCGTACCGGAAGTCCTTTTGTGTAAACGAACCGGTAGCAGCGGCGGTCAGTGGAGGCCGGCACAACGGTCTCGGCCGCGGAACGGGTGGATTCCAAGGCCGAGGCCTTGACAAAGCGCGCAGAACCCTGCCGGATCGGCCCGCAAACCCCGCATGCCGAACATTCCCCGTTCCGGCAATCAGCAGTGGGCCCGCCGGCAATCGCCCTCTCGCGCTCCCTTTGCAGAAATTCCGTTGAAACACCGGCTGAGACCGCATTCCACGGCAGCGCATTGTCCATGGGAATTGCGCCGCAGAACGTGGTGAGGCCGATATTGCATTTGTCAAAAGCATCTTTCCATCTGTCAAATTTGAAATGCTCGTCCCATCCGTCAAAACGGCAGCCGGATTCCCAGGCGGCGCGGATCACGGCGGACAGGCTCCGGTCGCCGCGCGCCATCACGGTTTCGAGCTGTGCCATGAACGGATCGCGGTAGGAAGTTTTTACATTGCGCCGGTCCGCAAGCCCCCGTTTGATCCGCTTTGATTTTTCGAGCAGCCGTTCGGGCGCATCCATGGCCTCCCATTGAAACGGCGTGTGCGCCTTGGGAGAAAACGGCGACAGCGCGATAGTGATCGTCACGCGCCGCGAATGGCGCCATGCCATGTCCGCGATGCGGCCGGCAAGCGAAGTGATTGCGTCGATGTCCTCGTCGCGCTCCGTGGGCAGCCCGATCATGAAATACAGTTTGACGGTCTGAACGTTTCGATTCAGCAGTCTTTCCGCCATGGCAAAAATATCGTCGTCGGGAAACCCTTTGTTGATGACGCTGCGCAGGCGCTGCGATCCCGCTTCCGGCGCGATGGTAAATGAGGAGAAGGGCGTGATCGCCGCCATCGCGTCGAGGTCGGCATCCGTCAGCGCGTCGATGCGGGTTGACGGAAGCGAAACCGAGAGCCTTCCGCCCGTGCCGTAGGCCGCGGCGCCGCGCAGCAGGGGGGTGAGCCCGGAATAATCGGCGGTGGAGAGCGACAGGAGGCCGATATCGCGCCAGCCAGTTGCCGACATTCCGTTTTCCATCTGGCAAAGCAGGCTTTCCACCGCGCGCTCGCGCACCGGCCGGTACCAGATTCCCGCCGAGCAGAACCGGCAGCCCCGCGTGCACCCGCGCATCACCTCCACGGCGAGCCGGTGGTGCACGACATTGACAAGAGGGACAAGCGGTTTTGCGGGATAATTTCTGTCGTCAAGGCTTCGCACCTTTGCGGCCTTTACCGGAGCAGGAATTATGGGGACGAGAAACGCCCCTGATTTTTCTGTCCCGTAAAATGACGGGACATACACGCCGCGGCATTTCGACAATTCCCTCAGGGTGGCCTCTTTGGACGCACTGCGCTTTTTCGAGCTTTCCATGACCGAGCAAGCCTCAACAATCGCCTCTTCTCCGTCGCCGATCACAAACGCGTCCACGAAATCGGCGATGGGCTCAGGATTGACCATGGCGGGGCCGCCTGCAATAACGAGCGGCTCCTGGCCGGTACGGTCGCGGCTGTAAAGGGGAAGCCCGGCAAGCGCGAGCATGTTGATGAGGTTCGTGTATTGCAACTCGTACGTGACCGAAAATCCTACCCAGTCCGCATTTTTTATCGGCGCGAGGTATTCGAGGCAGTACAGGAGAATTTCTTTTTCCCGCATGAGCTTTTCGGCATCGGCGCAGGGGTGATAGCAGCGCGACAAAGCCCATTGCGGCCTGCTGTTGACAATGTGGTAAAGTATCTGCCCGCCGTAATGCGACATGCCGATGTCGTAGGTTTCCGGGTAGCACAAGACGCCGTGCAGCGAAACACCGGATAAATCTTTTCTGACGATATTCAGCTCATTGCCGAGGTATTGCATCGGTTTCTGCACAAAAGGCAGGAACTGGGTTTCGAGGAGGTGTTTGAAGGATTCTTTATTCATGGCCTAAGAATTATTTCGGATTGATGACGGCTTGATTTTCATCCTTATTTTCTTGTAAAACGGATTCCCGCTTCCATGGAGCTAACGCGCCGTGCGGTAATGACGTTCACGCGATTCATTAAAGACGCAACGTAAAAATAATTTGCCTGTAAAGATATAAATGAAGCAATCTTGACCGCGAGGATTTTTTTTCGCCGCAAAGCTGCATACGGCTGAGGGTCGTTGCTCATCGTGCCTAAGGGCCGGCGCTGATGGCGGAGAAGAAGAACAAGAATGGCACTTGACTTATGCCCTGCGCCAGGGCGGACTGGAGGCCGCTCTGGAGAGCGATGCTGCCCGGTCCTCGCCTGGTCGTCGAGTAGCCGCTTTTAAGCGGGGTATCGAGGCGCAGACATATAGGGGCCCTGGCAGCCCGAGGCGAGGCCGAGACCGGAAGGAGGCCCGCCGCCGTCTTCGTCGGGGCGCCAATATTTTTTATTGATTTAAAAAATATTATTTGCCTTTTTCCAACCGCTGCGCCAGAAACGCCGGCAGATTATTGTCGAGGATTTTACGCTGCGTGATGGTGTAATCATACATGACCCGAATGAGGCTGATGTCCTGGTTTTTCGTGTCGTAGATCGCGTAGCAGCAGCGGGAGTCGAAGTCGCGGGGCTGTCCCACGCTGCCCACGTTGATGAGGTAGAGGTTTTTCTCGGTGAGCTTGATGGAGTGCTCGGCGTGGAGGATGATCTTGTCCTCCTCCTGGATCATGATGGAGGGCCAGTGCGTGTGGCCGATGAAATTGATCCTGAAGGTGAGGCTCTTGAACGCTTCGAACACGGCGTCCTCGCTGTCCGGGAACACGTAGATCCAGTCCTGGGGGTTGGACGGCGACGAGTGGGTGAGGAAGATGCTGTCTTTTTCAATTGTCAAGGGAAGCGACCCGAGAAAGTCCTTTGCCTTCTTGGAAAGGTGGTTCCTGGTCCACTCCATGGCCGCGTAGGCGTAGTAGGTGAAGGTCTGGATGTCGATCCGGTTGATCGCCGCGTAGTCGTGGTTGCCGGCCACGCAGTCGTCCACGTTTTCCTGCACGAGTTCGATGCAGCGCTCCGGGTCCGGGTAATATCCCACGATGTCGCCGAGGCAGACGATGCTGTCGATCGAGCGGTTTTTGATGTCCTTGAGCACCGCCTGCAGCGCCTCGACGTTGCCGTGGATGTCGGAGATGATCGCGTATCTCATGAAACGACCGCCGCTTTCCGCAAGAACGTGAAATAGCGATAAATATGTTTAATTATATTATTTTAGATTCGGCGGTGCAATATAATTCTCCCTTTGCGCCGCCGGGCCCGCGCGCCATTCCTTTCTGTCAGTTTGCGCGGTGCCGTTGAAAAGAGGAGGTACCCTACCGTGGCCGACATGTCGAAACTGCCCAAGGGCATTGCGGAACAGGTCGAGGATTTCAAGCGCCGGGTGACTCCGTCGTCCTCGACCCTGATCCTCACCCACGATTATCCCGACCCGGACTGCATTGCGTCCGCCTACGGCATCGCGCAGCTGCTGTCGTTCTGGGGAACGCAGTCGAGCGTGATCTCGTTCGGCGGGTTCGTGGGCCGCGCCGAAAACAAGGCCATGATACGCCACCTCAACATCCACACCGTGCCCTACGTGCTGCTCGAGCTCAAGGATTTCGATAGGATCATACTCGTCGACTGCGTTCCCGGACGCAGCAACGTGTCGCTGCCCGCGAGTACGCCCGTGCACGCGGTGATCGACCATCACATGGGCGACGCGCCGGCAAACCAGCAGTTCTACCGCGACATCCGCAAGGAGATCGGCGCGGCCTCGACCATCGTCACCGAATACCTGCTCGCGGCCAACTGTCCCATCAACCCAAAACTCGCCACGGCGTTGTTTTACGGGATAAAGACCGACACCGGCGACATGGGCCGCGACTCGACCGCCGAGGACCTCGAGTGCTACAAGCACCTTTTTCTACGGATGAACCACAGCCTTCTTGCCAAAATAGAAAATCCGGACCGGGACGTGGCCTTTTTCAAGATCGTCCACCGCGCGGCCGTGACCATGCTCGCGTACGGGTCGTTCGGATACATCCCGCTGGGGCATGTGGCGTCACCCGACTACGTCGCCGAGATGGCCGACCTGTTCCACAGCCTGGAAAATATCGACATCACCGTGTGCTGCGGGTTTTTCAAGAAAAACGTGTTCTTTTCCATCCGCGCGAAGAACCGCGACGAGGCCGGCATATTCGCGGAAAAGATCGCGCTCGCGCTCGGCGGCGGGGGCGGCGGGCACGGCAAGCTCGGCGCGGGCCGGATTCCCTATGTCAAGGGCCAGGAAGACGAGTTGATGAAAAAGTTTGTGGAGACCATCAAGGCCGTGTTCAATATCGGCGCCATGGAAGGCGTACATATACTGGAGGAACGAAGGAGAAAATAGAAATACTTTTCAAAAAAGGATTTGCCATGTGGGAATATTCAGACAAGGTCCGCGACCATTTTCTCAATCCCCGAAACACGGGGGAGATTGAAAATCCCGACGGGCTCGGCGAGGTGGGCAACATCACCTGCGGAGACGCGCTGCGGCTCACGTTCAAGCTCGACGACAAGGGAAAAATCAAGGACGCGAAGTTCAAGACCTTCGGGTGCGGCAGCGCCATCGCGTCGGCAAGCGCGCTCACTGAAATGATCAAGGGAAAAACCCTCGAGGAGGCGCAGAAGATCACCAACGCCGACATCGCCAAGGAGCTCGACGGCCTTCCGCGCGAAAAGATGCACTGCAGCGTGATGGGGCAGGAGGCGCTCGAGGCAGCGATAGAATATTACAAGTCGGGCGGGAAAAAGACCGCGCCGCCGGAAAAGGAAGGCAAAGTGGTGTGCACCTGCTTCAACGTCACCGACAGGGAAATCGAAAAGGCCATACGTGAAAACCATCTCAAGACCATCGAGGACGTCACCAATTTCACCAAGGCGGGCGGCGGGTGCGGCGGGTGCCACGAGCAGATCCAGGAGATGCTTGACAAAATCAACGGCACCGAGGGCGCGACGCCCAAGGCCGCGGCGCGGCTGACCACGCTGCAGAAAATCGACCGCATCCGCGACGTGATACAGACCGACATCCGGCCCATCCTCGTGAACGACGGCGGCGACTGCGAGCTCGTCGACGTGGACGGAAATGAGGTGACGGTGCGGTTTAAAGGACACTGCAAGGGATGCGCGTTTTCGAACAACACCATGGTCGGGGTGGTGCAGAAAAAGTTAAGGGAGAAGGTGGCGGAGAATTTAGTGGTGAAGATGGTTTGATTTGTTGAAGTTAGTTTTTCAAAAGAAAAAACGAAGCCTTCCTCGGTACACCCGTTGGTCGTCTTGGCTTAACTTAGCATATTCCCATAGCACGCGGAGGAAATAACCTGTCGCAATAAGAGCTAAGAGAACACAATAGGAAAAGAAGCGAGTGCCAACTCCTCCGAATGCCGGAATGTTGAGGACATGGTAACCAAACAAAATGACTGCCCCGAAGATGAGGGGCAGGATCCATAGAATTGACATGATGGTGAGATGGTATTTGAACTTCATTACATCCCTCCTGTACTTTCACCAGTACATTTTATCAATCCATCGAAATCAATTTATTTTAGAAAATTTATGGAATATCCTCTTTCATAACAACCACAGGCCCGCGTCCACGGATAAGTTTTGCCATCCGATTGTTCTTTGCATTGTAGATACAAATGTCGTCATTCATTTGAAGAACTATCCGGTCGTTGGGAAGTATGGTGGCATTGCGGAACAGAATGCTGCCAAAAGGTGTTTCAAATCCGATAGATTTTTTCTCGCCAGAACCAAAGGACAGATGCAAGCCCATACCAGGCCAGAATTCTGTATAGGCATACTTAAGCTGGCTAGGCGCCTTCCTGAGATCTGCCGCTTCACCGAAATTCCACCAGGTGTTCAAAAAATCAAATTGAGAACGTGCATGATTCGCTAGCGTCACTGAGTCCCTCCACGATCTGGAGGCGAAACGAGAGAAGGCATGACAAATTTGCTTGTTGCAAAAGGAATCTGGTTTTGCGCATTTCATGGCTGCATAAAGATCCCAACTGCCGGAATCGTTCGGGGTCGCGTAGAGTCTATCAAAATTTCCTCTTGATTGAAGCCTATATGTGAGAGCGGTTGATTGCGTGTGAGCGTCGAACATGTACACATTCCCGTCATTGGGATTGATATAATAGACAATATAGTCGTCTCCGAAATCCTTGACATTTACCTGAGAGTGTGATACGGCCGTAATCAAACCAATGTTTCCCACTAACGCATAAATTACAGCCAGAATTGCGTAAGAAACGGCATTTACTATAAAGGACGCTTTCAGCGAGGTCAGTTTGTGTCTTTTAGATTTGTCAAAAGAGAAATGATAAAACGGCCATTCAATCGCGACGGTCGCCAAATAGGAGACAAGAATCATCGAGAGAAGAAGGAATAACGCATTGTCAAGCGAATACTTCAGGCCTGCTCCCGCAATCGCCAATCCAAGCCCGCCGAGAATCATGGAGGTGTAGTTGGCAAGGATCAGGCGAGGTGTTGCCTTCCCAAAGTCTATGGCTATTTGATAGATTCTCCAGAGCAGGAAAGCCTCAAAATATCCGATAATGGCATTCCCGAAAAGCAAATGAAAGGTGCCCGTCCACATCATGAACGTGCCGGCATTTGCATGCGCGGGTACTGCGCCAAAAATGATTGCGAGAAATGATAAAACAAGAAGGCTTGCAGTGCGGTTTATTTTGGGAAGTGGGGTGTCTGGGGTCAATCCATACATGTTAAATGATCCTCCAATCACCTCAACCGGCATTCTATCCCTTAACCTATAACCTTCTCAACTCTTCAACTTTTCAACTCATCTCGGCTATAATATTTCTTACTTCCCCCGCTATCTGGTCCGCCGTCGAATACGCCGTAATCTTCCCTTTGTCAATAAGTCCTTGAAACGTCAGCGGCTGTCCAAACGTTATCGTCGGCGAGGCCTTTTTGCCTATGAAAAATTTCGGGAACCCGCCGAGCGGCCACACGGCAAAGGTGCCGCGCACGCGAACCGGCAGCACGGTGGCGTTGATGCTGAGCATGAGCAGGCCTATGCCTGACTTGAATTTCCGCAACTCGCCGGTTTTTGTCTGGCCCGATTCGGGGAACACGAGCAGGTTGTTGCCGTCCTTGAGCACGGCGATGGACGCGCGCAGGATGGCCGCAACGTCGCCCTCGCGCTTGACAGGCACGATATTGCCCGAAAGCGAAGCGTGCAGGAGGACGGGCAGAAGGTCTCTGCCGCCGATGATGAAGGTCTTTTTCCGCACGGCCGGCGGGAGCGAATACATGACCCATAGCGGGTCGAGGACGCTCTGGCGGTTCGCGCAGAAGATGACCGGCGTGCCGGCCTCCGGGACGCCCACGTTGCCCGATGCGGTGACGTTCCACAGCATGCTGCTTGCGGCGTGGGTGATTGCCGGCAGCGCATTGGTAAACACGGCGGCGCCTTTTGCGGGATACGGTGCCGGCTGTGTTGAGCCCACGATCCTTTGCTTGATGTCGTCGATGGTTTCTGCGCCTTTTGCCGCGGACAACTGGTCCATTACCGCGGTGTAAACGTCGCCGAGGGTCTCGAGCCGCACCAGGTCGTCGTCGGAAAAGACGATTGAGAATCTACGCTCTGTCAAAGATAGAAAATCGAGCTTCTTCATGGAATCGAGGCCGAGTTCGAGCTCGAGGTTGAAGAACGGCGGCAGTTGCGCTGACTCATTGAGGTTTGCCGTTTTTGCGGCGAGCATGGCGATGGACTTGTATTCGGCGGTCGCCATAAGACTGCTCTCCGCGGCCGAGACCGCCTGTTTCTTGGTGCGGCCTTCGTCGGATTCCTTGAGCGAATAGTACAGCTCGCGCAGCTCGTGCTTCTTGAGCTTCTTGGTGGTGGTCCGGGGCAGGGGGTCATAGACAACCGCGAAATCGGTGATCTTTTTGTAGGAGGGCAGGTCGCGTCCGAGCCGCAGCACCTCGTTGCGCACGACCTCGGCGGCTTCGGAGAGCGTGTGGTTCCGGCGCACCTTCTGCGACGGCAGGATGAGCGCGGCCGCGATCTCCTTGCCCTTGACTTTTGCGGAAAACACGCCGATCTCCTCTATGGATTCCGAGGCGGAATAGAAATCCTCGAGCTCGTCGGGATACACGTTCTTGCCGCTGTCGAGCACGATGATGTCCTTGCTGCGGCCCACGATGTAGATGAACCCGTCCTTGTCGAGCCTTCCCAGGTCGCCGGTGTGGAACCAGCCGTCCGCGTCGAACGATTTTTTGGTGAGTTCCTCGTTGTTAAGATAGCCCGCGAACACGTTGGCGCCCCTGAAGCATATCTCGCCGATGCCCGCGGCGTCGGCCTTGTCGATGCGGACTTCGTTTTCGTCAAGCGGTACGCCCACGCTGCCGAGGCGCGGGTCGTCGATGGGGCAGAGCGTGATGGCGCCGAAGGTTTCCGACAACCCGTATCCCTCGACGATCCTGAACCCCATGAGCTTGAACCCGGTGAAAACGTTTTTTGTGATGGCCGCGCCGCCCGATATGACGATGTTGAGCCTGCCGCCGAACCCCTTGTGCACGGAGGAAAAAAGTTTTCTGCGGAAATCCTGGCCCAGGAACCGGCCGAGCGTGGCGGACACAAACGTGAGTGCGGCGAACATCGCGCGCACCATGGGGCCTTTTGATTTGACGTTCTGGTTGATGTTATTGTAGAACATCTGGAGCAGCTTGGGCACCGCGGGCAGCATGGTCACTTTTTTCTCCCGCAACCCATCCAGGATGAGCGAGCCCTTGATGGTGGGAATGAGCACGATGTCAAGCCCGCCGCCGAGCGCGCCGGGCAGGTTCGCGCACGCGCCGAACACGTGGTGCAGGGGGAGCACGGCCATCATGGTGTCGCCGGGCCCGGCCTTCATGCGCGGGATGGCCGAAAGCGGTGTGGCCGTGAAGTTGCGCTGGGTAAGCATCACGCCCTTTGCCTTGCCCGTTGTGCCGGAAGTAAAGATGATCACCGCGACATCGTCGGGGTTGAACTGCCGAGCAAAGGCGTCCTGGGCCGGATCGCCGTCCGCGATGAACTTCGCGAAAGTGGTTTTGGCCTCGGCGCAGTCCTTGTCGTCGACGATCACCGCTGAAATGAATTTTGATTCGGCTTTTATTTCGTCAAACAGCTTAATGAACCCTTTGGAGCAGAACACGAATTTCGGTTTCACCTGGGACACGATCTCGCGGATTTCCGGCGCGGGAAGGTTGGGATCGACCGGGACGGTCTTTCCGCCCGCGAGAAAACCGCAATGCCACGCGAGCACCCACTCGGGCGTGTTGTCGCCGATCACCACGATCGTGTCTTTATTGGAATACCCTTTCTTCCTGAGCGCCGACGCGAGTTGGTTGACGTCCCTCCGGAAATCGGCATAGGTCCAGCTCTGGTACTCGCCCTTGCGCTTGATGTGCATGCAGGGGCGGGAGGCGTTTTCGTTCATGGATTTGTTGAGCAGGTCGGCGTAAACGTGCTTGTTCATGTCAGGCTCCGGTTGTTTTTTGCTCCGCCACAAAAACGATTACAATAAGGAAGGCGCATGCGCTCATGCATGATCCGAAAATAAAAGGGGCCGCCGGCGCAAGTGAAAAAAGAAAGCCCGCGATCACGCTGGCGGGAAGCAGGCCGATGCCGACAATGGTGTGGAAGAATCCGAGCGCGGTCGCCCGCGAATCCTTGGGCGCCAGGTCGCCCACGAACGCCTTTTCAACGCCCTCGGTCATGGCGTAATAGATGCCGTAGAGGCACCATAAAATCCATAACAGGGATGAATGTTCCTTTGTGACAAGTCCGAAACAGCAATAGACGGCGGAATACAGGACATATCCGGCGATAAGAATTTTCCGTCGGCCGATTTTGTCCGACAAAGTCCCGAAAAAATTCGACAGCACCGTGGACGAGAGGTTGAAAACGAAGTACATGAGGATGACGGTCGACAGCGCCACGCCGAGGTTCGCGCTGCGCAACAGCAGGAACTGGTTCGACGAATTGCCGAGCGTGAAAAAACACTGGGCGAGAAAGAACATCCTGAGGCTGCGGTCGTACTTCCTGAAGTCAAGGTTCGGTTTCGGTTTTTCCTTTGCGGCGCGGCCTGCCTCCGGCCGGGTCTCGCGGAGAAAAAACAGAAACACCACGCCGATGAACGCCGGAACCACCGATAGCATGAACAAAAGGTAAAATGCGTGGAGGTCGCGTATCGTCTTGGTGGCGGGGTCGAGGAACCGCTGGCACACAAAATAACAAACGAGAACGCCGAGCGTCGCGCCCGCGAAATCCATTGCCCGCTGGAACCCGAACGCCGCGCCCTGTTTGTTTTTGTCCGTTGATTCGTAGATGAGCGCGTCGCGCGGCGCGGTGCGGATTCCCTTGCCGGTGCGGTCGAAAAAACGGGAGACGAGAATGAAGTACCAGCCCTGCGACGCGAGAAATAAAAGGAGCTTTGACAAAGCGGAAAGCCCGTAGCCCGCGATGGCCGGCGCCTTGCGGCCGCGGATGCGGTCGGAGTAATATCCCGAAAACACCTTGAGCAGGCTCGCCGTGGACTCGGCCACGCCCTCGATGATGCCGAGCACCGGGCCGATAAGAGTTTTCTGCGCCGACAGGATGGCGGTGACGAACGCCTGGATGAGAGGATACAACATTTCCGACGAGACGTCGGTGAAGAAGGAGGTGAGGCCCGTGAGAAGGATGTTTTTATTGTATCTCATGATTTTTTTTATTTATCTTGGCTCATACTCCAGCAATGTCTCGACATGAGCGCATACCGCCCCTGCCAGATCTTCTGGTGTATAACCACCCTCAAGACACGACACTATCTTGTCTCCGCAATGCCGGTGCGCGATGCCCATGACGATTTTCGTGAGCGCGGCGAACCCGTCGTCTGAAATGTCAAAGCAGCCGAGCTTGTCGTTGGCGCGGCCGTCGAATCCGGCCGAAATGAGAATAAAATCGGGCTTGAACGCGTCGGCGCGCGGCACGAGAATGGTGTTGAAGATCTCAAGGAACTCCGGGTCGCCCGAGCCGCAAGGCATGTGCACGTTGATGTTGAAGCCGAGGCCGGGCCCGTTTCCCTCCTTGTCGGGGTGGCCGGTGCCCGGGTAGGCGAGCGCGTAGTGCGTGGAAAAATACAGCACCGTGGGGTCCTCGTAGAACGCGGCCTCGGTGCCGTTGCCGTGGTGGAAGTCCCAGTCAACGATGAGCACCTTTTTCTTTTTGTAAACGTCCTGCGCGTAACGCGCGGCGATGGCCACGTTGTTGTAGAAGCAGAAGCCCTCCTCCTGGCCCGTGTTGAGCGCGTGGTGGCCGGGCGGCCGCATGGCGCTGAAGGCGTTGCGCGCCCGCCCCTCGCACACGGCCTTGACCGCCGAAAGCGCGCCGCCGGCCGCCAGGCCGGCGATGCGGCCGATCGTTGCGATGTTCTGTATCGACGTGACATGCGCGTCGGTATGGATTTTTTTTATGTGCGGGACGACGTCGGCGAGCGGGGCGAGTTTGAGCACCTTTTTGTCAAGGCCCAATTCCGCCATTTTCGCCTTGATCGCGGCGAGCCGCGCCGGGCTTTCCGGGTGGCCGAAGTCAAGCTCGTATCCCATGCAGTCGTCCTCGAAGAGATAGCCGGTAACGCGGGCGGAGGCAGGGCTGGCGGGAACGGACGAAGCGGATGATTTCTTCTTTTTCCTTTGCATATGCCACACCTCGCGAATGTGTTGATGGGGAGATTGAACTTAAAATAATGTTTTGACGACTATGATGTTGTAGAAACAAAAGCGAATTTACTTGAAGGAAGACGCCCGATAAGGAATAGGTGCGGAATCGATGATGAAAAAGCAAATTGTCAGGCTCGCACAGGCGGGTGCTAGAATGAAAAGAATAATAATTTTGGTGATTCTATGTGCGGCATATACCGGCAGGCTTTATGCGATCCCGATTGTTCTCACCTTTCATGTTTTTCCATTCGGCGATACAATGGCATCCGGCGATTCGAGTACTTTTTTCGCAGTGGTTGTTGATGATACCGGTGCACCACATCACGAGTTTGACACATGCATTCATTGGAGCATCCTTCCGTCAGATACAAGAAACAAGCTGAGTGCAACCACGGGCAGCCAAACAACTTACTATGCAATTGAAGGTTATCAGTTGAATTATATCATCGCCAGTCTTACCCCTCCGAATAATCCCGAGGCAACCCTTTTTGACACAGTGAAAATTTATATCAAGCCCCCTGGGTCCACCTACAGGCTGTGGATAGAGCCCGATACGAACATCAATCCGACCAATGCCAGCGCTGCCAGTCTTGCCAGGCTGCGAAACCCGATGCCGGTCCCTTTGATTTATCTCGCCGATACCAACAGCACGGCCACGGTGGCCGGTGTGGTACGGGACGCCTATGGCAATTTCGTTCGGTTCTGCAGGGATGCCATGTGGAGGACAATAGGCGACACGGAAGTCGTCAGGCTTTCGCAGCCTGACAAGCCGTATCTGTGCAAAATCGAAAGGACAGGATGGGGAAATGTCAAAATCGTTTTATACGATGGCAGCTTATCCGTTCCCGATACCGTGCCGGTGCAGATTGCAGGCTGCTGTTGCATGTGGCGGCTCAGGCTGGTCAATGCCGCTACCGGGCGGCCAGCAGATTCGGTTGTGGCAAATCCCGGCCAGGAAATAACATTTAAGCTCCAGGCGCTGAGCAGCTGCGACACGGCCGCGTGGGTTGACATAATGGGAAATTGGTCGATTGCGCCGGACAGCGACCTCGTTTATCCTGTTCCCCCGAATGGGGCGCTTTCGTGGACGTTTTCTGCCTCCTTGACCGGCGAATACCTCCTTACGGTTGTTTTTCATCAAGGCGCCGTGCAGCTTGACACAATAAAGGTCCCAATCAGCGTCAGGTTCGCAAATTCAATATTGAGAAACCGTTTGAGCAGTTTTGGTAAAAAAGAAAAGGACCTTGTTGAATATTACAACCTCCGCGGCCAGAAACTGCAGCTTTACGGAATGCGGCATGTTGATGGGATTGTCCTGGAACGGATTGCGGCGCCGTCGGGAAACGTGACCGTCAGGAAGAGATTCCAGAATTTAGGTTCGGGGGGCCCGATGCCGCAATGAGCAAGTATAGTGACTTTTAAGACAAGAAAACGCGACAAGTGGCACGCGCAGCTTTGTGTGCATGTGCCATTACATGCTCTCCATGACAATCTTTTTCAGATCGTCTTTCCCCAGCTTCGCCGGATTGTTCTTGTTGTCCGTCTTGTCAACTATCGCCTCAGCCGACGGCGACGTGACGCCGTATACGCCCAGCCGGGGAATTTTTAAAACGCGGACGTATTCTTCCAGTGTCTCGATTAACAAATCGCACGTCTCCCTTGCCGTGGCGCGCTTTTTACCGCTAAGTATTTTTCCCGCCCGGGCGAACTTGGCAAGGTGCGGCAGCCCGGCCTCGCTTTGCGAAAGTGCCCGTATGGTGTGCCGCATGCAGGGGACAAGCAGGCAGCCGCACACCACGCCGTGCGGGATGGCAAACATCCCGCCGATGGACGACGCGAAGCCGTGGACCACGCATAGTCCCGCATTGGCAAGCGTCATCCCGGACAGGAGCGCGGCGAACGAAAGGTCGGCGCGGACATTGACATCCTGCGAAGAACCCGCGCAGGCGGGCACGAGGCTGTCTTTGACGTGTTCCAGTCCGGTTTGCGCAAGCGAATCGGTGAGCGGCGAGGCTTTTGTGGAAACGAAAGATTCGAGCAGCTGCGAAAGCGCGTCGAGGCCGCAGGCGGCGGTGACCGCGGCCGGGCAGGAAAGCGTGAGCACTGGATCGACGATGGCGGCATCAGGAATGAAGTTGTCGTGGCGCAGGGATTTTTTGAATCCCTGCGGTCCGACGTTTGAAATCACCGCGTTTTTCGTGGCCTCGCAGCCGGTGCCCGACGTGGTGGGAACCGCGATGAAGGGGACCTTTTTTCCGGGGTGAATTCTGGTGCCTACGTCCTCCAGGTATTCTATTACGCTTCCTTCCACGGGCAGCATGGCGGATATCGCCTTGCCCGCGTCGATCACGCTGCCGCCGCCGACAGATGCAACCGCGGTAATGCCGCCGTCCTTGTATTTGGACACGGCGCCGTCGACATCAGCCGGTGAAGGCTCGCCCGCGATTTCCCATTCGAAAAATTCGATGTCAGCGCTGCGGAAGCTGGCGGTAACGGCCGCATATGCGCCGGAGCGCTCAAGGGAATTTTTGCCGCGAACAAAAAGCGCCCTTTTTCCGAAGCCGGAAACGATGCCGCCGAGTTTTTCGGAAACATGCGGTCCGAAATGGATTGCCGGCGGGGACGAGAACGAAAACGGCTTTACCGCCATTGTTCCTTTTCCAGGGGGCGCACCACGGTGTAGGGAATGCCTTGGCGCGGTTTCTGCATCCAGTCTTCCACGGTCTTTTTCCATTCAAGATAATGCCCGGTTTTTTTATGGCCGGCGGCGGCTTCTTCGGAATCATACACTTCGTAGAGCATAAAGTGGCTCGGGTCGTCGGCGTTCTGCAGAACGTCGAACCTGAGGTTGCCCGGTTCCTTGACAGTAGAATTATGATTTTTTACGGTGGCTTCGATGAATTTGGTGATGGAATCGGGTTTCACCTGGACCATCACCGTGGTAACGATCATGAGAACTCTCCTTTTAAAACGCGGGCTGCAATGATGCGGGGACCAAATCGGGCTGCAAGCCATGGATAATGACCACCAAAATATAACCATTTTTTTTCATATGAAATACTTTTTTTCTGACATTTTTATTATATTACTTGGCTAAAGGGGGCTGGACAACACTCCTGGCGGCCAAAGGTTTCGAAAAAGTAACCCTCAAAATTTTTTAGATACAACAGCCGGTTAATCGGTTAATGATAAATAAACAATGAACTTAGCCGCATCAACCAGCGACTGTGTTTATAAAAGCATTACCGGTCGCAGAACGGGAAAAACGAAAATGACTGATAACGTTTGTTTTTTTCAGGAAGGTGATTAACTTATGCGAAAGCCAAATCTTTCAGGACGCGGAATTCTTAAGCTGGCAACCGGCATGGTAATGGCCTTTTTCTTAACCTCAAATGGGCAAGATGTATATCCGCCAACAATAACTGTTCCGGTAACATACTTCGACTATCATTCCGACGGGTCAAACCCCGATTTCAATTCAGGCACCAATCCGGCCACTGTTCTTCTGGGAATGGTGCAGCCGAGGCTGGATGCGCAGGGACTACCGGTGGCAACTACCACTTATCTTTACAGTTGGGGAATAGGAAAATGGTTCAGGCCCTGGCCCCAGGGTACCGCGGGGGGAGGGAACGATTTCTCTAGGCCCGCTTATGCCAATGGCGGGCACACGCTCGTCGGTGTCAATACGGTGGGATATGATACGTCTTATAAAAATGTGGTCGTTCCGGACAGCCTTGTTTTTAACCTTGTGCAGGGAAGCCAGGGGATTTACCAATATCAGAACGCAAACTTCTTTCCACTCGACACCAAGGGCTTTCAGGCCAATGGCGCCGCCCCTGATCCGACCAAGAGTTTTGACGGAACACAGCTCAACAGGGTAACCAACACGCATAATTACTCGTTTGCGATGCATCTTCACAGGAATTTTGAATACGCGTCGGGACAGACGTTCTACTTTGAGGGAGACGACGACCTGTGGGTGTTCGTCGACAGCCAACTGGTTCTTGACATCGGCGGCGTCCACAATACAACGGTTGGTCAATTCAATCTTGACGACTTTGCCGCACAGCTGCACCTCACGCCGGGCGATTCCGCCGCCCTCGATGTTTTTTACTGCGAAAGGCAGGCGGTGGGCTCGGATATCAGAATCACCACGAACATCATCACCGCGGTGCCGGCAAAGCTCGTTCTTACCATGGTTCCAAAAAAAGACACCCTTGCTTCGGGAGACAGCGCGACGTTCACCGGGTCAGTGATTGACAGCAAGGGAAAACCCTTGCCGAATTTGTCCCAGTACATTCAATGGAACTTGACCCCTGCCGCGACCACTAGCAGCATCAGCCAGACAAGCGGCGGCACCTCCACGTTTTATGCCGTGCAAGCTTATGACACCTATATCGTCGGCGCAAGTTACGCCGTCTCGCCTACCAATATTTTGTATGCCTACGATACCATCTTTGTCAAGCCGGGCCCCGATTATAAAGTTTGGATCGAACCGGACACGAACATCAATCCCAACGACAGGAGCACGGCCAGTCTCACAAGGTTGCAGAACCCCGATCATGATCCACTCATCTCAATTTCCGACGTGCAGTCACAAGCAAATGCTTTTGGCATTGTGCGGGACAAGGCCGGCAACTTCACGCGTTTTGCAAACAATGCGGAGTGGAACGAATACGGAGCCAACCTTGGCATTGCGAAAATCACTGCCTCGACGCCGAAGTACGTCGGGTTGATCCAGCGAATACCTGGGGTATTCGGCACCACAAAGGCACAGGCGCAGGAGACGGGGCTTTTGTGGGACACTACGACGGTGAGCATCCTGAACGGATACATCAAGCAGCTGAGGTTTGTGGATGTGGCGACCGGCCAGCCTATCACGGGAATCAACATCAACACCGACCAGGAGATAACGGTCAAGCTGCAGGGAATTTTGTCAACCGACTCGACCAACGCATGGATCGATGTTACCGGCACCTGGACGCTTTCGCCGAACATCGCTTCGGCCAACCCGATTCCCACCGGCGACGCTGGGTCATGGAGTTTCAGCCCCACGGCTCCGGGCGGACCTTCGCAGTTGACGGGCACAACGGGAAGCGGCGCACACGTGGTGAACGTGCAGATTCCGGTGACGGTAACGGTGGCGCCGCCGTCGTCGGCGACCTTCACGCTGATCACGCCGCCGGCGCAGCGAATCGCGGGTGACACGTTGCTCGCGCTGGTGACGATCTCGAACCATGACGGCCTTGTGCCCGGATCGTATTGCTATCCGGCAACCACGGGAACGCCCGCGTCATACCAGGATTCGCTGGGAAAGGGCGCGATTCCCAATGACCCGACGGTGACGACAGGGGCTGGCAGCGGGATCATCAACACGCCGCCCGGCGGGACCAACACGGTGCCGGAGTGTTTCAAGAACGGCGTTGACACGGTGAAAATCGTACTATACCGCGCACCGTATACCGACCCGGACATCGGCGGTGTTGACACGTTGCACCAGCTTACCGTGAACCTCAACGGCGTCACGGCGACCACCGGGCCCTTCAAGCTGCTGCCTGCCGGCCTGTACCGGTTGCAGCTGGAGTCAGCCACGGGCGTGCACCTAACGGGCACCTATTCGATGTCTTATCCGAACGGGCAGCTGACGGCCTATTCAATAGGATACGATATTTATGGGAACAAGCGGGGGAAGGAAAATTCGGACTGGAGCGTGACGCAGACGCTGCATCCGCTTACCCAAGCCAGCAATGTGCCTCGAATATATTACGATGCGAGCACGGCGACAAACGGGGAGGCGGGATTTTTAATAGCGCGCGCGCAGCGGACCTACGGCGGCCTGCAGGACAGCGTCGGGGACAGCCTGTTCGTAGTGATCATTGGAAAACCGTCGTCCTTGGATTCCGCGGTGACGCGTGACGTAAACGGGAACGGGTATCTTGACGAAATAGAGCTTTACTTCAACAAGTCGGTGACGTTTCCGGCTAACTATCCGATGGACTCGCTGATCGTGGTAGGGAACATAACGTTCAAGGTGGACAGCATCGGAGGGTTGATGCAGGCTGGACCGTCGGGATTGACGGGAACACATTTCGTACTGTATCTGCACGAGGACAGCCTCACGCGGCCGGGAGTGCCGCAGACGAGTTGGCGTCCAGTCATTACCATTAACGGTTTGCCGGGCGCAGAGGGTGTGGCGGATTTCCGAACCACGGACGGAGCGGGCCCGGTGATATGGACGGTCACCAAGACCATCGGCAATACCGAGGACAGGACGCAGGACCGTGTGACCGTGACGTTCTCCGAAAAGATTTTCGACAAGGACGGCGTCACGTTCAAGCTGACAAACCTTCCCGGATTGGTGTTTACCGTTTGGAAGCGCAATAGCAGCGGCGGGTTTGATTCCGTGCCCGGCGTACTCGACAGTATCATGCGCTTTGCGACCCTGCTCAACGACAGCACGCTCCAGTTCGACATGCTCAACGGCAAGGACCTCACGTCGAATGAGTATCTGTCAATATCCATAGACAGTCAGGTGACCGACCAGGCGCATAAGAATTATCCGGATGACAACAACCGCAAGGTGCCGGTATACATCCAGCCCGTGCCGCCGGACAAGATCGTACCGGTGCCGAACCCGTCGAAGCCGACCTTTGTGCATTCGGGTCAGGGATACGGGCCGGGCCAACTGGTGTTCAAGAACGAGCCGAATGCCCGTGACTGGGTGCGGCGCGAGGGCGCGGGCACGGTGCTGACGTTCCAAATAACACCGCCGTCCGATTCCACGCAGACCGTGCATGGGTCAATCAAGATTTTCGACGTGGTCGGCAACTTGGTAAATGAGGCGAGCACCGACGATGTTATTAGTTCCCTTAATGTCGACCGGAGCAACCTTAAAAGCCAATACACCTACGATATCTATTGGAACGGCTCGAATGAGAAGGGAACAAAAGTCGCGGCGGGCATTTACGGCACGATTGCGTACGTCACCTATGAAACGCCGGGAAAACCCAATCAGACGTCGCGGCTCCTCGGCACGGTGGGAATATCCTACTAGCCGCGGTCCTTTAATTAAGGCGGGACATAAATCCCGGGGTGGAATCACTCCGGGATTTTTTTACTTTAGAATAGATAAAAATATATTTTCTTGCTTGGCCCCGTTTTGGCTCTTTTTGGTGTTTTATCTTTTATAATGGGGATTCAAAAATTTACTTTTTTGAATTCTCAAACCAGGAAATGATTTTACAAAAATAAACCGTTTAATCGATTAATTTTTAATATTTTTTAAACCTTCTTAGTATTATGGACGACTATACGACGTGAGATAATGGAAATTCTCGGCCGAAATAAGACGATTCTTTTGTGGTAATTTAAAATAATTGCTTTTAGGCAGGAGGATATTTTACCTATGGGTAAATTTCGGCCTTTTCAATGCGGCGTTGTCGCAACTTTCGCAACTGTTCTGATTTCCGGGAGTCTGTTGCACGGCCAGGACTTATATCCTCCTACCATCAAAGTGGGCGTGACTTTTTTCGATTACCATTCCGATGGCAGCAACCCTGATTTCAATGAGGGTACAAACCCCGGCAGGGTCGTGACCGGAATGGTGCAGCAGACTCTTGACAAAGACGGCCTTCCCGTTGGAACAACGAACTATTTGTATAGCTGGGGGATAAATAAGTGGTTCCGCCCATGGCCGCAAAGCCAGCTCGGGCAGGGAAGCGACTTTCTCCGGCCAGCCTATGGGGCCCTTCTTCCACTGCCGGGTGGGGCGCCGCTCCTCGGCGTCAACACGGTTGGCTACGACACGTCCTTTAAAAATGTGGTAATACAGGACTCTCTTGTTTTTAATTTAATCAACAACGCGAACGGCACCTACCAGTTTCAGAGCGGTAATTTCTTTCCACTTGACGGAAGGGGATTCGGGGCGGACGTTCCCACCATAAATTACGACGGCACCCCGCTCAACCGGGCGACCAACACGCACAATTATTCATTCGCAATGCACCTCAAAAAGGCCTTTGCCTATACGGCGGGCCTTACGTTCAATTTTGAGGGAGATGATGACCTATGGGTGTTCATCAACGGCCAGCTGGTCCTGGACCTCGGCGGCATCCACGGCACCACAGCGGGATACTTCAATCTTGACGCATTGGCGCCCGGCCTGGGATTGGTCCAGGGCGATTCCGCTATCTTGGATGTTTTTTATTGCGAGCGGCAGGCAGTCGGTTCAGACATCAAAATCACAACGAATATTATCACCGGAGTGCCGGCAAAACTTGTTCTCAGCATGATTCCCAAGGTCGACACGCTCGCGGCCGGGCAGATCGCGACCTATTACGGTGCGGTAGTTGACAATTTCGGAAAAACGAGGCCCGAATTCAACCCGTATATCCAGTGGAACCTGACCGCCATCGGTCAGACAACGACGACAAGCTATATTAGCCCAACGGTCGGTCCGGTCGACACGTTTTACGCCGTCCAAGCGTTTATAACGTACATCATCACCGCTACGTTCACCGATCCCAACACGGGAAAGTCCGTTCCCCCGGTTTCCGATACCGTGTATGTGAAAGCGGGCCCGCCCGACCATGTAGTCATAGAGGCTGACCCCAACGGCCTCACCCGCAGCCCGTGGAAGGACAACCCGGTGGGTGGAAACGGGACCATCACCATCGGGTCGGCCGACTTGAGTAAAAGCGTGTACGCAACCTTGCGCGATAAGTTCCAGAACTATGTGGGCCAGTCGCAGAACACGCTGTGGGACACGATCAGGATCGTGACCCCCGGCGTGGTGAGCGCCGCGCCCGGCAACAAGACGCTGGGCGAAGGGGTGGTGACCAAGCTCGGCGTTTCGGATTCCGAATTGGTAAGGGCCAGCGCGCTTGACATCCCCGGGAAGATATTGATGGACACCATAAAGGCCTATGTGTCGAACATCACCTACGATTCTTTACGGATCGTAGTTTTGGTGCAGGCCGTGCCTGCCAAAATTGGATCACTCACCATGACCAGCGACCAGGATACTATTCTCATCGTGCAGGCATTGCCTCATATCGCGAACCCACAATGGGGGAACGTACCCGGCTCATGGTCCGCCTCCGGCACGATTAAATCCGATATCGCCGCGCCTGCGGGGCAGGCCACATGGCAGTTTTCTCCTTCGGACACCGGCAGGGGAACCATCACCGCCACGTTTCAAGGTCTCACCACCTCGATCCCGGTGGTGATCAATCCCGGTGCGCCGCGCTCTCTTGTGCTGTATCCGCAGCCCGGCGCGCCGAGCGCGACAAACAAACCGCTTCCGCACGACACCACCGTGATTGCCGGCGTTGATTTTCCGCTGGTGGCCAAATTGTTCGACCAGCACAGCGTGTGGCTGAGCGCGTATGAAGGCAATCTGAGCGCCACCCTCATCAGCTGGCAGCTCAGCGACCCCACACTCGGCACCCTCACTCCCTTGACAGGATATACTGCGACCTTTAACTCCACAAAGGCGCACCACAGCGTGGTGATCGTGGCGACGTATAAAAACGGTACCGATATCTATTCCGACACCATCGGCCTGACTATTCTGCCCGGTCCAGTCAAGCAGCTCGTCATCGAGGCGAACAAAGACCCGAACCTGAGCCCCAACGCGGCCATGCCCGCCGACAGCGTGACGATAAACGCCAACGAGACAAACAAGACCGTGTATGCAATCCTTCGCGACCAGTACGGAAACTGGGTGAGCTATTCGCTGCAAACGCTCTGGAGCAGCGATCCCGACACCATTGCCAAGGCGACCAACGGCGTCCAGCTGTCGGGAGAAGGGATCATTACCAGGGTCGCGAAGGTTGGCACGGCTCTCGTCATCGCGAAAAACATCGAGCCGCGTTATGCTTCGCTCAACCTGATCGACACGGTTAAGGTGATTGTGAGCAATATTTTCTACCGTCAGCTGCGCATCGTCGTCCGTGATTCCACCGACATTAGCAGCCTCACCATGAACACGAACCAGGACACCACGCTCAAGGTGCTTGGACTCCGCTCCGATACGCTGCTGTGGGAGCCCGTGGTCACGCATTGGGCAATGACGCAGGGGCTCAACACCGCGCCCATGCCGCCGGGACAGGCGCAGCAATGGAGTTTCTCGCCGGTCACGCCCGGCACCGGAATAGTTTGGGTATACATGGACAACGATTCAACGGTGCCGGATACGGTGACGGTGAATTTCACGCCCGGCCCTCCCACCGCAATCGATATCTCGCTCCTTACGCCGCCCGAGCAGCGCGTCGCCGGTGATACGATTCTGGCCGTGGTGAGGATACAGAACAAGGACGGCCTTGTACCGGGTATCTGGTGCGATTCGACCAGCTACCAGGACGCGCTCGGCGCCGGCGGCGGAAAACGGCCGCTGCCTTTTTATATTGATGACAAAGGGGATACCGTGCTCATCACGCAGGTCGGCACCGCCGCCAAAAAAACCAGCGAATGTTTCAATAACGGCCTTGACACAATAAAATTCGTGCTGTACTATGCGCCGTACAAGAGCGATACCGCCCATCAGATCTTCGTGAGCCTTAACGGGCTCCTCGCCAGCACCGTTCCGTTCACGCTTTTGCCCGGGCCGCTCGATTCGCTCGCGCTCGAAGATATAAATTTTGTCCATATTCCGGATCCGCTGCTGCTTGCCTATCCCACCGGGAGCAAGGTGATCGTGGCCGACGGATACGACCGCTTCGGCAACAGGCGCGGGCCCGAAAACAGCACCTGGGATGTTTCCGGCACGCTCCACCCGGTGGACAACCCGGTGAACGTGGCCCGGATTTTCTATGATGCCTCGGCCACGACGCACAACGAAAGCGGATGGCTCAGGGCCACGGGGGCCGGAAATGTTTCAGACAGCGTTTTTGTCAAGATAACGGGCCACAAAGGCACCCTCGACTCTGCGGTGACCCGGGACGTTAACGGCGACGGCCTGCTCGACGAGGTCGTGCTGTATTTCGACCGGAAGGTGACGCTTCCCAGCGACTCGAATTTCGTTGCCACCATCGGTCTTTCTTACGGCAGCGTCGTGTTCAAGGTTGACAGCATCGGAGGCGGCGTTGGCCGCACCGACAGCGTGTTCACCCTGTACCTCAGGGAGGATTCGAGCACGGGAAAGCCGCAAACCGCATGGACGCCGTCGCTGTCCATCGCCGGCATCGTGGGCGCGGACACCATCGAGGGTTTCCGCACCACCGACGGCGCGGGCCCGGTGATTTGGAAGGTCACCAAGACCATCGGCAATACCGAGGACAGGACGCAGGACCGTGTGACCGTGACGTTCTCCGAAAAGATTTTCGACAAGGACGGAGCGTCATTCAAGTTGTCGAACATTCCAGGGCTGGTATTTACCGTATGGAAGCGCAACAGCAGCGGCGGGTATGATTCCGTGCCCGGTGTGCTCGACAGTATTCTGCATTTTGCAACCCTGCTCAACGACAGTACGCTCCAGTTCGACATGCTCAACGGCAAGGACCTCACGTCGAATGAGTATCTGTCAATATCCATAGACAGTCAGGTGACCGACCAGGCGCATA
>Ga0335081_10000140_pt1 | contig 145334 bp, 140 predicted proteins | sample Lox_Sample_35_FD_206713 | JGI IMG/M metagenome (GOLD analysis project Ga0335081, IMG submission 206713) | Soil microbial communities from Loxahatchee National Wildlife Refuge, Florida, United States - Lox_Sample_3.5 | ecosystem: Environmental > Terrestrial > Soil > Wetlands | place: USA... | reverse complement strand
CCTGTTCCTGCGCCGCCCCCTCGCCGACATCCACAAGCCCCCGCCGCCCAACCCAAGCAAACGGCACCGCTGCCGCAACCAACTGGAATTCTGCTATGCTTGATTTTCCCCGGACAGCCCTGCGCTTTCGCGGGGACGAGCGGAGCTGCGGTTTCTTTAGCAATGCCCGGGCGCCCCACTCTCATCGCGCAAATTTCCGATCTGCACATCAAGCGGCCGGGCGCGCTCGCCTATAACCGCGTCGATACCGCGGCGGCGCTTGCGCGCTGCATCAAGGAGCTTAACCGCTTTTCGCCGCGGCCCGCGCTGGTGGTGATCTCCGGCGATCTTGCCGATACGCCGACGCCGGAGGAATACGCGCACCTAAAGACGCTGCTTGCGCCGTTGCAAATTCCCTTCGCGGCGATCCCCGGCAATCACGACGACCGCGCGCTGCTGCGCGCGGCCTTCAGGCAGGACGGCGACGCGCCGGATGGCGCGGTCAATCTGACGCGCGCGGTCGGCGGGCTCGACATCCTCCTCATCGATTCCAGCGTCCCCGGTGAGCCGCACGGCGAGCTTGATACCGCCACCTTGACCTGGCTCGACGCAAGCCTGGCTGCTTCGACGACGCGCCCTGCCCTGCTGTTCGTTCACCATCCGCCGTTCATCACCGGCATCGCGCACATGGACGTGCAGAACCTGCACAATGCCGACGCGCTCGCTGCCGTTCTGCGCCGGCACCCGCGCGCACAACTGGTCGCTGCCGGTCATGTGCACCGCGCCGTGTTGACGCGCTTTGCCGGCGTTGCCGCCACCATCTGTCCGGCGCCAAACCACGCGGTGGCGCTCGATCTCGACGCGCGCCTGCCGCCCTCGCTGATGGTCGAGCCGCCGGCTTTCCATCTGCACGCCTGGTTTGCCGGCGAAGGCTTCGGCCGAGTAGTGACGCATTGGGTGCCGATCGGCGCCTTCGACGGCCCGCACCCCTTCTTCGGCGGCGACGGCAGGTTGTTGTAGGCGCATGCTCCAAAATGCGTTCATTCCCGCGCAAACGGAAATCCAGGGCTGCATTCGCGGCATAAGGATTTTTCCTCTCTGGGTCCCCGCTTTCGCGCGTTTTCGCGGGGACGAACGGATTCTGGTCGACTCGAATCTCACGGGCATAGCACTTAGATGAGCCGCACACCTCGACGGCGAAAGGCAATGCCATGTCCGCAATGAGTCTGTTGCTCAATGTCCTCTGGATCATATTCGGCGGCTTCTACATGGCGGCCGGCTGGCTCATCGCTGCCGTGATCATGGTGATCACCATCATCGGCATTCCCTGGGCGCGCGCGGCGCTGACCATCGCGCTCTATACCTTGCTGCCGTTCGGCCACACGATCGTCGATCGCCCGAGCGGGATCGGCGCCGGCCCGCTCGGCTTAATCGGCAACATCATCTGGCTGGTGCTCGCCGGCTGGTGGCTCGCGCTCGGCCATCTCATTACCGCGCTGCTGCTCGCCATCAGCATCGTCGGCCTGCCGTTTGCCTGGGCGCACCTCAAGCTCGCCGGCCTCGCGCTGTGGCCGATCGGCAAGGACGTTGTGAGCCGAGAGGAAGCGTTCTACCGCGCGGGTCAGTGATCGCCGTCGGACTTGCGCGAAGCCTCCGACGGCCGTGCGCTGATCAGCCAGTACAAGGCGCCGAAGGCGAGCGCGATGGCGCTGATGCCGGCGAAATTCTCGAGCGTCGCCGTCTTGAAGTCCAGCAATATCACCTTGCGCGCGATCACCAGAATGGCGATCAGCACGATGGTGCGCGCCTGCAAGATGCCCGATTTGTTGTTCAGCGAGGTGGCGATCGAATGATTGAACTCGATCAATATGAGGATGGTCAGGATCGCTCCGAACACGTCCTGCAGCGCCTCGGCATTCATGAACTCAAGGCCGAGCCTGAAATCTTTGATCAGATCGATGCTTTCCAAAATCAGCGAGTAGACGATCACCACCGAGATGAACAGCATGACGACGCGCGAGACGATCTGCTCGAAGCGCTCGTAGGAGGTGAGGTCTTTCCACTGCCGCTTCAGGATTGCGATGTTGAGCATGGGCGAGGTTCCTGGCCCTGAGGTGCGACCCACGAAGCAATAATAGGATGCAAGGGCAATGCGTGCCAATGCATGGCGCGGTCTTGCTTGGTCGGCGAAACCACCAGAGCGGAGAGGAAAGCTGAAGGGATGTGGCGGTGCGGACTCTAGGCCGGCTGCGAATGCCGCAAGGCGGCATCCGGCGCGGGCAACTTCCGCAAGGTCAGATAGCTGTCGGGGCCGAACAGAGTGCCCCAGAGCGCGAGCACGCGACCCCAATGGTTGGACACCGCGATATCCACGCGGCGGTCCGGCGCCGCCTCGATCACCAGCGGCCGGCTTCCGCCGCGATCGGTGCGCGCTTCGATCAGCAGCGGGCCGCTCGGCACCGGGAAGTCAAGCACGCCGTTGCGGGAAATGGTGGCAAGCCGCCCGCCATTGACGAAAATCTCGTACGGCCGCAGGCGCTCCGACCAGCCGGAACAGCGGATGATGCGCAGCGTGCTGTCGGCCGGCATCGCCAGGCTTTCCAGCGAGGGAATGCTGTCCGGCCAGAACTCGTGCCCGGCAACGAGGTAACCGCGACGGTTGGGAAGCGCCATGACCAGCAGACCGGCGATCAGCGGCGTGAGGAAAAGCCCGACCAGAAACCAGCTGATCGCGGAGCGGCCGCGAAACTCCGCCACGATGCCGACCAGCACCGCCAGCACGAAATACAAGTAGAGCAGCACCATCGCCTGATCCTACACTCTCAACCTCGGAAGCAGCCCAATGATGTCGAACGCCCGCCGACGGCCGCGCCGGCGCATAGCCCAACGAACCGTGCCTTGATAAAAACGCGACGGCACGGACATTGTTCCCATTTCCACGCCGCTTACGCGGTGCAAGCATTGGGGAGAAAGCGCGCGATGGCGACGGCCAAGGACTTGCGCCGCTTGGCGCTGGCGCTTGCCGGCACGAGGCAAGCGCCGCATTTCGAGCGCACCGCCTTCAAGGCCGCGCGCATCTATGTGACGCTCGCCGCCGACGGGCGTAGCGCAAACTTCATGTTCACGCCCGACGAGCAGGAATTCAAATGCATGATGGCGCCCGACGCCTTCAGGCCGGTGCCGAACGCCTGGGGCAAGAAGGGCACGACCACCGCAACGCTGTCGAAGCTGAGCTTGGCCGAACTCAGGAGCGCGCTGGAGATGGCTTACGCGCACGGCGCGGCGAAGAGGACGAAGTCGAAGCGAGCGGTTCGGGGTTAGAATGGACCGAAGGGTTGCCCGGCAGCGCGCGCTCGCCTTTGTCCGGCTCGCGCCACGCTGCCTCACGGCGGGATGCCGATTGACCGATACGTGCACCTGACCACCTGCGGCGGCAGCGGGGACAAGTGCGATCTAGCCTTGCGCAGAAGTCATGGCTGAGAAGGCCAACGAAGAAATTGCGAGAGCACGCAACATCCGGCGGAGAAATTCGCAGGTAAGTGCTGAAGCTCTGCGGTTCTCCGGCGCCCTTGCCGCTTCGGCCGCGCATCGGGCCTTGTCATGCGGTCCTTGCATGGCCATTCAAGAAAGCACCGGGTTGTCCGCTCCTAGGAATTGTTTCCCGTGAAACATCGCCACGGCTCTTTTTTCGTTAGCACTTAGCCCCTATATTCGTAGGGCCGGCGCAATCCGGCTATGGCGATAAATGGCCGTCGCAATAAACCTTTCGGACCCGGGGGCAGTACCCGGCGGCTCCACCCAAGCCCGCCCGAGAACGGGCTTCGGCGGGGCCGAAATAGGATCGACGAGGGCGTAAAGGACACGCTTTTGCTCGGCATGGTACCGCCGTTATCGGGCCAAATTCATAGTTGCCAACGACAACTATGCTCCGGTTGCTCTGGCTGCTTAACGCAGTCCGAAAGACCGACCTAAAGCCCTGACGGGTTAAGCTCCGTCAGGCGGGGTTCGGAGGCACCTGGCAACAGAAGCCTCCACTTTTCAGAAGTCAGAGATATTCGACCTCCGATTCCCGGATGCCTTTCACCGCCCGGCGCGCTAGCATGGTTCCCGACTCCCCATCCGGACCCGCCATGGTCGACCATATCCGCTACGATCTCCTGACCCAGCAGGCGCTGCGCGGCGTGGTGCGCAACGTCCTCACCGACGTCGCCAAAAAGGGCCTGCCCGGCGACCATCACTTCTATATCGCCTTCGACACTCGCGCCGAGGGCGTGCGCATGTCGGAGCGGCTGCGCGCGCAGTATCCGGAGGAGATCACCATCATCCTGCAGCACCAGTTCTGGGATCTCACGGTCAGCGAGAACGGTTTCGAGGTCGGCCTGTCGTTCGGCGGCATCCCCGAGAAGCTTTCTGTGCCGTTCGCGGCGATCAACGGTTTTTTCGACCCGTCGGTGCAGTTCGGCCTGCAATTCGAGGAGATCGGCGAAGGCCAGGCCATGCAAGCCGCTTCGGCTGATAATGAGGACAAGGCGAAAAAGAAATCTGCGCCGCCGTTGCCGGCATCGCCCCCTCCCGCTGCCAAGCCGGAAAAACCGCCGGCAGCCGCCGCACCGGAAAAAGCGCCGGCAGCCGCCGCGCGCGAAAAGCCTCCTGCTGGGGCGCCGCCTGCGGCCGCCGAGCTGAAGCCGGCCGGCCCTGGCAACGGCGGTGCCCAGGTTGTACGGCTCGACCGCTTCCGCAAGAAGTAACGCCCGCAGCCAGACGCGGGCTTGTTCCGGCCGCTACCGGCCTTAGCTTGCGTGCATTGTTTTGCAGCGAGGGTGAACCGGAATGGCCAAGCGATACGCCAAGCGCCCCGGCAAAACCCGCATGGAAAGCGACGCGTTTGGGCCGCTGCAAATTCCCGCCGACAAGCTCTGGGGCGCGCAGACCGAACGTTCGCTGCATAATTTCCGCATCGGCACCGAATGCATGCCGATCGAGATCGTGCGTGCGCTCGGGCTGATCAAGCGCGCGGCGGCGGAGGTCAATCGCGATCTCGGCTCGCTCGATCGCCGGCGCGCCAGTGCCATCATCGCGGCGGCGCAGGACATCGCCGACGGCAAGCTCGACGAGAATTTTCCTTTGCTGGTGTGGCAGACCGGTTCCGGCACGCAGACCAACATGAACGTCAACGAGGTGATCGCCAACGCCGCCAATCTGAAGCTCGGCGGCGAATTGGGTTCGAAAAAGCCGGTGCATCCGAACGATCACGTCAATATGAGCCAGTCATCCAATGACAGCTTCCCAAGCGCCATGCACATCGCCGCGGCGCTTGCGCTCGAGCACCATCTTGTGCCGGCGCTCCACCATCTGCACGCCGCGCTCGACAAGAAAGCAAAAGAATTCGCCAAAATCGTCAAGATCGGCCGCACCCACACCATGGATGCAACGCCGCTGACACTCGGCCAAGAATTCTCCGGTTATGCCGCGCAGGTGAAATCGGCGCTCGCGCGTATCCGTGTCGCGCAGCACGAGCTTTATCCGCTGGCGCAGGGCGGCACCGCCGTCGGCACTGGCCTTAACAGCAAGCCGCAATTCGCCAAAGCCGTCGCCCGCCGCATCGCACGGCTGACCAAGCTGCCATTCGTCAGCGCGCCCAACAAATTCGAGCAGATGGCCGGCCACGATGCCTATGTGTTCGCGCACGGCGCGCTCACTGCCGCCGCCACCGCGCTGTTCAAGATCGCCAACGACATCCGTCTGCTCGGCTCCGGCCCGCGCTCAGGCTTGGGCGAATTGATCCTGCCATCGAACGAGCTCGGTTCCTCGATCATGCCCGGCAAAACCAACCCGACGCAAAGCGAGGCGCTGACCATGGTCTGCTGCCGGGTGTTCGGCAATCACACCACCATTACCGCCGCCGGCAGCCACGGTCATTTCGAGCTCAATGTCTACAAACCGGTGCTCGCTTATTGCATGCTGCAATCGATTCGCCTGTTGGGCGACGCCGCGCGCTCCTTCACCAATAATTGCGTCGCCGGCATAAGAGCCAACGAAGAGCGCATCCGCGAATTGATGCAGCGCTCGCTGATGCTGGTTACCGCGCTCTCGCCTAAGATCGGCTACGACAAGGCGGCGCAAGTAGCAAAAGCCGCGCATGCGCGCGGCACCACGCTGCGTGAGGAGGCGCTGCGACTAGGCTTCATCAGCGGCGAGGAATTCGATCGCCTGGTGCGGCCGGAGAAAATGACGCGGCCGCGCTGACGTTATCCACAGGACCCCATCCGAAGCGGTAATATAGTGCGCCCAAGCTTTTCGAGGGAGTGAGCGAGAATTTTTTCTTGCGTACAACGAAAAGTTGTTACTGTTCGAGTTATTATTGGCGATCTATCGAGTATTGCCTTTTGTTGGATAGGTGCACCCCGGTACTTTTCTACGCTCAAACAACGTTAATTAGCGAAGGATATTAAACGTCTCCTCGTATCTTCTGCATGACTCTTCTGCGTATTCGTCTGGTATCGCTTGTGTATTTTTGAAAATATACGTTCAATGCACTCGCTAATCTATCAGCGTGTGCTTTCGTGTCGAACGTATTCGCCATCGGCCCTGTCTTTTCCATTATGATCAACTAACTGTGTACTGAAATGCACAATGTTTCTCTCGCGTCGTGCCGCGGACAATCTTATGCTGATTGTCGAATTTATAAGGTGCGCTTTTGCCATAGTAGCAGCCCCAAAAGCGAGGTGCCTTGTTACCGTCGAGAGGATATATGGCTGAGGTGATCAATCTGCGAACTGCGCGCAAGCGAGCCGAGCGACGGCAGGATGAAGAGCGTGCCGCCGCCAGCCGGCTCGCGCACGGGCAGTCCAAGAACGCGAGACAACTCGAAGCCTCGCGTCAGGCCAAGGCCAATCGCGATCTCGAAGGGCACAGGGTCGAAGGAGGAGACCAATGACATCTCCTGTTGTGAAACGCTCGATCGTGATTGCCGGACACAAGACCAGCGTCAGCCTGGAGGATGCGTTCTGGAAAAGCTTGAAGGAGATTGCCGCGGACCGCGGCATGACTTTGTCGGACCTGGTGGCAACCATCGACACCGATCGCCGTCAAGGCAATCTCTCGTCGGCCATCCGGCTATTTATTCTTGACTACTTCCGCGGCCAAGGCGGCGCCCAACTCGGCGACAAGCGCGGCCCTTCCAATATCGCTCATGGGACGGCCAGAGCACGCGCGACGACGTCAGTGTTGCGGGCCGACTGCTGATGCCTCCGGCTGGGCGAGCGGCGTAGGCAATGGTTTGATATCGAGCGGCGGCGGCAGCGGGGGAGCTTGCTTTGCCCGCGTCGTGGGCGCCGCTCGGCGATCACCCTGCGGCCAGGATTGCAGCTTGAGCTTTGGCTGAGCTGACGGCTGTGCCACTGGCGCAGATTCTGCGGGAGGCCCTTGCAATCGAGGCGATGGGCTTTCAAGCGCGCGTAATTGCTTGGATTGGCTTTCGAGAGCGCGCAGCGTCAGCCATCCGGTGAGCGCAGAAACGTCGACCGTGCGGGTCGGCGCCGCCAGCGGCCCTTTCACGGCAATAAAAATATCCGGTCGCGCGCCGCCCGCCTCGCTCAGGCCCGAAAGCACCAGCCGCGCGTCGAGCGTACCGTTGGTGAGATCGAGATTGCCGGACAGCGAAAGCTCAGCATGCTCACTGTAGGCCTTGGCGTCGTTCAGCCGCACCTGCCCGGCGCTCACCGCAATTGCGCTATCCGCGTGCTTGACTGAAAGCTGGCCGCGCTCCAACGCCTTGGTCACCAGATCGCCGATCTTGGCGGTAGCGTCGACCGCCAGTCCCTGATCGACCGCGCGACTGACAACATCGAAGGCGCGCGGGTCGAGCCGGGCAAATTGAGCGCCATTGATGGCAACATTGCCAGTGCCATGCAGCGAGCCGATCAGCACCACTGGACTTAGGCCCGTTCCCTCGATTTCGATCCGGAGGTCGAGCAATCCGGTCACCGGCGGTCGGGCCGCGGCCGGTAACAATGCGGCGGCGTGAGCGCCGACAAGCGCGAGCTTGCCTTGCGCGTTCAGTCCCTCGCTCGACGGGCCAAACGTAAGCTCGCCCTTGAGCTGGCCGCCGGCGAGTTCACCGGCCAGATCGGCAAGCGTGATCTTGTTGTTATCAAGATGCAGCGTCGCATGGAAATCATGTGCCGCCAGGTCCGGCGTGAAGCTCGCCCGCACGGCTTTGAATGCGATTTTGCCGCCTAGATTGTTGGCGAAGACGCCGCTGGCGAATGGTTCGCGCGACCAAGTCCAAGTGGAACCACTATTGCTGGCAGGCGCCGGCGTGCCAATCACGCCCGCGAGGAGTGCGGCAACATCGATCGTATCGGCGCTCAGCTCGCCATCGATCCGACGGCCGGACGTATCATCGACCGCAAGATGCCCGCCAACGTTTGATCCGCCGATCTTCGCGTCAATATTGTCGAAGCTCACGCGGGAGCCGGCGACGGCGATTTTCGAAGTCAAGCTTAGCGGCAGCGGCTCGGATTTGCCGGCCTTGCTCGACGACCACAATGGCTGCAAATCGGCCTTGGATACGCGCAACGTCCCGCTGATTTTGGCGCCCCGATCAAGGGAAACTTGTCCGCGGCCATGACCTTCTGCCGCCAAATCGCCAGTGGAAAGCCGCACGGAAATGTTCAGGTCGCGGTTCGCCGGCCCGGCCACTTGCAGCTCGAATTTGCCCGGCCCCTTGCCCGCCGTCACATAGCGATCAAGCCCTATCAGCTCGAGTAGCGTCGCGCCCTCGGGCGCGGCGAGGTTGCCGTCGATTTGGATTTCGGCAGCGGACGGCTTAGACCATTCGCCTTTCATGCTGCCGTGCGCGTCGATATGCATGGCATCGACATCGCCAGCCAACGCCAATTGCGCGATTGTCGTCTTTTTTGCGCCGGCAATATCGAGTGTTGCGTGCAGTTTCGTATGCGCGAAACGATCAAGCACGTCCGCCACCGGCCTTGCGGTTTGCGGAAAGAACTTGCCGACCAGATCGGCGATGGCGGCGGTTTGCCGGGTTTCGAAGTCGAGCGCGAGCTTGCCGCGCGGCGCACGCCCGCCGGTATCGATTCGCCCGCTCGCCGACAATGCGCCGCCGCCCAGATCGTCAACCGACAGGCGGTCGACCTTGAAGCCGTCGCCGCTGACCTCTACCCGCGCGATCGCATTGCGGGCCTCTATGCCGGCGATGGTGGCGCGGCCGAAATTGGCGGCAATCGTCATATCGTGCGGCCGCGCGAGGTTGGATCCGGCCACCACCGCCTTGCCGAAGCTAAGCGCGGCGTCGAGATCGATTTCAGGCGCATTGAGCTCGGCGTCGAGCCGCGTCGGCTGCCTGCCCGCGGCGAATTTATAGACCAGCTTGCCGGTGACAGCCTTGCCCGCCAAGTCCGCCGTCATCCGCTCAATGGCGATTTTTTCACTCGAGAGCGTGATATCGCCGCGCAAGCGCAGCGGCTGCACCGCGCCCTTATCCGGCGCGGCGCGTGCTTCAATCCATGCCGCCAGCGCCTTGGCATTTGTCGATTCCAACTCAGCCGGCCCGTGGAAGGCAACGCCGGCATCGCCCACCGTGAGATGTCCGCTCACGCGGACTTTGCTGAAGCCCGGCGCGTGGAATTCGAAACTGTCGAGATTCCAGCCGCCGGCGTCGGTTGAAATGTCGCCGCGTACCGTCTCGACGGCTTTGCCGCCGAGCGTGATTTGGTCAATGCCAATACCGATCCGCATTGGGATGGCAGGGACAAAGGCCGCCTTGGATAGCTCGGCAAGCGTGCTGACCGCCGCGGCCGGCGGCATCGGCTTGCCGCCGCGCGCGGCGAGCATGCGATCGAGATCGATCTGCCGGCCGGACAGCAGGCCTTCGAAACGCGGTTCTTTGCCGAATCTGAATTCGGCGGTTCCGGCAAGGACAAGCGTCTGACCACCGCCGCCGTATTGGAATTCGACCTGGTGCAACAGCGCGCGTGCGGCTGTCGCCTTGATCTTGGCGGTCATATGCCAGGGCTGCGCACGAGCCGCGGAACCACGGGCAGGCTTGGCGACAAGGCGCGCCAGCCGCAAAGTTCCGTCGAAGCGCGGCGCGCCGCCTTCGAGCGCTACCGAGCCTTCGGCGGCAATGCTCACCGGCTGGCTGACGGGATCGACATTGATGCGGACAGTCAATGCGCCGTTCGCCCCCGCCCGCCCGGTCGAGACTCTAAATGGATATAGGTCGCCGCCGACCGTGGCGGCGCCCTCGCCATTGAACGGTCCAAGCAGCGAGTGCGCCTCTCCGTTGAACCAGAAACCGTCCAGCACCAACTTGGCGCCGTTGGCTGCGTCGCTCAGCGTCACCGTACCGTCCTCGATGCTCAGCCGCTCGATAGACAGCGCGTCCGGATCGAAGCTGAGTGCGAGTTTTGGCACCTGAAGATGGCCGGATGCGTCGAGCCCGAGGTGAAGGCGGGGCCCGGTTAGATGCATCTCGGAAGCCTGCCACTGCCCGCGCATCAGCGGGCTCAGTGCGAACTCGATGCCGACGGAATTGGCTCGGACTTTGTCCGGGCCGGTGCCGATCTCGACATCGTGCAGCGTGAGACGCGGCGACGGCAAAAAGCGCGCGTCGATCGCGCCCATGACGCGCACGTCGGCGCCCAGGATGCGGGCCGCTTCCGCCTCGATCACCGGACGGTAATTGGTCCAATCGATCAGCAAAGGCGCGACCAGCGCCGCTACCAGCGCCAGAATAAGTGCTATCGCCAATCCCAGCAGGGTCGTTTGCAACGCCAACTCCCGCGCGGGGCCGGGTGGGGCCCTGCGGTCGCGCTCAACACTGTGAAATGTACGCCATTTTGTCGATTTTTGGCGGCAAATCTATGTCGCACCGACAAGTCGCTGCAGCCGGCCGAGCGAGAGGCTGGGATGAGCGCGCTTACAAGAGCGCGACGATCTTGCCCGGATTCATGATGTTTTGCGGGTCGAGCGCGCGCTTGATCGCCGCCATGGCGGCAAGTGCGGGCGCGCCGTACTCCGCCGGCAGATATTTCATCTTGCCCTGACCGACGCCGTGCTCGCCGGTGCAGGTCCCGTCCATGGACTGAGCAAGCTCCACCAGACGCTCCATCAAAATGCCGGCGCGGCTGACCTCATCGGCATCATCCATGTCGACCAGCAACGACAAATGGAAATTGCCGTCGCCGACATGGCCGAGGATGGGGGCGACCAGGTTGAGTTCGGCGATTTCGCGCTGGGCGGCGGTGACGCATTCGGCGAGCCGCGAGATCGGCACGCAGACGTCGGTGGCGAAGGCGGAGGCACCCGGCCGCAAATGTCGGGCCGCCCAATAGCCGTCGTGGCGCGCCTGCCAGAGCCGGCTGCGGTCCTCGGCCTTCGTCGCCCAATCGAAGGGCCCGCCGCCGAATTCCGCGACGATATCGCCGAAACGCTGCGACTGCTCGGCGACGCCGGCATCGCTGCCGTGAAATTCGACAAACAGCGTGGGCACTTCCGGCAGCGTGAGCTTGGAATAGGCGTTGCACGCCTTGATCTGCAAAGCGTCCAGCAATTCGATGCGCGCGATCGGTATACCCGACTGGATGGTCATGATGGTCGCCTTGCAGGCGGCATCGACGCTTGGAAACGGGCACACGCCGGAGGCGATGGCTTCCGGGATGCCGGACAGCTTGAGGGTGAGCTCGGTGATGAGGCCGAGGGTCCCTTCCGAACCGACGATCAGGCGGGTGAGGTCGTAACCGGTCGAGCTCTTGCGTGCCCGCCGCGAGGTGATCATAACTTCGCCGCTCGCCAGCACGACTTTCATGGCCAGCACGTTGTCCTTCATAGTGCCGTAGCGGACCGCGTTCGTGCCGGAGGCGCGCGTTGCCGCCATGCCGCCGAGCGAAGCATCGGCGCCGGGATCGATCGGAAAGAACAGTCCGCTATCGCGCAGATGCTCGTTGAGCGCCTTGCGGGTGATGCCGGGCTCGATCACGCAGTCGAGATCCTCCGCATGCACGGCCAGCACCTTGTTCATGTCGCGGAAATCGACCGACACGCCGCCGAACGGCGCATTGATATGGCCCTCGAGCGAGGTGCCGGTTCCGAAGCCGATCACCGGTACGCCCCCGCGGGCGCAAATGCGCACGATCTGTTGCACGTCCTCGGTCGACTGCGGAAACACCACCGCGTCGGGCGGCTGATTGGGCACCCAGGTCAGCGTATTGCCGTGCTGCTCGCGCACCGCCTGCGAGGTGACCAGGCGGTTGCCGAATGCGGCCGCCAGTTCGGCGACGGTTTTCTCGATCGCCGCCGCATCGCGGCCGCTCACCGCTTCGGCGGTTTGGGCGCCGGGCATAGGAATTCCTCTGTTAAGTCCGCGGCCGAACGTTAGCAGAGGACGCCGTTAGGGAGAAACACGAGCGACCGGCAATATCGTGGGCGATCCATAGAGAAAGCCGCAACGATGCGTCACGTGTTCCAGTACACCACGATATGATGGTGGGGGTCAGCCTTCGGCGGCGGCGTATCCTTATTGGCCGACAGCGCGTAGGCCAGGATCATCGCTGCGAGAAAGAGCAGGTATGCTCCCCGTGCCAGCGTGCCTAGCATCGTCGCCTCCAAATGACTTTTTCGCAGGATAGCCAAGGGCCGCGCCGCTGTGCAGACGTCGTTAATTTTTGGTTAATGAAGAAGATGCCCGCCCATCAAGGGCGGACGGCCCCGTTACTTCTCGTCACCGGGCTTGCGGGTGAACAAATTTCCGATCAGCGAGGACAACATGCCCGGCATCTCGTGCGGCCGGAACGGCACCGGCCGGCACATGCTCATGGCGATGAGGCCGATGCAGGCCATGCGCTGGCCGGCATAGATCGATTCGGCGGTGTTGGCGGCGAGCCGCTCGGCGATGGCGCCGCCGAGCTGCTGGGTCAGCGTCATGCCGGCGAGATCGATGGCGCCCAAGCGTCCGGCTTCGACCACCAGGCGGCGCAGCAAATGGGCCGTTGCCGCGGCCGTCGGGCGGTGGCCATAGCAGGCCGCGATGCTGCGCAGCATGCGCACGCTCATGGCGACGAAGAAGACGGTTTCGGTGAGTACATTGGGCGAGACCGCGGAGATGCCGAAGGCGCGCGCGGTGGCGCCGCGAATGACCGCCTCGGCGCGGCGATCAAGCGGCGCCATCACGGTCTGCGACAAGAGTTGCAGCAGTTGCGCTGGCGTGTGGTGCGGCTGCGCCTGGCGCTGATAGGCCTCGATGGCGGCTTCGCTCTCGCGGTCGCGCGGGACGCTAGCGAGAACTGTTCGGATCGCCTCGCGCATCGCGGCGGCGGAAAGCGTTTCATCGGCGAAGCGCTGCTGATTGGCCTCGACGCTTTTCAGAGCAAAAAAAGTTTTCAGTTCGCGCGCGATCACCAGCCCGGCGCCGGCGACGCCGGCCGCCACGGCGACGGTTGCCACGCTGCCGAGCGTCGCGCTGCGGGCAAAGGCGTCGGAGATCCACAGATAGGCATCGATGCCGATCCAGCCGACAATGGCGACACCAATGCCATAGAGCCCGAGGCGCACCCAGCGATCGCGCCGACGGCGCGGCGCTACAACGATAATCGGCGGCGCCGTAACGGCGCGCTCCGGCGGCACTACGCGTTCCATCTCCTCGGTCGCAAACACGGTCGGTCCGGGCGCGCTTGCGGTCGGCCGTGCCGCTTCGCGCGGCGCTTCTTCATGGATGACACGCGGCCCGGAAAATCCATCGCGCGCTTTGGCGGTGTCGCTCATCGCAGTCGGTCTCCGATCAGATATTCGAGCGCCAGATCGAGATTGATGTGCGGAATGCCGTCGACCGGCGCGGCGTCGATCGCCGGCGGCTCGAACACCGGGATATTGAGAAACGGCGTGCCCCAGGCTTCCGGCCGCGGCGGCCGGATCGGCACCTGGCCGACGAAAAACTTCGCCTGTGTCAAGCCGCCGACCGGCCGGCCGATCACTACCGGCACGCGCTGACCGTCGATCTCCTGCGTGCCTTCCATGGTCGAAGCGACCGAAGCGAGCGTCATGACATCGATGTCAGCATTGCTGCCGCGCGCTTCCAGCGCCGGCAATGCGGCCATATTGCGCAGCAAGGCGGCCAGATGATCGCGTTGCAGGTCGGGGATGTGATCGGCCTTGGTGGCGGCGAACAGCACCTTCTCCACGCGCGCGCCGCCGAGCAGATTGGTGAGGATGTTGCGCTTGCCGTAGCGGAAACTCTCCAGCGTCGCTTCGATGGCGAGCCGCATGTCCTCGAACGCCTCGCGGCCGGCGAGCAGGGCGCGCAGCACATCGACCAGCACGATCTGTCGCGCATAGTTGCGAAAGTAGGTTTCGTAGAATTTGGCGACAACTTCCTGCTTATAGACTTCGAACCGCTGCTCCATCAGCGCGCCGAGCGAACCGGGACTGAGACGATCGACGTCATCAGCCACATCGAGCGGCGCGAACCACAGATACGGCACATCGCCCAGCGAACCCGGGCAGACGAAACGGCCGGGTTGCAGAAAGGTGAGCCCATGTCGGTCGCGCGCGGTCAGCAACAGCGCACGGTAAAGGTCGTGCGCCCGCTTGGCGGCCGTCTCGCTCGCCGCCATGCCGGCCGAGTGATCGGCGGCGAAGGCGAGAAATTCGCGGCCGATCTCGGCGCGCAGGCCGCGCCGCCACACGCGCAGCGTGGCGCGCGACCACTCGGCATAGTTGAGCGACATCAGCGGCAGATCGAGCAGCCATTCGCCGGGATAGTCGACGATCTTGAGCTTGAGCGTAGCGGCGGCGCCGCTGATCTTGCCGAGTAGCAGGGCGAGCAATCCGGTGGGCACGAAGCGGATATCGACGCCGATCTCGCTGATGTCCGCGGTGGCCCTCGGCCAGCCGGCCGGCGCCGCCGCCATCGTTTCGATATTGGCGAGATAGGGAAAACGCGGCAGCGCTTGCGCGGTGGCTGCTTCGAGCCTGGCGGCGATCAGCCGGCCCTGGCCCACCACCTTCAGCAGCGGCATGCGGTTCGGATTATGCAGCGCGCTTAAGAGATTGTGGATCAGGCTGGTGATGAAGACGGTCTTGCCGGCGCGGCTCAACCCGGTCACCGCGAGCCAGACCGTCGAGCCCTTGGCCAATTCGGTGAGATTGGCGGCCTCGACCAGCCAATCCGGCAAGCCGTCGAGCGACAGCTTCACCATACGGGAATCCTCGCGGCGCTCATCGCTGCCCCCTCGCAACCGGCTGTCATGCCATTCTATGTAGGTGTCTTTGGACGCCGCTGCATCCTCTTCCGTGATTGCCGGGCCCCTGACCGTCAGGCGTGAGTGAAGCGGCTCGACGGGCGGCGCGACCGGCACTCCGCTATTATTTCGCAAAAAGATGGGTGCGTGGATCAAGCCCGCGCATGACGGAGAGCAATCGCTAAAGTAGACGCCGGCACCGACCGTGTCGTAGGTTTCGCCGCGATCCCTTCGCGTCGCGTTCGGAGTTTGCAATGGCCGGCCCAGTGATCGCTGTCACCGATAGCGTGTTTCCTTCTCTCGATCCCGCCAAAGCGGCGCTGGCCAAGCTCAATCCGACCTTTCGCATGTCGAAAAGCCCCAACGCCGACGATATCCTGGCGGTGGCGCGCGATGCCGATGCCATCCTGGTAACCTATGCCAAGCTCACGCGTGAGATTCTGAGCCAGCTCACCAAGTGCAGGGCGATCGGCCGCTTCGGGCTCGGCGTCGACAATATCGATCTGGTCGCGGCGAAGGAAAAAGGCATCGCTGTCAACTATGTGCCGGACTATTGCATCCGCGAGGTCTCCGACCACGCCATGGCGCTGCTGCTGGCGCTGATCCGCAAGATCCCGCTGTCCAACAAGCTGGTGCAGAGCGGCCGCTGGGAGATGCCGGCGGTGGTGCCGATACGGCGCATTGAGGGCACCGTGCTCGGCCTCATCGGCTTCGGCAATATTCCGCGCTTGGTGGCGCCTAAGGCGCAGGCCTTCGGCATGAAGGCGATCGCCTACGACCCCTACGCCAAGCCGGAGGCATTCAAGGCCGCCGGCGTCGAGGCCGTCGACTTCGACACGCTGCTTACGACCGCCGATTATATTTCGGTGCACGCGCCGCTGACCCCGGCAACGCGCGGAATGATGAACGCGCAGGCCTTCGCCAAGATGAAGAAGGGCGCCTATCTGGTGAACACGGCGCGCGGCCCGCTGATCGACGAGCAGGCTCTGGTCGCCGCGCTCGATGCCGGCCAAGTCGGCGGCGCGGGGCTCGACGTGGTGGTGGCCGAACCGCTGGCCAAGGACTCGCCGCTGCTCGGCCGCGACAATGTCATCATCTCGCCGCACACCGGATTTTATTCTATCGAAGCGCTCGACGAGCTGCAGACCAAATGCGCGTCCGACGTGGCGCGCGTTTTGAGCGGTGAAAAGGCGGTGTATCCCATTTCGGCCTAGCCGCCGTCATGCCTGGCCTTGTGCCGGGCATCCACGCCTTCAAACGGAAGAAGACGTGGATGGCCGGGTCAAGCCTGGCCATGACGAGAGGGAAAAGACCATGCTCGACCGCATCGATCTCGAACCCGTCTATTTTGCGCCCTTCGTCTCCTCGCTGATGAAGGTCGAGCCGCAATGGATCGACTATAACGGCCATCTCAACATGGCCTATTACAACGTGCTGTTCGACCGCGCGGTCGATGAGGCCTACGAACTGTTGGGCATCGGCCTCGACTATCTCAAGACCGAGAATCACTCGACCTTCACCGCCGAAGTGCATGTGCGCTATTTGCGCGAGCTGCACGAAAACGATTCCGTACGGGTGACCTATCAATTGCTCGACTACGACAACAAGCGCATTCACTATTTCGAGCAACTGTTTCACGCCGAGGAAGGCTGGGTGTCGGCGACATCCGAAAACATGACGCTGCATGTCGACATGGCGAGCAAGAAGGTGGCGCCGTTTCCGCCCAAAGTGCTGCGCTCGCTCGCGGCCATGAAGGCAGCGCACGCGCGCCTGCCGCGCCCGGAGGCGGCCGGCCGCCGCATCGCCATGCCGGGGAAGAGCTGAGTTTGCTTGAACGTCAAGAATGAAACCGCGCGCTTCACCTCTCCCATGGGGAGAGGTCGGCGAGCGAAGCGAGCCGGGTGAGGGGTTTGCAGCGTATCGAGACTCACGAACCCCTCACCGCAACCCTCTCCCCAACGGGGAGAGGGAGCGCGCCGTGTTTTGGGTCGCGCGCAGCAAGCAGCGCCGATCCGCAACCTACTTCAGCTTGCAATCCTTCGCATAGGCGTCGGCGTTGTCCGACAGCACCTTCTCGACAATCGAGGTCCAGTATTTGCCGTCCGCGCGTTTGACGACCTTGGTGAGGTAGAAGTCCTCGATCGGATAACCGTTGACGTTGAACTTGAACGGTCCGCGCAGCGACTTGAAATCCGCCTTCTTGAGCGCCGCGCTCACCGCCTTCACGTCCGACACATTGCCTTTGACCGCCTCGACCGCGCTGTTGATCAGCATGGCGGTGTCGTAAGCCTGCATCGCGTAGGAAGCAGGGATGGCGTGATAGGCGGCCTCATAGTCGGCGACGAACTTCTTGTTCCGCGCAGTGTCGGTGCTGGGCGCCCAGGTGAGCGCCCCGAAAATGCCGTCGGCGGCGGCGCCCAAGGCCGGCAAGGTCGCTTCGTCGGCGGTGAATGCCGAGATGATCGGCACGTTGCCCTTGAGGCCCGCCTGATTGAACTGTTTGATCAGGCTGATGCCGAGACCGCCCGGCATGAAAGTGAACAAGGCGTCCGGCTTGAGCGAGGAGAGCTTGGAGAGCTCCGACTGAAAATCGAGGCTCTTGAGGGGCACCAGCGCTTCCTCCACGATGATGCCCTTGTAGGTGCGCTTGAAGCCGGCGAGCGCGTCCTTGCCGGCCTGATAATTCGGCACCATGGCGAACACGCGCTTGTAACCCTTGTCGTTGGCGACCTTGCCAAGCGTTTCGTAGATTTGATCGTTCTGGTACGAGGTCACGAAGAAATTCGGATTGCAGGCGGCGCCGGCAAACGACGAGGCGCCGGCATTGGTGCTGATCAGGATCTTGCCGGAATCCATGACCGGCTTGTGAATCGCCTGCAGCACGTTGGAAAAGATCGGACCGACCACGAAATCGACGTGATCGCGATCGAGCAGCTCTCTGACTTTCTGAATGGCGAGATCGGTCTTGAGCGCGTCGTCGGCGACAAAAAGCTCAACCTCCTTGCCGCCCATTTTTCCGCCGAGATGCTTGACCGCGAGCTCGAAGGCGTTCTTCGACTGCTGGCCGAGCACGGATGCCGGTCCGGACAGCGTATAGATAAGACCGATACGAACTTTGTCCTGCGCGGCCGCCCCGTTGACCGTAATGAATAAAGCCGCCGCCGCAACGGCGCCCCGAATGATAAACGACATGACCCAACCCTCCATGGAGACAGCGTTTATTGACCCGCCGCAACGGCCGCAAGTCAACCGGCCTCGGCGATTACCATGAGGCGAAAGACCGGTTGCCCCCGCCGCAGCGAGGCTACATGATAGCGCCCGTGCGTCATAGTAGCTGTTGGTAGCGTAAGGCGTTTGCGATGAAGGCCATCATTATCGGCGGCGGGATCGGCGGACTGACCACCGCCCTGATGCTGCATGCGCGCGGCATCGACTGCGAGATTTTTGAGCAGGGCGAGACCATCCGCGAGCTGGGCGTTGGCATCAACACCTTGCCGCATGCGATCAAAGAGCTGGCCGAGCTTGGCCTATTGCCGCGGCTCGATCAGGTCGGCATCCGCACGCATGAACTCATTTACACGAACCGCACCGGCCAGGAGATCTGGCGCGAGCCGCGCGGTACCGATGCCGGCTTTGAATTTCCGCAATTCTCGATTCACCGCGGCCGCTTGCAGGCCGTAATCTATCAAGCGGTGCGCGCCCGGCTCGGCGAATCGCGCATTCACACCGGCCACCGGCTCGGCTCCTTCACGCAAGACGAAGCGGGCGTCACCGCCTATTTCTTCGCCCGCGACGGCTGGCATCGCGCCACCGCGCGCGGCGACATTCTGATCGGCGCCGACGGCATTCATTCGACGGTGCGCGAGACGCTTTATCCCAACGAGGGTCCCGCCCGCTGGAACGGCTCGATGCTGTGGCGCGGCGCCATCGACTGGCCGCAATTCTTGACCGGCCGCTCGATGGTGATCGCCGGCGGCATGGCGGCCAAGGTCGTGGTCTATCCGATCGGCGAAGGCGCGCGCGCGGATCGTCCGCTCACCAATTGGGCGGTGCTGGTGAAGATCGGCACGGGCGGCGTACCGCCGCGCAAGGAAGATTGGTCACGGCCCGGCCGCTTCGAGGACCTGATGCCGCACGTGCAGAAGTTCCGCATTCCGTTCGTCGACGCCAAGGCGCTGATCGAGGCGACGCCGGAATTCTGGGAATTTCCCATGTGCGATCGCGATCCGCTGCCGCGCTGGTCGTACGGCCGCGTGACGCTGCTCGGCGATGCCGCGCATCCGATGTATCCGGTCGGCTCGAATGGCGCCTCGCAGGCCATTCTCGATGCGCGCTGCCTGGCGGACCGGCTGCGCGATGCCGAGCACCCCTATCATGCGCTCTGGGCCTATGAGCGCGAACGGCTGCCGATGACGGCGCAGATCGTCGACTCGAACCGGGCCGGCGGCCCGGAGGGCGTGATCGATGCCGTCGAGGAACGCGCGCCGGACGGCTTCGACAAGATCGACAACGTGCTTTCGTATGAAGAGCGTAAGGCGATCGTGCGCGGCTATGCCGCGAAGGCCGGCTTCGCCAAGGAACAGGTCAACCGGCCAGACAAGGTGGCTTAGCACCGACTTGCATCATCGATTGGTCATTCCGGGACACGCGCGAAGCACGTGGGCCCGGAATCCAGAAACGCTGTACAGTGCGGCTCGCTCGCCTTCGGCGAGCGCCCCGGAATAACGCAACAATATTTGGCTCACGCCGGCGGCGGCAGGAAATTGACCTCGTGCCTCGCCGAGAGCGCGACGACGTCGGGCGGATTCTGCTCTTTCATCGAGTGGATCGCCCAGAACAGATCGTACAGCTTGCGCGTCGGCGTGACCCAGAACAGGCACTTAATGGTCTGGTCGCTCTTGTTGAACAGGCCGTGCGGAATGTTCATCGGCAGCTTGATAAAATCGCCGGCGGTGGCGACGTAGTCCTTGCCGTCGATCATGGCGTCCATCCGGCCTTCCAGCATATAGATGAACTCGTCCTGGGTCGGATGGATGTGCGGCGGCACAAAGGTGGTCGGCGGCAAGGTCGCGTGCCAGGCGAACGACTGCTCGGTCAGCTGCTTGGGGACGTAAGTCTGTCCCAAAATGTTCCACACAATCCCGTCGATGCCGGTATTGGCCTTGGTGATGCCCGGTGTCAGTGCCTGCATAATCGGTGAACCCCCTGTGACGATACCGGCGCAAGCTTAGAGAATGCGGCGCGAGAGTTCCAGCCATCCCGTGGGGGCCAAGATTGGTAGGGCACTTAGGCGAGGAAGAACGCAAATGCGAGCGCCGGCCCGCCATTGCGAGGCTGGCAGTCCCAAAGTCCGATAGCCTTCGCTCCAAAGGGCGCTAAAGCAACGGCCGCCTGACGGTGCCGAACACGATCGAGATCAACAGCAGGATCAGGGCAATAAAAAAGATAGCCTTTGCGAACGCGAACGATGCGCCGGCGATGCCGCCGAATCCGAGCACCGCCGCGATCAGCCCGATGATAAGAAAAGTTACGACCAGGCCGAACATTGCCGCCTCCGCAATTTCAGAGTGCCGGCTGAATAATGCCGAGCCTGTCAGATTGTTCCTTGTGCACCGCATAGCCGCGGAACTTTCGCAGTTTTGCCTTGTTAGCTGTCGCGACAGCGGATTTCCGCATCCGCGATTTTGCATGCCGGGAGATGAAGACATGACGGACACCGCGATTATTGGCGAAAATGTCGAAATCATTCAGACCAAGGGACCGCGCGCCGCCTTCACCTGGAGCGTGGTGATTGCCGGAGGACTTGCCGCCTGGGCGGTATCATTCATCTTTATTTCCTTGGGCACTGGCATAGGCTTGGCGATCACCTCGCCCTATTCCGGGCCGAGCGCAACAGCGATGACGATCGGCGGCGCCGTTTGGCTGGTGTTCGCACAGACGGTGGCTTACAGCGTCGGCGGTTATCTCGCCGCCCGCCTGCGTATCCGCGATCATATTCCCGGACCGGAAACCAAGTTTCGCGACGCCGCACATGGCTTCATGGCATGGGTGGTCGGCGTCGGCATTCTCACCGCGGCCGTCATCCTTTCCGGCTTCCTCACGACGCATGTTGGCGTCAACGCGCCGGCGGCGACGACGGAAGCGGCCGATGCCGCCCGTAAAGCGGCCGCCTATGTCTCGTTCTGGTCGTTCATGGCGCTATTGTTCGGGGCCATCGCCGCGACGCTCGCCGGCATGCTGGGCGGCGAATTGCGCGACGAACTCTAGCCGGCGCCGACCGCGCCGGACTCGTTGGCGGTCAGGATGTCCGGCGCCACCGTCATGGCATTGCCGCGCCACTCGAAATCGTTTCCGACCCAGGCCGCGATCCATAGCGCGGGCAACAGCGCGTCGCGCAGCATCCAGATGGCGACCGAGCGGGTCTGAGAGCTGCAATCATTAGGATGAGAAACAACTACTTCCGCATGTGCCCAGCTCGCGAAGCTGCGGCGTCAACTATTACGCCGCTGTCGTCAGATCAGCCGACGTGGCGCGGACACCACGCCTTTGAGCAAATCACGACCCTAAACGACGTAGCAGACAAGTCGAGTGCTGGCAGCAGCGGCCCGTCTCTGTACTATTGATACGTGCATATTCGGCTGAAATATTATATGGGTAGTGAAGGCTATCTAGTAAGATAGCTCCAGTAAAGAACGTGGGGGGTCGAAATGACGAAGGAAGAAAATCATGCCTTAGTCACTTACTCGTCATACGCCAGTTTGGCCGCATTAATTCTAACAATAGCAACAATCTTAGTGCAGGGAATTTACCAGCCGCCCAATGTCACCGGCATGAATTGGAAGGAACGACTTGAGATTATATTGGCGCTCGGCCTCATCGCGGGCATCTTATATGGATTCTTTTGGTCAGTAATTGCTCAAAAAATAATACTTCAGAGTGATTATGGAGAAGAAACATCAATGCCGACCGGTTTGCATGCGGCAGCGCTTTCTCTATGCCTCACCATACCGATCACCTGTTTGCCCCCATTATATCAGTCGGTGACCGGTGGCCCTATAATCTCTAGCCGTCATTACTTCTACGCGGCGATTCTCGCAAACGCTGGCTCTATTGTTGGGCATCTTAGCTGGTACGGCATTAAGAGGATAAATTTCGCTGGCATTAGAGAGATGATTTTTCCGTTTGGTGTGTCTGCTAGCCCTAAAAGATACATAATCATGGAAGCATCGGCGACATGCATGCATTTCTTGAGCACTGTAGCAGTATTCAGAGCAGTCGCGCAAAATCAGGACTCTATCTTTGGTTCTTCTGCGGTATTGATGCCAACGCTAACTTCAGGGCTATTCTTCTTTACCGGAATTTGCTTCTATAGCCTTATCAAATATCCTCAGTCCTTAGAAAAAGGTGGTTGGGCGCAGGTTCGTGGCGTGCTTGCCGGGATGCTGCTATGTATTGGTCTGACTGGCGGGATGTTAATGTAGGTCGATAATGTTAGCTACAAACCTCTCAATGCAATAGAGCCGTGTGGCGGCAACAACAAACTCATAGCGCTTTCGAAATCGCCAGACGACCGTGACAATGCTTGCAATATGCCCGGCAAAGGCAACGGCGCAAAAGGCGCCGCCAAGGAGAATCAGAACGTTCATCAAGTCCTTATGATGGGTGCTTGTGACAGGTAGACGACAACACGCCTTCGTTAGTTGTCCGCCCGACAACCGCCCGCCCGGTGCTTTCCGCGTTCTGAGTTCCGGAATCGGAGGCAAAGCTGGCGAACCCTAGGCATCGCCTCAATGGAGCTGATCACCCAAAATCAGTATTTGCGCTCAAATCGTGCCAATTATTGCTGACCATCGATCCCCCAAAGTGCTAGCATTATATATTGTACATGGCGTGCTCTCAGGGGAGCACATGCATCGGCGCGATTTCATCACGCTTATCGGCGGTGCTGCGGTATGGCCGCTCACCGCGCGCGCGCAGCAACCGTCAATGCCAGTGGTTGGCTTCCTCAACGGCGGCTCGCCCAAAGGATACCAGAGCGCAAAGACCGCGTTCATTCAGGGTCTGAAAGAGAATGGTTATATCGAAGGACACAATGTAACAATTGAATATCGCTGGGCCGAAGGCCACTATGATCGACTGCCTGGGCTGGCAGCCGACTTGGTCCGCCGTCAGGTAAACGTGATCGTGGCGAATACTTCTGCCCTGGCTCCCGCGATGGCGGCGACCAAGACGATTCCCATTGTCTTCGTCACCAGCTTCGACCCGGTTAAACGGGGTGTCGTTGCAAGCTTCAGTCGTCCAGGCGGCAACGTCACAGGCGTGACGAGCTTGAACGTGGCGGTCGGCCCGAAGCGGCTGGAATTGCTGCACGAAGTAATTCCCACCGCCACGAAAGTGGCATTGCTTGTCAACCCGAACAACCCGAATGCCGAATCTTTTTTGAAGGCTTCGCAATCCGCGGCCGACCGGCTCGGATTGCAGCTCCACGTTCTTCGCGCCAGCACTGACCGCGATTTCGACTCACGATTTAAACAATTGGTCGAACTGCGAGCAAGCGCTCTCGTGATCGGTCCCGATGCACTTTACAATTCCCGGAGAGAACAACTCGCTGCGCTTGCGCTCCATTATGCGGTACCGACGATCTACCAATCTCGCAGGTTTGCTGCGGCCGGCGGTCTCATGAGTTACGGTGGGAATCTCATTGAACCCTTCCGGCTCACCGGCGTCTACGCTGCCCGGATACTCAAAGGTGAAAAGGCTTCCGACCTACCTGTTCAGCAAGCAACAAAAATCGAACTGATCATCAACATGAAGACCGCCACGGCGCTCCACCTCGCTATCCCGCTCCCTGTGATCGGCCGCGCTGACGAGGTGATCGAATAGCTTCGGCAATGTCCGGTTTTGTGCATTGGCCCAACGGGGAAGTGCCGCGACGTCGGCCACAGCGCCGCTGTCGGCAGATGAGCGGACATAGCGCGGGCCTCGACTCGGCAATTCCTGGCCCTCGGCAGTCATCGACGCTGCGGCCGTGAACACTTGAACGGGAGCCACGCCGTTCCGATGGACTTGTCCTCAAAGCTAAGGCATATGCTTCAGCTATGGGTCGACGGGAATTTCTGGCTTTTCTTGGTTCCAGCGCAGCTTTTTGGCCGCTCACCGCCGGCGCGCAGCGTCCGTCGGTGCCGGTGATCGGGTTTCTGCACAGCGCGTCAGGCGATCGCCATTCGTCCTACTGGTCCGCAGCGGCCGCATTCCAAAGATGCCTTGCTGAAAGCGGATTTCGCCAAGGGCAAAAGGTGGCAATTGAATTCCGCTGGGCTGAGGACCGCTTTGAGCGTCTGCCGAAATTTGCAAGCGAATTCGTCCAGCGCAACGTTTCGTTGATCTTTGCGGGCGGAGGCGATGTTGCGGCGCTGGCGGCAAAAAGGGCGACGACCACAATTCCGATCGTTTTCGCAATCGGCGCTGATCCGGTGAAGCAAGGAATCGTCTCGAGCCTCAGCAGGCCCGGTGCGAATGTTACGGGCGCGACCTTTCTCTCGGTCGAGCTGAGGCCGAAAATGCTCGAATTGATCCGTGAGCTTTTGCCCAATGCTTAAACGATCGGAGTTCTGGGAAACCCGAACAGGCCAAATTTCCAACAATTGCCCAGTGAAGTGCTGAAGCCGGCTCAGGCTCTCGGCCTGCAGGTCGACGTTCTAAAGGCCGGCAGCGAACATGAGATTGATTCGGCGTTCGATACTTTTGCCCATATGCAGATTGACGCGCTTTTGGTGCTGTCCGATCCGGTATACGCCAACCGGCGCGAACAGATTGCGCGGCTGGAGCTGAAATACCGGATTCCGACCGTTCACTCGTTTCGCGGCCACGTGATCGCAGGCAGCCTCGCGAGTTATGGGGCGAGCATCGCAGACGCCTACTGCCAGGCTGGCACCTATGCCGGCCGCATCCTCAAGGGCGAAAAGCCAGCCGACCTTCCGGTCATGCAACCGACGAAATTCGAGTTGGTGATCAACCTTAAGATGGCCAAAGCGCTCGGCCTCAACATTCCGCCGACGCTGCTTGCCCGGGCCGACGAGGTGATCGAGTAGAGAATTGTTCGATGATCACCCCTGCTTCGCCACTCGCTTTGGCGGAGTGTCGGCTGGCAAGGAGACCCAGGGGTGGCGTGATTCCTCCCACACCGCGATAGTCGGTACGGGGAAATTCGGGTCGGCGAAGTTTCCGATGGCAACTGCGAAGTACCCGGGAAAGCCTTCGCTCTCCCAGTAGACGGTGGAGCCGCAGGTCGGACAGAAGTGAAAGGTCACCACGTTGCCGCTTTCGGCTGTCCGCGTCCACGTCGTCGCCTTACCGGCGATGCTGACCTGCTCGCGCCGGAAGCGCGCCTGGTTGCTGAGCACGGCGCCGGTGCGGCGCTGACACGCCAGGCAGTGACACATGGAGACACGCGTTGGTTCGCCTTCGATCGTAAGGTGAAGCTGTCCGCAGCTGCAGGCGGCACGTCGGGTGGTCATGGCTCGGCTCCTCGGCTGTCAGTCGCCCCTAATCGATCCGCCCGCCCGAGAATCGGCGCCCCGGCACGCTGAGGAAATAGCCGACCGCCTGGCCACCGTCGGCGCCGAGCAGGCTGCCAGTGGTGTAGCGCGATTCATCGCTCGCCAAGAACACCGCCGGACCGGTGATATCCTCGCCCGAGCCGACGCGGCCCATTGGGACGCCTTTGCGCCGGCTCTCGTAGATTTCCGGATCGGCATACATCGCCTCGGTGCCCGGCGTGCGGATGTAGCCGGGGGTGATGGCATTGGCGCGGATGCCGTACGGCGCCCATTCCAGCGCCTGCAGCTTGGTCAGCATGATGATGCCGGCTTTCACGACGCTATAGGCGCCGGCCCAGTTGTAGGGGAACAGGCCGGCGACGGAGGCTATGTTGACGATGACGCCCGAGCGCTGCGCGATCATGTGCCTCGCCGCCGCCTGGCTCGTCAGGAAAGCGCCCTTGAGCCCGATATTCATGGTGGTGTCCCAGGCCTCCTCCGGCAGCGCTTCCAGCTTGCCCGGCACGATCTTCATGGCATTGTTGACCACGATGTCGACGCGCCCTCGCCTCGCCACGACTGTGTCGATCAGCCGGTTGACCTCGGCGGATTTGGCGATATCGCCGACCACCGCGAGGCTATTTGAGCCGAGCGCGGCGGCATCCTTGCTGGTGGCGTCGGCGGTGGCGGGATCGATGTCGTTGACCGCCACATGGGCGCCCTCGCGCGCATAGGCGAGCACGATGTCGCGGCCGATGCCGCGGCCGCCGCCGGTGACGACAGCAACTTTGTCCTTCAGCCTCATCGGAATGTCCTTGCGTTAAGCGGGCACAAGAGAACCGCTGATGGGCCCGCGCGAAAGCGGCGGGTCGCGCGGTGATGCCTGTCAACATGGCACGGCAGGCTTCAAACTCCTCAAATAGGCATCAAGCAAGCGATTGATATCGGCCGTCACCGATGCGCCCAAACGCGGGTTGATCTCCAGCAACTTTGGCCGGCCGTTGTCGATTTTGTAATTGATGCAGCAGATTCCATCATAATCGAGCGATTCGATCAGGCCCAGAAGGTCCGGATAATCCGTTTTTCCCGGGAGCAAGACGGCCTGCTTGGCGGGATTGCGTTTGCCTTTGACATAGATGTCGCTGTCCATGTCGTATTTCACGGTACTTTGGTAAGCTATCTTCCCCTCCGCGATCAGCACGTGCAGGGCGAACTCTTGCGAGCCGACGATATAGGCTTGGCGGAAATAGTCGGGCGATTGCAGCAGTACGGCGAGCGAGCGCTCGTCGTCCTGATCACGCACCACGAATGAATTGAGGCCCCAAAGGTCGCGCCGTCTCTTGATAATGTATGGAAATTGGCGCTCGCCGCTCTCGTACAGGCGCGGCACGACCTCCGCGAATTCGCCGCCGAGGAGCAAGCGGTTGAGTATGAGTTTGTCGTCGCACAGGGCGACCACTTTCGGGTCCGGCAACCAGAATTTCCGGCCCCACAAATGGGCATGTTTGCGCAGCGGCGGGTAATCGGCGAAATCGAACGGTATCACGCAATCGAACTGGTTCAGGTCAGGACCATCGAGTTCGCTGAATTCGCAGTCATATCGCTCGGCATCCGCAAGAAGGCGAATCTCGCGAAGTCGATCGGGTTGCATTCCGAACAACACCCGCCACCGTCGCGCCGGCTTGCGCGCTCGCCAGCGTTGCGCAAATCGCGCGCGCCAATCCGGAAAACGGCGTGATAAAGCGTCTGCCCCCGGGCTCATAGGCACAATCTTGGCCCGAGGGCATGGCCCTGACAAGACTGCGAGTAGTGGGGCCCTATCCCCCGCGCAATCGTCGATCCCCTCGCATTTGACACCATCAGATGCCATCTTCGATGCGGGAATCGTCTTTTCGCGATTGGATTCTTCGCTTTGGCCGACTCGGTAAAGCAGCAATGGTTCGAGCCCGCGCCGCCCCGCGCCGCGCCGGGCGGCATTGCCGCGCGCGCCATGGCGCAGCGGGCGGCGCCCTATCTCGCCGATCTCAATCCCGAGCAGCGCCAGGCGGTGGAGACGCTGGACGGGCCGCTGCTGGTGCTCGCGGGAGCCGGAACGGGGAAAACGCGCGTACTGACAACAAGGATCGCCCATATCCTGAACCTCGGTCATGCACGGCCCGGCGAAATCCTGGCAGTGACCTTCACCAACAAGGCGGCGCGCGAGATGAAGGACCGGGTCGGCTTCATGGTCGGCCAGATCGTCGAGGGCATGCCCTGGCTCGGCACTTTCCACTCGATCGGCGTCAAAATCCTGCGCCGGCACGCCGAATTGGCTGGTTTGAAGAGCAATTTCACGATTCTCGACGTCGACGACCAGATCCGCCTGATCAAGCAGCTGTTCGAAGCCGAGAAGCTCGACGAGAAGCGCTGGCCGGCCCGGGTGCTGGCCATGCTGATAGACGGCTGGAAAAACAGAGGCTTATCTCCCGACCAAGTGCCGGCCGGCGAAGCCGCGAGCTTCGCCAATGGCAAGGGCAAGAAGCTCTACGCCGCCTACCAGGAGCGGCTGAAGACGCTGAATGCCGCCGACTTCGGCGACCTTCTCCTCGAAAATATCCGCCTGTTCCGCGCGCATGTCGATGTTCTGCGCACCTATCAAGAGCGGTTCAAATTCATCCTGGTCGACGAGTACCAGGACACCAATGTGGCGCAATATCTGTGGCTGCGGCTGCTGGCGCAGCCGGTAAGTACGCAGCCGACGCAGCCGACGCAGCCTGACACGGCGCGACCCTCTCCTCGCGACGTCTTCCCCTCTCCCCAGGGGGGAGAGGGTGGCGAGCCTGAGCGAAGCGAAGGCAAGCCGGGTGAGGGGGAAATTGACGATCGAGAGTCACTTGCCCCCTCACCCCAGCCCTCTCCCCCCCGGGGAGAGGGAGTCGCGCCGAGTCTGGCGCACGGCATTGCATCCACCTCGACGCCCCCTCACCCGACTTCCGCGCGTGACGCGCGCGCAAGTCACCCTCTCCCCGCAGGCGGGGAGAGGGAACACGCCGCAAGCGGGGAGAGGGAGAAGAAAAACATCTGCTGCGTCGGCGACGACGATCAGTCGATCTACGGCTGGCGCGGGGCGGAGGTCGATAACATCTTGCGCTTCGAGCACGACTTTCCCGGGGCAAAAGTCATTCGCCTGGAGAGGAACTATAGAAGTACCGGGCATATTCTCGCCGCCGCCTCGTTTCTCATCGCCCACAACGAAGGCCGGCTCGGCAAGACGCTGCGCACCGAGGACGTGCCGGGCGAGAAGGTCACCGTCACCGGCGCCTGGGATTCGGAGGAAGAAGCCCGCGCCATCGGCGAGCAGATCGAAAACCTGCAGCGCGCCGCGCGCGAGCAGGGCCTCGATCATCCGCTCGACGAGATCGCCATATTGGTGCGCGCCTCCTTCCAGATGCGCGAGTTCGAGGACCGCTTCATCCAACTCGGCCTGCCCTATCGGGTGATCGGCGGCCCGCGCTTCTACGAGCGCGCCGAGATCCGCGACGCCCTCGCCTATCTGCGGGTGATCGCGCAAGGCGCCGACGATCTGGCCTTCGAGCGCATCGTCAACACGCCGAAGCGGGGGTTAGGCGAGGCCACCGTGCAGCTGCTGCACGAGGCCGCGCGCAAGCGGCGCATCCCGCTCACCGAGGCCGCCGCCGCCATCGCCGCCACCGACGAGCTGAAGCCGAAAGCGCGCGGCGCGCTGCGCACGCTGATGGAGAGCTTCGCGCGTTGGCGAAGCATGGTGGACAAGATCGCGCACACCGAGCTCGCCGAGATCGTGCTCGACGAGAGTGGCTACACCGCGATGTGGCAGGCCGACAAGAGCGCCGACGCCGCCGGGCGGCTGGAGAACCTCAAGGAGCTCGTGCGCTCCATGGAGGAATTCGAGAACCTGGCCGGCTTTCTCGAGCATATCGCGCTGGTGATGGAGCGCGAGAGCGGCGAAGGCGAGCAAGCGGTCAACATCATGACGCTGCACTCGGCCAAGGGGCTCGAATTCGACACCGTGTTCCTGCCCGGCTGGGAGGAAGGCCTGTTCCCGCATCAGCGCTCATTGGACGAGCACGGCCGCGCCGGCCTGGAGGAAGAGCGCCGGCTCGCGCACGTGGGCCTCACGCGCGCGCGCAAGCGGGCGAAAATCTATTTCGCCACCAACCGGCGCATTCACGGCCTGTGGTCTTCGACGCTGCCCTCGCGCTTTCTCGACGAATTGCCGCCCGAGCATGTCGAGGTGACGGAGGCCGCGGGCGGCGCCGGCGGCTTTGGCATGTCGGGCTACGGCCCCTCGCGCTTCGACGAGATGAATTCGTTCGGCTCCAATTATTCGACGCCCGGCTGGCAGCGCGCGCAGACGCGGCGCGGAATGGGCGGCTTCGATGAGACCGGGCAGCGGGGATATGGGGCCGATGAGGATGAGGACGACGGCGACGATAGTGGCCTGAGCGGCGAGGCTGGCTCGGGTCACCTCTCCCCTGGGGGGAGAGGTCGAACGCGCGCAGCGCGTTCGGGTGAGGGGGCAAGTGACTCGCGATACGGCAATGACGGTCCCCCCTCACCCCAGCCCTCTCCCCCATCAGGGCGTTCACGCCCGTCTTCGACGGGCTATGGGGGAGAGGGAGCGCGCCGAGCCCGCCGCACCGGCCCGCTAACCATCGAAGGCGAACTCATCGCCAAGTCGACCGGCGCGACCTCGTCCTTCGCCGTCGGCGAGCGCGTATTTCACCAGAAATTCGGCAACGGCAACGTCGTAGTGGTCGACGGCAACAAGCTCACCATCGCTTTCGACAAGGCGGGGGAAAAGCGGGTGGTGGATAGTTTTGTGGAGAGGGTGTGAGGTCTCGTCTATTGACAGCCTATGGTAATATTACCATAACTAGCCGATAATGCTCGGAGATCCCGTTCCGAAACCGTGCATCTTCATCGGTGCAAGCCGCCGGGAATTGAAAGCGCTGCCGGAAGAGGTTCGCGGTGAAATAGGGCACGCACTCCACGAGGCACAATGTGGCCGCGAGCCCACCTCGGCAAAGGCGCTCACGGGATTCGGCGGGCGCGGCGTGTTGGAAATCATCGAGAACTTTGACGGCAACACCTATCGGGCGGTTTACACGGTGCGTTTCGCCGGAATTATCTACGTGCTCCGCGCCTTCCAGAAGAAATCGAAAACCGGTATCGCAACGGCTAAGACCGAAATCGAATTGATCAAGACCCGCTTGCGAGCGGCCGAAGCGGACTACCAAACGCGCTTGAGAACAGGAGCCTCAATCACATGAAGCAACGTCGCATGAAAGTAGAGATCGGAAGCGGCAATATTTTCGCCGACTTGGGGCTGCCCGATGCCGAGGATATGCTGTTGAAGTCACAGATCGTCATGGCGCTGCGCCGGCTCATCGAGGCTCGTAATTTGACGCAAACCGCGGCGGCGAAGCGCATCGGCATCGGCCAGCCCGATCTGTCAAACGTGCTGCGCGGTCGCTTTCGCGGCTATTCGGCGGAGCGGCTGATGCGGATGCTCACGGCCTTCGATCAGGACATCGAGATCACGGTGCGGCCGCGCCGGCGCAAATCGAAGCACGGCGGGCGCATTACATTCAATGCTGAGGCGGCGTGAGGGCGCTTAACCCGCCTCATCCTGAGGAGCGGCCGAAGGCCGCGTCTCGAAGGATGGGACGGCCGTGGACGGCAACAAGCTCACGATTCGCTTCGACAAGGCGGGGGAAAAGCGGGTGGCGGATACTTTCGTGGAGAGGGTGTGAGCGCGCGTATGGGTTGAAAGGCTCCAAAAGTTCCCCATCTAGAACTCGTCGCCAGTGGCGCGGCGAGTCGCCGGAGTGGGGTAAGCATATGGACTTGGACGTATTCCTGAAAGAACACGTGGAAAAGAGCGTGCAGCAGAAGACGTTCTTCCACTTCACCGACAAACAAAATCTCGACCTGATAAAAACGTACGGTCTCTTGTCCCGTCGAAAATTGAAGGAACTGGGTATTAGAATCCCTGCGCCGGGAGGCAACCAGTGGAGCATTGAGGCCGCCGATCGGCTTGGTCTTGATCGCTACGTTAGCTTATGCCTGACGACCGCCCATCCAATGGAATATACGGCTCGACAAAGCGGTCAGATCAAAGAGGCTGTATATCTGCCCATTCGTCCCGATATCATTAAAGTCGAGGGCGTGATGATGACCCATGACGTTTCGAACAAGGCGGGCGTCGAACCCGCGAGTCCAGGCGAGATCTTAGACAAGCTGGACCTAGAGGTCCTATACCGCCGGGCAGACTGGAAAGATGAAGCAATTAAAGAGCGACGTAAGTCTGCTCTGAAGTCCGAAATCCTGATTCCGGATATCGTCCCTCTCGAATATATTTTGATCTAGCGATGGCTGAACGGCCGATATTTGTACCCATTGAGAAAGGCACTCGGCTCATAGCCGCAGTTCCGATCACTTTCACTTGGCATCCAGGTATGGCGCCATCGCAAAAAAAGAAGAATGTGGTCGCTTTGCACGAAGCTGCCGAAAAAAAGGGCATTGCCCCACTGCTCGAAATATCGAGCAAGTCCGAACGCGAGGTCGGCCGAAGGTTAAGCGCTTTCAATCTAAAAATCGCAGTTGGCGGTGCCGAAGTGCCGATTGAATGCGCGTATCAAGGCAGCAAGGTATTCGAGAATGGCGGGCCATTTGCAGACCTCTTCTTCGTTACGAGTCGCGAAGCTAAAGGCGATCCTAGGTTGAAACACTGCGGGAAATTAGTAGGATTCAATTTCCAGGGAAAAAGCTTTCCCTTGTCGCCAACAACAGTGTTCTACGATTGGCTTTATATGATGGCCTTATTTCCTCACAGGGATTGGCTCAAGCGGCTACAAAAGTGCGCCGGCTTCACGGACATAGAATTCAACCCTGACCGTTCGCTAAACTGTCAGGCTCGCTCTCTGGCTACTTTTATTTCACTAGAAAAACGAAATATTCTCGATGAAGCGATGCAGTCGTTCGAGAACTTCCGCGAGTTAGAAACGGCTAGCAGCATTTAATTTTGACCCGAGGTCATATGGATCAATTAGAAAATCGACTCATGCGATCTCGATACCTCTGTTTAGACGTTAGATCATCGTCTCTATCGTAATCATCGTCTTCATTTCCAAATTCGATCCAAAGCATAGTCATCGCGAAATTATCTCGCTGCATCATCACTTGCTCATACAACTTCGGCGCAGCTTTGCCGCGCTCAACACTGATCCAGTGGTCGGGTAGGCTCTCCACAATATCCGTAACTCGCCGTCTATTGGGGGCGCTGCGTGAAAGGAGTGAACCATTAGGCGCTGCCTGCCCAATATCAATGACAATGTAGGGAAACTTGAGATGTTTATAAATTCGCCTAACTTTTCCATTTTCTGTAACAACAAGGGCCAGAAATTCATGATGATGCTGAGAATAGGCGCGCGCCATCGCTTCTTTGCTCACTTCAAATTCTAAGGCGAGATTTGTAAGTTGTTCTAAGCTTGGATCTCCTTTTAGTTTTGGGCGAAGTATCGGCGGCGGAATTAGAATCAGAGAGGAAAAACGATTTGCCTCGACCTCCATGCGGGCACGTTTATCTTGCTCGGCGGCATGTTGGAGCAGCATGTCTGCGCGGGAGCACAAAAAGCGGCCATCTGGCCCAGGCATGTGCGTTGGGATTAGAAAATGGCCCAATTCATGACCAATTGTGAATCGTTGCCGGTACCGATGGCTTGTTTCCTTTACTAAGATAGTCCCGAATTCGCGCTCCGGGTTAGTTATTAGAGCTCCTTCAAGCCCTTCTAATGCTTCGTAATCGATCGAAGATATGTCGAGTCTGCGGCAAAGTTGTTCGATAGGAATCGGCACCGAGAGGGCTGGTTCGGCCTTCAAAATTTTCAATACGAGACCTTCCGGAGACCCGACACCCTTGCCATCTAGATCAATTCGTGAAACCGGCATTAGCGATTATCCGATCGTTTTTCGCTTAGGCTTTTTGCCAAGTCTCGAATCATTTTTCGGTCTGATTCACTTAGGTCTTTGAGGTCCCTGTAAAGGGCGACCAATTCGTTGTGCATTTTTTTAGGCGGCTCTTCGCCTACTAGAGAAGAGACCGACACTCCGAAGTGCGTCGCCAGCCGACCTAACAAATCCATCGACGGATTCTTGCTTGCGCCGCGCTCTATATCCCAAATGTGAGCCTTCGAGGCCTTAACAGCAGTGGCGACATCTTGCAGTGACTCGTTGTTCTTGATTCGCAGCCGTTTCAATTCTGAGCCGAGGCTCATCATCGCACCTTTTGCTGGAGTCCGACGGGGTGGCCTCGCGTGAACGCGGCCACCCCGTTCGGTGTTTCGAACGCTCTTGTACCACCCCACTTGACGGGCTAGCAAGCGTAAGATATATCTTACGCTAAAGTCGGCCATGATGGACGGCTCGCGAGCCAAGGGATTGAACTATGTCGAAAATTTTGAGGCCGGGTGAACCGGCGCCGAGATCAGGCGAATACGAGATTCGCGGTCAGCGTGGCGGGCATACCGGGAAAGAACGTACAGCAGTGCGTGGCGAGCCGCTCCCGCCGACCCCCAAACCGGGGCAGGGGTACACGATCTCGCGCCCGGCGCACAACGGCGCAGGGCGCAAGCCGAAATAGGGAAAGGGCTACGGCCCTCGCCTCCTTTTGGCGATCTGTCCATGTCAATAAAACGCATACATCTGAGAAAGGCACTGCGGCTGCTCTATCTGCCAGACAGCGGACGGCGCGCACTGCTACGCGCAGATATTCGGAACGATTTGAAGAAGGCTCAGGAAACAGAAGACGACAGTGGCGGCGATTTCCACGGTCCCTTTTGGGCGGACGCAAAGAGACACGTCCAAGGAGAAATAAATCTATTCGAAAAAGTCAAAGCGCGCATTGAGGCCAACAATAGACGAGAAAGATTATATCCTCGATTGGCAAAAGGCTTTCTCGATTGGTGGAACGAAAAACGACGATGGCGGAACGAGCCGTTCGAAGCCCTCCCAATCAGCGTGAAAGCTCAGCTACCTATTCCGGAATTGGATAGTCTTGTAAAAATCGAAAACTTGTTAGCGCTAAAGGTGGGCGACCATTCCGAACGAATTATATACCCGTACTTTAGTGAGGAGCCCGCTTTGCCAATTGAGGGCCGACGAATCGGAATAGGTTTACTCCATAAAGGACTTCCCAGTCATAAACTTCAGGATTTGCGAGTTCTCGACATTTTGCGCGCCAGTTCCTACGGCAATATCGATAATGCTCTTGAGGGCAATGAGTACGAAATTTTTTTGAAGAAATACGCCACGCTACTTGCCGAATGGGAAAAGTTGAAAAAGGACTATTGAGATAGTCTCTGTCACTTCTTCTCCAACAGCGCCTCCCCCCGCTGCCCCCCACCCGCTGCACCGCGTGCGCTAAGCGCGCGAGCAGCCAGGGCAGCGTCACCTCAAGCCGCACCGCGCCCTCGTACACGTCGATTGTGCCGTTCGCGCGCTCGCCGAGCGCCGGGGCCTGAGCCGATTTGACGTCCGAGCCCCATTGGGGTACTCTGCCACAATGCGCCGCCGTCCCGTTTCGGTGACCGAATTCGCCGGCTACCAGCGACGGGCGGACGAGTTGCTTGCGCCAGACGAGCAGGACGCCATCGTCGATCTGATCGCCTATAACCCCACCCGCGGCGATCTGATTGCGGGCACCGGCGGCCTGCGCAAGCTGCGGATCGCCGTTGGCGGCAGCGGCAAACGTGGCGGCGCCCGGGTCATCTACTATTTCTACAACGAGGATTTCCCGGTCCTGCTGTTGGCGCTCTATACCAAGAACGAGAAGTCCGACTTGAGCGCGCGGGAGAAGAAGGGCTTCACAACACTCGTGCAGGAGATCGTGGCGCAATGGCGAAGAAAGTGAACCGAAAGAAGAAACCGACTTTGGCCGACGACATCATGGCGAGTCTGGAAGAGGCCGTGCGCTGGGCGCGCGGCGAAAAGACCGGCGCCATCGTGCACACCGTCATCCCGAGCGACACCGACGCGCGGCTGGCGCGGCACAAGCTCGGCCTGTCGCAGCGCGAGTTCGCCGCCGTGATCGGCACCGGCGTCGGCACCGTGCGCAAATGGGAGCTGGGCACGCGCCGGCCGTCCGGTGCCGCGCGCACGCTGATCGAGGTGATCAAGCGCGAGCCGAAGGCGGTGAAACGCGCGCTCGGCAAGGGGCGGCTGGCGTCGTGATGTCGTTGCGTGCACGGACTTGGCCCGCGAGGGAGTAACGCAATGCGCAGCATCATCGTGCTTATCACCCTCGCCGCCGCCCTCCTCGCCACCCCCGCCGCCGCCTTCGACCTCAACGCCTACCGCGCCCAGCACAGGCTGCCGCCGCTCGCCATGAGCGCGACCCTCGCCGGGCTCGCCTCCGAGCACGCCTACGACATGGCGCGGCGCAACCATCTCGACCACAACGGCTACCGCCTGCGGCTCTCCTTCGCCGGCGGCACCGCGGCGGAGAACGTCGCCTGGGGTTGCTCCACTGCCGACTGCGCCTACCGCCTATGGACGCGCTCGGCCGGCCACCGCCGCAACATGCTGATGAAGGGCATCACCAAATACGGGCTCGCCTCCGCCACCGGCGCCAACGGGCGCACCTATTGGGTGCTGGAGCTGGGGACGAAGTGACGGGCCGGCCGCGTGCCCTTCTTCACCTCTCCCATAGGGAGAGGTCGGCGCACGTAGTGCGCCGGGTGAGGGGTTACAGCTTATCGAGAGTCACGCCCCCCTCACCCCAACCCTCTCCCCACTGGGAGAGGGAGCGCTCCGTGCGTGCGGCGAGGTTGCGGCCCGTCACTTCTTCTCCAGCATCAGCGTACCCTTCTGCCCGATCACGCGCTGGGCGGCGTGGGCGAAGCGCGCCAACAGCCAGGGCAGCGTGACCTCGAGCCGCACCGCCTGCTCGTAGAAATCGAGCGTGCCGTGCGCGCGCTGGCCGAGCGCGGAGGCGCGGAAGCTCAGCCGGTCGCCGCTCCACACCTCCTCGTCGATCGACATCAGCCAGGCGAACTCGCCCTTGGCGCGGCCAAGCCCCTCCTTGATGCGGCGCAACGCCTCGTCCTTGCCGAGGCGATGGGGAATGACGACGACGAGCGGTTCCGACATGGGCGGCGTTCCGAGATGCTTGTTGCGGCATGTGGGGAGGCGGCCCATGCGGCGTAAGGGGGGCAATAGCCGCAGCCTCTCACATGCGCGGACTTCTCGTGGCCGGGCTTGACCCGGCCATCCCGATTAGGTTGGCATGGCCGTGCCTTCCGAAGCGAGATGCCCGGCACAAGGCCGGGCATGACAGAAAGTATTCCCCCATGCCCCTGCCCGACACCGTCAAGAAGCTGATCTTCTCCGCCTGGGACGACGGCTATCCGCTGCTCGTCGCCACCAACGGGCCGCAAGGGCCGAACATCACGCCCAAGGGCAGCATGATCGTCTACGACGACGAGCATCTCGCCTGGTGGGAGCGCTCAAAACGCGCCGTGCTGGACAATCTCGGACACGACAAGCGCGTGTGCATCATGTACGCCAACTTCAAGGCGCAGCGCGACGGTATTTTGGAATCGGGCTTTCTCCGTTTCTTCGGCGCGGTCGAGATGTACGAGCAGGGACCGGTGCGCGAGGCGATCTTCGCCAAGCTGTTGCCGCGCGAACAGACGCATGCCGGCGCGGAAGCCGGCATCGGCGTCTTGGTCAAGATCGACAAGGCGATCGACATCCGCGGTAAGCCGATCATGTGACGCATTTCCGCGCACGCGGAGCACGTGCCGTATTGACACAAAAATGTGCACGGCCGGTCACATCGAGAAGCCATGAATCGCTTCTCAGCGCGCGCCAATCTGCTATGGTCAGGGCGACCGCGCGTCATTGTCGGGTTGGGAGCTTTTGTCATGCGTCTCCGCCGCCTCGGTCTTGCTTGTGCCGCTAGCGCGGCGCTGACGCTGGTTCACGGCGCTCCCGCACGCGCCGACGTGCTGATCTCGATCGACAAATCCGAACAGCGCATGACCGTCAGCGTCGACGGCGCCGAGCGCTACAATTGGCCGGTGTCGACCGGCCGGCGCGGTTTCAATACGCCTTCCGGCGCCTATACGCCGCTCAGCATGGAGGAGCACCACTACAGCCGCGAGTGGGACAATGCGCCGATGCCGCATTCGATCTTCTTCACCGACGAGGGCCATGCAATCCATGGCACCTACGAGCAGAGCCATCTCGGCCACGCGGTCTCGCACGGCTGCGTGCGTCTGTCGCTGAAGAACGCGAGCACGCTCTATGCGCTGGTCAGCAAGGAGGGCAAGGCCCACACCATGGTCGTGCTCACCGGCAAGATCCCGGGCGAAGGCCGCACTCTGGTCGCGCATCATCGGCCGAAGATCCGTCACAACGAGGAGTTGGCCGCGCGCAGCGACGTCGCCGGCTCGGCGCGGCGCACCCGCTACGCGCACGGCCCGCAGTACTATGATGACGGCCCGCGTTATTTCGGCGGCTGGCGCTATGAATACCGCACGCGCTACAGCGACGATTATTACGCACGACGCCGCTGGCACAGCTACTTCCCCTTCTGACCACTTGCGCTAGATCAAGGCCCGCAACGGGAACCGGTGCTCCGCTGACGCCTTGATAGAGGCGAGAGAGGAGCATCGCGTCATGGCCGCAGCCGGCAAGCGGGCTGCCCGCAAGACGCGCCGCGCCAAGCCCGGCGCGCGCGGCGGCGGCAAGTTCTTCCACATCCAGGTGCGGCCGCGCGACGACTTCGTCACCTTCCGCAACCAGGACATCGGCGGGCCCGGCGGCATCGAGCGTGTCGCCGGCCGGCGCGCCGACGGCTCCTGGGACACGCAGAAATGGCTGATCGGCAAGAGCGAGGCGCATGTCGACGCCGGCAGACTGGTGCCCGACAGCCTGGCGGCGGAAAAAGTACTGGCGCAGCTCGGCTCGGCGCCGCGCCATCTCGGCGGCGACCGTTTCATCGCCAAGCCGCGGCGCAAGATTCCCGAGAGCGAAAAGCCGACGCCGGCGATGCGGCGCGCGCAGCAGGCCAATATCAAAAAGGCGCAAGCGGCGGTGCGCAAGAAGCGGAGAAAACGCGCATGATACGCAAGCTCAAGGACGGCAAGTGGCGGCTCTATTCGCGCAAAGTGAATCCGCAGACCGGCAAGCGGCGCAATCTCGGCACCTTCACGACGAAGAAAGCCGCGCTGCAGCACGAGCGCGAAGTGCAGTATTTCAAGCGGCATTGAGACGCCGCAGCGGGGTGCGAGCACGAACTAAAAGTGCCTCACGCCGATTGCCTCCTCCCCGCGATCGAGAATCAGCGGCACGACCAGGTCTTCCTCGTCGACGAGGTGGCGGATTAGACCCTTGATGAGCACGCCGCTAGCTTCGGCATAGGTGTCGGCGCACCGCCTCAGCGCGTCAGTATCGCCGTCGAGTGAGTGCAACAGGGCGTTAGCCGTAACCGCGGTTTTCTCCATATCGGCATGGATGGCGTGATGATCGGCTTCCAGCACGTCGAAGCCGCGCGCGAGCCGTTTGTCGGCGGCGCGGAAGAGCGGGAAATGGTGGTAGTCCTCGATCTGGTGATGCAGATCGAGCTGCGACAGCATGAATTGCAGCCGCGGTACAAAAAGGCGCGGAAATTGTGCGGCGGACAGCGATCCATCGCGGAATTGCGCTTCGACTCCTTGGATCATTGCGGCAAGCTCGCGAAACATATCGTGCCGCGACAACCAAAAGCGCGCCATCTCGCCGAGATTGGCATGATCCCGCCATTGCTCGCGCGGATAGCGCGCGATCAGGTGGCGCATATCTTCCGGCCAGCCGGCATCGCGGCGGGTCAGCGCAAGCCTTTCGATGGGACGCTCGAGGCTCATGTATGCCTACATAGCCATTGCCAGACGTTTGACCAACCGCTGTAAACGGCCGCCATGACCACCCTCGCGCGCCTTGCCTGCGATGAGCCGACCGCGCGGCGGCTGGCCGCGCTGCTCGGCGAGAGTCTGGACGACGCCGTCTGCGCCGCCTTCGCGGGCGACGGCGGGCAATGGCAGGTGGCGGCGCATTTCCGGAAGCCGCCCGACGAGCCGGCATTGCGCATGCTGGTTGCGCTTGTCGCCGGCGAGCAGGCGGCGCACGCGCTCGTCATTGAACCGGTGAAGGAAACCGACTGGGTGGCGGAAAGTCTCACCGGGTTGCCGCCGGTGCGCATCGGCCGCTTCGTCGTGCACGGCGCGCATGACCGCGCGCGCGTGCCGGTCAATGCCATTGCCATTGAGATCGAGGCCGCGCTCGCCTTTGGTACCGGGCACCACGGTACGACGCGCGGCTGTTTGTTGGCGATCGACGCCCTGGCGAAAAGGTGGCGCCGTTCTCCGATCCCGCCCCCTGCAAGCGGAAGGGTGGCGAGCGGAGCGAGCCGGGTTACAAAGCGAAAGCAAAAGACCCCACGCCGAACCGCTTTCGGCGGTTCGACCCTCCCCTTGCAGGGTAGGGATAACAGTGTCCTCGACCTCGGCACCGGCTCCGGCGTGCTGGCGATCGCCGCCGCCAAGACCTTTCGCACAGGCGTGACCGCCACAGACATCGACGTTCGCGCCGTGGCGGTGGCGCGCGCCAATGCGCGGCTCAATCGTGTCGGCGCTTTCATCACAGTTGCACGGGCAAGCGGCTGCGGCACGCATTTCGTGCGCGCCCACGCGCCTTACGATCTGATCTTGGCCAATATCCTGCTGGCGCCCTTGGTACGCATGGCGGCGCCTTTGTCGCAACTCATTGCGCAAGGCGGACGCGTGGTGCTTTCCGGCCTATTGCCGAACCACACCAGCGCCGTGCTCGCCATCTACCGCGGGCAGGGATTGGCGCTCGAGCGCCGCATCACGCTCGACGGCTGGGTGACGCTGGTCATGCGGCGCTAGTCATTCCGGGACGGTGCGAAAGGGCCGGACCCGGAATCCAGATGTGAGCACCGAGTCCGAATTTGGATTCCGGGTTCGCGAGCGGAGTTTACCCTCGGGCCGCGCTTCGCGCGGACCCGTTGGCTTGCGTCCCGGAATGACAAGCGAAACAAAACCGCCCCGGGCGGGGAGGACCGGGGCGGTTTGGTCGGCGACCGGGAGCGCTCACCAGCCGCCGATCGGATCCTTGTCCGGCTTGCCAAGCGTGCTGCAGGCCTCACCCTGCGGCAGCATCCGCATGTGCATGGCGATCTCGCGTCGCGCCTGTTGCATGCGCGACTCCATCATGGCGTCCATGAAACGGGCAAACCAGCTCTTGCGCGGCCCTGGTGCCACCGCCGGCTCGGCTGTTTCGACGGCAGGGATGTGATCGACGCCATAGGTGACGGCAGCCATCTTTGTCTCCTTTGCAGAGCCGAAGCATCGGCGAATCGGCATGCGTCTAACTATTGCGTCGCACCATAAACTATACTGCGACCGCGAACTATGCGTGACAATGCATGTAAGCGTTGTGCCAAAGGCATGAAACGATTCATTAATAACCGAATGTTGCACCACCGATGAGACAAATTGATGCAATGCACAAGTTCGAGTTCATAGCAGTGGCTTGATTGCCGATTTGCTCGCCACGATGGCGCGAATTTTTTGCGCATGCCCAAACACATGACATCCATGCTCTCTCGCATCTCGGCGCATGACCGCATTGCCCCGAGCGAACAGCGCGTTAGAGTGCCGCCCGATGTTCGAAGCGCGGTTTCAGACTTTCGATGATGTGAGCGAGCGAGCGCACAGCGCCCCGCGCATTGCCGCGTTGCGCGGCGAGCTCAAGCGCCTCGGTCTTGACGGCTTCGTCGTGCCGCGCGCCGACCGTCAGCAGAACGAATATCTGCCGGCAAGCGAGGAGCGCCTCGCCTGGTTGACCGGCTTCACCGGATCGGCCGGGCTTGCAATCGTGCTCGCCGAGCGCGCCGTGCTGTTTGTCGACGGCCGCTACACGGTGCAGGCGGCCGCGCAGGTCGACCGGACGATCTTTGCCATCGAGCACCTGATCGACAATCCGCCCGAGCAATGGCTGGAGCAAACTCTGAGCGCCGGCAGCAAACTCGGCTACGATCCGTGGCTGCACACCGCCGACAGCGCCGAGAAGCTGCGCAAGGCTTGCGCCGCTGCCGGCGCCACGTTGGCGCCAGTCGACGACAATCCAATTGACGCACTTTGGAGCAACCGCCCGGCGCCGCCCGCCGGTCGCGTAGTGCTGCGTGACGTCAAATTTGCCGGCGAAAGCTCAGCCGACAAACTCAAGCGCATCCGCGCCGAGCTCGCCAAGCTGCGCAGCGACGCGCTGGTGGTCTCCGATCCGCAGAACGTCGCCTGGGCCTTCAACATCCGCGGCGCCGATGTAGCGCACACGCCAATGGCGCTCGCCTTCGCGCTCATCCCGCGCGAAGGCCGGCCGGCGCTCTATCTCGCCGGCGGCAAGCTCGACAATGCGACGCGTCATGCGTTGGAGGAATTCGCCGAGGTGCGCGAGACTGCAGACCTCGAACGCGATCTCAAGGCGCTCAAGGATAAGACCGTGCGGCTCGACCAGGGGAGCGCGGCCGCTGCCTTGAGCGAGCTGGTGAGCGAGGGCGGCGGCAAGCCGGTGCGCGCCGCCGACCCGATTGCGTTGATGAAAGCGGTGAAGAACCACGCCGAAATCGCCGGCAGCCGCGCCGCCCATCAGCGCGATGGCGTCGCCATGGCGCGTTTCCTGTGCTGGCTCGAGCGCGAGGCGCCGAAAGGCAAGCTCACCGAAATCGATGCGGTCGAAGCGCTAGAAAGTTTCCGTCGCGACTCCGGTTTGCTGAAGGATATTTCGTTTCCCACCATCGCCGGCTCGGGACCGAACGGGGCGATCGTGCATTACCGCGTCACCCGCTCGTCCAACCGGCACATCGGCCTGAACGAACTGTTCCTGATCGATTCCGGCGCGCAATACGAGGACGGCACCACCGACGTCACCCGCACGGTCGCCATCGGCACACCGGGCGAGGAAATGCGCGACCGCTTCACCCGCGTGCTCAAGGGCCACATCGCCATCGCCACCGCGGTGTTTCCCGAGAACACGAGCGGCGCGCAGCTCGATCCGCTGGCCCGCCTCGCGCTGTGGCAGGCGGGGCTCGATTTCGATCACGGCACCGGCCACGGCGTCGGCAGCTATCTGTCGGTGCACGAAGGCCCGGCGCGCATCTCCAAGCTCGGCCACGTGGCGCTGCGCCGCGGCATGATCCTGTCGAACGAGCCGGGCTACTACAAGGCCGCGTCTTACGGCATTCGCACCGAGAACCTGCTGCTGGTGATCGCGGCGCCCGAGCCGGAAGGCGCCGAGAAACCGCTCAACGCTTTCGAGACGCTGACGCTCGCCCCGGTCGATCGCGCGCTCATCGATACCCGCATGCTCACGGCCAAGGAACGCAACTGGCTCGATGCCTACCACGCGCGCGTGCTGGAGGTGATCGGGCCGCTGGCCGATAAGGAAACGCGCACATGGCTGGAGCAAGCCACAAGGCCGCTGTGATCTCCCCTCTCCCCGCGTTCGGGGAAGCTCCTGCCCGGCATCGCCCCGATGGACGCCCAAGCGCAGGCTAAACCGACGTCGCGCGCCGCCACTTGGCGCCTGCTCGCCCTGCTGATGGCGATGACCGCCATCGGACCGGCCACGCTCAACATCCTGGTGCCGGCGCTGCCCGGGCTGATTACGCGGCTTGCGACCGACACCGGCACGGTACAACTCACGCTGTCGCTTTATCTGCTGAGCCTTGCGACCGCCCAGCTGCTGCTCGGCCCGCTATCCGACCGCTTCGGCCGCCGGCCTGTTGTGCTTGCCGGCCTTGCGCTGACCGCGCTCGCTTCGCTCGCGGCATGCGCCGCCGGTTCGATCGGCGCGCTGATCGCCACGCGCATTGCGCAGGCGGCCGGCGCCTCGACCGGCATCGTGATCGGCCGCGCCATCATCCGCGATCTCTACGAACGCGACCGTGCCGCCGCCATGATCGGCCTCGTCACCACCGCCATGGTGATCGCGCCGATGATCTCACCGCTGATCGGCGGCCTGCTCGACATGGCCTTCGGCTGGGAGGCGATCTTCCTGTTCGTCGCCTGCGCGAGCGGCGCGGTGCTGCTATGGGCGCTGCCGGCGCTGCCGGAGACGCGCCCGACCGGCGTGGCGCATGGGGCCGGCCGGCTGTGGCAGGAATGGCGCGCGCTGCTGCGCACCAGAATATTCTATGGCTATGTGCTCGCCGGCGGGCTCGGCTCGGCGCCCTATTTCACTTTCCTCGGCGGCGGCCCGCACGTGGTGGTGACGCAGATGGGCCGCAGCTCGGCCGAATATGGAATGTGGTTTGCGCTCTCCTCGTTCGGCTACATGTGCGGCAACTTTACTGCCTCGCGGCTGTCGCAGCGGCTCGGCGTCGACGCCATGATTTTCTTGGGCATCGGGTTCGAATTGCTCGGCGCCAGCCTCACCGCCATTCTGGTCGCCAGCGTGGCCGTGCCCGGCCCGGTCATCATTTTCGTGCCGCAGCTTGTCATCTCCTATGGCAACGGTCTGCTGCTGCCGAACGCGATCGCCGGCGCGGTCAGCGTGCGGCCGCAGGCGGCCGGCTCCGCTTCCGGCATGGCTGGATTCACGCAGATGGCGATCGGCGCGGCAGCGACGCAGGTGGTGTCGATGCTGCTCGCCGGCGCAGACAGCGCCATGCCGATGGCCTGGATGCTGGTCGCCCTGGTGCTGGCGGCGGGCATGGCGTTTTGGCTGTTGGCGCGGCGCTGACCGTCCTTGGCTCCGCCGTGACTACGAAATCAGCTTCAGCCACTCGTCCTCGCTGAGCACCTTGACGCCGGCCTTGTGCGCCTCGCCAAGCTTGGAGCCGGCGCCGGGGCCGGCGACCACGAAATCGGTCTTCTTAGACACCGAGCCGGCCGCCTTGGCGCCGAGCCGCTTGGCCTGCGCCTTCGCTTCTTCGCGCGTCATCTTCTCCAGCGTGCCGGTAAACACCACGGTCTTGCCGGCAATCGCCGAGTCGCGCTTCGGCCGCTCGGCGTCGAGAATCGTTACTTCCTTGGTGAGGCGTTCGACGATGCCGCGGTTGTGGCTTTCGCCGAAATAGGCGGCGACACTCTGGATCACCGTGTCGCCGATCTGGTCGATTGCGTCCATCTCGGCGATTGCCTCTTCGTCGCCCTTGGCGACCTTCAGGCAGGCCTCGTGGAACGCCCGCCACGAGCCGTAGCCGCGTGCCAGAGCAAGAGCCGTGGTCTCACCGACGTGGCGCATGCCGAGCGCGTAGATGAAGCGGTCGAGTGAAATCTCGCGCCGCTGCTCGATAGCATTGAACAGGTTGCGCACCGAGGTTTCGCCGTAGCCTTCCTCCTCCTCGAGCTTGATCTGCCGGTTGCGCGCCGGCAGCGTGAAAATGTCGGCGGGCTCGCGCACCCAGCCCTTCTCGAAGAACAATTCGATCTGCTTCTCGCCCAGGCCTTCGATGTCGAAGGCACGGCGTGAGCAGAACAGCTTCAAATGCTCGATCTTCTGGAACGGGCAGGCGAATTCACCGCTGCAGCGCGAGCGGGCGCCCTCCTCACCGGTCGCCGTTTCCTCGCGCACAATTTGGGTTTTCAACGGGCACGGACAATGCGTGGGGAAATGATAAGGCCTGGCGCTTTTCGGCCGCTTGTCGATCACCACATCGACCACCTGCGGGATCACGTCGCCGGCGCGCTGGATGATCACAGTATCGCCGATGCGCAGATCGTGGCCGCCGCGCAGCGGTTCGCCATCGCCGCCGATACCCTTGATGTAATCCTCGTTGTGCAGCGTGACGTTCTGCACGATCACGCCGCCGACGCCGACCGGCTCCAGCTTGCCGACCGGGGTGAGCGCGCCGGTGCGGCCGACTTGAATCTCGATGTCCTTGAGCACGGTGGTGGCGCGTTCGGCCGGGAACTTGTGCGCGATCGCCCAGCGCGGCGAGCGTGAGACGAAGCCCAGCCGTTCCTGCCAATCGATGCGGTCGACCTTGTAGACGACGCCGTCGATGTCGTAGTCGAGCTTGGCGCGATCTTCCTCGATGTGGCGATGAAAGGCCAACAGCTCATCGATCGAGTGACACAGCCTGGTGAGCGGATTGGTGTGGAAACCGCAGCTTTCGAACCACTTGATCATGCCGGATTGCGTATCGGCCGGCATCTCGCTCATCTCGCCCCAGGCATAGGCGAAAAAGCCGAGCGGCCGCGAGGCGGTGATCGCCGGGTCCTTCTGGCGCAGCGAGCCCGCGGCGGAATTGCGCGGGTTGGCGAAAATCTGCTCGCCCGCCTTCTTTTGCCGCTCGTTGAGCTCGAGGAAGGCGTCCTTGGTCATGTAGACCTCGCCGCGCACCTCGCAGATCGCCGGCACATGGCGGCCCTTGAGACGATGCGGTACGTCCTTCAGCGTCTTGATGTTGGCGGTGACGTCCTCGCCCTCGGTGCCGTCGCCGCGCGTGGCCGCGACGACGAGCTCGCCGCGCTCGTAGCGCAGCGACATCGACAGGCCGTCGATCTTCGGCTCGGCGTTGAAGGTAATCTTGTCGCTTTCGCCGAGCTTCAGGAAGCGGCGGATGCGGGCGACAAAGTCGCGCACGTCGTCCTCCGCCATGGCGTTGTCGAGCGAGAGCATCGGCACCGCGTGGCGGACTTTGCGGAAGCGGCCGGTCGGCGCGGCGCCGATCCGGCGCGAGGGCGAATCGGCGCGTATGAGGTCGGGGAAGCGGTTCTCGATCGCCGCGTTGCGCTCGCGCAGCGCGTCATATTCGGCGTCGGTGATCTTTGGCGCGTCTTCCTGGTAGTAGCGCTTGTCGTTGAGTGCGATTTCGGCTGCCAGCCGCTTCAACTCGGCCTTGGCCTGCGAGGCGGTGAGGTCGGCGGGTGGGATTTTGCTGAGATCGCGTGCGGCCATGTTATTCTCCGTCATTCCGGGGCGCGAGCGCAGCGAGCGAGCCCGGAATCCATACTCCGCAGCGGCCGATGTATTAGGTATACCTGACCGCAAGTAAGAAGCATGGGACGCTTTACCTCGGCGTAACGAATAATCTGGTTTGGCGTATTTATAAACATAGGACGAAAACTGTTCCTGGATTCACATCCCGATACAATGTAGTTCGGCTTGTCTGGTACGAGGTCTATGACGATCCAATCAACGCAATCGCCCGCGAAAAAGATATTAAGAAATGGCGGCGCGATTGGAAGATTCGCTTGGTTGAGGAAGAGAACCCGGACTGGCTGGATTTGTATTCATCGATTACCCGATAGCGCTGCGGAGTATGGATTCCAGGCTCGCGCGCTACGCGCGCGCCCCGGAATGACCGCGAAAAATTGCGCGCCGTCCATACATGACGGCGAAGGGGGCGCGCACCGCGCCAAATCTTACCCCGCCGCCTTGATCAGCCGCTCGGCGGCGGCGCGCGCCTCGTTGGTGATCTCGGCACCGGCCAGCATGCGGGCGATCTCCTCGCGCCGGCGCTCGGCCGCCACCTCGCGCACGCGGGTGGCGACTCGCCTGCCCTTTTCCAGCGCGTCCTTGCTGATCACGTAATGGCGGTCGGCGCGCGCCGCCACCTGCGGCGCATGCGTCACCGCCAGCACCTGTACGCCGCGCGCGAGCTTGGCGAGCCGCAAGCCGACCGCGTCGGCCACTGCGCCGCCGACCCCGGTGTCGACTTCGTCGAACACCAGCGTCGGCGCCGAGCCGCGGTCGGCCAGCACGACTTTCAGCGCCAGCAGAAAACGCGCGAGCTCGCCGCCGGAGGCGACCCTCATCAGCGGCCCGGGCCGCGTGCCGGGATTGGTCTGCACCCAGAATTCCACGCGGTCGATGCCGAGCGGGCCGGCGGCGGCGGGATCGCTGTCAAGCGCGGTCGAAAATTTCGCCCGCTCGAGCTTGAGCGGCTTGAGCTCGCCGTTGACCGCCTTGTCGAGCGCGGCGGCTGCTTTTGCCCGCGCTTTCGACAGCGCTTGCGCCGCGGCGCGGTAGTCGGCCTCGGCCCGAGTAGCGGCTGCTTCCAGCGTCTTGAGCTTGTCCTCGCCAGCGTCGATCAGCGCGATCTCGCTTTTGTAGCGCTCGGCCAGCGCCGCCAGCTCATCGACCGGCACGTTGTATTTGCGAGCCGCCGCGCGCAACGCGAACAGCCGCTCCTCGATGCGTTCCAGCTCCGCGGGATCGAAATCGGCGGCGCGCAGCGCCTGTTCGAGCTGCGCGCGGGTTTCTTCCAGCGCGGCGAGCGCGGTATCGAGCGATTTTACCGTCGGCTCGATCAAGCTCGGCGCCTGCGCCGCGCGCCGCTCCAGCCGGCGGATGGCGCCGGCAAGCGCCGGCACGCTCGAATTGGCGCCTGTGATCAACTCATGGACGTCGCGCAAGTCTCCCGCCACCTTCTCCGCCTGCATCATCATGGCGCGCCGCTCGGCGAGCGTCGTCTCCTCGCCGGCTTGCGGGGTGAGCTGGCCGAGTTCCTCGACGGCATGGCGCAGCCATTCGCTCTCGCGCCGGGCGCGCTCGATCTGCGTGCGATGCTGCTCGGTACCGGCGGCCGCGATGCGGCGCGCTTCCCACAGCACCGCCACCTTGGCCGCATCCGCATCGAGCTCGCCATAGGCGTCGAGCAGGCGGCGATGCGTGCCGGCGTCGGTGAGCGCCCGCTCGTCGTGCTGGCCATGGATCTCGACCAGCGCCTCGCCGAGCTGCTTTAGGACTTGCACGCTCACCGGCTGATCGTTGACAAAAGCGCGCGTGCGCCCGTCGGCGAACTGGACGCGGCGCAGGATCAACTCATCGTCCGCCGCGATATCGTTAGCCTTGAGCAGAGCGCGCACCGGATGATCGCCAGCGACCTCGAAGGCGGCAATCACCTGGCCCTGCTCGACGCCGTGGCGCACCAGACTCTGGTCGCCGCGCGCGCCCAAGGCCAAGGCAAAAGCGTCGAGCAGGATCGACTTGCCGGCGCCGGTCTCGCCGGTCAGCACGGCAAGGCCGTCGGCGAAATCGATGTCAAGCCGGTCGATCAGCACGATGTCGCGGATGGAAAGTCGCGAGAGCATGAACCCAGAAAATCCGATGAGCCCGTCATGCCCGGGGCTTTCCGGGCAGCTTTGCAGATTCGCCATCATTAAAGACGCAAACGGCCGGCACAAGACCGGCAAGCGTGTTGTGAATTGTCAGGCTCGAATTTGCCGCTAGTCCAAGATCGTCCGCTTGAAGTCGACGAACGCCTTGCTGATCCAGGATCCCTTGTTTTCCTCAGGTTCCAGGCCGCCCGATTTCACCAGTTGATAGGCGTGCTTGTACCAATCGCTGTCGGGGAAATTGTGCCCCAGCACGGCGGCGGCGGTCTGCGCTTCGCCGGTGATGCCGAGCGCCATATAGGCCTCGGTCAGCCGCTCGAGCGCTTCCTCGACATGGCGCGTGGTCTGGTACTGGGTGACGACGATTTTGAAGCGATTGATGGCGCCAGTGTAGTCCTTCTTGTTCAGATAGTAGCGGCCGGTCTGCATTTCCTTGCCGGCAAGCTGATCGCGCGCCACCTGGATTTTATCCTTGGCGCTGATCGCATATTCGGTATTGGGATATTTACGGGCGACTTCCTCCAGTGTGTTGAGCGCTCTTTGGGTGATGCCCTGGTCGCGGGTGATGTCGGGAATCTGGTCGTAATACGACGACGCGATCAGATATTCCGCATAGGCCGCGTCGGGGCTGCCCGGATGCAAGGTGATGTAGCGCTTGGCGGCACTGATCGAGTCGTCGTAATCGCCGCTCTGATAATAGGCGTAAGAGGACATGATGAGCGACTTGCGCGCCCATTCGGAATAGGGGTGCTGGCGGTCGACTTCCTCGAAACGCTTGGCCGCGCCCGCCGCGTCGTGCTTGCCGTTGAGCAGGAAGAGCCCCTCGTTGTAGAGGCGGTCGGCCGGCTCGTCGGGCGCATTCTTCTTGTCGCCGAACAGATTGAAGCTGCTGCACGCGCCGAGGCTCGCCGTCAGCGCAATCAGCGCCAGCATGCACCATGGTCGCGCCCGGCCAGTTCTCGGACAGCCAATGCCATTCGTCGACGAATTCATGTGAGAGCTTTGCTGCGAACTTTCAGACATGCCATCGGTCAGTCTTGTCCGGTTTTTCGACAAGAGCCGCGCTGAGCGCGCCGCAAGGCCCCAACCCATGCGGCCGGTTTAGACGAAAATAGTGGCTCTGACCAAGCGGATTAGGCAGACATTCGGCCGGGATTAAGGCGGTGGATGGAGCGAATTCCCCAACGATTGTCAGGATATCGCCGACCCCATCGCCGCCACCGCCATGCCGGCGGCGAGATCGGCATGCCCGCGCATGCGCCGCACCGGCTCGCTCGCTTCAACTACCCGCCAGCTGCTCGGATCGCCCATCAGCGCCGACAACACGGCGTGATTGAGCTTGTGGCCGCCGCGCAGGGTGCGATAGACGGCGAGCAAGGGCTGTCCGGCTAGCGCCAGATCGCCGATGGCGTCGAGGACCTTGTGGCGCACGAACTCGTCGGCAAAGCGCAAGCCATCCGGATTGAGCACGCGGTCTTCGGTCACCACCAGCGTATTGTCGAACGAGGCGCCGAGCGCATAGCCGGCGCTCCACAATTTGGAAACGTCGCGCATGAAGCCGAAGGTGCGCGCGCGCGCGATTTCGCGACGGAAGGTCTCGGGCTCGACATCGAGCGAAAGCGCCTGACGGCCGATCAGCGGATGATCGAAATCGATCTCGGCCTCGATCCGAAAGCCGTATTCGTAAGGAAGCAGTTCGCCGAGCGCGCCGTCTTTCACGACGCGTACGGGCTTGATGACTTCGATATAGCGGCGCGGCAGCGCGCGGGTGGTCAGACCGGCCTGATCGATCGCGTCGACGAAAGCGGCGGCACTGCCGTCCATGATCGGCACTTCCGGCCCGTCGATCTCGGCGATCACGTTGTCGACGCTCAAGCCGCGCAACGCCGCGAGCAGATGCTCGGCAGTCGAACAGAGCGGACCTTTGGCGTCGCCCAACACGGTCGCGAATTCGGTCGCCGTCACCGCGCGCACATCGGCGCGAATCTCGCGCTCAATCGAGCCGTCGGCGGCCATGCGTTGGAAGATGATGCCGCTATCGTCGTCGGCCGGATGCAACGTGAGTGTGACCGGAAGACCCGAATGAACGCCGATGCCAGACACGGCAACGTGTTCGCGCAGCGTCGTTTGCTTAGCGCCTTTCATCTCACCCGTTCTGCCACGCGCTCGTGTGCGAGCCGCGCGGTCCCCTGCCTGGCCGTATCGGTCACAATTTGGCCGTTAACCAAACCGTGGCCCGAAATCGTAGCTAGGTGCCCTGCAGACGAAAAAGTCCCTTTCGCACCTGAAACTTAGGCCAAATCCCCAATTGTCTCCAACTCACGCTTTCTTACCGACTGTTACCTTTTCTGCCACAATCGCCGCGGCGTTCGCGCCGTTTCGACTGCCTTTTATCCCCGCTTGCCCGCCCCGGCGGCCGATAACGATGCCAAGCTCGCCGCTCCGTCCGGGCAAAAAACATTAGCGGCGTCAATCGCTTGCATTAGGCGAGCGAGCGGCCGTTTGCGAGGTCTTGCCACCGGCCCAAGAACGCCGTTCCCCGTCATGTCAGTTCGCCTGCCGGCGCAGGAAAGCCGGGATGTCAAGCTGATCATCCTCCGGCGCGCTGTGGACAGGTGCCGACCTGCCATGCAAATCGAGCCCCTGCGGCGCCGGGCGCCGGGCATATTCGGATACCGTGCTCTCCGTTTGGCGCGGCGTCTGTCGGGACGTCCGCTCGACCTGCGGGATCGCTCGCGCCGTTTGCGGGGCCGCCGGGGCTTCCGGCTCCTCAGTGCGGCGGCCGAGCCCGACCGAGGCAAGCCGCTGCATCAGCGACATGCGGCGTTTCTCCGGGTGCTCTTCCTCAAGCTCGCCGCGTTGCGCCTTGATCGCATTCTGCGCCGGCAGCGGCAGCTCCTCGATGCGCGGCATGCGCGGCGCGCTGCGCTCGGGCGCCGGCGGGATGAAGGTCTTCGGCATCGGCGGCTCTTCGCGCGGAACCTCCAGCGGCGCCGGCTCGAACAGCGACGGCTTGATCGGCATCGGCCGGATCGAGACCTCGTCAACTCCGGTCGACGGCAGGATAGCCGCGGCAACCGCGGCGTGGGCGGATTCAATCGGGCCAGTCGTTGGCGCCGGCGCTGCAGTCGCTGCCGGAGCAAGAGCCGGCGGAGCCGCGTAGACGGCGGCAGCCGGCTGGCTGCGCTCGATCCGGTCGGGAATTCGCCGGGTCTCGACGCGTGCCCGGGTTGCCAGCTCCTTCAGCGCGGTTTCGGCCGGCGCCGGTTGGCGCATGATGCCGGTATTGTCGATGCCGGTCGCCACCACCGAAACACGGATGATACCATCCAGCGTCTCGTCGAAGGTGGCGCCGACGATAATGTTGGCATCGGGATCGACTTCCTCGCGGATGCGGGTGGCGGCTTCGTCGACTTCGTAGAGCGTCAAGTCCTTGCCGCCGGTGATCGAGATCAGCAGGCCCTTGGCGCCCTTCATGGAAGCGTCGTCGATCAGCGGGTTGGCGATCGCCGCCTCCGCCGCGGTGAGCGCGCGCTTCTCGCCGGAGGCTTCGCCGGTGCCCATCATCGCCTTGCCCATTTCACGCATCACCGCGCGCACGTCGGCAAAGTCGAGATTGATCAGGCCCTCCTTGACCATCAGATCGGTGATGCAGGCGACGCCCGAATAGAGCACCTGGTCGGCCATCGCGAAGGCGTCGGCAAAAGTGGTCTTCTCGTTCGCCACACGGAACAGATTCTGGTTCGGGATGATCAGCAGGGTGTCGACCACTTTCTGCAGCTCGGCGATGCCCGCCTCGGCGTAGCGCATGCGGCGCTGACCTTCGAAGTGGAACGGTTTGGTGACCACGCCGACGGTGAGGATGCCAAGTTCGCGCGCGACCTTGGCAACCACCGGCGCAGCGCCCGTGCCCGTGCCGCCGCCCATGCCGGCGGTGACGAACACCATGTGCGCGCCGGACAAATGATCGCGAATCTCGTCGATCACCTCTTCGGCGGCGGCGCGGCCCACTTCCGGCTGCGAGCCTGCGCCAAGGCCTTCGGTGACCTGCGCGCCCATCTGGATGATGCGCTCGCACTTCGACATGGTGAGCGCCTGGGCATCGGTATTGGCGACGACGAAGTCGACGCCCTGCAAGCCCGCCGTGATCATATTGTTGACCGCGTTGCCGCCGCCGCCGCCGACGCCGAATACGGTAATGCGCGGCTTCATCTCGCGAATGTCGGGGATCTTCAGATTGATTGTCATGTTTGCCTCTTATTGCACGAGCGGGCGCCTTGCCGTTGTCCCTGTTGCGCCGGCGCCAAGGCATGCCGCCGGCTCAGACCGGTCCGCCACCGGTCGGGTGATGCAGAGGGTCAGAAACTCTCGCGCAGCCATCGTCCGACCCGTGTCATGTAGCCGCCGGTTCCTGTCATCAATCGACGCGTCCGGCGCGGTTCGAAGTGCTCGAGATGGGCGGCCTGCGGATAGACCAGGAGGCCGGCCGCAACCGCGAATGCCGATGATTTGGCCGCGTCCGGCAGGCCGGCCAGGCCCAGCGGCCGCCCGATGCGCACCGGCCGCCGCAGCATGTGCGCGGCAAGCTCCGTCAATCCGGTGAGTTGGCAGCCCCCGCCGGTAAGCACCACGCGCCCGCGCGGCTCGGCCGCAAACGGCGAAGCCGCCAATCGGTCGCGCACCATTTCCAAAATCTCTTCAACGCGCGCCTTGATGATGCGCACGACCGTCTCGCGTGAGACGAATTGCGCGGGCTCGCGCTCGTCGTCACTGACCGGGGGCACTGAAATCATGTCGCGTTCATCCGATCCGCCGGTCAAAACACTGCCATAAATCGCTTTGATTCGCTCAGCGTCGGAGACGCGCGTGTTGAGGCCGCGCGCAAGATCCATGGTCACGTGATGGCTGCCCAGCGCGAAGCCGTCGGCATGCACGAAGCGGCCGCCGGAAAATACCGCGACGGTGGTGGTGCCGGCGCCGAGATCGATGCAGGCGGCGCCTAAATCCGCTTCGTCGTCGGCGAGCACAGCGAGCCCGGCCAAATAAGGGGAAGCGACGAGGGCTTCGACGCCGAGATGGCTGCGTTCGACCGTGAGCATCAGGTTGCGAACGGTGGCGACGTCGGCGGTGACCATGTGCATGTCGACGCCGAAGCGGCGGCCGAGCATGCCGCGCGGCTCGCGAACGCCGGAGACGGCGTCGAGCGAATAGCCGATCGGCAGCGAATGCAGCAGCGCGCGGCCGTTGCGCACGGAATGGCGACTCGCCGCCGCCAGCACGCGCGCGATGTCGTTGTCGGTCACGGCGCCGCCGGCAAGCTCGATATCGGCGATGAAGCGCTCGCTGCCGAGCCGCCCGCCGGAGAGCGATACCACCACGGATTCGAGCTGCACACCGGCCGCGCGCTCGGCGATGTCGATCGCCTGGCGCACCATCTCTTCGGCCGCGTTGAGATCGACCACGCTGCCCGCTTTCATACCGCTCGCGACGGTGTGGCTGAAACCCAGCACGCGCACGCCGTGGCTGCGCCGGCGCAAGACATCCTGCGGCGCCTGCGGCTGCAGGCGGGCGATCATGCAGACGATCTTGCTCGTGCCGATGTCGAGGCCGGCGACCACGACCGCGCGATTGGGTGACACCGGCTTCATCTTCGGGGTCAGGCCGAAATGGAGCACGGTCATGCGGCGCTCCGTGCGGTCATTCCAGAATGGCCCGAGGGGCCGAACCCGCAATCCACCAATGAGGCGAGCGTCATGCCTCGCCTCCCTTGCGCTTCTTCTTGTTCTTCTCGGCGGCTTTGAGCGCCTGCTCGCGCGCCGCCGCCGCAGCGTCTGACAGGCGGACGGTGACGCGGTCGACGAGCCGCAGGTCGACCGCGGTGATGTCGCGCGACAGCAATTTCTTGTCGCGATCGAGATCGACCAGAGTCTGCAGCGCGGTCTCGACAGCGGTCTCCGGCAAAAGCACTTCGACACCGCTCTTCAGCTGCAAGTTCCAGCGCCGGTCGGCGACCAGCACCAAGGCATCCACCCGGCGCGCGATATCCGGATAATGCGACAGCAGGCTGAGAAATGCGTGCGCCGCATGTTCGGCGCCGCGCCCGACCACCAAAGGCAGCGAAGCAAAGCGCTGCGGCACGAAACTATCGAGCACGGTGCCATCGGCAGCGATCACGGAGACTTGGCCGTCAAGCTGCCAGAGCGCATAGGGCCTGCGCTCTTTGATGCCGATGCGAAGGCGGCTCGGATAGAGCTTGAGCACGGTCGCTTGCGCGATCCAGGGATCGGTCAGCAACCGATCGCGGGTTCGCGCGGCGTCGAGAAACAGCAGCGAGGACTCCCCGGTGATACCGGCGCGGCGCAGAACTTCCTCTCGGCTCACCTGATGATCGCCAGCGAGCGCGACTTCCGAGATGCGGAAACCGACCGCGTTGGCGACCGCGTCGCCGATAGCCTGCAGATTGGCGAGCACGGTCGGGCCATGACCGCCCATGACCGCGCCATAAGTCGTGGCGGCAAGAATGAGCAGCGCCGCGGCGCTGGCGCCGGCACCGCGCGGCGGCTGAAATTCAAGAATGGGTGCGAGCCAGCGCCGCGAAAAACGCTGCCAGCGCAACAGCGCTGGCGTCGGGACGAATGCCCACAGCCGCGCTATCGCCGCGTTACGTCGTCTGGCGATCGGTTTTCGCAAGCGAACGAGATGTTCTCGAACATCCATCGCGACCAGCTCTTCGACCTTTACGCCCTTAAGGGGCAGCAAGCTCTGGCACGAGTTCGGTCATGCCGGTTGGTATTCACCTCGCGGCAGACCGCTCCCTTTGCGTCCCCTCAAGGCTTATTCCGTGGTGATGCCGCACGCATGACTTCACGGCGCGCGATGCACGCGAGCACCGCCGCGGCCTAGTCTTCCGGCTATTTGGTAAATGATTAGTAAAGGTTTACGGATTGGAAGGAGTTGTTAATCGCGCGAAATACCCCACCTCGCCGCGCCGTTGCGAGGAGCCGCGCAACGGACTTCGCTTGAAGTCGCGCATGATCTGATTGTCGATCCGACCGAACGGCTCATTCTTCACCACAATCGCGGCATCGAAGGCACGATCCTCACATACATCGTACGTGTGGGCGTGATCGTGCTCGACCCGCCGGGATTGCAACTGTTCTGAGACGGTGCCCGATTTCGACGCTCGTCGAAAACGGTCAAATCCCAGTCCCAGCCTGTTCGCGCCACCTTTTGCGCCCGCACGTCAAAAACTGCCTCACCGGTTAAGCGAGGCGTCCTCGATCATCCAGCGCACCAGTTCGTCGAAGGTAATGCCGGCGTAGGCGGCAAGCTCCGGCACCAGCGAGGTCTCGGTCATGCCGGGCTGCGTATTCACCTCCAGGCAGTAGAGGCCTTGCGCGCCGGCGAGGGTGTCGTCGTAACGGAAGTCGGCACGCGTCACGCCACGGCAGCCGAGCGCCCGATGCGCGGCAAGCGCGAGACGGCGGGATTCCTCATAGACGGGCGGCGCGACCGGCGCCGGCAGCAGATGCTTGGAGCCGCCCGGCGCGTACTTTGCCTCGTAGTCATAGAACTTGACCGCCGGGACGATCTCAATCACCCCGAGCGCCTCTTCGCCCATGACGGCGCAGGTAAGCTCCTTGCCCGGGATATAGGGCTCAACCAGCACGCGCTCGCCAAACGGCCAATCCGGCCGCGTCAGCTCCTGCGGCGGATAGGCATGGTCGTCGCGCACGATGAACACGCCGACGCTGGAGCCTTCCGCTATCGGCTTGATCACATAGGGCGGCGGCAGCAGATGACGTTTGGCGGCGTCCTGGCGCGAGGCGACGAGGCCTTCGGGTACCGGCACGCCGGCCGCTCGCAGCACCGTCTTGGCGGTGTCCTTCTGCATGGCCAGCGCGGAAGCAAGCACGCCGGAATGGCTGTAGGGGATACCGGCAATCTCCAAGAGCCCTTGCAGCGTGCCGTCCTCGCCCGGGCGGCCATGCAGCACATTGAGCGCAGCGTCGGGCCTAAGCGCACTCAAAGTCGTGGCGATATCGCGGGCGACGTCAACGCGGCTGACGCGATAGCCGAGACGCTCTGCCGCGTCGGCGCAGGCTTTGCCGGAGCGGAGCGAGATTTCCCGCTCGGCCGACCAGCCCCCCATCAGGACTGCGACGTGCCAGTCCTTTGCCATGCGATCCCTCCCGTTTGGGGCAACAATCGCTGATTCGCATTGAAATAACGATGCCGGGCCGAGAGGGCCATGGATTCAACCAGAGCTCGGGGGGAGCTCGCCTATTGCCACGCTGCCGCAGTGGTATGATAGTATATATAAAGTCCCGTATTTTGTTGTTTGCCTTGACCAAGGTGGCGTAGGGGCAAGGAGGGGTGCGGTGAGTAGTGTCGAAAATACCGGTCCGCCGGTTCGGCCTGGCGATCAGGATACCGATGGCATGGACGAAGCTCGTCGCGCCGCACTTTTGCGGCTCGCCAAATATACGGCACCGGCGATGCTGGCCTTGCTGCTCAGTGAAAACGCGGCGCACGCGACTACATTCGCTTAAAGCCGCGCATGCGGGGCGTTCACGTTTCGGCATCGGTTCGGCGGCTGCCGATCGAGGGCGGGCTGCTGCTTTTCGATGCTTCCGGCAATAACCTGTTCGCATTCAACGAGACCGCAGGGCACGCATGGGATTTGCTCGCGGCCGGACGATGCGACGAAGAACTGGTCAATGAGTTTGCGGCGTGGTGGGGCATCCCCGCCGCGCGCGCCGGCAGTGACCTATCGGCAATATTAGCGCAATGGGGCCGACTGGGCTTGGTTACCGGCCCGGATTTTGCCTCGGCCCCGGCTCTGGTGCGACCGGGTTCCACACAAGTTTCGGTGGCGCAGTCCTGTCGGTCGCAAAGCATTTCGGCATGGACATGCACGATCCGCGGCATCTCCATCGCTTTCGCGATCGAAGGACAATTTGGCCAGACGATCCGTTCGCTGTTCCAGCAGCTTGAGAATCCGGACGCCGTCCCGGAAACCCGGCTTGAAGTCAGGCCCGTCGCTGGGGACGAGATGGTGCTCCTCACCGACGGCACGGAAAGAATACGAACGGCCGATTCCGGTCAGCTTGTGGGTGCCGTCTATCAGACCGTGCTCGAACGTATTCATCCTGGCATAAACTGGCTGGCGATCATCCATGGCGCCGCCGTCGCGCATCGTGGCGCGGGACTGGCGCTCCCGGGTCCATCCGGAAGCGGAAAAAGCACGCTGGCGGCGGCGCTGCTCGCCGCAGGATACGATTATCTGGCCGACGACATGATCGCCCTGGCGGCGCCCGACGGGGCCATCCTGCCTTGGCCGCTGCCGCTGAGCATCAAACCGGGCAGTATCACCGCCGTCGCGGCGCAATACCCGGAATTGGCCGAGGCGCCGAGCTATCGCACCAAAGGCGTCGACGCGCGTCTGCTGATCCCGCCCATGACCGCCTGGGACGCCGCCCCAACCAGCCTGCGCTTCCTGATATTTCCCCGTTTCTCTGCCGGCGCTTCCGCGGAACTGCGAAGGATTTCCGCTTTCGAGGCCGTCAAACAACTGCTCGCCGACCGCATTTGGTTCGGCTATCCAATCACCGAAGCGCGCGTGACCGCGTTTCTCAACCGGCTCAATGATTCTGCTGCCTATGCCTTGACTTATGGGGAACTCGGCCAAGCCGTAAGGCTCGTCGAGCAGGTCGCCAGGTGAATCGCTGGAACAGTTTCCTCGCTGTGTGCGGATATTTGCGCGCCGGCCTACTCGGCGGCCCGCCGCCTGCGGCAACCGCGCCCGTACGGTGGGACCGCCTGATCGAAGCGAGCAGCCGTCACTTGGTCACGCCGGCGCTGGCATGGTGCCTGCGCAACGAAGCCGATATTCCTCCCGAGATAGGCGACTATTTCGCGGCTGCGCTGGCGCTCAACGGCCGGCGCAATGCGATCCTGCTCGAGGGCCTCGCCCGCACCGTCGCGGCGCTCAACGCAATCGATATTGAGCCCGTGCTGCTCAAGGGTGCGGCGCGCCTCTTCGATCAGACCTATCCCGCGCCGTCTTTGCGTCTTCTCGGCGATCTGGACGTCTTAATTCCGCGGGATCGCGCGACCGCGGCCGCGACGGCGCTGAAAAACATCGGATTCGACACGGCGGCGGATATACCGGATGAGCCGATGCATTATCACCATCTACCGATGATGTGCGAGCGCGAAACCGGCATCGGCGTCGAGCTTCACACCGAGCTCACACGCCCGCCCAACGACCGCATCTTTTCAGCGGCCTGGTTCGAGCAAAAGACGCGGCCGATTCACTTCCGAAACTTGCGCCTGCGCATGGGCGATGCAACGCGGATAATCGCGCACAACATCGTGCATGATCAGCTTCATCACGCAAATTATCGCGCGCGCCGATGCACATTACGGCAGCTTCTCGATCTGGCCGTCGTGCGCGCCAAGAACGAAGGGGCGATCGATTGGGCTGAGCTCGACCGTCTGTTTTGCAGCGTCGGTCAGGGAAAGGTCATCGCCACCTATCTTGAATTCGCCAACAGACTGTTTGGACAGGCGCCGCCTGCGCTCAGCCACGCGCCGCGCGTCGGCGCGCTCGCAGCATTCCGTGTCATGATCGAGCATCCGGCTTTGCGGGCATCGACGGTGCTTGGCCGGTGGTCGATCCGCACCATCGCCGTCCGTTGTCGCGACCCGCGCAAAGCGCTCGACCTGATCAGCCCACGGGCCTGGCAGCGGCGGGCGCGCCTGATCAAAGGCGCGCTCGACCAAGCCGACTGGCGATAAAGACCGGGAACCAGTTACCCGGTTGCGGCCGGTTGTGCCTCGGCCGGAAGCCGTATGCCCTCGTAGAGCCAAGCCAGGCATTCGCAATTTTGGCCGGCGCTGCGGCCGGAAAAAGTCGCCAAGTGGACGTCGCGGGCGATGCCGTCGGCGTGATAGGCCTGCCAAAGCTGACGGCCTTCGAGCTGCACGCGCGCCGTGCGGACGCCGCGCCCAGCTTCGTATTGGCGGAACGCCGTTGCATAATCGCCGCCGTACTGCTCGATCAATTCCGCCAGACACACCGCGTCCTCGATCGCCATGCAGGCGCCTTGCGCAAAGCTCTGCAGCGCCGGGTGCGCGGCATCGCCCAGCAGCGTCACGCGCCCGCTGCTCCAATGCCGCACCGGGTCGCGATCGCCGATCACCCAGCGGCGGTTGAGATCCATGATCGCGAGCAACGATTTTATGACCGGATGCGCAGCCCGGTAGGTGCGCTCGACCTCCGCAGCATGGAATGCCGCGTCGGCTTTCTCGTCGAATGTGCCGGTGCGAAAGACGGCGACGATGTTGAACAGCGTGTTATGCCGCAGCGGGTAATGCACCAAATGGAAGCCCGGCCCGATCCAGAGCGCGGAAATATCGCGCTGCACGCCGGCCGGAACGCGATCCATGGGCAGGATGGTGCGGTGAGCGACATAGCCGATCGGTTTTGGCTCGCCGTCGCCGAGCAGCTGCGCCCGCACCGCCGAGTGCAGGCCGTCGGCGCCGATCAGCGCGGCGCCTTCGATCGTATGACCCTCCCCGGTCGAAACGAGCACTCGGTCGCCGCGTTGCTCGAAGCCGGCAACCGAGGTCAACGGCTCGAGCGCAATGGCCTCGGTGTCGTGGCAGGCGTCCAGCAGCACCTTATGCAAATCGACGCGATGAATAACGATGTAAGGATGCCCGAAGCGCGCGCGCAGCGTCCGCTCGTCGGGAATTTGCGTCAGCTCGTCGCCGGTCAACGCATCGAACAGGATACAGGCGCGCGGCAGGATCGACTGAGCAAGCACGGCCTCGGCGACGCCGAGCCGCTCGAACATCGGAAAGACGTTGGGGCCGAGCTGGATGCCATAGCCGATGGCGCCGAGCTCGGCGGTCTGCTCCAGCACGCGTACCGGCCTGCCCTTGCGGCCGAGTGCGAGCGCAAGCGAAAGGCCGCCGAGGCCGCCGCCGGCAATGAGAATGGGTGCCGTCATGCCGTCACCTTCCGCTCCGCGAAACCGCGCACAGAATTGACCGGCACAGGCCCACTCCGCAAGCTTGGTGACCGCTTGAGGCGCTGGTCAAGCATCAGCCGCGATTTGCCGAAAGCTGAATCCAGCCCCGGCTAGTCGGAATACTCGTAGTCCGGGTCTTCAACGATTTTGAACCGCTGCAGGTGGGGATCATAGCGGCGCAAAAAGCCCAACTCGCGGACGATGCCGGCATCGTCCTTGTATTTGACATAGCCGATAACGAACAGGCTCGCTTCGTTCCGATTGACCTGTTCAAGCGTGACCGCGCCGACTTTATCCGAATAGCTCCGTGCCACTCCTTGCCGGTTTTGACCGCCTTCCAGGACAAATTCGGCGCTCGATTTTGCGAGATTGTCGTATTCGGGAATCTGCGGAATGCTCATGGGGCCCGGCGAGGCGATAAGCGTGATATTCGTCTCGTAGATATGCGCATCGGTGCTGCCGATATTCGCGAGCGTGTACATCACGACGATCTGAGTCCTCGTTTCGCGCGCGACATGAATTTTCCTGATAACGAGATTGGGCCGATGCGCCAATAGAAATTGCAGCCTGTTGCCGGCATCCTGTTTGGCCAGAATGTCGGTTTGTGCGCGGGCTATCTGCAACTGCTTTTCGGCGAGATCGGCAAGCTTCGTCGAGATTTCCTCGATGTTCCGGCTTGATTGCCGCAGCTGCCTGCTGGAATTTCTCAGCATCAGCGCGAAACCGGCGAGCGCAATGGCAGCGGCCGCGGTAATAAGCATTGCGACGGTCGGCAACGAAAAAGTCATAACCCTCAATCCAATCAAAAAAAGCGGCCCGAAACCCTATAATTCATGGGTGCGGCCCCGGCCATAGTCTCTTCCGGCACACCTGTGGTCCGCTGTTGCTCGATGGCGAACGCGCACATAGCTTTGCGATCAAAGAAGTGGAAAAAGCTGCGGGGATGGCCAAAACATTGCGGTTTGGGTCGGGCGCTATCGCAATATCCTTCAATCGGCTGTTCGGCAATACGATCATTGTAACGATCGGCAAATCCGCACTGATATCACGGCCCGGCAGCGGCTGAAATATTGGTCTGAACTCCATTCCGCTCAGTCAATTCTCCATCGTCCTGCGGTTCACTGCGGCGAGGCAACGCCGATCCGCTTGATCTCCCATTCCAACTCGATACCGGATTGCGCCTTGACGCGTTCACGCACCGTTTCGCCCAGTGTCTCGATGTCGGAGGCGGTGGCGTTGCCGAGATTGATCAGGAAGTTGCTGTGCAGGGGCGAAACCTGGGCGCCGCCGATGGTCAAGCCGCGGCAGCCGGCTTCATCCACCAGCTTCCAGGCACTCATGCCCGGCGGGTTCTTGAAGGTCGAGCCGCCGGTGCGATTGCGCGGCTGGCTCGCTTCCCTTTTATGCTTGATCTCCGCCATCTCGGCGGCAATTTGCGCAGAGTCACCGAGGCGGCCCTGAAACAAAGCCTGCGTGAAGATGACGTTCTCGGCGACGCCGCAATGCCGATAGGAGAAGCCCATATCGGCATTGCTGAAGATCCTAACATCGCCCTGCCGATCGACGCCGCGCGCTTCGATCAGCACGTCCTTGGTTTCGCCGCCATAGGCGCCGCCGTTCATGCGCAGCGCACCGCCAATCGAGCCGGGAATGCCGCTGAAAAACGCGAGTCCTGCGATGCCGGCTTTTTGCGCCTCGCGCGCAACCATCACGTCGAGCAGCGCGGCGCCGGCACGGATGCGATGCTGTGGCTCGACCGCGACCTCATTGAAGCCGCGGCCGAGGCGGAGGACGACACCCGGCACGCCGCCGTCACGCACGATCAGATTGGAGCCGGCGCCGACAACATTGACCAGAATCTCGACCGGCAGATTGCGCATGAAATAAGCGAGATCGTTTTCATCGTCCGGCATATAGAGGGCTTGCGCCGGCCCGCCGACGCGGAACCAAGCGAGTTCCGCAAGCGACTGATTGGCAATAAGTCGCCCGCGCAACTCGGGCATGCGGGCTTTAATATCGGGGACGATGTCGGCGAAGGGCATCAGCGTAGTCGGCGCTGCCAGCGATTCGGATCGCGGCTGCAGTGCAAACAAGCGATCACATTGACCTCTTGATCAGAAACGATATAGAGCAATGCATATGGAAATCTCCGCAGCATAACACGGCGAACTTGCCCGTATATCCTTTGATATTGGTGCGGATGGTGCTCGATTACGGCAAGAGCGGCTTCAACGGTTTGCAAGAAGCGTTGTCGCAGCGCTGTGGCGTGGCCATCATACCAAACGGCTGCCTTCATAATGTCCGCCTCGGCTTCGGGCTGGACGACTAACTTCACCCGAAGCGAGCCCGCAAACGTTCGCGCACTTCTTCCCAGGGGATTGCCCGGCTCGGGTCTTTCTTGTGCTCTTCGATCCGCCGATCAATTTCTTCCATCTGCTCGAGCGTCAGCGGCGGTAATTGCTCATCCTCGACGCTATCCCAGAGCTCCTGCGCGAGTTCGACCCGGTCCGCGGGAGAGAGTTGCAGAAGTTCTTCCAACAATGCCTTGTTCATAAGGTTCACCGCTTGCGCTGCCTGTATAGAATAATCGCGCGCGCGGGCGTCCGCAACGCGGCGTCCTTACTCCAACGCCTGCAACTCGCCCGGCAACGCATAGGCCCATTGCGTGATCGAGCCGGCGCCGAGGCAGACCACGTAATCGCCGGGCTTGGCCAGTTCCTTGATCAGCGGCGCGAGCATTGCCGGGCCGTCGAGCGGGATCACTTGGCGATGGCCGCGCGCGCGCAGGCCCGCCACCAGCGCATCGCGGTCGGCGCCGGGGATCGGCGTTTCGCCGGCTGAGTAGACCGGCGCCACGATCACCGCGTCGGCATCGTTGAAGCAGGTGCAGAATTGCTCGAACAGATCGCGCAGCCGCGTATAGCGATGCGGCTGCATAACCGCGATCACCTGCCCCTTGGCGCTCTCGCGCGCGGCGCGCAGCACGGCGGCAATCTCCACCGGATGGTGGCCGTAGTCGTCGATGATGAGCGTGCCGTTCCATTCGCCCACGCGCGTAAACCGCCGCTTGACGCCGCCAAAGGAGGCCAGCGCCTTGCGGATCGCCGCGTCATCGATGCCCAGCGCGTGGGCGACGGCAACCGCCGCCGTGGCGTTGAGCGCGTTGTGACGACCGGGCATCGGCAGGGTCAGCTTTTCGATCGCGTGCGTGGTCTCGCCGGCGCGGTCGCGGAACAGCACGGTGAAGCGCGATTGCCCGTTGTGATGATCGAGGTCGACGAGCCGCACATCGGCCTGCGGATTGGCACCGTAAGTGAGAATGCGGCGATCCTGCAGCTTGCCGACCAGCGTCTGCACCACCGGATGATCGGTGCACATCACCGCGAAGCCGTAGAACGGAATGTTCTCGACGAAAGCGCGGAAGGCATCCTGCACCGCTTCGAAAGTGTGGAAATGGTCGAGATGTTCTGGATCGATATTCGTGACGATGACGATATCCGCCGGCAGCTTGACGAAGGTGCCGTCGGATTCGTCGGCCTCCACCACCATCCAATCGCCCGCACCGAGCCGGGCATTGGTGCCGTAGGCGTTGATGATGCCGCCGTTGATCACGGTCGGATCGAAGCCGCCGGCATCGAGCAGCGTCGCCACCAGCGATGTGGTGGTGGTCTTGCCGTGCGTGCCGGCGATGGCGACGCAGGATTTCAGCCGCATCAACTCGGCCAGCATTTCTGCGCGCCGCACCACCGGCAGGCGCTTGGCACGGGCGGCGATCAACTCGGGATTGTCGCGTTTGATGGCGGAGGAGACGACGATCACGTCGGCGCCGTCGATGTTCTCGGCTTTATGGCCGACGGCCACAGATATGCCCTGCTCGCGCAGACGCTTGACATTGGCGCCCTCGGCCACATCGGAACCGGTGACGGTATAGCCGAGCGTCTTGAGCACTTCGGCAATGCCGCTCATGCCGATGCCGCCGATGCCGATGAAGTGCACCGGACCGATATTGCGCGGCAGTTTCATGGGTCCAAGTCCCTCGCGTGTCCCGGGCGCAACGCAGCGTGAAACGGTGCGCTGCAGACCCGGGACCTAGTGCAAGATAAGTTGGGGCCCGGATCAGCCGTGCACCACCACGTGCTGCACCGCATCCGGGACACGAGTCAGCTCATTTCGTCAAGCCCGCCACTTGCAGCACCACCTCAGCCAGCCGCTCGGCGGCATCGACGGTGCCGGCTGATTTCGCAGCCTGCGCCATGCGGCCAAGCCGCGCCTGGTCGCCGGCCAGCGCGGCAATCTCCGACGCCAAGCGCTCCGGTGTGAAATCGCGCTGCTCGATGCGGATCGCGCCGCCCGCTTCCGCCAGCACGCCGGCATTGGCCAATTGGTCCTGATCGAGCGCATGCGGCAGCGGCACCAGAATAGCCGGGCGGCCGATGGCGGATAGCTCGGCCACGGTGGACGCGCCCGAGCGCGAAACGATGAGATGTGCGGCCGCCATGCGCGCCGGCAGGTCGGCAAAGAACGGCGCGCAGTCGGCGGAAACGCCGAATCGAACATAGGTTGCGCGCACGGCTTCCAAATCCTCGGCGCGTGCCTGCTGAACGATGTTCAAGCGCGCGCGGATTTCCGGCGCCAGCCGCTCGACCGCCGCCGGCACGATCACGGACATGACGTGCGCCCCCTGGCTGCCGCCGAACACCAACAGGCGGAACGCGGTTTTCGGCCCGAGTGGCGCGTAGGGCGTCGCCGCCGCGGCGATCACCTGCGGCCGCACCGGATTGCCGGTGAAGACGATCTTGCCCTGAAGGCGCGGATCGAGGCGGGCAAGCGACCTGAAGCTGGTGGCAATGGTGGTGACGCGCGGCGCCAGCAGCCGGTTGGCGCGGCCCATGACGCCGTTCTGCTCGTGCAGCACGGTCGGCACGCCGCGCAGCGAGGCCGCCATGAGCGGCGGAATGGTCGGGTAGCCGCCGAAGCCGACCACCACCGCGGGCCGGATGCGGCCGAGCAAGGCCCAGGCCTTGGCGATGCCAAGCGCGAGCAGCGCCGCCGTACGCGCAAGGGCAATTGGATTCCTGCCGCGCAAGGTCGCGCTCGGGATGAGGTGAACGGCGCGTGCGGGAAATTGGAAATGCGCGGCGCGCGTATCGGTGACGAGTTCGATCGCGGCGCCACGCTTTTGCAAGGCGACGGCCAGCGCCTCGGCCGGAAACAGATGACCGCCGGTTCCGCCGGCGGCGAGGAGCACCAGCGGCGCAACGCCGGCCGCCGTCACGCCATACTCTCTGCGCCCACCACCTCGGGCGCCGGCAGCATCGCGGCGCGCGGCTGCTCGCGCGTGAGCGCCAGCAGCATGCCCATGCCATAAGCGAGCGACAGCATCGAGGAGCCGCCATAGGAGATGAACGGCAACGTCATGCCCTTGGCCGGGATCAGGTGCAAGTTGACCGCCATGTTGATCGCCGACTGCGCGCCCAACAAGATCGCAAGCCCCGCCGCCGCAAAGCGCGTGAACGGATCCTCATTGCGCAGGGCGCGCGTCAGCGCGCGGATGACGATGAAGGCGTAGAGCGCGACCAGCGCGAGACATAGCGCCACGCCGAATTCCTCCCCGGCGACCGCGAATACGAAGTCGGTGTGGCTCTCGGGCAAGAGCCGCTTGACTGTTCCCTCGCCCGGGCCCTGGCCGAACCACCCGCCGCGCATGAAACTCTCGGTGGCGATGTCGATATTATAGGTGTCGCCGGAGGCGGGATTGAGGAAGCGCTGGATGCGGGCTGCGACATGCGGCACGGTGTAATAGGCGGCGGTGAGCCCGATGCCGGCGACGCCGGCCAGCCCGACCACCCAGATCAGCCGCATGCCGGCCATGAAGAACAGCGCGCCCCAGACCAGCACCACCAGCATGGTCTGGCCGAAGTCGGGCTGCAGCACGAGCAGCGCGACCACCAGCAGCAACAGCACCAGCGAAAATGCGTTGGCGGGCATGTCCGGGCGCTTGGCCGACTCGCCGAATAGCCATGAAATCAGGATGACGAAGGCGGGCTTGAGGAATTCGGATGGCTGGATGTTGACGCCGAGCAGTACCAGCCAGCGGCGAGCGCCCTTGATCTCCTGGCCGAAATAGGGCGTCAGCGCCACCAGCACCAAGCTGACCGCGAACACAACCAAGGACAGCCGCCTGATCTGCCGCCCATTAAGGAACGACACCGCCAGCATGAGAGCGACGGTCGGGATCAAATAGAGGATGTGGCGGTCGACGAAATAGAACGGGTCGAGGCCGAGCCGATTGGCGACCGGCGGGCTCGCCGCCAGCGACAGCACCACGCCGGCCAGCATCAGCGCGCCGACGGCGGCAAGCGTGAGCTTGTCGACGGTCCACCACCATTCGCCGAAAAGCGTGCGTTGCGTGCGCGAGACCATCCCGTTTCCCCATGCCGCGGGGGCGGCCTCCTAGTCCTGACGCGGGATGGTTTACGGAGCATTAATAGCGAGAAAGCCGGCAAAAACTCGCCTATCAGGTAAGGCTTTCCGTACCGGCGATTGCGCGTACCAGATCGGTGAACGCTTTTCCGCGCACCTCGAAATTCGGATATTGGTCGAACGAGGCGCATGCAGGCGAGAGCAGCACGACCGGCTCTTCTATGCCCGACGCCGCGGCATCGCGCGCGGCCGCTTCGACGGCGCGCGCCAGTGTGCCATCGCGTTCGTGCGCCACCTTGCCGTCCAGCGTCCGGGCGAAATCGGCGGCCGCTTCGCCGATCAGATAGGCTTTGCGGATACGCGGGAAGAATTCGGCGAGGCTGACAATGCCGCCGGTCTTCGGCCGGCCGCCCGCGATCCAAAAGATGTCGTGAAAGCTTGCCAGCGCCTTGGCGGCGGAATCGGCGTTGGTCGCTTTTGAATCGTTGACGAACAGCACATTGCCCTTGCGCGCAATCGGCTGCATGCGATGGGCGAGGCCGGGGAAACTGGCGAGACCACTTTGGATGGCGGTCAAACCGACGCCGAGCGCGAGACAGGCGGCGATTGCTGCGGCGGCGTTCTGCGCGTTGTGCAGCCCGCGTAGCGAGCCGATGCCGGCAAGCTCGGCGGCCGTCTCCGCCTTGCCGCGGGCCGCGCGCATGATGCGCGAGCCCTCGGCGTAGAAGCCGTCGCGCAACGGTCCGAGCACGGAAATGCGCGCGACGGTCTTCCCCGCCTTGGCGACGCGCTCGGCGGCCGCCCGCGTCCAATCGTCGTCGACGCCGATCACCGCGGTCTCTTGCACTTGCGCCACCAGCCGCTCCTTGATGGCGGCGTAGTTCTGCATGGTTCCGTGGCGGTCGAGGTGATCCTCCGTGACGTTGAGCAGCACGCCGACGGTGGGCTTGAGCGAAGGCGCGAGATCGATCTGATAGGAAGACACTTCGAGCACGTAATGGCGTCCGGCGCTAAACGGCGCCAGCGCCAGCACCGGCACGCCGATATTGCCGCCGAGCTCGACGTCGCGGCCCACGCTCTCGAGCAAATGCGCGATCAAAGCGGTCGTGGTCGACTTGCCGTTGGTGCCGGTGATGGCGACGAGCGGACAATGGGAGCCGAACTTGCCGCGCTCGCGGCAGAACAGTTCGATGTCGCCGATGATCTCGACGCCGGCCTTGTTGGCAAGCTCGGCCGACCAATGCGGCTTCGGGTGGGTGAGCGGCACGCCCGGCGCCAGCACCAGCGCGGCAATGGTCGGCCAATCGAGCCCATGCAAATCCTGTGTCGCGATGCCGGCGGCTTGCGCCTCGGCCACGCTCTTCTCATTGTCATCAAAGGCGATCACCGTCGCGCCACCGGCCTTAAGCGCGCGCGCCGACAACAAGCCCGAGCTACCGAGGCCGAAGACCGCGACCGTCCTGCCGGCGAAGGTGGTGATGGGGATCATGAGTGTTGCCTGTCATTCCGGGGCGCGGCTAAGGCCGCGAGCCCGGAATCCATAGCCCCTGTGCTGCGGCGTATGGATTCCGGGCCCGCTCACTTCGTTCGCGTCCCAGAGTGACGGTACGACTCATCGCAGCTTCAGGCTCGCCAATCCCGCCAGCGCCAGCACCACGGCGACGATCCAGAAGCGGATGACGATCTGCGGCTCGGTCCAGCCGAGCTGCTCGTAATGGTGATGGATCGGCGCCATCTTGAACACGCGTTTGCCGGTGAGCTTGAACGAAAGAACCTGCACGATCACCGACACCGCCTCCAGCACGAACAGGCCGCCGACGATCGCCAGCACGATTTCGTGCTTGATCGCCACCGCGACGGTGCCGAGCATGCCGCCGAGCGCGAGCGAGCCGGTATCGCCCATGAAGATCGAGGCCGGCGGCGCGTTGAACCAGAGGAAGCCGAGGCCGGCCCCGATCACCGCCCCGCATAGCACCGACAATTCGCCGGTGCCGGCGACGTAGTGAATCTGCAGATAATCGGCGAACACCGCATTGCCGGCGAGGTATGAGATCAGACCGAAGCTCGCCGCCGCAATCATCACCGGCACGATCGCCAGCCCGTCGAGCCCGTCGGTCAGATTGACCGCGTTGCCGGCGCCCACAATGACGAAAGTTCCCAGCAGGAAAAAGCCCCAGCCGAGATTGACCACCAGTTCCTTGAAAAACGGAAACACCAGCGAGGTGGCGATCGGCCCGCGCCCGAGATGGGCGAGCACCGTACAGGCGGTGATCGCAATGACCGCTTCCGCCAGAAGGCGCGTGCGGCCGGCAAAGCCGGCATTGGTCTGCTTGGTGACTTTCAGATAATCGTCGTAGAACCCGATGGCGCCGAAGCTCAGCGTCACCACCAGCACGACCCAGACGTAAGCATTGGTCGGATTGGCCCACAGCAAAGTGGAGACCAAGAGCCCGGAGAGGATCATCAAGCCGCCCATGGTCGGCGTGCCGATCTTGGTGACCAGATGGGATTGCGGGCCGTCACTGCGGATCGGCTGGCCCTTGCCCTGCTTGAGCCGCAACAGATCGATGATCGGGCCGCCGAACAGGAACACGAACACCAGAGCGGTGACCACGGCGCCACCGGTGCGGAAGGTGATGTAGCGGAAGACGTTGAAGAACGTGACCTTATCGGAAAGTTCCGTCAGCCAATAGAACATTGGGTCGGCCCGTATCTTCTGCGCACGATTATCCCGAATCGTTGAAGCCGATAATAGTCGTAATTCCGGTGGAAATACTTGTTCGCGGCAACGCGGCCGTCCGGCTCATCAAAGCCGGCGAACCCTCTATCGTGGCGCGCGGCGCCAGGCAACACCTGCCGGCTGATCGCCTATCGATTCTGCCTTAATCGGTGGGCGGAGCGGTTCCGGACAGCGAAATGCATTGCGTGTAGGCGACGCCATTGGCGTCGAACATCGGCTCTGCGGTCGGCAGCGCGAACGTACTTTTTCCGTCGCCGCCATAGATGGTGCCAATGATATTAAACAAGGCGTTGTAGTTTGTATCTGTAGGAGATACCAATTGCCCATTCATCGGCGCCCATCCCACCGGGCAAAAATTGGTAGCCAGAATCACTGTCTCGCCGACGTATTGATCGAGGCCATCCGCGCGCGCGACTGTGCCGGTGCCGAGCACCATCAAGCATGCGCAGACAAACCCGAGCCTGCTCATGACCTTTTCCGAGAGTGGTCGAACAAATGAGGCATAGGATTCATGGCACCGCTCACATGCAGCCGATCAATTGCGAGAGGGGAAAATCCCCTGCAGCGCGATGCATTGTGTCATGGTGGCGCCCGTGGCGGTGAAGATCGGTTTCGCCGTCGGCAATCCGAAGTTGACGCGGCCGTCGCCGCCATAATTGGTCCCGAGCAGGGAAAATAGTGCTTGATTTTGGTTGATCGGCAGAAGTTGTCCGTTCATCGCCGCATAACCTCTCGGACAAAAATTGCCGGCGAAGATCATGATTTCAGCGATAAATGGGTATTCACCCGCCAGCGTCGGCGTTGCCGCTGCGAGGAATAGGAGGCCGGCGCAACCAGATAGAATTTTTGTCATGGCCTTTTGCCCCTGCATCAGTTCCGATAAGCCGCGGAATAGGGCAGTGTGCATCCCTGAAATAGGATACTGAATTTCACCGTGAGCAGACGGGTCGCAGCATCGTAATTTTGCGAATAATTGTTGAAGGCGGGCTTCGCTACGGACGTGGGATAGGTGAAAACTTTTGCGAGAAAGCCGATGGTGCCACTCGTGCCGTCTGATTTAAACACCAGATTTCCTTGGCCGCTCAAGCGGTAAGCCGTCGGCCCTAAGCTGCCAGTTTGTGTGTAAACGATATCGGGAAAGGAAATCAGCGTTGTCTTTGGCGTCTGGCTCTGCACGAACGTCGTGTTGCTACCATCAATCATGCACCACGTCCCGTTGGCGGATGGATTGATGGTCCTTTGATATACGAACCCTGCAAACAAAACAGTGTCGGGTATGGGATCGGCTAGGGCTACGACACACGTTAGGGTGCTCATAAACACAATACTCAGTATCGAAAAACCGCGCATGACATGCCCCCTTTCGATTGCTCGCTAAAGGTACCATTAACGATCTGAAGCAAACAAGGGGCGGCCGTCACCAACAAACTCAGCCGACAAGCGGGGCATCACTCCTCGAGAGTGGCGGCGCAACCGCATATCGCTGCACCAGCGCCTTGACGATCGGCCCCATTTTGGAACCCAGCGATCCTTTAACCATCACGGCATCGCCGTCGCGGATGGCATCCAATACGACCGGCTCCAGTTCAGCCGCTGTCTCCGCGTAACCGCCGCGAGCGGCTGAGGGAAGAGCCTCCCAGAGCGCGCGCATCAATGGCCCGCAGCAGAACACCAGGTCGACTTTCGCCGCCGTGATCGGCTCGGCCAGTGCGCGGTGCAGCGCCGCTCCGCGGGAACCGAGTTCCAACATGTCGCCGAGCACAGCAATGCGGCGGCCGCGCGCGCCGACCGGCGCCATGCCGAGCAGGACAATGGCGGCGCGCATGGATGCTGGGTTCGCGTTATAGCTTTCGTCAATCAGCAAAGCGCTGCCGCCCGGCAACCGCAAAGTCGTGCGTGTGCCGCGGCCGGGCGCGGCCTTCAGATTGTTGAGCGCCAGCGCAGCCAGCGCGAGATCGGCGCCGACCAGCGCTGCCGCCGCCAGCACGGCGAGCGAATTGAGCACCAAATGCTTGCCCGGGGCGCCGAGCTTGTAGGTGACGTCCTGTCCTAAAATGCGCGCTTCCACCGTCGAGCATTCGGCTTGCAGCGATGCGCGCATCAGCCGTGCGTCCGCCTTGGCACTTTCGCCGAACGAGACGATGCGCCCGATGCCGGCTGCTGCGGCCGCCTTGGCGAGGCGTGCATATTGGCGGTCGTCGCCATTGAGCACGGCGGCGCCGCCCGGCGCGACGCCCGCAAAAATCTCCGCCTTGGCGTCGGCGATTTTCTCCAGCGAGCCGAAATATTCGAGGTGCACCGGCGCGATGGTGGTGATGATCGCCACCCGCGGTCGCACCAGTTGCGTCAGCGGGGTGATCTCGCCGGCATGGTTCATGCCGATCTCGAACACGGCGTATTTGGCGCTCGGCGGACACCGGGCAAGCGACAGCGGCACGCCCCAATGATTGTTGTAGGAAGCGGCAGACGCGTGGGTTGCGCCGTCGGCGGAAAGCGCGAGCCGCAGCGCCTCCTTGGTGCTGGTCTTGCCGACAGAGCCGGTGACGGCAATGATTTTCGCCTGTGAGCGCGCACGCGCGGCGCGGGCGAGATTGCGCAAACCGTCCAGCACGTCATCGACTGCGAGCAGCGGCACATCGGCGGCAAAACGCGCGCCTTGCGCGCGCGCGATGACCGCGAGCCCGGCGCCCGCTTTGAGCGCGGCTTCGACGAAGTCGTGCCCGTCGCGGTTCTCGCCCTGGATCGCGAAGAAGGCATCGCCCTCGGCGAGCGTGCGGCTGTCGATGGAAATTCCCGGCACATCCAGCGGAAGCGCGCCGGATTTATCCGCCCGCATGGCGGCGGCCATGTCGTCGACGGTCCAAAGCGCGGTCATGCATTGGCTCGCTGTGCAATCGCGCGCGGCAGACTCGGCTGCACCTCTCCCCCGGGGGAAGAGGTCAACGCGCGAAGCGCGTCGGGTGAGGGGGAACAGGCAAATCGAGAGTCACTTACCCCCTCACCCCAACCCTCTCTCCCAAGGGGAGAGGGAGCACGCCAGCACTCGCCGCGACGATTGATGCTGAAATTGAATCTCATGCGACCTTTCCCTGCAGCGCCGCAGCGACCGCCTCATGGTCGGAAAACGGCAGGACGCGATCGCCAACGATCTGGCCGGTTTCATGGCCCTTGCCGGCGATCAGCAGCACGTCGCCGGGCCTCAATTCGGCTATGGCGGCGCGGATCGCTTGCGCACGGTCGCCGATCTCGCTGGCGCCAGGCGCCGCGCCAATGATGGCGGCGCGGATCGCGGCCGGATTTTCGCTGCGCGGATTGTCGTCGGTGACGATAACACGGTCGGCATTTTCCGCGGCGATGCGGCCCATCAGCGGGCGCTTGCCTTGATCGCGGTCGCCGCCGGCGCCGAACACCACTGTCAGCTTCCCGGCGGCGTAAGGGCGCAGCGCGGCGAGCGCCTTGGCCAGTGCATCGGGCTTGTGCGCATAGTCGATGAAGATCGGCGCGCCGTTTGCGCTGCCGACCAATTCCAGCCGGCCCTTGGCGCCGACGAGCTTTTCGAGCGCCGCGACCACGCGCGCAGGCTCTGCGCCCGTCGCGATGGCAAGCCCGGCGGCGACGGCCGCATTCTGCACCTGGAAGGTACCGACCAGCGGTAGCTTCACTTTATAAGTGACGCCGCGATGGACGACGTCGATGACCTGCGCGAATCCGTCGATGGCGCCGCCGGCGAGCCTTATATCCTCGCCGCGCTCACCGACCGTGAGAATCGCGAGACCGCGTTGCTTTGCCGCCTCGATCACCTGACCGGCAAAGCAATTATCGACATCGATCACGGCCGCCCCACCGGGTTTTACCAGTTCGAACAGGCGGAGCTTGGCCTGCAGATAGGCTTCCATGCTCGGGTGATAGTCGAGGTGATCGCGCGAGAGATTGGTGAAAGCGCCGGCCGAAATGCGCACGCCGTCGAGGCGGTGCTGGTCGAGCCCGTGCGAAGAAGCTTCCAGCGCGAGGTGGTTCACGCCCTCGCCCGCCAACTGATCGAGCGTGCGGTGCAATTCGACCGGATCGGGCGTGGTCAGCGAGCCGTATTGTTCGCCCTTGGGTGAAACCACGCCGACCGTGCCGATGCTCGCCGCCGGGAAACCGAGCGTGCTCCAGATCTGGCGCGTGAAGGCGGCAACCGAAGTCTTGCCGCTGGTGCCTGTGACGGCGCCGATCGTCGCCGGCTGGCGCGGGAAGAATTTCGCGGCGGCGAGCGCGAGCGCCCGGCGCGTATTGGCAACCGGCACGAAGGCAACGCCATCCGGCAGGGCCTCGGGACGCTGCTCGGCCGCCACCGCTACTGCGCCGGCCGCCGCCGCTTGGCGCGCGAAGTGCGCGCCGTCGGCCTTGGCGCCGGCGATGGCGAAGAATAGGAAGCCCGCTCTGACCTTGCGGCTGTCGGCCGTGATGCCGGCGATCTCGAGCGCCGCAAAATGCGGATCGACAACGGCAGGCCCGAAAAGATCAGCAAGTTTCACTAACCGCCCTCGTGCGCTCGTCCCCGCGCAAGCGGGACCCAGTGCCGCAGCTTCGATTCCCGCTCGCGCAGGAATGAGCGGAATGTAAGGCAATCTCCTTGGCACGCACTAGCGGCTGCTGACCGCATTGGCCAGGATCAGCTGGTCGGATTTCGGCAGAGCGAAGCGCGGCTCGAGGTCGAGCAGGGGCGCGACCCGCGCGATCACTTTGCCCGCCGTCGGCCCCGCGTTCCAGCCGGCAGTGGCGAAACCGTGCGTTCCCGGCACCGCCTGCGGTTCGTCCAAGAGGATCAGCACCAGATATTTGGGCTTGTCGGCTGGCAATATCGCCATGAAATCGGTGAGCAGCTTGTGCTTGGCGTAGTGCCCGTTGACGACCTTTTCCGCGGTGCCGGTTTTGCCGCCGACATAGTAGCCGTCGACATTGGCGAAAGTGCCGGTGCCCTTCTCGGCGTTGAGCCGCAAGAGGTAGCGCATGTCACGGCTGGTTTCCGCCTTCAGCACGCGCCTGGCGATGCGCATGGCTTGGGCTTCGCTGCGCTTCAGGAAAGTCGGCCGAATGAGCAGGCCGCCGTTGACCGTGGCGGCAACACCCATCGCCGCCTGCAAAGGCGCCACCGACAGGCCATGGCCGAAGGCGATGGTCACCGTGTTCAGCTCACCCCAGTGTTTGGGCACCAACGGCTCGGCGCTTTCCGGCAATTCGGTGCGCAGCCGGTCGAGCTGACCCATCTTTTTCAAGAAGGCCTTGTGGCCTTCGACGCCGACCGCCAGCGCCATACGCGCGGCGCCGATGTTCGAGGAGAAGGTGAAGATTTCGGGCACCGAAAGGGCGCGGCCCTTCGGCTCGTAATCGTGGATCGCGAAGCGGCCGTAATGTAGCGGATGGCTGGCGTCGAAAGTCGAGCGCAGCGTCGCCTTGCCGGAATCGAGCGCCATGGCGACGGTGAGCACCTTGAAGGTCGAGCCCATCTCGAACACGCCGGTGGTCATGCGGTTGATGCGGCTGGGGTCGTTGGCCTCGCGCGGATTGTTCGGGTCGTAGTCCGGCTCCGACACGAGCGCGACGATCTCGCCGGTATTGACGTTGAGGATCACGCCGGCAGAAGCCTTGGCCTTGAACTTCTCACGCGCCTTGGCGAGCTCGTCGCGCAGCGCATATTGCGCGCGCAGGTCGAGCGAGAGCTGCACCGGGCGTTGCAGCCGGTCGCTGGCAAGCCCCGCCATGTGCAGCGCCGCGAGCCCCTGCCCGTCGAGCCACTTCTCCATGCCGGCGATGCCTTGGTTGTCGATATTGACCAGCCCGATAACCTGGGAAACCGTGGGCCCGTTGGGATAGACGCGCTTGTTCTCGGAAAGAAAGCCGATGCCGGGAATGCCGAGACGGTGAATCTCCTGTTCTTGCTTCGGCGTGATCTCGCGCTTGAGCCAGACGAAGCCGCGCTTGGAGGTCAGCCGCTCGCGCAATTCCTTGGATTCCAGATCGGGCATCGTGGCGGTGAGCAGCTCTTCCGCTTCGTCGGCGTCGATCAGCTTGCGCGGTTCGGCATAGAGCGACGGCGCCTTCACGTCGGTCGCGAGAATGCGGCCTTTGCGATCGAGGATGTCCGGGCGCGCGGTGGCGACCGCATCCTGGCTGACAGTACGGTGAGCACCGTGCCATTCGCTCTGCTCGGCGAATATCACGAGCCGCAAGGCGATCGCGGCATAAATGCCGGCAAACGCGACGATGGCGAGGCCGAGCCGGGCCTTGGCCTTGACCCTGCGGTCGACGCCGCGGCCGTATAGCAGCGAGCGCACCAGGCGCTGCCAGCGCGTTTCGCTCGGCGAAGCGGCTTGCGGCATCTGCTTCACCTCGGGGCGGCCGTGGGCGCCGGCAGACTGCCGGTCGTCTCCGGTGCCGAAAGCCGCAGCATGGCGCTGATCGGATCGCCGGATAGTGGAGGTACCACCTCAAGCGGGCGCATCGGCAAATCGTCGAAATTGGCGAACTGCCGGGGTTTGACCGGCTTGAGATCGAGATGGCGGTCGGCGAGCGCTTGGATGCGCGAGGGCGTATCGAGCTTTGCCCACTCGGCGCGCAGCGTCGCGACGGCGTTGCGCTCGCGGCGCAATTCGCCGTGCAGCTTCGCCACCTGCTCGGCCTGCAGCGTGGAATCGAACTTGATCTTGTAGACAAAGGACGCCGCCAAAATCAGCGCGCCGATGACGAGGATATGGAGATAGCGCATGCTCAGCGAGCCTTCAGCACGTCGTTGAGCGAGGGAAGGCGCGGCAGCAGCGTTGCCGGTTCACCGGCCCGCGCGGGTGCCGCCAAGCGCTCGGCCGCGCGCAGCTTGGCCGAGCGGGCGCGCGGATTGCGCGCCACCTCCCCGGAATCCGGGGTGACCGGGCGCCTGGTGAGCACTCGAAAAGTCGGCCGCGGATGCCGGCGCTCGGGCGCATGGCGCGAGCCGCCTTTGCTTTCGCTGCGCTCGGCAAGGAACGTCTTGACCACGCGGTCTTCCAGCGAATGAAACGAAACCACCACCAGCCGGCCGCCTGGCTTCAGAACGCGTTCGACGGCAACTAGCGCGGCCGCGAGCTCGCCCAGCTCGTCATTGACGAAAATGCGCAGCGCCTGAAATGTGCGCGTGGCCGGATGAATGTCGCCCGGACGCGAGCGCACCGCCGAGCCGACAATGCGCGCTAGCGCGGCCGTTGTCGCAATGGGCGCCTGCGCGCGCGCGCGGACGATCGCCCGCGCGACCGCGCGCGAATGCCGCTCCTCGCCGAGAACATAGATGATGGCCGCAAGATCGCGCTCGCTCGCGGCCGCGATTACATCGGCTGCGCTCGGCCCGTCCCGGCCCATGCGCATGTCGAGCGGACCGTGATGACGGAACGAGAAGCCGCGCTCGGCGCTGTCGAGCTGCATGGAGGAGACGCCGAGATCGAGCACGACGCCATCGACCGCGTCGATGCCGCAAAGGCGCGCCACCGCGTCGAGATGAGAGAAGCGATCCTCGATGAGCGTCAGCCTGCCCCGCGCCGCCTCCACCAGAGCCGCGCCGAGCGCGATCGCGCGCTGATCGCGATCGATGCCGATCACGCGGCAACCGGCCGCTGCAAAGATCGCACGGGTATAGCCGCCGGCGCCGAAGGTTGCGTCGATATAGATGCCGCCGGCACGAACCTCGAGGAATTCGACGGCACGGGCGGCGAGCACGGGAATGTGGAGGGCTGGTCCGCCAGCGACAGCCAAGCCGTCGCCGCCCGCCGTCATTCCCGTGCTCCAAGCGCAGCGGGCGCCGCGCTCTGGGAACCAAGCTCGCCCTTGAGCGCGCGCACCTTTCGGGTGGCCTCCGCGAGCTCCCTGCGAAACCGGCCCGGTTCCCAGATCTGAAACTTGTGACCGAGACCCACGAACGCCACCGTTTCGGCGATACCGGCGTGCTGCTTCAGCGCTTCGCTCAGCACCACCCGGCCTTCGCCGTCGATCTTGAGCGTCTCGCTGGTGCCGTAGAGGGCGAGCGCCAGCTCCTCGCGCGCTGCCGAAAACGGCGCATAGCGCGCAATCAACGCCTCGATCTCCGCCATCAACGCATTCCCCCCGGCATCGATCGCCGCCAAATCGAGTGCCGGGTAGCAATAGAGCCCGTCGAAACCATCGCGGGCGAGCACCGAGCGGAAGGGAGCCGGTATCGACACGCGCCCTTTGGAATCGAGGCGAAGCGTGAAATTCGACACAAAGCGGCTCAAGTCCCGCACTCCACGCCGCCCGAACGCTACCTCCGCAAGCCGAACGGGCTCCGGTCTCCGTGCTTCCGCCTTCGCGCCCTGTTCGGCGGGGCAATCTCAGCGAGAGAGCGTGGGATATCATGGGATATTATGGGCGTCAATGGAATGGTCAAGCCCGGCGCCTGGCCGGCGCGTCAAACCGGTCAAAGCTCATTAACGGCTGTTATCCTTAAGGATTTGTTGCCGGTACCCTATCCCGCCGATGCCAGCAGCGAGCATCGCATCGACGCCGCCCGCCCCGCTGCAATGCATGGCTCGCGGCTTTCCCTATCCAGAAAATCAGGGAACACGGATTCGCGGCACCTGTTGTCGGGCAGGCATTGGGTCAACCCAGTCGATGGAACCCCTGCCGTATGGAACTTGCAGTTCCATGGTCCGAACCAAGGAGGCATCCATGATGAAGAAATTCATGTTCGGTACGGCGCTCAGCGCGTTGGTTGTAACCGGCGCTTTGGCGCAGACGCCCAATGAGCCGGCTAAATCCGACGCCCAATCAACTCCGCCCGCGGCAACGCAAAGCTCACCCACCGCCGCGCAACCCGCTGGCGCCAAAGTGGACTTTGTCACGTCGCAGAAGCCGGATCAGTGGCTGGCGTCGACCTTCAAGGGCACCGACGTGCTCGGTGCCGACAACAAGAAGATCGGCGATATCAGCGACATCCTGTTCGACAAGGATGGCAAAATCGAAGCCTTCGTGGTCAGCATCGGCGGCTTCCTCGGCATGGGAGCAAAGCAAGTGGCCCTGGCGCCGAGTTCCTTCAAGGTGATTCCGGGCAGCAACGGCAAAGCCGACGTGCTCAAGCTTTCGATCACCGAGAAGGAGATGAAAGAGGCACAGAACTTCACTCCGTACGAACCACCGCATGCGACGACCACCGGCATGGGAGCGCCCGGCGGCATGAAGCCGTCGACCGGTTTGCCGGCGACCGCACACTGATTCCTTCTTGTCAATGCGGAGCGCGGGTTCTCCCTGCGCTCCGCAAGCATTTTTCAAATAATAACCGCTATCAACAGTTCAGTTGTTGTCGGCGGATATGTTTGTTGCTTTTTCGCGGCGGCGCGGTGCATGGTGCATGTATCGCCCCGCACCTTTGGTATGGCACCGGCGCATGGCGTCTTTTCTGCCAAACTCCTTCATCGTTGCCGACGTCATGCCCTCGCCCAATTGTGACGAGCGCAAAGACGGCCGCGAGCCCAATATCATCCTGCTGCATTACACCGGCATGAAGACGGGCGAAGCGGCGCTGAAACGCCTGTGCTCGCCCAAGAGCAAAGTGTCGTCGCATTACGTCGTGTTCGAAGACGGCCGCGTCGTGCAGTGCGTGCCTGAGAACCTGCGCGCTTGGCACGCCGGCGTTTCTTCCTGGGCGGGCGAGACCGACATCAATTCACTGTCGATCGGAATCGAGATCGTCAATCCCGGGCACGAGTTCGGCTACAGCGATTTTCCGCGCCGGCAGATTGCGGCGGTGATTGCGCTCTGCCGCTCGATCATCATCCGCAATGGGCCATTCAGCGCCGACCGCGTGCTCGCGCATTCCGACGTGGCGCCCTCGCGCAAGCAGGATCCGGGCGAGAAATTTCCCTGGCAGCTCTTGAACGCATCCGGTGTCGGCCATTGGGTGCGGCCGGCGGCACTCGACATCGGTGGCACGACCCTCAAGCCCGGCGACCAAGGCGAAGCGGTGACGCGGGTGCAGCGTGCGCTCAAGGCCTATGGCTACGGCGTCGAGGAAACCGGCAGCTATGACGATCTCACGCGCGACGTGATCACCGCCTTCCAGCGCCACTTTCGCCCGGCGCGCGTCGACGGCATCGCCGACCCATCGACGCTCCTCACCTTGCGCGCGCTCAGCGAAACGCGACCGACCCCCGTGCAGGAGGAACCGGCGCCGTCACGCCGCGCGGTGGGTTAGGCGCCTAGTCGGCGCTCGCACGAGCGCAATGGGCCTCGATTCGATAGCCGTCCGGATCGATCACAAACGCCGCATAATAGTTCGGGCCGTAGTCCTTGCGCAGGCCAGGTTTGCCGTTGTCGGCTCCGCCATTGGCAAGCGCTGCGGCGTGAAAGGCGTCGACGCTCTTGCGCGTCGGCGCTGCGAAGCAAAAGTGCAGACCCGAATGGGTATCCGGCGGCACCGGTCGGTCGACCGCGAGCACCCACAGTGCGGCGCTCTGTTTTCCGTAGCCGAGGCTGTCGGCATTCTCGCTCAGGCAAGTGTAACCCAGGGGCTTGAGCGCGGCGCCGTAGAAACGCTGCGCGCGCGCAAGATCGCGCACGCCGAACGAGATATGGTCGAGCATCGGATGATCTCCTTGGGGTTTGCGAAGTATCAGGCCGCGCGGCCGGCGAAGAATTCCGCCTGCACCTGAAATGATGCGCCGTTGTCGAGCGAGCGCTCGCCTAGCCAACGAAACGAATCCGGCGTGATGTCGCTGAAGCTCCAGCGCAGGAGGCCGCCATTGTCGGCTTTGCCTTCCTGAACGATGTCGGCCCCGCGCGGGCGGCCGATCTGCCGGGCATAGAACTGCTTGACCGGATCGCTCCACAATATGTGCCAGGCATCGATGCCGGGGTCGTAGACCCGCAGCGTGGTGCCGTAAAAAATGCCCGGCAGAATCCAGACATCCTGAATGGCGCGGCCTTCCAGCACCCAGCCGAAATGAATCTCGCCGCGCCCGGAGTGCCGCGTGCCGTCGTCCTTGTAGACAACCGCATCCATGGTCCAGTCGCCGATCAGCCAGCCGTAGAGTTCCATGTTGCCGGCACGGTCGGCGGCCGGCCGGTCGGTGTGGAGTGCCGTGATGAAAGATGACGCCGACATAAGCGATCCTTTCGTGGAACGGCACATCGGCTAGCGCAGGATTCCTCGCGCAGGCTTGGGAAAAATTGCTATTTTGCGCATTGTCCGCCGGCGGCGCCGTTCGGCCTCGAATGCGCGCGCTGGATTTCGCGGCAAACCAAAATTATCTAATCTTGCATCATGAGCGTGGCATCGCAGGTCATCGCATCGGGTCCGGGCTGGTACGTGAATGACGTCGTCTGCCGCCACGGGCCGCAGGATCGGCCGTTCGAGGAACAACATTCGACCATGTCGATTGCCACGGTGACACAAGGCACGTTCCAATATCGCACGCGGCAAGGCGCGGCCGTGCTGGTGCCCGGCGCCGTGCTGCTCGGCAACGCCGGCGCCTGTTTTGAATGCGGCCATGAGCATGGCCATGGCGACCGCTGCCTATCCTTTCGTCTCGAGCCGGCCTTTGTTGAAAGGGCCATCGCCGATGCGGGCGCGCGCCGCACCGCGTTCGTCGTTCCCGGCCTGCCGCCGCTGCCGCGGTTGATGCCGCTGCTCGCCGCCGCGGAAGCCGCGCGCGATACGCGCGATGCGGAAGCGTTGGAGGAATTGACGTTGCGGCTCATTGGAGCGGTTGCGTCGCTGCTGGCGGAAAACCGGCCGCCCGCGCGGAGGCCGAGTGTGCGCGACGAGCGGCGCATTAGCGCGGCCGTCCGCCGGATCGAGGCGCACGCCGAAGAGCCGCTTTCGCTTGCCGCGCTCGCAGATGAAGCAAGGCTAAGCGCCTATCATTTCCTGCGCGTATTCGCGCAAGTGACCGGCATGACGCCGCACCAATATGTGCTGCGCGCGCGGCTGCATCGCGCGGCGGTGCGGCTGCGCAGCAGCGATGCGACGATCTCGGCCATTGCCTTCGATGCCGGCTTCGGCGACCTGTCGACTTTCAACCGCCGATTCCGCCGCCTGTTCGGCAAGCACCCGGGCGGCTATCGCGCGCGCGGTTGAACCTCGGTCTCTTTCGTCGCCGGCGGGATCGGAATACCAGGCAGGCGCCAGGGCGCTTGGGCAAAGCGCTCCTGCAGGAATTGCAGGAACACGGCGACGCGCGGCAGCCGCTGACGGCCGGCCGGGTAGATCGCGGCGAGTGGAAACGGCTCGACATGGTGGATGTCGGTCAGCAAGGCGACGAGCTCGCCGTCGCGCAATGGCCCGCCGACGATGACATCCGAGAGACGAATGATGCCGGCGCCTTCGATCGCCAGCCGCAGCGCCGCTTCGGCATCGTCGGTGGCGACGCGCGGGCGCACTTCCACCACGTCAACGCCGCTGCGGGTCTTGAACGGCCAGCGGTTGAGACCGGGGCCGGCGACGGTGATGCAGTCGTGGTTTTTGAGATCGGCGGCGACGCGCGGCGTGCCGCGCCGATTAAGATAGGACGGCGCCGCGCAAATGACGCGCTGCAGGTCGGCGATCTTGCGGCGGATGAACGGGCCTTCCGGGATATGCCCGGAGCGCACGGCAAGATCGGCCTGTTCCTCGATCAGGTCGACCAGGCGGTCGGTGATCGAGAGATCGACATCGATTTCCGGGTAGCGGGCGAGGAAATCGGCCAGCGCCGGCGCGAGTTGGTGCAGGCCGAAGGCGGTGCCGGAATTGATGCGCAGCTTGCCGCGCGGGGCGCCGCGCATATGCGTGACTTCGGCCTCGGCCTCCTCGACATCGGCGACGATCCGGCGGGCGCGGGCTAAAAACGCTTCTCCTTCAGGGGTTAAGACCAGTCTTCGCGTGGTGCGGGCGAGCAGGCGCACGCCCAGCCGGTCTTCCAGCCGCGACACGAGCTTGGAGACGGCCGAGGGGGTCAGCCCTAAGTCCTTGGCAGCGGACGAGAAACTGCCGCGGTCCATGACGCGGACAAAGACGCGCAGGTCGGAACTCGTATCCATGGCTTTTCCCCTATGACACTGATCTTTCTGTCGAAATTCTCCGGCTGGCGCCGATCTATTCCTTTTTGGCAACAAAGAATATGACCATCAGCATATTATGTTCCATCTAAAAGATAATATTATGTGCCTTGCGCATAGGGATACGATGATCCTCGCGCTTGGAGAGACTACCATGAAGACCCGTAAGCACCGCCACTTTCACCAGGTCGACGTTCATGCCGCGCTCGCACGCGCACATGCCGACCGCGCCGAATATATCCGTTTTGCCCTGGCCCAAGTGCCCGGGCTCGTGAAGCGCCTGTCGGCCAAGCTTCGTCCCGATCGCCAGCGGTTGCCGCAAACCGGCGCCTGGGCCTGAAGGGCGCGGATCCGATGATTCTGGGTCTCATCCTGCGCCTGCTTTCGCGCCTAAGCCAAAGCTGACGGTATTTGCTTTTCGTCATCCCCCAAGGTCGGGTCACCTCCAACCCAAACGGCCCGTGCCTCGTTTTCTTGGAAACCATCATTATCTGAATGCCTTGACGCGCGATCCGCGCGTCCCCAAAGCTATGGCGTCAGTCAGCCGGACGGCCGCTCCGGGCCCATGCCGAAAGGCGGCCGGGGAGGAAAGTCCGGGCTCCACGGACAAACGGTGCCGGATAACGTCCGGCGGGGGTCCTCTGCGTTAACAGCGCAGATCGCCTTTAGGGAAAGTGCCACAGAGATCAGACCGCCGCGGCGCGTTGCGTATCGGCCGCGGCAAGGGTGAAACGGTGCGGTAAGAGCGCACCGCGCTTGCCGGCAACGGCAGCGGCACGGCAAACCCCACCGGGAGCAAGACCGAATAGGAACGGCTTAGGCCCTTGCGGGCCGGATCGGTCCGGATTTGCCGTTCGGGTAGGTTGCTTGACGCGCCGGGTAACCGGCGTGCCAGAGGAATGGCCGTCACGTCTGCGGGTTACGCCGCGGGCCATACAGAACCCGGCTTACAGGCTGGCTGATACATTCAGGGGGTTCGGCGGCGACACCGCCGGACCCCCACCAATTTTGCAGGCGGCTTTAGCGCGACCGTGCGCTTGCATCATTACGCGCGCGGCATAATGCGCCATGCTCGTAGAAGCCTTATTGCTCGATGGCGAGCACAGCGATCCCCTGGTGCTCGCACAATTGCATCCTCGTTCTATCGGGCCAGACGATAAAGAACTCAAGGCTTGTGGATCACGTCGCACGAAGTTCGTCGCCGCAGGGGCTTTAACGCCGTCAACGGCCGTCGCTGATGCAGCCGTCACATCCGTTTCGCGTCAGGCATGACGCATACCAATTGAACAAATATCTTCCATAGCCTGCAATAAGAGTATAGCGCTTATTGATGGAGGCAAAAAGACCGAACATTTTTTAAGTACGCGTTCTTAAAGAACATACGGTCGATCCAAACGCGCGGCGTTCGATTTCTTGCGCCGAATGGGCCATCCGAAACAATCGAATTCTGGATTCGCCGCGCCTGACATCGGCGGGCGACGGGAGGCGTCTTGTCCACGATCATCACGCGGCTGTCGCCGCCGTTGCTGCTGCTCGTTGCGCTTCAACTTGGCAGCGCCGACGCACAGCAGCCTAATCGGTTGCCGAGTCTTGGTCTAGGTGACGCCGTCGTCACCGGATTTTCCGGAACCATCGCCTCCGATCCGAACAAGCGGCGCCCGCCGGGTAAATCCGCCATCGATTTGAGTTTTATCGACCCGGAGGGCCCTTCGGCCCGGATTATCGCCATCGGCCGTCCGGGCCATGTCTGGGACGGCCGTTTGCTTACCGCCCCCAAGACCTTCGATGTGCTGGCCAAAGATGTCGGCCAGGTTTTCGGCGTCGCGCTCGATGACGCGTCCCCTCCCAACATCTACCTCGCCGCCACCTCAGCCTTTGGGCTGAACATCGTCGGCCGCGGCCGCAACGGCGTGATCGAGAGACGGAAAAAGGGTGGACCCGGCGCCGGATGGATGAAGGGGCAGTTCGGCCTCGACCTGCAAGGCGGACCCGGCGCCATCTACAAGGTCGACGGACGGACCGGCGTGGTGGCCTTGTTCGCCAATGTCACGCTCGATGGCGTGCCGAATCCAGCACCGGCACTAGGGAACCTCGCCTATGATTCCGCGCACAAGCAATTGTTCGTATCGGATCTCTACACCGGCATGATCCATCGCTTCGATCTCGATGGCAAAGAGCTCGGCCGCTACGACCACGGCGTAACCGGTCTCGGCGCGGCCAAGCTTGATACCGCTGCGTTCGATCCCGCGAACCGGCCCAACATCGGCAGTGAGCAGTTTGACACCCAGCGGCCGGACAGTTGGGGATTCGCTCCGCCCGTGCGCCGGGTCTGGGGTCTCGCCGTCCATGACCGCCGGCTTTACTATTCGGCCAGGAACGGATCGGTGGGTAATGGTCCGCAAATTTGGTCGGTCGGCATCGCGCAAGACGGCAGCTTTGCCGCCGATCCGCGCTGGGAGATCGATGTTCCCGCAAAGCCCGGACCTTATCCGGTTTCCGATATCGCCTTTTCGCAAGCCGGCGCCATGATCCTGGCGCAGCGGGCGCCGATCGCCGCGGCGTACGATTATTCGGCCTTTACCAAACAAGGCGAACCGCGCGTGTTGCGCTATTCGTTGGAAAGCCCGGACGATCCGAATACGCCGAGCCGCTGGGTGCCAGCGCCGGAGGAATATGCCATCGGCTTTGCCGTCGATTACCGCAATGGCAATGGCGGCGTTGCGCTCGGCTATGGCTATGACGCTGACGGAGCGCTGCAGCCGACGGCCTGCGAGGCCGCGCTATGGAGCACCGGACAAAATCTGCGCAGCAATCCGGCGCTGCGCGCCCGCCTCGAACCCGGCGGTCCGCTGCTGGTGCAAGGGCTGCAAGGCAGTCCTGCCGATCTGGTGCGCAGCGCCAACGCGCCGCCGTGGACGAGCTACTTCGTCGACTATGACGATAAATTCGACGATGCGCGCGCCAGCGGCCATATGGGCAGCGTGCGGATTTTCGCGCAGCCTTGCGCCGCCTCAGCCACTGCGCGGCCTGCCGCCGGCATCGCCGGCACTCCCGGTATCGTGACGCCGATCGGCTGCGTCGGCCCGAACTGCCGCATTTTCTGCACGCCGACCTGCGTCTGCCCGCCGGGCACCGTGCTCGAAGGCAAGGAATGCGTAAAGCAGGAGTGTCCGGACGGGCAAGTTTTCAATCCGGCCACCGGCGCGTGCGGGTGTCCCCGGGGTACCGTGCTCGCAGGCAGGGAATGCGTACCCATAGAGAAAAAGCGGGTGATCTCGTGCCGGCCACCACTGATTTTCGATCCGACATCCGGTAATTGCGTGCCGCGGCCGCGCGAATGCCCGCTGCCGCTGGTCCTCGGCCCCGCCGACACCTGCATCTGCCCACAGGGCACCGTGATGCAGGACGACAAATGCGTGCCGCAGATTTGTCCGTCGCCGCTGGTTCCTGGTCCGTGCACCTGCCCGGAGGGCACCGTGCAGGATGGCATGCTCTGCGTGCCGCCGCCAAAGTGTCCGCCGCCGCAGATTATGAATCAGCGCGGCGAATGCGTGTGTCCGGAGCCGATGGCACCGGGCGCGGTCCCCGGTACATGCATGTGTCCCGACGGCGAAGTGCTGGTGGACGGCAAATGCGTGCCGCCGCCGAAGCCCTGCCCGCCGCCGCAAGTCATGAATGTCGACGGTATCTGCGAATGTCCCGCACCAATGGTCCCGGGCGCTGTGCCGGATACCTGCATCTGTCCGCAGGGCAGCGCGCTGGTAAATGGGAAATGCGTGACAGTGAAGAGGCGCATCCACAAGACGCAACCTGAGCCGAAGCGGCATCCGAAGCCGAAACGTGAGCGCCACCGTGCGCGCGAATGTCCCGAAGGCAAGGTGATGGTGCACGGCCATTGCGTCATGCCGGAGCGCAAGTCGCGCGACAACGACAGAATTCCCGAGTTCAGAATTCCCGGCTCGGGCGGGCGCGGCTCGCCCAATAGTCAAGGCGGCGGTTCGGGAGGCGCGCCCGGCAGACGGTAGAGCGCAAACCGTGCCGGCGGAGCACGACATTGCGGCCGTGACCGCAGGCCGACAGCCGGGCGATCGCTCGCAATGCGAATGCGCACTCCGTAGAACCCGGCTCACGGGCTGGCTGATACAGCAAGGGGGCTCGGCGGCGACATCGCCGGGCCCCCGCCAATTTTGGCTCGTCGTACACGCGCTCTCACATGCAAAATGCGCATAGCAATTTCACGTGGTGAAAATGTAAAATAGCCACGAACATCTTCTTCCTTCGCTTCTTCCCAGCGCAATTCTCGGCGGGATGTCTGCTCTTTCGGCGATGTTGTTCGGCGTGGGGGCGCGGATTGAATCTCACCCCACCGACGGAACGACCGGCAGCAGCAAATGTGAATCGTATCGGGCGCCGCAGTAGATCGTGTGGCGGCCGGTGTTGAGCGTCTCGCTGTGCTCGGTCGAGATGCGCCCATGCTTGAGCGGCAGCGGGTTGGAGCGCGTGTAGCTGAACGATCCGCCCTGCACGTCGAGCCGCAGCGACTCGCCGGCGCGGAACAGCGTGCTCGACGGCCAGATTTCGATTTCCACCGCGACGATCTCGCCGGGCGTGAGTTTCAAGGCGCGCTGATGCTTGAGCCAGGGCTGGTAGGGCGTCGAGCGTTGAGGATCGAGCTCGCGATGCGACACGCGCAGCCAGCCGCGCGCCGCGAGGCCATGCTCGATGTGATTGAAATCGGGGAAATGCACCTCGTGGCCGCGGCGGTCGAGCTTCCTTAAGCCGACGAAGAGGTCCATGTCATTGCCGCTATCGGTCGAGATCCACAGCTTCAATTTTATGTGGCCGGTGATTTCGGTATCGGCCGCGAACCGGTGCGTGAACACGGCGCGGCCGCCGTCGCTGTTCGGCACGGTTGAATCGTAGGCGATCTGCTGCTGCGTCTGCGTCGGCCCGCTTCGCAAGCTGCCGCCGTCGAGATGGAACGCGACATACTGCGTTTGCGGCAGCGGCCAGGCGTCGGCGAATTTGATACGCCCGTCATAGAAGCGCTCGCGCACTTCGTAGCGCACGTGTGGCGTGTCGAGCCAATCGTTCTCCTCGCCCTTGAGGAAATAGTCGCAGAAGCGCAACTGCCGCTGCAGCGCCTCGCGGTGGAAATAGGTTTCCCACTCCTTGCGGCCGTGAAGTTCGAGCCATTTGTGCTCGGACGAAGCCTGCCGGAAGCCTTCGATCGTGCCGCGATTGTGCAGCCCCTGCGTCGACCAGCTGGCGCAGACATAGAGCGGCACTTTGATGTCGGCGAGATTGCCGTGCCGCATCTGCCAGTATTCGTCAAGAAACGGGTGCGCGCGCTTGCCGTCTTCCAGCCCGTCGAGATCGCAGCCCGGCCAGGTCTTTCTCACGATCGCGTCGAGAAACGGACAGAAGCTCGTCTCGGGAATGCCGCCATGGAACGCCCATTCGCGATAAAGATCGCTCACGCCCTCCCACGGGATCATCGCGGCAAGATGCGGCGGGTTGAGCTGGCCGACCCGCCATTGCGTCATGGCGAGATAGGAGACGCCGTTGGTGACGACCCTGCCGCTGCTCCAGCTCTGCGTGCCGCACCATTCGATGACGTCGTAGAAGTCCTCCGCCTCCATCAGCGAGAGCGGCGAAATCTTGCCGGTCGCGCCGGAGGTGCCGCGCGCCGCGGCTTTGACCACCACGTAGCCGTTGGGCACCCAGAAGCCGGGATCGGGCGCCTCCCAGGGCGCAAACAGCGAGGCATTGTACTGGCCGAGCGTGTAGGGCCCGCCCGCCGGCATGCCGGATGCCATGTGGATCGAATCCTTGCCGTAGATGTCGAACGACACCGCGACCGGAAACTGACCGTCATAGGGCGGACGACAAACATTGACATAGAGTACGGTGCCGTCGCGCGTGCGCACGGCGACGTCCTTCTCGAAGATCATGCGCTTGAAGCCGTAGTGCATCGTCGAGACCACGATATCGTTGCGGCCCGGTTCGCAGTCGTTGGGATGCGAGGGCTTGGCCTCCGACGCCGCCTGATCGCGCGGCTCGGCCGGCTCGCGAACAAAATCAGTCATGGCAATTCCTCAAGTTGATCAGAACGATCTGGATCCGTGCCGCAAGCTGTTTCCCTCCCCCCGCGAAGCGGTGGGGAGGGTGGTGCGTCGCCGAAGCGCAAGCGTAGGCGACGCGCCGGGTGGGGGGTGATCGAGCCACGCCCGCGCAAAGAGCCCCCACCCGCGACGGCGCAGCTTCATATCCATGAAGGCCATCGGGGCGCGCTTCCGCACTAGAATAAAGCGAGAATTTCCTGACGCGCCGATGCCGGCCCAAACCCGCGCAGCCTGGCGCGCGCGATCATAAAGTGGGCAGCCAACCCCGCTTGACGCCGGCGTCGGCCTTCGACAAGGGCGCGCTGATGCTGCAGATGAGCCCTTGCGGATTGAATTCGGTGGTCACCTTGCCGTCGAGGTCATGCGCCAGCGTCCGTTCGAGCAGCAGCGAGCCGAAACCGCGGCGCTTCGGCGGCGCCACAGGCGGGCCGCCGCTCTCGCGCCAGACCAGCTTGAGCCGTGGTCGCGGCTCTTCCGCGCGGGTCCAAGTGATTTCGATCTTGCCCGCTTCGTTCGACAGCGCGCCGTATTTTGCGGCGTTGGTGAACAATTCATGCAGCGCCATCGCCAAGGCCAGCGCTTGCCGCGGCGACAGCAGCACGGGCGGTCCCGCCAGCGTTATGCGTTCCTTGTTGGCCCCGCGCGCCTGCAGGGTGTCGGCCGCCAAGTCCGCGAGCGAAGCGCTTTCCCAATTCGAGCGGGTGAGCAGGTCGTGCGCGAAGGCGAGCGCGATGAGGCGGCCTTCGAAGGCCTTCTTCGCCTCCGCCGTCGTGCGCACGCCCTTGAATGTCTGATTGGCAATGCTCTGCATCACGGCGAGCGTGTTCTTCACGCGATGGTTCAATTCGGCGAGCAGCATTTCGCGGTGAGCCTCCGCCCGCTTGCGGCCGCTGATGTCGACGACGGCGGCAAGCGCCATCAGGCCATCGGCCGTCACGATCGGGCTCAACCCGATCTCGACCGGAATTTCGGAACCGTTCTTGTGCAGGGCGAACAGGTCGCGGCCGGCGCCCATCGGCCGCGCGCTCGGGTCTTTCTGGTAGATGGCGCGATAGCCGGGATGCGCTTTGCGGAAGCGTTCGGGCACCAGCGTGTCGATCGACTGTCCGATCATTTCATCGCGGCTATAGCCGAACAACGTTTCGGCGTGGGCGTTGACCATGAGGATGCGCCCGTCGGCATTGGTCATCAGCATGCCGCTCGGCGCCGCTTCGACCGCCAGACGGAAGCGCTCCTCGGTGTCGCGCAAGGCGGCCTCGGTTTCTTCGCGTTCCGTGATGTCGACATTGACGCCGATCATCCCGAGGAATTCGCCGTTGGCGGCCATGCGCGGCCGCGCGTCGGTCTGCAATACGCGGTAGCAGCCGTCCGCCCGCCGATAACGCCCTTTGACGGTCACGTTCGAGCGGTTGGCGATCGCTTGCATCATCTGGCGGCCGATTTCCGCCGCGTCGTCCGGATGCATGGTTACTTGCCAATCAAACGTCGCAATGCCCTTCTCGTCGACCGCCCAGAAGTCGCGCAGCATCCGGTTGAGATGCAGGCACTTGCCCGCCGCGTCGCTGATCCAGATCATCACCGGCGCATGCTCCGACATCAGGCGGAAGCGTTCCTCCGACTCGCGCAGCTCTTCTTCGGCCAATTGCCGCGCTTGCTCGGCGTTAATTCTCTCGAGGCTGAAGCTGACTTGGCGCGCGATCGTGACGGCGAGGTCGACCTCATGATCGGAAAAAACATGCGGCGCATCGTAATAAGTCATGAATTTGCCGATGACGGCGCCCTTTGCGGTCAACGGGATGAAGGCAAGGCCGCGAATGCCCTCGCGTTCGATCGCCGCCTTCAGCCAATCCGGCTCGCCGGTGGCGGCGATATCCTCCAGGAAAATGGGCCGCGGATCGCGATCGCCCGGCTTCCATGGCGAATGGCCCTCGACCGTCTTGCGGTAGGCCTCGGACAACTTGCGCCAGGCGACGAAGCGCAGCACGCCGGCTTCGTCGAACATCAAAAGCGAAGCGCGCTCGCAGCCGAGCGCGCTGTAGATCGCGTCGAGCGCGGCTTCATAGACATAGGCGGCACTTTCGGCGTGGTGCAGGCGATCGGTGAAGCTATAGAGCGCCGCAAGCTCTTTCATGCGCCGCGCCAGCGCTTCCTCGGACTGCTTTCGCTGCCTGACATCGCGGCACACGGTCGCCGCGCCGACGATCTCACCGGCCGGATTGCGGATCGGCGAGACGGTGAGTTCCACCGCAATCCGCGTCCCGTCCTTGCTCACGCGCACCGTGTCATACTGACCAAACCAGCCGCCGGCGCGCAGCTTCGCGATCGCCTCGCGCGCCAAATCGAGGCGCTCGGGCGGCACCAGCGTCAGCAGCGATTTTCCCAGAATCTCGTCGGCTGCGTAGCCGAACAGGCGTTCGGCCTGCGTGTTCCAGGACGTGATCGACCCCTCGATATTCCAGCTCCAGATCGCGTCGCGCGAGGTTTCGACGATCGCGGCATATTGCTGACGGCGCGCCTCCTCATGTGCGATCCGCTCCAGGAGCGCCGCCATCTGCGCCCGGCTTTCCGAAAGCATGTCGCGCAGACTCTGAACGTGCCTCGCAAGCTCGGCTCGCGGAATAGCGTTCGTCTTCATATGCGGGAGGTTCCCAGCCTGTTCCTATGCCCTTCCAGCCGGGCATTGTTGGAACCGGCGCAGCATTCCGACTAAAATCGATCAGTGCGGGCGCAGAATAACGCAAACAGCCAAGCGCGTGAAGCAGTGGCGGCAAAGCCGGCAAAATCGAAATCGGAAAAAGTCCGCCGGGCGGCGAAGATCGTATTTCTCATTGCCCTCCTGCCGACCATCCTTTTCGCGTTGCGCAGCTATGGTTCGTTTCGCCTCTTGCGCTCGGCCTACGAGGCGGGCGCGCCGCTGACCAGCAGCATCCGCCCCTGGATGACGCTCAACTATGTCGCGGCCGCCTTTCACGCGCCCGAGCCGGCGCTGGTCGCGCAGCTTGGCCTGCCGCCGCAGACCGACCCCGATAGCAGCCTGATAACGCTCGCCGGCCGTGCCGGCATTTCGCCCGCGCTCTATGCCCAGCGCGTGCAGCGGGCGATTGCGGCGCTAACGCCCAAGGCAAATGTGGAACACGCCAACGGCAGCGCGAGCTGGTTCGGCGCCATCGGCGATTCCGTGCTCACGGCGGTCCTGGTCTACGGCTATCCGGCGCTCGGCCTGACGCTGATGCTCGGCGCCATCGGCCTGCCTTTGCCCGATGGGGTGGCGACCACAATCGCCGGCTCGCTCGCCTCGCAGGGGCGCATCGACTGGCTCTTGGCCACCGCCGTCATCGTCATCGCCTCGGTCATCGGCGATGCGGTCGGCTACTTCATCGGCCGCCTGCTCAGCGAGCAGTTCCTGTCGCGTCACGGCCATTGGCTCGGCTTCACGCCACAGCGGCGGGCACGCGCGCAAGCGCTGTTCGACCGCTGGGGTTTGCTCACCGTGTTCATCACCCGCACCTTCATGTCCTACTTGAGCTCAATCGCCAGCCTGCTGGCGGGCTTGAGCCACTACCGGCTGGCGAAATTCCTCGGCGCCGCTTCGATCGGCCGCCTGGTGTGGACCGCCGGCTATTTCGGGCTCGGCTACGGCATCGGCGGCGATTGGGAGGCGGCCACCAGCTTTCTCACCAATCTGAGCGCGCTGGTGCTGCTGCTGGCGCTGCTTGCCGCCTCCGGCGCCGTCGCCTCGGGCCGCTTTGCCGGCACGGCGGGTATATGACGGCATGATGCATCCCGGCGCGATTTAGAGAGCCGGCTTAACGAATCCGGTAGCTGGCGTGGCAGGCTGTGCAGGCCGTTGTCACTTCATGCAGGGCCCGGTTGACATCGCGCATGGAGTCGAGCGTCGGCGACACCGAGGCGTTTTGCAGGACAATGGCCAAGCGGCTTGCTGCGCGATGCATGCCGGTGCCGACATTCTGCATCGGCTCCGGCAAGAACGGCGCCAGATGAGCGGCGTCGTGCAGGCCGAGCGAACTCATCCCCAACCTTTGCTCGGTGATCTTGGCGGCCGCATCGAGCTTCTCGTCGGCGAGATCGGCAATGATTTCATTCAGCGTGGCGAGATGATCGCGCATGTTGCCTAGCATGTGCTCCTGCAGAGGTTCCGGCAGACGGACGAGCACGCGCGAATCGGGGGCCGCGCCGGCGCCGGGCGGTATTTCGTTTGCGGCACCCGGGTGCATTGGATGCATATGCTGCATCGGCGGCATGGGCGCGCCGTCCTGAGCCCACCCTGACGACCCGGCCACAAGGCCGACGAGCAATATCAGTGCAGATCTAATTTTCATGGCGCTCTCATGCTCTTCAGCCGATCAATCTAGATTCTGGCGCCATGGGCGTCGTATGACCTCGATCATACAGCGTGCTTGCTGCCCGCTTTACCATAATCTCGCCCGACAACGGGAATTCGCCCCATTCGGTGCATCCAAAAGTCCCAATTTGAGCGAAATCAATAAGCCGGAACAGCATGCGGAAATAATTCATCGCGTTCGAGCGGCAACCGATCGTGAACGACATGGCGCAGACAGCGGCCATCGACAACTTGGGTGCTGCGGCGGCGGCAGCCATACCCGCCGGCTTGACGACCGCGGAAGCCCATCGGCGGCTCGCCGATTACGGCGCTAATCTCGTCGCGGAGCAAACGCCGGCGCGCTGGCGGACTTTCCTCGCGAAGTTTTGGTCCCCGGTGCCCTGGCTGCTTGAAATCGCGATCGTGCTCGAGCTTTGGCTCGGCCAGACCATCGAAGCTGGCGTAATCGGCGGCCTGTTGCTGTTCAACGTCACGCTGGGTTTCGTCCAGGAGAGCCGCGCGGCCGCTGCGCTCGCCGCGCTGAAAAAACGGCTGGCGCCGACCGCGCTGGTTCGCCGCGACGGCGCATGGGTGCGGCTAGCGGCCGAAACCGTTGTGCCGGGTGACGTGATCGAGCTGGCGCTCGGTGCGCTGGTTCCGGCGGATGCGACCGTCGTTTCGGGTTCGCTGCTGGTCGACCAATCGATGCTGACCGGTGAGTCGGTGCCGGCCGAGGCCAATCCGGCAGACAAGGTCTACGCCGGCGCGCTCATCCGCCGCGGCCAAGCCATCGCCGAGGTGACCGCCACCGGCTCGCGCAGCTATTTCGGCCGCACCGCCGAGTTGGTGCGCATGGCGCATGGCGCCAGCACCGAGCAAGCCGCGACATTTGCGGCTACCCGTTACCTTGTGATCGTAAACGGAACGGTGTCCGCGCTCATCATCGTCTCGGCCTATTTCATGGCGCTGCCTGCGCATGATCTGGTGCGCTTGGCATTGACCGGGCTGCTCGCCACCATGCCGGTGGCGCTGCCGGCGACCTTTGCGCTGTCGGCCGCACTCGGCGCCCAGGCACTCGCCCAGCGCGGTGTGTTGCTCACCCGCCTGTCGGCCGCGCACGAAGCCGCCGCCATGGACGTGCTGTGCGCGGACAAGACCGGCACGCTCACGCGTAACACGCTGCAGGTTGCCGATGTCGTCGCAATGCCCGGCTTCGAGCGCGAGCGCGTGTTGGCGCTGGCGGCTATGGCGAGCTCCCAAGCGGATCAAGACCCGATCGACGCGGCCATCCGCGCAGCCGCGGCCAAGGCAACCGATTGGGTTTGCCGCGAACGCTTGCTGCGCCTCATTCCCTTCGATCCGGCCGTCAAGACCTCGGAAGCCTTCGCAATCGACGATAATGGCCACGAACTGCAGATTGCCAAAGGCGCCTTCGGGATCGTCGCCACGCGGGCCGCGGTGCCGGAAGGCGCGCGCAAGCTTGTCGACGGCCTCGCGGCACAGGGCAACCGCGTCATCGCCGTCGCCGCCGGCGCACCCAATTCGCTGCGCCTGTGCGGTCTCATCGCGCTGAGCGACCCGCCGCGCGAGGATTCGGCAAAACTCATCGCCGCACTGCACGGCATGCACGTGCGCACCGTGATGGTGACCGGCGATTCGGCCGTCACCGCCGCAGCCATCGCCGGCAAAGTGGGCATTGCCGGCGCCGTCTGCCGTGCGGAGCAGCTGGCCGAGCACACGCGCGCCGAACAATGCGGCGTGATCGCCCGCGTGATGCCGGAGCAGAAATACCAGCTGGTTAAGGCGCTCCAGCAGCACCATCACGTGGTCGGCATGTGCGGCGATGGCGTCAACGACGCGCCCGCCCTTCGCCAGGCGCAGATCGGGATTGCCGTGGCTTCGGCCACCGATGTCGCCAAGGCCGCGGCCGCCATGGTGCTGACCGAGCCCGGCCTTGCCGGCATTGTTGATGCCGTGCAGGAGGGCCGCCTCGGCTTTCAGCGCATGCTGACCTACACCTTCAACATGCTGGTCAAGAAGACCGAGATCGTGCTGTTCCTGGCGATCGGTTTCGCGCTCACCGGCCACGGCGTGCTCACGCCGGCGCTCATGATCCTGCTGATCGTCAACAACGACTTCCTGGCGATGTCGATCACCACCGACCGCGCCAGCCCGGCCCCGTCACCCAGCGTCTGGCGCATGCGCAACATCACGGCCGCTGCGCTGGTACTCGGCGCCTGTAAGCTGGGCTTTTCCGCGGCTCTGCTGGCGGTCGGCAGGTTCAAGCTCGGCTTCGGCCCGGGCGAACTGCAGACGCTCGCCTTCGTTACGCTCGCGTTCGGCAACCAAGCCATCTTGTATGTGCTGCGCGAACGCCGCTCGATGTGGAGCTCGAAGCCCGGCAATTGGGTGCTGGCATCATCGGTCGCCGGTATTGCGCTGGTCGCAGCGCTGGCGCTGTCGGGCACCCTGATGCAGCCGCTGCCGTGGCGGATACTGGCGGCCATCTTCCTCGCGGCGATCGGACTCGCGCTAATCCTCGACCGGATTAAGCTACCGGTAACCGCGGCATTCAAGGTCGAATGACGAGCGATAGGAGGAGGAGATGACGGACGCAGTTCAACATCATCATTGTGCCCGGCCCTGGTACCTGCGGCCGCCGGTGTGGTTGCTCGCCATCGTCGTGCTGGCGCTCGCGATCTTTGGCATTGTTGAATCGGCAGGCATCCCGGCGGCGATCCCATACAGCCGCTTCCTCGATCAGCTCGAGGCCGGCAATGTCGCCAGCATCACCTTGCAGGGAACGCAGATCCAAGGAAATTACAAGCAGCCGGCGAACGGCATCAACGGGACGGCACAAGTCAATACATTCCGTAGCCGCCTGCCCGACTTCGGCGACCCCGCTTTAATCGGCGAGCTGCGCAAACAGCACGTAAAGATCGACGTTGTTTCATCTTCCTCGTGGACGCGGCTGCTGGCCGGCATCCCTCTCCCGATGCTGATTTTCCTCGGTTTCATCGCCATCGCCGCCGTGCTCAGATTGATGCGCGGTGGGATGGCGCCATCGAACGCCGCCATGCCGATGCATCCGATGCAAGGCATGATCGGAATGGTTTCCAGTCTGTTCGGCAAGCAAGAGCAGGCTGCGAACGCGCCCGATCAGAAGGCCACGAAAAACTCCTAGACCGGGCGGCTGTCGCAGCCAATGGCGTCAGGGGGCATCGGTCGGCGCGCGCGCCCGCCACAGTGCCGTCACCATCCAGCCGGTCGAGACGCCGACAAAGCCGCCGGCGATGACGTCGCTCAAGAAATGAAAATTGGCGCCGATCAGCCCGACGGCCACGGCGGCAACCACCAGCGCATAGAGCGCGCGCCATCGCGGATAAGCGATCCACAGCACCGAAATCACCGCGCAGGTGATCGCGGTATGGCCGGATGGAAACGACGCAAAGCCGGGCCCGCCGTGGAACAAATTGAAGCCATAGGCGCCGTCGCGGATGAAGGATGGATTGTTCTGCACCCAGGTTTCCGGCCATGTGCGGCCGAACATGAACTTGAGCTGGATCTTGAGCATCTCGGCCATCACCAGGCTGATGCTGCAGAGGAGCGCCGTCGCCGCGGACTTCGAAAGCGCGCGGCCGCAGAGCGCCCACAGGCCGAGACCGACGAAAACGACCACGGCGAGCGGCACGAACGGGTCCGGAATGTGGGTGAGTTCCGCGAATGCCGCGTGGTGCGCGAACCGCGCGTGCGCAAACTGCGCCACGGGCCGGTCAAGCCACGCATAAGTCGCGGCGACCACGGCTGCGGTCGCCAACAAGCCCAAAAGCCAGCGTTGGATCGCTGTCACGTCGCACCCGAGCGCCTGACGCGCAAGCCCCGTCCGAGACTGGCCAATTTTGCCGGGCGCCACAAGGCAGCGCCTAATTCGCAGGCCGCTAAGAGCGAACAGGACCTTGCCGAAACGGCGCTTCCGACCCGAAGAAAAAATCGCTAACATTTGTTCGGGGAGCCGTCAGGGAAGTCCCGGTTCAAAGACCTTGAGCCATCGAAGCGCCGCGGGCGCCGTCGATGGCAGCCCTGGCTGCAAGCCCCTACGCGGGTGATGGCCGATGAGCGAGCAGTCCGCCACCAAGGGTTCCGATCAAGGCAAGGCGCGGCCGCCGCGCACCGCATTGATCGCGGGCGCCATCGCGTTGGTCGGCGGTGCGCTGACCGTCGGCGCGCTGATGTTTGCCAGCGGCCCGGGTTCCAACAGCGCATCGACCTCCGGCGCGTCCCAGCTCGCCATCGTCGCGCAGGCGGACATCGACGGGGCCGCGGGAACGCTCAGCTCGGGGGTCGAGGGACAGCTCACCAGCCAAGCGAAAAGCTGCACGATCCCGCTCGCGCATGTCACCATCGTCAAGACGCCGGGCACGCCGGACGGAACGGTCCAGATTCGCTCGGGCAATTACCTGTCGCCGACCTTTCAGGTGACCGACACGCCACAGAGCGTGGCGATCCCGTTTCCCGCGGCCTATTCGGTCGGCCACGGTGTGATCAGCGTGCAAGGCAGCGCCAGCGGCATGCTGGTCTCGCTCTATCCGGGCTGGAAATTGCAAACGCTCAACGGCTCGGCCTCCCACAACGTCGTGTGGACGCCGCGCAATCCGTGCTGATGAAGGACTGCTCCGAGGTATGAAAAAGCTGTTCGCCAACCAGACCTTCACCATGTTCTTCGTTTCGGTCGCCGCCCTGGTGGTGGGAACCTGGCTCATTAATCCGCAATCGGGCCCGATCGCCTGGCTGTCGCATGGCGGATCGTTTCTTACCACGCTGGTGCGGCTTCTGATTACGCTGGGCATCCTCGCGGTCGGCGCCGGGGTGACGTATGTCGCGATGCGGCTCGCGCTCGCCGGGGAACAGCCGGCCTATGCCGCAGCCGGCGGCGGCCCCAGTTCCTTCGACATCGCCGGCTTGCGGCTGTTGAAAGTGCCCGAGCAGAAGCCGGCGCGCACGGCCGAAAACGCGCTCAATGAGCTCGACGCCATGGTCGGCCTCGGTCCGGTCAAGGACGAGGTCAACAAACTGATCGCCCGGCTGCAGGTCGAAGCCAAGCGGCGGGCGCAGAATCTTCCGGTCACGCCGATGAGCCTGCATATGGTGTTCACCGGCCCCCCCGGCGTCGGCAAGACGCAGGTCGCGCGCGCGCTCGGCGACATCTATCGCTCGCTGCACGTGCTGCGCAAAGGCCATCTGGTCGAAACCGACCGCTCCGACCTGGTCGCCGGCTATATCGGACAGACCGCGACCAAGACGCTCGACAAATGCAAGGAGGCGCTCGACGGCATCCTGTTCATCGACGAGGCCTATGCGCTCGCCGGTAGCGGTGGCTCGACCGGCGATTTCGGCAAGGAAGCCATCGACACGCTGCTGAAATTCATGGAGGACAACCGCGACCGCATTGTCGTGATCGTCGCCGGCTATCCGAACGAGATGCGCCGCTTCGTCTCCTCCAATCCGGGGCTTGCCAGCCGCTTCACCAAGACCATCGAATTTCCGCCCTATGAGCCGCTGGAGCTGTGCGAGATTTTCAAGGGCATGGCCGAGCGCCAGCATTTCAAATTGCCCGACAATTTCGAGACCAAGCTGCGTCCCTGGATCACGGAAAGCGCGGGCCGCGAGGATTGGGGCAACGCGCGCGAGGTGCGAACGCTCTTGGAAAAAGCGCGCGAAGCGCAGGCGCTGCGCATCTCGGCCGATCCGACCGGCGATCTGACCGCCCTGTCGATGGCCGACCTGGAAAAGGCGATGGGTCTTTTGGGGCCGGCGCCGGGCGAGATCGAAGTCGCGGAATCGACGACCGGCGACGCGGGACCCGGCATCGCCAAGCTGCACCTGCTCAAGGTCCCCGAGCAGAAGCCGGCCCGTACGGCCGAAGACGCACTCAGAGAACTCGATGCCATGGTCGGCCTCGCGCCGGTCAAGGACGAGGTCAACAAGCTGATTACGCGGCTGCAGGTCGAGGCCAAGCGGCGCGCGCAGAATCTGCCGGTGACGCCGATGAGCCTGCACATGGTGTTCACCGGGCCGCCCGGCGTCGGCAAGACCCAGGTGGCGCGCGCTCTCGGCGACATCTATCGCTCGCTGCACGTGCTGCGCAAAGGCCATCTGGTCGAGACCGACCGAGCCGGTTTGGTTGCCGGTTATATCGGACAGACGGCCGCCAAGACGCTCGACAAATGCAAGGAGGCGCTCGACGGCATTTTGTTCATCGACGAGGCCTATTCGCTGGCGGGTACCGGCAACTTGAGCGGCGATTTCGGCAAGGAAGCAGTCGACACGCTGTTGAAGTTCATGGAAGACAACCGCGACCGCATCGTCGTGATCGTCGCCGGCTATCCGAACGAGATGCGCCGCTTCATCTCCTCCAATCCCGGCCTTGCCAGCCGCTTTACCAAGACAATTGAGTTCCCGCCCTACGAGCCGGACGAGCTGTGCCAGATCTTCAAATTCATGGCTGAGCGGCAGAGCTTCCATCTGCCCGACGGCTTCGAGCGCAAGCTCAAGACTTGGATCGGTGACGGCGTACGGCGGGAAGACTGGGGCAACGCGCGCGAGATGCGCACGCTTCTGGAAAAGGTACGCGAAGTACAGGCGATGCGCGTCGCCGACGACCCGACCGGCGATCTGACGATGCTTGAGTTGGTCGACCTCGATAAAGCGACGGGCATTCTCGGCCCCGCGCCTGGCGAGATCGAAGCGGGCAACAATGGCGATGGCGGTGCACCGATCGGCAAGCTGAATTTGCTGAAAGTGCCGGAGCAGAAGCCGGCCCGTACAGCCGAAGACGCACTCAGAGAACTCGATGCCATGGTCGGCCTCGCGCCCGTCAAGGACGAGGTCAACAAGCTGATCGCCCGGCTGCAGGTGGAGGCAAAACGGCGCGCGCAGAATCTGCCGGTGACGCCGATGAGCCTGCACATGGTATTTACCGGGCCGCCCGGCGTCGGCAAGACGCAAGTGGCGCGCGCGCTCGGCGACATCTATCGCTCGCTCAAAGTACTGCGAAAGGGTCACCTGGTGGAGACCGATCGCGGTGGCCTTGTTGCCGGCTATATCGGGCAGACCGCCATCAAGACGTTGGACAAATGTAAGGAAGCGCTCGACGGCGTTCTGTTCATCGACGAGGCCTATACGCTGGCGGCCAACCCGGGCGCGGGGTCGGATTTCGGCAAAGAGGCAATCGATACGTTGTTGAAGTTCATGGAAGACAACCGCGACCGCATCGTCGTCATCGTCGCCGGCTATCCGAACGAGATGCGCCGCTTCATCTCGTCCAATCCCGGCCTGTCCAGCCGCTTCACCAAGACCATCGAGTTCCCCGCCTATCAGCCGGAAGAGCTCAGCGAGATTTTCAGATCCATGGCCGAGCGCCAGCATTTCCAGTTGCCCGAGGGTTTCGAGAGCACGTTGCAGCCGTGGATCAACGAGAACGTCCGGCGGGAGGATTGGGGCAATGCGCGCGAGATGCGCACGCTCTTGGAAAAAGCGCGTGAAGCGCAGGCGATGCGAATCTCCGACGATCCGACCGGCGATCTGACCATGCTTGAACTGCCGGATCTCGAGAAAGCGATGGGTATGCTGCAGTGAGTGCGGGGGTCGCAGGTTTAATCGGGCGCCACTCCGCGCTTTGGTACCGAGATCGCTGGTATCGTCTGTCCTGGATGGTCTGGCCGCAGGCCGCCGCGCTGCTGGTCGCCGGCTGGCTGATGATCGGCCCGCCGGAGGTCTATCAGCCCACCGTGCCCTGGGCGAAGCCAATGAACAATTCGGCGGTCGGCGCGCAGACCGACAAGCTGCGCAATCAGGCCGAAACCGACCAGGGCGCCTTCCGGCGCCTGCGCGAGCTTGCGGACGGCGGCAGCGCCATGGCGCAGTTCGCCATGGGCACGCTCTACGACCCCGACTTCCGCCTCAGCAAGATCGTCTCACCCGACATCAATACCTCGATGGCCTGGTATGAGAAGGCCGCCGCGCAGGGACATTCGATAGCCCAGCAGGATCTGGCCGCGAAATATTACCAGGGCCGCTGGGTGCCGATGAATTACAACAGGGCGATCTACTGGTTCCAGAAAGCCGCCGACCAGGGCAACCGCGTGGCGGAGAGAATCCTCGGGATTGCCAACGAAGAGGGCCGCGGCGTCGCGGTCAACAAGACTGTCGCGCTCGAATGGTACAAGCGCGCCGCCGACCACGGCGACGCGATCGCCGAAACCAAGATCGGCGACGCCTATCTGTTCGGCAATGGCTTTGCCAAAAGCTATACGGAAGCCGCGAGATGGTTTATTAGGGCGGCGGCACAAGGCAACGCCTATGCCGATATGCGGATCGGCGAGTGCTACCTCTACGGTCACGGGGTCGAGAAGAATCTCGAGCACGCCTTCGACTATTTCCACAAGGCGGCGCAGGGCGGAGACGGGGACGGCCAGTTCTATCTCGGCGATATGTACGATAAGGGACTGGCGACACCGGTCGACGTCGAGCTGGCCTTCGATTGGTTCAAGAAAGGCGCCGAGAACGGCAACTCTTACGCGCAGAATGCGCTCGGCCTCGCCTATGCGAACGGCCGCGGCGTACGCCGGAATATCGGCGTGGCTCGCTACTGGCTGCAGAAAGCGAAAGACAACGGCAGCGCCGACGCCGCTCGCAATCTTGCAAATTTGCCGTGAACACGGGCGAACGCCTTCGCATGCGGTGAGACAGGCCGGCGCCCGATTGCGATCCCTGCATTGATCATGCAATGTCGTCTGCGCACCGATCGCGCGCAATAAACCGGCAGCCGCATGACAAGCATACTGATCAAGAACGGGACGCTGCTCTCGATGGACGCTCGTCTCGGTGACATCGACGGCGGCGACGTGCTGGTCGAGAACGATCGCATCGCCGCGGTGGGCGAGCGTCTGGCCGCGCCGCCGGATGCCGACATCATCGACGGGCGCGGCATGATCGTCATGCCCGGCCTGGTCAATGCCCACCAGCACACCTGGCAGACCGGCATCCGCGGCATCGCTGGCGACTGGACGCTGTTCGACTACGGGCGGCAGATGCATGCCGGGCTCGCCACGCGCTTCACGCCCGACGACGTCTATATCGGCAACCTCATCGGCGCGCTCAACCAGATCAACGGCGGCGTCACCACGCTGTTCGATTGGTGCCACAACAATCCGGCGCCCGAGCATTCCGACCGCGCCATCGACGCGCTGGAAGAATCAGGCATTCGCGCCCTGTTCGGCCACGGCACGCCGAAGCCGCGGCTCGGCCAGGGCGGCGTGCCGAGCGAGGACTATCTGCATCCCGAGGACGAGGTGAAGCGGCTGCGCAACGGCCGGCTCGCAAGCCAAGACGCGCGAGTGACCATGGCGATGTGCATCCGCGGGCCGGACCTCGCCTCTTACGAAGCGACCGCGCACGATGTCCGCCTCGCGCGCAAATACGATCTGATCGCCAGCTGCCATATCGGCGGACGCATGCCGTTCAACCGCAAGACGCCCGACGGCATCTTCCGCCTGCAGCGAGACGGCCTGCTCGGTCCGCAGTTCAACGTGGTGCATGGCAACAAGCTCGCCGATGACGAGATGAGCCTGCTGGCCGATGCCGGCGCCTCCTTCACCGCGACGCCGGAAGTCGAAATGCAGATGGGCCACGGGCTGCCGATCATCGGCCGCGTCTTGGCGCTCGGCGCGCGGCCCTCGATCGGCATCGATGTCGAATCCGCGATCGGCGGCGAACTGATCTGGGCCGCGCGCTTTGCGCTGCAATTGCAGCGCGGCATCGACAATATCGCCGTCAACAAGACCGGACAGGAAATCGCCGCCGTCTCGATTCCGGCGCGGCGCGCGCTCGAATGGATTACCATCGACGGCGCGCGCGCCTTGCAGCTCGACCACAAGATCGGCTCGCTCACCCCCGGCAAGCAGGCCGACGTGATCCTGATCCGCAGCGACGACCTCAATCTGTTCCCGAGCAACGATCCGGTCGAGACCGCGCTGCTCCAATCGAGCAGCGCCAATGTCGACACCGTGCTGATCGCCGGCAAGCCGGTGAAGCGGGCCGGACAATTGCTCTACCGCGATCTGGCACGGAAAAAGCAGGCGCTGGCGCAGTCGGCGGAACGGCTGCTGCGCAAGCAGGCGGCGTCCGCAGCCGCCGAGTAAAAGCAATGGAAGCATCATGACAGGCAACGCAAGCGCGAGCGGGCATATTCATCTGGTCGGCAGCATCGGCCTCGACTCGGTCGAGGATATTTTCCGCACCGTCGGCAAACTGTTCGGCTCCCGCCTGCGCCGCGTCCCGGACGGCGAGCCGGGGCCGCGCCGGCTGTGGGCGAGCTTTCAGTATCCGCTTTTGCGTTCGAGCCCCTATCTGCGGCCGGACCCGAGCGGCGCCGTGCGCAAGAATTCCGGCATCCCGCAATTGTGCCTGGCCGAGGGCGTCGACCCCGCCGAGATCCATTTCGGCGAGCTCGGCTATGCGCGCGAGGCGCGCGCCTCCTACCTCGACTTCTGCGCGGCACGCGAGCGTGGCGAATTGGCGAAAGACGTGCGCTTCCAGGTCTGCCTGCCGACGCCGATGGGCGTGATCTACGGCTTCTGCACGCCGCGCGACCTTTTGGCAGTCGACGCCGCCTACGAGAAGGCGATGATCGCGGAAGTCGAGGCACTCTGCCGCGCCATTCCGCATCGCGACCTGTGCCTTCAATGGGACTTCTGCCACGAGCTGATCATTCTCGACGGCCAGCCGCAGGACATGTTCCCGACCGTCAAGGCCTCGCTGCCCGAGATCATGCAGCGTATCGCCCGCATCTGCGCGCCGATCCCGCCCGACGTCGAGCTCGGCTTTCATCTCTGCTACGGCGACTTCGGCGCCAAGCATTTCATCGAGCCGAAGGACATGGGAAAGATGGTGGAAATCTGCAACGCGCTGGCGCAAGCCGTCGCCCACCCGATCGCCTATATCCACATGCCGGTGCCGAGCGCGCGCAGCGACGAAGCCTATTTCCGGCCGCTGCGTGAGTTGCGGCTGGCGCCGGAGACGGAAATCTATCTCGGCCTGGTGCATGCCGCAGACGGCGCCGAGGGCACGCGCAAGCGCATGGCGGCGGCGCACAAGTTCATCGACAATTTCGGCATCGCCACCGAATGCGGCATGGCGCGCGCGCGCAAGCCGGAGCTGGTGATGCGCCTGTTGGAGGTGCACCGCGAGGCGCTGGAGAAGGAGCCGGTGTGAGGGCCACAGCCGGGCGCCGGTGCTTGCGGCCGTCGCACTCGCCTAGCGCATAACCGTTTGTAATTGAATCGTGCGGCGCGATGCACTCGCTTCACCTCTCCCATGGGAGAGGTCGGATCGCCATCGGGTCCGCGCGAAGCGCGGCCCGATGACAGGCTCCGCGATCCGGGTGAGGGGTTATGGCCCATCGCGAATCATGACCCCCCAACCCTCTCCCCAATGGGGAGAGGGAGCGCGCCATGCTTGCGGCCGTCGCTTCCAGCCTAAAGGTCCTAACCTAAAGCTCCTCGGCTAAAGTTGGCTGGCGTCACTTCACCCCGGCCGCCGCGTCCGCTTTCTTGCCGAAGCTCGGATCGATAATCTTGCCGAGATCGAGCTTCTTCTTGAGCAGCCCGGTCTTCTCCATATAAGCGAGCGTTGAGGTCAAATCGGTCATGTCGGCCGGCGTGAATTCGGCCGAGGCGAAGCGGTCGACGTCGTCGAACAGCATCAGCCGGATATCGTCCTGCGACAGCTTGGCGCCGCGGCGCTTGATCTCGTCATAATAGATCTTGACCGTCTCCTCGTGATGGCCGGCGATATATTTGTCGGCCTTCGCATAGCCGTTGATGAACTTCTGCACGATATCCGGATGCTCCTTGCGGTAGCTCTGCGAGGTCGCCACCAGGAACGGATAGGTGATGCCGGCCATGTCCTCAAGCTGCTTGGAGGTGAGCATCACCTTGCCATTGCCGGCCTGCACGATGCGCTGGATCGACGGCTCCCAGCCGAGCACCGCGTCGATATCGGTCGATGACGCCATCGCCGTCGGCATGTCGACCACGCGCAGATTGGTCACGTTGAAATCGCCGAGCTTGAGCCCCTGCTTTTCCAGGAGCATCAGCAGCACGGTGTACATGCCGGTGCCGACTTGCGTCGCCAGATGCTTGCCCTTGAGATCGGCAAGCGTCTTCATGCCGGCGTTGCGGTTGGCGACCAGGAGCTTGCCGGTATAGCCGCGCGAAGAGACGCCGATCGAAATCAACGGCACGCCCTTGGCGACCGCCTGGAAGTAGGCGGCGTTGGCGGCCTCCGCGAATTGCAGCGAGCCGTTGGAGACCGCGTCGATGGCGATGCTGCCGCGCGGCAGCGCCCGCACGTCGACGTCGAGCCCCTCCTCCTTGAAGAAGCCCTTCGCCTTAGCGACCAGGCTCGGTACCTGGTTGACGCCGCCGGCCATGCCGATGGCGACTTTGATGTCCTCCGCGGCGGCCGGCGAAGCGCCGTCCCACGCCGCAAGAAAAGCGATCAAGCCCAATCCGATGATTTGTTTGATCATTGTTGCTTTCTCCTCCCTGATCGCAGACATGATAGACTGGCGGACGCGCAAAGACGATGGGGTGCGACGGCGCAAAAAAGCCGGGTGCCTGCATCGGCACGGGGGGCGGCAGCAACGCTTGCTTTGCAGGCACGGCCGGTTATCGTCGGCCGATCTAGGGAGGAGGCTGCCATGAACAAGCGAATAACGAGCCTGGCCGCCGCGCTTGCCTTGGCCGTGAGCGCATTCGCGCCGGCCAAGGCCGCGGACAAGATCGTCATCGGCATGAGCGCCGGCATCAACATGGTGCCGAGCCTGGTCGCGGCGCACGAGGGCTATTTCAAGGAAGAGGGCTTGGATGTGGAACTGCGTCCGCTCGCCCGCGGCGGCGACGCCATCAAGGCCTTGTCCGCCGGCTCGCTGCAATTCTCCGAATCCGCGCATGTGCCGTTTTTCGCCGCCGTTTCGCGCGGCATTCCGCTGATCGCGGTGGGCGTGGTGGCGCGCGGCTTTTACGGCAAGCTGGTGGCGGCGCCGAAGAATGAAAACCTCAGGACGCTCGCCGATTTCAAGGGCAAGCATATCGGCACCCAGATGGGCACCGGCATGTTCACCATCGTGCTGATGCTGCTCGAGAAGCAAGGTTTGAAGCAGAGCGATTTCAACTTCACCAACTTGCGCGTGGTCGACATGCCGGCCGCCATGGAAACCAATTCGACCAACCTCGACGCGGTGCTCGGCTGGGAACCCGGCATGCGCCGCATCGTCAACGCCGGCAAGGGCAAGGTGGTGATCACCGCCAAGCAATTCGAGGAGATGGCCGGCATCACCTATCCGTTCCTGCTCACAACGACGCAGGAATACCGCAAGGCGCATCCCGATATCGTACAGAAAGTCGTCAACGCCTACGAGAAGGCCGACAAATATATTGGCGGCCACCACGAAGACGCGGTCAAAATCTACGTGGACGAGGTCAAGCGGCGCGGCGGCAAGCTAAGCGATGACGACGTGCGCGCCATGCTGTTCGACGTCGACCGTTATGGCGGCGCCGCATTCAGCGAAGGCGACATGAAGGACCTGCCGGCCACCCGCGACTATCTGTTGAAGATCAAGCAGATCAAGTCGAAGCTTGATCTCAACGCCATCATCGATCCGAGCTTCGGCGCCAAGGCGGCGGCAATGTGAGCGGGGTGCGACAGCGGACAGCGACGGCATGACCATAGCGACACCCACGGAGGAACGGCGCGTCGAGGCGTCGTCGCCGGAGGAAACCCGCTCCGGCGGCGGCCTCTTGTCGGCTTCCGGCAATGTGCTGTCGACCGTCATCCCGATTGTCGGGGTAATGCTGCTGTGGGAGATCGCGGTGCGGCTGAGCCACGTGCCGCCGGCGATCCTGCCGCCGCTCAGCAACATCTTCGTCGCCATCTGGAAGATGGCGGTCGCCGGCACGCTGTGGGGCGACATCGCCGCCACCCTCGGCCGGCTGATCAAGAGCGCGGTGATCGGCATGTTCGCTGGCACGATCCTCGGCGTGCTGATGGGTTACTTCAGGCTGTGGGAAAAAGCCCTGGTGGCGCCGATGAATTTCCTCTTGGCGATCCCCGGCACGGCGCTGTTCCCGCTGTCGATGATCTGGTTCGGCCTCACCGATCTCGCGATCATCTCGATCCTGATCTACGAGGTCGCGCTCACCGTCATGCTCAACACCTGGACCGGCGTGAAGACGGTCGACGTGGCGTTGATTCGCGCCGGCCGCGCCTTCGGCGTTTCCGGCTTCGATCTGTTCCGCCGCGTGCTGATTCCGGCGGCGCTGCCTTCCATCATCACCGGCTACCGGCAGGGATTTTCACGCGCCTGGCGCATCCTGGTGGTGGCGGAAATGCTGGTGTCGGTTTCCGCCGGCCTCGGTTACCGCATCTACTGGGCGCAGGAATATTTCAATTCGGAAGTCGTGTTCGGCTCGCTATTCGTGGTCGGCATTGTCGGGCTTTTGATCGAGCGCGTGTTCCTGCGCACGCTCGAAGTGATGACGGTCGAGCGCTGGGGCGTGATGCGGGATCTGGGCTAGCGCCATGGGCGAGTTGCGTATCGAAAACCTCGGCAAGAGCTACCAGCGCAGGGAGGGCTGGAATACGACGCGCACTTTGCGCGTGTTCAATAATGTCTCCTTCTCGGTGCGCGAGGGCGAGTTCGTCTGCATTATCGGGCCGTCGGGCTGCGGCAAGTCGACCCTGCTCAATTTGAGCGCCGGGCTCGATCCGGCAAGCGGCGGCGAGGTGTTCGTCGACGGCCGCAAGGTGCACGGACCGGGGCTCGACCGCGGCGTGGTGTTCCAGGAATTCGCGCTGTTTCCCTGGCTGACGGTGATCGGCAATATCGAGTTTGGCCTGCGTTCCAAGGGCGTTCCCGCGGCCGAGCGGCGCGCGATTGCGCAGCGCTATGTCAACTTGGTGGGACTCAACGGCTTCGAGCACTTCCACCCGTACCGGCTATCCGGCGGCATGCGGCAACGCGTCGGCATCGCGCGGGCGCTGGCGATCGAGCCGTCGGTGCTGCTGATGGACGAGCCGTTTGGCGCGCTCGATGCGCAGACGCGCGAGAGCATGCAGAAGGCGCTGGGCGAAATCTGGCAGCAGACCAAGAAGACCGTGCTGTTCATCACCCACGACATCCGCGAGGCGGTCTATCTCTCCGACCGCGTGCTGGTGATGAGCGGGCGGCCGGCGACGATCTCGCTCGAGCTGACGATCGACTTGCCGCGCCCGCGTAACCGCCACGACGACAAATTCCAGGAATACGAGCTGCGGCTGGAGCGCGCGATCGGCACCCTAGCGGGGTGAGTGCCTGCGTGCTCAATACACCCGGCTGAGCGGCGCTTCGCCGTGCAGCAGAACGCGTTCGATGTTCTGCCACGCGGCGCGGAACAGATAGGCCCAGGACTGGCGGGTGACGCCGGCGATGTGCGGCGTGAACAGCAGCCGTCGCGCCGCTTCGCCGGTCAGCGCGAGCAGCGGATTGTCGGCCGCCGGCGGCTCGCTCGAATAGACGTCGATGGCGGCGCCCGTGAGCGTTCCGGCGGCAAGGCGCGCAGCGAGCGCCGCCTCGTCCACGACGCCGCCGCGCGAGGCCTGGATCAGCACGGCGCCTTGCTTCATCAGCGAAATCTCGCGCCCGCCCATCAGGCCTTGGGTTTGCGGCAAGAGCGGCACGTGCAAGCTGACCACGTCGGCGCCGGCGAGCAGCGCATCGAGCGCGAGCGGCTCGGCGCCCAGCGCCTTGGCGGCTTGCGGATCGCGCGGGGCGGGATCGTGGTAGCATATGCGGCAGCCGGCGCGGTGAAAGGCTTGGGCGACAGCAAGGCCGATGGCGCCGAGGCCGACAATGCCGATCAGCAAGCCGTCGAGGCCGGGCAGATTGTCGGCCATGATGCGCGCCCGGCAGGCCGCGTAGTTGCCGCTCCTGATTTCGGCATCGGCCCAGGCGAAGCGCCGCAGCAGCAGCGACGCCGCGGTCACGGCGTATTCGGCGACCGCCGGATTGCTGCCGCCGGCGACATTGGCGACCGGGATGCCGCGCGCAATGAGCGCCTCGCGATCGAGCCGGTCGACGCCCGCGCCTGTGACTTGCACCAGCTTGAGGCGGCCATCGTCGAACAGGTTGGGCGCGAGCTTGGGTCCGACGGCCGGAATAATGAGCGCGTCGGCCGCGCTCATCAGCTCGGCCAGCGCCGAATCGTCAGGCGCGCGATAGCTTACGCGCAGCGTAGCCGGCGCCGGCGCATCGACGCGTGTGAAGTCGGCTTCGGGCCGCAGGCAAAGAACGTCATTACTCATGATGCGTCAGAAGCTGGGGAAATCGACGGTCGTGCTCGCGATGTCCGGCGTCGGGAAGAAGCAGAGCAGCACCAGCGGCTCGCTGCCGGTATTGCGGGTCAGGTGCTTTTCCAGCGGAGGCACCAGCACGACGTCGCCGGGTTTGACGGCGAGTTCGCCGCTGTCGCTGATGGTGCGGCCCTCGCCTTTGAGCACGTAAATGCATTCCTCGTAGCCCTGATGCAGATGCGGCCCGCGCAAGGCTTCGCCCGGCTTTGCCACCGGAATCTCGACGACGCGGAAGGTGACCTGCGAGCCGATTTCGCCCGACACCATCTGCAGTACCGAGCGCCCGGGCAGCCCCAGGCACCTACCCTCGCCTTGCCGGATGAGCCGCGCCATCAGACTGCCTGCCGCAACTGCTTGATCTCCGCGGTGCCGCCCTGCACGGCCTCAAGCTGGCGGAAAATGTCCGCCGCTTCGCGCGCGATGGCGTCGGCAATCGCGGCGAGCATGACCGCGCCCTTCTCGGCAGTCGCCCCCTGCGGCGTGCCGTACCAGCCGGTCGGCGCGATCGAACGGATGTCGGTCAGCACCGGCTGATAGCTGCGCGTGCGCCGCAGCTTGTCGATCTGCAGGCCCTGCTTCAAGTCGGAGGAGTAATCGATGCGGTCGAGATGGACGAGCTCGGGCCGCGTAGCAAGCACCGCCAACGCCTCGATCTCGCCGCCATGGGTCAAGCCGTTATAGGTCTTGCCGTAGAGCTCCTCGGCGACGTAGCAGGCCTGCACGGTGAGCACGCTCATGCCGTGCTCGCGGTGCAGCGATTCGGCGGCGAGCGCGAGCGAGGGGATATTGCCCTCGTGCCAATTGACCAGCATCAGCCGGCGCGCGCCGTGCTTGGCGGTGGACGTGCATGTCTCGACCGTGACGCGGATATAGGTGTCGGGTGTGAAGCTGATGGTGCCCTCGAATGGCATGTGCATGGGCGTCACGCCGAATGGCGTCGCCGGCAGCACCAGTGCGTCCATGCGCTCGGCGACGGCGTGGCAGATGACCTCGGCGGCGAAGGTGTCGGTGCCGGTCGGCAGATGCGGCCCGTGCTGTTCGACGCTGCCGGCCGGCAGGATTACCAGCGGATTGGCCTTGAGCTGCGCGGCGATCTCCGGCTGGGTCAGCTCGATGAAATAGCGGCTAGGCAGCATCGATCTTCCTCGTTGCGGCGCGGCGGCGCGCCTCGTCCATGATGTCGTCGATGCGGATATAGCAGCCGTTGCCGTCGATCGAACGCAGCGCGGCATTGACTACCGCCACCGCGACATTGCCGTTGTGCGCGGTCAATTCGTTCGCCTTGCCGGTGCGGCAGCTCTCCGCGAACATTTCCAATTCAGCGGCGAACATATCGCTCGCCGGCACTTTCAAGTCTTCGCGCTTGCCGTAGCCGTCCTTGCCGTGCTGGATGTAGAGCGCGGAGGAAAGATGCAGCTTGCTCGGCGTGTCCCAGGTGGAAAAATCGGTCTCGCTGTGCATCAGGCCCTTGGAGCCGAACACGCGCACGGAAAACACCCCGGGCGAGGTCCAGCAGGAGCCGACATAGCCGAGCTTGCCGTCGGCGAAACGCAGCGTCGTCATCGACTGATCGTCGACCTCGGCGCCGACCGGCGAGAGCTTGGAGGCCATTGAGGAGGCTTCGACAATGTCGCCGCCGAGATAATGCAGGATGTCGAATTGGTGGATGGCGAGCTGCGACAGCGGCCCGCCCGGCGCCTTGGCCTTGTACCAGCGCCAGGTGTTAGGGGTGAGCTCGAGGGCGCGCTCATTGGAGAAATTCGCCTCCATGAAGGCGACGCGGCCGAGCTCGCCGGCGTCGATTGCCTCACGGACGCGGCGGATGCTGCCCTGCAGCCGCGCACTGTGACCAACGGTGACGGTGACGCCATATTGTTTTTCCAGCGCCTCGATCTCGATGCCGTCCTCAAGGGTGTGCGCGATCGGCTTCTCGGTGTAGACGTGCTTGCCTGCTTTGGCGACTTCGGTGGCGACGGCCAGATGCTGCTCGTTCGGCACGGTGATGACGACGCCGCGGATCTCGGGATCGGCGAGCAGCGTCTTCAAGTCCGGCATGGCGGCGGCGCCGAATTCCTGCTCGAAGGCGCGGCGCTTGTCCTCGCTGCGGCTGTAGCCGGCGACGATCCTGAGCTTGTCCGATTTCGCCACCGCCCGCGCCAGCACCTTGGCCCAGCGGCCAAGCCCGACGATGCCGAGTTTTATGGGTTGCGCGTTCATCCGGTTCCTCTCCTTGGCTTTGCGGCGCCATCCTATGGCGTTTTTGCGCCGGTGTCGCAAGCGATGACCCGGCCATGCGAAATCTCACCGGATGATACCGGCCAGCGTTGACCGATGCGGCTTTTTCGTTAGAGATTTTCCCGCACGTCCCATGTCAGCCTCACCGAAAGCATTGCCATCCAAAGCGGCGCGCGCCGAGCTTGTGCCGCAGGGCAAGCTGCGCGTCGCCTTTCCGGTCGGCAGCGCGCTTTATGTCAAGAAGGACCCGGCGACCGGCGCGCTGAGCGGACTGTCGATCGACATCGGCGACGAGCTTGCCGCGCGGCTCGGCGTCCCGTTCGAGGCCAAGCCCTACAATTCGGTGCGCGAACTGATGGCGGCGACTGGCCGCGGCGAATGGGACCTCGCCACCATCGTGATCGAGCAGGAGCGCCAGGCGCTGGTCGACTACAGCCGCGCCTATCTGGAAGCCGACTCGACCTATCTGGTGCCGGCGGCTTCGACGATCCGCGGCGTCGCCGATGCCGACAAGCCGGGCGTCCGCATCGCCGTCGCCGAGAAATCGGCTTTCGATTATTTCCTGACGCGCGCGCTCGAGCAAGCGACATTGGTGCGCTGTCCCAATGTGTCGGCGGCGATCGAGCGCCTGCGCGCGCAAGAGTGCGAGGCCGCGGCGGCGCCGCGGCAGGTGCTGGCCGCCTTCCAGCCCAAGCTGCCTGGATCGCGCATTCTCGATGATTGGTTTGACGTCTCGCGCGTCGGTATCGCCGCCGCCAAAGGCGAGAAGCCGCAAGGGCTTGCTTATGTCAGCGAATTTCTCAGCGAGCTCAAGAGCTCCGGCTGGCTGGCGCAGGCGATCGCGCGCCACGCCATGCAAGGCGCGAAAGTGGCGGGCTGAAGCAAATCCACTTACTCGCTTGTTTCCCAGCCACGCGATTGCCGCGCGTTCCATCACCTCTCCCGTAGGGAGAGGTCGCCCGCCGAAGCTTTAGCGAAGGCGGGCGGGTGAGGGGTTATAGCCTATCGAGAGTCACGGGCCACCTCTCTCCCCACCGGGGAGAGGGAGCGCGCCGTGCTCGCGGCCAATTCCGCACCTTTAATTATCCGCAGATTATAGAGCGTACTCACCGCACCTGGCGCGGGGTGGCGATACGGGTGTCGATGTCGAGGTCGTCGGTGCGCGGGCCCATGGTCTGCATGGCCTCGAGCCCGTTGTCCCAGCGATTGCAATAGAGCTCGACCAGCATCCCATCGGGGTCCTCGATATAGATGCTGTCGGTAACGTTGTGCTGAAAGGTGTGCTTGATGGTGAGGCCCTTTGCCTTTAGTTCGTAATAGGCCGACTTCAGCGCCTCGTAGTCTTCCACCTGCCAAGCGAAATGAATCAGCCGCGGCTGCCGCTCGTTCGGTCGCGGGCCCGTTGCCCCTTCAATCAGTGTCAGGTCATGCCGACTGCTGCCGAGCCCAAGATGCACTGTCTTGCCGTCCTCGCTTTCTGAGGAAACCTGCACGCCGAGGACCTTGCTGTAGAATTCCTTCGATGCCTGCGCGTTGCCGACATTGAGCACCACGTGCGCGAGCTTCTGTACCTGAACCATCGGGTCCTCCTAGTGTCGCGCCGCGGTGGTCATTTCCGCCGCTGCGTTCTCCGAGCGACCGCAGAACAGCATGACGCGGTTGTTGTCGGGATCGCGAATATACAGAGCGCGCGTATCGTCCGCTTCGATCGGGATTCCCGCTTCGTTCAATTCCTTGCGTGCAGCCTGCAAATCATCCGCATCGTTGAGCGAAAAAGCGATGTGGACGATGCCCGGCTGTTCCGGAGTCGGCGGCTCCGCGGTCGCCCGCTGAAACAGCGCCAGCACGTGGTGCTCGTCGCCAAGGGTCAAGAAAACCTGGCCGCGCTCGAGCTTCTCGCTCGAAATCTTGAGGCCGAGATGCCGCGTGTAGAAATCGCGCGAGCGCACGCAATCGCGCACGGCGAGCACCAGGTGGCCCAGTTTCTCGGCTTTGACCACGGCTTCCTCTGCATCCTTCTTATTTCAGCGCGCACCGGCCGGTTTACCGTAAGCCCGGTGCAAAATCTACATGGCGGTCATCGATTCGGTGTGCCAGCGCAACAGATGGCGCCGCAGCCGGTCGAAGCCGTTGAGCAGGACGTAGCCGACGATGGCGATGGTGAAGATGCCGACGAACACCTGCTCGGACAGCGCATCGCGCGCCGCCATGATCATGTAGCCGCCGAGCCCGCCGCCGCTGGTGATCATCTCGGTGACCACGGTCACGATCAGCGACATCGGAAAGGCGATCTGCAGCCCGTTCAAGATCTGCGGCAGCGCGGCGGGCACCACGACCTTCCAGACGATGCCGCGGCGGCTGACGCCGAGATTGCGCGCCGACCAGATCAGGTAGCGGTCGATCGAGGCGGTACCGAGATAGGTCGCGCTGATCACCGGAAAGACGCAAGTGAAGACGATCATCATGATCTTGGCGCTGTCGCCGAGCCCGAACCACAAGACGAACAGCGGCATGAAGGCGATCTTGGGGGCGGGAAATCCGATCGACACCAGCGGATCGAAAAACCAGCGCGCCGGCGCGTTGCGCGCGGCCAGCGTACCGATGACAACGCCGACCACCGAGGCCGACAGGAAGCCGACAAAGGCGCGGTACATGGTCAGCACGGTGTCGGAAACGAGCGTGCCCGAGGCCAGCTCTTTCGCCATCCGGATGGCGATCGCGCTCGGCGCCGGCATCAGATAGGGGTTGATAAAACCGGCATCCACGCTGATTTCCCAGGCGATGAGAAGAACGACGCCGAAGGCAAAGCGCGCCGGTCCCCGCTTGAAAGCGGTGAACCAAGCGCCGGCCGGCTTTTTCACGCCGAGAGGTTGCGCCATCGCAGCGACCACCCCATGAGGGCAAGGAAAAGCCGGTCGGAGATCGAGCCGATCAGCACCACCACGATGATCGCGCTGAACATGGTGGCGTAATCGCCGGTCTCGCCGTAATAGCCGATCATAAAACCGAGGCCTTTCTGCGCGAGCAGCAGTTCCGCGCTCACCAGCAAGAGCCACGACAGCGCGAGCGCCATGCGCACGCCGCTTAATATGTCGGGCAGCGCCGCCATCAGGATGATCTTCCACAGCACGCCGAACTTGCCGGCGCCCAGGCTGCGCGCCGACCAGACGAGCAACGGCTCGACCCCGCGCGCGCCATTATAGGAGCTGATCACCACCGGCAGCAGGCAGCCGAGGAAAATGGCGGCGATCTTCGACATGTCGCCGAGCCCGAACCACAACAGCAGAATGGGGATCAGCGCGGTTTTCGGCATCGGATAGAAAAAGGTGACGACCGGGCGAATCAGCACGCGCGCCCATTCGATGCGCGCCATGGCGATGCCGAGGACGGTGCCGACCACCACGCTGGCAAGGAAGCCCATGCTTTCGCGGAACAGCGAGACCGACGCCTGCTGCGCCAGTTCGCCGGAATCGAGCACCGCGCGGAAGGCCGCCAGCGTGGCTTCCGGCGAGGGTAAAAGATCGGCGGACAAAAGCCCGAGGCGCGAGCCGAGGTCCCAACACAAAATGAGCAGCGCCACCGGCGCATAATAGTAGAGCGTGCCGGCAATCGCGTTGGCGGCTCTCATGCGGTGAGCGCCATCTCTTCGCGCAGCAGAGACCAGATCGTCTCGCAAAGGTCCTCGACGGCGGTACGCGGGGCATCGGCGCCGAGCTTGGTGTCGAGCACGGCCTTGATGCGGCCCGGCCGCGCGCTCAGCACCACCACCCGCTCCGACAGGATGACTGCCTCGCGCACGTCGTGGGTGACGAACAGCACGGTCTTCTTCTGCCGCCGCCAGATTTCCAACAGCTCCTGCTGCAGGATGTGGCGGGTCTGTGCATCGAGCGCGCCGAACGGCTCATCCATCAGCAGCACGTCGGGATCGCAGGCGAGCGTGCGGGCGAGCGCGACACGCTGCTGCATGCCGCCGGAGAGCCGGTTGGGAAAGCTGTGCTCGAAGCCGGTGAGCTTGACCATGTCGATATAGCGCTGCGCCACCGCGCGCCGCTCATCCTTCGGCATGCCGCTCTCGGCCAAGCCGAATTCGACATTGCCCATCACGGTCTTCCAGGGAAACAGCGCGAAATGCTGGAACACGATGCCGCGCTCGGGGCTCGGCTCGGTCACCGGCTTGCCGTCGACCAGGATCTGCCCGGCGCTTAGCTCGAGAAAGCCGCCGAGCAGATAGAGCAAGGTACTCTTGCCGCAGCCGCTCGGGCCGACCACCGAGACGAATTCGTCCTGGCCGATACCCAGATCGATGCCGTCAAGCGCGATCACGGCTTCGGCGCCATGGCCCGGAAAGGCCTTTTTGACGCCGATGAACTTGATCTTGGACACGGGCGGCCCGCGATTGCGGCTACTTCAGGCGCGCCGCTGCTTCCTTGATGATCGACTCGTCGATGTAAGGCGCCGAGTCGAATTTCGCCTTGATCAGGCCGCTGTTGTATATCTCGTCGATCGTGTGCTGGAACACGTTGTGGTCGATGCGCAGGTCCTTGGTGCGGTAATAGCCGGTCTTGTCGTTGAGCTCCCATTCGAATTGCGCGATCGGCCGCTTGGTGAATTTGGCGATCATGCCGAGCGCTTCCTGCCGGTTGGCCGGGTCGAGAAACCAGCGGCGCGCGCGCAGGTAATCCTCGAAGAAATCGACCAGCGCCGCGTGGTTCTTCTTCATCTCGGGCTCGGTCGCGACCCAGAACAGGAATTCGGAATCGCCGAGCGCATCTTTCATGGTGAAGATCGGGCGGATGTCGCCCTTCTTCTTCGCCTGGAACCAGAAATTGGCGATGAAGGTCGCGGCGTCCACTTTACCCTGCATCACCATGGCGTTCATGGCGGGAAACTTGGCCTCGACGATGGTGTAGTCCTTGCCGGCGGTGAGGCCGTCGCGCTTGAGCATGGTGCGCACGGCAAGATCGTGGGCGCCGCCGAAGGCGTTGACAGCAATGGTCTTGCCCCCGAGGTCCTGCACGGTCTTGATCGGCGAATCCTTCTTCACGCCATAGACGGCGGTAAACTGCGGCCCGTCCTGCACCAGATCGCCGATGGCGCGAAACGGCAGGTGCGCGTTCTGGATGCCGTGCACAAACGAGATCGGCGACAGCACGCCAAGTTGCATTTCGCCGGCGGCGAGCGCCTGCATCACGATGGCGCTGCCCTGGGTGTAGACGAATTTGACGGTATAGCTTTTGCCCTCGTGCTTGATCAGGTCCTTTTTCATGAACAGCACCGGGATCAGGTGCGGCGGCACCGCGCTGTAATCGACGGTGAGCTGCACCGGCTCGGCCGAAACGGCCGAGGCGCCGAACAGCGTCATGACGGCGGTGGCCAGCGCAAAAAATCGGCGTGACATGGATCCTCCCCTGGGCGTTGTTATTATTCGCGTCGCTACATATTGCCGGCGGCTGCTTCGCCCTCCGCTTCAGCCATTTCCGAAGCCGGACTGCGAGCAATTCTAGTTGCGACGGCAGGAGGCGCGCAACAGCAGCCCGGCTGCTTGTCTCATTTTGTGCTTGCGGCAATGTTCGGAGCTTGGATCGATCGAAGCGCAACTGAGCGACGGTGCGGGGTTGATCCGCATCAAGAGGGCCTTACTCATTCCCATTTAATGAGATTTGATTGTTAGCTTGATCGTGAGAAAAGCCGGTGAACCTGAACCTGACATTCCTGGGCGGCGCCGGCACGGTCACCGGATCGAAATATTTGCTCGAGCACGGCCGCCACCGGCTGATGGTGGACTGCGGATTGTTCCAGGGCTTCAAGGCATTGCGCCTGAAGAACTGGGCGCCGTTTCCGGTCGAGCCGCGCAGCATCCAGACCCTCGTCCTGACCCACGCCCATATCGATCATTCCGGCTATCTGCCGTTGCTGGTCAAACGCGGATTCAGCGGGCCGATCCTGTGCTCGCGCGCGACCGCCGATCTCTGCGCCATCCTGTTGCCCGACGCCGCGCATCTACAGGAAAAAGACGCCGAATTCGCCAATCGCCACGGCTTCTCCAAGCACAAGCCGGCGCTGCCGCTTTATACCATCGAGGATGCGCTAAAAGCGCTCACGCGCCTGAAGCCAATCCCCTTCGATCAGGATCGGCCGCTTGGCGGCGGCGGCAGCGTGCGGCTGCGGCGCGCCGGTCATATTCTCGGCGCCGCCACGGCCGAAATCGATCTGGCGGGAACGGCGATCGTGTTTTCCGGCGATCTCGGCCGCTACGACGATCCGCTCATGGTCGATCCGGAGCCGATCGCGCGCGCCGACTATCTGCTGGTCGAATCGACTTATGGCGATCGCCGCCACGATAAGCGCGATCCGGAAGAGGCGCTGGCCGAGATCGTCGAAGCAACGATTGCCCGCGGCGGCACGGTAATCATTCCGTCCTTTGCAGTGGGACGAGCGCAAAGCCTGCTGTTCCATTTCGAGCGGCTGAAAGCGAAGGGACGCCTCCGCCAAGTCCCGATCTACCTCGATAGTCCGATGGCCGAAGACGCAAGCGAAATATTCTGCAACAACGTCAAGGACCAGAGGCTTTCGGAAACTGAAGCGCGCCGCGCCTGCGGCATCGCGCATTACGTCCGCAGCGTCGAGGAATCAAAGGCACTGACTGCCAATCCAATGCCGAAAGTGATTATCTCGGCGAGCGGCATGGCGACCGGCGGCCGCGTGCTGCACCATCTCAAGCAATACGCGCCCGACCCCAAGAACACCATTCTGTTCGCAGGCTTTCAGGCAGGCGGCACGCGCGGCGCCGCCATGCTGGCGGGCGCAACCAGCATCAAGATGCACGGCGCCTATGTGCCGGTGCGCGCGCAAGTGCATAATCTCGATATGCTGTCCGCCCATGCCGATGCCGACGAGATCATGCGTTGGCTGCGCGGCTTTACCGCACCGCCGAAAATGACCTTCATCATTCACGGCGAGCCGGCGGCATCCGACGCCTTGCGCCACCGCATCGAGGAAGAACTCGGCTGGCCCTGCCTGGTGCCGGACTATGGGCAAAAGGTCGAACTGGCATGAACGACAGCCAAGCAGCGTCCGTACCCGAGGCCGCGCCGAATAGCGTGCGGGCGCGCAGATTCGGCCTCGATACCCATTACGAAGCGGTCGTCTTCATGCACAAACAATCGCATATCTGCCGCTCGGAAGGATTCGCTGCGCATGCCCGCGTGCTGCTCGGTCACGGCGACAAGCGGGTGATCGCCACACTCTATCAGGTCACCGGCAAGCTGATCGCGCACAACGAGGCGGCGCTGTCGGAAGCGGCCTGGCAGCGGCTCGGCCTCACCGAGGGCGACCGCGTCACCGTCAGCCATCCCGAGCCGCTCGATTCGCTCAGCCATGTGCGCAGCCGCATCTTCGGGCACGATCTGGGCGAGGCGTCGTTTCACGCCATCATCCAGGACGTCGTCGCCGGCCGATATTCCGGCATTCATCTCTCCTCTTTTGTCACCGCCTGCGCGGCGCGCCCGCTCGCGCACACGGAAATCTTGGCGCTCACCCACGCCATGGTGGAAGCGGGCGAGCGGCTGTCGTGGCCGGCCGGCATCGTCGTCGACAAGCACAGCGTCGGTGGCCTGCCCGGCAACCGCACCACGCCGATCATCGTGGCAATCGTCGCCTCGCTCGGCCTCATGATGCCGAAGACCTCCTCGCGCGCGATCACCTCGCCGGCCGGAACCGCCGACACCATGGAGACGCTGGCGCCGGTCGACCTCGACACCGCGGCGATCCGCCGTGTGGTCGAGCGCGAAGGCGGCTGCATCGTGTGGGGCGGCGCGGTGCGCTTGAGCCCGGCCGACGACGTGCTTATCCGGGTCGAGCGCGCGCTCGATCTCGACAGCGAGGGACAACTGATCGCCTCGGTGCTGTCGAAGAAGATCGCCGCAGGCTCCAACCATCTGGTGATCGATCTGCCGGTCGGGCCGACCGCGAAAGTGCGCACCGCCGAAAGCGCGAAGAGCTTGTCCGACGGGCTCGCCAGTGTCGGGGCGACTTTCGGGCTGCTCACCAGAGTGGTGGCGACCGACGGCAGCCAACCTGTCGGCCGCGGCATCGGTCCGGCGCTGGAAGCGCGCGATGTGCTGGCGGTCCTGCAAGGCGCGGCCGATGCGCCGCGCGACCTGCGGCAGCGCTCGATCGCGCTCGCCGGCGCGCTCATCGAATTGGCCGGAGCCGCAGCGCAAGGCGAGGGCGAAGCCATGGCAAGCCAGGCGCTCGACAGCGGCGGCGCCTGGGCGAAGTTCCAGCGCATTTGCGAGGCGCAAGGCGGCATGCGCGTGCCGCCGAAATCGCGCCAGCAGCGGCCGATCCTGGCGGCACAATCCGGCAAAGTGGACACAATCGACAACCGCCGCATCGCACGGCTGGCCAAGCTCGCCGGCGCGCCGGACGACAAGGCGGCCGGCGTCGATCTGCATGTGCGGTTGGGGGATCCGGTGCAGGCGGGACAGCCGCTGTGCACCGTGCACGCCGACAGCCCGGGCGAGTTGGCCTACGCTTTCGATTTTGCCGCGGCCAATCCGGACATCATCGCGATCGATTCGACATGAAGCCGCTGTTCTTCGCCATGCCGGACAACGAGGCGGCCGCGAACGCGCTGGCAAAGGCGCTCGGCGGGGCGACTGGCGAACTCGAACTGCGCCGGTTTCCCGATGGCGAAAGCTATCTGCGCTTTGCCGGCGATCTTGCCGGTCAGACCGTCGCTCTGGTCTGCACGCTCGACCGGCCGAACGAGAAAACGCTGCCACTCTTGTTCGCGGCGGCGACGGCGCGTGAGCTGGGCGCCGCCAAAGTCGGATTGGTTGCTCCCTATCTCGCCTATATGCGGCAGGACAAGCGCTTCAATCCGGGCGAAGCGGTGACCTCGCGCGAGTTCGCGCGGCTATTGTCGGACGCCTTCGATTGGCTGGTGACCGTCGACCCGCACCTGCACCGCTATAAGTCGTTGAGCGAGATCTACCGCATTCCGACCTGCGTCGTGCATGCGGCGCCCCTGATGGCGGCATGGATCAAAGCCAATGTCGAGCAGCCGGTCATCATCGGTCCCGATGTCGAGAGCAAACAATGGGTCGCAGCCGTCGCCAAGCAGATCGCCGCGTCGTATGCGGTGTTCGATAAGATTCGGCGCGGCGATCGCGAGGTGGAGATCAAGATCAAGAATCTCGATGCGTTCGTCGGGCACACACCGGTTCTGGTCGACGATATTATTTCGAGCGGACAGACGATGCTGGCGGCCATTCGCCTGCTCAAAGACCGCGGCCTCGCCGCGCCGGTCTGCATCGCCGTGCATGGCGTAATCGCCACCGGCGCGTATGAAGCTTTACTCGCCGCCGGCGCACGCGTGGTCACCTGCAACACCGTGCCGCACGCCAGCAACGCCATCGACGTAAACGGTCTGCTGGGCGAGAGCCTGCGCACGCTAGTGCGGAGTTAGAAACCCGCGCGATATCCGTCCGCGGTTGTCTCTACCCGGTGCACGAACGGCGCGCCGACATGGCCGGGCATCACCAAGGCGCCGCTCGCCGCGCAATAGTCGAGCACCTTGCGGCGAGAAACGCGCGCCTGCGCGGCGTCCGAGTTCTTCGGGAAGTTCCAGTCCGGATAATAGACCTGCAGCAGGTGGTGCCAGACGTCGCCGATGAAGGCGGCGCGCTCGCCTTTGCTTTCGAGCTTGAAGAAAACGTGGCCAGGCGAATGGCCCGGCGCCGAGTCGATCTCGATGAAGTCGTTGAGCCGATAGGGCCCGCCGCTGACGAGTTCGGCTTTGCCGTATTCGAGGATCGGCACCACGCATTCGCGAAAGGTGCCGAGCTCGGCGGGCCCTTGCTTCGGATCGGCATCGACCTTGGAAAAATAATCGACGTCCGGCTTGGAGAAGACATAGCGCGCATTGGGAAAGGTCGGCACCCATTTGCCGTCGCGCTGCTGCGTGTTCCAGCCGACGTGATCGTGGTGGAGGTGCGTGCACATCACCATATCGATCTCCTCCGGCCGCGCGCCGGCGGCGGCGAGCCGCTCGAGGTAAGGCACGTTGAGCATGGTCCACCATGGTCGGCCCGGCTTGATCTTGTTGTTGCCGCAGCAGCTATCGATCAGGATCTTCTGGCCGCCGACCTGCAGCAACCAGCTGTGCACCGATAGCTTGATCAGGCCGGTTGCGGGATCGTAGTGGTTGGGCGAAAGCCACGCCTTATGCTCGGCAAGTTGCTTGGCGGTCGCCTCCGGGAAAATGTCGCGCAACGGATAGCACGGCAGATAGCTCTCCTCGATGCGCGTGATCGTCGCTTGGCCGACGCTGAACCTGTGCACCTTCTCGCGCTCGATGATGCCCATAACGTTCCGCCGCTGGTGTTTCTCTGCTTCCGATGGGGATAGTCTATGGTGGATTGCTTTCTTTGTCATTCCGGGGCGCGGCCGTCAGGCCGCGAGCCCGGAATCCGGACCCTTAAGTGCTGCGGCGTATGGATTCCGGGCCCGCCGCCATAGCGCGTCGAAGACGCGCGTGAACGCGCTTATGGCGGCGTCCCGGAATGACAAAACGGGAGGCGAGGGGATGGATCTGGGAATCAAGGGCCGCCGCGCCATTGTCACCGGCGGCTCGAGCGGCATCGGTTTCGAGACGGCACGGCTTTTTCTGGAAGAAGGCGTGCGCGTGCTGATTACCGGCCGCGATGCGGCCAAGCTCGCCAAGGCGCGCGAAGAATTGGCCGAGCGTACCGGCGGCGAGGTGCACGCCCTAGTCGCCGACATGACCAAGGAAGCCGACATCGAGAAACTGGCGGCGACTGCGAAAGAAAAACTGGGCGGCGTCGACATCCTGGTGAACAACGCCGGCACCATGTATTCCGGCCGCTTCGCTGCCCTCGACGATGACGAGCTGAAAAAGCAGCTGGAGACCAAGCTGTTCGGCTTCCTGCGCGCCATCCGCGCCGTCTATCCGATGATGAAGGCGCAGAGATGGGGCCGCATCGTCAATACCATCGGCGGCGCCGGCAAGGAGCCCGACCCTTACATGTTCGGCAGCGGCATGACCAATTCGGCGCTGCTCAATCTCACCAAATCGCTGTCGAGCGAGTTCGGCGCGGACAATGTGCTGGTCAACGCCATCTGTCCCGGCTGGGTCAACACCAATCTCTGGCGCATGAACGCGCAAGGGCTGCAGAAAGAATTGAACGTCGCAAGCGAGGCAGAAGCGCGCAAGCTCGCCGCCAAAAAGAATGCGCTCGGCCGCATGGGGGAGCCGCAAGAGCTTGCCAACGCCACCGTGTTCCTCTGCTCGGAGCGGGCAAGCTACATCACCGGCGTCTCGCTCAACCTCGATGGCGGCCGGCTGAAAGGGCTGTGGTGAGGCGGGCCGCGGGCTGCCCGGCGGCGAGACCGAGCCCGGACGACCGGCGTTTGTTATCAGCCCGCCGGGCTTACGCCCATGGCTTTGAGTGTCGCGGCCGCATTGGGCCCGCTGATGAAGCGGATCAGCGCCTTGGCCGTGTCGGGTTCCTTGGCGGACGCGCTCAGGCCCGCGGCAAAACCGATCTTCGTCTGCAGAGCCTCGGGGATCGCCCCGACCACGTCGACACCGGCAACGTCGACAATGCGCGTCGCCACCACTACGACCATGTCGGCCTCGCCGCGCGCCACTACTTCGACTGTGTCCTCGGCCGCCATCGGCTTGAGCTTGTCTTGCATTTCGGCCTTGATCCCTAAGCGATCGAGCAGGCCGAGGAAATATCGCCCGCTGGCGCCCTCACCGGGAAAAGCAACCGCCTTGGCGGCGAGCAGCGTGCGCTTGAAGGCCTCGACCGACCCGACCTCGGGCTTGGGCGCGCCGGCGCGCACTGCAACCGCAAGACCGGAGTGGCCAATGTCGCGGCGGCTCCCGGCAACGACTTTGCCGGACTTGATCAGTTGCTCGATGGTCGGCGGATTGCCGATCGCGACGTCGAAGCTCTCGCCGGCCTCGGCTTTCTTGATCACATCGGTGTTCACCTCGAAGCGCAGATCGATCGTCTTACCGGTCGAATGCGCGAACTGCGCGCACAGTTCGCGCACCGCTGCCCTGGGGCCGTTGCCGCTTAATACTTCGAGATCGGCCGATTGTGCGGGCGGAGCGTCCGCCATCAGTGGCCGGATTCCGGCTTGATGTTTGCCGTCTTGATCACCTTGGCCCATTTGGCGATTTCATCGGCGATGAACTTTCCGAACGCATCCGGCGAGCCGCCAACCGCGGTGCCGCCGTACTTGGCGAACTGCGCTTTTGTCTTCGGATCGTCGAGCACGGCGTTGATCTCTTTATTGAGCTTGCCGATGATTTCCGGAGGCGTGCCCTTGGGTGCGCCGATCCCGTGCCAAATGCCCGCATTAAATCCCGGTACGAATTGCGCTACCGTCGGAACGCCGGGCAATGCATCCGAAGGCTTCTCGCTGGTCACCGCCAGGGCGCGCAACTTGCCGCTTCTGATGTAGCCGATCGTAACCGGCATAGGGCTAAAGATCGCCTGGACCTGTCCGCTGAGCAGATCGGGCACCGGGCTGCCGCGATAGGGGACGTGAACCATCTTGACGCCCGTCATCATGTCGAACAACTCGCCGTTCATATGCGGCGCACTGCCAACGCCGAACGAGGCAAAATTCAGCTTGCCCGGATTGGCCTTGGCGTAAGCGATGAACTCGGGAAGCGTTTTGGCCGGAACCAACGGATTCACGGCGAGGACGTTGGGCGACTGGAAGGTGCGGACAATGGGCACAATGTCGCGGGCGAAATCGAAATTAAGTCCTTGATAGAGCGTTTCGTTGACCGCGTTCGTTATGGTCATCGCAAGAAGCGTGTAGCCGTCGGGGGCCGCCTTTGCGACAAACTCGGCCGCCAAATTGCTGCCGGCGCCCGGCCGGTTGTCGACGATGACTTGCTGGCCAAGCCGCTCCGACAGCGGTTGAGCGATCAGACGCGCGACAATATCGGTCGCGGAGCCGGGCGGAAAACCGACCACGAGACGCACTGTGCGTGTCGGATAGTCTTGTGCGCTTGCAAAGTGCGAGAAAACCGGAAGCGCGGCTGCGGCCCCAGCGAGTTGCAGGAATTGGCGGCGCAGAATTTTCATGATGTCGTTTCCCGGCAATGCGATGCGAGTGATCCCCGGGCGCAAGTCTAGCAGGCTTGTGCTACCCCCGACAGCCCGGACATAGTGCGGCGTCCCTCCACGGTTCAAGCCATGCCCGTCAAGACCTCATCGCAACATTGGGATTTCTGGATCGACCGCGGCGGAACGTTCACCGACATTGTCGGACGGCGACCTGACGGCACGCTGATCGCGCACAAGCTGCTCTCGGAGAACCCGGAAGCCTATAACGACGCGGCGGTGCAGGGCATCCGCGATTTGCTCGGCCTGAAGGCCGGCGAGCCGATCCCGCCCGGGCGCGTCGGCGCGGTGAAGATGGGCACCACGGTTGCCACCAACGCGCTGCTCGAGCGCAAGGGCGAGCGCACGCTGCTGTTGATTACCAAAGGCTTTCGCGACGCGCTCAAGATCGGCTACCAGACGCGGCCGAAGATTTTCGCCCGCCAGATCGTCAAGCCGGACATGCTCTATGAGCGCGTCGCCGAGGTGGACGAGCGCGTGCGCGCCGACGGCACCGTCGAGCGCGAGCCCGATCTTGCCGGCGCACGGCGCGATCTCGAAGCTGCAAGAGCCGACGGCATCGGTGCGGTGGCGATCGTGTTCATGCACGCCTATCGCTTCCCCGAGCACGAGCAGCGCGTGGCGGCGCTGGCGCGCGCGATGGGTTTTGCGCAGGTCTCGGTCAGCCACGAGGTGTCGCCGCTGATCAAGCTCATCGGGCGCGGCGACACCACGGTGGTCGATGCCTATCTCTCGCCGATCCTGCGGCGCTACGTGGCGCAGGTGGCGGGGGATTTGACGGCGGGTACCTCTGCTCCCTCTCCCCATTGGGGAGAGGGTCGGGGTGAGGGAGTTACGATGTCAGAGAGTTATGAGCCCCCTCACCCGGCACGCTTCGCGCGCCACCCTCTCCCCCCTGGGGAGAGGGAAGAAAGAATCCGCCTCATGTTCATGATGTCGTCGGGCGGATTGACGGCGGCCGAATTGTTCCAGGGCAAGGACGCGATCTTGTCCGGGCCGGCCGGCGGCGTGGTCGGCATGGCGGAGACGGGGCGGCAGGCCGGCTTCGCGCATCTGATCGGCTTCGACATGGGCGGTACCTCGACCGACGTGTCGCATTTCGACGGCGAATATGAGCGCGCCTTCGAGACCGAGGTCGCCGGCGTGCGCATGCGCGCGCCGATGATGCTCATTCATACGGTTGCCGCCGGCGGCGGCTCGATCCTGCATTTCGACGGCGCGCGCTTCCGCGTCGGTCCCGACTCGGCCGGCGCCAATCCGGGGCCGAAATGCTACCGGCGCGGCGGGCCGCTGGCGGTGACCGATGCCAATGTGATGGTCGGCAAACTGCTGCCCGACTTTTTCCCGAAGATTTTCGGCCCCAAGCAGGACCAGCCGCTCGACGCCGGGGCGGTGAAACGCGCCTTCGACGCGCTGGCGCGCGAGATCGGCGGCAAGACACGTGAGGAGATCGCCGACGGCTTCATCAAGATCGCGGTCGAGAACATGGCCAACGCGATCAAGAAGATTTCCGTGCAGCGCGGGTATGACGTGACGCGTTATGCGCTCAACTGCTTCGGCGGCGCCGGCGGGCAGCACGCCTGCCTGGTCGCCGATGCGCTTGGCATGACGCGGGTGCTGATCCACCCGTTCTCCTCGCTGCTCTCGGCCTACGGCATGGGCCTCGCCGATATCCGCGCAACGCGCGAGCAGGCGATCGAAATGCCGCTCGGCAAGAAGGCGCTAGCGGCGATCAAGCGCACCGCCGAGCGGCTCGGCCGCGTCGCCCGCAAGGAGGTCGCCGGCCAAGGCGTTGCGGCGGCGAAGATCAAGCTGTTCGTGCGCGCGCACATTCGCTATGCGGGCACCGATACGGCGTTGGTGGTGCCGGCATTCCTAAACGCGCCGGTTTTAGCGCGCGCTACGGCACGCGGGGATGCCGACGTTCTCAAAAGCACCCGTGCTGACATCGCGCTGAACAAAATGCAGCGCGCGTTCGAGCACGCGCACAAGGCGCGTTTCGGTTTCGTCGACCGCTCCAAGCAGATGGTGGTCGAGGCGGTGTCGGTCGAAGCGGTCGGCGGCGGCAGCAAGTTCAACGAGAAGGCCGGGCGCAGCACGCACGCCAAGCTGCCGAAGCCGGCGCGGCGCACGCGTTTCTTCTCCGCCGGAGAGTGGCACGAGGCCAATGTCTACACCCGCGAACAGCTCAAACTCGGCGCGAAGATCAAAGGCGCCGCCATCATCATCGAGCCGCATCAGACCATCGTGATCGAGCCCGGCTGGCAGGCCGAGCTGACCGCGAAAAATCATCTCGTGCTCACCCGCGCGAAAAAGCTCAAGCGCACATTCGCGGTCGGCACCCATGCCGATCCGGTGATGCTGGAAGTGTTCAACAATCTGTTCGTGTCGATCGCGGAGCAGATGGGCGTGTCGCTGCAGAACACCGCCTATTCGGTGAACATCAAGGAGCGGCTCGATTTCTCCTGCGCCGTGTTCGCCCATGACGGCACGCTGGTGGCGAACGCGCCGCACATACCCGTGCATCTTGCCTCGATGGACCGGGCGGTGGAAACCGTCATCCGCGAGAACAAGGGCCGCGTCGCGCCGGGCGACGTCTATGCCATCAACGCGCCCTACAACGGCGGCACGCATCTGCCCGACATCACCGTGTGCACGCCGGTGTTCGGAGATCGGATGACAGATGACAGACGACGAAAGGGCGGCGATTCCTCTCGTCCGTCCTCCGACCTCCGACCTCCGTCATCTATTCTTTTCTGGGTCGCCTCGCGCGGGCATCACGCCGACGTCGGCGGCATCTCGCCCGGCTCGATGTCGCCCAATGCGACAACCATCGAGCAGGAAGGCGTGCTGTTCGATAATTTCAAACTGGTCGACCGCGGCCGTTTTCGCGAGAAGGAGCTGACGGCGGCGCTCACTGGCGCCAAATATCCGGCGCGCAATCCGGTGCAGAACATCAACGACATCAAGGCGCAGATCGCCGCCAACGAGAAGGGCTCGGCGGAACTGCGCAAGATGGTCAAGCAGTTCACGCTGCCGGTCGTGCACGCTTACATGCAGCACGTGCAGGACAACGCGGCGGAAAGCGTGCGCCGCGTGATCGACCGACTGCACGACGCCGCATTTTCCTACGAGATGGATCAGGGCACGGTGATCAAGGTGAAGATCACGGTCGACAGGCAAAAGCGCGAGGCGACCGTCGATTTTACCGGCACGAGCCCGCAACAACCGACCAATTTCAACGCGCCCGAGCCGGTGGCGCGCGCCGCCGTGCTCTACGTGTTCCGCGTTATGGTCGACGACGACATCCCGATGAACGCCGGCTGCCTGCGGCCGATCAACATCGTCATTCCGAAGCACTCAATGCTGTCGCCGGAATATCCCGCCGCCGTGGTCGCGGGCAATGTCGAAACTTCGCAGGCAGTGACCGATTGCCTGTTCGGTGCGCTCGGCGCGCTCGCCGCCGCGCAGGGCACCATGAACAATCTCAATTTCGGCAACGACCGCTATCAGTATTACGAGACGATCTGCTCCGGTTCGCCGGCCGGCCCCGGCTTCAACGGCACCGATGCCGTGCACACGCACATGACCAACACGCGGCTCACCGATCCCGAAGTGCTGGAGTTCCGCTATCCGGTGGTGCTGGAGGATTTCCACATCCGCAAAGGCTCCGGCGGTAAGGGCAAGTGGCACGCCGGCGACGGCATCCGCCGCACCATCCGCTTTCTGGAAAAGATGGAATGCACGATCTTGTCCGGCCACCGCCGGGTGCCGCCGTTCGGCTTGGCCGGGGGCGAAGCCGGCCAGGTCGGCGAGAACTGGGTGCGCCGCAAGGACGGCCACATGGAGAATTTGCAAGGCTGCGACGAGACGGTGATCGACGCCGGCGAAGCCATCATCATCCAGACGCCGACCGCGGGGGGATATGGCAAGCCGCGAGACGATTAAGAGGGCGCCCGCGCCACTCCAGAGAAGGTACCGCCGGATATTCTTTGCCTTGCGGCGGACTGGATAAAGCTCGGAAACTAGATTAATTGCAGCGATCGATAACGACGTTTGTTAAGCATCCGCAACGCTTGCCCTTGAATTTGCCCGCCGGGGTGCCACTCTTTAAGGCATGCGCAAGATGATTCTGTCCGCGATCCTAGTGAGCGTGCTGGCGGCGCCGGCGCTAGCCGATAGTTACCCGGTGAGCGGCGATTGGGGCCAAAGCTCGAGCACGAAGCCGGGCCCGATCGACTGCAACGGCAAACGTGTGATTTCATTCAACGGCAATCAACGCACCGACAGCAACGGCGGCGTGCCGGCCTATCGCAATAAGTCGGTGACGCAGGTCGGGTCGAGCTATCGCGTCACCGACGAGTTCACCAACGGGCAGGTCAACGACGCCACGACGAGCTATACGCTGCATCAGCTCGATGCCGACCATATCGAAATGAATCTGCAATCGGGCGGCACGCTGACGCTGCAGCGCTGCAAATAGAAATTCTGCGAGGCTAATTGCCTTTGTGCCCGGCCTCGCGCCGGGCATTTGTGTATTCACGACAGTGCTTGCGAACGCGCACAGGCGGGACCCGTCCGGCCCTGATAAAATTGCAACGGAAAGCTAATTCCTGGCGATGATCTCGCGCTCACCGCGATGCACCGGCGTCGCCGCGGTGAGGCGGCCGGGCTTTCGGCGCAGCAGAATCGACGGACGGCGGCGCTTGAGGGCGCTGCGGCGGCGACGGCGCGGGCGCGATCGTTCCACGCGGAGCTTGCCCAGCCGCGCGAACGGCTCGCGCAAGACGCCATCTTCTTCGGCGACGAGCAGCGGCAGGCCGAGCACATTGGCCCAGGCTCGCCAGTCGGCGAAGGCCTCGGCGGTGTCGTTGCAAACGAGCAGCGGCAGACTGAGCGCCGGATCCTCGTGCTCGAGCGCGACCGAGACGGCGGCTTCGCTCTCGCCCACCAGCACTCTTATGGCGACGCCGGAAAAAGCCGAGACCGGCATATTGAGCGCCATGCGCATGCCGGCGAGAGAGCGCCGAATGACCAGGCGTTCGCGATGCAGCTCCACCTGCCGCACACGGCCGTCGGCCGCGGCATCGCTCGCCGTAAAACGCGCAGGCAGGACAAACGGGTCGAGCCGCAATGCGCGGCCCGACCCGGCGGGGCATCCGCCACTTCGCATCTGACGCCTCGAAACTCTCCCAACGCCGGGCTTATTCGCCCGGTCGCTGCGGGGATCATGGCGCAAAGGCGTCCAAATCTGCTTAATGTTCGCGGTTAACCGGCGTTAGCACTCCATGCTTTGACCGCCATGATTGACGCCGCGTTGCCAACCATGATTGACGAGATGTTGCCGCGGGCCTGACAAATCTCGGGGTTAGCGGTTGAATCCGGCGGTATTCGGCGCCATTTGAGCGTCATTGGATCTGAAAGTCTCATCATGCTTGCTCCCGCCACCTCCTTGTTCGATCAGACCGCCCTTGCCGAGCGGGCCGAGCGGCTGGTCAAGGCCGCGCTTGCCCGCGGCGCCGATGCCGCCGATGCGGTAGCGCTGCGCTCGATGTCGCTTTCGCTCGAGTTGCGCGACGGCGCGGTGGAGGAGAGCGAGCGCGCCGAGGGCGATGATCTCGGCTTGCGCGTGCTGGTCGGCGGCCGCCAGGCGGTGGTTTCCACCAACGATCTGTCGGCCGATGGGACGGCGGCGCTTGCCGAGCGGGCGGTGGCGATGGCGCGCGCGGCACCGGTCGACAAATATGCCGGGCTTGCGGACGCCGCGCTGCTGGCGCACGATTTTCCCGATCTCGACCTGATCGATCCCGAGCTGCCGACGGTGGCGCAGCTCGAGGCGCAAGCGCGCGCCGCTGAGGAGGCCGCATTGGCCGTCAAGGGCGTCGCCAAGTCGGGCGGCGCTTCCGCCTCGGGTGGCATCGGCGGCATGGTGCTGGTGACCAGCCATGGCTTTCACGGCGCCTATCTCAGCTCGCGCCACGGAGTATCGATGACCGCGATTGCCGGCGAAGGCACCGGCATGGAGCGCGACTACGATTTCTCCTCGGCGCTGCACGCCGCCGACATCGAAAGACCGGAAAAGATCGGCCGCACCGCCGGCGAGCGCGCGGTCGAGCGGCTCAATCCACGCAAGGTGACGACGCGGAAAGTGCCGGTGGTGTTCGACCGCCGCGTTGCCGGCTCGCTCGTTTCGCATCTGGCGAGCGCGGCCAATGGTGCCGCAGTTGCGCGCAAGACGAGCTTCCTGCGCGACAAGATGGGCGCCAAATTGTTCGCCGACGGCATCCGCATCATAGACGATCCCTTGCGCAAGCGCGGGCTGCGCTCGCATCCCTTCGACGCCGAAGGCGTCGCCGGCAAGCGCATCGCGCTTGTCGATGACGGTGTTCTGAGTTCCTGGCTGCTCGATTGCTCGACTGCGCGCGAGCTTGGCCTCACCACTACCGGGCACGCCCAGCGCAGCGCCTCCTCGGTGCCCTCGCCGAGCCCGAGCAATCTGCACCTTGAGCCGGGCCCGCTCGGTCCCGATGCGCTGATTGCCGACATCAAGGACGGCTTCTACGTGACCGATATGATCGGCGTCGGCGTGAATATGGTCACCGGCGATTACAGCCGCGGCGCCTCCGGCTTCTGGATCGAGAACGGCAAGCGCACTTATCCGGTGAGCGAGGTTACCATCGCCGGACACCTCCTCGACATGTTCAGCACGCTCACCCCTGCCAGCGACCTCGAATTCCGCTACGGCGTCAATGCGCCCACGCTGCGCGTGGAGGGTCTCACCGTTGCAGGCCAGTGAGCGCTTGCGCGCCGAGCTTGAAGCGGTGACGCGCGCGGCCGGCGACCTCGCCCGCGCCACCTCGCGCGGCGAAATCAAGCGCTGGACCAAAGGCGACGACAACTCGCCGGTATGCGAGGGCGACATCGCGGTCAACGAGTTCCTGCGCGCGCGGCTTGCGCAGCTTGCGCCCGCCGCCGGCTGGCTGTCGGAGGAAACTGAAGATGATTTGCCAAACCGCGCAGTGCCGACCGCCTGGATCGTCGATCCGATCGACGGCACCCGCGCCTATCTTGCCGGCCGTGCCGACTGGACCATTTCGGTGGCGCTGGTCGAACATGGCCGCCCGAAGCTGGCCGCGCTTTATGCGCCGGTGACCGACGAGATGTTCCTCGCGACTGCGGGCCAAGGCGCCAGCCTGAACGGCGTGCCGATCAGGGCGAGCGCCGGCCATGAACTCGACAGTGCCCGGCTCGCCGGCCCCAAGCGCTATCTCGACCGGCTGCAAGGCATCAATCCGAGCATCCGCGCCGAGCCGCGGGTGCACTCGTTGGCCTTGCGGATCGCACGGGTGGCGCAAGGGGAACTTGACGCGGCCTTTGCTTCAAGCGGCGGCCACGACTGGGACCTGGCCGCGGCAGACCTCATGGTGCACGAGGCGGGCGGGTTGATAACCGATTTTGCCGGCCAGCCGTTGCTTTACAACCGGCCGCATACGGTGCACGGCGCCTTAGTCGCGGCCGGTCCGGCCCGCCATCGCGCGCTGATCAAACTGGTGCACGAGCGCCAGAGCGAGTTTGCATAAACGCGCCGCCTGCCGCTAAATCGCCGTCACAACCGCTCAACCGCAGCCGCCGGGGCTCTTTGCCAGGATCAAGCCATGACCGAAAAGGCACCCCCAAAACAATTGCTGCATCTGGTGCTGGGCGGCGAACTCACTGAACTCGGCGGCACCGAGTTCAAAGACCTCGATCACGTCGACATCGTCGGCGTCTACCCGAACTACGCCAGCGCCTATGTCGCCTGGAAGGCGAAAGCGCAGCAGACCGTCGACAATGCCCACATGCGCTACTTCATCGTTCACCTCCACCGCCTGCTCGACCCGGAAAGTGCGGGTCGGCCGGTGCGCTGACTGCTCCCGAGGCCGATGCCGTCATTCGAGCGCATTGTTGCATCGCGCGCCTTTCAGGAAACCGTCAGCCTTGCGGCGGCCGGGTATCTTCGCCTGGTCTGGCGCAGCACGCGAAAAATCTTGCAGCCGGCGACGCTTTACGAAACGGTGCAGATGCCGGCGATCATCGCGCTCTGGCATGGCCAGCATTTTCTCGCGCCGTTCATCAAGCGCGATGAGACGCAACGCGGCAAGGTGCTGATCTCGCGCCATCGCGACGGCGAAATCAATGCGCGCACGGCCGAGCGACTCGGCATCGGCGTTATCCGCGGCTCGGGCGCGCATAACACCGAGTTTAACCGCAAGGGCGGTGCCGCAGCCTTCAGCGAAATGCTTGCGGCGCTCGCGGAAGGCTATAATGTCGCCCTCACCGCCGATGTGCCGAAGGTTGCGCGCGTGTCCGGGCTCGGCATCGTCAAATTGGCGCAGCATTCCGGCCGGCCGATCTATGCGGTGGCGCTGGCAACGCAACACCGCATCGAACTCGATAATTGGGACCATACCGCCATTAATCTGCCGTTCGGCCGTACCGCTGTGGCGGCGAGCGAGGCGATTTTCGTCGATCACAACGCCGACAATGGGGCGCTGGAAGCGGCGCGCCGAAAAGTGGAGGATGAACTCAACGCGGCGACCGCGCGCGCCTATGCGCTCGCCGACGGGCGTAGGAGCGTGCAACAATGAACGATGCGCTGCCGACCGCACTGCGCCTCTACCGTGTGCTGTCTGCTGCGGCGACGCCGCTGACGCCGCTGTTGCTGGCGCGGAGGCTCGCGCGCGGCAAGGAGATTCGCGCGCGCCTCGCCGAGCGGCGCGGCGAGCCGAGCGCCGCGCGGCCGCCGGGCGCACTGGTCTGGGTGCATGGGGCCAGCGTTGGTGAAATTCTCAGTGTGCTGCCGCTGATCGAGCGCCTTTCCGCGCGCAACATCGGCGTGCTGGTGACCTCCGGTACCGTCACGTCGAGCGGCGTTGCCGAGCAGCGGCTGCCGCCCGGCGTGATCCACCAGTTTGTACCGCTTGACGCGCCGCGCTTCGTGCGCCGCTTCATCGCGCATTGGCAGCCGGGCCTGGCGCTGTTTGTCGAGTCTGATCTGTGGCCGAACCTGATGCTCGAAACGGCCAGGCGCGGCGTGCCGCTGATCCTAGTCAATGGCAGGCTGTCGGAAGCCTCGTACGAGCGCTGGCGGCGCCTGCCCGATTCGATTGCCAGCCTGTTGCGCCGGCTCGATCTCTGTCTCGCGCGCTCGCCGCTCGACGGAGCGCGGCTGGTGGAACTCGGCGCGCCGCGCGTCATCACCACCGGCAATCTCAAACTCGACGCGCCGGCGCCCCCGGCCGATGCGCGCGCGCTCGCCGACCTGCGCGCGGCCATCGGCAACCGTCCAGTAATCGCCGCGGCTTCCACCCATGCCGGCGAAGAAACCGCCATGATCGAGGCGCACCGGCGGCTGCGCGCGAATTTTGCCCATCTGCTGACGGTGATCGCGCCGCGCCATCCCGAGCGTGGCCCAGGCATTGCCGAGGCCGCTTCGGCCGCCGGTCTTGCGGTCGCGTTGCGCTCGCGCCGGCAGCTGCCGGATGCCGCAACCGATATCTACGTCGCCGATACGGTCGGCGAACTCGGCTTGATCTACCGTCTGGCGCCGGTCGTCTTCATCGGCGGTTCGTTGGTGCCGCACGGGGGGCAGAATCCGATCGAAGCCGCCAAGCTCGGCGCCGCTATTCTGCATGGCGTGCATGTGCAGAATTTCGCCGAGCTCTACGCCGATCTCGATACCGCGCATGGCGCCGAACTGGTAGTCGATGCCGACCGGCTCACCGCCAGCCTGGGTGCGCTGATGGCCCACCCGGAAGCGCGTGCCCGGCTGGCCGAGGCAGCGCGGGCGACGGTCGAGGCGCAATCCGGCGCGCTCGAACGCACGCTGCAATCGCTCGAGCCCTATCTGACGCAGCTGCAGCTTGCAGCCCAGCCCCGCCATGCGTGAGCCGTCCTTCTGGTGGCGCGAACCGGGGCTGGCATCTGCCCTGCTCGCACCCGTGGCGGCCGTCTACGGCGCCGTCGCCGCTCACCGCATGGCGCGGCCCGGCCTGCGTGCTGGATTGCCGGTGCTTTGTATCGGCAACTTCACGCTGGGCGGCACCGGCAAGACGCCAGCCGTCATTACGATTGCAAAAATGTTGCGGGACGCCGGCGAACGCCCGTTTTGCCTGAGCCGCGGCTATGGCGGCAGCCTTGCCGGCCCGAAGCTCGTCGACGCGCAGGCCGATCTTCCTGGCGCGGTGGGAGATGAAGCGCTGTTGCTGGCGCGCGCAGCGCCGAGCATTGTAGCGCGCGATCGCGTTGCCGGCGCTGAGGCGGCGCGTGCCGCCGGCGCCAGCGTGGTGATCATGGATGACGGCCTACAGAACCCGTCGCTGATCAAGGATTTCACCCTTGCCGTCATCGACGGCCGCCGCGGCTTCGGCAATGGCATGGTGTTTCCCGCCGGTCCTTTGCGCGCGCCATTGCGGCCGCAATGGGCATGCACCGACGCGCTGATGGTGATTGGGGATGTTTCAGGCGCCGCCGAGGCGGTCGCCACTGCCAAGGAGCGCGGCCTGCCCGTGTTGCATGCGAAGTTGGTCGCCGACGCCGCCGCCGTGACGGCGCTCGCCGGCAAGCGGGTGCTCGCCTTTGCCGGCATTGGCGATCCTGGCCGGTTTTTCGCCACCATCGCGGATGCCGAAATCGAAGCGCCGCAATGCGTGCCGTTTCCCGACCACCATCGCTTTAGCGCCGAGGAGGCGGCCGCTCTGGTGATGCAGGCCGAGCATGAAGGGCTCGAGCTGCTCACCACCGAAAAGGATCATGTCCGCATGACCGGCAATGCCGCCTGTTCGGCGCTGTGGGCGCGTGCGCAGGTGCTGCCGGCGACCCTGGTCGTAGAAGAAGCCGACGAGCTGCGCAGGCTCATCGCCGATGCCATCGCCCGCGGGCGACATGCACGGTAAACTCAGTGATCGACTTGGACATAGGATGCCCCACTTTCGCGGGGCGTGACGCCGAGCTTACTTGGCGGCGGGCTCGCGATAGCGTTGCATCACCGCTTCCGGCGTGGCGTAGGCTTCCTGGCGGTCGACGCTCCAGTATTTGAGTTCCTCGAGCGGAATCGGCAGGCCGGTCACCGCACAGCGCACGAAGGCACCCGGCCGCACCACGCGGAAATCGCCGTCGAGGTACTTGACCTCGGCCTCACCATTCATCGGCGGGGAGAAGCGGTTGAGCAAGGGCGGCCTCCTATTCCGGAGTTGCAAACATAATGCTTCGCTGGCCGCAGCGAAACCCCGGCGACCTCCGGTCTGTCATGCGCCGGGCAAAGCAGGTTTAGCCCGCTTCATTCAAGTTCGCCGGCCCTGACAAATCGATAATTCACAGCAGGGTTCCTTGCCCGCCGTCGCCGCCGCTGCGCCGCGGCTTCGGCCGCACGCGAGGCGGGCTTTCGCCGTCGGCGATCGCGCCGATATGGCCGTCGGCAAATTCAATATCGAGCCGCATGCCGCCGGCGACGACACTGGCCGAGTGCAGCGGGCGGCCCCCGCCGTCGCGCACTAGCGCAAAGCCGCGCTTGAGCACCTCGCGATAGGAAAAGGCCGCCAGCAGCCGTTCGGCGCGCTCGACCCGCGCCCTGCGCTGCGTCAGCAGGGCGCGCATGGCGCGGCGTACGCGGTCGCCGCAGGCGGAGACGCGATCGCGGTGGCGCGCAAGCCGCGCACTCTGCGCCTGCGCATTGGCCAATAGGCTGGTGCGCAGACGCCGGTTCAAATTCTCATAGCGCTCGCGCCGCCGCTCGACATTGATGCGCAAGAGCTGCGGCGCGAGGCGCCCGGCGATGCGGGAAAACTGCGTATGGTGAAGCTGCGCATTGGCGCGCAGCGCGCGCGGCAGCCGCTCCGATAGCGCATCGAATTGCTGACGCGGCGCCGCCAGAATGTCCTTGGGCAGCGCCCGCGACAGCAGCGCAAGCTCCTTGCGGCGCTGCTCCATGTTGCGCTGCCAGCAGGCAAGCTTGCGCGAGCCGAGCGCGGACAGGCGTGTCGTCAGCTCGGCGCGTACCGGAACCGCGATTTCGGCGGCCGCCGTCGGTGTCGGCGCGCGCTTGTCGGCCACAAAATCGATCAGCGTGAAATCCGTCTCGTGGCCGACCGCGGAGATCAGCGGGATCAGGCTCTCGGCCGCCGCGCGCGCCACGATCTCCTCGTTGAACGACCACAGGTCCTCGAGCGAGCCGCCACCGCGCGCCACAATAATAAGGTCGGGGCGGGGCAATGGCCCCTGCTCGGGCAGATCGTTGAAGCCGCGGATGGCGCTCGCCACCTCGGCGGCCGAGGTCTCGCCCTGCACCCGCACCGGCCACACCAGCACGCGGCGGGGAAAACGGTCGGCCAATCTATGCAGAATATCGCGGATCACCGCGCCGGTCGGCGAAGTGACCACGCCGATCAGCGCCGGTAGGAACGGCAAGAGCTGCTTGCGCGCCTCATCGAACAAGCCTTCCGCGGCGAGCTTCTTCTTGCGCTCCTCCAAAAGCTTCATCAGCGCGCCGATGCCGGCGGGCTCCAGCGTATCGATGACGATTTGGTACTTGGAGGCACCGGCGAAGGTGGTGAGCCGGCCGGTAACGATGACGTCGAGCCCCTCTTCCGGCTTCACCCGCATGCGGCCATAAGTGCCTTTCCAGATCACGGCTTCGAGCACCGCGCGGTCATCCTTGAGGCGGAAATAGACATGGCCGGAGGGTGAGACGCCCTTGAAGCCGGAAACCTCGCCGCGCACGCGCACATAGCCATAGGCATCTTCGACAGTGCGCTTGAGCGCCGCCGAGAGCTCGGAGACGGTCCATTCGAACAGGTTGTTGAGCGCAGGCTCTGCCATCTTAGTCGATCTTGTCTTCGCCGCTTGGCGCTTCGCCGCCCTTGCGTCGCATCAGCCTATCAAAAGCCTTGAAATCGGCGCGCGTACGGCGCTCGGCGAAAAACTCCGCCGTGTTCATGGCCGCAAGCTTTTCCGCGACCGCTGTTGCCACGAACTGATTGATACTGATGCCGTCCGCCCGCGCGCGGCGCTCAACCTCCTGCTTCAGCGAACGGGGTAGGCGCAGTAGATAGGTGCTTTGATTTTTCATTGCGGGTTCCGCCATGAGGCGCGATTCTCTTGCGGTATGAGGCGGCATGCTACACAAAAGTAACCGCCATTGCCGAGTTCGAGCCAGCCATCCATGAGCGAAAATGGGGCTTTCTCATGGGTTTGATGGATGCCCCAGGGCAAGCCCAGGCATGACGTGGAGAAATCACCGGCATGAACATCCTTCTCCTCGGCTCCGGTGGACGCGAGCACGCGCTGGCCTGGAAAATGGCGGCGAGCCCATTGACGACCAAGCTCTATTGCGCGCCCGGCAATGCCGGCATCGCGCGGGAGGCGGAATGCGTCGCACTCGATAGCGCCGATCATGCCGCGGTAATCACGTTCGCTAAGGACAAGAAAATCGATCTGGTCGTGGTCGGACCGGAAGCGCCGCTCTGCGCCGGCATCGTCGACGATCTTGAAGCGGCCGGCATCAAGGCGTTCGGGCCGAGCAAATGGGCGGCGCGGCTGGAAGGCTCGAAAGGCTTCGCCAAGGACCTGTGCAAAGCCAACAAGATTCCGACCGCCGATTACCGGCGTTTCAAGCAAGCATCACCGGCAAAGGAATATGTGCGCACCAAAGGCGCGCCGATCGTGGTGAAGAACGATGGGCTCGCCGCCGGCAAGGGCGTCGTGGTGGCGGGCACGATCGAAGAAGCCGAAGCCGCGATCGACATGATGTTCGGCGGGGGCTTAGGCAAGCCGGCCTGGGAAATCGTGATCGAGGATTGCCTGGTCGGCGAGGAAGCTTCCTTTTTCGCGCTCTGCGACGGCGAGACGGCGATTGCGCTCGCATCCGCGCAGGACCACAAGCGCGCTTTCGACGGCGACAAGGGACCTAATACCGGCGGCATGGGCGCTTATTCGCCGGCGCCGATCATGACCGCGGAGATGAACGCGCGGGTGATGAAGGAAATCGTGCTGCCGACCGTGCGCGCGATGAAGGCGTTTGGTGCACCTTACGCCGGCGTACTGTTTGCCGGGCTGATGATTACCAAGGACGGTCCGCAGCTGATTGAATACAATGTGCGCTTCGGCGATCCTGAATGCCAAGTGCTGATGCTGCGGCTGATGTCGGACTTGCTGCCGGCGCTGCTCGCCGCGCGCGACGGGCAATTGAAGAACTTCGATTTGCGCTGGTATGCCGACGCGGCGCTTACCGTGGTGATGGCGACCAAAGGCTATCCTGGCGCCTACGGCAAGGGCTCCGTCATCGAAGGTCTCGACGAAGCCACGCAAGTCGAGGGCGTCGAAATCTTCCATGCCGGAACCAGGGCCGAGGGCGGGCGCATCCTGGCCGATGGCGGACGCGTGCTCGATGTCTGCGCCTTGGGCGACACGGTAGCGCAAGCGCAGAGCCGCGCCTATGCCGCGGTCGACCGTATCCGCTGGCCGGAGGGTTTCTGCCGCCGCGACATCGGCTGGCGCGCGGTGGAGCGGGGAACGTAAACTCGGCCGTCGTCGCCCGGCTTCGCCGGGCCACCCAGTATTCACCGCATCCTCGGCGTTTACTGGTTCCCGCTTGCGCGGCGCACGACATGCCGAGCTTGTTGCGCTCTAACGCGAGTATTCGCATGCCCGACCTCCCCGACCTCTTCCCCGATTTCGACACGTGCTGGATCGACACCTCGATCGGCAAGATTTTCGCGCGCACGGGCGGCAGCGGGCCGCCGCTCTTGCTGCTGCACGGCTACACGGAAACGCACGTGATGTGGCACCGCGTGGCGCCGGCGCTCGCCGAGCATTTCTCGCTGGTGATCCCCGACCTGCCCGGCTACGGCGCATCGGCAACGCCGGCGTCCGATCGCGCGCACGCGCCCTACGACAAGCGCTCGATGGCCAAAGTGATGGTCGAGGTGATGGACCAACTCAGCGACGGGCGTTTTCGCCTCGCCGGCCACGACCGCGGCGGCCGCGTCGCCTACCGGCTGGCGCTCGATCATCCCGAGCGCATCACGCGGCTGGCGACGCTCGACATCGTGCCGACCTACGACATGTGGCAGGCCATGGACCGCAACATGGCGATGAAGGTCTGGCACTGGCCGTTCCTGGCGCAGCCCGCGCCGCTGCCGGAAATGCTGATCGCGAAAGCGCCGGTCGAATTGCTCGAATGGAAGCTGGCGAGCTGGACCAAGGCGAAAAACCTGTCGGCCTTCGATCCGGGCGCGCTCGAGCATTACCGCGCAAGCTTCGCCGATCCCGCGCGCATCCATGCGCAATGCGAGGACTACCGCGCCGGCTTCGGCGCCGATTTCACTAACGATGAAGCCGACCGCAAAGCCGGCAGAAACATCGCCTGCCCGCTGCTGGCGCTGTGGGGCGCCGCCGGCATTCCGAACGAAACCGGCGGCCCGCTCGCCATCTGGCGGCAATGGGCGCCGCACGCGGTCGGCGCCCCAATCGATTCCGGCCACTTTCTTGCCGAGGAAAATCCCGCCGACACCACGGCCGCCTTGCTGGACTTCTTCGGTGCCAATTGATGTCATTCCGGACTTCTCGCATCCCGGAATGGCCGAGGACAAACAGGTGACCCATGCACCCCGTGCTGCGCCTTTATGAAGACGTGCTGTCGAGCGCCGAGGTGCTTGAGTTCCGCCTGCCACCCGCCCCGCGCATGATTTTCGTGGTGCATGGCTCGGCCAGCATCGGCGACAAGCCGGTTAACGCCGGCGAAACCTGGCACGGCGAGGGTGCGACCATCGTCAAGCCTTCGCCCGAAGGCGTCACCTGCTGGCGCTGGGAGCTCGCGCGCGGAGATTCCGGCTCGACGACCGCCAGCGCCCCCGGCATGACCACGCACGAGAAGCTCTCCGCCTTTCTGGAAACCATTCCGAAGGGGCCACTGTTGATGCGCGGCGACAGCGTCGCCTTTCCGCCCGGCGGCTGCGCCTACACGCACCGCCATCAGGGGCCAGGCATCCGTTGCATGATCGAGGGCGGCATCCGCATCGACACCCACAACCGCTCGACCTCCTACGGGCCGGGCGGCGCCTGGTACGAGACCGGGCCGGACCCCGTCTTCGCGCAAGCCGCCGCCGACAAGCCGAGCCGTTTCATCCGCGTGATGATCTTGCCGCGCGCCTGGCTTGGCAAAAGCTCGATTGAATATTTGAAGGAAGAGGACAAGGACAAGCCGAAGACGCAGAGCTACAAAGTCTTTGTCGACGCGCCGATTTCATTCGAGGCGAAGAAGTCATGACTGCGGCGGTGCCGGGTGAGGGGGCGTTTCTGAGATGCTCAGACCTGCGGCAACGCCCCCCTCACCCGCCCGCCTTCGCCCTGCGGGCTTTGGCGGCCGACCTCTCCCCGCTTGCGGGGAGAGGTGAAGCGCGCTCGTGGCGAGTGCGTTCAATATTGACGCCCACGATATGACCATCGACCGCCAGCAGGTTTTTTCCGGCACCAAGGAGGCCGCGCCTGCGCTCAAGCTCGATGTGTCGCGGCTGGAAAGTTATCTGGCGGCTCAGGTCGAAGACTTCGCCGGCCCGCTGACGGTCAAGCAATTCAAAGGCGGGCAATCGAACCCCACTTACCTCTTACAGACGCCGGCGCGCGCCTACGTGCTACGCCGCAAGCCGCCCGGCAAGCTGTTGCCCTCGGCGCACGCCGTCGACCGCGAATATCGGGTAATTCGCGCGCTATACGCACAGAATTTCCCGGTGGCCGAGCCGGTCCTTTATTGCGCCGACGCGGGCGTCGCCGGCACGCCGTTCTACGTGATGAGCTTCGTCGATGGCCGCGTGTTCTGGGAACCGCAGATGCCGGATTCCAACCGGCGAGAACGCGCCGCGGTTTATGACGGCATGAACGAGACCGTCGCGCGCCTGCATTCGTTCGATCCGGCAGAAATTGGCCTTGCCGACTTCGGCAAGGGCGAGAATTACGTCGCGCGCCAGGTCGATCGCTGGTCGAAGCAGTATCGCGCCTCGGAAACCGAGACCATCGGGGCCATGGAACGCCTGATCGAATGGCTGCCGGGGCACATTCCGCCGGCCGGGCCGGCGCGGCTGGTGCACGGCGACTACCGGCTCGACAATCTGATCGTCGCGCGCGATGCGCCGAAGATCATCGCCGTGCTCGATTGGGAATTGTCGACGCTCGGCGATCCGCTCGCCGATTTCACCTATCACTTGATGACTTGGCACATGCCGCATTCGGAGAGCGCCGCCGGCACGGCTTCGCTGGTCGGGCACGATCTTGGCGCGCTCGGCATTCCGCCGATGGCCGAATACGTCGATGCTTACGTTGGGCGTACCGGGCTCGATCCGCGCCCGGCTCTGCCGGTTTATCTTGCCTACAATTTCTTCCGCCTTGCCGCCATCCTGCAGGGCATCATCGGGCGCGTGCGCGACGGCACAGCGACGAGCGAATTCGCGCCCGCCAAGGCCGAGATGGTGCGCCCGCTGGCCGAGAAGGCTTGGGAGTTTGCGAAACAGGCATAGTTCCGTCTGCCCGCAATGCGGGGAGAGGTCATCAACGCCTCGCCTCAAAAAACTCCTTCAGCAGCGCGGCGCATTCGCTTTCATTGATGCCGCCGTAAACCTCGGGCCGGTGATGGCAGGTGGGCGCAGCAAAGAACCGCACGCCATGCTCCACCGCCCCACCCTTGGGATCGGCGGCGCCGAAATAGAGCCGGCGGATACGGGCAAATGACATCGCCGCCGTGCACATGGTGCAGGGTTCGAGCGTCACGTAGAGATCGCAGCCGGTGAGCCGCTCCGAGCCGAGCGCGGCCGCGGCCTGGCGGATCGCCAGCAGTTCGGCATGCGCCGTCGGGTCTTTATCGGCGACGGTGCGGTTGCCGGCGCGCGCCATCAACTCGCCGTTCTTCACAATCACGCAGCCGACCGGCACTTCGCCGCGCGCTCCAGCCGCGCACGCCTCTTCCAGCGCCATTTGCATGAAGAATAGCGATGCCATAAATGCTGCTCATGCCCGAAAAGAAGACTGATGACAAACAAGGTGAGCGCATCGCCAAGGTGATCTCACGCGCCGGCCTTGCCTCGCGGCGCGAAGCCGAAACCTGGATCGCGGCCGGCCGCGTGGCAGTCAACGGTGCGGTCATTCAATCGCCCGCGCTCAATGTCACCAGCGCCGACCGCATCGCCGTCGACGGCGCGCCGCTGCCGCGGCGCGAGCGCACGCGGCTGTTCCTCTATCACAAGCCGCGCGGGCTGGTGACCACGCATTCCGATCCGCAAGGGCGGCCGACCATCTTCGGCGCGCTGCCGAAAAATCTGCCGCGGCTGATCAGCGTCGGCCGGCTCGACCTCAACACGGAAGGGCTGCTGCTGCTCACCAACGACGGCGGGCTCGCGCGCGTCTTGGAGTTGCCGGCGACCGGCTGGCTGCGCCGCTACCGTGTGCGCGCGCTCGGCCGCGTGACGCAAAGCGCGCTCGACCGCTTGCGCGGCGGCATCACCATCGACGGCGCGCGCTACGGGCCGATCGAGGCGACGCTCGACCGCGAACAGGGCAGCAATGTCTGGCTCACCTTCGCCATCCGTGAGGGCAAGAACCGAGAAGTGAGGAAGGTGCTGGAATCGCTTGGACTGAAGGTGAATCGGCTGATCAGGGTGTCCTATGGGCCGTTTCAACTCGGCGAACTGACCGACGGCGCGGTGGAGGAGGTCAAGACGCCGGTGCTGCGCGAGCAACTGGGGCCGGCGCTGGCGGCGCAGGCGGGCGCGGATCTTGAGGCGCCGATCAATGAAGCCCTTAATGACAAGCCGCATGGAATTAGCCCCTCACCCCCCGCGCCGCTGCGCGGCGCTCCTCCCTCTCCCCGCAAGCGGGGAGAGGGAGGCGAGCGGAAAAGCCGCGAGCCGGGTGAGGGGCATCAGCGCGGCGCGCGCACGATGCGAACAAAGCGCCGGCGCGACCGTAGCGGCGGGCCGCGGCCTGCGCGACCGCGGCCAGGCTGATGCGTATCGTCGGCGGCCGATTGCGCTCGCGCCCGCTGGCCGGGCCGAAGTCGGACGCGATACGGCCGACCGCCGACCGGCTGCGCGAGGCGCTGTTTAACGTCCTCGCTCACGGTTACGGCGATCCGGTCAGCGGCGCGCGTGTGTTGGATCTCTTCGCCGGTACCGGCGCGCTCGGCCTGGAAGCGCTCTCGCGCGGCGCTTCCTTTGCGCTATTTGTCGACCAGGGCGTGGAGGCGCGCGGACTGCTGCGCGAGAACATTGTGACGCTCGGTCTGGCCGGCGTCACCCGCATCTTCCGCCGCGATGCCAGCAAGCTCGGCCCGGTCCAGCCGCTCGAACCGTTCACCTTGGCGTTTCTTGATCCGCCCTATGGCAAGGGCTTGGCGGAGAAGGCGCTCGCCTCCGCGCATGAGGGCGGCTGGCTCGTTCCCGGCGCGCTGGTGGTGGTGGAGGATGCGGCGGATGCAGGCTTTGTTGTGCCGGAAGGGTTCTCGGAGTTGGAGCGGCGAACCTACGACGATACGAAGCTCGTGTTCTTGCGGCACCCCTAACTGTCGTCCCGGCCGAGCCAAGCGAGAGCCGGAACCCAGAACACTGCAGCTTACCGATAGATTGCGGCGTACGAGGTCCCCGCCTTCGCGCAGGGCTGTCCGGGGAAAATCGAGCATAGCAGAATTCCAGTTGGTTGCGGCAGCGGTGCCGTTTGCTTGGGTTGGGCGGCGGGGGCTTGTGGATGTCGGCGAGGGGGCGGCGCAGGAACAGGCGTTGACCGACGAGCTCGGCGAAGCGC